>Ga0326728_10000333_pt1 | contig 190902 bp, 158 predicted proteins | sample MB3enrmetagenome_FD_207602 | JGI IMG/M metagenome (GOLD analysis project Ga0326728, IMG submission 207602) | Lab enriched peat soil microbial communities from McLean, Ithaca, NY, United States - MB31MN | ecosystem: Environmental > Terrestrial > Soil > Wetlands > Peat | place: USA: New York... | reverse complement strand
GCACAGCCTCTTCGAGTCTCCCGAAGACGAGCGCTGGGTTGATTGGGCAATGGAGAAGACTCGCCTCACGGAGTTTGCAGGACGCCGCGTGCTGGAGATGAGCAGCGGGGAATTCCAGCGGGCAGTTCTGGCCAGAACCCTCGCTCAGAGGCCACATCTCGTGCTCCTGGACGAGCCCACGGCCAACCTCGACATCGGCTACCAGATCGAGATGTTCCGGCTGGTGCGCCACCTCGCCCGCTCGGAACGCTTCATCGCCGTCGTCGTCACCCACGAATTGAACCTTGCCTCGGAGTTGGCCGATGAGCTGATCCTGATGGAACGCGGCCGTTGCCTGGCCAAGGGAACGGCAGAGCAAGTTCTCCAGCCGGACTTGCTCAGCCGCGTCTTTCGCACTCCCATCCTTGTCGACCGCAACCCTTCGAGCGGCCGTCCGCGTGTCACCTGGGTGGCCGGGCCAGCCGCTTTGTAGTGCCTGTGTGAAACCATCGCATGATGAGATAAGCGAGCAATGTTGGGACCCCCTCACCCGGCTCCGTCAGCTGACGAACTGAAGAAAACACCGGCTGCGGGCCACCCTCCCCGATTTCTGGGGTCCGATGGGCCCCATCGGGGTCCAGAAATCGGACTCCCCCAAGCGGGAGAGGGTTGAGTCATCACACAGACTCTTGGTCGCAGCGACATAATCGTCAAGGCCGGAAAGGCTCGCATCCGATTGCGCCGGCGCGCTGGCCAAAGGAACAAACAGCAACGATGCGAGGATTACCCCGAAGCAAACGCGCAAAAACACAAGCCTTCTCATCCTGTCACCTCATGGCAGGGAGATGGGACTTCCGACTTCGCTATCAATTAGAACAGTGTTGTAGCATTTCCATTATGGCATTTCTGGCCGGCTAATGTACAACTCATGGGCCAGCGTCATCTGCATTTTCTCGATTCTACTTGACATCCCGACTCTGTTTGTAAAATATATGGCTATGTCATATAACGAGTCGAGGATTCTCGATCGGGAACTGAAGAAGGGCAGTGCGGAGTTGTTGACTCTCTCCCTGGTGGAGGCCCGGCCCCGGCACGGCTACGAAATCAGCAAGCAGATCGAGCAGCGCTCGGGCGGAGCGGTGCGCTTCCACGTGGCGTCGCTTTACCCACTGCTCTATCGACTGGAAAAGCGCGGCTGGATTCAGGGCCACTGGGTGGAAAAAGCCGGGCAGAGGCGCCGGCGCTATTACCGCCTGACCCCGGAAGGGCGGAAGGTGCTGGCATCGCAGCGCAAGGGCTGGCAGGTCTTCGCCGCGGCGATTAATCGTATTGCGCGGGTCAGCACTGCCGCAGTATAGCTTAGCGGCGGCTGAGGGCAGCCACGTGGCGAGGTAAACTCGGCGCTACCACGTCGAGCTGGAACGCGACGGGGGCGAACATGCCTGAGTGGAAGGAAGAAATCACCCGCCAACTCGCGGGATTGAATCTCGATCCCGCGCGCGAGGCGGAAATCGTCGAGGAGGTGGCGCAGCACCTCGACGACCGCTACCACGAGTTGCTGGCGGGGGGAGCGTCGGAACAACCAGCCCGTCAGGCAGCCCTGGAAGGGATCAGTGACGAGAAGCTTTTGGCCAAAGGACTCGAGAGGGTTGAGCGGCAAGCAAGGCGAGAGCCCTTAGCGGTGGGCGGAGGAGGGACGATGGGCATTCTCCGTGGGATTAGGCAGGACGTCCGTTATGGCTTGCGCGTGTTGGCCAGGAATCCCGGCCTCACGACGATGGCCGCACTTACACTGGCGCTGGGAATCGGCCTGAATACCGCGATTTTCAGCATGGTCAATGCCCTGGTGCTCCGTCCGCTTCCCGTCAGGCATCCCGAGCAGATTTACACTTTCTCCGCCCGAGGGAAATCGGGTGGCAACACGTTTTCTTATCAAGATCTCGAGGACATCCGGAAACAAACCCCGGAGCTATTCTCCGCTGTTGCCGGAATACAAATCCTCACCGCCACGGGCTTGAACATTGGCGGCAAGAGCGAACGGATCTGGACCGATTTTGTGACGGGCAACTTTCTTGAGATCACGGGAATTCGCCCGGCTTTGGGCCGCTTCATTCTCCCCTCGGAGGGGAACCTGGCCGGCGCTGACCCCGTGCTCGTCCTGAGTTACCCGTTCTGGAAGGAGCATCTAGGCGCCGACCCGAAGATCGTCGGCAAACAGGCATCCGTGAATGGCCGGCCGGTAACCATTGTGGGAGTCGCTCCGGAGGGTTTCCATCCCATATCATCGCTCATTGATACCGAGGGCTACATGCCGCTGGGGATGGCGGTGGTGGATAACCAAACTAAAAACGGTTTCTTGAATGACCGCCAGGACAAGCGACTGGTATTGATCGCCCGGGTCAAAGCGGGAGTTACGCAAGACAAGATTCGATCTGTCCTGGATGTGGTTGCCAAGCGCCTCGCCGCCGAGTATCCGAAGGCCGATGACTGGCAAGCGCTGAATGCCTTTCCACTTCCGGCGACAGGACCAACTGGCGAACCTCCGAGTGGATTGGGAGCGGTGGGAGCACTCTTCCTGACCTTGGCAGCAATGGTTTTGATGCTGGCCTGCGTCAACGTCGCCAACATCCTTCTGGCGCGAGCCAGCGTCCGCCGCGGCGAAATTGCCATTCGCGCCGCGTGTGGAGCCAAACGTGGGCGGTTGATGCGGCAATTGCTCACCGAGAGTTTGCTGCTGGCCTTACTCGGCGGTTTGGGTGGGTTGGTGGTGGGGCTGGCGGGAAATCGCGTCCTGAGCTCGCTCCCTCTCCACATGGATGTCCCAATCATTCTGGATTTTCACTTTGACTGGCGCGTATTCATGTACGCACTGGGGCTGGTGCTCCTCGCAGGTGTAATCGCCGGCATTGCCCCCGCCTGGCGCGCCACGGCAGGCGACTTGAACGAGGTTCTGCACGGCAGCGGACGCACCACGACAGCCGGAGGACATGGATTCCGCAAAACTCTGGTCGTAGCTCAGGTGGGGGGCTCACTCATGCTGCTGATCGTTGCCGGATTGTTCGTTCGGAGCCTCCTGAACGTCCAAAGGTCCGATCTGGGTTTTGATCCCGAACATGTCCTGAATATCGCCCTGAATCCTGGTCTCGCGGGTTACAGTGAAACCCAGGCGTACGAGTTCGTGGACAGGCTGCTGGAGCAGGTTCGCGCGCTGCCCGGCGTCCAATCGGCGAGTCTTGCGGCAACGGTGCCTCTGGGCGGGAACAACATGGGGGCCGGTATCGCGGTGGAAGGCCAGGTCACGCCCTCCGGGCAGCAAACTCCTTCGGCAGGCTACAACCTGGTCTCTCCCGGTTATTTCGAAACTCTCGGCATCCGCCTGCTCCACGGGCGCGGCATTAGCGAAACGGACAGACAAAATTCCAACCGCGTAGGGGTGATTAATCAAATCATGGCGGAGCGTTTCTGGCCTGGTGAGGACCCGATCGGAAAGCACTTCAGCCTGGAGGATGACCTCGCTCATCCCCTGGAAGTGGTGGGCGTGGTGCGCAACGGGCGGACAGCGGACCTGACCTCGCCGGAAGGTCCGTTCTTCTACATGGCCTTTGCGCAGAAACGCATGCTGCCTGTCATACTCCAAGTGCGTACTTACGGAGAACCAGAATCCATGGCCCAGGGAATCAGCGGGCTTATCCGATCTCTCGCTCCGGCTTTGCCGCTGGCCAAGGCCGAGACCATGACCGATGCGCTTGACACCCCCAACGGGCTATGGCTCTTTCGGCTGGGGGCGGGATTGGCTGCCGCCATGGGGATCCTTGGGCTGATGCTCGCCGTCATCGGCGTGTATGGTGTGGTCTCCTACATGGCCGCGCAACGGACTCACGAGATTGGAATTCGCCTGGCCCTGGGAGCGCGACGGGGAGAAATCCTGCGCATGATCGTCCTTCAAGGGGCACTGATGGTCGTGCCCGGAACGCTGATTGGCGTGCTTGCCGCATTCGCCCTGGCGCGGCTCGCGCGGAGCGTGTTGGTGGGGGTGAGCCCCGCCGACCCATTCACCTTTGCCGGCGTCTCGGCCCTGCTCACGACGGTCGCGCTCGCCGCGTCCTTAATCCCTGCTCGCCGGGCGACTAAGGTCGACCCAATGGTGGCGCTGCGGCATGAATGAACAGGAGTAGCGCCGCCATGCGCCTGCTTGATTTGCAGCTTCACACTTCTACAATATGGCCCCTTTCGCAGTCAGAATTCTCACTTTTTGAATGCCCATCGCCGCCCTGCATAACTGGCTTTTCACTTGGCGGCGGAGGTTGATGCCGGGCAATAAATCGCGGTGCTCGACGCTACCTGGAAGTGCCTGACTTGCGGGCGGAAATGCGCCCGGCCAAATTATATCGGGTGAATTCTTCACGAGTTCAGACGGACCGCCGCACATGAGATGTGGAAGGCGGGATCGACGATCCAGGAATGCATGGAAGTGACAGGCCATGAAACGGAAGCCATGTTCAAGAGGTATGCTGATCTCTTCTCGGACGAGGAAAAGCGCAACCTTCAACGGGAAGTACAACGGCGCCGGCATGAGTGGCGACAAGCCGAAGCACAACAGGGGCGGCCTTCCCAAGCGGCGAGCGGCGGGATAGCGAGCCAGGAGGCTGCGTCAGAGCGGTTGGAATGAGAGAACACGGACAAAACCCGGACAGTCGCACCAAAATGCAGCAACCCGCGTTTTGGCATTTTCGCGGTAACTCGTTGGAGTCATTACCGGAAGGTTGGTTGCGGGGGCTGGATTTGAACCAGCGACCTTTGGGTTATGAGCCTGAAGAGAACAGGCTATCTCATTGATTTTTCGGCACGAGTGGCACCCTATGGACGTTTCAGGAAGCGTTGGTTAGCCTTATTGGGGGTCTAAAGGGGGTTTGTTTGGAGGAGCGCTCGTCACGGATGTTTCTCCTTCGGATTCGTTAAGAGTCATGAGGCGTGATGGCCGGTTTTTGGACCCCGTTTCGGGACAACGATTTGCCCGGCGCACCACTCAAAGCTTGCTTTCCGAGTGTGACGACCTCGGAGTTGAGCGACTTCGCTCTGCTCTACGGCGTTACTCGCGATCAAACCCAGCGAGTGCTATGCCAACACAAACTTCCTCGAAGGGGACTTCTGGACCGGTTCGCGGGATTCTGGCCGGGTGTCAATCCCAGTGCGGCATAATCGGAGTATAGTTTCGGTTGCGCCGTCACGCGACTACGACGCCGATATCGAATCGGGGGATTAAATTTCGTGGGACCGAAACGCGGGACAGAAACCCTGCAGAACGAGCCAGTACGTTGTATACTTCTACCGCCTGGAATTTGAAAACGGGAATCCTGGATGACATGTGGGTGAACGGACGCCATGCGCCTGTGTCTGATTAACCCCTCCAATCCGCTAGTCAGCATCGTCAGAATCAAGGAGAGCCGCTGGAATCGTTTCCGCGTGTGGAAGCCGCTCAGCCTCATGGTTCTCGCGGGGCTGACCCCACCGGAGTGGGAAATTACCATCGTGGACGAGAACCTCGGCGTGCCCGACTATCCGGCCATGCCGCGGCCGGACTTGGTGGGCATTACCGCCTTCACCTCGCAGGCGAACCGTGCCTATGATGTGGCCGCTCACTTCCGGCGCTTGGGCGTGCCCGTCGTCATGGGTGGCATTCATGCAACCATGTGCCAGGACGAGGCCATGGAGCGTGTGGACTCGGTCGTCACCAGGGAGGCCGAACGCGTCTGGCCGCAAGTCCTGGAGGACAGTCGGCACGGGTGCTTGAAGCGCCATTATGATGGAGGGTTTGCCGAGATAGACAGGATTCCGCCCGCCCGGCACGATCTGCTGACCGGGGGTTATGCCATGGGAGCCATTCAGACCACGCGCGGCTGTCCCATGAACTGCACCTTCTGCAGCGTGACGGCGTTCAACGGGGCCCACTACCGGCTGCGGCCCATCCCGGATGTGGTGCGGGAATTCCAGTTGATCCGTGAGAGACGCGTTCTGGTGGTGGACGACAACCTCATCGGCACACGCCCAGAGCACATTGCCCGCGCCAAGGACCTCTTCCGCGCCATGGCACAGGCGAACCTGCGCAAGGAGTGGGTTGCCCAAGCTACCGTCAACTTCGGCGATGACGAAGAACTCCTGGCGTTGGCTGCGAAGGCCGGCTGCAGAGGTGTTTTCATCGGCTTTGAATCCCCCACGCCAGAGGGGCTGCTCGAGCTCGGCAAGAAATTCAACCTTCTGAAGGGCCGGGACTTCCGCGCCTCCTTGCGGCGAATCCAGCGGCACCACATTCTGGTGGTGGGTTCCTTTATCATCGGTCTGGACAATGACAAGCCAGGCATCGGCAAGCGCATAGTCGCTGCCGCCACCCAGTACGGCGTGGATAATCTCAACGCGATGTTTCTGACTCCCTTGCCCGGCACGCGCCTGTGGAACCAGATGAAATCCGAAGGCCGCATTGCCCTCGATACGTTCCCGGAGGACTGGAAATACTACACGCTGACCTTCCCGGTGGCGCGGTGTAAGCATTTCTCTCTGGACAGCATCGTTGAAGAAATGATCTCCTGCGACCAGGGGTTCTATTCCATGCCCCGCATTCTGCGCAGAGTGTGGAGCAACTTGTGGGGACGCCGCGCGCCGCTGATCGCCTTGCTGGGCAATCTCTCATACAGAAGCAATCTCCGGCTGAATTGCCGGGCCTACGCGGAGTTTAAGTTTCAACAGAGTTATAGGTTTACAGGCCGGCTTGGCCTGGCAGACTCCTTTGAGCAAAGCGTGCCAGGGGTTGGGAGGCAGGAGTATTGAATGCTTGCATGCTTGACGGATCGGAATTATTGCGGAGCACAGGTTTGCCAGTTCTCCGACAAGGGCGTGCTGCGTCCCCGTTATTGTCGCATGGTATGAGTTCGCACGGAAGGATTTGAGCAGCAATGTGAGGCAGGACTTGAGTTCCTGGCGCGCCTGCTTGCTTAAACCCCGCATAGCAGCAAGCCGGGGGCAGGATTTGGCCTTGAATTGACAGGGCGCGACCGCCATTTACCAAGCCATTGTGCTGCGCAAGAGCTTCGTAAGCGCTCAGGCTGCATTCGTTTCGCGCGGCGACTTATTTCAATGAGACAGGGTGCTAAGTGAGGCCCCCTCGTTGCCTTGTGAGCCAAGGGATGGTCCGAACGTCACCGTGGGCGGTTGGGCGGCGAGTTCCTGAGATTGGGCTTCCAACGCGGCTGCGACATCTTGCGCGAATTTTATGAAGTGGTGCCCTGAAAACAGGATCGTCATTCCCATGACCAACTTCGCTGGATTCCGCGACCAGCGCGTAAGGATTTGCCACAGGAACTTCCAGTACGCTCTCCGATAGGAGGAGAGAATGCCTTGACGGAAGATTGACCGAACCCAAACGCCAAGTATGAGCAAGAACGGATAGGGCGTTGCTTTCTGTTGCTCGCGTGTTTCCCACGCCAGAAGCGAACGATAAGCCCGATTGTAAAATGCAGAGGGGGAATAAAGGGAGAGAAGAGTTTCGCGCAAACCTTGCAACAGAATGGGGAGCGGGAGGAGCGTCCGAAAATTAGGCGAGTTGAAATTGTTGAACGCGGCGTCTTCGTCCAGCAGTCGGCCCTGTTTCAACATTCGGTCATAGAGCGGAGTCGTGGCCGCCGCTTGCAGGAACCCGGCCATCGCCCAGGGGATAGCGGCGCGCTCAATGAAGTCTCTTTGCCGTTCGAAGATATCCTCTGTGTCCGAGTCGAAACCGATGATAAAGCCGGCACTCACCCAGAGACCATGACTCTGGATGAAGCGGATGGACTCCAACTGATCATGCCGCAGATTCTGATATTTCTTGGTTTCCAGCAGGGCTTGTTCGGAGGGACTCTCGATCCCGATGAAAACGTAATAAAAGTTCGCTCTCACCATGGCTTCGATCAACTCCGGCCTCTGAGCGAGGTCGATCGATGCCTCGGTGTAAAACAGAAACGGATAGTCATGAGATACCTGCCACTCTTCCAGGCTCCGGGCCAATTCCAGCGCGCGCTTATGGTCGCCGATGAAATTGTCGTCGACGATAAAGACTTGCTCGCGCCAGCCCAGCTCGAACAAGGCATCGAGTTCCGCAAGCAACTGACGCGGAGCCTTCGTTCGCGGTTTCCTTCCATAGAGTGTGATGATGTCGCAGAACTCGCACTGGAATGGACACCCGCGTGAGAACTGCACCGCCATGGAGAGATACTTTTCGATCTTGAGCAGATCAAACCGCGGGACCGGCGTCTTGCTGACGTCGGGCTTGTCGTGGATGACGTAGAGCCGCTGGGCGGAGCCTCGCTCCAGATCGGCCGCGATCCTGTCGAAAACCTCATCGGGCTCACCCACGACAACATGGTCTGCCAGTGCAAGCAGGGTGTTCGGCTTACTGCTCGCGTAAGAACCACCGATCATCGTCCGCTTGCCAAGGGCCCGCGCCCGGAGGAGAGTCTGGCGAATGTCATCTCTCTGCACGCTCATCCCGCTGACCATGACGAGGTCAGCCCAAAGGATGTCACGGTCATTGAGAGCTTCAAAGCTTCGATCGATCAGTCGTAACTTCCAGCTCTTCGGACAGAGCGCGGCGAGGGTAAGTAGGCCCAGGGGGGGATGGACGGTTTCTTCGCGAAGGAGATCCTTCATTGCCGCAAAGCTCCAGAAAGAAGGGGGGAAACGTGGCCAAATCATCAAGACTTTGATGGCTTTGCCGAGAGGAGGAAAGGTGTAGGGATCGCTTCGGTCGTCGGTTGGCGCAGGGGGGGATGGCTTCTGAAAATCAGCCATCTGGGACATATCTCGCCTCCCGCTTCATCCCCTAGCTTATCACCTTATGGGTGTGGGGTCAGTTGAGCAGGGTCAAATACCGTTACTCCCCGCCGAACTTATAGCACAATTCCCCCACGTTTCATATAGATTGTACTGGTCCCATACTTTTGTAAGGCCGTTCGATCTGGCCAGAATCGGCCTCGACCGACTGTTTTAACCTGAGAGACCGCGCTAGGGCAAAAAGCTGCGGTTTTGTCACAGAATCTTCGTGTGATTCCGGTGGAGCGCTGGGTAGAGATAAGTGTAGATGGTGAGGGACTGCCTGACGCTGGGCGTGCGTTGATACCCTGACTATCCCGGACATATGCCTGCTGCGCCTCCGATTGACTTACTGTCAGACCGGGCCTACGATTCTCAGGTGTGGGTGAGGGAGGGAAATCTCTGTATGGCCGAAGAGTCCCCCATTCAGGCCCCCATTCGCGTTCAGGTAGGTCACTATCAGATCCGGCGAAAGATCGGAGAGGGTGGGATGGGGGTAGTGTACGAGGGCTGGGATGAGCGCCTCGGACGGGCTGTGGCCATCAAGACTGTCCGCGAAGCATCCAAAAGCGGAGATGCTAGGAGCCGGCTCTGGCGCGAAGCGCGGTCACTGGCGCGCGTGAGTCATCCGAATATTTGCCAAGTCTTCGACGTCCTCGAAGACGGCAAGGATCTCTTCCTGGTGCTTGAATTACTTGACGGGCAATCGCTCGCGGACCGTATCGCGAGCGGTTCGATCGCCACATCGGAAGCCGTGAGCATCGAGCTGCAGATCCTCGAGGCCTTAGAAGCGTTGCATGATCTCAGCATCGTGCATCGAGATCTTAAACCCTCGAATGTTTTCCTCACCCGGCACGGTGCCAAGCTGCTTGATTTCGGTTTGGCACGCTCCACTAGCCCTGCTCCCGCGGTAGGTGCGGACCAGGCCGGAACGGCCTCGGTTTTAACAGGTCCGGGGCTGATCCTTGGTACTCCCCAATACATGGCGCCGGAACAAGCGAGCGGCGGTGTTGCCGGTCCGGCGGCGGACATTTTCGCCGCTGGTTCCATCCTTTATGAAATGCTCACCGGGAGGCGTGCATTCGAGGGCGTTTCCTGTGTCGATGTCCTGTACGCGGTATTGCACCACGATCCGCCCCCGCTCAGTGGATCTCCGGAAATCGAAGCTCTTGATCATGTGATCCGCCTGGCGATTGCCAAGCGCCCTGAGGCCCGTTACACGTCGGCTCGTGAGATGCTCGATGCCCTAAGTACCGTGTCTCTATCGAGTAGCACAGCGCAGGCCCTGCCAACCCGGACCGTGGCGCGCCTGATTGCCCTTCCGTTTCGCTTGCTAAGAAAAGACGAGGAGACGGACTTTCTTGCCTACGCCTTGCCGAACGCGATCAGCAGTTCGCTTTCAGGCATTGACAGCGTCATAGTCCGCTCAAGTCTTTTGGCTGCCCGTTTCGAAGGCCCCGTGGATCTAAAGCGAATCGCGACCGAAGCGGAGGTCGACGCCATATTGACCGGCTCTGTAATGCGCGTGGGCGATCGGATTCGGCTGACGTGCGAGCTTGTTGAAGTACCCAGCGCGACAATGGTCTGGTCTGAGACTGTCATTTCATCGATGCAGGACCTGTTCAAGATTCAGGACGAGTTGTCCGAACGCGTCGTGCGTTCGCTCATGTTGCCTCTCAGTGAACGTGAACGGCGCATTTTCCGCCGGGACGTGCCCGCCAATGCCGAGGGGTACGAGTTTTATCTGCGCGCCAACCAGATTGCGGCGACGTCCAGCCTCGAGAACATGAGGCTGGCGCGCGACCTCTACCTCCAGTGTGTGGACCATGATCCGAATTACGCGCCTGCCTGGGCGCGCCTCGGGCGGGTCAACCGGTTCATAGAGAAATTCGGCGAGGATCCTGATCAGAACCTCAAGCGGGCTGACGAGGCGTTCCGCAAAGCGTTCGCTCTTAACCCGGACCTGGCCATCGCGCACAACCTGTACACACAAATCGAGTGCGACCAGGGTTGTGCGCCGCAGGCAATGGTGAGGCTGCTTGGCCGCGCCCGCTTCCGGCGAAACGATCCAGACCTGTTTGCAGGTCTCGTTCAGGCTTGCCGGTATTGCGACGAGTTGGAAGGTTCGGTGGCTGCTCACCATCGCGCCCGACACCTCGATCCGAACCTCGTCACGAGCGTCGCGCACACGTACTTCCGGCTTGGCGACTATCAGAAGACGCTCGAGTGCTATAGAACGAAGCCCGGCTCCTTCTACCTGGACTGCGCCGCGCTGGTCATGCTGGGTGACAACCAGACAGCTCTGGCACAACTCCGCGAACGCGAGCAAGCAGGTGGGGCCACCGGTTCAGTTCGGGCGATCATGCGATCTCTCAGGGCTTATCTCGAGGGCAACTTCGAGGAATGTCTCAGCGCGATCGAGGTCGGAGAGCCTCTGACGCGCAGAGATCCTGAGAGCCTCTACTACACGGCACGCCACCTCGCGCAAATCAATGAGCGGGAGCGTGCTCTTAAGATTCTTTCCAGTGTGATCGACAGTGGACTCCTGTGTAGCTCGGCTATGTCCCGCGATCCATGGCTGGCGTCACTGCGCTCCTTGCCTGATTATTCGCAACTGCTCTATATTGCCGACCAACGGCGCAGCCAGGCGCATGCCAGCTTCCTGGAAGCGGGTGGCCCTCAGCTCCTTCATATCACCTGAACCCGTGAACGTTCGGCCAGAAGTCTACCCGTGGATCGAGCAGAAGGTTGAGACGACCAAGGTATAGAAGGGAACAGTCCTAACGAAGGAGTGACGCATGAAAATCGAAATTAAGACACCTGGGGTCCATCACATCGCACTGCGATCGAGTGACCTCCCCCGTTCCAAGCGTTTTTACACAGAGACGCTTGGGTTTCCGTCAACCTCCACTTGACCTTTCGCCTTTCAACCTTCGACTTTGGACTCTTGTGACGCCTTTGGGCCACCTGGCCGTTTGCAGGGTTTCCCAGCCTGGGCGCGAGCGCCTCGCATAGCTCCAACGGACAAGCCAGTAGTGCCCATTGGTCTGGGGGAAAAGGCACGAGGTTCGGTTAACCAAGCGTGTGTGGAAAAGGAATCGTTTCGACACAGGGGTTCGATGACGAAAAGCCGACTTCCCAATCCAATCTGTGTGCCCAGCATCCATAAGTTTCACTGCGACCTTTAGGGAAGTTCTGGTCTGCTGCCGGGACCACTTCGCACTTGATCCAGCACCGTGAGATTTTGCTGCACAGCACTCCTGGGAACTGTTCAGCTACTTGAACTGTCCCGGATAGCCCTGTTGCGTGTCCTATTGCGTTGACTTGGCTGCAAGCACGGCCTAAGATGACCACCAGAGGCGGGACCCACGCCATGGTTGGCAAGACCGTTTCCCACTATCGCATCGTTGAGAAGCTCGGCGGCGGGGGCATGGGCGTGGTGTACAAGGCCGAAGACACCAAGCTCAAGCGCACCGTCGCCTTGAAGTTCCTGCCTGAAGAACTTTCCAAGGACCATCAAGCACTGGAGCGGTTCCAGCGCGAGGCCCAGGCTGCGTCCGCACTCAACCACCCCAACATCTGCACGGTTTACGACATCGACCAGCACGAAGGCCAGCCCTTCATCGCTATGGAGTTGCTGGAGGGGCAGACCCTCAAGCAGCGCCTTGCCGGAAAACTGCTCAAGACGGACGAACTGCTGGACCTGGCCATCCAGGTCGCCGACGCTCTCGACGCCGCGCACGCCAAGGGCATCGTCCATCGGGACATCAAGCCAGCGAACATTTTCGTGACCCAGCGCGGACAGGCGAAGATCCTGGACTTCGGCTTGGCCAAGCTGGCACCGAAAAAACGGGGGCTGGGAGCTAGGGGCTGGGGGCTGGGGAAGGAAGCCCTGCAAGAATTGCCGACCGCGACTGCCGGAACTGCAGAGGAGCACTTGACCAGCCCCGGCGCGGTGATGGGGACGGTCGCCTACATGTCGCCGGAGCAGGCGCGGGGCGAAGAACTCGACGCACGGACGGACTTGTTCAGTTTTGGCGTGGTCCTGTACGAGATGGCGACAGGTCACGCCGCCTTTTCGGCGACAACTTCCGTGCTCATTCTTGATGCGATCCTGCACAAATCCCCTACATCGCCGGTTCGACTGAATCCCGAATGCCCGGCGGAGTTGGAACGCATCATCAACAGGGCGCTGGAGAAAAACCGGGAGCTGCGTTATCAGCACGCCTCTGACATGCGAGCCGAGTTGCAGCGGCTGAAGCGCGATACGGACTCAGGGCGTGCCCCAGCAGCAAGCGGAGCGACCCAGGTTCCTGCGGCGGGCAGGAAACCCTGGAGGGTCCTTGTTCCCGCCGCCCTGGTGCTTGTCGCTGCTGCCATCGGGGGAACGCTCTACTTCCGCTCGCGCCAGGCCATGGCCCGCCTGACCGACAAGGACACCATTATTCTTTCCGATTTCGACAACAAGACAGGCGATGCGGTATTCGACGACACGCTGAAGCAGGGGCTTTCGGTGCAGCTTGAGCAGTCGCCCTTTCTCGCCCTGCTTTCTGAGAGCAAGGTTAACGAGACATTGAAGCTGATGGGCCGTTCACCCGACGACCGCCTAACGGCGAACCTCACTCGCGAGGTCTGCCAGCGCACGGGCAGCAAGGCGATGCTGGCCGGCTCGATTGCGGGGCTGGGCAGCCAGTACGTGATTGGCCTGAAGGCGGTGAACTGCAACACGGGGGACGTGCTGGCGGAGGCGCAGGAGCAGGCGGCAGGCAAGGAAGCGGTGCTCAAGGCTCTGGACGCTGCTGCGGTCAGCTTGCGGGGGAAGCTAGGCGAGTCGCACAGCTCGGTGCAGAAATACGCCACGCCGTTGGAGGAAGCGACCACGCCATCCCTGGAGGCGCTGAAAGCCTACAGCCTGGGAGTAAAGACGGTCTATACGAAATGGGGCCTAGCCGCGCTGCCCTTCTTCAAACGGGCGGCGGACCTCGATCCGAATTTTGCCATGGCCTACGCCTGGATGTCGAGTGTCTACTGGCCCCTCAACGAAGTGGGGCGGGCGGCCGAAAATGCACGCAAGGCTTACGAGCTGCGGGAGAAGGTGAGCGAACGGGAGCGGTTCTGGATAGTGGGGAACTACTACCTTAGCGCGACGGGAGAGCTGGAGAAGGCGGCGGAGACCGACGAGCTATGGCAGCAGACCTACCCAAGAGACGACTTGCCTTACTTGGAGGTGGGACTCATTTCCGCCTTCCTGGGAAACTGGGAAAAGGCATTGGAGGAATTTCGAGAGGCGCTGCGCCTGGAGCCAAATAATGTGGGCAACTATATCGACCTCTGCCTCGCTTACACGGCCTTCGACCGGCTGGATGAAGCGGAGGCGGTGTGCAAGCAGGCGGAAGAGCGCAAGCTGGAGAGCCCGGTTCTGCTCTCGAACCGCTACAGGGTGGCGTTTCTAAAGGGCGATGCGCCGCAGATGGCGCAATTGGTCTCAGCGGCCATGGGCAAGCCGGGCTTTGAAGACTTGTTGCTGGCCATGCAAGCGGACACGGAAGGTTGGTACGGCAAGCTGAAAAACGCGCGCGAGCTGACCGGGCGGGCGATGGATTCCGCGCGGCACAACGACGCCAAAGAGAGTGCGGCAGTCTATCAGGCAGCGGCAGCGTTGCGCGAGGTGGAATCGGGAAACCGGGTGGAGGCTCATGCCGAGGCCAATGCGGCGCTGAAGCTGGCCCCGAACCGGGATGTGCGGGAAATGGCGGCGCTGGCCCTGGCGCGGGCAGGCGATACGGCAGGGGCGGAGAAGCTGGCGGCCGAACTCGACAAGACCTTCCCGCTGGATACGCGGGTCCAGAGGTATTGGCTGCCCACCATCCGGGCGGGGGTCGCCCTGGAACGCAAAGACCCGAACCGGGCAATCGAACTATTGAAGGTGGCGAGCACGATCGAATTTGGCCTGCCAACGAACCTCGCGATGTTAATGTGCCCCGCTTATTTGCGTGGGGAAGCCTATCTCATGCTCCACGACGGCAACCGAGCGGCAGCAGAGTTTCAGAAATTCATCGACCACCGAGGAGTGGTGAGGAACTTTCCCTGGGGCGCGCTGGCCCGCCTCGGACTGGCCCGCGCCTACGCCATGCACGGCGACGCAGCCAAAGCCCGCGCCGCCTATCAGGACTTCCTCACGCTCTGGAAAGACGCCGACCCTGATGTTCCCGTGCTGAAGGAAGCCAAGGCGGAATACGCAAAGCTGAAATAGTCCCCGCGCTCCGATCCCTGCTTGCAAGACCTCCTGCGCCGCGTGAACTTCGCGCCGTAGCAGCCCAAACCATGACTTTAGCGGGATTCGGAACGAAAAACGCCCTGCTCGTCACGTACCGTTTCATCCGGCTAATCATGGACTAGCGGATAAGGAGACCGCTAGCCATGAAGAGCAAAAGCCCCAAAAAGAAGCTGGCGCGCCCAAAACGAATCCTTCGCCTTCCCGATTTGGACCACCCCAAGGTAGCCGTCCTGAATACTCTGAGCTCGCCCGGTTCTCAACGCTCACACCGGTTCGCAATCGACGATTTCATCGCGTGGTACTGTTCTGAGCCCAGACTGGCCTTAAACAAGACCGTCGTCCTGCGTTACAAAGTGCAATTGGAAGCCCGTCACTTGGCGTCGTCCACGATCAACCTGCGACTGGCCGCCGTGAGAAGACTGGCCTATGAGGCCGCCGATACCGGCCTGTTGAGCCCAGAGCTGGCGGCTGGCATTCGCCGCGTGAAGGGAGCAAAGAAACTCGGTGTTCGAGCGCTTGCCCAGGAATAGGGGTGGGAGGGGAAAGCTATGTCATTGATTTTGCAGTGGGCCAAAATTTTGACGAACCACAGCTGACAGTTAGAGGCCTCGCCCGAGGACAAGGGCTAGATCAATTATGCTGCCGCGAAGTTTAACTATATTAATAAACTGTCTTGAACAAGTCAGATTTGACTTGACAAAAGTAGTTAATCAGTCTATCTTAGTTGTGAAGACGAGGCCATCTACTCTCACCTTCCGTGCTGCCTGAATAAAATCAGGCAATCTGCAGTCGGGCCTCCCAGACGAGATCCGTTTAGGTACCCAGGCAGGCTCGCAGTGTTTACTTACGTCTACGACCCCATCCTGTGGAGGAGTTCATATGTACCATTGAGGGCGAAAACACTCCGAGGATGTAAGGACTAGAAGGGTTCATTCGACCCGGCTGGCCAACGCCGGTTGTGCGCATTGTTGTGTGGCGCAGAAAAAGCTAGGAGAACCGAGGCCTCCAATGTTCACGAGATTTATGAAATGGCTTTCGATAATGGCATTGCTCATCGCAGCGTTGTTGGGCTCCTCAGCAGACTACCGAATCATCCTGGAGCTGGTAGTCTGTGTGGCTGCGCTCATGCTAGTCGCCCAGGCTTTCCGCATGGGCAAGTACTTCTGGGGGATCGCGTTCGCAGCCATCGCGGTGCTCTTCAATCCTGCCGTACCTGTCACGCTTTCTCGCATGGTTTTTCTGTTGTTGGATCTGGTTTGCATCGGCGCCTTTCTCGTCTCGCTGACTGCGTTGCGGTGGCCACGGACACTCCCGGTGCCGTCGATAACAGGTCGGTCGATAGGAACCGAATCTCTGTAATGGCGTAGATTGGGTGGGTCCGAGTGCAACGCAAATAAAACTATGTTTCGTGCGCGCGCGAAGTGCCCCAGGGGAATGGGATCGACCCAGATTCGTGGCCATCGGAACTGAAGCGGAGAGTTCGCAAAGGAGGGAATCATGTCGGCACGAAACGGCGACAAAGCCAGATTCGGCCGGTTACGAAAGCACAGGATTCTGCTGCGGAAGCGCCTCCGAGAAATACGGGATGCAGTGGAAAGTAAAACAACAACTACAGCAATTGCCGCGTCCGAGTACGACGGCACATCTTCGCGGGCACTCAAGCCAATGGGGTGAGGACGTCGGGAAGGCTGAGGTTCGATAGGCGGAACAAACCTTGCAATCGCTCAAATCCCCGGAATGAGGACCCCCATGAGCAACGTTCGCAGACTGGTAGTTTCAGTTTTAGGGGCCGTGCTGTTGGCGGCGCCGTTGGTTCGCTCGCAAAACGCGAAGGCGCCTAAGGCAAATGTGATTGTCACGCAACCGCTGCCGATTCAAGCATTAGGGCTTGAGCCTCGGCGCGCTCTCGACTCCGTGCCGCACGCAGTCCCCACCTCGGCACCAGCGATGGGCGCACCAGATCTTTCCGGTTACCGGGGCTTTCAGTTTGGGGAGGCACTGCCGGCGGTCGCGAAACAGGCGGGCCTGGGGCTCTCTCAGGCAAAGTTGATCCACCAACGCCCCGCGGTCATTCAAGAACTGGAATGGCCGGTCTGGCATGCGAGCAGTTTGTCTTCGCCGCAAATGGACCCGGTCAAGACAATCCTGTTCAGCTTTTATAACAGGGAGCTTTTTCGGATCGTGGTGAGATACGATCGAGATGCAACCGAGGGAATGACCATAGATGACATGACCGAAGCGGTTTCGGCCAAATATGGAACTGCCACAAGGCCCACACGTACCAAGATCACCTTCTCTTCAACTCAAGTTTATAACGACAGCGAAGCCGTCATCGCGCGTTGGGAGGACTCGCAGTATTCGTTCAACCTCTTTAGTTCCTGCTTTCAGCCGACTTTTGGATTGATTGCATTCTCGAAAAGACTGGATGCTCTGGCCCGGACAGCGACTGCACAAGCCATCCGGTTGGATGCGCTCGAGGCTTCGCAGCGGGAGATCCAGCGTCAGAGGAAGGAAGACGAGACGAATCGCGAATCGCTGGAAAAAGCCCGGCAAGCAAACAAGCTCAACTTCCGCCCTTAGCCTCCAGCGACGGCTCGAAGGATCGGCACTGCCGGCAGAGGAAAAACCTGTTGCCGGTCGACGGACCCGAAGAGAGGTCCCATGAAAGAAAAAATCTCAGTACTCCTGTTGCACCGGTCCACGGATTCGCAGCGCCTGCTGAAACAGTCTTTGGAAGGGCGGTCGATCAAAGTCAATTGGCTGAAAACCTGCGGAGAGGCCTTGCCGCTGCTCCGAGAGGCTGATCCACCGCATCTGGTTTTCACGGAAGCGCTGCTTCCTGACGGCAACTGGGCGGACGTCGTCAAGCTGGCGCTTGAGGCGTTGAAGCCCGTGAAGGTCATCGTGGTGTCGCGCCTCGTCGATATCAAGCTCTATGTGGACACGATGGTCGGCGGGGCATTTGACTTCATTGTGCCTCCCATGACGGGCGATGAACTCGCTCACGTCCTGGCATGCGCGGTAGAGAGCGTTTCGAATTTGCGACGAACGCAGGCCGTGGCCCTGGCCGTGGTATAGCCAGCGGCAATCGTCGAAGTCACAAAGCCCCCCGGCGCCCTCAGGGATCAAGGCAGAGGGGCATAACGTTTAGTAGAATCTATCTTCCGTTCTAAAGCGAGGCTTTTATGCATTCAATCCCGGAAGGCCAGTTCGTTAGGCACGCCCAGTACGGTCTCGGCGTGGTGACGCAATCGGGCGCCGACCGTACCTCCATCGACTTCCACCTCTATGGGACCAAGAAATTTGTCACCCGTCTCATGACTGTCGAACTTACCGACGAAGGTCCTCCGCCCAAACCCCACCCGGTGCGTCGCAGGAGGGTCTCAACCCAGATTCCTCCCGTCACAATAGCAGTGACTGGCAAGTGAGCGAGGTGGAACGACGCCCTCTACTGGGAGAGGAGGGTGCGCCAGACCTGGGGAATTAATTTTGAGGGGCCGACTCGGAGGGTTCGGCCGCGCTTGTTATCGAGGCTTCGTCGCCGGCAGGGTTTGTGCTATCGGCAAGCAGCTCTTTTTGCCGACGGTTGGCAAGTTTTCTCTGGGCGCGGCGTTCGGCCTTCTCGCGCTGCTTTTCCAATCGCTTCATTTCCTTTCGACGTTTCTGGGGGGTAGTGGCCATCAAGTCTCCTTAGAATACGAATGTACGCTGACAATATCCCCAACGCATCGCATCGTGTGGGACTACCAGCGAGGTTCACGGGGCTGGCGTGCGGCTTCGCGGTAGTCCTCGTTTGAGAAAGTACCCGGCCTTGGCCCTGCACCACTACTGTTGCGAGTGCGGGTTCTCTCCGTCCTGGGACGCGCTTCGTTCACCTTGAGATTGCGACCACCAAACGCTTTTCCTTCAAGGCCGGCAATCGCTTTGGCCGCTTCTTCATCATTGGGCATTTCGACGAAAGCAAACCCGCGGGCTCGGCCAGTGTCCCGGTCCGTTGCAACTTGGACCCGTGCAACTTGCCCGAACGCTTTGAACAGCGCGGTCAAATCGCTTTGCGTCGTTTGGAAACTCAAATTACCAACAAAAAGGCTTTTCATCTTTCTCCTTTGCCTAAAATACATGGCCGGAGGCGCCCGGTTTTGAGGGCCGGTGCGGCCTCCAGGCTGTCTTAGCAAGAGCCTTGGATGAAGACCCGAAAATGGCTCGACCGCAACGGATGGCGGAGTTTCCGCAGCGCCTTGGCTTCGATCTGTCGGATCCGCTCGCGAGTAACGGCAAAGATCCGGCCGACTTCCTCGAGGGTGCGTTCGGTGCCATCGTCCAGGCCAAACCGCATGCGGATTATGGCTTCCTCGCGGCTGGTGAGCGTATTCAGCATGGCAGCCATCCGCTCCTTCAGGTTGAGTTTGATGGCCGCGTCTGACGGCGAAGCCACAGCCTTGTCCTCGATCAAGTCGCCCAGGTCCGACTCGCCCTCCTTCCCAATGGGCGTCTCCAAAGACATGGTCCGCTGAGAAACCCTCTTGGTGCTGCGCACTTTTTCGACGCTGACCTCCAAGCGCCGGGCGATCTCCTCGCAGGTGGGTTCGCGGCCCAGTTCCTGGACGAGTTGTTGGTTGGTGCGATTCTGTTTGATGATCGCCGCGGACATGTGCACAGGCACTCGAATCGTGCGCGCCTTATCGGCGATCGCACGCGAGACCGCCTGGCGAATCCACCATGTGGCATAGGTGGAGAACTTGTAGCCGCGACGCCACTCGAATTTGTCAACCCCCCTCATCAGGCCAATATTCCCCTCCTGGACCAAGTCGAGAAACTCCAGGCCCCGGTTCACGTACTTCTTGGCGATGGACACCACAAGGCGGAGGTTGGCCTCGGTCAACTGCTTCTTCGCTCGTTCGGTTTCGGCCTCGCCGCGCAGGATCAGAGCCAGCGAACGTTTCAGGGCGGTGAGCCCGATCTGGCTCGATTTCTCTATTTCCTTTAGCTGGGAGCGACACGAACGCCGATCCTTGTGCGAAGTGGCGACCTTGCCGGGCGCGGCGTCGGCGCAGCGCGCGAGCCGGGCCGCCCCCCGCTCCAAGGAATGAATCCGCTCCGCCTGCCGCCGCAACTTCTCAAGCAGGCGCTTCTTTTCGAGCGGTTGCAACCCCATCGAGCGAGCCAGTCGCGACATCTCAACCCGCGTCCGCGACAACTGACGCCGCGCCCGGAGATGGCCACGTCGCTTTGATCTCGGAATGTTGCTTAGCCGAGCTGCCTGCTGAAGTCCCGCAGCGTAGAGTCGCTTGATCTTATCGATAATACGGAGCGTCTGGCGGGTCTTCTTTGCGATTTCTTCTGCCGTTACCTGCTCCTCATCGAAATGGACAACCTCTCTAATCGAACGCGTACCGTTGCGCAACTCCCTGCCAATTCCGATCAGCTCTTCGAGGACAAGCGGAGAACGAGAAACGGTCTTGAGCACCAGCGCTTGGCCGCGCTCCATACGCTTGGCGAGGGCCACCTCTTCTTCCCGCTTGAGCAGTCGCACACTTCCCATCTCACGAAGATAGAGGCGGACCGAATCGTTGGTTTTGCCCGGAAGAGATGCTGTCTCATTGGGTTCGAACTCTTTAACACGGACGGTATCTTCCCCTGTCTCGTGTTCCACGCGTTCAGCAACCCCTAGCAAACCGCCCACAGGCATCGCGACAGGAGCGTCTTCGTAGATGCGGATGTCGTGGCCCTCGAAGGCGGAGAACAGCCCATCGACCTCCGCGGCAGTGGGCGTCTCGCCGGGCAGGATTTCGTTCACCTCGTCAAACAGGACATAACCCCGTGCCTTGCCGCTATTAATGAGCCCGCGAAGCCGGTCATCCTGTTCCTGAAGTGCAAGCGACAAAGGTTCATTCTCCTGTAGGGCCCCGAAAGACCCGTAGCCTGCTACGATGCGAGCTGAGTCTTGGAACGGCCGGCATGTTCCGGAAGGTCCGTGGACTCCGTCGCGACCGGTACTTGCAAGACCGGATCTCGAAAATGCAAGGGATCGCGAAGATTTTGCAATTCACGGTAGTAGTAGAGCGGAGTGGGGTGTCTCCCCCTGAATCTTAGAGCCTTCAAGAACTCGATTTCTGCTTCGGTGGCTCCACCACTGAGAGAAGCATCGTGTAGGAATTCCTTCAGCCCCCGCTCCTCCTCGCCGGCAGTTTCGGGTTGTTCAACGAATGCGAACCTCTTGATGTGCCGAGGGGCCATCCTTCGGTTCAAGAGAATTTCAAGGCTAAAAGTTGCAAGGTCAATATCCCAAGATTCGATTAGGGGATCCAGGAAAGAGGTGCAATCCTGACTCGACACATTGAATACGTCCGTATCCAGGAATTCGAGAATCGCCACCCGCAGCTCCTCGTAACTTCGATCACTAACCCTTACGACCAAGCGGAGCCAGCTCTCGCTCTCCAGTTCTTGCTTGGTAACTCCCTTGACCACATCCACAAGCTTTTGGGTGACCAGAAGTTCAAGTTCACCGAAAGGTTGTCGTTCGAAAATCATCCTGACTTGCTTCTGTTTATCAAGTTTGCACTTACGAAGGACCAATTCGCGAACTTCTTTAAACAAAGGCGCGGGTAGATCGGCCAGTTTCCGCTTCAACTCTTCCTGGCGCTGCAACTCAACCAGCTTAATGAGCTCTCCTCGCCGGAACTTCAAGAATTCTTCGATCTTGCCGTAGATATCTGTCCGCTCAGGAGCGGGAGGCGCTTTTTTTCTCGTAAGTAACTGCGAAATATAAGACTCCGTGACTTGGGCAGCAACCGCCAAATCTCTCTGCTCATGTCCTAATTGGTTGAGTCGCTGGCGAATGATTGAAGGCGCATCCATGGGGTCCTTCCCCGGTTAACTTTTTCCAGTTCACTGCATGATCATTCAAAGCATCCCATATTGTTCTTGACAAGTAAAGTGAATTCACTTATTTTGGTTAATGAGAGCAGCCTCTCTTAGCTACCCGCTGGGCTTTCTAAACTAAGTCTGGTTATCTCAGGTTGCTTCTTGGATCGGCGAGCGCTGCCAAGGTGCCTTTTGGTTCAGCGCAGGCGAGCGACAAGTCGCGGCAGCTGGCGTTGAAGCGAGGCGCCGGCCCCCGCCGCTGTCATTCCATATAAGCGCGCATGGACCCACAAAGGAGGTGTGGCATGTACATTCAATATGTGGGTTTCGAAGTTGCAGCCAGTTCTCGCATTTATGCCTTTCACGTCATCAATGCGCCCGACGCAGCACGCGATTTCACCGTCACAGTTCAGTCGCAAGCGTTTCGTCCAGACGGCCTGAAGCTTCAGGACGGTCCGGGCATCTGCTTCACGCGGTTGGGCCAGGAACTGCAAGGCCAGACGCAAGAATCTCCCGCGGAGCGTCATTTCACTATCGGAGAGCGCGACATCAAGGACTACCTGGGGAAATACCACCTCGACAAGGCCCCGGGAAAGAAGGAAAAAGTATAACCGCAAATGCAATTTACCGCAGCAGGCCTGAAGGGCCGCATCAATTTGGAGGAATAAAGGAACATATGGCGACAAAACTTTTCGTAGGTAATCTACCGCATAGCACCACCGATGCCTCGCTCGGCGAATTTGTAACCAGCGCGGGCTTTCAAGTGGCCTCGGCTGTGGTGGTTCGCGACAAGATGACAGGGACTCCACGAGGCTTTGGCTTTGTCGAGCTTGGCGAGGGCGAAGATGTGCAACGGGCAATCGCCGGCTTGAATGGACAGTCCCTCGAGGGCCGTCCCTTAACCGTCAACGAGGCTCGGCCGCCACGCTCGGACTTCTCGCGTCCCCGAGGAGGTGGCGGCAGAGATAACTTCCGGCGGCGACGAGATTATTAAGGCCGGGAACCTTCCCGCAGACGAATCGGCGGCCTTCCGCAAAACGATCAATTGCTGTTTGGGGCGCATCCCCTCAAGAGCAAATCCCTCCGCAGGGTAATGCGGGGCGAGCCCGTCCGGGCCTGCACGGTGAGAAACGCCCGAAAGATGAGGAATAATCATTGAATAAGGAAAGTACTTCCGCCGGCCTTCCAAGCTGCGAAGGCCCTGTGCGCGTGAACGATCCATCCCTGAGAGCTTACGGAGTCCAAGGGCGGGCTTCGTTCGGGCGAGCGGCAGTGGCAGAATTGGCGCGGGGGCCTCGCCAGACCGATTCTAGCCGTCAGGCAGACGGCGAGAGCTTCTGTCTTTCCCCGGAAGAGCAAGGAATCGTGGTCTTGATTCTGGCGGGATATTCAAACAAAGACATGGCGCATCACTTTTCGCTTAGCGAGAGCACGATCTATCGTCGCATTGTTCGGATATCGGTCAAGGTCGGCCTTTGCAGCAAGATTGAACTCGTGTTCTTCACGATCACCCGCCAGCTCTGTGCGGGGGCGCAACCTTAACACCCCTCCAGCTCCGCATGGCTTGATTTTACGCGACTCGCCCTCCTACGATTGGCAGAGTGGTGGCGAGCATTGGGCGGAGGTATGAAACCTGCTCGATCCTGCAACCTGTCCGCGCATTACTCCCCGCGTGACCGCCCAGGCCCCAAGCCCGCGCCGAGTGATGGCTAACGAGTCCGTGAGGCCACCTGTATCAGAGCACCAAGGTCTAGGGGTCACCCGCGCCGCTAGAGTAATTGTTACGGCAGTGTTTGAGTTGGCAGAAATTTGATCGATTTCGTATATCTGTTTCAACCGATCAACAACCAATTTTTCACTGAAAGTTTTCAGTAAGAAGCCTTGTTTCCACACTCAAATTCTGCTTAGATATGTGCGGCGGAGGCACTTCTCCCCGACGAGGCAGCTTTCGCTTGGAAGGAGCCCCACCCTGCTGCGGAGGATTTCAACCATGACTCTTAATCCTAATATCTCTCGCCGCCGGTTTATGCAGGCTGCCGCCGCGACTTCCGCGGGCCTGGCTCTGGGCCCCAACTGGGGGTTCGGCAAAACCGATGTTGCCAGGCCCCTGCGGCGCGACATGGGCCGGATGCATTTTGAGGCGACCACGCTCGGCCTAGGCGGACAAGCCTCGCTGCAATGGACGCCGGAAGACGTCGACCCGGTCAAAATCATTTTGAAGGCATTCGATTTGGGCATCAACTACTTTGATACCTCTAACGCATACGGACCAAGCCAGATGAATTACGGGAAAGCCTTTCGGGAGCTCCATTTGACACCCGGTCAGCCGGGATATGACGAACGCCACCGGCGCGAGATCTTCCTGACCAGCAAGACCATGCTGCGGTGGGGAAAGGGTGGATATGCGAAAGAGCACTTGACAAGCTTCAGCAACGGCGAGCGAAGTTTTTACGCCCTAGATGACGTGAAACGCACCCTGACGCAAGTCTTCGGCGATGGAAGGGGGGCCTATCCTTCCGGTGTGTATCTGGATATGGTTCTTATCCATAATCTGACCACCATGCCGGAAGTCGAGGCGGTCTGGGAGGGTTTCGATAAGCCGGACCCTCGCGCCGAAAACATCGGGGCGCTGGCGGCCCTTCTGGATTATCGCGACGGCACTAATCGCACAGGTCTCAACCCCAAGGAGGAAAAGCTGATTCGCCACCTGGGATTTTCCGGCCATCACTCACCGCCGGTGATGATCGAAATGATTCAACGGGACGAGCGCAATATTCTCGACGGCATGCTGGTGGCCATCAACGCCAACGACCGGCAGAACTTCAACATGCAGCACAACATTATTCCAGTCGCGGTGGCAAAAGGCATGGGGGTGATCGGCATGAAGGTGTTTGCGGATGGCGCCATGTACAGGAAGGAACCCGACCTAGAACCGCGCACGGCTCAACACATCGTCCGAACCGTAGGCAGCGACTCGCTACCGAGTCGGCGGTTAGTGGAATACGCGTTGGCGACACCGGGCATTGGCACGCTCATCATCGGTACGGGGCAAATCTCCGAAGATCCCAAGAGTTGCCAACTGCAACAGAATCTCTCAGCGGCGCAAATCGCGCCCAACGGGCTTAGCGCCGCCGACCGGCTTGCCATCGAAAAATTGGCCAGCGTGCCGAAGGATGGCAAGACGAACTATTTCCAACTTCCTAAGCAGGAAATGACGCCTCCCCGGGATGCCTTGGCCAAGCAGGAAATGCGCGCGGGGCGACGCGTAGTGAGCCTGAAGTGGCAAACGGCCTATGCCGGCGACGAAGCGATCTCACACTATGAGATCTGGCGGGATCACCAGATGGTGGACCAGGTGGCCTACCAGCCCCAGACCAGCAAGAAGCCGTTTGAGTTTGCCGATGCCGTCAGCGACAAGACTGCTCACACCTATCAAATTGCTACTGTCGACGCGGCGGGTCACAAGGCCATGACTGAAGAAATCCACGTGGCGCCAGTTGCCTAGCAGGCGGGTGGCGGAGAAATCGACACGCGATTTCTGCGCCGCGCGCATAGGGTCTTCCTCCTTGCGGCTCCGCCTGCGTCAGCGGCTCAACCCTCCGCCATCCACAACCAGCGCATGTCCATGCACGTAGTCGCTGGCGCTCGACCGCTGAGGCGTTGACTCCGGGACAGCCCGCGAGCCGTGGATCGTCACGTCCACTCCGGCTTGGGCCAAGGCAAGCGCTATCCCGGCGCCCAGCCCGCGCGACGAGCCCCTCACCAGCGCTGCCTTACCCTTCAGACTGAATTTTTCCTATATCAAGGAAAGCAACATCCTCTCTGGCTTTACAGGAGGTCCGCAATCGCTAAGGCGTCCATGTCGGTGTAGACCTGGTTTTCCCCACCCATGCCCCAGCAGAACGTGTAGTTCCTTGTTCCCACGCCGGCATGAATCGACCAGCCCGGAGATATCACCGCCTGCTTGTTGGCGATGACAATGTTACGTGTCTCATGAGCGGGTCCCATCAGGTGAATTACTCGATCCGCCGCTGCGACGTCGAAGTACAGGTAAACCTCCGATCGCCTCATGTGCGTATGCGGAGGCATGGTGTTCCACACACTTCCGGATGCCAGCCGTGTGAAGCGCATGACGAGCTGGCAACTGCGCGCGCCGGCCAGATGAATGACCTTGGTGATCTCGCGCAGATTGGCAGCGTCAGCCGAGCCCAGGGTTTGCTTTTCCATCTCTGCCCAGCGTACAGGCTTCACCGGATACACCGCATGAGCGGGATAACTGAGGAGATAAAATTCCGCCGGACACAGCGCGTCGGTACTTGCAAACCGAATTTCTTTATTCCCGCGACCTACGTATAATGCATCGAGTTTTTGCAGCTCATACACTTCACCGTCGACCGTAACCTCGCCCGCTCCCCCGATGTTGAGGATGCCAAGCTCGCGCCGCTCAGTAAAGTAGGCTGCCTTCAGTGCGTCATCCGTGGGTAAAAGCAGCGGTGCGCCGGTGGGTACGGCCGAGCCGATCACGGCGCGGTCCAGATCGACATAGGTCAAGCAAATCTGTCCGGGCTGAAAGAGATCGCTGATAACAAAGGTCGCGCATAATTCCTCGGTAGTCATCGTGCGGTAGCGGATGGCATCCGCCATTTGCACTATCTTCATTGCTCCTCCATATTTGTTGGGCTCTCAGAATACATCCACGAGCAAAGACATGCAACCTAGGCGTCAACCGAACGGTTTCACTGGGCGTTCCTTTCTTGAGGTGCCTTCCCGAACTGGAGATCAGGCGCCAAGGCGCTTGATTTGACGGCAGGCTCATTCGTATTTGGGAAACTTTTTCTCGGCCTTTCGGAACTCCTGCGAGTGGACCACTCTTCGCTGGCCGCGCCGTTCCGCCGGAAACCGGATGTGCAGCATTTCATGATAAACGACGTGCTCTGCCAGATAGCGGGGAACCGGAGGGGAATCGAGTTTGCGGGTGACGATGATAGTCCCGTGACTGGAATCGTAATGGCCCAGGATGCGGCGGGAATTCTTGGGGCTCCAGCCGAGGCGGGACGGGGGAATTTGGCTGCGGAAGAAGCGGTGATCCCTTTTGCCAACTCCGGATGTTATTTTTTGCCAGGCACAAGAGTATTTGCGAAGCACGGGTCGTAATTTCAACGGGGCCGGATTTGTATGATAGCGGTATGAGAAGGGCCAGGGCTGACGTCCACAGTAAATACGCGGGCTCGGTTGTCGTACGAGAGGGTTTTCATTTCTCCCCGGATCGCCTTCAGAGCCGGGTGGCGCGAAGCGTAGCCTGAAATGGTCCGCGTGCTCTCGCCGGGCGCAAACTTGATCGTCGCGACGATTGCTCCACGATCTTGTCGGCCGACGATTCGCTGTCTGCCCATTGTCACAATCTGCTGGGTGTCTCCCAGCATCGCCAATCCTTTGCGACTCACAGGGGAAAGTATCTGATAGTCCCAGCCCTCCCCGAATTTTATCCGCAGGGTCCCTCCCTCGGGGATCACTTCGCTGAGGTGTGTCACCCAGTCGTAAGCAAACACTGGCCCGGACATTTCCAGACTGCTCAGCGGCACGGTCACGCCCTCTTCCGAAGCGCGCCGCGCGTACGCAAAGACATAGCGCACGCTCTGATCGCCGAAAGTATCTGTCGACATTGCCACCATGGGCGTCCCCAAGTTCATTGCGTCACTCGTATACATCGAATCGATAGGCAACAACGGCGTATTCGCCTTCACGATCAACCCATCGCGGCGGACCGCGCCCGCCAAATTTTGCGCGTTCGTTTCACCGAGTGCGTCTCCCACTCCCACGGGCCCGGCCGACAACGTGGAGAGAATCAAATTGGGAAGCTCGCCGCTGAAGAAAACGTCTGTCCACGGCCAAAGGCCGACTGCGCTTGCCAATCTCGAGTCGTAAAGAAAACGATCCCACTTGTCGCGATTCAATCTGTCATTGCTGGTCCGTATCGTTTGGACATTCGGATATTGCGTGCTCGCCATGTAGTGGCTCGGCAGCGGCATGCAGTACTGAATCGTGATTCGTTTGGTGAGCATCGCTTCAGACATGTCCTCGAGAAACTCCTGGGGATCCTGCAGGTTCATTTCTGTTTGCGCGTTGTGGTCCAGCCAGTCCTGTTCGTAGGTGACGACGCCCGCATCGGCCAAGTATTCGGCAGTGGACTTCCAGAAACTGGGGTCAATGATGACGTTACCCGACATTTTATAGCGCTCGCGATACGGACTCGCCGTGGAAATCCACCGTGCGTGCGTGACCATCGGCAGGCCGAGCGATTCATGAAAGGCTGAAAGACCACTGGGAAATAGCTCCTTATCAGCTTGGTAGGTATATTCACCATCGGGAAGCTTCGGGCTTAGCGAATCCCATCGATTAGCCAAGCCCTTGGGGTACCACCAGCTATCGAGTTGCATATATCCTAGCGGGACGCCCAGCTTTTCGAATTGATCTCGCATCGCAAGCAGGGTGCCGGCGTAACCCCGGCTGTGATCAAACTTGTAATAGTATGTGGAGCCGTTGTCGGTCCAGTATCCAAGCTTTGCGAGCACGACGTCCCCGTCATTCGCGGGGCGCTGCTTCTTGCCCAGCGCCAGCAACACGTTGCCCCAGACTGTAAAAGTCTGATTCATCCCCTTATCGAAGACAATCAGCGTGTCGTGAGAAAAGCCGGCTGGCAGGGCTTGGATCGTCTGAAGGATGCGGCTGTCAGCTCCGCCTGCGAGCGATTCATCCATCCGAGACACGAGAAAGTGGTCCGCCGGTGACAGCATCAATACATTGCCCTGCGCGTCGAAAAGTGACCATGGCCCCCCGGGACCCAGCACTCCGAATTCATAGAGGCCGAATGCCCTCTGTTGATATGAGAATTTCATTAGCCCAGTTGGCAAGTTCTCGAAGGTCGGAAATGGGTGCTCGTTCTGACCGACGGTATTCCAGGTATCTCGGAAGAGGGCGACAGGCAAAGCCTGATAAGCGCGTATCTCTGCTGTCCGCGCTCCGCGAAGATACGTCGCGGATACGGACTTGTAGCTGCCGACTGCGTCCTTTCCACGAGCCGTTTGAATCGCGGTGGGGCCTTCAGGAAGTCTACCTTCGAGACGCCAACCAACGCTGGGAAATGCGAGTTCGTAGGTTCCGTCGGGGCTGATGCTTGTCCGTAGTACGCGGTTTTCGGAGGTTTGCCGCATATTCGAGTCTTGGGCCAATACACAGGGGCCAAGAAAAACAAAAGCGAGCCACAGCGTGAGCGCAAATCCCCGACGATTCCGCGCGTCTCTTCTCAAGTGACACCTCCTTATCGATATGCGCTCGGATGGCGGGCAGGGGCGCTGCCCACTGTCCGCGAAATGTATTCCAGCAAGGCGGGATTGTAGCTCATGTCCTTGGGTGGCAGCCCGGCGGCGCCGTTCACCAGTACGCCACTCTCCACGGCAGCGGCGTCCCAGTTGGGCAGGGATCCGGCGCAGTTCTTCAGCCAGGTGATGGTGTTGCCGGGCCGGCCGGCGAAGCGGGAGCACTCCGCCCGGACGAAGTCCCACTCCACCACGTCCTGGAAGAACGGATTCTGGGAGAGAAAAAGGCTGGATGGCTTGCCGTCCGGAAACAAGTCCGTAAACTGGTAGGCGTCGAGCGTGTCCGGCGTCTTGGCGGCCAAGATCGCCTCGTTGATGCAGAGTTTCAACCGCTTCTTGATCTCCGGGTTAGTGAGGATGCTATGGCACTGGTTGGCGTCCATCCAGCTGGGATCGCGGTGCGCAAACGACACCTTGCCATTCGCGTTCATACCAAAGAGATTCTTGATAGCCCCCGTGTGGCCCCCGTCGTGCTTTTTCATGAGGTGGCAGTTGAGGAGGAAGTCGGCGTCCATCACCCGCTGGGGGATGACATAGGGCCCGCCGTAGGGCATGTCCTGGGTCGCGGGGGACCCCGCCTGCGCTCCTCCCGCGCATTGCACGCCGGGGCATTGCGCCAGCAGGTCGTCTTTCATTTCATCCGGGAACGGCCGGCAGCAGTCCAGGAAGGTAATATTGCCGTTCTGCACGCCGGCCTTGTTCAGGCTTTGGGTCAAGGCGATCATCATGGTGGGCGAAGTGTTCAGCGCCGCGGCCTTCCATTCCTTTCCGGTGTTGTTAAAATTGATTTTCACCACGATCTTGGAGGCCCCGGAAACCCCGGGGAGGATTCTCGCCCAGGCGTCCTGTGGCGTGGCGGTGCTCGAAAGTTCCATGACGCCGGTTTCGAGCATGCTCTGGATCTTGGCGGTATCGAACTTTCTCCAATAGTATGGGCTGCCGAAAGTGTACGCGGAGGCCACGGTTGGGTCGTAGACTCGGACCACCACCTTGTGGTTGTAGCTATCGGCTTCCCAGGGACTGACGGCCCCGAACAGCTCCAAGGGCGGCAGGGCATGGACCAGAAGGCCTGCGGCCGCAGCCTGGGCCGAGGTCTGCACAAAATCCCTACGGGTCATTAATTTGATACGGGTCATAGTATTCCCTCCTGAGACGGATAAAAACGCGTAAAACCAAGCTATAGTTTTTCGACTCGGCGCCGCGCCCTACCCGGTCCGGACCGGCAGCGCCGCCATCCGCCGTGGCGTGCTCCCAAAGATCCGTGACGTCAGATAGGTCTCTGCCAACAGCAGCCAGTTTAGAAATCCGACCCTACCGTAGGGTCGGCGAGCGACGATTGTCGAGAGCCTGGATCCGGCGATACTCTTGCATGTCACGAGCGGCCTGGTCCGTCTTGCCCTGCTTCCGGTGAATTCCAGCTAATACCAAATAGGCCTGCCCGGCCAGAGGAGTCTCCTTCTCCGACTCAATCACGCGCTCCAAGGCATGCTCGGCCTCACTCGGATCACTGAGCGCCGTCGCTCTGCCGAGGGCGTATAGAGTTTCCAGCATATCGGGGCGCAGCAAATCGGAACGCCGTAGTTCCTCAGCGGCTTCCTTCATTTTTCCCTGTTGCAACAACGCATATCCCAAGCGATAAGCTGCTTCTGCATTTCCGGGCTGCAATTTTGTTTCTCCGCGAAATTGCTCTTCCGCTTTCTCCCATTCGGAGCTAGCCGCATAGATTTGTCCAAGCTCCAGCTGCAGGCCCGGCAAATCGGGCCGCAAGGCCAGGGCTTGTTCGTATTCCCTCACGGCCTCACTGAGCTTCCCCATCACGAAATACTCCTGACCCCGAGCCTGATGTCCTCGTGCGGTATTGGGAAAAGCCGAAAGCAATTTGTCCAGGGTTTGCGAGGAAAGTGAATTCCCGGCGCGGCTCAAGTAGTAAAGAAGGTCGGGATCGGCCGGCCTCTTGGCGAGAGCAGCGTGTAGATTAGCCACCGCCTCCGCAAATTGGCCCGTTTCCAGTTGCGCAATTCCCAGAGCGCCGACTTCATGAGCAGTCTCCAGATGAGGAATGGCTTCGGAGGCATAGCCTTCCGCCAGAAGCGCGTAACCAAGTAACTGATGAACGGGAAGAGATTCCGGACTCAATTCGGCAGCGCGCTTCAAAGGAGGAATGGCCGCGGCGTAGTCACGCTTTTTCATGTAGGCGTCACCCAACCTGAGGAAGACAATGCCAGCGGAAGGAGCCAAGTCGGCTGCCTTGCGAAAGGCAGCTATCGCCTGGTCGAGATCACGGCGATTTTCGGCATCAAGGCCGGATCGCAGCAGCGTGAGCGCTTCGGGAGGCACGAGAGGCGCCGCCGGTTGCGTCTGTATGAATAAGCACGCCCATAGCAGGGCATGAATCATGGCTACTCCGATTCCTCGATCACTATGAATTGGTCGGCCTTAACACCCCGCAAAGCCTGACGAATGCCGGAGGGCCACCTAATCTCTACATCCGCAGTTTCAGCGGAACCAAGACCAAAGTGCAATCGCTTGTCATTGGAAGAGAGGTAGCTTCCTGTGGCCGTGGCGAAGCGGACTTGGCCGTTGACCTGGACGCGGGCGCCGTAGCCATCCCGATTGCTCCGCTTTCCATGCAGCGTGATTGTCAGCCAGTGCAATTCCCCGCCCCGGTTCAAATACAATTGCGGACGCTCGCCAAGAGACGTAGTGACCACGTCCATCCAGCCATCGTTGTTCAAATCGCCGAATGCCGCTCCCCGTCCGGCCACAGGCACATCCGACCCGGCGTCGGCCTTTTCGAAATGCCCTTTGTGATTCAATGCGAGCAAGGGAGGTTCCCGATAATGCAACGAGCTATCGTACATCTCTACGTTATCGAAGACATGGGCCTGAACAATAAAGGCATCCTTCCAACCGTCATTGTCAAAATCCTCCAACCCTACTCCCCAACCCCCGGCTTTCCCGGAAAGCACGCCAAACCCCGATTCCAGTTCCTGCGGGGTGAACGATCCTCCGCCGTCATTATGAAGAACGATGTAAGGTTGGTGCGGGAGTTCGGTGATGAGAAGGTCGGGAAGGCCATCGTTATCGTAATCCTGAAAAACAACCCCCATGCCCGAGAGCATAGTGCCATTCTCTGTAAGCGCCGCACCTGAATCCAAGGCACGTTCGGTAAAAGTACCGTCTCCGTTGTTGTGAAAAAGAAACTGCTCGGTAACGTCGTTGCTGACAAAAATATCCGTAAAGCCATCACCATCGTAGTCGGCAAAAGCTACCCCCAGTCCGTGTCCTTTTTTTGCGGCAATGCCGGAGGCCACGCTCACATCTTCAAACGTGCCATCTCCCTGGTTGTGGTACAGAATGTTCGAGATCAGGCCGAATTCTCCAGGCGGACAATACAACGGGGCCTCAGGACTGCCGCAGGCTTTGCTTTTCTCCGGGCTCCAATCCAAATACCGGGTAACAAACAGGTCCAGTCTGCCATCGTTATCATAATCCAGAAATCCCGCGGAGACGGACCAACCTCCCGCCGCAACCCCAGCCTTCGCAGTGACATCCGTAAAAGTGCCATCACCATTATTGTGGTACAAAATATTTTTCCCGAAGTTCGTCACGTAGATATCGGAAAAACCGTCATTGTCATAATCCCCCACCGCAACACCCATCCCGTAGTTGGTGTCACCGGCGTCTGCCAGGCCGGCCTGCTCGGTGACATCAGTGAAGGTGCCCTCCTTATTCTGACGATACAGACGGTTCCAGTAAGCGGGATCGTGGCGATCGAAGCTGAAGGGGCTGACCATGGGGTCTCGCACATGCCCCCCATTCACTAAGAAGACATCCAGCAACCCGTCATTGTTGTAATCTAGGAGCGCCACACCCCCCGGTTGCGCCTCAATGAGATATTTCTGAGAGGTTGGCGAGTTACGGAGGATAAAGTCGACCCCCTTCAAGGGGCCCACTTGGAACAAGGGGTTGGATTTAGGCTTTGCCTCTCGAGCGAGCAAACTGAGCGCGCAGAGCAGAGAGAGCATGTCTCTTCTGGTCATTCGTGCTCCTGACAATCCGAAACCCTTTCCTTGGCTCGGCAGCGCCCTGCAGCGCCCTGCTCGCATTGGAATCTTCCTCCGCGGACCATCATTTCTCGGAATTATAGGCCGAAATGCCGCGCGAGGGCCAGTGTTGCAGCTCGGCCCGGCGTCTCTAACGTCACACAAACGGAGGCGTCACTCCACCTGTATATCCGCGATGTGCGCCAGGGCAGTGTCAACTAGCCGGTTGTAGTCTTCAAGCTTGTGGCTGGGGTGATTCTTTTCCTGATTTTCCTTGTCAAATGCGGGCGAGGTCTCTGTGGCGTGCATGGCGTCAATCAGCTTGGCCAGGCCGGCGAGTTTGGCCGGCAGGGCGCTCACTTCCGCAAATGCCGTCTCCGGATGATAGCCGATGCGGTCTCCCGTCTGCATCGCATCGATCAAGGGATCGGGAGACCAGCCCGCTTGCCAGGTAGTGTTCAAGATGTCATATGTCTCGCGGAGGCGCGTCATCTTGCCCGCAAAGCCATCGAGCATTGCCCGATGGCGCGCCATCTCGGGCTTGATTCGCACCGTGACCGTCACCGCATCGGCAAGGCGAAAGCCGCGCGTGGTAATCACGGTCGTCAGCGTATCGCCCTCGAAGCGCCAGCCGGGCGCGCCCTTCTTCTTCGAGTACGCTACGGACTCCCCATTGACGCTCACCGAGGAAGGCGGCCAGCTTCCCGGGAGCCGCAGTTCGTATGCCCGTTCCGTTCGCATCGCCTTGTAATGACCCTCCACGGGCGCGACGGTCACAGTGAGTATGGTGCCGTCGCCGTTTAAAGCGGCGCGAATCGGCGTCCAAGCGCTTTCGCCGTACTGGTAGCCGGGTGTGTTGCCCGCGTCTTCATAGAGGCGATATTTTGACACCTGTCCGTCTTTCAGCGGGAAGACGGTGAGAATGAGAGGATCTACAGGTTTCTGGCCGGTATAGCTCATCGCCGGTTGCATGGGAATAATGCTGCCCGTCTTCACGTACAAAGGGATCTGCCTGATCGAAAAGCTGCGCTCCACGGTGACGGGGCCCTGGAAACTCGCGCCGCTGTCCCATTCGATCCAATTTCCGGGCGGCAGCCATACCGGGATCTTCGCAAGTTGCGAATCGTTCGCCACCGGCTGCGTGACCGGATCGGCAAGGATGCTGTCGCCAAACATGTATTCATTCTTTGCTTCATAGGCTTGCGGCGCTTCCGGCCAGTCGTAGTAGAGCGAGCGCAGAAACGCGAGTCCCGTGTCGTACGTTCTTCTGGCTTCGGTGTAGATGTAGGGTTGCATGGCATAGCGCCGCGCGAAACACTGCTCCATCAGGTCCGCATATGGCTCGGCGTAAGCCCAGATGCGGCGTTCCGCGTCCGGATTCTTCGTCGTGTGGGTTCGCAAAATGGGACTGAAAATCCCCCACTGGATCCAGCGCAAGTAAAGTTCCGGTTCGATGGCGCCGGGCATGTGGCCGCCGACGTCGTGGCTCCAGTATGCGTACCCCACGTTGGCCGCGGTGGCGGTGAAATACGGCTGGAAGGCAAGCGAATCCCAGACGGATATGGTGTCACCTGAAAAACCGATCTCGTAGCGATGATTCCCCAGGCCGCCCCAACGGTGAAACAGCAGCGCGCGCTTGCCCTCGCGCTCCTGATCGGTGAAGAAGACATAGTTCAGCCACCATGTGGGGTTGAGGTTGGAAACCTTTGTCGTCTCCTCCTGCTGCCAGTCGAGCCAGAAAAAGTCAATTCCCTGGCGTTCGAGCGGGTGAAGCACGATGTTCATGTAGTTGGTCGCAAACTGCTTGTCCGTGATGTCGAAGGGAACGTATTGCTTGGTCGCCGGGTTAATCCCCATACCGCGGGCCATCGGCGGGTAGCGGTCCTCCCAGGGCTGCACGCCGGAGGCCGGGTGGATATTGATTGTAGCCTCGAGGCCCTGTTCGTGCACGTGCGCAAGAAATTGATCCGGGTCCGGAAACAGCAGCCTGTTCCACGAGTAACCGGTCCAGCCAAGCTGGTGGCCAGAAGCGTCAAGCTTTCTGTTTCCCGCCAGCTCGCTAAACGTGGGATGCCAGTCCATGTCAATCACGAGCACGTCGAGGGGGGTATCGTGCTGATGGAATCCCCGAATCAGCTCGTCGAACTCCTGGTCAGTGTACGACCAGTAGCGCGACCACCAAGCGCCGAAAGCGAACCGGGGCGGCAGTGGAATCTTTCCGGCAAGGCGCGCGAAATCGTACAGGGCGCGCTTATAGTCGTGGCCGTAGCCGAAGAAGTAATAATCCTGGCGGTCGCCTGCGGGACGCAACATCACCCAGGGCCAGGGACTTTGCTCGCCCTGGGTGAAGGCGAAATCAGGGGAGTCGAACAGCGGCTGGGCGCCGTCGTCCACAACGGTCCAGCCGTCGCGCGAGATGAGCCCCGGTCCCAGCTTCACGTCAGAGCCCCGGACTTTGTCGAGCGTGCGCGTCGTGCCCAGAAGGTTGCCGGTATCCTCCATGCCAGGCTTCCACACCATCTCTTTTCCATTGAGGCTGAAAGTGATGCTGAGATTGTCCGCGCTAAATTTGCCGTCGGAATTTCCGGGCGCGTAGACCAGCGTCAGCACGCTGGTTTTGATCACCGTGCGCCTTCCGTCGGGCGCCGTTTCGTGCGTGAATTCCGGGACGGGCAGCTTCCGGTTCAGGAAGACCAGGGAGGCGTGATCTTCGAATTTGCCATCGGCGGCCCACTCCATGCGAATGAGTTGCGGCGTCAAGATGGTGAAGCGCGCATGCCCGGCAGCCACGATGGCGCGCGGATCGGCAACCGGATCATAACGGCCCGGGGCGTTCGTCGCCGCGATGGCGGGAGGGGAAAGTGGCAAGGCTCCCAGCCCTGCCGCGAACAAGCCTGCGCAAAGTGCGCGTAGGACATTTTTCATGAGCGTCTGTTGTCCTCGTGTCTTTTCAGGAAGGACTGCAATGGATCGTCAGTGCCCTTCTGCCAACTAGGATGACCTGGGTGGTCAGGCCTGCGTCCGTATGATTGGGTTAAGGTTAGCATTCTGCCGGCTCATGGGGACTCATTTCCGGAACACCGCGGACAGAAGGCCTGGCAGGCTACGAATCGTTCCTTGACTCGGAATCTGTCATCGTCGCCTGCCAGGCATTCGCCCCCCGCGGGTGGAGGGGCACATCTATCGGCACCAGGCGCTAGAAGTAGAACTTTCCAGCAACTTGTACACTTCGCGCCGGGTAGGCCCCGGTTATTGCCCCGAAACCATGGCCAACATTGCCCAGACTGTTGTTTGGCTCCATGAAGTCGGGATGGTTGAGGGCGTTAAACATCTCGAAGCGGAATTGCAGTCGCTTATGCTCACTGAAATTCCAATATTTTTGTATGCCCATGTCCCAGTCAAAGTACTGAGGCGCATGGAAATTCGACAGGAACCTTGGGCAGTCTCCAAGTGTGTATGGAGCCGGTTGCGAGAATGCCGCCGGGTTAATCCAGTCGGCGATCGATTGGTTTGCTGGCACCGGGCTCACTCCCGGCACAATGTTGGGGCGCTGATTGAAGCCGTTGACGCCAGCACCGACGCCAGTCACTGGTCCGATGGAAATGGGCAACCCTGACTTCGCAGTGAGAATTCCGCTCCACTGCCAGCCCCCCAGAACGGCATTAACAGGCTGGCCCCACCCCGCGCCCATTTGTTTCCCCTTGCCAAAGGGCAATTCGTAAGTGTAATAAACGACGAGGCTATTGGGGATGTTACTCACGTCGACCGAGTAATCTGTGCGGAAGTGGTACGGATCCATGGTATTGTTCCCATTGCCTGGGAACGCCCACCCCGAACTACCTTGCACATCATCCAGGAACTTCGAGTAGGTGTAGGAAATGTTGAGATCCAGCCCGGAGTGCCAACGGTGTGTATACGTCGCCTCGAGTGCGTTGTAGTTCGACATTCCGACAAGAGCGCCTCCCGCGCCCTCGTACACGCTACAGTATTCGGGGTAGGGGAGGTCCAATTGTCCCTGGCGAACCGTCGGGAGGTTAAGACCGCAGCTACTCCCCGGCATGTCACTGGCGCCATAGAAGGGGTTGGGTACGGCATTGAGGAGCCCAGTCCCCAACGCGAGATCTGCGTCGGGAGTCGCATTCCACTGGGCACCACCCGTAAGCAGGTTTGTGCCATGATTCCCGACGTAACTGATGTCCACCAGGTCATTGTTGGTGATGCTGTATTGAAATCCCATCATCCACTGCTGCACATAAGGAGAGGGCCGGATGGGGTGAGTCCCGCTAGAGCCATAGCCTACGGACGTCAGCGGTCCCAAAGAATTGCCCGTGGGCGCCCGTTCGCCTGTAGGAAATGCACCGGTGCAGGGGATTGCCGCCGTACCATTCCAGCACATTGCTCCTGCAGCTCCGGACAATGTCGTGTAGGGATTCAAGCCACCGTTGAGACTATTGACCCACGATGTCGTTTGCGAATATCCGGTGTTGTCCCCTTGGTTGTACCAAGCCGGCACATAAAAGACGCCGTAGCCGCCACGCAACACAAGCTTGTCGCGCAGTTGATAGGCAAGCCCGATGCGCGGAGCAAAGTTCTTATAATCAGTATCGTATACGCCTCTGTGACTGGGCGAGCTGAAGACAATTTCACCCGGAGCCGGAACAGCAGTCCCAGTCTCCTGGGCTTGTATGGGGTTCGTCGCAGAGTAGTTAAAATATTCTTGCGCATTGTGTCTTTCCGTGGGCGCGGTTTGGATTTCATAGCGCAGGCCCAGGTTGAGAGTGAGCTTGCGCGCCGCCCTCCAGCTATCCTGCAAATATATGCCGAATAGGGACTTATGGGTGGCCGGCCATGCGTTAACGCCGGTACCAGTCCCTACACCGGTTCCGAGCAGGAAACTGGCGAACCCGTTCCCCGTTCCCGTTGTTGGGCTTTGCGGATTGGGTCCACCCGTGGTCGAGGGGTCGAAGTCAAACTCGCTGTTCAAGACGTGCCCGCCATCGAGCTGAGCGGAAACGTCCATAGCCCCAAAAGCCAAGGTGTGCTTTCCCTTTACTTTCGTGAAGTCCAGCGAACTAGTAATCATTGTTTGCGGCGAGAGGTAAGTGCCCAAGTTCGTTGGCGCACCAAGGCCGGAGTAACCGTGTACTTCAACCCACGGGAAAATCGGGGAAAGCCCATCGATCCAAGACGGGAGTCCAACAGTTGAGACTTTGTATCCGTCGCCTTGTGACATCGACTGCTCAACGTGGCGGTTCACCCCCACATTCCCGCTCATGTTAAAGGTGGGACTAAAAACGTGGTTGTAGCCGAGGTCAGCGCTATATCGATTATTGGGAGCGACTACCCCCGGACCTCCCACATCCGAAGCTCCATAGTACGTTGGGAAGTTTATTTTCTGCTGGTATTTCTGTGACCAGCGGACGAAGATCCGATCAGCATCGGTGAAATTTTCGTCCACGCGGCCCGAGTACTCATTGGAATGTGCTGCGGCGCTTGCGGCCCCCGTAAAATTGTTCACCAGGAGAGAACTATTGGTGGGTGCGGGGTAATATTGTAGGAAGTTATGGGCAACCGTGTCCAAAGGACATAATGTTGGATTGGAACTTATGCCGCAGCCCGTTGTAAGCAGGTTGCCAGCGATAGGATCTCGGATGTATCCGCTGGCGTTAGGGGTCAGGCCCGTAACGGGATCCATTGTCCCTGCCGTGATTGGCCGCGTGCTGAAGGGATTGTAAATCTGCCCGGGATAGATCGGTCTTCCCTCAGCGTCGGTGCCTATCGCCGTCGTTCCCAGGAAGGCGGAGAGGTCCCCGCCCTCCTGCGCGGAGGTAGGCATCGTGCCAACGAAAGTTGCCGGTGTCGCGCTCCTCAGGCCATCAAAGAGGGCAAAGAAATAGGTTTTGTTCTTCCGGATTGGGCCGCCAATCGTGCCGCCAAACTGCTTGCGTGTGAAGGCGGGTTTAGGTTGGTTAGCTGCGTTGTTGAAAAAGTAGTTCGCATCCATAGCGCTATTGAGGTAAAACAGGAAACCATCGCCGTGGAATTGGTTGGAACCCGACTTAGTCACCACGTTGACTACATTGCCGCTGCTCCACCCATACTGCGCTGTGAACGCGTTGGTCTGCACCTTGAATTCCTGCACGTCGTCCACTGACGGAACAAAGATCACGCCTCCCCAATCGACGCGCGTGTCCCAGGTTCCGTCCAGCAGGTATTCCGCAGTGTTAAAGAAGGTGCCGCCGAAATTGAGGAAGGAGATATCTTGATCCGCACTTTGGGAGATACCCGGGGCCCCCACAACCTGCTCTTCGGCAGTGTTGCTGACCGAGGAACTCAGCATAGTCAAGGAGATGACGCTTCGGAAGTTCAAAGGAAGCTCCGCCACTTCTCTCCCGACAACATCCGCCGAAATATTGGCGTTATCCGCATTCAGAAGTGGTGCTTGTGAAGTGACTTCGATGGTTTGGGTCACTGCTCCGACGACCAAGCTAACATTCTGTGTGGCTGCCTGGCCGGCCACCAAAGCGATTCCCTCTTGCCTGTATACCTTGAACCCCGGGGCCCCCACTTCGAGCGTGTAGACAGATTGGGGCAGGAGCGTAAAAGTGTAGCCCCCGGTGACTTCGGTCGAATACTTCCAGGAAATCCCGCGTTCGGGACTCGTAAGGGTTACCTTTGCGCCGCTAACAGCTAAGCCTGCCGGATCAGTGACAGTGCCGCTCAGCGTCGCCGTAATTGCTTGGCTCCCCTGGCCATAGAGCGGTTTGCCGCTCAGAAACACGAGCGCAAGAGCGGAAAATAGCAGGGAAGAAGCTATTGCCGCACAAACACTCCATGTTGATTTTCCAACCATTTGTTTTTCTCCTTTTTTTCGGAAGAATCGCACTGTATATTTCGGGGAGAGATAGGAGGGCCCGCTACACCCCCTAGGTGGGGTTGTGTGAACTCCATCCTATCCCTCTGTCGCTAAGGACACCCAAGATCCCGCAGAGCGCAAAAAGCAAAGGTAGCAAAACAAACTTCCGTGACGGCCTAGAACCGTTATGCGATCGCTGGCTCAGAATATACTTTACCCAGCAACCCGCACATGCTAAGATTGTCAGAAGAGGGGCGGAAGTTACCGGGGGTATGTAACAGGTAAGAACCGTTGCAGGCTCCTTTTCGACCGAGTGTCAGGATCGTGCGAACGGGTGACTTGGCATGAAAGCTGCTCCACAAGGCACACCAAACGAGGGTCTTAACACGCCCGTTACACCTCAAGAGCAACGGGCGCAACTTGAGAGAATACTGCGCTCCGAAGCTTTTCGCCTTGCCCCTGGTTTACAGAAGTTCCTCGAATTCGTCGTCTCCAAGACCATCGAAGGCTCATCCCAGGGAATCAAAGAGTACACTGTCGGCACCGAGGTGTTTGGACGAACCGACGGGTACGACCCAAAGATCGACACCGTCGTTCGGATCCAAGCGCATCGACTGAGGGAAAAACTCAAGGACTATTACAGCAGCGAGGGAGCTGGGGATGGAATCTTTGTTGAAATCCCTAAGGGTCACTATATCCCTTGGTTTTCCCGCCGACTGATCCTTGCGGGAAGGGAACTTGAAGGTCCTCAGCCTCCCACTTCACCTTCGGAAACTCCGGAGGCGGTGAAGGAGACGCTCGCCCCCAAGCGCGCACCTAGCTCACGCCTGAAATCTGGGCGCCAGTTCATGAAGAAGGCTCTCCTTTGGACTCTGGCTGGCGTGGCGGGGATGTACTTGCTTCTTGGGGGAGCGCTTCTTCTCCCTCGCCTATGGAGCAATCACGCCACTGAGCAGCCAAGTCGGATTCGGCCGGAACCCCTTTTGCCGACAGGCCTTAAGGGCCCTCTCAATGATTTGTGGGCTGATTTCTTAGAAGAGGAAAGCTCGCCCATCGTGGCTTACTCCAACGCCATATTCCTGACGAACGAAACGGCTGACTTGTTGCGACTCAAGAGCGAGGAGGTTGATAACCTGGGATCCCCAGCAAGCCGCGATCTGGCCAACAGGCTGGTTGCGAACCCCAGCCTCCTCGAGCACGCCGGCCCTGTTTTCTTCGAGGATTCATACACCGGGACAGGCGAAGTGATGGCAGTGTTCTACGTGACGCGGTTGTTTTCGCAGCTTCACTCGCCCTTGCAGGTCAAGCGGAGCCGACTGGTTACCACTGATGACCTCATGCGCCACGATGTGATTTTTCTGGGCTCAACAATAGAGGACGCGCTTCTGGCAGGGCTTCCTCTGACCCAGGATTTCGTTTTCCTCAGGCCGCTGGAACCTGCGGCTAAGTGGAGGCAGCGGATTTCAAACCTGCATCCCCAGCCCGGCGAAAGCTCGTCCTACGCGATTGAGCGCGACCCGAAAACCTACGCAGTGCGAGCGGACTACGCATTGGTCAGTTTCTTGCCGGGGATGTCGCCGAACAGGAAGATCGCGATTCTCGGCGGGCTGACCACGCTCGGCACCCAAGCTGCAGCCGATTTCGCCACCTCGCCCTCCCAAATTGCCGAACTTGCCGCGCGGCTTGGAAGCGGACCGGATACCTTGCACAAGAAGGTCCCTCCCTTTTTCCAGGCCGTAATAAGAGCGGAGATCATGAAGGGTGATATTCTGAGCGTTAAATACGTTGCTGGACATGTCATCCAGGCTGCCCGACATTCGCCCCCCAAGGACTGAGGCCCTACCCCGCAGCTGACCCTCTCCGAGCCTGTTCATGAGTTGTTCGGCAGAGGAGAAGGTCGCACTACCCTCGGGCATCCACATGTGTTGCGGAGATTGATGTCACACACGACCAAGACGGCCGTGTCGTCCAGCGGCTGTCCGTATCCACCAAGGTCTCCATCGGACTGCCACCCTGACGGAGGCTGACATCCCGATGCTGCGGGCGGCCATTGAACTCATGGCCTCGGGCTCGCCGGCACACCTCGGTGAGTTCAGAATAGGCGCTCCAAAATGTATTTACTTTCCGACCGTGAAGTTTTCAAACTGGGCGCTGCTGCGGAATGCAAACATTCCCACATCCAATACACCCTTCGCACCCGGCACATCGGTCGCACCGATCTTCGTCCAGTGCACACCGTCTGCGCTTGAGTACCCGGTGAATTCGCTGCCGCGTCTTTCCAGCTTCAGCCAATGCGGCCAGACCGTATAGCCCTCAATCTTCGTATGCTCGTTGAGCAGGCCGCTGCCCTCCCCGGCCCATTCAAGATAAGAGCCTTCCGCCGGCGAGGATCCCAGGACCGCGTAACCGCCCGGCTGGCCCGGCTTCGTTATGTCGTTCCTGACCATGATGCCGGTCAGTCCCACCCAACCCGTACGCAAATCCGGGTTGTCCAACTTGACCACGACCGTGCCGGCGCTCGGCAGCCCCTGGCGAAGATAGATCGCACCGTATTGGTCGCCGTACTGCATCGCGGTGTAGTTCTGGACGCCCGGGTCTCCACCGCCGGCGCGAATGTAAAAAGTATTCTTATCGATCTCTTTTAAAACAGCCGGGCCCTCCTCAAAGGTCTGGTACGGAGGGCTCACCGTCCGTCCAGCCGCTCTCGGAACTATACGAAGCTGTTTCGCGAGTTTGCCGGCCTGCACTTCAACTTCATCGGATTCGGGGCATTCCAGATTGACGAATGCCAAGTCTGCCTTTTCGCCAGCCTCGAGCCAGACGCTTCTGGGTACGGTTTCCCTCCCAAGCTGCAACGGCACCGGCGCAAGGCCTTCGGCGCCCAGATTCTGGACGGCAATCTTTATCTCAAAAGGCTCTCCCGCAACCGCACCGTTCTGCGGCATGTCGATATTGGTCACGCGCACCTGGGCGGCTGCGGCTTGCTTGCCGTCAAGAACCAAGCGGCTAATACCGGCCCCCTGGATAGACGGCGAACCTCCGGCTGCTCGTTCGGCCTGGAAGCGGTCAAGGTCCAGAACTCCGATGTTTTCAGCAAAAAGCGCGGGCCTCAGATCTGGCTTATCAAAACCGACCCGGACATCGTGCAACTCAAGGCGTTTTACATTTTGTGCGTAAACGGCGTAGGATTGAAGAATGGAAAATGCGCTGTAGCCCTCGCCCTCGGATTGCTCTTCATTGCTTCCCCCCGTAATGGTCATGCGCACGTTATTCAGGATGATCGAGCCCACCGGGTCGTCCGGCGGCGCGGAGATATAAATAGGCGTTTTGCCCGCCCCCAGCACGGTCAGATTGTTGACAATGATTCGTCCTATTCCGAGGTCGTGGCCGGCAGATGGGGCGCGGTGTCTATAGGCCACATAAATTGGCGTTCCCACATCGATCATGGTGAGGTTCGAAAGAACCATGTTGTCCACAGGTCCCTCGGCTTGGAAACCTGCCTCGGTAGGATACCGCTGCGAAGTGGGACTCCACGATTCAGCCGGCCCATAAATGATGGAATTGGTGACCAGGACGTTGCGTCCTCCGACGCGCATGCCGTTGCAGCCCGAGTTTAGGATGCAGTTGCTAACAGTCACGTTCTCCCAATGATTGCCCGACAGACTGTCATCTCCAGTGAAGAGCCGGCAATTGGAGATCGTTGCGTTCCGGACATCGATCATGTTGATGCCGTCATAGCCGCCGTGAACTGTGAGGCCGTCAACGCCAACCTCTTCGCAATGGTGGAGAATCAAGGCGTAGTTTCCCGCATCCTTGATCGTGACATCGCGAACCGTAATGTGCTGGCAGTTAAAGAACAAGACAGCGTGGGGACCTCGGATCCTCTCCTCGCCATTCGGATTGCCCACCCCGTTTCCGTCAATCACGCCGGATCCGATGATGGCTACATCACGCGCCCCTTTGGCCACGATGAGCGCGTCATACCAGTCCGGAATTGGGCGAGATCCTTGGAACCCGGAACCGGGTCCCCCCGGTGCAGCCGGCTCGTATTGGGCGAGATCCTTCGTGCCAAGCAGCGTGGCCCCCGAGGCAAACCACAAGGTGACATTGCTCTTCAGCCAAACGGTCCCCGAGAGGTAAGTCCCTGCGGGGAAATAAACCGTGCCTCCGCCAGCCTTCGCACAAGCATCGCTAGCCTTATTGATGCTCTCCCTGTCGAGCGTAACCCCGTTGCCGACGGCTCCATAGTCTTTGACGTTGAAGACCGGCGGAGCCTGGGCGAGCGCCGCCGGGACAGCGGTGAGAAGGAGCACAAGTATCGCGGCAATCATAAGCGTTCCTCCTGGACGCATTGTGGGCGTCGAAATCAAGACTTTTAATCCAGCCTGTATCTGTTCGGAGTTACCAACCTCTTCCTGCACTGGAACACTTGACCCTTACTTTAAGGTGCAAGCCTTCGAGCCGCCAGCGCCGAATCGTTCTCGTCGAGGCGCATCGCAGAAACTCCTATACCACGAAGCCGGGATCAAGTAGTTTTGGTGTGATTACAGGGCAAAAAATTACGCCCCCGAGTCAACGCAAACGATTGTCCATCTGAACTGCCGATACAGCGGTCCTGTTCGATGATCCTGTAGATAGTAGACCAATTCCGACCCCACGGCAATTGTAAAGGCCCCTAGTCCAGCAGGTCCAGCGTGTGGGTGCAACGAAGCCCCTCCTTGCGCACGACATGGGTGACGTCGATTCCCACCTCGGACAACGCCCAGCCGTGAATTGTTCCAACCACACCCCTGCCGATGATAAGGACTTTCATGACGTTCTCGCTTGGCGCTGTCAGTTTTGTACGTTTCCAGTGAAGGAAGCAAGCGTAGCGCCCCGACGGTGTGACCCGACAAGCGTTATTAACCGCGCGACGCCAACAGCGGTCCATCACCGCTGTCCTGCTTGTACCAGCGATCCGGCAATCAGTTCGCGGTGATTATCCCCCGGGTTTGATCGTACTTTCCACTCGGAAGAGCTTGAAATTGGAATAGTGGTGCGTGTTGCGAACCTCAATGCCGCGATAAACGACCTCGACCGTCACCTCGCGGGGAAGCCAGAGCGCTCTCTCCGACCCGCGCAGCTTGACGGTGTAGAGGTCAACCGTCGAGATCTGGCTCCTGAGCCCGACATCCGTGCGAGGTGCAAGAAGCCAGGTTATGACCCGCAGGACCTGGAAGGTTTGGGAGTCGATCCACGCCAGTCCTTGGACCAACACCACGAGGCTTTTGCCGCCCATGCGTAATCCCGCGATACTGTGCACTCTCTCGGGATCTTGCGCAAATCCCACGACATGACATTTCCGATTTCGAATCGTCTGGGTTCCGAAGTGCCGGAAGCGGTTATCGGGCTGGTTGGCCGGGCTCAAGTATAGCCAGCTTGATGCGAAGCCGGAGGTGATCATGAAGGAATCGCTAGAACTCGAGTCATCGAAGTGGTTCCCCTTGAGGTCCGTGCGGTACTCTTCAAAGGCCGGGAAATCGCCGGCCGGCCGGGGTATAACGATATAGCGAAACTTGTGAAGGTTCGCGCCGTGACGGATCCCGCTATACCTTGCAGGGAAGATCATTTCGGAGAAGACCTCCTCATCGCAGGAGACCTGGGGGAAGTCATGAAAAAGGAGGGTACCCGTTCGCCCGACGCGCTCGAGAACCATCGGCAGTTGATCCTGGCTCCCGGTCGGTCGGAGCTTGTGCAGAAAAGGGGAGTCGTGAATCTGACTCGGAGTCCAATCGATCAGCGTCTGAGCGCGTTTGTAGATTTCGATTTCCGAGGGCGTAAGTTGCAGCGTAGGTTCGGGTGACCGGGGAGGCGCCGCAGGCTGTTGCAGCCTCGCTCTTACTGCGCCGATGGACGCGGCTGCCAGCATGAGCGAACTCACAAGCGCCCAGACCTTCATACGGGGAGTATTCACCTGGGTGTTGCCCAAGTCAAGACGGCAGATTGTGGGGCCTCGGGGCGGCTTCCAGCCTCAAATCTTCGCCGTCTCATCGGCTGGCAAACACGTGCGACGGGTCACGTTTCCGATTAAGGCTAGCGACTATGCGGCGAATTGGAGGAATTCGGTGGGCCAATTTCCTCGAACGGCGTTCAGGTCCTCGAAGCGGACTTGGATGGCAAGGGCTTGTGCGGTCACATGCTGCCGGTAAGCCCGAAGGGCGAGAATCGCCGCCACCGCGACAACTAGGAGCGCCACCACGGACAAGAGGATGAACTTCGCGGCGCTTAGTATTTTACGCATGCAAGGCTCCTCCTTCCACGGAGCGCCGTGTGCGACGGATATCGCGGACGAGAGCAGGTATCCAACTCCAATCGACAAGACAGGTTCGCACGGCTTGCTACTCAGCTCGCAGGGCCTTCATCGGATCTACCTTGGTGGCGCGCCGCGCGGGCAGGAAGCTGGCTAGCAGCGCGACCAAGACCAGGGCCAAGGCCACCAAACCGAACACGGCCGGCTCGGCAAGACTCAGGGGGAGATTCAGCTTGCTTGAAACCAGGCGGGCGCCTCCAATGGCCGCGACCACTCCGGCCACCAGACCCGGCAGCGTCAACACCAGGCCATTCCGCAATACCAGGCCCAGCACTTTGTGCCGCTGCGCGCCCAAGGCCATGCGGATTCCGAACTCATGCGTGCGTTCGCTGACCGCATACGCCATGACGCTGTACAATCCGACCGCCGCCAACGCCACCGCCAGCATGCCGAGCGCGGAAAGCAAGCCCGCCACGATCCGCTCCGCGAACAGGCCCCCCTGCGTGTACTCGCTTAAGGGCGCCGTGTCGTACAGTCCGCTGCTCAGGGCCAGGGCCGCCACTTCACGCCGCAGTGCCGCGCGCGCGGCCCCCATGTCTCCGCTGGTCCGGATATAGAAGAAGGTGGTATAGCCTGAATAGTAGATCTGCCGGAATGGTCCGTAAAAGAAGGGCATGGGCGCCTCTGGCGGGTTGCGGTACTTGCTGTCTTTGACCATGCCTACCACGGTCGACCAGATATCCGAAACGCGCACCCTACGGCCGATGGGGTCCTTCCCCTCAAAGTACTTCTTGGCAAAGGTCTGGTTGATGATAATCACCGGGAGAGTGTTTGTGTCGTCTTGCTCGGTGAAGTCGCGGCCCGCCAGCAAGGGAATGCGCATCAGACTGAAGTACCCGGGCGCCACGATGGAGCGCGGGAGAGAGATCACCCCGCCCCGATCCTCCAAGAAGCCCTCCACCTCCACGCGGTCGCTCCCGATTCCAAAAATCGTAAGCGGAACCGAGTCCGCGTAGCTCACCTGCTGGATACCCGGAGCCGATTCCAGACGCAGACCCAGGTTGCGGAAGAACTGCTTTTCCTGACTCAACGAGTAGCCGTTGGTGGAAAGGTAGAAATGCGCCACCAATACGTTCCGCGAGTCGAAACCCGGATTAAGCGTGGCGAACTTGTGGAAGCTCCGCACCGCCAGACCAGCTCCGCAGAGCGCCAACGTCGCGAGCGCCACCTCCAGCACCACCAGCGCCCCGCGGGCGCGGTGCGAGCGAACGCCGGAAGTCCCGCTGCGGCCTCCCTCTTTCAGCGTTTCGATGATGTCCACGTGGCCGATGGACAAAGCTGGCATGATGGTTGAGAGCACGGCCGCGCTGACGGAGATTAGCACCGTAAACGCCAGCACGTTGGCGCTTGGGTCCACGTGCAACAGCGGCTCAAGGGCGGCCCGAATGGAGGGTTCCAAGAAGGGGAGCACGCGGTAGAGTGATCCTCCCAGCCAGCGTGCGAGCAATACGCCGACAATGGCGCCCGCGCCAGCCAACAGCAAGACCTCCGCCAGTTGTTGCTGCACGACCCTTCCCCGGCTGGCGCCCAAAGCAATGCGCACCCCAAATTCTCTCTGTCGGGAAACCGCGCGGGCCATCAAAAGGTTCGCGACGTTGGCGCAGCAGATCAACAGCACCAGAACGCACACTGCTGTCAGGAGGTACAGTGGATCGCGCAAGCTCGCCTGCAAACCGTACGACGCCTGCCATATGGGAACCATCCAGGCGCCGATGCCCTTGTGCGTATCCGGGTGATCGGCGGCGATTCGCGCGGCGATGACCCGAGCTTCCTCCCTCGCCTGCTCGATCGTGACGCCGGGTTTCAGGCGCACAATGACGTCGAGGAACCTGGCATTCCAGTCGTCGGCGGCCCAGGTGTTCAGGGCGCCCATCTCGAGGATCATGCTGAGCGGCACCCAGACATCGAAAGCAGCTCCGCCGTACGTGCCACGGAAATCCGGCGCTGTGACACCGACGACGATGAGCGGGTGTCCGTTGACGCGAACCGCGCGCCCCACGATGCCAGGATCAGCGCCGAACTGGGTTGTCCACAGCCGGTGACTGATGACCACGATGGGGGAGGCGCCAGGTACGTCCCGATCCTCTTCCGGTAGAAACAGGCGGCCCAGGAATGGCTTGACCCCCAGCACCGTAAACAAGTTGGCCGAGACCACTTCCCCCATGGCGCGCCCGGGGTGATCGTTCGAGCCGATGGTGAAGAAGGAAGTGTGCGAGGCGATCACGCCTGAGGCCGCTGTCAAACCCCGCTGGAAGGCACGAAAGTCCGGATGCGTGAACTGGCCCAGCCGGGCCCCGTCTGGGGCAATCCCCTCCAGCGCCACCAACTCGTGCGCGTTCCGCACGCCTGTAATCGGGCGCAGCAACACAGTGTCAATCCAACTGAACACCGTCGTGCTGGCGGCGATCCCCAGTCCGAGCGTCACCACGGCCACGGCCACGAACCCCGGGCTCTTCCGCAGAACTCGCCAGGCAAAACGCAGATCGCTCAATATGTTAGCCATGTCGTCCTATTCGGGGTGATGCGACGCAACTGGCATGCCAGGGACCGAGATTTCCATTTTGGCATCCCGAGCCCCAGCAGTATACTCCCCACCGGCTCCTTCGCAGCCACAATTTTGCACTCCAGTGGGCTATCCACCAGCCAGGTGTGCGCCTTCCTGATCGAGTCAACCGGCACCTTGACTGCACCCGTAGCGCGGAGTCATCCCGCACCGGGCGGGATGACTCCACGGCTCTTCGTTGTGCAGATAGTAAACGGGTGGACATTTTCGGATTAAGAACCGCGGAGTAGTGCATTGCGCGCACAACTCCCTGCTCCACTTTCTGGTACGCGACGACGCGAAGCAGGCGGCTCGACCTGCGGCGCTGACCGGGGCCAACGAGATTTGGGCCTCCGAGACGGTCCTTTATGCAACCACTGCCGAAGCGCGCCGAGTGCTGTCCCCACGGGATGGGCGGGACTTTATGGACGAGTGGCCGCCGAGCCTTCGACGTGAGACTACTTCCGAAGATCTGACCACACGGGGGTTAGCCGCTGAGGTCAACACAGCAGTGTTACCCAGGACCTACGTTGGACGGTGGGGGCTATCCGGGAGATGGACTTGCACTTCGACTTCGCCAGAGGCATCACTGACCCCGAGGAAATTGGCTCGCTTCCACCCTGCCCTGTTTTTGTCGGCTTTGGTTAAATTCCTCACATATTCAAATCACTGTTGGGCCTCGGTGGGTGCCGGCTCTGTATCAACTTCCGGAGTTGGCGCTTTCGCCGCAGCGCTGGCTCCGGGCCTCATCAGGAGGAACAGGGCACGCCCGCTGATTTCCTCATCGAATTCCGCACCGCCTCCCTCAAATGCCAGCCTGATCCCTTCCACTGAGCGTTCGGGAGCTACTTTGCCGAGAGCGCAGTTGACTTGCAGCGTCGCGGTTCTCGATACCCCCAACACCGGCAACAGGCGGATGCGGAAAACGGCCAGGCCACCTGCGGGCATGGAGCCAGAGAACATTGGCAAACGCTTGGCGCCGAACGGCGGGGGCCCTAATGCCCGGCCTTCGCGCAGGAGCGCACCCGGCGCGATACCGTAGGAATCAAAACTGACGAGCTCGCTCGCCACCCAGACGCCTGTCTCAAGCACATCTCCACTCGAGGACTTTTGGGTGTAAGTCCCCGCCGCCGTCACCGACTCGCTTTGCGGAGCGAGCGTGCCTGCGCCGCTCAGCTCGCAACTCGCGCCATCGGCGGACTTGACCACCGCCGGACAGGCGGACGAGTCACCGGAATCGCAAAGAAACCCCGAGCCGACCAGGAGGATGTAATCATTATTGCTGCTTTGGGCTATCGCCGGAACAGCAGCCAGAAATAGGGTCAGGCCCGGCCGTACCACCCACGCGATGACCCGGCTCAGAAATACCCATTGGCATGGCATAATCTCCTCCCATCGTCTGCGCAAGCTAAACAGAACCCGCAAGCGGTTGTCTCTCGGCAGCGGAGGAATAGTGTGGCCCACAGCGAAAGCAATGGGCCGCTGGTCGCGCGCACAATGAACCCTCCCGTCCTGTCGGAAGCGAATGAGCACGCTTAGGATAACGCAGATCTACACTCTGCCACTCCCGCTTGCAAGTTTCTGGGCGGTTTGGCTGGCCGCGGGCTGCGCGTCGGGAACCCGCGCAGCCGCGCGGTGCATCAGTGTGATCAAAAAACTTGTCGTGCCTTACCTGCTGAAAAAATCGCCTACGGGCTTACGGTGTGCGCAGGAAGCCGTGATACACACCGCCCGCGTCGATGTACCAGCCCGTAGTCGCCCCGTCGGGGGTGATGTCTAAAGGCAGCGTGCCCTGCCAATTGCCCGTGCCTGCTTCGGAAACGTCGAAGGTGGTGATCTTGCCGCCAGGAGTGCGCAGGAAGCCGTGATACACGCTGTTCTTATCTGCGTAGAACCCTGTGATCGTACCCGCTGGGTTGATGCCGCCGAAAGCGGGCATGAATTCGGCAGCGTAGGTGCCCTGATAAGTGCCAGTGCCGGCACCGGGAACGTCAACCGGCGTCAGGGCACCATGGGGAGCACGCAGGAAGCCGTGAAACACATTGTTCGCGTCGATGTACCAACCATTTATTTCCCCAGCCGGGTTGATGCCGGAAGTGCCGGTGCCCTGAATGGCGCCAGTGCCTTCGTTGGGATCATCAAATTCCGTGATGATGCCGTCGGCAGAGCGCAGGTAGGCATGAATCATGTAGTTCACGTCCATGTACTCGCCGATGATCGCCCCTTCTGGAGTAATGCCTGAGAAGATGGCGGGGTACGTGCCCTGGCCCGAACCGGGGACCGTGCCGATGTCTGGAGGATCGTACGTGGTGAAGTCGCCGTGGGGCGTGAGCACGCAACCGTGCCACACGTAGTTCGCGTCCGCGTACTCAGCCGATATCAAGCCGGCGTCGTTCACACCGTGACCTGCGGTGCCTTGATAGCTGCCCGTGCCTGCGCCCGGACAATCGAATGTGGTGAACCAGCCCCGGGCACTGCGCCGGAACCCGTGATAACTATTGTTTGCGTCCATGTAGGTTCCCACGATTTCCAGGGATCTATTCATGCCATGAACTTCCTCGGTACCCTGGTAGGGGTTTGTGCCTGCGCCCGGAGCATCGAACGTGGTGAGCTTGCCGTCAGGAGCGCGCAGGAAGCCGTGAGACACATTGTTGCCATCGACGTAGGTTCCCGAAATCCAGTCTCCTTGCACGATGCCAATCGGCATCGTGCCCTGGCCAGCCTCTGTGCCAGCGCCCGTAACATCGAACGTGATGATTCTGGGCTTCTGAGCGCTCGCGGAAAGGCCCAGCCCCAGCATGGACAGGGCCAGGCAAAGGGCGAGCGCTCCCTTCCGTCGGATTGCCGAACAGAATTGGTAAAAAGCAATATGGTTTGTCATCATTGGTTAATCCCCTTTTGGCTTATCTCTGGCAGAATTTCCTCCGGAGGTAGGGGTAGGGCTTGCCCGATCCGTCGGCTGACGGAGACGGCAAGCCGTCCCCCTACGAACGAACGGAATAGCATCCAGCTAGAAATAGGATTCGGTGGATTGCTCTCAACGTGAAGAACTCTCCTTCCGCGAGCACTTTCCGGCGGCCACGTGCAGGCGTCAATGTCCTGGGTGTCATCCGATCGTCGTCTTTACGTCGTGAGCTAACTCGCTGGGTAGAAACGGGTTGTAACCAGATGTACCCTCAGGAAAGGGCCTTGACTGGGCTTATGTGGGTGGTAAACTCCTACCAGTGCTGGGAGACGGCCAATGCCTGACCCGCCCCTCGTCTCGCATGTTGTCCACTTCGGGGTCTTTGAGGCTGACCTTCGCTCCGGAGAGCTGCGCAAGCACGGGGTCAAGGTCAAAATTCAGGAACAACCCTTTCGAGTTTTGGCCATGCTGCTGGAGCAGCCGGGCCAGATCGTCACGCGCGAGGAGTTGCGCAACAAGCTTTGGCCTACCGACACATTTGTGGACTTCGAGCACGGTCTGAACGCCACCATCAACAAGCTGCGCGGCGCGCTGGGCGATCCGGCAGACAACCCGCGTTTTGTAGAAACCTTGCATCGCCGGGGCTATCGCTTTATCGCGCCGGTCGTAGGGGCAGACGGGAGTGCCCCCGCTGTGGCGCCGGTGTCCTCACCGGCGATTCCTGTAGCGGCGATGTCGCCATCGCCGCGCGAAACGGCGGCGAGAGACCGCCGCTACAGCAGACGGTGGAAGGTCCTTGTTCCCGCCGCCGTGCTCCTTGTCGCTGTTGCCATTGCGGGAACGTTCCACTTCCGCTCGCGCCAGCCCACGGCCCGCCTGACCGACAAAAACACGATTGTCCTTTCCGATTTCAACAACAAGACCGGTGACAGCGTATTCGACGACACACTGAAGCAGGGGCTCTCGGTAGAGCTTGAGCAATCGCCCTTTCTCGCCCTTCTTTCTGAGCGCAAGGTGAATGAGACATTGAAGCTGATGGGACGTCCGGCCGGTGACCGGCTGACGCCGGAGGTCACACGCGAGGTCTGCCTGCGCACGGGCAGCATGGCCATGTTGACAGGCTCGATTGCGGGGCTAGGCAGCCAGTACGTGATTGGCTTGAAGGCAGCGAACTGCGACACGGGCGATGTGCTGGCGGAGGCGCAGGAGCAGGCGGCAAGCAAGGAAGCGGTGCTCAAGGCTCTCGACGCCGCTGCGGTCAGTATGCGGAGCAAACTGGGCGAGTCGCTCGGCTCGGTGCAGAAATACGCCACGCCGTTGGTGGAAGCGACCACACCATCCCTGGAGGCGCTGAAAGCTTACAGCCTGGGACTAAAGACGCGCAATGTGAAGGGGGACACAGCCGCGCTGCCCTTCTTCAAACGGGCGGTGGACCTTGATCCCAATTTTGCCATGGCCTACCGCGCCATGTCGTCCATCTACGGCAACCTCAACGAAGCGGGGCGGGCGGCGGAGAATGCACGCAAGGCTTACGACCTGCGGGAGAAGGTAAGCGAACGGGAGCGGTTCTACATCGAGGTGACCTACTACTCGTTTGCGACGGGAGAGGTGGAGAAGGTGGCGCAGACCTACGAGCTGTGGCAGCAGACCTACCCAAGAGACGGCTTGCCTTACAGAGGGCTGGGGGGTGTTTCCATGGTCCTGGGAAACTGGGAAAAGGCATTGGAGGAATTTCAAGAGGCGCTGCGCCTGGAGCCAAATCGGGGCAACTATGTCAACCTCGGCATCACCTACACGAGCCTCAACCGGCTGGATGAAGCGGAGGCGGTTTACAAGCAGGCGGAGGAGCGCAAGCTGGAGTACGAGCTTCTGCTCACGTGCCGCTACTGGTTGGCTTTTCTCAAGGGCAATGCGGCGCAGATGGCGCAGTTGGCCTCAGCCGCCATGGGCAAGCCGGGCGCGGAAGACCTGTTGCTGGCCACGCAAGCGGACGCGGAAGGTTGGTACGGCAAGCTGAAGAACGCGCACGAGCTGACCGGGCGGGCGATGGATTCAGCCCTGCACAACGACGCCAAAGAGAGTGCGGCGGCCTATCAGGCGGCGGCAGCGCTGCGCGAGGTGGAAGCGGGAAACCGGGAGCAGGCACGGGCCGAGGCCAAGGCGGCGTTGAAGCTGGCCCCGAACCGCGATGTGCAGGCCATTGCGGCGCTGGCCTTGGCGCGGGCAGGCGAAACGGCAGCGGCGGAGAAGCTGGCGGCCGAACTCGACAAGGCCTTCCCGCTGGACACGCTAGTCCAGAGGTATTGGCTGCCCACCATCCGTGCGGCGCTCGCCCTGGAACGCAAAGACCCGAACCGGGCAATCGAACTATTGAAGGCGGCGAGCACGGTCGAGCTTGGTGACCCAACGAACCTCGCGGTATTCCTGTGCCCCGTTTATTTGCGTGGAGAGGCGTATCTCATGCTCCACGACGGCAACGCAGCGGCAACGGAATTTCAGAAATTCATCGACCACCGAGGAGTGGTGGTGAACTTTCCCTGGGGCGCGCTGGCCCGGCTGGGGCTGGCGCGCGCTTACGCCCTCGAAGCCGGTGTAGGGGCGCCCCTACGGCCTGACGCCGTCGCCAGAGCCCGCGCCGCATACCGGGACTTCTTCACGCTCTGGAAAGACGCCGACCCCGACATCCCCATCCTGAAGGAAGCCAAGGCGGAATACGCAAAGCTGAAATAGTCGCCGCGCTCCGATCCCTGCTTGCAAGACCTCCTGCGCCGTATGAACTTCCCGCCGTAGTTCGCTGTGTGCCTGAGCCCTCCCACCCTGAAGAAAAAGTCGGGTGTTTTACCCACCTGTTGAAATGAAAAGGAGGCATGCCGGCGGACCACCAATTAGGTTACAGCCTACCTTTTTGCAGGTGTTTGGGGACGCGCGAGGGCTGTTGAACAGGCCAACCCACCCGCTAAACCTAATTGGGAGTGAAAAATGTTAGTGCTGTTCCATAAAAGGCGATGTCAAGAGAAACAATTCCCCCTCGACCGGAGGCCGAGGGAATATTGACCTCGGCATCGAGCCCCTGTAGCCTACTAGGGGCCTTTTGGCTTTGCTCTGGCTCTCTGACCTATCAACTCGGCTCGTCCCGAGCAGCGACGAGGCTGCCTGGCTTTTCCGTCCCCTTAGTTGCATCTTCCTGTCGTGACGACGGCGCTCGGCTCCTGGAACTTGACAAGCGAAGCGGCTGCCAACTGGCAACCCATGGTTCTATCTGAGACTCGTGGCCTATAGCTTTCTTGGGTTATCCGAGGGAGCATAGGGTATCGGTAGAGACTCATGTGCAAGGTGCACGGGGCCTAACAGCACTAGAGATACTTGCCCTCGAACCCGAACGTCTCCAGAACCCGATTGGCCCACCGCCAGGTTGATCCCAGGGGATGGAACGGACTCTCTACCCGAGACGCTCAAGCCGCTTGCGGTTTCAGTTGTTCAGCGTCGAAACGTGCTCCTTTCTTCCAGAGGATTAAAGTGATCGCCGCAATCTTGCGTGCCAAGGTGAGACGAGCCATCGAAGGCTTCATGCCCTTGGCCAGCAAAGCCTGGTAGAAATCATGGAAGGGCCCGGCACAACTGCTGGCCTTCGCGGCTGTGCCCTTGAAGATGTTTTTGAGATCATGGTTGTGGTTGTCATTGAGACCTCGAAGCGCCGGCTGTTTCTTGGAACGTTGTAACTGACCTCCCACGTAGTGGTATTCCGCACTGCTGTGCGCCTGGAGAGCAAGCCCGCTATAGGCCCACAGTTGCCGCTTGGTGCGGAAGCGATGAGGGGTTTGGATCAGCGCGATCAAGAGAGCGGCCCGGATCGCGCCGATGCAAGGAATCTGACGTAGCAATTTCGTCGCGCTATGTTTCCGGCTCTCGGTCAAAAGATCGCGTCGCACTTCTCGGCGCAAAACCTGCAGCACATCGAGCTGTTGATAGAAGAGTTCGGCCCGGCGGCGCACGCCGGCTTCGGTGATCTTGCCCAACCATTCCGAACGATGATGCGGTGCATAGACAGAGGTACCAGCGCAGGGGATGGCCCAGCTTCGATACAGCGCCTTCAACCGATTCATGACGCGCGTGAGATCCTTGCTGATCGTCAGATAACTGCGGGACAGCTCCTTCAACGTTCGTATGCCCGTTTCTCCATGGTAGACCGCCGACAGCAGTCCGGCGCGCAACAGCTCAGCCAGCTTCCGCGCATCAATCCGGTCACTCTTGTTGCCGTCTTTCAGCAAGGCATTCTTCCGCGGATTGCATACCACGACCTTCGTGACGCGAGGTTTCAGCAAGTCGTATAACCAAGCGCCCCAGGTTCCTTCTTCAAACGTGACGTGTAAGCTTCCGCGTAGCCCTTCAATAAACTCCAGAATGGTCGCTGCCTTCGTTTCGACGACTGACTCCATCACCTGCTTGCCGACAGAATCCAGCACAGCAATTGAAATCATTTCTTTGTGAACGTCCATGCCGATATACTTCGTCTTGTCCATAAGAGCGCTCCTTTTCGTAGGGAATGAGGTCACGCTCAGAACCTACACCAAAAGGGGCGCCCTTTTATAATGCGTATCGGAAGGGCGCCGATGTAAACTCTCTCACTCGCGGTGGTACAAAATCTCGGGCAGGTCAGTGATATGCCCCAATCGGAGCTAGGTCAAGCCACAGATACTTGTCCTTGTGAGAGGTCAGAGTGGTCCGGTTGATCTCCAATGCGGAAGACAATACGTCCTTTTAACCTTAACCCTTCCTTAACACTTCCTTCAATTTGGCTCAACAGTGGCGGTGGTATCGTGGGCTGCAACTATGATGGCTTGGCTTATTCAATCCTGGGCAGCTTTGCTCGCGTTGATGGTGGCCCTCATCACGATTGGTTTTCTCGTTCACATGTCGTTCAGCGGCAGGCCAGATGCTCGAGTGGCTTTTCTGACTGGCCTGATGAAAGGCGCAATGCTCGAGGACGAGAGCCAGAACGCGCGTTCGGCAAACCCGAGGGTTCATAGACCGCTTGACTCTAGCTCACCTCGTCTCGTTTGATGGGCGCGCCCGCTCGCTAAACCAGGAGAGTCGCGCGGCCTGTCAAGACAGACACCCAGAATGCCGAAGAAAAGGATCGAAACTACAACATCGAGGACCGCCGAGTGGACGTGCTTATGCCGGGCGGTTTCGTCCCTGGAGACAGACAGTCATTACCGAAGTGACGATCACATTGCTCGCTCCCTGCTCCCTCGGTATCTGGCGCCGATGCTCCACGTGGCGCTGGTCAGGAGGCTTTACCGAGCCCTCTCTCCCAAAGGTATCTATGAATACGTCATTGCCCGCACCAAGTACGTGGATGCTGTCTTCAATCAAGCCTTGGCAGAACAGTTCGACCAAATCCTGATATTCGGCGCGGGGTTCGACACGAGGGGATTACGCTTTAAGGATGAAGCACGAAAGACACGAATTTTCGAACTCGACGCTCCCCTTACCCAGCAGGCGAAGCTCCGCCAGTACCAGGACCGGCATATGGATGTTCCTCCGAATCTCGTGTTCATTGCCATTGATTTCGACAGAGAATCGGTCTCCTTCAAGCTGAATGAATGCGGATTTGGCAAGGCCCGGAGAAGCCTGTTCGTACTAGAAGGGCTGCTGATGTATCTGCAGCCGGAGTCAGTTGACGCGACGTTTCGGACGATTCAAGATTATGCTGCCCCCCAGAGTTGGGTCATCTTTGACTATGTTTACGCATCGGTGCTGCGGAATGAGAACCTCTATTACGGAGAATCGCAAGTTCTGGCATCAGTGAGCCGGGCCGATGAGCAATGGCACTTCGGAATTGAGAGGGGTAAAGTTGAACAATTCCTTTCGACCTATGGCCTAAAGCTCAGAGATCATAAGGATGCGCGCGAGCTCGAAAGGGCGTATTTCACCACCCCGTCCGGCAGGATTGTTGGACGCGTCAACGGCGCGCATTGCCTTGTGACCGCTGAGAAACGGTAGTTGGTGGAAATGAAAATATTGCCGCGCGATAAGGTCTCTGTTAAAGACGCGCTCTGTTCTGCCCCACAATCCGTGGGGCTCTCAGAAGCAAGGGTGGGGGAGGCTCGCAATACCGGCGGAGAGGGCGCGGGTGAGGTAGCCCGTGAACTCAACCGTCTGTTTTGTGTCAAACGGCAGGCGGCCGCTAATGGCCAATTTGGCGAGCCCGTGCACGCCCGACCAGGCAACGACGGCAAGGGGCAGCGGATCGCCCGCCGGCAAGCCTCCTGCTGCTTGGACGGCCACCACCGCGTCCAGAAGGGTTTGGAACGCCCGGCGGCCCGCCACTGAGGCACTTGCCGGGGGTTCTTTCACCGCGGGCAGGTCGAACATCACCTGGATGTGCTGCGGCCAGCGCAACGCAAACTGTAGGTACCCACGCCCCGCCAGACGCAGCCGATCCTCGGCGGTGTGCCCTTTTGACATCGCCTCCTGCATCGACGCGGTCAACAGGTCGAAACCCTGTGTAGCCACCGCCCACACTAAATCCTGTTTGTCGCGAAAATGCCGGTAGGGCGCGTTGTGCGACACTCCGGCCCGCCGGGCTACTTCGCGTAGTGTGAAGGCCTGTGGCCCCACCTCCGACATGAGCCGGAGCGCCGCGCGAAGCAAGACCTCCTTCAGGTTGCCGTGGTGGTAGCGGCGTTTTCGGGCCATGATTCCTCACCCCAAAATAATCTAGCAGAAAGATGTTGACAAGCGCAACATCTAAATGTACGCTCGATGTTGTCAATGTCAACATTGGAGGGTTACCATGGTTTCTTACAAGCAATACACACTCGAAGAACGCTGGGACGCGATTGTGATCGGCTCGGGCATCGGAGGTCTGGCCGCAGCCGCCCTGCTCTCTAAGCACGCGGGCAAAAGAGTTCTGGTGCTGGAGCGTCACTACACGGCCGGTGGCTACACACACGCCTTCCGCCGGCCCGGATACCAATGGAACGTGGGTGTCCACTATATTGGCGAGGTGCACGATCTTTCATCACAGCTTCGCGCCCTGTTCGACCACCTGAGCGACGGACGACTGCAGTGGCAGCCCCTGCCGGACGTCTACGACCGCGTAATTATGGGTGGGAACACGTTCGAATTCCCCAGCGGCCGCGAGCGTTTCCGCGAGCAGTTGAAGCGCTATTTCCCCAAGGAAGCATCTGCGACGGACCGCTATATCGACGCAGCCATCTCCACACAGAAGGCCGTCGATCTGTACTTTGCCGAGAAGGCGATTCCGCGGCCTTTGGCATGGCTCGCCGGAGGTTTGATGCGGGCGCGTTTCCTGCGCGGGGCGCGCCAGACGACGCTCGATGTGCTGCGAGGGTTCACCACCAACCCGGACTGGATCGGACTCGTGACCGCGCAGTGGGGTAATTACGGACTCCCACCTGCGCAGAGCAGTTTCGGCATCCACGCGATCGTGGCGGCTCATTATTTCGAGGGCGCCAGCTACCCGGTGGGAGGGGCGGGGAGCATCGCTCAAACCATCGCGCCGATCATCGAGCAGCGTGGTGGCCAAGTTGTGGTCAGTGCGGAGGTCGGCGAGATCATCATAAAAAGCGGGAAGGCCGAGGGCGTTCGCATGGCCGATGGCCGGGAGTTCCGCTCGAGCACCGTAATCAGCGACGCGGGCGCCCGTAATACTTTCGAGCGACTCGTGCGAGCAGAGCAGCCGCTGCGTAGCGAGCTGCGGCGGATTCCACCTTCCATGGCGCACCTGAGCCTTTACGTTGGTGTGAAGCAGAGCGCGGCAGAACTCGGCTTGAATGGAACGAACCTGTGGGTTCATCCCACGCCTAACCATGACACGAACTTCGCCCGATTCGTGAAGGACCCGTCCGCGCCCTTCGCGCTGCTCTTCATTTCTTTTCCCTCGGCGAAGGATCCGGACTTTGAGCGCAAGTACCCCGGCCGGGCGACGCTCGAAGTTGTCACCCTTGCTCCCTATGATTGGTTCGCGCGCTGGGAGGGCTCCCGCTGGAAGCGTCGCGCAGAGGATTACGAGGCGTTCAAGAAGGAATTAGCCACTCGTTTGCAGAGCGAACTCGAGCGGTTGGTGCCCGCCGTGGCTGGAAAGATCGACCACGCTGAACTTTCCACCCCGCTCACCACGCGCCACTTCATGAATTATGAACGCGGAGAAGCTTATGGCCTCGCCGCCACACCGGAGCGCTTCATTTCCCGGTCGCTCACACCCCGTACTTCTGTCCCGGGCCTCTACCTTACCGGACAGGACGTGGCGACGCTCGGCGTTGCCGGAGCACTGTTCGGCGGCGTGGCCACGGCGTCGGCAGTGCTCGGCAAGAATCTCGCAGGCAAGATAAAACCCCGAACCACGGCAGCGGTTGCGGCGTAGTCATGAGGTTTGGAGACCAGTGCTTCGAAGCTCGGGGTTGCGGAGAAAGAGCCGCGGACCTCAACAGCGGAGGTTCGCGCTACCCGAGAGTTGCCCGCGGATTGCCCGTTTGGGCAATAGAATCGACTCTGTTATACTGGCGCCCACTCGGAGGTGCGCGCTTGGAAGATCAGGTTCTGATGATGCTTCGCGGCCAGGTCAGCGGCATCATCCTGGGTACCGTTTTTCTGTTCATCGGTCTGGTTGCGTGCGGCATCGCTGTGGTTCGTGGCGGAAGCAGGATTCGCCTGCTTGTATGGTTTGGGATCTTCAGTGCGATGTATGGCGCCCGCATACTGGCGATGACGCCCGCAGCGTTTAGTCTACTGCCACGGTCAACCTGGGCCAGTCGCCATTACGTGATAGCGATCATCACGTATCTGATCCCTATTCCCGCGCTGCTTTTCTGGCTCGAGCTAAGCCTGGGAAAGCTACGTCGCTTTTTGCAGATCACGGTTGTCGCGGCGTCGGTGATCGGCATTGCCGGCGTTTGCTCAGCCTTCATTACCGAATCGCCCTACAGATTCTTGCCCTATAACAATCTACTGGTGATCTGGTGCTTTCTGGCGCTCGCCGTGGTGAACGCTGTCCCAAGTCTGGCGAAGAGATTCCTGGTCATCCGAAGCCGGATTGCCGCAATCGGCACGCTGGTCCTGGCGGTTGCAGTCCTCTACGCCAATTTGCAGTTCCTTTTCCGCCTCCCTTACCATCCTTTCTTCGAGCCGCTTGCGTTCGCGGTCTTTGTCTTCTCACTTGGATACGTAGCCGCAGAGAAGATCTTCGGCGACGAGCGCCGCCTGCTCTCCATTGAAAACGAACTCGCGATCGCCCGCGAAATACAGAGCTCGATTTTACCCAGCAGCGTTCCGGCGCTCAATAGCCTCCGTATCACCGTGGCTTATCATCCCATGACCGCCGTCGCCGGTGATTTCTACGAGTTCATTCCCGTCGATCAGGACCGGGTTGGCTTCCTTGTAGCTGACGTCTCCGGACACGGTGTCCCCGCGGCGCTCATCGCCGCGATGATCAAGGTGGCAATGCAATCGATCGTGTCCTGCGCACACGACCCGCCAGAAGTACTGCGCGGGCTGAATCGTATCCTCTCGCGCCAACTGCGGAGTCACTTCGTTTCCGCCGCCTATTTGTGGCTCGATACGGAGATTCGCAGAGCGTCGTACTCAGCCGCGGGGCACCCACCGCTTCTGCGCTGGCGGGATGGGGTGCTGGAGCGCATTGAAAGCAACGGCCTGCTGCTCGGAGTCGCCCAGGATTCGGACTATCCCGTCTGCAAGATGTCGCTTAACTCGGGGGATCGATTCCTGCTTTACACCGACGGCGTCACCGAACCTGAAAATACCCTCGGCGATTCTTTTGGCGACAGCAAGCTCGAGCAAGTCGTTCGCAACAACCAGTCGCGCCCCCCTGCTGAGTTGTCGGATCAACTGCTCTCCGAGATACGTCACTGGCAACCTGCTTCCACAACCCAGCAGGACGACATTACTCTCATCGTGGTTGACGTCGTTTAGTGGACGTGCAGGAGGCTCTGTGGCTTGGTTACTCCTCATAGTTTTCATCGCCTTTCTTGCAATCGTATTCATAATGGTACCGAGGGTACTGGTCGTCTTTTCTGGGAGTCGACTGTTGCGGATCTCTGGCGCCACGCTTTTCATCGCCGATGTCTTCGTAGCATTAACGGCGGTGTTCGGCGGCATCACGGTGGCGACTGGAGTTGATAGGTTTCCAGCCGAATGGTTGACCGGAACGATGTTCAGCAGCTACTTGATTCCCGGGTTGATCCTGGGTGTAGTGATTGGAGGAAGCGCGACTGCGGCCGCGGTTGCCTCGTTGCGCAGCCGGGAGGTTGGTGCGCTGTCCTCGATGCTCGCCGGCGCGATCATGCTGGGTTGGTTGGCCGGCGAGCGCCTGATCCTCCCCCCTGCGGCGTTCGCCCTGCAATTCTGGTGGCTTGAGGCCATCTATGTCGCCGCTGGACTGATGATGGTGGTGCCGGCAGCGGCGGTTCGCTGGGCCGACCGGAGGCGTCGGTCCTGACACATGCGGAGAGGAAGCAATGGGCATATTTGGACACTGCGCGGTGGGATTGGCGGCCAAACCGGCGGCTCCGAAAGCGCCGCTTGGCGTTTTGTTATTGGCCACGGTGATTCTCGATGTTTTGGCCATCGCTTTCGGATGGGCGGGTATCGAGGGCGTCAAGGCAGGAATCCCTTGGTCTCATGGTCTCTTCATGTCAGCGATCTGGTCTGTGGCGGCCGCATTCCTTGTTGCGCGCATCTTTCACGATCAGCGCGCAGGCGTGGTTGTCGGACTCCTGGTTTTCAGCCATTGGGTGCTGGATTTCATTTCCCATCCCATCCCTTTTTCCAGTTTTTCCTGGCGTTCGTGGCAATGGAGCTTTGGACATCCCCTACCACCGGACCTGCCACTGCTTTTCGCTGGCTCGCCGAAGGTGGGACTCGGCCTCTACAATTCCATCAGCGCGGCGGAAGCCACCGCATTAGAGCTTGGGATGCTCGCCCTCGGAGCCGCCGTGTATGTAACGTTTAGAGTCAGGAATAGAAAGGTCAGACCGATTGAATGAAACACAAGAGTGTAATCGTGCCTAAACGAGGCTCTCCCGAAGTGCTCCAGATCATTGAGAACGACCTGCGTGCGCCGTCGGCCGGGGAAGCGCGGGTTAAAGTCCTGGCCGCAAGTGTGTGCCAAGACGACATTGCCGCCCGGATTGGCAACAGGCCTTGCTTGCCCAAGCTACCGTTCGTGCCAGGGTATTTGTAATTGTGATGGGGAGAAGTGAAAGGCCGCAAAACAGCCCGTCGGCTGACTGATAACTTCTCGCTACACCGGTGCTGGCCGGCGTGCTGGCAGCTATCCACTTGGCCGGTTAAAAAGCCAAACCATAGAGGTGACTGTAGGAATCGTCACCAGAAAGGAGGCCTGCTTTGCGCTTTGTCGGCAAAAGTCGGCCTGGCTTCTATCCGCTGCCCTTGTCCGAAGCCCAGCTGATTCGCAGATTTCTTTGCTTTCCAGATGCCTCGTCGTCCGCCAGTGACCCGTGTATTGGCGATGGCGTGGCCTTCGAGGCGATCACCAGCGATGCCGACGTGCTTCGCTATGGCGTCGAGCTTGATGCCTACCGCGCGGAGCAGGCCAGGGGTGCGCCAGGCCAGCCGGCGCTCGTGGAGGATTGGGCAGTGGTCGAACGTCAACGTCAAGTTCTTCTACTACGCCGGCACCATACAGGAAGCTTGTCTGCGGCTGATGGGGAAGAAGCTGCTGGTTTCGCTGGCCATGGAAGGGAAGTTCGCAACTGACGGCCTGCAAGCGATCGACGAAGGCGATGATATCTTGATGGCGATGGCACGGGAACTGGTGACTGAGAAAGGGATTGGCGAATCCGCCGATGCGATCTGGAAGCGGCTCGTGGAGAAGCAAGCGGAAGTGTTCGGGGTCCGGCCTGTGGAGACTCGCGAACCGGGAATCGAAGCTGACCCTCGGGTCCGGGACCAGCCGGAAGTCATCATGCCACCGGCAGCACCAATCCCGGCAGTGGTGACGCAACTCCTGATGTTCGGTATGTCGCACGAGGCGGTACAGCGGCGCAAGGCTGCACATAGGCCGTCGAGTCCCGTCACAGCCTCGGATCAGCTCGGCTTGTTCCCGACCTGAGAGTGAGGCAAGCTGTGGCCGGCGGGGGCCTCTTTATTAAGATGCTATCGTGCAGCTTCGCGAGCGGTCCTGAGTGGCGCAAATGAGAGGGACGTCGCTCAGCCTTGTTGGCCACATCTCTGAGGGGAAGTAAGCGTCCAGCCTTTATACTTGGGCTGTTTCACCTGCGGTCAGGCGGCCACGCGACAGACATGATCCTTTCCAGGAAGCCGACTTTTCATTCCCAATCTATTCTGTGTGCCGAGCACCCATGATGTGCATAGGAGCCCTTCAGGAAATCTTGGTCTGCTGCCGGGACCGTTTCGCGGTCGACCCAGCACGGAGAGGTGTTGCTGCAGACAGCACTCCTGGGAACTGTTCCACTACTTGAACTGTCCCGGATAGTCCTGCGTCAGACTGCGGGGCATCGTGCCAGCCCGCATTAGCCTTCCATTGCGACAAGATGTTGATGGCGGATTCATCATTACTTTTCTCATCATTTTCCTCATCGCTTTCCTGTTGACAGATACCTTCGAGGCGAGCACAATTTGCTTCACTAGCCAAACATTTGAGCGAGGCTAAGAGGGAGAGCGCAATGCAACAGCGCGTTCACTCCCGTCTTGCGTTGCGCACGCTCCTCAAGTTTCGAACATGCGCTGAGGGGTGGATTACCCGCGAAAGGACCTGCTGGAAGCCCCGTAGCAAAACCCACACCAGAACTTCCTCAGGCAGACCTCCAACGATCCAACGGACACTGTGCAATACCGCGTCAACGCGACCGGATCCTAGCAAGTGCTGGCTGAGGACTTCAGCGAGGGCAGTACCTCATAGTCAGGCCCTTGCTCCTGTTTCTCACGTGACACCCTTGTATGGGCCGCCCGGAAGGCGGCTAGTAGATCTGGACGGCGACGGTGCTACCGACGCCATCCGTTCGGCACTCGCCTTGAGTGCTACTTCAACGACCTAACCCCGGAGATGGAATGACACGCGGCGGGTTGTGGTAGAGAAAGAGGACGAGAGGAGCTCCAGGCGTGCTTGCTTTGCGGCACTGTGGGCCGCGCAAAGGGGCACCAAAGAGCTTCTGCTTCGCAGATTGCAACGCTCGACCGCAAGGACGATCTGCAAGCATCTGTGGAAAGGAGACTGCAATGAAAACGCTAAGCATTATGGCAATCACAGCATTGGCATTTCTGGCCTTGGCGAATTTCGCGTGCGCCCAGGACCCGCAAGACGATCATTTCGTACTGAGCAGCACAACATTCGAGAACGGCGCCACGCTGCCGCTAAGCACGATTTACGACTACGGTACGCCCAACGCCTGTTCCCCTGATGGAAGTGCCGGTTTAGATGAATCACCACAGCTATCGTGGAGGAACGCCCCGCGCCGTACGCGCAGTTTCGTCTTAATAGCGTTCGACGTCACGGGAGGTTTTATGCACTGGGGCATGTACAACATCTCTTCCAAGACCACCGAGCTTCCCGAGAATGCCGGTGTTGCCGGAAGCAGCTACGGACCACAAGTCCTCAACGCCTACGGCGATCTTAGCTACGATGGGCCATGTCCCCCCGCTTATTATCCCCCAAATGTCCACGAATACGTTTTCACGGTCTATGCACTCGACACGGACCTCACATTGCCCTCGTATGCGAATTTCCCTACAACCGCCCTTACGCTGTTTCGCGCGTTGCTCTGGGCTGGGCGGGACGGCCATATCTTGGCAAGCGCAAGCATCAGCAGCTTTTACTCGGCCACGGCCACTCCCGAGTAGGTCGCTGCTCAAATTGCCGCCGTCTCTAACGCCGTGTATTTTCGCCCTGGCGTCTTTCGGGGTCAGGCGCAAAGAGGCAAGGCGAACACGGCGGGGGCATCAGGGCTGCCAGTGCTTTCGGTGCGTTGGTGCGCGGTTGTGCACAACGAGGGGGGATCGGGGCAAGAAAAAGCCGAACATAAAGGACGTTATGTTTGGCTATTTCCCCGAAACGTGGTAGGGTCGGTTCATGCGGGAGTCCGCCACTTATCAGGAAATCCAGAAGTGGGTGCAGCAGGAGTTCGGGTTCAAGCCGAAAACCTGCTGGATCGCCCACTGCAAACAGATTTACGGGTTGCCGCTCGGCGCTGCTCCCAACCGACTGGGCGAGGAGCGCGTGGAGCCGTGTCCGCCTGAGAAGCGGCCCGCCATCAAAAAGGCATTCCAGCATTTCGGGATGCTCTCATGAGCATGGAAATCATCCCGCATCCTGCCTGGCCTGCGCTTCCCGCGTTGATCGCCGGGCAGGGTACGTGCGTCGGCCCGAAGCAGACTTGCAGTCCCTGTGATCAGAAATGCGGCTTCAAACCCTGCCCGCCGGACCAATCGAAACGATCAAGCCAAGCCGAAGCTCGAAACTCGAACCCTTCCAAAAACACTTGGTAGTGCTCAGCTTCCGTGAAGCCGACTTTTCATTCCCAATCCATTTTGTATGCGCACCGTGCCGCCTCCGGTTTAATTTCCCCTCATATCTGAGTTACTGCTGGGCCTCGTTGGGCGCAGGGTTTGTATCGACCTCCGGATTTGGCGCTTTCCCAGCAGCGCTGGCTCCGGGCCTCGTCAAGAGAAACAGGGCACGCCCGCTGACTTCCTCATTGAATTCGATACTGCTTCCCTCGAAAGCCAGCCTTATTCCTTCGGTTGGGTGTTCATCAGGCACCTTGCCGAGGGCGCAGTTCACTTGCAGCGCTGCGTTCTTCGCGAACCCCAACACTGGAAGCAGGCGGATGCGGAAGACGGCCCGACCGCCTGTGGGCATCGAGCCAGACAACATTCGCATGCGCATGGGACCGAACTGTGGGGGACCTAATGCCCGGCCTTCACGCATCAGCGCACCCGGCGCGATACCATAAGAATCAAAACTGACGACTTCGCTCGCCACCCAGACACCCGTCTCGAGCACCACTCCATCGGTGGACTTGTGGGTGAAAATCCCCGCTGCCGTGACCAACTTTCGTTCCGGGGCGAGCGTGCCTGCGCCGCTCAGCTCGTAAGTCGCACCATCGGCGGACTTGACCACCGCCGGACAGGCGGTAGAGTCACCGGAATCGCAAAGAAACCCCGAGCCGACCAGGAGGATGTAATCACTTTTGCTGCTTTGGGCTATCGCCGGAACAACAGCCAGAAATACGGTCAGGCTCGGCAGCGCCACCCACGCGAAGGCCCGGCTCAGAAATACCCGTTGGCATGACATAATCTCCTCCCGTCCTCTGCGCAGGCTAACAGGCTGATGAAAAAGCCGTCGGGCACGAGGTGGCGGCGGGTTTACCCCGCCAATTGTCCAACGTCTTCAACGCACGCTGGCGGCATAAAGCCGCCGCTACACCCTTCTTCATTACCCTGCCAACTAAACTGAACCCGCAAGCCCTTGCCTCTCGGCAGCGGGGGAATAGTGTGACCCGCAGCGAAAGCAAAGGGTCTCCGGTTGCGCACAATGAACCGTCCTACCCTGTTAGAGGCGGATGAGCACGCCTAGGATAACGCGGTTCTACACCGTGCTACTCCCGCTTGCAACTTTCTGAGCGACTTGGCTGGCCGCGGGCTGCGCGTCGGAACCCGCGCAGCCGTGCGGTGCATTAGAGTGAGCAAAAAACTTGTCGTACGCTACCTGCGGAAAAAATCGCCTACGGGCTTACGGAATCCGCAGGAAGCCAGCCCGAGGCGTACGCAGTACCTCCTCAGGTAAGCCGCCCCGACATCAGGCGACCCTTTCTCCGGCAACGAGAGGGTTCTAGCCTCCGGTTCAGCTCTTTCTACCTTTAGTGGAGCGCTGTTGCGCCTCCGCATGAGGCGTACGTATCGGCTGGGCACTTCTTGCTGTCACCGTACGTGACCGTCGCAATTCCGTTGTTGTTCACCTCCTCAGAAAAACCCCACGAACCAGGGAATTTAATAATCTTAGAAAAGGTCGGGTCCTTCGTGCTCCAGCGCGCGGGAAGGTCCGTCACGTCGTTCCAACAATCGCCGACAATGTCGCCTAGTTCGTTGATGCCCACGCACTCGCAGCCTGTGAACCCAGCCGGTAGGGCAAGCTCAATCGGCTGGGAGTACGTCGTTCTTGTCTTGTCGAGCGGTTCCCAGAGCGCGGGAAGTTCTGTGCTCCAGTCAGCCGAAGCGACAACGCCTATGATTTCACCCATTCCGTTGATGTCATAGGGGTCAGCGAATGGATAGGCCTGGGGCGCCGGGAGGGACATGAGCTTTTCCCAACCTTTTCCGTCAGCGCGGGGATTCCAAAGCGCACCAGTTACAATCGTCGCGGGGTAGCCGTTCCCTCCTACGCCAATGATCTGACCATAGTCGTTCACCCCCCAGATATCCCACCCGAAGCCAGGAAACTCTGCGGTGTCGAGCTTGTGGATTTGCCATTTCGCGACGGACTTCCCGTTCATCCACACAATCGATGACGTCCAGACAACGGGCGCGAGGAAACCCACATTGATATCTCCGTACGGGGCGCTCCCACCCACAATCAGTGTTCCGTTTTTGTTCGTGGCGTACGCACAACTGGATTTGTAGTCTGCGTACCCTGGGCCGCCCGTAGCCGCTAATGTCCCCAAATCAATCAAACCGGACTCCCGGGTCCAGGCCACACCGTGCACATACCCGTCCCGAGCGGTGGAGTGACTGACGACCAGCCCGGTGTTCGAGATCTGGATCAAGGGTTCCTCCGAGCCCGTGGACTGCTCCCCACCCAACGTGCCAAGGTCGATCCATGTGCCAGCATTCGGCCCAAACAGGGGTAGGGCTAAGCTGTGGGTGTAGCCAGCGCCGTTGGAGACGACCGGGGGGACATCGCCAAGGCCAACTACCACGCCAAGATCATTGATGCCCTCTGCGGCAAGCCAGGTTCCGCCGGGATATGTGCCGAGTTCATAGACGTTCGGTTTTTGAGCCCAGGTCAGTTGTGCGCTGCCGATTACGACTAGAACCACTGGCAACACAACGCTGAATGATTTGCGCATGGTTTCTATCCTCTCTTTTTCTGGGAAAGTCGCTTCGGGCTTAAATCGCCCGCTACGCGAATCGCAGCTTCGCGCTCGGTGCTCGCGAGCGTCAATGCACGACAGGTGACGGCGGGGTGAATTGTTTGTACACGGCTAACCTCCTGAGGAGCGGCGACTTGGCCCCTGAAGTACATCCCCGGCTTACCCTTTCCGGGAAACTCGCGGAGTGGTACACTTGCCATCGAGAGGGGGAGCCTGCCCCCATGAAACACAGCATCGAAACTAAGGCACAGTCGCGCCATTTGCGCTTTGGTGTTTTCGAGGTCGACCTGCGCACCGGAGAACTGCGTAAGCAGGGCCTGAAGGTCAAGCTGCCCGGTCAGCCCTTTCAAGTCCTCGCCATGCTACTGGAGCGTCCGGGCGAGCTGGTGACCCGCGAAGAAATTCGAGAAAAGGTCTGGCCCGAGGATACCTTCATTGATTTCGAACACAGCATCAACACGGCGGTAAAGCGGCTGCGCGAAGCGTTCGGGGACGACACCGAACATCCTCGCTACATCGAGACGCTGCCACGGCGCGGCTATCGCTTTATTGCGCCCGTCGAGGCCCTCAACGCCAACTCTCCTCCCCTGGGGGGAGGATGGCACCGCGAGGCGGGGGCGGGTGAGGATGGTGTTGCGGCGGGGTCTCCACCGCCGGCCGATCTGCAGACGACCCGCAGCGTCACGCCAAGCGAAGCACTGCCCCGCCCCTACAAGCCGGTGATACTGGGGGCAGGAATCATCATCTTGGCCCTGGTGGCCGTTTTCACCTTCAACGTCGCAGGACTCCGTGACCGGGCGTTGCGCGCCGTAGAGGCGGTTCGCGAACCGCCGCTGCAGATCCGATCCATCGCCGTGCTGCCTTTGGAGAATCTCTCGCGCGACCCCGACCAGGAATACTTCGCCGATGGCATGACCGAGGAACTGATCACCAATCTGGGCAAGATCAGTGCGTTGCGGGTCATTTCACGGACTTCGGTGCTGCGCTACAAAGGCACGAAAAAGCCGTTGCCGGAGATAGCCAAGGAATTGAATGTAGATGCGATAGTGGAAGGCACGGTGCTGTGCTCGGGCAGCCGGGTTCGAGTCACGGCGAGCCTACTCCACGCAGCGACCGACCGGCACCTGTGGGGGGAGAGCTACGAGCGTGACCTCCGGGACATACTCTCGTTGCAGGATGAAGTGGCGCAGGCCATTACCAAGGAGATTCAGATCAAAGTCACGCCGCAGGAGCAGGCGGACCTGGCGAGCGCTCCCGCCGTCAATCCGGAAGCCTATAGGCTCTATTTACAGGGGCGGTACCAGGCCAACAAGCGGACGGTCCCGGGGTTCGCGAAGAGCGCTCTGCTCTTCCAGCAGGCGCTCGATAAGGACCCCGGCTATTCCCTGGCATATGCAGGGCTTGCCGAAACCTACGGTCTCCTTCCCTTCTACGGTGGGGCATCGCCCAAAGAGGCCTTCCCGAAGGCTAAGGCGGCTGCCCTGAAGGCGCTGGAGCTTGACCGCTCCCTCGCAGAAGGCCACGCAGCGTTGGGATTTGTCCTGTTTTACGGAGAATGGGATTGGGCGGCCGCAGAAAGAGAACTTAAATATGCGATTGAACTCAATCCCGGCTATGTCAACTCGCACCATTGGTACGGGGAGTACCTGAGTGCGATGGGACGTCACGACGAAGCCATCGCCGAGATCAAGCGCGCCCAGGATCTTGATCCGCTCTCGCCTCTCCTGCTTGCCATCGGAGGCGAGGTTTGCATCTTAGCGCGCCGTTACGACGAAGCTATAGAGCAGAGCCGGAAGGCGCTCGAACTCGATTCGAATTACGCCCTGGCACACCAAAACCTCGCTTCAAGCTTTCTCGGAAAACAGATGTATGAGGAAGCCGCTTCGGAGTATGCAATAGCGGATCGAGCCTGGGGTAAGAGTAATTCGTCGGGGTTGGCGCTCGCTTACGCCCTGACTGGAAAACGAGGTGAAGCCCTGAAGATCCTCAGGCGATTGAGAGAACCGTCAAGCCAGCTGGAACTCGACTCCTTGATGGCGGCCACCCTCTAGTTGGCGCTGGATGAGAAGCAAGAAGCCTTGGCTTGGCTTGAAAAGGCATATCGAGAACACGAGCCCTACGCGCCATTCTGGAACGTAAGTCCGGTGCTCGATCCCCTGCGCACCGACCCGCGCTTTCAGGACCTCCTGCGCCGTATGAACTTCCCGCCGTAAGGTCGCCCGCGGCTTTTGGCTCCCCCCGTTTCTTACGTGCGCCCCCGATGCGATTCCGTTCCGCACATACGCAGTTGCGGAATCGGCCGGCATACATGGCAACAAGGGAGAACAGCCCCTCCGACCGCCTCTGCCAGATTGTGCCTGTGAAACGCCCATCCACACCTGAATCCGGGTCAGCCCAAGGCGGCGGGCCAGTTGACGGGAAGCCGACATCCATTCTGTGTGCCCAGCACCCATGATGCGCACAGGAGCCCTTGGGGGAATCTTGGTCTGCATCCGGGACCACTTGACTGTTCACCCAGCACGGCGAGGTGTTGCTGCAGACAGCACCCCTGGGAACTGTTCCGCAACTTGAACTTTCCCGGATAGTCCTATCGCGCGCGTTGACTTAGCTGCACGTGCAGTCTACAATAGTTCTCACCGGGGCGACATTACGAATCGTACATAGATATTCACCCATGGTCGGCCAGACCGTTTCCCACTATCGCATCGTTGAGAAGCTCGGCGGCGGGGGTATGGGTGTGGTGTACAAGGCCGAGGACACCCGGCTGCATCGTTTCGTCGCGCTCAAGTTCCTGCCCGAGGAATTGGCAAAGGATGATGAGGCCCTGGAGAGGCTCAAGCGCGAGGCGCGCGCGGCTTCTGCCCTCGACCACCCCAATATCGTTACCATCTACGAACTCGGACAGGACGGTTCCAGTCACTACATCGCGATGGAGCTGGTGGAGGGAAAGACACTGCGCGAGCTGCTTGTCTCCGGCTTGTTGCCCATGCGAAAGGCAATTGAAATCGCGGCGCAGGTTGCGGAGGGTCTGAGCAGGGCTCATGAAGCGGGCATCACGCACAGGGACTTAAAGCCCGAGAACCTGATGGTCTCTCAAGATGGATTCGTCAAAATCCTCGACTTTGGCCTGGCGAAGCGCATGTCGACCAGCGAAGAGCTATCGGATATGTGCACACTGTCCTCGTCACGGACTCAACCGGGTCTGGTTCTAGGAACGCTGGGATACATGTCACCGGAACAGGCCAGGGGTGATCGGCTGGATTTCCGGTCAGACCAGTTCTCGTTCGGCTTGGTGCTCTACGAGATGGTGACCGGAAAGCGCCCCTTTCAGAGAAGCACGGCAGCGGAGACGCTGGTGGCCATTCTCCGGGAACAGGCCGAACCGGTCGAACTGCAAAACCGCGCCGCCCCCGCTCCGCTGTGTTGGGCTATCGAGAGGTGTCTAGCGAAAGAGCCCGATAAGCGTTACGTCTCTACCCGAGATCTCGCACGGGAACTTGCAGCCATACGAGACTGCTTCTCGGAGAAGCCAGTTAAGCAGGTGGAAACCCGCTCGATAAGTCTTCCTGTGTCGCGGACCCGATTTGTGGGGCGAGAAAAGGAAGTAGCCGCCGCAAAAGAACTCCTGCAGCGTCAGGATGTGCGCCTGGTCACAGTCACGGGTCCAGGCGGGATCGGCAAAACGCGTCTCGCGGTGGAAGTGGCCAGCGGCCTTATCGAGCGGTTTCCAGGTGGGATCCATTTCGTCCCGCTCTCCCCACTGAGCGATCCGGACTTGGTCGCTTCCGTGATCGTTCAGACGTTGGGGATACGGGAGGCTGGAGGTCAGTCACCGCTCGAAATACTCAAGGAGAATTTACAGGATTCATTGCGCGAACCAAGGCTGCTCCTGCTGGACAATTTCGAGCACCTCGTTCAAGCTGCACCTACCGTGGCAGAGCTCCTAGTCATGGGTCCCAATCTTAAAATCCTAGTAACGAGTCGCGCAGCGCTGCACGTGTACGGAGAACATGAATTTCCGGTGCCGCCGCTTGCGCTGCCGGATCCGCGGTCAATGCCTTCTGTGGAGGTCCTGTCACAGTACCCCGCCGTCGCGCTGTTCGTACAACGCGCCGTCGCTGCCAAGCCGGATTTTGAACTTAACCGAGAAAACGCGCCCGCCGTCACCGAGATATGCGCCCGATTGGATGGTCTGCCTCTCGCGATCGAGCTCGCAGCCGCCCGGGTCAAAGTTCTTTCGCCCTCTTCCATGCTGACACGTCTGGCGAGCCGGTTGCAGTTATTAACGGGCGGCGCACGGGACCTGCCACTGAGGCAGCAGACGCTTCGCGCTGCCATGGATTGGAGCTACGACCTGTTGAACGCTGCAGAGCAGAAGCTTTTCCGCAGATTATCGGTGTTCGTGGGGGGATGCAATCTGGAAGGTGTGGAAGCTGTGTGCGACACCAAAGGTGATCTCGATTTGGACCTTCTCGACGGTATGGCATCCATGGTGGACAAAAGTCTGGTGCAGCAGGTCGAACAAGCGAAGGGTGAATCGCGGTTCGTGATGCTGGAAACGGTTCGCGAGTACGCTCTGGAAAAACTGGAGGTAAGCGGGGAGGAGGCCTTGACGAAACGCGCCCATGCCGCCTACTGCCTGGTGCTGGCAGAAGAGGCGACGGAGGAGAGCGGCGCGGAAGGGGCGGAGTGGCTGGAACGCTTCGCGTTCGAGCATGACAATTTTCGCGCGGCCCTCGAGTGGCTGACAGAAACCGGAGATGCGGAGTGGGGCTTGCGTCTCGGCGCGGCCCTGTTTCACTTCTGGGAGACGCGAGATTATCTCACCGAAGGCAGAGCCAGGCTGGATAAGCTGCTGAAGCTTGCAGGAGCCGCAGCTGCCACGAAGGTCCGAGCGCGTGCGCTATTTGCCGCAGGCGTGCTCGCCGGCGGTCAGGGAGATTACGCCTCGGCAGACGCGCTCGTCGGGGAAAGTCTGGACATCACACGTGAGTTGCACGACAAGCAGGGCGTCGCCGTCTCCCTCAACGCCTTAGCGGTCCTTGCGAAGGGCCGGGGTGACGTCGCAGTCGCGCACTCGCTGTTAGAAGAAAGCCTGGCGGGGTGGAGAGAATTGGGCGACCTGAAGGCTGTCGCTCGTTCTCTCAGTAACCTGGCGAATGTGGTCACATTGCAGGGTGACTATGCGCGCGCGCGCTCCCTATATGCGGAATGTCTCTCAATCTTCCAGGGACTGGGAGATCGGACAGGTGTCGCTTGGTCGCTGAACCACCAGGGGGATGTCGCTCGCGATCAGGGTGACACCTTAGCCGCGCGAACATTGTACGAACGGAGCCTGGCTATTTTTCGGGAACTCGGTGACAGCTGGGGCATTGCCGGCGCACTGGCTGATCTGGGAACCTTGGCAAGGGAACAGCAGAATTGTCCGGAAGCGCATACTCTGTACAGGGAAAGCCTAAGAGTTTTTCAGAAACTGGATCATAAACGTGGAATTGCCCGCCTGCTGGAGTGTTTCGCGTGCTTGGCGGCGGCTCAATTCCGAGCAGAACGTTCCCTGCGGCTGGCAGGCGCAGCGGCTGCGTTGCGCCAAAATATTGGTGCGCCACTCACGCCCGCGGAACAGCGCAAACTGGATGCCATTCTGGATCCGGCACGGAAGGCATTGACCAACACTGCTTGCACGACGGCCTGGTTAGAGGGTTGGGCTTTGCCGGTCGAAAAAGCTATTGAGGAGGTGCTGGTGCCTGAGGCGGAATCTCCTCCGGGTTAGCGCCCGGGCAGCCTGACGCTGATGGTTAAGGAAATCCGCATGCCGCCGGAAGGTTCAGTCAGCGCTTACCCCGCGCTTGACGGGTCGATGAGCCGGCGCACGGCGGAGACGCGATTGGCAGGAAGGCCAACGCGCTTGGCGTGTTCGTGGATGATAGCTTCGTTCGCAGCGATGTAGATGCAATACACTTTGTCGCCGGCCACGTAGCTATGCAGCCACTGAATCTCGGGACCTAGAGCCTTCAAAACGTTGACGGACTTCTGGGAGATTTCCCGCACTTGGGCGTCTGTAAGACTGCCGGCTCCCGGGACTTCGCGTTCGATGACGAATTTGGGCATTGGCATTCTCCTTATGAGCACCTATGCTAGCATGGAACTGGAGCAGCATCAACACGGCTTGGCCGAAGCTGCCCTAGTCAGTGAAAAATGGCCAAGAACAAAAGAATGAGGTTGCCGTGGATCTTCGATCGCTTCAGAAGCCGTTGAAAGAGCAATACCGCCGTGACCCGAATGCGTCGCGAATCACCCTCCGGGCGAAAGGCGGGCAAACGGATGTTCCGGTGTCATGCTCAGTCGATCTGGGGCGTGCCATCTATAATGCCGAGGCGCACAAGGGTGTTGGAGGCGCCGGTGCAGGCGCGTGTTCCGGTGACCTTTTACTTGGAGCGCTGGCGGCTTGCGCGCAGATCACCTGTCAGATGGTGGCCGCGGCGATGGGGGTATCCACCGAACGGATTGAGGTGACCGTGGAGGGAGACTTGGATCTTCGAGGCACCCTTGGCATATCAAAAGAGGTGCCCGTCGGCTTTGAGGGCATTCGTCTGTATTTTGATGTTGCTGCGCCGAAGGCAACCCCGGAACAAATGAGTGCATTGCGAGAGAAAACGGAACAGTATTGCGTGGTGATGCAAACCTTGACACGGCCACCGAAACTGCAAACCGAATGGTTTGATCACGACTGAACGCGCGGCCGCAAAGACGCTACTGGTCCTTCAGAACCAGATTCTTACTACCATCCAGGTGGCCAGGCCTGGCAAGGAGTCCGAAGCCCGCCCGTTGAGCTCCGGAAACCAGAACCGGACCCCCGATGGCCGCGCCATCTCTTTCATCAATAGCGTGAATGGCGTGGGTAATATCTGGGAACAACCGGTGACGGGCGGTCCGCCGAAGCCCGTGACGCATTTCACTTCAGACGAGATTTTGTCGTTCGACTGGTCCCGCGATGGCCGCCTGGCCCTCTCACGGGGCACGGAACCGACCGACGCGGTGCTGATCAAGAACTTCCAATGATGGGCAAGACGATGCCTTGCTTCCAGGACCTCCTGCGCCGCATGAATTTCCCACCGTAAGGTCACCCTCGGCCTTCGGCTTCCCCGTTTCTTAGGTGCACCTCCGATGCGACTCCATCCCGTACAGGCGACGGCTACGGTCTGCTAATAGTTTTTCAAACGTGAAGCGCCTGAGTACCCCGGTCTGCTCTTTGAGGAACCGGCTGGCCCGGAGGCTCCAAAGGACGCCAAGGTGACTTACTTTCCCCCCAACGAGCGTATCCACCGCCTGGATGGGATGCTGTGCTATATGGTAATGCTTGACACTGCGAATTCCGTGCTCGACGAGGCGAAGCAAGACCACGATACACTGTTGGAGCATTTGCGGCCGGAATGACAGATACGCGGCGACGGCCGGAGTGTCGCGTGACCACCCAAGGAAGCGGACGGAACAAGCCCAAACTACAGGGTTTATGGGTCGGGTCCGCATCACCGCCGCGACTGAAGCAAGAGCCGGCGCGTCCTAGAGCTCCCGCAGGCGCGAGATGGTTGCCCGCCGTGCGGCCACAAGGGCCGCCCCTACAACGCGTGAGGTAGAGAGCTTCCGGGAGGGGTTCACAAGCGTTTAACAAAGAATTCACTTGTGAAGCCCTTTTATGCCGCGATGGTCCGTTCCAAGAATTGTACGCATCGGCGGTATCTACTGCCTGTCAAGTGTGTAAGCTTTCTTGGCTTTGAGTCTGGTCGAGCGGTTTAGAGCTGCCGACTCCAAGGAACCTTTGCGTTTTGCCTCTTTTTGCGTCGGGGGGGTCCAATGGACGGCTCGGGGGATTGGCGTTTGAGACGCCCCCCGAGTGCTTGGTTTACATTCCAAAGGAGGTTTTCCATGAAAGCTCTCGCATGCGTTTTGCTTTGTGTCCTGGCCCTACCAGTCTGCCTTCTGGGTCAGACCACTGACGGCACAATTCGCGGTGCGGTGACAGATGCTTCTGGCTCCGTAGTACCGGGGATTCCCATCACAGCTCGCAACTTGGATACCGGCTTAACGGTCACGGTGAAGACCACTGATGCCGGGCTCTATACCGTTCCCAACTTGCCGCCAGGAACATATTCGATTACGGCGGAGGGCGCTGCCGGTTTTAAGAAGTTCGAGCAAACAGGCGTCACCGTTCAGACCGCAAGCACCAGTAACCTAGACATCGTTCTACAGTTAGGACAGGTTTCTGAAACCGTAACGGTCAGTGCCAACGCCTTGCAGATCCAGACTGCGACGTCTGACGTCGGCACCACCGTTCAGAACAGCTTGATAATCAACCTGCCGCTCAACGTCAACGGTAACATCCGGAACCCGGTTCAGTTTATTACGTTGGTGCCTGGGTTTGTGGGAAACGTCGGCAACGACCCTGCGAGCAACTCCACCGACGACTACAAGTTGAACGGCGGGCAGGAAGGGGGGACGGACATCCTGGTGGATGGGGTCTCGATCTCGCTAGTGAGTCCTAACACCCAGCAGAATAAGGGCGTTTCTCCCGAGGCCGTTCAGGAGTTCAAGACCCTGCAAAGTAACTTCTCCGCGGAGTACGGCCAATCGGGCGACGGGATTGTCAGCCTGACAATGAAGTCCGGTTCGAATCAATTCCACGGCGATGTTTACGATTATCTGCACAACAGCGCGCTGGACGCCAACAGTTGGTTCAACGACACCGCAGGCGCGCCGAAGAACTTGGATATTCAGAACGATTTCGGCGCTCTAGTTTCGGGTCCGGTCTGGCTGCCTAAGATTTATGACGGCAGGGACAAGACGTTGTTCATGTTCAACTACGAGGGATTTCGCTTCAAGACCGGCAGCAGCAGCGCGCAGAGTTTTCCAAACGAGGCTTTCCGCAAGGGGGATCTTTCCGCGATATGCACAGCGGGCTTCACCGCCTCCGGCGTCTGCAACGATCCGACCCTCCAGGTTTACGACCCCACGACGCACGCGCCCATCCCGCACGACGTTCTATCCAACGATCCTAAGTTTACGGCCAGCCCAGTGATGACAAAGGTGTTCGGTTACCTGCCGCCGACCAACGGTAATTTAACCAACAATGTCTTTCAAAGGACGACCTCGCAAGTCATCGCGAACCTCTTTGACGTCAAAGTCGACCAAAATGTCTCGGGCCGGCAGCGGATTTCGGCGGGATTTGACTACGATAATACCAACAATCAATCCATCGTGTCGCTGGGTCCCATTTTCGGCGGCCAGACTCCGCAAAACACCCGCTACGGGCGTCTGAGCGATGACTACACGCTCACGACCTCACTGCTCAACCACTTTCTGGTGGGATTCGGTCGGCGCTATCGCGGCGAGCTGTCGAACGGCATCGGGCAAGGCTTTCCTTCTAAATTGGGGCTGATGGGCGTTCAAAACACCACTTTCCCGTGCATTAAATTCCACGGCACTCCCTATGACTCGGTATTAAACAACTGCGGCGACTCCGAGTTTGCTGATAACGTCTTTGAATTTGCCGACGCGGTGAGCTGGGTGCATGGCAAACACACTATGAAGTTCGGCGGCGAGTTGCGTGCCCTCCAGTTCAACAACCGTCGGCTGACCCAGTCCTCGGGCGAATTCGACTTCAATAGTCCTGAGACGAGTTCCACCGGCAGCTCCACGGGCGTGGGCGGCAATGCCATCGCCAGTGCTCTTTTCGGACTTTCTGACGTCACCACTCTGAACTATGGGTCGTTTAGCGGGGTTCGCTACAAAGATGTTGGCTTCTACGCGCAAGACTCGTACAAGGTTAGGTCGCGGTTCACCCTAAACTATGGTTTGCGGTACGACGTTGACATCCCAGCCACAGAAGCCTTCGGCCGTTTCTCTGTGGTCGATCCGACTCTCCCCAACCCGGGCGCCGGCAATCTTCCTGGGGCCTACACTTACTTCGGGAGCGGGACAGACCGAAACGGAAAAACGCGGCCTCAGAACGTTTTCACTCATGCCTTTGGCCCGCGCCTCGGCTTTGCTTACTCCATTAACGACAAGACAGTGTTGCGTGGCGGCTACGGGATCTTCTACGAACCGCTGAAGGAACCGTCATTTGCCGACCAGGATGGGCTTGGGTTCTTCAACAAGGAGAACTTTACCACCCCGGTCCAGATTGACCAGGGCGTGCCCCATATCTTTCCGACCTTCGGGCCGTTGACACCGGACGGTCAAAACGGTAATAGCGGTGTAATCGTTGCCCCGGCCAATTCTGGGCGTCCGGCCGACATTCAGTCGTGGAACCTCGACGTCCAGCGCCAAGTCCAGGCCAACCTCATGGTAGACATCGCCTACGTGGGCTCCAAAGGCACTCACCTGCCAGCGTACAACATCTTGACGAATCAGGTAGATCCCAAGTGGCTGTCGCTGGGCTCCGAGTTGGGTATGAGTGTGAGCTGCCTCACTAGCGACACCTGTCCAAATTCCATTGCGGCCGGGGTCAAGGTACCCTTCTCGAACTTCTCAACCCTGTGGGGCGGCGGCGCTACCATAGCCCAAGCCTTGCGCCCCTTTCCGCAATACGGCAACTTCAACGGCGAAGACCAATCCTTTGGGCCTGATCGCACCGGCAATTCCACCTATCACTCCATGCAGGCCCGCGTCACTAAGCGCTATGCCTCGGGTCTGAGCTATCTCGTCGCCTACACAATCTCAAAGAACATCACTGACGCGGATTCCATGGGGCCCGGCGTCTCAGGCTTTACCGGAACCGGCGGGTTCATTGGTCAGAACTCTTACAACCGGCGGGCGGAAAAGGCAGTTAGCGAGCTCGATACGCCTCAGAGCTTGGTAGCGAGCTTCTTCTACGAGTTGCCCATGGGCCATGGAAAGCGCTTCTTGAACCACACCGGCCCGCTCGATCGTGTCGTCGGAGGGTGGAACCTCTCAGGTATCCTTACTTACACCTCCGGCATTCCGACCGAGGCGTATGGCCCTTGCGGCGGCACGGCAGCCAGTATCCTATTTGGCGGGTGCCAAGTGGGGGGAATGGATGGCCGTCTTAACGTGGTCCCCGGCGTGCCCGAGAGCAACAAGAGCGGCAATTTCCAGCCGGCTAGCACTTCCTTCTACAATGCCGCGGCGTTTGCCCTACCGTCGCCTTACCTCATGCCAACCGAGCCCCGGGCCTTGGATCACGCGCGCGCCTGGGGTAATCGTGACGAGGATTTTGTCTTGGAGAAGGCCACTCGCTTGGTTGGGGAGAAGGCCAGCATCAAGTTCCGAGCGGAGTTCTTCAATCTCTTCAACCGCCATATCTACCAGGCTAACGGCGGAGCATGGGCCACGCCGATCACCTCACCGTTCATACCGGCCGGGAGCCCGGGATGTAGCGGTTCGTTCGCCTGTGGATTCGGCGCCGTCACCGGTGCCAGCGGGCCGCGAAGCATCCAGCTCGGTCTGAAGATAGAGTACTGAACTGTAGGTAGCATCTGCCGTGTCCCCGGCTTTTACGATTCCCTCTTGTGCCCGGGCATGGCGGATGCCGCCTGTTTAATGGGGATCCATTCGGTTGCTATAGTTTAAGCCGGATGGATCCTCCCTCAGGCCGGCCTGGGATGTCAGAATTCTCAACATGAAAAGACGCACTTTCTTCAAAACTGCCGGAGCACTGTCTGCACCGCTCGTATACCTCCCCTCCGAGGTTCTGCTTGGCCTCTCGGCCGCGGAACGTCAAGCGTCACCAGCGCGCGCAGACTCGTGGGAGATCGCGAATGGCCAGCAACGGGTCGTGGTAACCAGTCGCAATGGCACAGTGACGTATCAGAGTTTTGTTCGTGACGAGAAGATTGGCTGGGTAGGCGGTTCGACTTCGGATAATCAGTTCGTGTGGGGGCCAAGCTTTCAGTTGACGCTCGATTCCGGAGGAGTCACGAAATCCGGCGCGGACTTGGCCATGGAGCTTGCCGGAAGCGGCCATGCCAGGGCGAAAGACGGCTCGCCCCTCGAGTACACTTGGAATACTGCAATCACCACCCTGACGAGCTCACCATGGTTTCGGTTTGCAATCACCCTTCGCCTGCCGCACGACATGAAACTGCATCAAGGCGAGGTCCTGGAGCCGCAAATCATCCTCTGGCTCAACTCCGTTTCCACGCTGATGGAAGGGCAGTCGGGAAGTTGGCGCCGAATTCTGCTGGACCAGCCTACGCGCAACTCCCTGGGGGCAGCAGGCAACGACCTGCCGGCGGTTTATTTGCAGGATGCCAATGCCGGCATCGAGACCATGCTCTACTTTGACATGAGCTCGATGGGTTGGATGTCATTCGAGAACATCCCGCGCTTTCTCGGCTACCGCTGTGCGACGGTCTCCGTGCTGGAACGGGGTGGTAATCAGCGCCTTGGAATTGGATTGATCGCGAACCAAGCCACCGGAGATATGCTGCCCGCGGGCGAGGTCCATTTTACCTACTTTCTTCTGCAGCAGAGCTTCAAAGAGCTGATCACAGAACGGCAGGCAGTGAACCGCTGGATGGAGGCCTTGCTTCCCCTCTTCGAGGAAAAACTTGCATGGCCGAAATGCGCCACGAGCTGGAAGGAATTTGCGGCGGGAACCGTGGGTGACATCCAGCAAAAGGATGTGGCCCTGCTCAGCGTCCAGGGCCACCGCGGGCTGCGGGCCTATGTGAAGTCGACTTCGGAGTTATGGCACGAGAGCGGAGAGAATTTCGAGCTGATGACAATGGCCGACGTGCTGTGGCCATCGTTGCTCTACCTCAAGCTTCACCCTGACCCAGCGCAGCGGCAGGTGGTGGGTGAATTACTCGAAAGCATGCCGCTCTTTTACCACCAGGACACGCAGAGCATCAGCAACGACTTCATCCGAGGCGGAGACGAAACGGCGGATTCGTGGTACCCCTTTGAGAACGGCTTGATCAAGTATCCAATGATCGGGGCACTCTCGCAATCGAAAACGCTGACTGACAACTTTCTGCAAGCGTACGAAACGGCCATGCGCATGGCGCACCGTTACAACTACCTCTTTCCCATTTACTATCGCACCGGCAGTCTGGATCAGAAGGGTGCGGGCACCAATTACGCCGTAGGCGGGCTCTACGCATGGGGGGGAGTGATCGCGCACCGTCTGACGGGGAACGAGAAATACCTGAACGAAGCACGCCACGCGGTTGAGGTGCTGGCCACGGTTCGTGCCGCAAGCCTCTTTCATGAGCCGCAGGAACTGGCCTTTGGAGCCCTGGCAGCGGCGGAACTAGGAATGCCGGAGGCCGCGCGCTACCTCCTTTATGAACAATTGCGGATGCTCTACTGGTACAGTGATCCCAGCCAGAAGACGCACGACATTCGGGGCATGTTTCAGGCCGCCGCCTCCATCCTCTACCCGGCCTTCAAGGAAAATGTGGAAGCCATCCTGCCCTGGACGGGTGTCTTAAAGCGGGGTGTGATGGTCGAGGGATTGCTCCCCATCCTGGATCAGCAACGGCGCAATAATTTTTATTACTTTGACGCTTGCCTGGGCGCGACGGCGAAGCCATCGCTGTCGCCCTTCATCCCTTACGAAAATCTCGGCACGCTGGAGTTGGGCGGTCGGACAGGAATGGTTGGAAAGGAGATCTACGGCAGCGGAGAAGTCCTGTGGTTGTACCTGATGTTCGAAGCGCTGGGTACGACAAGTGATCGAGATATGATGCTTGTGAACCTGGACCTGCTGGATGCTCTTGACTCCAACCAATTTCCGGCCCGCCAACTGAATTTCATTCTGTTCAACCCCACGAATTCCGCCCGGACGGCGGAGGTTTCTATCCCCGTCGCTCGAGGAGTTCCCGTGAAATTTGTGGTTGAAGACAAAACAGCAGGCGGAGCGGTTCGGGTGGCGGCGGGGAAACATGTTCGAATCAGAGCGGAGTACTGAGACGCAACCTCCAGGAGCGTCTCGAGCCGTTCGAGCCTCCGAGGAAGGAGATCGAAATTGATGACCGGACGTAAGAGGCGTTTTCCATTTCCGGCCGCCGCCCTATTTCTCACCGCCGTTGGCCTATTCGCGGCAGCTTACTCCACTCCCCCGTTCGGATCTTGGCAGCGCCTTTCACTGAAACCGGTCATCTCTCCTCAGGGCGTCGGCTTTGAATCCGCCGGGACCTTTAATCCCGCCGTTGTGGAGAAGGATGGCAAGATTGTGATGCTCTACCGGGCCCAGGACAAGAACGGGACTTCGCGGCTTGGCTACGCCGTTAGCCAGGACGGCGTTCACTTCCAGCGCTCAACCCAGCCCGTCTTCGGCCCCGAAGCGCCCTATGAGAAGGGTGGAGGGACGGAGGATCCTCGCCTCGTCGAGATCAAGGGAACCTACTACCTGACTTATACGGGCTATAACAACATTGATGGAGCGGGGCCGGGGAAAAGAGACGCACAATTGTGCTTGGCCACGTCGATGGACCTGGTCCACTGGGTGCGGCATGGGGTCATCCTGCCAGCTTACCAAGGGGCGTGGAACACGGGGTGGACGAAGTCCGGGGCGATCCTCCCGGAAAAGGTGAACGGGAAGTATTGGATGTATTACTTCGGTGATGCTACTGACACAACAGGAGAAATGGGGGTCGCCTATTCGCAAGATCTCTTGCATTGGGTGAGTGCGCTTGACCACCCCCTTCTCTCCCCTCGCCCCAGGCACTTTGATTCCAAAGTCACGGAACCTGGACCGCCTCCGGTCATGACGCCCAAGGGAATCCTCCTGATTTACAACGGAGCGGACGACGATCTCACTTATTCCACAGGCTGGGTTCTCTTTGACAAGGCTGATCCCATGAAGGTCATTGCGCGCGCGGAGGAGCCGATCTTCCGTCCGGTTGAGGCTTGGGAGAAGATTGGGCAAGTTCCCAACGTGGTCTTTGTGGAAGGACTTGTCCGTCGCGGCAACCGCTGGCTCTTCTACTACGGCGGTGCTGACAGGAATATTGGAGCGGCCGCGGCCGACTCCCTTTAGCTTCGTGGACACATGAACGGATGGTTCAAGCCTCGATCTCTCTAACTGAACCGCAGCCCCAAAACATAGTGAAAAATTCCAGCTAACTATTCCGGAGAAAAGCTGGAGGCGCAACTCCCTCAAAAGCTGAGCCGGCTATTAGCCATCAGAATTGCGGGCCCAATTATTTATGCTTATCATATCCCCATGCAAGCTTGTTATTCGAGAAAACCTTATAGACGCGCGCCGGTTCCGCTTGCCCTCTCCCTTTTGCTCTTCCTTCTAGCGATGCCCATTAAGGGACAGGATTCGAATGCGGATTCATCCTTGTCTCCCGCTGTCCAGGCCTCTTGGGCTAAGGCCCAGCAGGCCCAGCAGCAAAAGGACTATGCAACTGCAGGGAAGGAATATCGCAAGGTGATAAGTCTTTCTCCCCGCTTTGCTGAAGCCTACATGAATCTGGGGCTCGTCTATGAGCTCCAGAATCGCCGCCAGGATGCCATTGCCATGTTTGAAAAAGCTGTTCAGTTAAAGCCGGGCTTGGCGGGCGCGCAGTTCTTTCTGGGGGTGGACTACTGCAAGCTGGGAGATGCGAAGCGGGCCACACCTCACTTGGAGGCTGCCGTTCGTGCCAGGCCGAATCTCCCCGACGCCTGGTCGTGGCTGGCATCAGCGTACCAGTTGACGCGCCGGAATTCCCAGCAGGTAGGTGCCTTGCAGGCAGGGCTGCGCGCCAACCCCGATAGCATCGATCTGTTGTACTTGCTTGGCCAAGCTTACCAGCAACTGGGCAAAAACGCCGCGGACCGGGTGCAGCAGAAGGATCCGCATTCGAGCTTTCTTCAGCAACTGCTGGCGGAAAATTACGCCGCGAGCGGCTATCTGCCCGTTGCTTTGTTGCACCTTGAAAACGCCCTCCAGGCAGCACCCGACCGCGCAGGCCTGCACATCGCGATGGCCGAGGTGCTACTGCATGCCGGGAATCTGAAGCGCGCTGAGGATGAGATCGCTGCCGAGTTGCGCATCGCCTCTCACAGCCTCAGGGCTCTTGTGCGGCGCGGTGAAGTCAGGTTGCTGAAAGGCGACGTCCAGGCCGCCCTAGCAGACTGGTCTCAGGCGCTCGCACTGGACCCGGCGCGATGCGAAGTGATCCTTGGCGTGCGAGAGTCGGGATTCGGCGACACTTCCCAGGAGAAACTCCCGGCCGATTTGCATGCCCAATTAACCCGGCTGCGCGCCCAGGTTGAATCCCAGGCGGGGCCCGCAAGCCGGTTGGCCTTGGCGTTCATCTCCACGCAGGAAGACACCACGGGGGCGGTAGCAAGCGCGCCCGAGGCGGGCGACTCGGATGCTGCGAAATCTGATTCGGCTTGCACCGTGCCGCAAATCCGGACCTGGCTGGCGACGGACCTCCTTCAGGCGGTGGCCGCCTGTTCAACTCCGATACTCAAACAGCCGGCAGCCGCAGGCCTGCGCTTGGAAATAGTGCGAGCTCTCTACGAGACAGGTCACGCGGAGCGCGCGTTGGCTGCGCTTGATGGGTTGCCACCTTCACAGGTGGATTCGGCCGAAGCCCAGTACTGGAGAGCCCGATGCTGCAACCGATTGGCGCTGGCGGCATACTTGCGGCTCTTCGAAGTGGACCCGGATTCGTATCGGGCGCACCAAGTGCTCGGGGACATGGACGAAACACGGGGAGAGGACTCGAAAGCGATTGAAGAGTACGAGATCGCTCTCGCCAAGCGGCCCTCACTGCCCAATCTTCATTATCAGATTGGCCATCTGGAGTGGAAGTCATACAAAAGGGAGGAAGCGCGAGAACAATTCCAAGCGGAGCTCGCCATGAATCCTCGTCACGCCGGAGCGCTGTTCGACCTGGGCAGCACCTACTTGCAAGAGCACCAGCCGGAGAAGGCGCTCGCATATTTGAGGAAGGTCTACGATTTGGATCCCAGGTACCCCGACCTTCATCGGTTTATGGGAATCGCCTATACTCAGATGAATCGGTACGCTGAGGCCGAGAAGGAACTGAAACTTGCCGCCCCAGGCGATGAGGATGGAACAGTTCACTATCAGTTAGGCCGAGTTTACACGGCGCTCGGGAAGTCCGCGGAGGCGCGGCACGAGTTCGCATTGTCCGATCAACTTCACGCGTCAAGTCACCGGGCCAACGAAGAGCGTGTTCAGCGCATTGCCGCCGCGGAAGCGGCGCTGAAACAGCCTTGATGAAAAGTCCAGCCACCATTTCTCTCTTCGCTGTTCTTTCCAGCGTGTCGGTAGCGGCGCAGACGCTCTCCTTGTACCAGCAAGGCTTGATTGCGCTGCAACAAAACCGCCCAGCAGAAGCACTCACGGCGCTCACCGCAGCCGAGCAGGAAAATCCGCGCGACGCGGCAATCCGCAACTTCCGTGGGATCGCCTTGGCTCAACTGGGCCGCGGAGATGACGCCGCGGGGGAGTATCGCGAGGCCATTCGCCTAAATCCTCAAATGGTTGATGCTTACCGCAACCTCGGCCACCTGGAGTGGACCGAGCGCCATATGGACTCCGCGCGCGCGGCGCTGAACAAGGCCCTCGATCTATCACCGGGTGATCCCTACGCGCATTATTATCTTGGCCGCGTAGAACTGGACTTGAAGGACTACCCGGAGGCCACGAACCACCTGGACAAGTCGAAGAGTGTTTGGCCTCGGGATGCGGAGTTCTACCTCCAGGCTGCCGCGGGTTATACGAGTGTGCACCGGACGGTCGACGGCCAGGACGTGCTCGCGCGGGTGCAACACTTGAACCTGACTGTCCCTCAGTCAGTTCGACTTGGCGCGCTGCGCATTGCCTGCCAGCAGCCGGAAGAGGGCATTGCAGTTTTCCAACGACTAAAAACACAATCGATGGACGCGGACTGGGCCCAGTTTGACCTCGCCCTCGCCTACCTGGAAGCGCGCCAGCCGGCGGAGGCGGAGAGGGCGGCCCGCTCCATCCCCGTGTCAAAGCGCTCCGGGGCAGCCTGGACGGTCATCGGCATCGCCGAGGCCGAAATGCAGCGCCACGAAGAGGCCATCCAGGCCTTCCGGGGTGCGGTCGAAATCGCTCCTCAGGAAGAGGCCGCATGGCTTAACCTAACCCGGGAGCTGATGGAAGAACTACACTATGTTGACGCCGCGGCTGCCGCGCAACAAGCTGTCGATCACCTACCGCATTCGTACGCCTTGCGACTGCGCTTGGGCGCGGCTTATATGAAGTCGCTGCGTTACAAGGAAGCCGAGGATATTTTCCGCGAATTGATTGCCAAGGGAGATCCTGAACCTACCAGCGCCATCGGACTGGCACAGGTTCTCATGCGAGAGGGGCGGTCGGAGGAAGCCGCGCAAGTGCTGGTTGAGGCCCAAAAACGACTAGGCTCGAGCTTCCTCCTCGCGTACTTTCACGGCATTATACTGAGCCGGACCGCCAGGCTGGAAGAAGCAGTGCAACAGTTGCGGGAAGCGGTCCGCCTGAATCCGCAAAGCGCTGACGCGCATCAATGGTTGGGAAAGGCGGAGTTACGCGCCATGCAGATCGACCAGGCCATTGTCGATTTGAGCGAGGCCCTGCGGCTTGATCACAATAATCAGCCCGCGCGCCGGCTTTTGGCGCAGGCCTACGCCATCCGGAAGCAGCCCGACCAAGCCGCGAAGTACTTGCGGGCGATTAAGCCGGGGGAAGTCCCTAAGGTGGTAGGAGATGAATCTGCGGATTTGCTCTTTCCCACATGGGAATCGCCACCCGCGGTTCAGTGAGGTTCTTCCTGCGGGCGCTTGATCGTCCGTTGCGCCTGCTCGAGTTTCTTCGACTTTGCGGAGTTTGAGAGCTTCTCAAAGACTGCCTGCTCGCGGGCACTTGAGTCAGCGTCGTTCGCCTCGCGGTATACCAGCGCCAAAAGATAATGAGGTTCGGCGTCCGTGGGATCTTCCTGCGCCGCCTCCAGCAGCTCGGTTTTTGCCTTGTCGGGCTGGTTCAAGCCGTGATAGCACTTTCCCAGCAGCAAATGGACCTGCTCCAGGCGCGGTTGCCCGCCTTCTGCCTTCTGAAGATAATCCAGCGCCTCGTTGAAGCGAGCCTGCTTCACCGCAATGTCGCCGAGATAAAGATTCGTCATGGCGTTGCCGGGGTCTTCCTTCAAAGCGAGCAAGAATTCATTTTGGGCTTCGCCAAGGTGATTCTGAGCCCAGTAGGCGATTCCGATGGCGTGATGAATCCCGGTTGCCTCAGGTCGCTTCCCGAGCGCGGCCCGGTATTCCTGTATTGCTTCGGCATAGCGCTCCTCGTCAGCGTAAACCTCGCCCATCAGGGCGTGCAGTTGAAACGAATCCGGATCCAGGTCGTGGAGCATTTGGATGGCACGAAGCGAAGCGTTTTTGTGTATCCGTGCCAGTTCATAAAGCGCATCGGCCTGTTTGGGTTTTTCCCCCACCAACCTGTCGAGCTGCGTGATGGCCTCACCAATGCGCCCTTCCGATTCCAGGGCCAGCGCCAGATAGTAGCGGCACTTCGGATGGGGATGTGCAGTAGCCAATTCCTTATCGAAGGCGCGGATGGCACTCTCAGAATTGTTCAATGCCAAATAAGAAACGCCCATAAAGAAATTGATTTCCGGGTACTGCGGCTGTAATGCAAGGACTTTCTCAAATGCCCCCAGGGAATCTTGCAACCTCGCTTCTGTTTGGTAGAGGATGCCCAACCGCTTGAGGACTTCGGGATTGTCGGGAGAGATTTCCAGCGCCTGTTTGTACTGTTCCTCAGCGGCGGCCAAGTTCTGCTGCGCTTCGAAGTTACGGGCACGCTCCAGGAAGGGATCGACTGCAGCCTGCCCCGCCAGTCGGCCCTCGGCCGAAAGAAGAAGCAAGCAAGGCAGGCTCCATCCCAACGTGAGAGCAATGAAATGGCGAACGATTCTGAGCATTCAGCATGCTCCTTTTTGGGTGGAAGGCACAGCCGGAACTTGTTTCGCGCCACCCCAGGCAAAGGAGATTATAAGGCGAATTGGGTGAACCAGCGGTGGTCGCGAAAAAGTTGATAGGAAGGCCGAATTGAGCAACAGCCGGTGTTAGCGGATCAGCCGCACGGCCACGATAGCCCCGGAGTTGGGCGCGCCGGCAACAGCCTGGGTGCGAATTAGGGCCTCAAACCAGACCCTCCTTTTTGGCTCTGAGGAAAAGCCCAGGGCCTCACGAAGTAGCCGGCGCTGGTTAGAATCCGCTAGGAAGCGACCAGCGGCTTCTGTCCCTTCCTGTTGCAGCCCTTGCAGAATCAGGACGTCGGTCCCGTTCGCAGGGCTTGGCAGGAGAGCAATATCGGCGTAATCCTCTCCCACCGCACCTGTCGATCGAAGCCCCACATAATCCTTCTGCTCACCGGGCCGCGGGTTTTTGTTCACGAATTCCTTTGGTCCGACCCCAACTAGTCCTTCGGCCTCCTGGAAGTTGAGCCGACTCTGGAACAACTGTACCCAGGGATTGGAACCTGGACTTCCCACGAAGATGTAATGCCCTTCATCCAGATCCCTCAACCTGACATCGCGGGCGAATCGAACGGACGCCCTGTCGCGATAATCGCCGGCGAGATTGGTGAGGGAGACAAGCACAGAGACATCTGCATAAGAGGTAAGCCCGGAGTCTGATATGTAATTCATGATCGGAGCTTCTTGCTTGGGAATGGGGGCTGGCATGAAGCTCCGCGGGAAATCCGGCTTAAGGTAATCCTCCAGCGAACCCGGCTTATGAGCAATAATGCGCATCATGCCGTAGTTCACATCCGCGAGGACGAAGGTTGTGCGATGTTCGGGATCGAAAACCTCCGAGATCGGCCAGGGAGGGTAAGCAGGAGATGATGAAGCAGCGCTGCTCCGGGAAAAGACGGCCCTTCTCCCCAAATACGCGCACGCCAAGGCAAGAATCACGCAGAGGATCCAGGGGATGACCCGCTCGGCGCCGGAACGTTGGGCACCCGTCTCCTTGAGCGGCTTGCTGTGTGCCGTCGTTTCCGCGGTGACGCTCCGGAATACCGGGACGTAGCTGCCCCTGGGGATCTCCACCACCAGTGGTTCGGAGCGTCCAACCGAATCAAAATACTCATGCAGGCGAAGTCTCAACTGCCGGGCATGCACGCGCACCGAACTATCTTCCAGCGGACTGTAGTCAGCAGGCTTGCCGAAAATCGCATGGCCTATTTCATGCTCGGTTAGTAGGTTGGCGCGGCCGCGGAGAGTTTGTTCGGTGATATAGAGTAGGAGTTCGCGCAGGCGCGCAGATTTTTGAAACCCCGGGCTGGTAGCAATGCGCTCGACGACCTGCCACCGTTCGTCTCCGGCCAGGGTGTTCTTCGCGTCTGCTGAGAGGACACGCTCCCACATCTTCGCTCGCGAATATCATCCGCTCTCTTGGAGTGGGCGGTTTATTGCACACGCCATACTAGCACAGAATCAGTGCACTATGGGATGATAATTTGTCTCGTGGCAAAGAACTCCTGAATCTCTCCCTCGTGTCTGCCCGCACCTCTTGCTTCCTCCTCTTTTCCTTCTGTGGACTTCCTGCCTGGCCAATGAAACCGACACCGCGCATTGCAACCGGAGGCGATAAGGTGTAAATGAGGATTAGCTAGGAAGATAAAATCCTGGCGCAGGTTTCGCCGCATTATTGTTCCTTTCCCCGAGCGACGCGGAAAGCCTGAACGCTTTATCCTGGAGGTGATTCCCAATGAGACTTTTGGCCACAGCGATTTTGGTCAGCTTATTGTGCGCCTTGCCGCTAGTCGCAGACAGCACCCCTGGGAACCGTTCCGCTGCTTGAACTGTCCGGATAGTTCTATGCGTTGACTTAGCTGCAAGCGCAGCCTAAGATGCCCATCAGAGGCGGGACCCTCGCATGATTGGCAAGACCGTTTCCCACTATCGCATCGCTGAGAAGCTCGGGGGCGGGGGCATGGGTGTGGTCTATAAGGCCGAGGACACCAAGCTCAAGCGCACCGTCGCCTTGAAGTTCCTGCCTGAAGAACTCTCCAGGGACCGGCAAGCCCTGGAACGATTCCAGCGCGAGGCCCAGGCTGCGTCCGCGCTCAACCATCCCAACATCTGCACGGTTTACGACATCGACCAGCACGAAGGCCAGCCCTTCATCGCTATGGAGTTGCTGGAGGGACAGACCCTGAAGCAGCGCCTTGCCGGAAAACTGCTCAAGACGGACGAACTGCTGGACCTGGCCATCCAGGTCGCCGACGCTCTCGACGCCGCGCACGCCAAGGGCATCATCCATCGGGACATCAAGCCAGCGAACATTTTCGTGACCCAGCGTGGCCAGGCGAAAATTCTCGACTTCGGGTTGGCGAAGCTGGCACCGAAAAAACGGGGGCTGGGGGCTAGGGGCTGGGGGCTGGGGAAGGAAGCCCTGCAAGAATTGCCGACCGCGACTGCCGGAACTGCAGAGGAGCACTTGACCAGCCCCGGCGAGGTGATGGGCACGGTGGCCTACATGTCGCCGGAGCAGGCGCGGGGCGAGGAACTCGACGCACGCACCGACCTGTTCAGCTTCGGCGCGGTGCTCTACGAGATGGCCACAAGCAAACCAGCTTTCTCCGGACCCACCTCCGCCGCCATCTTCGATGCCATTCTGAATCGCGCACCGACCTCACCAGTGCGGCTGAATCCCGAGTGTCCTGCTGAGCTGGAGCGAATCATCAACAAGGCGCTGGAGAAGGACCGAGACATGCGCTGCCAGAGCGCCGCCGAGCTATGCGCCGACCTGAAGCGCCTGAAGCGCGATACGGACTCAGGGCGTGCGCCAGCAGCAAGCGGAGCGGCCCAAGTTCCCCTGGCGGGCAGGAAACCCTGGAAGGTCCTGGTTCCCGCCGCCCTGATGCTTGTCGCTGCTGCCATCGGGGGAACGCTCTACTTCCGCTCGCGCCAGGCCATGGTTCGCCTGACCGACAAGGACACCATTGTCCTTTCCGATTTCGACAACAAGACCGGTGACAGCGTATTCGACGACACGCTGAAGCAGGGTCTCTCGGTGCAGTTTGAGCAATCGCCCTTTCTCGCCCTGGTTTCCGACCGCAAGGTGAACGAGACATTAAAGCTGATGGGCCGTCCGGCCGGTGACCGGCTGACCCCGGAGGTCGCACACGAGGTCTGCCTGCGCACGGACAGCAAGGCGATGCTGGCCGGCTCGATTGCGGGGCTGGGCAGCCAGTACGTGATTGGCCTGAAGGCAGTGAACTGCGACACGGGGGACGTGCTGGCGGAAGCGCAGGAGCAGGCGGCGGGCAAGGAAGCGGTGCTCAAGGCTCTGGACGCAGCGGCGGTCAGCTTGCGCGGCAAGCTGGGCGAGTCGCTCAGCTCGGTGCAGAAGTACGCCACGCCGGTGGCGGAAGCGACCACGCCATCCCTGGAGGCGCTGAAAGCCTACAGCCTGGCGATGAAAAAGCTGTCCACCGAGGGCGATGCGGCCTCCGTTCCGTCTTTGGCGCGCGCCACGGAACTGGATTCCAATTTCGCCCTGGCTTACGCCCACCTGGGCAACGAGTATGCCAACTTGAATCAGGCCACCCGGGGGACCGAACCTATCAGGAGAGCCTACGAACTGCGCGGGCGCGTCAGCGAAAGGGAGAGGCTTTACATCGAGTCCTTATATTACAGCCGCGTTACAGGTGAAATGGAGAAAGCCGAGCAGGTCTGCGAACTGTGGAAGCAGACCTATCCGCGCGACGTAATGCCTTACATCTGGCTGGGGAATATCTATCAGATTCTGGGACGGTACGAGAAAGGGCTGCAGGAAAGCCGCGAGGCGCTGCGTCTCCAGCCCAACAGCGTCAGCAGTTACGCCAATCTGGCCAACACGGACCTTATCCTGAACCGCGTGGAAGAAGCACAGCAGATCCTTTCGCAAGCCCAGGCTCGCGGCCTCACCAGCCCTGCCATGCAGGTGTTTCTCTACCGGCTGGCGTTCCTGCGTGGCGACTTGGCGGAGATGGAGCGCCGAGTCGCGGCCGCCGCCGGCCAACCCGCTGAAGACCATCTGCTGGCCCAGCAAGCGGATACGGAAGCCTACCACGGGCGTCTCGCCAAGGCGCGCGAGCTTACCCGGCGGACGGTGGAATCGGCTTTGCGCGACGGCCGCCCAGAGGCAGCGGCAACTTTCCGGGCAGCGGCGGCGCTGCACGAGGCAGCCTTCGGCAATCGAGAACAGGCCCGCCGCGAGGCCACGGCGGCGCTCGCCATGGCCCCCGGCCAGATGGTGCGCACCCTGGCGGCCCTGGCTCTGGCAAGGGCCGGGGACACCGCGAAGGCCAGCGGCCTTGCCGACGACCTGCATCGGCAGGCGCCCCTGGACACTTTATTGAATACTTACTGGTTGCCGACTATCCGGGCCTGGATCGCGCTCGGCCACAGCGTTGTAGCAAGCTCCAGTCCGCCGCCCTCTGCCCCGAAAGGCGGCGCTGCGGCGATCGAGCTGCTGGAGCCTGTAACGCCCTACGAATTGGAGCTCCCGACTCTCTATTGGGTGCTGAATGTGACCTTGTGCCCTGTTGATGCGCGCGGCGAGGCGTATCTGGCCTTGGGCCGAGGGGCCGAGGCAGCGGTGGAGTTTCAGAAGATACTTGACCACCCCGGCCTGGTCGGTAACTTTCCCATCGGTGCACTGGCCCGCCTCGGCCTGGGCCGGGCTTACGCCCTCCAAGCGGGCGTCGATATCGCGGGTGAAGCGAAGCCTGGCACGCGGCCGGACGCGGCCGCCAGCAACGCAAGGCACGCTCCCCTGCCGGAGGCCCTCGCCAAGGCTCGTTCTGCCTACCAGGACTTCTTTGCTTTGTGGAGCGACGCCGACTCCGGCATCCCCATCCTGAGGGAAGCCAAGGCGGAGTACGCAAGGCTGAAATAATCCCCGCGCCCCGGCCTCGGCGTTGGATGTGGCCGGAGCGCGCATGAAGGTAGCGCAGGAGCTGATGCGTCATTCCACAAAGTGGTGGAAGTAGCTTGCGAGTGAGGGACTAACTGGCGCGCGCCACTATCAGTGTCTGGTCATCTTCCTGCCGGCCATTGCTGAATGTCTGCACAGTCGTAGCGATCGCCTTGAGCAGCGAAGAAACTGGGAGGTGACGGTTAGCCCGTACGGCTTCGACCAGGCGGCCGACGCCAAACTCCTCTCCTGCCTCGTTTACTGCTTCTTGGATCCCATCGGTGAAGAACACCGTAATGTCACCGGGAGCCATCTGCACCTCAGCGATTGAGCACTTCCAATCGGGCAGCGCTCCCAGCACCGGGGCCGTCCCTGCCAGGTGTTCCACCGTTCCATCCGCGCGCAGCAGCAGCGGCGGGTTGTGCCCGCAGTTGGCATAGCGCAGCCGGCGGGTAGCATCCTCATAGTCTCCGAAGAAGAGCGATACGAACACTCCGGGATCGGTGGACTCGTAGAACAGATTGTTCGCCGTTCCCAGCATCTGCGGGAGATCGAACGGTACCATCTGACACTTGCTACGTAGGTCGGCGCGCAGCCCCGCCATGAGCAACGCGCTGGAGAGGCCTTTGCCGCAGACATCGGCTACGACCAAGCCCACTCGGCCGGGGCTCAGGCTGATGAAGTCGTAGTAATCACCGCCTACCGCGCGCGTCTGAGTGCAGACGCCGGCATACTCGAGCGTGGCCAAGGCCGGGGCCGTCTGTGGGAACAGGCGCGCCTGCACCTGCCTGGCGATCTCCATCTCCTGAGAGGCGCGCCACTCGAGCCGCTTCATCTCCTCTAACGCCAGCCGCTCGCTGATGTCAAAGACGGTACTGCGGCTCATCTTGAACTTGCCAGAGCTGTCCTTGACGGCGGTAGCGCTCAATAGGACCGGTAGGATCGTGCCGTTCTTGCGCACCATCCGGAATTCCAGATCGCGCTCCCAGCCCCGCTCTTTCAGCGTGGCAAAACTTGCCTCGAACGCGGGCACGTCCTCTTTTGCGATGACATCGCTAAACTTCTTCCCAAGTATCTCGTCCCGCGAGTATCCCAACCAACGAAGCTCGGTCTCGTTAATTCGGATGAACACACCCTCGGGGTCCAGGGAGTGGTACCCGCAGGGGGCGCGGTTATAGAGGTCGCTGACTTCGTCGGCAAACTCCTTTAGCTTCTTCTCCGCCTGCTTGCGTTCGGTGATGTCCCTTTCGACCGATACGAAGTGAGTGATCTTCCCCTGCGGCGAAAGAATGGGAGCGATGGAGGCTTCGGAAAAATAGAGCTGCCCGTCCTTTCTTCGGTTAACGAACGTACCCCACCAGGGTTGGCCGGCTAGGATCGTGTCCCAGAGGCCTCGATAAAACGCTTGGGGGTGTACGCCAGATTTCAAGATGCGCGGTGTCTGGCCGATCACTTCCTGGGCGCTGAATCCCGTGACCTTTTCGAACGCAGCGTTGACGTACTCAATGGTGCCGTTGGCGCTGGCAATGAGGATCGGATCCGGTGTCCGTTCGATTGCGCTCGACGCCTTGCCTAATTCCTCCTCGGACTGCTTCCTCTGGCTGATGTCCTCCCACGTGCCCTCGTAGTGCAGCACATGGCCGTGGTTATCCCGCACCGCTCGCGCGATGTCTCGAACCCAAATAATCTTTCCGTCCCGCCGACGGAATTGGACCTCATTCATGTGTAGCAGGCCCTCGTGCTCCATCGCGTCCTGCCACCGGTAGCGCTCGGCAGGGTCCGCATAGAGGTCAGCGGCCGGTGTAGCCAAGAGGCTTTCCCGGTCGGGGTAGGCGAGCATTTCGATCAGGGCAGGGTTGGCGTCAACGATCTCTCCCTTGGGGGTGCTTCGGTAGATCCCGACAGGAACTCCCTCAAACAAGCTGCGGTATCTTTCGGTGCTCTCGCGGAGCGCTGTCTCCGTCTGCTTGCGATCCGTGATGTCGCGCGCCGTCGCGTAGATGAGGCCCTGCCGGACCACGGGCAGGGCGTTCCACAGGAGCCACTTATGGGAACCGTCTTTGCAGCGATAGCGATTCTCGAAGATTACCACAGGCGAGCCGGTGGCGAGTTTCTGTGCTACGGCAACCGTGACGGCACGGTCATCGGGGTGGACAAATTCCAGATAGGGACTGGCGAGAAGTTCCTTGCGGGAGAAGCCCAGGGTCTTTTCCCAGACAGGGTTCAGACGCTTGAAGTAGCCATCGACTCCGGCGATGCACAGCAGGTCGAGGGAATGCGTGAAGAAACGCCTCAAGTTCAGCCGCGCGGATACCGGCCTGGGCGGAGCCGCAAAGGATTCGCACTCGGTCACGTTCGGCTTGGGCAGCTTACTCTTGCGATCCATCAGCCTCTCTCCTCCCTCGTTCGACAAACAACCCCTTGAGGATCATTGGCGCCTCCGCGAGGAGACGCACACCGGCGCAGCATAAGACTTTTCGCTTTCCCACGGGGAAAGGCGAGCCGTTAATTATAGCAGGCGCGGCTCCTCTATGGGTCCCTGGTCAAGCGAAAGCTGCGTCCCTTGCTCGAGGGTCTTGGAATCAAGCGGTGCGGACTCCATGCTTTCCGCCACAGGAATGAAACTCTCATGCACCGCATGGGAGTGCCGCTTAAGGTTCGACAAGAAAGACTCGGGCACAGTGATCCCCGCTTGACGCTCGGAACCTACACGCATGTTGCGAGTGAGGATGATTCTAGAGTTGCATCAGAGCTTGGAAAGGCTCTGCCCGCCGGGATTTTGCACCCACTTGCACCCAAATCCGAAATGGGCGGTCTGGTCGTGATGAGGCAACCTGAATTGATTCAGTAGGATAGTTGGTTGCGGGGGCTGGATTTGAACCAGCGACCTTTGGGTTATGAGCCTGAAGAGAACAGGCTATCTAATTGATTTTTCGGCACGAGTGGCACCCTAAGGACGTTTCAGGAAGCGTTGGTTAGCCTTATTGGGGGTCTAAAGGGGGTTTGTTTGGAGGAGCGCTCGTCACGGATATTTCTCCTTCGGATTCGTTAAGAGTCATAAAGCGTGATGGCCGGTTTTTGGTCGCTGAAGATCAATTGCCCGGTCATCGTGTTCCACTTTGGCCCTGCTTATTCACGAGTCACGCCAGGGTCCTCCGGCCGGCCAGCGCATTGCGGGTGTCAGGCTGCTTATGATTGCAAGCGTCGCGGGCATCAGGAACTCACTCAAGGCCAAAGTAACCTCTGGAAACGCAGCCTGATCTGACGTCAAGCCGGCCTTGCGGACGAACGCTCTCCACTGCGCTTGCTTATCAGGGCTAGCCGAGAATTCCGGAGTAAGAGCGAGAGGAACTTGTGTCGGCAGGGCGGTTCTTCGTCGAGTGAACGTGCCCTTGATAGCTTGGCTGAGTAGCAGGCCGCTGAACTCGAATCTGCGCGAGGCTTTGGTGCTCAGTCAGATGAGTTTCGCTTGCGATATAGAGACCCCGTCCAACTTTTTGGAGCTGGCCACGACGCTGAAGACGAAGGAGATATTGGCGTGGAATGTGGTGCTGCGTCAGGTCGCGGGGGCGCAGTACTCCCGCATGCTTTACAAGCGTCATCACCTTGTCTTCGGTAGAGTTGGGCATTTACCAATCCCCAGGAGATATTACTAACTCCCTAGGTATTGTAACCCAGAGTGCATCGTACTACCGGAAGTCGAACTTGTGACATGGAGTCCGCTTCCGGCAGGCATTCCGGCGAAAACGAGAATCCCACGCTCACTACGCCCCTGATCTGCACGGGAAGGGTTGCGCGGGTAAGCATGACATCGACGCACTCGTCTGCCATGCTGCCATTCTGAGCGCAGCGGAGCGGAGCGAAGAATCTCGCCCTGGACTTTTCCGCGGACAAACAGGAGGGCGAGATGCTTCTCCCGCGGAATCAGCATGAAAGTGAGCGGTCGCTCTCCCGCTGCGATTACAGCGAAGTCGAAGACAAAGGCTACCACCTGGTGACGCTGAATACTCCCGATCTCCGTCCAGACCTGTCTGACTTGGATATCTGGCGCAGAAGCCTGCTTAGAGCAGCGGAAATGTTACGTTGCATGCCTCTTGACCACGGGGCGACTCGATTGTAGTCGCTTTCTTAGCACTATCGCCGCGGTCACCGCGATGAGCACTGCGGCGGCAATCGCCAGCAACCACCCTGAATGTCCCCCTAGATGTCGCAGACCGACAACGAAGCGGCGGCCGTAGTGGGAGGCAATTGCGGCTATGGCTCCGTAACGCACTGCCCGGCTCAAAGCCACGATTACGATGAATTCCCGGAGAGGGTAGTCCAACGCGCCTGCTACGGCGAAAAACGCGCTCGTAGGGAAGGGCAAAGGTACAGCGGTTGAAACGACCAGAGCGCCCGTACCCCATCGCTGGAAGTACTTCAGCAGCTTGGCGACCTTGCGCTTTCGAAACCTGCGGTTGAGATAGTCCAAACCGGCCTTACGTGCCATTCGGAATGTTAAGTAGGCGCCGATGACCGAGCCTGCCGTGGCGACTGCGGCGTAGTAGTACCACGGTTCGCGTTGCCGCGCAGCCAGTATGGCGGTAAGGATGTCGAGGCCGCCAAATGTTGGGATGGGGGAACTGTCGACGATCGCGAGAAGGAACAGCCCGAGTCCGCCTAAGTGCCGCACGAGCGCCGCGATCCCTTGCGGGTGTCGTGCTGCCGGTTTAACAATGTCCGTGAGTGTTTCGAGAAGCCGCACAGTTACCCAGCGTTACGATACCACGTTTTGAGCGACTAGCGCAGTCGGCGGTAGGCAGTCGTAGGCAGTCGGCAGTAAGCAAAAGGCAGTCCGCGGGCGCGAGGACGAAGAGAGCAAGTCACCATTCACCATTCACAATTCAGAATTGCCCATATCACCTGTCCCTGCTCTTCCATCTGCCGACTGCTGACTCCTGGTATGGCATCTAGCATCCGACATCTGGAACCTGCTCTTCCCCACCTACCACGTACTAACTACCTTTGTTTCCAATAACATTCCCGCTTTCAACGCGTAACTATCTTTGTTTTCTGCAACATTCCCGCTTTGCTCTGGGCCGCTGAAGGTCGGTCCTTTGTTTCCATAGACATTCCCGCGTCGTTCTTTCTTTTTTCAAAGTTACTAGTTCTTTCTTCCTTGTCGGCGGTGACATCTTGTCGTAGGCCGCGGTACAGGCGAAGACTCCTGCCGACTCGAACTCCCCTCAAACGCAGTAGGTAGTAGGTAAACAGAAGGCAGTCCGCGGGCGCGAGGAGGAAAGAGAACAATTCCCAATTCACTATTCACCATTCATAATTCCCCCTGCATGCGCTCTTCCGTCTCCTTGCTCCCGAATCCTGAATCCAAAACCCTGCTCAACTCCGCGTAGCATCCTAGCCTATGTTTCGCCGTTTGTCAAGAGACATGGAGTCCGCCTCCGGCAGGCATCCGGACAGGATGTGGAATGCAGGGTAAATGAAAATGCTGGCATCCAGCTGTGGCCGTCTCCATCAGGCATTTGTGTACCACGGCACATTGACGAGGATAACCTGCCGGTTCCCTTTGGCCGCCAGGAGCGCCTTTTGCCGTTCGGCGCGTTGATTGCGCAGGCAGTAGTGATACCAATGCCGCTCCACCAATTCTGGAATCAATACGGCGATCTGCCGGCCAGGGTTGCTTCGCTCGAGTTCCAGAATATAGTCCAATATCGGGGTGATCACGAAGCGATAGGGCGACGGCAGCACAACCAGGGGCGGTGCTGCCAGGCCCGCTCGTTTCGCCGGTCCCTCCACGTCACGGTCCCAGGGCTTGAGGCTGTGACCGGTCCTTGATTCGCAGGGCGTTGCCCTGAGGTGGGGTGGATCGCCCCTTCGGGGCTCATAATCGTGGCGCGCCCCTTCAGGGGGCAGGCATCCCCTTCGTATAAATAGAATGAGCACTTTTGACCAAACTCAAGAGCAATATTGAACTGACACGTAAACTCCCCTCAGGATATAAGCATACTTTCTGGCCCCCTGGAGGTGGGCAGACATGAAGAAATGGCTTTGTTCCATCGCTGGATTGTCCCTGGCATTGGCAGGCTCCCTGGCCGCACAGGCACAAACTCCGGCAGTTCCGCCGCCCAACATCCTACAAATCCAAACGGACAACATAAAACCCTACGAGGATGCACCCTACGACAACCTTGCTTCAGAATACCCTGCCTTGTCGCAGCAACTCAAGGACCCGACGCACGTCCTTGGGATGGAGGCCCTGACGGGCACACCTCGAGCGATTTACCTCTCCGGGTTCGATTCTTACGAGGCGCTGCAAAAGAACGAGGAGTGGCTCCTCGGCGAGGCGGCGACCGACGCTAAGTTTGACGCGCTGGATGCGCGCCAAGCTCTTCACGTATCCGAGGTCCACCACACCATCTGGCATTACCGCCCCGACCTCAGCAACAACGTCGCCGAAGCGGACATACCGCACTCCCATTACTGGGAGGTGGTCATCTTCCATATGCGCTCCGGTCACCACGAACAGTTCGAGGAATTGACGAAGCTTTATCGCGACGCCAACCTCAAGATCGGCCAAAACATCCCCTGGGCGAGTTACGAAGGACTGACGGGTGTGACGGCCGCCTATCTTGTCTTGGTGCCGATGACGTCCCTCAAGGATGCCGACGCTGGCTTGGCGCATGCGAAGGATTTCGGCGCTGCGCTGGGCGACGAGGGAAGGGCCCAGATGAGCAAGCTTTCCGAGGAGAGCGTGACCAGCGTCGAGGACAACATCTGGATGGTGATTCCGGAATGGAGCTACGTCGAGAAATCCTGGATCGATGCCGATCCCCAATTCTGGGCGCCTGAGCCGGCCGCAAAGCCCGCGCGGAAACCTGCCGCCGGAGCAACGCCTGCACCAAAGGCTCCGCCCGCACAGTAAACAAGACCGATCGGAACACGAAAGGGCGCCCTCACGCGAGGATGCCCTGCGTATTCTTGTTCACACAAGTGATTGGACGTTTCCGGCTTTACGGCCGCAGGGAGGGTCCAGATTGAGATACTGAGGTCCCCCCGAGTAACCCATAGAGCGAGAGGAAAACCATGTACAAACGGATTTTGGCTGCACTGTTACTGGCATTTACTTTGGGCGCCGTGTGCCCTGCGCTAGCAACCGCGAAGAGTACGCCCCGTACCGATTCTAGTAGCTACAGGCATCGTCGGCATCGCCGGCATTATCGTCGACCAATAATAGTAATTAGGGGATAAATGACTGGGGAGAGTCCCACGATTTCTACACGCAACGGAGCGAGGAAGACCCACACGCCGGGACAGTGGTGGGCGCCTGGACGCTGGTGGCTGGTCATAGGAGCGTCGCTCATAGTCATCGCAGGCATCGTGCTGATCGTGTTGGCCTGGAACTGGCCATTCACGCAACGGGCTGTCACCAAAGCGCTCCAGGACCGATTCGCCCGAACCGTCCAGATCCGCAGCTTCCGCAAAACCTACTTTCCACCGGGGTGCGTGGCTGAAGGGGTCAGTTTCCTGCACCGGCAACGCAAGGACCTGCCACCGTTGATCACGGTCCAGACGCTGATCATTCGGGGAAGCTACAATGGCCTTTTGCGGATTCACAAGCGCGTGGATGGGGTCGAGGTGAAGGGGTTGCACGTGCTAATACCGCCCCCGGCTCCGAGTGGTCAGTCGCCTAATGTGATGCCGCTGACGACGAGCACCTCGGGCGCTTCGATCACGATTGGCGGGATCACCACGGATGGCGCTCTGTTGGAGTTTATGCCCCGGCAGCCAGACCAAGAACCCTTCAAGCTGTACGTTCATCAATTGACATTGGACAACGTCGGTGAGAACGGGGTCATCCCCTACCATGCAGCGTTGTTAAATACCGAGCCACCAGGGGAAATCCGGTCGGAGGGTAAGATCGGCCCCTGGAATGAGGATGAGCCCGGCAGTACTCCGGTGACTGGTTCCTACACTTATGAGCACGCGAACCTGGCTGTGTTCGAGGGTATCTCAGGTACCCTATCGTCCCAAGGCAAGTTTAGCGGCGCCCTCGGCCATATCGATGCGAATGGCGAAATCGACGTGCCCGACTTCCGCGTATCCGGAAGCAGCCACACCGTTCACCTGATTTCAAAATTCCAGGCGGTTGTGGACGGAACGAATGGAGACACATATCTTCAGAACGTGGACTCGCACTTTCAGCGTACCACTGTGACGTCGAATGGCAGCGTGGTCGGGCGCCCCGGCCAGCAGGGAAAAACAGTTGGGCTGGAGATGGCCGTGAATGGAGGCCGCATCGAGGATTTGTTGTTCCTCTTTACGGACGAGAAACGCCCCTGGATGACCGGCAGTATCAACCTGCGCGCGAAAGTACAAGTGCCGCCGGGGCCTCCGGGATTCTTGAGGAAGCTGGATCTTGCAGGCAACTGCGGCATAGGCAGCGAACGCTTCACGAACCCACACGTCCAGCAGCCGGTAAATGCATTAACCCAGAGTGCGGGCGGCGAGAACAAGAAGCAGCAAGCCGAAGACCCGGAAACGGTGCTCTCGGAGTTTAGGGGGCAGGTCGCGGTGAAAAATGGCGTCGCAACTCTGTCCAACGTCTCCTTCAGCGCTCCAGGCACGCGCGCGCAGCTTCAAGGCACCTACAACTTGCTGGACCGAAAAGTTGATCTCCATGGAATTTTGTACACCAACGGAAAGTTATCCGACACCACGGCGGGATTCAAAGCAATGGTATTGAAGGCAGTCGGTCCGTTCCTGAAACAGAAGTCCGTTACGGTGGTTCCCTTCTCAATTACCGGCACATCTGCCAACCCTTCTTTCGCGTTGGATTTCACTGGAAAACGCCGGGAATCCTCTCTCCCCGCGCCCAGCCCGTGAGGCACTACAGTTCTTGCGAAACGTCACAGCTCTGAACTTCTCAGATCTCGACGAGGTCACCCGGGGGGCAGAGCGCCCAACTGCGACGGTTCTTTTTATCCGGCTTTCCGCCACGCGGTACAATAGCGCGTGCTGGTCAAAGGAGAGGGACATGTCCGAAATGATCATTCGTCCGACGATGAAATTCATCTACATAGGCTACGCGGTCGTGGTTCTGATCGTGGCGGCTGTAACTATTGCGGCGACGCGTCTGCAATGGCCGCCGTCGATTCCGTCGGCATGGCAGCCTTGGATTCCCTGGTTGCCCGCGCTTCTTCTGCTCTGGCCTCTGAAACGCCAGGTCCGCAACCGCTTTACCAAGATGACCATCCTCGATGACCGGCTGCGGTACGAAACGGGCATTCTGAGCAGGAACACGCGCACCGTCCAGCTCTCGAAAGTGCAGGACGTGACCGTGCGTCAGAGGATCGGCCAAAGAATTTTCGGAGTGGGCGATCTTTCCATTGAGACCGCGGGCAAGTCGAGCTGGGAGGCCATTGTCAACATCGACCGGCCGCAGGAAATCGCGGACCACATCAACCAACTCTCCGAGAGAGGACTCTCAAAAGACCAACTCACATGACAGCGGGCCACGCACGGACTCTGCGCCGGTGGGCTTTCCAGAATCGCACGAATCCACGCCAAAGGCAGACCATACCGCGGCTACGCGCGCTGGCGCGGGAGTGACGGTGGATCGTAGCCTTTGCGACACATCCTCGGCTGTAATACTTTCTCGGGCGCCTCGGGGCTACTGCGGTTTTGGAACGGTAGCGGGAGATTCGGAAACCGGCAGTTCTCCGGTGGTCTTGGGTGGAGCGCTATTTTGCGGCAGCTTCGCGGGCGGCATTTCAGTGCCGCTAGGGTAAACGAGGATCTGGATGGCGCCCCAACCGCTTTCAGGGCTCGTGCCACTCTTCTTCCCCATTCCCAGTGTCTTGAGCCGCCGATCATCGAAACCGAAATTCTCCACAAGGTACTCGCGGACCACCAGGGCACGACCTTGGGTCAGGACCAAGTCTTTCCCGGCATCTCCTTCCATGCTGGAACACGCGACCACCACTGCAACCCCAAAGTCGGTATCGGTCAGGAAATCGCCGGCAGCGTCCAGAGACTTCTGGTTTTTCAGCTTGGCCGTGTCTACCTTACCGAAGAGTTGCTTGGCCTCGTACGTGAACGTTTTCAGCGGCGTGCCCTGGGGCAGGCTTACGATTTCGTCTTTCGCCAGCTCGGCGGAATCTTCATAACCGCGATTCTTGAAATACCCACGCAGGAAGAAATTGTGCTTCAGCGCCTCCATGTTCTCCTGGAAATCGGTGACGCCCGCTTGCGCATGGGCTACCGCATCACGGATTCCGTCCATCGTTTGGTTAAGCTCGAGATAGGCCGTCTTATCGTTGATCAGCGCCCCGATAGTGCCTTGACCCTGGTCGATTTTGGCGCTGACCGAGTTTAAACTCGCGGTCGCCTGCGTAACGTTTTTGATGGCTTGCTGGCTGCTATTCAGAATATCCTCCGACTTCTTAATCAGGTCTGACATGGCGATTGGAGGGTGGCTGGCGATGGTATCACCGTCGTGCACGTTGGCCGCCCCGGCAGATCCAAACGAGATCGCCATATACTCGTTACCCAGCAGGCCCTCGGTTTCGATTGAGGCCACGGAGTCTTGCTTGATGATTTCGTGCGTGCTGCTGTCGAGGTCCATCACCACCGTGATTTTTTCGCCCGGCCGGTGAGGCAACTCGATACTATGCACCGTTCCGCGGTAAACTCCACCTACCCGAACCCCGGCGCCCACATCCAAGCCCACCACGTTGCTGAACTGCGCCTTTAGCCGGTACGTGGAAGTAAAAAGGTATTGCTTGTTACCGATGATAAAGGTCCCCACTGCCAGAATCGCCAGTGTCGTAACGATGAAAGCTCCCAACCGCGCCGCTCTCGACATATGATCTCCTAAGCGTCCCGCCGCATAAAGTCCAAGACAAACTTGTCGTGACTCTTCTCCAGGTCCTCGAAGGCGCCTTCGATCACTATATTTCCTTGGTGGAGCAGTGCCAGCCGGCCGGCGATGGTTTTTGCGCTTTGCAAATCGTGCGTGACCACGATGGATGCCATGGCGTGTTCCTTTTGCAGCTTGAGAATCAGCTCATCAATCTCGCCGGAGGTAATAGGATCCAGACCAGCGGTGGGTTCATCCAGTAGCAGGATGTCGGGGTCGAGCGCCAGCGCCCGCGCCAGCCCCACTCGCTTCTGCATGCCGCCGGAAATATCGGAAGGCATCTTCTTGAGATCGCCTTCCATACCCACACTCTTCAGCAATTCCTTGACTCGGTCCCGCCGCTCGGACTCCGACATTTTTGTATTGTGCTCCAGTGGAAAGGCCACATTCTCCTCCACCGTCAGCGAGTCGTAGAGCGCCGCCTGCTGGAACAAAAAACCCATCTTCTTGCGGATTTGGTTGAGCTTGCCGAGATTGATTCCGATAATCTCCTGCCCGTGGATATTCACCGAGCCCGAGTCCGGCTTCTGCAGCCCGATGATGATCTTCAACAAAACACTCTTGCCGGTACCACTGCGGCCGAGCACCGCGAGCGTTTCACCGCGGGCGACCGTCAGGCCAATCCCGTTCAAGACCACCTGGGCGCCGAAGGACTTGTGCAGACCTCGCAGCACCACGGGCGGCTCGCCATTCCTTTTCTCGAAGTTCTCTATCACGATGCGGTTACAGGCCCCTTTCAGTGCCCCGTTGCGAACTCATAAGCGCCGGTCTTTACGGAAAAAACATGACGATCAGTTTCACTAGGATAACGTCGGCAAGGATTACAAACAGCGAAGATAAGACTACTGCGCTCGTCGCCGTACGCCCCACGCCCTCGGTGCCTCCCCGCGTCCGCATTCCCTGAGAGCACGCCACCAGCCCAATGATCAGGCCGAACACAGCGGTCTTAAGGGTCGGCGGCAGAAAATCGTTGAAGCCGAATGCGCTGAAGCCGTTGTGGATGAACTGCTGGAAGGTGATCGGCTCAGCCAGGGCATCGGCCGCCCAAGCCGTTACCACCCCGCAGAAATCAGCAGCGAGGGTTAGGAGTGGGAGTACCAGGATACAAGCCAGAACGCGGGTTGCGGCCAGCAGCCTATAGGGATTTACGGCTGATGCCTCGATGGCATCGATCTGCTCCGTGACCTTCATCGATCCCAACTCAGCGCCGATGCCAGCTCCCACTCGGCCGCAGACGATCAAGCCGGTAACGATAGGACCGATTTCATGGATGATTGAGAATACGACGGCGGCGGGAAGCAATGAACTGGCGCCGAATCGAACCAGGCTGTCGCGGGTTTCAAGGGAGAGGATGGCGCCGATGGCCGCGCCCGCCAAAGCCACTAGGGGAAGCGATTTTGATCCAATCTCGTCGATTTGCCGGGCAAGCTCGCGGAATTCAAAAGGCGGCGTCAGGCCAGACCGCAGAACTTGCCAAGAAAAAAGGCCCAGTTCACCGAACCATTCGAAAAACCCGTTGATCAGAGTCTTGCTGGAACTCGCAGTGGAGGACATGGACACAATCTGCAGCCTCAGAAGCAAGCCCTATTTCGGACCTTTTCCCCTGTCGGCAGTAACTTTCATCAATTCCGTATGGCGCTTATCTGGCCGCAAAGTACGGGCCTTCACTCGAGGCTCGGCGGTGTATTGTCTGGACAGTGGCCTTAGCACACGGTTACTGAGTCGTGGCGCCTCGCCTCGTGGTCGGCTCCTTCGTTACGTACTGCAGTCTGATGTAGGCCGCGGCGGCGCGTACGCGCACCGCCTCCTTCTTGTCGTCCAGCAGGGGGACCAAGTTCTGCCGGAATCCTGGGAAGGGATGCATCGCGACCAGGTGAACGGCCGCGGCGCGCACTGACCACTCCTTGTCCGATAACGCTGATCCCACCGCATCAGCCAGGGCTGGATCACGCGAGCTTCCGATGAGCAGCAGAGAGGCGGCCCGGGCCGAAGAATCAGGAGCCGACAGGATGCCTTGTGCCGAAGATAATCCGAACCCGAGACCCGGCACCGGCGCGAACCCTGCTGCCCCGATGCCCACGGTAATGAGAAGCTTAGTGGGAGTGTGCAACATGCGCAAGGCGCTCCGTTTCTCTTTGCTGAGATAGCTTGAGGACGCTTTAGACTCTTTGCTGACCACGGCGAGAAGAAACTGCTCTCCATCGGGGTCGTGGAGTTGGTAAAGCACCTTGGCTGCGGCGAAATCAACTTCGGGAACGGGATCCTGCAAAGCTTTCTTCAAAAGAGGAAGGGTTTGGTTATCCTTGAAGTCACCCAACGTGACAACCGCCGCAATCCGGACCGAAACGTCGTGGTCATCCAGCATCGGGGCAAGAGACTCAAGAGCGTTATCTTTCACCCCCACCAGGCTCAGGGCCTGCGCCGCGCCTATTCGAACGTCCGGATTTCCGTCATGGGCGGCGTCGTTCAGCATGCTCCGGCACCTTTGGACGGTATCGGCGGGTTGAGTCTGCCCAAACACCAGGGTCGTGCCCAGCATCATCAGTGTCCAGATCCGCATGGTGATTGACTCCTTCCTATTTTGAGCTTGGGCTGAGGGCAGCGGATCATCGCAAACGGATAACCCAAACAGGTTCGTGTTGGCTCGCCTGTACACTCAGTGACCTCGTAGAGGATACCCTCCGCGAAATGCGCTGTCTGTTCAGAATCGACCAATGGCCTGAGCAATCTTGCACAGCAGACTCCATGAAGTGGAATGAGCAGTTCTGACCAAAGGGGTGAGCGGTTCTGAACTGACACGGAATCAAGCCAAAGGTAAAATGAGAAAGTGCCCCAACAACAGGTAAATTTTCGGTTGGCCGCGAAGTCAAAGTGGAAATTCTGGTCGCAGCATTTTACTAACTGAGGGGAGATTCCCATGGGACTGATTTTGCTAATTGTCGTCCTGCTGCTCTTGTTCGGCGGCGGCGGAGGCTATTACGGATATCGGAGATGGGGTTCGGGTGGAGGCATCGGAATCGTCGGGGTGGTGCTAATCATTTTGGCAGTCTTATGCCTGTTCGGGGGATTGCGTCTGCCGAATTGAGGTTTCCTGCTTTAAGGCATTCCATGAGGAGACATTCCCAGTGAGGACCAAGAGTATAGGTGGAAGTCTTACATGGCTCGTAATCCGCACTGCGCCTGCCGCATGTGTGAATTCGTTTTTTGATTATGGCTCCAAACCCGGGTCTGGCGATCCGTGCCCATTGTTCAAATGCATGCGAGAGAGCAAGGAGTGGGGTCCGCTATAGAGGAACTCCAGGGCGATGTTCCCGCCCACAAATTCCAGCAGGTTGTAGTTGCCCATCCGGAGCGCATCCTTGGCGCCATACCGGCGGGGGTACCATCCGTAGACGGCCGTCATCGTGCCTGCATAAGGCGCGACGAGCGCCGCGAAAGAGAAGACGCGGTGGCCGTCTTCACCGCGGCGTGCGGTCAAGGTCGAAATCACGGCATGGCGCAGCCGCGGAAACACGCCTCTGCACTCACAGCGGTAGTACAACGCGTCTTCCTTGAAGGCTTCTGACAGCGCATAGCGCGTGGTGGTGCTTATACCTGCTATGCCGAAGTCGGACCCGAGTCGCTTGCTATAACCCTCTGCGCCTCGCCCCCACTCCCGAGGTGCATTACTGGCTTGGTCAAAGCCCGCCGTGAGCGCGGCGCCGACGATGGGATACGGGCCGAACGCATCGAAGAGGTAGTTGCGGACCTTCGTTGCCTGCGTCGGACGCGTGTACGTCAGGTCTAGTTTCGCCGGCGTGGTGCTCGCAACCGTGCCGGAGGAATCTCCAGAATCGAGCAATGATTGCGCCTTTGCCAGCATTGACAGGGCTGCCAGGTTCGCGACCACCACAAGTCCGAGGATAACTCGGTGAATCATCATGTCGAATTCTGCCAGAATGCCGTTCCTCAAGATGTTCACTTTTGCTCAGGATTGGTAATAATACGAAGCCATAAGCAGTCAGTTTTGAGTCTTAGGGTACTTTGCTGACTAGTTGCGCAGGCGATGGGAGCTGCGAGGCGTTCCAACCTCCACCGAGCGCCTCGATCAACCCTCCACTGGCCGTCATTTGCTGAATTCGAAGATTGACCGCAGTTTCCTGATTGGAGAGCAACGCGGTTTGCGCGGTAAGCACATTCAGGTAAGGATCGATTCCCAAGCTGTAGCGATCCTTGGCGATCGCGAGGCTTTTTTCCGCCGATTTGACCGCCGTGTCCTGATATTGAATCTCCACCGACAGGATCCGCAGCATCGCGAGGTTGTCTTCCACTTGTTGAAAAGCCGTCAGCACCGTCTGCCTATAGTTGGCGACGGTCTCGTCGTACTGGGCTCTGAATTGTTCCACCGTGGCGCGGCGCAACCCCGCGTCAAATAGGGTTTCCGCCGCCGCCGGGCCAACCGAGAAAAAGCGGCTCGGCCATGTGAACCAACTCGGGATCGAAGTGCTTTCCAGTCCCGCCGCTGCGCTTAACGTTACCGTCGGAAAGTATGCTGCCCTCGCAATGCCAATTTGTGCGTTGGCCTGAGCAACCAGGCGCTCTGCCTCGGCGATGTCGGGACGGCGCTCAAGAAGCTGGGACGGAACGCCGAAGGGAATCGCCGGAGGGCTGGATTTGAGCGGTTCGATGGGAATTGAAAACGTCGACGCCGGTTGGCCGGTCAGCATGGCGATGGCATGTTCAAACCGCGCCCGTTGGACGCCCAGAGCGGCATCCTGTGCTTGGGTGGCTTCGAGTTGAGTCTCGGCCTGCGCCACGGCTTCGTCCGAGTCGATGCCTGTCTCGTACAGAGCCCTGGTCAGATCGAGAGACTGTTGGAAAGCAAGCACGGTAGAATCCAACAACTGCTTTAGAGCATCCTGTCCGTGAAGTTGAAAATAATCCACAGCAACATCCGCCTGGACAGTGAGGCGAGTATTCTCGAGATCCGCCGCGCTGGCCTGCGCTCCGTAGGCAGCCGATCTGACCGTGTTCCGGATACGGCCGAACAAGTCCGGCTCCCATGTCGCGTCAAACGGGAGGGTATAGTCAGCAAATGTACTCGTCGAGGAAGATGTGGAACCTCCCGCTTTGCCACTGGATAATGTGGCTGACGGCCGTTGCACGGTAATGGCTGGATTGGTCGTCGCTCGAGGGAAAAGCTGTGATCGAGCTTCCTTGACCAGGGCGCGCGCGGCAAAAAAGCTTGCCGCAGCGGCGGCGATGTTTTGGTTTGAAACATTGACCTTCTCTTCCAGCGCATTCAACTGAGGATCGCCAAAAATCTCCCACCATTTACCGCGAAGCGCATCATCTTTCGGCTGCGCTACTTTCCAACCCTCCGTATTTTTGTAGTCGGCGGGAGTAAGTTCCTTGTATGCCGCAGGAGTGCTTGCGGTCGGTGTGTGGTACTTTGGGCCGACCGTGCACCCTGCCAGGAGGCAAGATGTCAAGGCGAGACACATTCTGGCTCTTAGATGGAATGAAGTCATAATCTTATGCACCCCATGATGGCTCCAATTAATTTGCAGCGCTGGGGGCTGGTCCGGCCCCATGGTCAAGGATAAGGACGTCGTGGTGCTTTCCAAGCATCCGTAGCCGCAGCCGGTCGAACGACAGATAGACGACCGGCGTTGTATAGAGCGTGAGCAACTGACTCAAGATCAGCCCTCCCACAATTGTAATGCCCAGGGGCCGGCGGAGCTCATATCCCATGCCTGTCCCCAGCGCCAAGGGCAGAGCGCCCAATAACGCCGCCATCGTCGTCATCAGGATCGGACGGAAGCGTAACATGCAGGCTTCAGTAATCGCGTCGGCTGGGGTCTTTCCCTCCTCGCGCTCTGCCTGAAGAGCGAAATCGATCATCATGATGGCGTTCTTCTTTACGATTCCGATCAGCAGCACAATGCCAATGATGGAGACGATGTTCAGATCCTCTTTAAAGAGCATCAATGCGAGCATGGCGCCCACGCTCGCCGAGGGCAGAGAGGAGATGATGGTCAGGGGATGGATCAGGCTTTCATACAAGATGCCGAGAACGATGTACACCGCCAGCAGCGCCGTGAGAATCAGCATGGGCTCAGTGCTCAGGGACTGCTGGTACGCCAGCAGCGTGCCGGCGAAAAAGCCTTGCAGCGTGGAAGGCGCGCCCAGCCGTTTTTGCATCTGGGTGATGCTCGATGTGGCATCGCTCAAAGACACATCCGGCGCGAGGTTAAAGGACACGGTGACCGAGGGGAACAGGCCCGTATGGTTGATGGCCAGTGGTGTTGTGTTGGCTTGGCCCTTGGCCACCGCGAGCAGCGGAATGTTCCTGCCGCTGGAAGTAAGGAGGTAAATGTCTTTCAACCCTTCCGGACTTTGCCAATACTGGGGAGCAACTTCCAGCACCACGTAATACTGATTTAACTGCGTGTAGATGATCGACACTTCCGATTGGCCGAATGCTCCGTATAACGCCGAGTCCAGCGACTTTGCAGTAAGGCCGAGCTTAGCCGCCGTGACGCGATCGTAGCTCATCAGCTCATCCAGACCGCCATTCTGCTGGTCGGAGCTTACGTCCTGAAGACCGGGCAGACGCTTCATCGCACTCTGTAGGATCGGTCCCCACTTGGAAAGATCCTGCACCGTGTCGGTTTGGATGGTGTACTGATACATCGCATTACCGGACCGGCCGCCGATGCGCAGATCTTGCACGGGTTGGAGAAACGCAGAAGCCACCGGCAGACGGTTCAATTTGGGACGCAGGCGGTCGATGACCTGAGCGGCACTGACATTGCGCTCTGCCAGCGGCTTGAGGGCAATGTTGAGGGAGCCGGTATTGGTGGCCCCACCGCCGCCACAAAACCCCGTCACATTTGCGACGGCAGGATCATTCTTGATCACGCCGATGATCTGCTGAAGGGCGTTGTTCATCGCCGGGAAGGATGAGTCCTGCGGCCCTCGTACACTTCCGGAGATTGCTCCCGTGTCCTCCACCGGGAAAAAGCCCTTGGGTATCTTATAGATCAGCACCACATTGAGCGCGATGGTGAGGAAGAGTACGCTGAGGGTGAGCGTCGGATGGTCGAGCACCCAATGCAGGGTGCGGCGATACAAGCGCAGCACCGAGTCAAAGACCTTTTCGCTGGCCGTGAAGATGCGGCCATGTTTTACCCCGCGCTCGTTTTTCAAAAGGTAGGCGCACATCATGGGCGTGGTGGTCAGGGAGATGATCATGGACACGAGAATGGCCGTCGAGAGGGTGACGGCAAACTCGCGGAAGAGACGGCCCACGATTCCACCCATCAACAGAAGAGGGATAAAGACGGCAATGAGCGAAATGCTGATGGTGAAGACGGTGAAACCGATTTCCTGCGCGCCCTTCAGCGCCGCGGCAATGGGCCCCATGCCGTTTTCCAAATGGCGCGTGATATTTTCCATCACCACGATGGCGTCATCGACCACAAATCCCGTAGAAATGGTCAGAGCCATCAGCGAGAGGTTGTCGAGGCTGTATCCGAACAGATACATCACCGCGAACGTGCCGATCAGCGAGACCGGCACAGCGACCGCGGGAATGAGCGTGGCACGGCCGTTGCGCAAGAAGACAAACACCACGAGGATGACGAGGCCGATGGAAATGAGCAGCGTCCTCTCGACGTCACCGACCGAGGCGCGGATGGTTGTGGTGCGATCAAGAACGATGGTGGTGTCGATGCCGAGCGGAATGGATGCCTCGATAACCGGGAGTTGCGCGCGGATGCGGTCAACCGTACCAATGATGTTGGCGCCGGGCTGGCGGAAGATCATCATCGTAATTGCGCGCTTGCCATTCAAATAACCAGCAGCGCGGACGTTCTGCACGGAGTCTGTTACCTGAGCGACATCGGACAAACGGACCGCCGCGCCGTGCTTATAACCAACGATGAGCGGTTTGTAATCGTCGGCGTGCGAGATCTGGTCGTTGGCAATGATATCTGCGGTCACCATGCCGTCAGAGATTTGGCCTTTGGCCAGGTCAGAGTTTTGCAGGCTCAGCACGGATTGCAAATTCGCCAGGGTAAGTCCATAGCTGGCCAATTGCGTGGGATTTGCGTCCACCCGCACGGACGGCAGTGCGCCACCCCCGGCGGTGACCTGCCCTACGCCCTGTATCTGCGACAACTTCTGCTGGATGACGGTGGAGGCTTCGTCATACAGTTTATCGGGACCGTATTTGTCGGAGGTCAGACCCAGGATCATAATCGGCGCATCGGCAGGATTGACCTTGCGATAGGTCGGATTGGACGGCAGGTTGGCGGGCAGATAGGTCCGCGCCGCATTGATGGCGGCTTGAACATCGCGCGCCGCGCCGTCAATGTCGCGGCTGAGGTCAAACTGAATGGTGACCGATGTGCTGCCGAGCGTGCTGGCGGAGGTCATCTCCGTCACCCCGGCAATATGGCCGAACTGCCGCTCCAGGGGAGTGGCGACGGACGACGCCATAATGTCGGCGCTGGCTCCCGGCAAGCCTGAACTGACGGAAATCGTCGGAAAGTCGACCTCGGGCAGGGGCGCTACGGGCAGCACCTCATACGCAACCGCCCCGGCAAGGGCAATCGCCACCGTGAGCAGCGTCGTAGCCACTGGGCGGCGAATAAAGGGTTCGGAGATATTCATGCCGGCCCCGCCAGTTCCGCGCCTCCGGTTTCCGGCTGCTTTGATTTGTGCGCAAAGCGGTGCGCCAGATTGTCAAAAAAGATGTAAATGACGGGCGTGGTGTAGAGCGTGAGCGCCTGGCTCAGGATCAGGCCGCCCACCATGGCGATGCCCAACGGCCTGCGCAACTCAGAACCGTAACCCCTTCCCAGCGCCAGCGGCAGACCCGCCAGCAGCGCGGCCATGGTGGTCATCATAATGGGGCGGAAGCGGAGCAGACACGCCTCGTAAATTGCATCTGTCGCGTTCTTTCCGTGCTTCCGCTCGCCTTCCAGCGCGAAGTCAACCATCAAAATGCCGTTCTTTTTCACGATACCGATCAGCAGGACGATGCCGATGATCGCCACCACGCTTAAATCCTGGTGAAAAAGAAGCAAGGCGAGGAAAGCGCCAACGCCCGCTGACGGTAGCGTGGAGAGAATCGTAATCGGGTGGATAAAGCTCTCGTACAAAACACCTAGCACGATGTACACCGAGACCAGTGCGGCAAGAATGAGCAACGGCTCATTGGCGAGCGAATTCGTGAAGGATGCCGCCGTGCCTTGAAAACCTGCCTGCAGGCTGGGAGGCATGTGCATGTCTTTCTGCGCTTTGTCGACCGCCGTAATGGCGTTGCCTAGTGCGGCATTCGGCGCGAGGTTGAACGACACGGTAATCGCCGGAAATTGACCCTGGTGGGTAATGGCGAGCGCCTCTGTCGTATTCTCAAAGTGCGCCAAGGCGCTCAGCGGCACAGCACTGCTTGTGGCTGAACTGGTAGTACCCGCAGAGCCAGCTCCCTTCCTCGACGTCGCCGTGGAGCTGCTCGCCGAAAGCGCGTTCAAGGGAGGAGCAAGGGTATTTGCCGCCGGAGTGTACAGTGCGGAAGTCGTCAGCCCGTTTGATCCCGCGGAGGATGATCCGGAAGACGCAAAAGAGGAAGAGGCGCCCGCACCGCTTGCGCCTGAAGACGCATTGGACTGAATGTAAAGCTGATTCAGCTTGTTGGGGTTTTTCTGAAACTGCGGCTCACTCTCGAGAACCACATGGTACTGGTTTACTTGCGTATACATCGTGCTGATCTGCCGCTGACCGAAGGCGTCATACAGCGTGTTATCGATGGTCGTAGGCGCGATGCCCAGTCGCGAAGCGGTAACCCGGTCAATCACCAGAGAGACGGCCAGCCCTCCCGATTGTTGATCGGTGGCCACGTCTTCCAGCTCCGGCAACTGCTTCAGCCGGTTGACGAAGCGGTTGGTCCAGTCATTCAGTTCGTTCGCATCGGGGTCTTCCAGTGCGTACTGGTATTGCGTGCGACTGACCCGGTCATCCACGGTAATGTTCTGCACAGGTTCCATAAACAACTGGATTCCCTGAACCTGGCTCGCTCGAGAGTTGAGCCTGCGGATGAGGTCTGATGCGCTGATATTGCGCTGGTCGAGCGGCTTTAAGTTAATCGACATCCTACCGCTGTTCGTCGTTACATTCGTTCCATCTGCGCCGATAAACGACGACACGCTTTCAACCGCCGGGTCATCCAGAACTGCCTTGGTAATCTCCAACTGCTTCTTTGCCATGGCCTGCGAACTGATCGCCGGCGGCGCCTGTGATATGCCCTGGATGACGCCCGTGTCCTGCACCGGGAAAAAACCTTTTGGGATCACGATGTAAAGGAAAACCGTAAGCAGCAGTGTAGCCACGGCGACGAGCAGCGTAACCGTCTGGAATCGAAGGACAACCTTCAGCGTCCGGCCATAGAAGGCGATCATCCAGTCGAAAGCACGCTCCGAGGCTCTATAGATGCGCCCCTGCTTCTCTTTGGGTTCTTTCCGCAAGATTCGCGCACACATCATGGGCGTGAGCGTGAGAGAGACCACTGCCGAAATGACGATCGTGACGGCAAGTGTCACGGCAAATTCGCGGAACAGGCGCCCCACCACGTCACCCATGAATAGCAGCGGAATCAGTACGGCGATAAGTGACACGGTCAGCGAGAGAATGGTGAAGCCAATTTGCTCCGAACCCTTCAGCGCTGCTTCCATGGGTGGATCGCCCGCTTCGATGTACCGCGCGATGTTCTCGATCATCACGATGGCATCGTCCACAACGAAACCGGTAGAGATGGTCAGCGCCATCAGTGATAAGTTATCCAGGCTGTAACCAAGGACGTACATTGCCCCGAAGGTGCCCACCAGTGAGAGCGGCACAGCCACGCTGGGGATGATGGTGGCATACAGACTCCGCAAGAAGAGGAAGATGACCAGCACGACGAGTCCAACCGTCAAGAGCAATTCGAACTCCACGTCGGAAACCGATGCTTGGATGGCGGTGGTAAGATCGGTAAGCGTGGTCACCAATATGCCCGTAGGCAGGTTGGCCTCAAGCTGCGGCATGAGTCCCTTGATGCTCTTGACCACGCTGATGGTGTTGGCCCCGGGCTGGCGTTGCACATTCAGGATCACCGCAGGGGTCTGGTTCATCCACGCGGCCAGATTATTGTTCTCTACGCCATTCACGATGCGTGCCACGTCGGTCAGCATCACCGGCGCGCCGTCGCGGTAGGCAACGACAACCTTCCCATAGTCGTTGCTGGTGACCAGTTGATCGTTGGCGTCGATCTGATAATCCTGGCGCGGCCCATCGAAGTTCCCTTTGGCGGCGTTCACACTGGCATTTGTCAGCGCCGTGCGCAGGTCTTCCAGGTTGATGCCGTAGGATGACATCTCCGTAGGGTTGGCTTGAATGCGGACGGCGGGCTTTTGTCCGCCGCTGATAGTCACAAGACCGACCCCGTTGAGCTGCGAAACCTTGGGCGCAAGGCGCGTGTCCACAAGGTCCTCAACCTGAGAAAGCGGCATGGAATTTGAGGTGATGGCCAGCGTAAGCACAGGGGCATCGGCTGGATTCGTCTTACTGTAGGTCGGCGGCGCGGGCAGGATGGAGGGCAAAAGACTCTGCGACGCGTTTATGGCAGCCTGCACCTCCTGCTCGGCCACATCAATAGCCAGAGAGAGATTAAACTGCAGCACGATGACGGAAGTGCCTCCTGAACTGGTGGAGGTCATCTGGCTCAAGCCCTGCAGTTCGCCGAATTGACGCTCCAGGGGCGCCGTCACCGTCGTCGCCATCACCGTGGGGCTGGCGCCGGGATAAAACGTGAGCACCTGAATGGTGGGATAATCGACTTCCGGCAAAGCGGAAACCGGCAGTTGTGTATAGCCAACCAGACCGACCAAGAGGATGGCAGCCATCAGCAAAGCCGTGGCGACCGGTCGCATGATAAACGGACGAGATGGACTCACTGCGCGTTGCTCCCGCTCGTTTTGGCCGTGACAGGTTGGTTCGAAATGACCACCGCAGCTTTGTCCTGCAACTTATCGAAGCTGCTATTCGCCACAACGTCTCCAGGGTTGAGACCGTCAACCTGCGTTACACCGCCGTTGGTGACCCCCGGCGTTACGCTGCGCATGTGAGCGAAATTGTTTTGAATTAAATAGACAAACGACGCTTGCCCATTCTGCTGAATGGCCGATGACGGAATCAGCGTCACTCCCTGGAGCGTATTCACCAGCAGGCGCGTGTTTACAAACTGGTTCGGAAAGAGGGCATCATTGGTGTTGGCGAAGAGCGCTCGCCCTTTTACGGTCCCCGTCGTCGTGTCAATCTGGTTGTCGAGCGCCAACAGCGCCCCGCTGGCAATCTTCGTCTGCGCAGTGCGATCAAAGGCATCGACGGGGAGCTTAGCCTTCGCGTTCAGGCGGGCTTCAACCTGGCCCAGACTGTCTTCCGGTATCGTGAAAATTACGGTGGTGGGCTCTAATTGCGTAATGACGGCGAGGGTTACAGTTCCTGCGGACTGCACCACGTTCCCCGGATCCACCAGCCGTAAACCCACCCGGCCGGCGATGGGAGCAGTGATATGGCAGTAGTCCACCTGAATCTGGTCAAATTGCACCGTCCCCTGGTCGTTTTTTACTGTGCCCTCGTACTGCAGGACAAGCTTTTCCTGGTCGTCCAAGGTTTGCTTGGCAATGGCGTTGCGTGCCCACGCGGCACGGTATCGCTCAAGGTCCATCTGTGCTTGGGCGAGCACATTCTGGTCTCGCTCCAGCGCCCCTTGCGCTTGTAAGAGCATGGCGCGGTAGGGACGCGGATCGATGTCAACCAGTGGATCGCCCTGACGTACCCGCTGACCCTCCGTATAATGCACGGCAACGACTAGGCCATCCACCTGGCTGGTAATCGAATCGGTATAGACCGGGGTAACTGTGCCGATGGCGTCAAGGTAGACGCCGATATTACCCTTTTGAGCCGTCGCGCTTGTAATGGTGATCCCCGGCGCGGCAGGGCGTGCGGCCGCCGCTTTTTTGGCTTCCTCGTGGTGGTGCAAAACCAGGAGGAGCGGAACCGCCAGGATCAGGAGCAGCAGGATCCACATGACGACGTGCAGACCCTTATGTCGGGGAACAAAGGCCGGGAGTTGATGGTCAGGGCTGATGACGGCGTGCTCGTTCATGTCAGCGGTCAATCGGAATCTCCTTTTTCAGCGCCGAATCCCTCGTTGGGTACCGCTCGTGAGCGGCTCCGCAAGGTACAAAATCTCAGGCTGGGCAGTTCCGGGCCCCTAAAGGGAGCGGAACTTATCAGGCCGTAAGACAACCGCCTTGCTCCATTGCAGGGCTTCCATTCTTGAAGTTACAAGCAACGATCAAAGCATCCTCGGCGGCGCCGTGTCTGTACTACATTGCTCACCTTGTCGGGACATCATCGGAGAGGGAAAATACAGCGAAAGGGCTCGGTTGGAGACAACCGGGTGTATACTCTCAGGCGTCGGAACGCCAAAAAGCGAATTCCTGGTAGATTGGTTGTGTCCAAGGCAGGAGAAGCATACGACTTGCGCGAGTCAGAAATCCAAATCGGAAATTCATACTATGCAAGACGGTGAGGGATATCTAAACTCAAGGGCCTTTGCGCGATGCTGAATATTAAGAAGATTCTTTTGCCGGTTGATATCCCGATTGCTTCACTGGGTGTGATTCATCAGGCTGCGACATTGGCGCGCCATTTCCATTCTGAGATCGTGATGCTGCACGTCGTGACAGCGCAAAGCCTTGCCGCCGATGTGCCGGAGGACCGCCGCGAGCTGGCTGGCGGGGACTTGCTCGCGGCGATCATTCGACAGGCCCAGAAACAGCAGGACTCGTCTCTCGGGGCGGAGCTTGACGGCCTTACCATTCAGTGCATATCGGGCATAGGCGACGCGGCCCAGGCAATTGTGCAGACGGCTCAGGAGGAAAAAGCCGACCTGATCATGATGCCGTCACATGGCTTCACGTTCTACCAGTTTCTTCTGGGCTCAGTGACAGCAAAAGTGTTGCACGAGACCGAGTGCCCGGTTTGGACCGGTGCGCACGTGCAAGAATCGCCAGTCCAGAAGTTTGCGATCCGCGACGTGCTGTGCGCGGTCGAATTCGGCCCCCGCGCTGACATAACCGTGTCGTGGGGCGCCCAAATGGCCGCCGAATTTGGTGCTCATCTTACGCTTGCTAACGTCACTGCCAGTGTGGAGTTTTGGGGGCCCGGCGGCAGCTACGTCAATCAAGAGTGGAAAGAGGCGCTCGTCGGCGATGCCTCCCAGCAAATGGCAAAGCTCCAGCAAGACATGGACGTCAAGGCAGATGTATTCATCGGCAGTGGTGACGAGCCCAAGGTGCTGAGCCAAGCTGCCAAGCAGACGAGGGCGGATTTGCTGGTTACCGGGTGCTACCCTTATGGCGGTCACCTGCGGACCCACGGCTACGGAATCATTTGCGCGGTGCCGATCCCGGTTTTGAGCGTGTGAGAGCGGAACGTTCCTATCCCTCGTTGCCTGGCATCACCCCTCGATCCCTTCCGAGAAAGTGAAAACGGCTGCGCGACAGCCCGCCGGAATCCCTGTCCTCGCTCCCGGAAGAAATGCCGCCGGAACAGGCCACCTTGGCGCTAACTGGATTCAGCCGCCTCCACCAACTCGAAAAAGTGGTGTCCCATGATGGCCAGAGTGAAGGCCTGGTGGAGATGCTGGCGATGGCGGCGCACAGCCTGCCCGATGAACTTCCAGTATTCCATGCGGTAGTCCGCGAGGAAACCTTGCCGCCAGAGGGAGCGTGCCACGGCCATGAGATCGGAGAAGACCACCGGCGTTTTAGCGGCCGCGCCGAGTTGCGACAGGCACGCCGAAGCGCGTTCAAAGTACTCTTGGGGATTATAGATAGTCCTGAGGATGCGGCGGTAACCCTCGATGAGCTGTTGCATATCCATCTTGGGAATGAAATTCAGGTCGAGCAGAGTGTTATTGCCGAGGCTCTCCTTCAGGAGGCGGCCTTCGGCCTTCAGTCGGTGCCACAACTGGGTGTGGGGCAGCGCGGTGAGCAAGCCGACCATGGAGAGGGGAATCGCCGCCTCTCGAATGAACTGAATCTGGCGATCGAACACGTCCGGCGGGTCGTTGTCGAAGCCGACGATGAAGCCGGCCATCACCTCCATGCCGTAGGACTGGACGAGCTTTACGCTCTCCAGCAAGTCCTTCCTCAGGTTCTGGAACTTCGTCGTTTCTTTGAGGCTCTCGACCACGGGCGTCTCGATGCCCATGAATACTCGCTTGAAATTGGCCTCGCGCATTAATCGCAGCAGGTCTTCGTCTTCGGCGAGGTTCAAGGAAGCCTCCGTATAAAGTGTGAACGGAGACTTGTGTTGGTGCATCCACTCCACGAGGCGGGGAAGCAGGAGCTTCACGCTTTTCTTGTTACCGATAAAGTTGTCATCCACCAAGAAAACAGAGCCGCGCCAGCCCAGCCGCTGAAGCTGGTCGAGTTCCGCGCACACCTGATCGGGCGTCTTCGTTCTCGGCCGCCGGCCGTAGATTTCGATGATGTCGCAGAATTCACAGGTGAAGGGACAGCCCCGGGAGTACTGAAGCGACATGGAACTATAGCGCCGCAGGGGTGCGAGATGCAGTTGCGGCAGCGGCACCTGCCTGACGTCGGGCCATTGCTTCTTGAAGTAATGGGGCTCGGCCTCCCCCCGTTCGAGGTCCGCCGCGAGCTGGGGGATAATCTCCTCGGCTTCCCCCTCGACGGCGTGATCGGCTTCAGCGATGGCGGGGTGCCTGGCGCTGACAATCGGGCCGCCAACCACCGTGCGTACCCCGTAACGCTTGGCGCGCGCGATCTGCTCCTTCATCGATGGACCCTGCACAATCATGCCGCTCAGGAAGACGACGTCCGCCCAGGCCAGGTCGGAGTCCTTGAGGCGGCGTACGTTCAGATCCACGAGCCGGCGTTCCCAGTGCGAAGGCAGCATCGCGGACACGGTGAGTAAACCCAAGGGAGGGAATGCTGACCTTTTCCCTTCAAATGGTAAAGCGTGCTTGAAGCTCCAAAACGTGTCTGGAAACTCCGGGTAGACCAACAAAACCTTCACGAAAACCTCCTCTAAACTTCGGATGACTCGAGCAGCCTGCAATCCGAAGCGCCATAGATCGGAGCCACACCGAAATTCCTTTCAGATTTTCCATTTTGGGTCCCCGAGTGGCTAGCGGTAGACTCACGGTTTTCATTTTTAGCGCCGCGCAACGATTAAAGCGTCCGCGGCGGCAGCGTGTCTGTCCAAAATTGCTCACTTTGACGGGAAATCACTTCGGGACCATGATCTGGCGTTCGTGCAGCCGATACCTCAGACACCACTCCACCCTGCTCCGCCAGATCACGGTCAGCAAAGGGAGATCTGATGCCGCGTGCGGCTCTTTTGGCTGAGTTGTTGGAGACTCCGCCCTTCTCCCATGCCAGAACAGAATTGACCGAAGGGTGTGTCCCCGGCGCGCAAGCTGTGGGCCTGGCGCTGCTGCAATCAGATTTCCGGACCGGCCGAGTCAGGGTACGGCACGAACCCCAATCCCCGCTCAGGCCGAATGGCAACTCACCGAGCCTTGTCCTCACGGGTTTGTACAGGCCTTTCAGGGTGGTCGCCAGCATCTTTGACACCCTCCACGACCTCGGCCTCGTATGCCTGATCCGTCTCGGCGAGTTCTGCGACGCTCTCCTCGTCAACGTCCGCAATTTGCGATAGCCCCTGGGCATCACCCGATTGCCCGGCGCTGTCAGAAGCTAGTTCCTCCGGATCGTTTCCAAGTTCATCGCTCTGAGCCTCGTCATTCCGCAATTTACGTTTCATCGTGGACACCTCCCGAGAGCGCCAGAATTGGGTACCGAACAGTAGCTACTTATTGGATGAATCTCGCCAACACTCGTAGGCGGCGGCTTGGTCGTGGCGAGGCTCTCCAGTTTCGCACGGTCATTCCCCATCGCCCGACGAAACCGGGTATCAAGCTGTACGTTCGCGAGATCGGTCCTTCAGTGCTCTGGCGCTTCGCACCCGGCTCTTCGCGTCCCTGCTTGCGGAGCGCTGCTTTGTTTTCGAGGCCAGCTTCTGAGACTCCTGAACGGTTTCCGCTTCCTTCGCGTTCACTCGTGCCGTGATCTCTCGTCTTTCACCTGTGTTTGGCATATCTTTATGGTCTCCCATTTCTGCCATGCAAGACGTTCAGTTTTGCACAGATCCGCCACCCTCACCTGTCCAGGTCCCATTGTGCCGCCGAACCTTAGTAACTCAAGATGGAATGGAGAATCAACGGTCCCGTGGGATTCCTGACTATTCCCACTGTTCCAAGATCTCGATCTGCTTTCTGATGGACTCCACCCTGTCGTCTACATCCTCGGCCTCCGCCTCGAAATTGGGAGAGGTTGCTCTCAGCTTCCGGGCGTGATGTTCCAGTCGATTGGCATCATGTTTGAGTGCATCAATAACCGGCTTTAATTCCACTTTCATGATTGCTCTACTCCTCAAGGGACGTTTATCCCGGAGTCAGAACGCTGGGGACAGGCCTTCCTCTCCAGGAACATTACATCAGATGATGGCAGATGACACATTGCCCGTCTGTTCAGAATTGCTCATGGTCTCGGTTTCGCCTATTCCGTCAATCCACAATCAGTATCCCCTTCGAGAGCTTTGGCTCCCGTTCCGACCACAGTTGCTTTTCTTACCATTTGAGCAATTTTGACCATCCCACCTACGTTACCAAAGCTTACAGACCAACTCTCTTGGGCATGAGAATAGAGATTATCTTGTAACGATAGAGATTAGGCGGGACGCTACCAAGGGGCATCTTATGGAAGGTAGTCAACATTGAACCGGGAAGTGGTCAATTTTGAACAGACAGGCACCCTTTGCCTGCTTATATTGTGATCATGGCCGTGCCCGAGGAGATCCGATTCGTGGTGTCCCTGATGAGAACGCGTGAGAAGCGAGCGATCTCGATCTACCGCGCTCAAACCGCGTCTCGCTCATCTCTATTATCGGAGGCCTAAAGCGATGAAGGTGCAGAGGAGGTTCAAGAACATGAACATTTTCGGACGTGGCGCAAGGTTCTCAAGACCTCGATGGGGCAAGCAGGTTTTAATTTCCCTGTTGTCGTTGGCTCTGTTGTTCGCGATTTGGCCTCAGAGCCTGTCGGCCCATCAAGACACGCAAGCCCCGCCGCAGGCCGCCCCGGCGCCGCCCTACACGCAATCGACTCCCGAACAGTTGCAGCAGTTGGTGGCGCCGATTGCGCTGTATCCGGATTCGCTGGTGGCTCAGATCCTGGCGGCTTCCACGTTTCCCGAGCAAGTCGTCGAAGCCGACCGATGGGTGCAAGAGCATCCTGATTTGCAGGGCGACGCTTTGGGTCAAGCCGTGGACCAACAACCCTGGGACCCGAGCGTCAAGGCGCTCACCGCATTTCCATCCGTCCTTGGAAATATGGACAAGAACCTCTCCTGGACGTCATCGCTAGGCGACGCCTACTACAACCAGCAACAAGATGTGATGGATGCCGTACAGGTGATGCGCCAGCGGGCGCAGGAAGCCGGCAATCTTAAGACCACGCCGCAGCAAACCGTAACGACGCAAGGCTCGACGATCGTCGTTCAGCCTGCTAACCCCGAGGTCGTTTACGTCCCCGCGTATGATCCGTGGTTGGTTTACGGAGGTCCCATCATGGCGTGGCCGGGATGGTACCCGTATCCCGGAATTTGGTTTGGCGGCCCGTACCTCTCGTTCGGACCCGGCTTCGGAATCGGCTTCTTCGGAGGTTTTGGTTGGGGCTGGAATCATTGGGGATTCAATTGGGGTGGCCATTACGCAACCTTTGGCGGCGGCAGGTACTACTCCCGGAGCAACACGTTTTATAACCGGAGCGCCTACTCCCGAGGTGGGGGTGCTCGCGGCGGGGTTGCCAACCGCGGCAACTTCAACCGAGGTGGGGGCGCGCGCGGCGGAGTTTCCAACCGCGGCAACATCAACCGAGGCGCGAGCGTGGGCGGCGGAGTTTCCAACCGTCCCAGCGCAACGGCCAGGGCTTTCAATGGAAACAAGCAGGCGGCGCGAGGATACGCTGCACGCCGCGGTCAGAGCGGCGTCCGCTCGGGCGCCTTCAGCGGCATCGAGAAGGGCGGACAGGCAAAGAGCTATTCGTCACGGGGAAAGGCCAGCGTTGGTGGCGGAGCAGCGCGTGGTGGCGGAGGAGCACGTGGCGGCGGTGGGCGTCATTAATCAAAGGTTCGTTATGTTCTTAGTTGACTGTAAAATTTGGAAATGGAGAGAAGCCATATGCGGCGAACCAAGCTGAACTTCAACAAATTTTGTTGGGCCAATCTTCCTATATTAGCGGCTGTCCTTTTGACGGCGTGCTTTCCCATCCGTTCCATGGCGCAACAACCGGGCCAGAAAACGTTTTCATCGCCGCAAGATGCGAGCAACGCACTCTTCACGGCAATGCAGAATAACGACGAGAAAGCGCTGCTCGATATCTTCGGACCAGATGGAAAGCAAATCGTCTCGTCAGGAGACGATACCGAGGACGCCGAAAGCCGGGCTAATTTCGTACGGAGATATCAGCAAATGAACCGTCTGGTGAAAGAACCGGATGGAACCACTACTTTGTATATCGGCGCGGAGAATTGGCCCACGCCCATACCGCTCGTGAACCAAGGTAATTCGTGGTATTTCGACACCGAGGCGGGCAAGAACGAAATTTTGTACAGACGAATAGGCCGGAATGAAATATCCACCATTAGCGTTTGCCAGGAGCTGGTGGCGGCGCAAAAGGAATACTACTCCACGCAGCACAACGAGTATGCCAAGGGAATCTTCAGTGATGAAGGACAGCACAATGGCCTGTATTGGAAAGCTGCGGAGGGCGAACCCCAGAGCCCTGTCGGGCCGCTGGTGGCATCGGCCTTTGCTGACGACTATGCCAAAAGCCGAGAGGGCGCTCCGACTCCTTACCGCGGCTACTATTACCGCATGCTAACGCGTCAGGGGAAAAATGGCCCAGGCGGCGCGAAAAGTTACATCGTAAACGGGAAAATGGCCGACGGTTTCGCTTTCGTGGCCTATCCGGCGGAATACAGGTCGTCCGGCGTGATGACCTTCATCGTTAACGAGGATGGAGTAGTGTATCAGAAGGATCTCGGCAAGAAGACCGACGGTCTCGCCAAAGCCATGAAGGAATACAACCCCAATTCCAGTTGGCAAAAGGCTGAAGAGGAGCAGGAGGAGACTGCTGCCGAGCAGAAGACCAAGTAAAAGGGGTTCTGTCGCGGCACTCGCAGCTTGTAGATCCCCACGCGACCCCCGTACGGCGTATCGATTGTCCGCCCTCAACGCATCAACCTGAGCCTGCGTGCATGAAAGGTGTTGTCCGCCCTTCGTTACCAGTTCGGCGGCCATGAGGAAAAGGCCGCCACCAAAAAGGGATGTGCTTGATGACTGTCTCCCGTTCGGACGCGCTGGTGCTCTTCGGTGTGACGGGCGATCTCGCCCACAAGATGATCTTCCCGGCACTCTACGCGATGGCGAAGCGAGGCGCCCTCGAGGTTCCGGTAATCGGCGTCGCCTTCCCGAAGTGGAGTCTGGCGCGTCTGCGCAGACGCGTGACCGACAGCATCAAGCGATCAGGCGGAGTCGATAACCAGCGTGCCCTCCACCATCTTTTGTCTCTGTTCAGGTACGTGAGTGGGGATTATCACGACCCGGCCACGTTTACGGTGATAAAAAAGGAGCTGGGTAGAGCTCGGCGCCCAGCGCACTATCTGGCCATCCCGCCCTCGCTCTTCGAGACGGTGATCAAAGGGCTTGGCGCCGCGACCCTGGCCGAGCATGCGCGCGTGATTGTCGAAAAGCCGTTCGGACGTGACCTCGCCTCCGCGCGGGAGCTCAACCACGTCGCGCGAACAGAGTTCCCGGAAGACTCGATCTTCCGCATCGATCACTTCCTCGGGAAGGAGGCGATCATGAATATCCTCTATTTCCGCTTCGCCAATTCTTTCCTCGAGCCGATCTGGAACCGCAACTACGTGGCTAGCATCCAGGCAACCCTATCCGAGGATTTTGGCGTGGAGGGCCGCGGCGCGTTTTACGAAACCGCCGGCTGTCTGCGCGACGTGATTCAGAACCACCTCTTCCAAGTCGTCGCGCTACTTGCCATGGAGCCGCCGGCCGGTAGGGACTTTGGAGCCGTGCAGAGCGAGAAAGCCAAGATCTTCCAAGCCATGCGGCCTCTGAAGCCCGACGACTTGGTGCGCGGCCAGTACGCTGGCTACCGTAAGGAGCCAGGCGTGGCGAAGAGCTCCGACGTCGAGACTTTCTGCGCCCTGCGGCTTTTCATCGACTCGTGGCGCTGGGAGGGGGTGCCGTGGTACCTGCGCTCCGGCAAATACTTAGGTGAAACCGCGACCGAGGTCCTGGTGGAGCTGAAGCCGCCGCCGCAGAGGCTTTTCGCCGACTCAGCGCCGATGACCGGCGGGGCTAACTACCTGCGCTTCCGGCTCTCCCCCAGCGCGGCCGTCGCCATCGCCGCTCGCGTCAAGCTCGCAGGGAAGGAGTTCGTCGGAGAGCAGCGAGAGCTCTACCTGCTCGAAGAGCCGCCGGCAAAGGAGTCGCCCTACGAGCGGCTTTTGGGCGACGCCATGGCCGGCGATGGAGCGCTCTTCACCCGTGAAAACGCGGTTGAGGCCGCTTGGGCGGTGGTCGATCCAGTCCTTAAGACCCACAACCGGACTCGCCCCTACAAGCGCGGCAGTTGGGGGCCGAAAGAAGCTGACGCGATCATCGCTCCAGACGGCTGTTGGCACAATCCCAGACCCAAGGAGGCAGCCGGAGGATGAGCCTGCCGCGGCCGTCTTTCTGCGCGCCCTGATCGCAGCCGGCCAAACCGGCCACGATTGGCTTGAGGTGGAGCGCGAGATTCGGAAAGACTTGGCGAGCCGGGCGAAGGCTGAGTCAACGCCCTCCTGAGCAAGCGTAGCGCGGACCTCCGCAGTTTGAGGTCCGCGGCTTTTCGCGCTGGCCCTGCTGCTTCTCGGCAGAAGAGCCCAGAGCGAGATTCTTTGCTTCGCTCAGAATGACAGCATGGCAGACGGCAAGCCATCGAGAGCGTGACACCGAAGGGGTGAAGATGAAAATCAATTCCAAGGATTTCCGTGTGCGGCCCGGAGAAAAGGTCAAGCTCAGAGAGTGGCCGACGATTGTGAAGCCCTTTTGCAAGTCGAAGAAGCGGTATCAAAAACTCCTGGATAAACACGTCGAGGAGATGAGCGCGTTGCAACAACTTCACTTCGCTTCCAACCGCTATGCCTTGCTGCTGATTTTTCAGGGGATGGACGCTGGCGGAAAGGACGGCGGGGTCCGGCACGTCATGTCCGGCGTCAATCCAGCAGGGTGCCAGGTTTGGAGTTTCAAACAGCCGAGCGCCGACGAGCTGGAACACGATTTTCTCTGGCGCACGACGTTCCGACTTCCCGAACGCGGGCAGATTGGAGTCTTCAATCGTTCCTATTACGAAGAAGTGCTGGTCGTTCGCGTGCATCCGGAGATTCTGCGCAGCCAGGGGCTTTCGGAAGAGTTGCGCGACGAGAAAACGCTCTGGGAGGGGCGGTACCACTCCATCGTGGACCTGGAGAGCCACCTTTATCGTAACGGAACGCGGCTCGTCAAAGTATTCCTCCACCTTTCGAAGGAAGAACAGCGGAAGCGATTCCTGGAGCGCATTGATGAGCCGGACAAGAACTGGAAATTCAGCCTCGCGGACATTCACGAGAGGAAATACTGGAAGCAATACATGAACGCCTATGAAGCTTGTTTGAGCGCGACAAGCACCCATCACGCACCTTGGTACGTCGTTCCCGCCGATGATAAGGACAATGCCCGGCTGATTGTTTCCCAGATTGTCCTGGATACGCTCCATGATCTTAAGATGGCATATCCCAAGACCACCGCAAAACGCCGGCGGGAATTGAAAGCCATCGGCAAGCTGCTCGCGAAGTAAGGTTTGAATTACGGTGTCTTGTTTGAGGAGTGCTGCCAAGGCGGGCTCGAAGGTCTACGCCCTATGGATGACCCAACTACTCCGCAATCTTCCGTTAAGGATGCCCATCTCTCGACCGGCCTCACGAGCGATGAAGCCCGCCGCCGGCTCGAGAAGTTCGGCCCCAACGCCGTGCCCGACACGGCCAAAGTCCCCGTATTCAATCGCCTCAGGATCGCGTAGAGACATGATTAGCCTCCCTGCTGAACCCTCGCTAATCTCCCTCCGGTCCACACTGTAGTTCCTCGTCACAAACTGGATGTGCAATTTTGACCAGATAGGTGAGCAGTAGGGGGCAGCCACGGGAAAAGCCGCTGGGGTATAACGATGTTGCCTGGTTCCTGGAGACCACGAGTTTGTCAACGGACTCGGTCGAAGCATCGACCAGCCGGCGACCAGGGATCGGCGCACGAAAAGCCAAAAGGAGAATAGAACATGTTTGAAGAAACGGCAAGACAGGCACAGCTGCTTAGCAAAGAAGGCAGCGGGTCCAAAGGTGATTCCGGTTCAGAGCACCAGACGCCGGTGGCGGTCGACGAGAAGGCGGCCAGTGAGCAGGCGGTTCGCGACGAGTCGGTGCGGGCTCGCAACAAGAGGGTACGGGATCACAGCAACGCGCCGGAGGCCGAGGCCCCCCCTCCTTTTTGCGATCATTCGGGACAGCTTTGATTTGTCATTCGTTACACCGGACCGAACGTTGAACTGAAACGGGTTGCGCCGCCTGCGGGGCACTCCGCCTCTTACTCGGATTTGAGGGGATCGGTGCCGCTCAGGGTCGCGGGGGAGTCGTTGTTATAGGCTTTTCGGTGGCGTGCCCAGTGCGCTCCTGCGCGACGACGCCGTCTAGACGGTAGCAGATGATATCGGTCGGAGCGCTAGATCGGACATGTCGGTGAGATTGCTGCGAGCCCCAACTTTTTCTATGAAATCGAGCATGTTCGAACGGCCCATTTGTTCGCGTTTTCCACATAAGAGAAAAATGCTCTCAGGAGGATCCAAAATGCGCAACATTCATTTCGTTCTTTCGCTGTTGTTCGCGCCAGTGCTGTTCGGACTGGTGACGCTGGCGATGCCAGCGCAATCGTTCGCACAGTTTTCCATATCTATTACTATCGCTCCGCCGGCGCTGCCCGTGTACGAGCAGCCTGCCATCCCCGGCCCCGGTTATCTCTGGACGCCGGGTTACTGGCAGTGGAGCCCCGATTATGGCGACTATTACTGGGTGCCCGGCACATGGGTGCAACCGCCCCAGCCTGAGGTTCTATGGACTCCGGGTTATTGGGGTTGGGGCGGCAGCGCGTTCGTCTGGAATGACGGGTACTGGGGTCCCCAGGTTGGGTTCTACGGCGGCATCAACTATGGATTCGGCTACACCGGTTCTGGCTATGGAGGCGGACGCTGGCAGAACGGAGCCTTTTTCTACAACCGCTCTGTGAATAATGTCAGTAACGTGACGAATATCACCAATGTGTACAACCAGTCCGTAGGCAACGCCCCTGGGGTGAACAACGTAAGCTATAACGGCGGCAATGGCGGAATATCTCGCCAACCGACCTCTGAAGAACGAGCTGCGGCCAGTGGGCGGCATATCCCGCCAACCACCGAACAGACACAGCACCAGCACGCCGCCAGCACCAACCAAGCGCTACGGGCGTCGGTGAACCATGGCAAGCCTGCGATCGCCGCGACTTCCAAGCCGGGAGTGTTTAGCGGTGGTGGAGTGGTAGCAGCCAAGGCGGCGGCTCCGTACCACCCGGCAGCAGCGCAGCCGAAGAGCGCAGCGCGTCCGCCAGCAGCGCAGCCGAGGAGCGCACCACGTCCGGCGGCAGCAGCGCAGCCGAGGAGCGCACCACGTCCGGCGGCAGCAGCGCAGCCGAGGAGCGCACCACGTCCGGCGGCAGCAGCGCAACCGAGGAGCGCACCACGTCCGGCGGCAGCAACGGAACCGAAGAGCGCAGCGCGTCCGCCAGCAGCGCAGCCGAGGAGCGCAGCACGTCCGGCAGCAGCGCAACCGAGGAGCGCGCCGCGTCCGGCAGCAGCACAACCGAGGAGCGCGCCGCGTCCGGCAGCAGCGCAGCCGAAGAGTGCACCGCGTCCGGCAGCAGCGCCTAAGGAAGAGAATAAACCGCCCCGCTAGCCTCGTCCAAAGAGCGGGAGTAACGTAGCGCAGCGTTCGCTGTTCAAACCCTGCCCTTTCCTGGATCTGTTTTCAGCGGGCATACGAGATTGCCAACCAACGCCGTGCGCGTCTCGTAGTGTCCTAAAAGACGCAAGAGAACTGGAAACGCCGCAACGTTACAGGATAAGAAGAGTGCCTGGTTAATCCGGTTCAAAAATGAAAATCACGCAGACAAGCAACACAATCCGTCCGAAGAAAAAGGAGAATAAGCCATGTCAGAAACGAACGCAATTGTAGCCATCTACGACAGCCACACCCAAGCAGACGAAGCTGTGAAGGAACTTCAGAAGTCTGGGTTTGACATGAAGAAACTTTCCATCGTCGGCAAGGACTATCGCACCGAAGAGCAGGTCGTAGGATACTACAATACCGGCGACCGCATGAAGCACTGGGGGAAGCTCGGCGCCTTCTGGGGTGGGATCTGGGGGATGCTGTTTGGAGCCGCTTTCTTCGCCATTCCAGGCCTCGGCCCGGTCTTGGTAGCCGGCCCTCTCGTCGCCTGGATTGTCGGCGCTCTCGAGGGCGCGGTGGTGGTAGGCGGATTGAGCGCGCTCGGCGCGGGGCTGTACAGCATTGGCATCCCTAAGGACAGCGTCGTGAAATACGAGGCGGCGCTCAAGTCTGACAAATTCCTCGTCCTGGCCCACGGCACGGCGGACGAGGTGGCCAAGGCGAAGGATATTTTGCAGACGACGCGCCCGGCGGAAGTTGCACTACACGCCGCGGTCAGTGCGAGGTAGGCCTGCGCTAATTGCTCGGTCTTGCATTTCGCTGTCATTTCCTCAGCGCCCAGCCCACAAACGAGGCGGAGGGGAGGGAGGTGCGACGTGAACACGGGAAGGGCATTGCTGGTCTGCGACGACCTCCAGGGGGGCCCATATTACGAGGACATACTGTCGGCTCTCGGGTACGATGTCGTCATGTGCAGTTCCTATGAAGAAGGAGCCCGTCGAGTCGAGATGGAAGAGTTCGACTTCGCCATCGTCGGCCAGGGAAGCGCGAGTTTTGAGGGCCGATGCGTTCTGGAGCGAGCTGCAGAGATGCATCGGAATATTCCCATCGTCGTGGTGGCGCGCTGCCTGGACATCCACTGCTATCTGGAAGCGATGGACCTAGGCGCCGTGGACTATCTCGAAAGCCCGGAGCCGGATCACCTCGGGTGGGTGGTGGAAACCCAATTGCGCCGGCGCGACACAGCTTGAGGGTTATCAACCTTGGGAAGTTGCTCGAATTCAAGGTTGACTTCTCGCCACTCATCGACGAACGGCTATTTAAGAGTGGTGAAGCAAAAGCGCCTCGACCCCCCAATGATTGGGATTGTGGCGAGTTCGCGCTCATCCACCAAAGCCGCGTTAAGTTACAAAATGCCAAGGAGAATAAACCGATGTTAAGAAATGTCAACCATCTAAAGGGTTATGCGATCCGAGCCACGGATGGAGAGATTGGAAGAGTGGAGCAGTTTTATTTCGACGATGAGACCTGGGCCATCCGCTACCTCGTGGTCAATACCGGGGATTGGCTTCCCGGCCGGCTTGTACTGGTCTCGCCCATTGCCCTTCGCCAGGCGGACTGGCAATCAAAGCGGCTCGATGTGGCGCTGACGAAAAAGCAGATCGAGGACAGTCCCTCCATCGATACGCACAAGCCCGTCTCACGGCAGCACGAGGCCGTGTACTTGGGCTATTACGGTTATCCTTATTATTGGGGTGGGCCCAATCTATGGGGTCTTGCGTCCTACCCGGCAGGCTTGGCGGTTCAAAGGGAAGTGGTGACGGAAGCGGAAGCGAGGCAAGCCAGGGCGGGGAAGGAGTCGGCTGATTCGCATCTGCGCAGCACCAACGAGGCGACAGGTTATCACATCGAGGCGGCTGACGGAGAGATCGGTCACGTGGCGGACTTCATCGTCGATGATGAAACCTGGGCTATTCGATACCTCGAGGTGGATACGCGGAACTGGTGGCCTGGCAAAAAGGTGCTGGTGTCACCCCAGTGGGTCGACAATGTGAGTTGGCCGGACTCCAAAGTCTACGTACACCTCTCCCGGGAAACCATCAGGAACAGCCCCGAGTACAGCGAGTCCATGCCCATCACTCGCGAGTACGAGAATAGGCTCTACGGCTACTACGGCCGGCCGCCCTATTGGCTGTAAGGAACCCTGCGTCTCAGTGTAGGAAATGGCGGGACAGGACTACTGCACAGAACGTGGCGAAGCCGAGGAGGATCAGGCCCAGGATGGCGTTGACGAGGCGGAAGAAGGGCGGGCCGATGCGCTGAGGGATGAAGCGAACGAGGACAATCAGCGTGGTGAACCAGGTCATCAGGCCGGCGGCCACCATCAGGATTCCCCACTCGGGGGCTTTGGAGCCCAAGATGGAATGGGCAAAGGGGAGCCAGTTGGCGGTGACGCCAACCCAGTAAACCATGGTTAAGGGGTTGAAGATGGTCAGGCCGGTACCGGCGGCAACATCGGCGACCAGATGCGCGGGGACGGTGCTTTTGTCCCAGCGTTTGCGAGCTCTGGTGTGGGCCCGCAGCGGTTCCTTGACGGCGCGGACAAGGAAGTAGAGCCCCAGCGGAAGCAGGACGATCACGCCGACGACCGCGAGGACGATCCGGAGAGTCGGGTTGGACAGGTCGGAGAGGAGATAGTGACCGCCGAGGAGGACCAGGGAAAACAGAATCAGGTCGCCGGCGACGGAGCCGATCGCGCAGGCGAGGGTGCGGCGCCAACCGCCGATCATGCCGCGGCGGATGGCCAGCATGTTGACCGGGCCCATCGGCGCGGCCGACGCCAATCCCATGAAAAATGCGGCCGCGAGCACGTGGATGTCGGAGAGGAACACCATATTGAGCCAACCAGGTAGAATAAGCTGACATTCTACTCGGCATTCTCGCAGTCAAGAATATACACCCGATTGCCCCCAACTGAGCCGTTCGAGCGCATTTTTTCTCCTTGGCCCGTCCCCGCGATTCGCGGGTGCCGCATACATGCCGATGTTCGGCATGGAACATCCTCGGTAATTCCTACGGACCCCAGACGGCAGCCCCCCGCATGAACTAATATGAGCAATATTGACCAGACGCGTGTGCCTTCCGGTACAGACACGCGAGTCACCTTCGATTTATAAAATGTTGGAGGCCAGGATGCGGTGCGAGAACGGGCCTCTGGAGGCAATTAGCTTGAGCAGACACACGCTCACTTTCAATTCCCGGAACTTCCTCAGAAGGATCGGCACTCAAAAGACGACTCGGGAGTACCAAGACCGACAGGTCGTATATTCGCAAGGGGACGCGGCTGATGCGATGTTCCACATCCAGAATGGCAGCGTGAAGCTCGTGGTTGCATCGCCGCGCGGCAAACAAGCAGTCATCGCCATTTTGGGGCCAGGCGACGTGTTTGGAGAGGGTTGTCTGGCAAAACAATCACTGCGGGTGTCCACCGCAACGGCGATTCAACCATCCACTATCTCCCGCGTGAATAAGGGGCCTCTTGTTCGCCTTATCCATCAAGAGCCTGCCTTTGCAAAGCTTTTTATCTCCTACCTGCTTTCTCGTATGGGTCGAGTCGAAGAAGATTTCGTGGATCGACTCTTCAATTTCAGCGAAAAACGCCTGGCCCGAATTCTCTTACTGCTGGCGCATTTTGGCAAGGGAAGTCAAGCCGAAACTGAGCTTCCCAGAATCAATCAGGAACACTTGTCACAAATGGTGGGCACCACCCGCTCGCGGGTCAGTCACTTCATGAGTAAGTTCAGGAAGCTCGGCTTTGTCGATTACAATGGCAACGGCGCGTTGACGGTCCATCGCGACCTCCTGAGCGAGGTCCTACACGACTAGCCTTGATGGCGAATGCTCTGCAATTCCCGCCGGACCCAGCATGCATTCCCACTCGAAAACTAGAGTGAGCAATTCTGACCAAACACGTGAGCCATGCTGTACAGACACGCGAATCACCCCGGGGTATAAACATAGCAGGCCGGGGACTCGCGAGAGTCTCTCGAAAAGGCCGCCGGAAAGGCTCAAGGGATAATCGGCCAGGTGGAGAAAGCCCTCGAAAAATAGCAATGCCGGCTAGTAGTCCGACAGTTCTGAATGGGAGCATTGGACACTCCGGCCCGTAGGTGTGATTGCAAAAAGGAGCTCTAAATGAAAAGACTTGCTTTGATTCTTCTGTTGCTGACGTTCTGTGCAACGGCTTTCGCCGGTGAGAGCCAACTGCAAAAGGCAACCAATGTCGTGAACGAGATCATGGGAACTCCCGACAAGGCAATTCCTCATGATTTGCTGGACAAAGCCGTGTGTGTGGGCATCGTTCCTTCCGAGGTGAAGGTCGCGTTTGGATTTGGTGGCACTGGTGGGCGCGGTGTGCTGGTGTGCCGCAAGGGCGGGGACGGTCCGTGGGATGCACCCTCCATGTTCACCATGGGCGGCGCGAGCGTGGGATTTCAGATCGGCGCTAAAGCCACCGACGTCGTCTTCCTGGTGATGAACCCTGAAGGCATGAAAAAACTGCTCCAGGACAGCGTCAAGCTGGGCGCGGAAATATCCGTAGCGGCCGGCCCGGTGGGTCGTTCCGCGGAAGGCGCGACCGACGCTCAACTCCATGCAGAGATTCTAAGCTACTCGCGCTCACGGGGCTTGTTTGGCGGGGCGTCGCTCGACGGGGCCGTGTACAAGCAAGATGAAGGCGACAACCAAAAGGTCTATGGACGCAGGGTGACCGCGAAAGAAATTCTGATCGACGGCACAGTGCGCCCAACTCGTGCGGCCCACGGCCTGGACAGCACGCTGACGAAATACTCTCCCTCGGGTGGACGAACGTTTGGCCGGATATAAGCGAACCATGGGGAGAACGGCAAGTCATTGAAGGGAAACAACCACCGCGCCAGACGCCACGAGCGTCTGGCGCGCGAGTTCCAGTTCACCCTCGTTCAGGGAAAAGGAAGCATGAGAAAAACGCCATCGGTTGCACTCGTCCTCTGTGTCTTGCTGATGTGCAGCGGTGGCTCGTTTGCGTATTCCGTCCTGACGCATGAGGAAATCGTAGACCTGCTCTGGAAAGATGAGATCCGGCCTCTCTTGCTCAAGCGATTTCCGGCGCTGACGGAAGACCAGATTAGGGAGGCGCATGCCTATGCTTACGGCGGCGCCGTCATCCAGGATCTCGGCTACTACCCATTCGGCAGCAAGCAATTCAGCAATCTGGCGCATTACGTTCGTAGCGGGGACTTCGTTCGCGAGTTGCTGCTCGAGAGTCAGGATGCTAACGAGTATGCGTTCGCCATGGGCGCCTTAGCACACTATGCGTCAGACATTGCCGGCCACCCGGCTGTCAACCTGTCCGTGGCAGTTGAATACCCGAAGCTGCGGGCGAAGTTCGGCAACTCCGTCAACTACGCGGAGAACAATGCGGCGCATATCCGAACGGAATTCGGGTTCGACATGGTGCAGGTAGCGAAGAGGCGTTATGCCCCCCAACAATATCACGATTTCATTGGGTTTCAGGTGTCCCTGCCCCTGCTGGAGCGCGTCTTTCCGGTGGTTTACGGAGTGGAATTGAAAGACGTGCTTCCCCGCGAAAATCTCACGATCAGCTCGTACCGTTACTCTGTCAGCCGGCTGATCCCGGAGATGACGCAGGTCGCGCTACGGACCCATAAGAAAGGCATGATGCGCGAAGAACCCACCTTCTCTAAACGAAAGTTCCTTTACCGTCTTTCGCGCGCCGATTATGAAAAGAACTGGGGAAAGGAATACACAAAGCCGGGATTCGGCACGCGAGTGTTGGCAGTGCTCTTGCATTACATGCCGAAAATAGGGCCATTCAAGGCGATGGCGTTCAAGAACCCCACCCCGAAGACGGAGGAGATGTATTTTAGGAGCATTAATACCTCAGTGGATCAATATCGAGCCTATCTTGAAGAATTGCGGACGGACACCCTGCAACTCTCCAACATGGATTTAGATACCGGCAAGAAGACCAAGGCAGCGGAGTACCCGCTGACCGACGAATCCTATGCAACATTGCTGGCCAAACTTTCCGAGCGGGAGTTCGATCGGACGTCACCGGAGCTGCGCGAGAACATCCTGGAGTTCTATTCGGATCTCTCTGTTCCTATCGAAACGAAAAAAGACACTGTTCGCTGGCAGAGCGTGTTGACGTCGCTTGATCAGTTGAAGGCGCTGACTCTGGTTCCGGCTAGCGTGGGCAACTCTCCACAAGCCCCAGCCCCAGCCTCAGTCTCGATGTCGAAGCAACCCTAATTTCGAACCGGTCCCACCCTGTACTTCCCCCATTAGCCAGGATGAGCAATTTCGACCTAACGTGTGACCCGTGCCGGAGCCCCCTTGATGTCAGGGCTGGTTCGGGGCCGGGCCTGGCTGGCCGTTGGTCGGCTTCGTAGACTGTGGAGCAGATGGATTGTTCGGGGGCGTGCTGGGCAATCTTTGGTCAACATACTCCATCAAACTTTTCTTGAGGTTCTGAATGGCCGGCGATAGCAGAACGTCGTTCGGGAGATCATGAAAGCGCTTTTCAATCATCGCTCTGAGGTCACGATTGAAGGCCTGCACTTGTTGGTTGAGGAGATCCTGGGTAGCGCTGCTGGTAGCGTTCAGCCGATCCAGAGCTGCGTTTAGCTTCACCAGCTCATCGTGGCTGAGTTTCGCATTCAGGGCCTCGTAATCGCTGGCGTTGTAAATCGGACCGGTGCATTGGACCATTTCATAGGTCCAGTGTTCGCTAGCGTCTATCGAAGTATGCGTGAGCTGACCCTCGCACACGTACCCACCCCGGCCCATTTTTACGGACTGGTTCGGTTCCGCGATGGGCCGGATTTCTTGTGCTCGTAGGGCTCCGGCAGTCAGCAATGAGAGTAGTGCGAGAGACGCTGACCATAATGTCAAACGGGCCGTCTTCCTTATCTTGCTCATAGCGGTTACTCACCTCCCCACTACGCAGCATGACAGAAGCCGAAGACAGATGTCTGCGCACTTTGGAACACTCTCGTGTATTGATTTGCTCATTTGGCAGGCTTCATATCCCGCAAGTTCTTTTATCGCCCACGGCGCGCGAGAGTATGATGCCCTGAAGCACAGCCGTTGCACTCCACGGTAACGGCAATGGTACGTCCTTCCGCTTCCTTCAGTCCCAGCATGCATTTCCCGGTGGCAATACTTGGGTGAGCTATTTTGACCAAACGTGTGAGCAGTAATGGACTGCAACGCGATTCAACCCAGGGTATAAAGAGTGTGCTTGATGGGCTCCGGCTGATTGAAATCGCCGCCTGAAAGATAGCAGTGAAAAGGAAAATGGATAATGAGAGCGCATTGGACGTCGAGGCGGCGGCAGGGCCTATAGGTTAATGATTGTTGGTTCAAAATACAGCGAGCCGGTGGCTTCCCCTAAACGAGTCAGACGGGGACCGAAGTCAATCCGGAGCTGAAAGGAGGTTGCCATGTTGCTGATTCTTCTGATTGTGGTTTTGCTGCTCGTGTTTGGCGGCGGCGGAGGCTATTACGGATATCGGAGATGGGGTTCGGGTGGAGGCATCGGGATCGTGGGGGTGGTCTTGATCGCTCTGGTGCTCTTGTACCTGCTCGGCGGATTGCATCTGTCCGGGTGAGGTTCGATCTGAAACCGAGAGTTAAAGTGTGGTTATATGGCTGCCCTCGATAACAAGTATCGAAAGGCAGATTCGAGGAGGGGAAATGGCTCCGGACTATGACTTGTCGAACCTCGAGACCTCTCAGGTCGACCTGTGGATTTACCTCCAAGTTGATGCCATTCGCGCCGAGATCCTCGCTGATCAGGCCGAGCGCCTGGGATTCCTCCTCGCTCAAGGGGACTGCATCGTTTCAGCCGTGACAGAGAAGCCGCAGGCGATATTCAAAAACGGGAAACGGGGAGCGGACCGCTGGGTCCGCCTCAGAGACCAAAATTAGGAGGATTCGGTCATGCCTTTAATCCAAATCGTAATTGCCTTGATCGTGGTTGGGGTTCTTCTCTGGCTCGTCAACAGATTTATTCCGATGGCGGGCTCCATCAAGTCGATCCTGAATGCTGTCGTGGTCATTTGTGTGGTGGTGTGGCTCCTAAACATCTTTGGACTCATGCATTACATCACCAATTTTCACCTCAATCGGGCAGGGTGAGGGTGGTCTTCGCTTAGGACGCGAGCGTGATTCGTGGCTGGAGCATCCCTGGATTGCTAAGCCTGGCCAGGGGTTTGGCAAGTGGAGTGATGTGTGGATCGGTGCGGCAGTTGCGTCACTACTTTTGACCACTGGCAAAGCGCTGATTGGGTTGTATCTCGCCAGGTCCACCGTCGCGTCAGCATACGGAGCGGCGGCATCCCTCGTCATTATCCTCACTTGGGTTTATTACTCAGCACAGATTTTCCTTTTAGGCGCGGAAGTCACGCACGTCTACTCCTACAAGCACGGTTCGCGCGCCGAAGGAAGGCCTGCGCATCAATAGCCGGAGTAGCGCTGACCCCGCAAGGCGGGGTCAGCACCGAGGGAAAACGACAAACGTGCCGACCTAAAGTCCGGCGCTACTGAATCGGGCAACCGATCGAGTTTCTGGAGAGGAAAAGGCCGGTGAGCAACATAAGCTGAAGTCAGCTTCCTCATGGACTAGCAGGACCGTCAGGCGCTACCACCGGGGGAGGGGCCTTGGGCAACAACTGCCGATAGACGATTCGCAAAGTAGCGAGCACCGGAACCGAAAGAAAACAGCCGGCTATACCTGCGATAGAGCCGCCCGCCAGGACTCCGAAGATGACCAGCAAAGGATGTAGCTTCATGCCGGCGCTGAGCAAATGCGGTGACACAACATAATCCTGGAAGAAGCGGAACGCGACAAGGAACGCGAAGATCGCGAGCAGGTAGTGGGAGCCGCTCAAGCCGGCAACGAGCAAGACGATGACAGCTCCAGCCAGAGGACCCACCATGGGAACAAATTCCAAAGGAAAAGCGACAACCGCCAACAGAATCGCATACGGAACGCCCATCATCAAGAAGAAGAGTCCATAAGCCAAAGATGCCACGACTCCCAACAACACCAACGCCCGCATGTATTGTGCAAGCAGCACATGCAGGTCAGCGGCAATTCTCTGGACTGTGTCGCGGTGGGACCCTTCGGCAAGAAAGCCCAGCACGGAACTGCGCATCTCCCGCCCATCTTTCAAGAAGAAGAAACCGAGAATCGGAACCAGGACGATAAAGATAAGGCTTCCGGCGCGCGCGATGACCCCCAAGGCGGCATTCGGCAGCAGTGCAAGGAGATCTCGCGAATGATTGGCCAGTTGTTGTTGCACAGTCGAAACGACAGTGCTCTTCAGCGTCTGAGCGGAGGGTGAGACGACGGGCACGATCGGAGGCTCTAATTTCGAAAGGAGCTCTGGAAGCCTGGATGCCAGCGTGTTCGCCTCGTGGACTACACGAGAGCCGATCGCAATTCCAACAACAAACAGAAACCCGACCAGCGCGAGGTAGACGAAGGTGAGCGCCAGCACCTTTGACCGCCCCGGTAGCCGCCGATCAAGAACCTTCACCAGTGGCCAGAGCAGGTAGGCGAACAGCAGTGCCACAACAAAGATAAACAAAGTCTCGCGAATTAGATACAGCAGTCCCACCGCGAGGAGAATAAAAACCGCTGTCCAGGCGTAACGCGCGGCGCGGAGATCGAGACCCAACAAGATTCTGCTCCCTCGGCCACTCTTCGCGGGCGTTGTCAGGAGGCCTCGGCCCCGGCAGGGGCCAACCGTGGGTAGCCGCAGGTTTTAACCTGCGGATGGCAGAGCCCACCCAACCTCCCCAACCCCAAACGAGGGTTGACCCTGCGAAGGTTCGGCCCCTCCCAGGGCCGGAACTATCTTTCAGCTTCCATTTCCATAGGTTTCACCTACGGCTACTCGCGGTGGATGAGCTGACTCGACGACGCGCTAAAGTAAGCGCCTAGGGGGTCTTCCACCCACTGGTGATCTGCGCCGTTGGTGCGGACTGAGAAATCCCGGCTAAAGAGTTGCAACCCTTTCATCCCCAGGGCGGCTGATGTTAGTAGGGGCGCCATGGACCCCTCTCATCCAAGTGGCGGCTTCTGTACGTTCATCTCCGGTGGGCGGGTAGATTAGAGCCAGCCCATCACGGCAAGCATCGGCGGAACGTGTGAACTGACCCTGGTTCATCAGGATGAAGTCAAGGGCCTGACCCAACTGATCAGAATGGAATCTCTTGCTGAAACGTACCCCACTGGGGTGCGCCGGAGAAGTCCACGTCCAGTAGTCGCACACCAGATCCTGTTTACCCCCGGCTCCCACCGACCAGACGTTCAGGTAATCCAACGAAGTTCCAGGTTCGCATCGGTATTCAACCCGTGCTGAGCACGGGTCGCTGACTTTCTTCAAGTCATCCCAGCCCAGAATCACTGCAAACCCCAGTGCCTTGTCCAATTCCATGTTGATTCTCCCTTCCGAACGATTCACTTCGGTGGCCTTGGAATCACGCGCTGGCGAAGAGATCGGCCAGCCATCGGGTTTGTTTGGGCCGAAGACGCGTCAGCAACGAGTTCGGTCATCTTATATTTCACGTCGCGCGAAACCATCGTGCATGGGCCGAGTATCCGGACACGGGCGGTGGCTTCCGAAGCCGTCTGCAACCACATTCCGCCGACATCGCCGTAGCGCAGTGCGATGCGCACGTCTCGCACCCACCAAGAGGGAGCCTTCGCCGGCTGGCCCTCGGTGCGACGAAGCAAGTAGGTGTTGGCATCGACCCAGATGTTCCCGCGCAGCAGATTCTTGTCTTTGCGCTTGGGAAGCAACTCGAGGACGTAACAGCGTTGGCCGCTTACCTCTTCCTCGCGGATGAAGCGGAAATCATAATTGTCCGCCGAGATGTCGGTGGCGCCGTAATCTTTCGTGACTTCCGCTTCTCTTGCCAGCATGCGGCCAATAATCATTTTTCCCAGACCGCTCCCCTTAATCTGCTGAATGGTGTACTCCTTGGAGTCCGGGGGGACGAAGGCTACATCGGCAACCACTTCCGACTTGGATGGTTGCTTTTCTTTACCATACAACTTGTATTCGCGGGTGACGACGTAAGGACGAAGGCGGGCGCGGTTCTCAGCCCGGGCCTGCGCCATGCTGGCGATGATGGTTTCCGCAGTTGGGACCGAGCTTCCGGTCTGAGCCGATGCGGATGCCATTGCGGCGACTAGATAGAGAAAAAGCAACCACGAGGTTCGGCGCCGCGCACCCACGTGGGCAGATCTCCGTTCTGCTCCGCGAATTTTGAACCAAGAACATTGCGGCATAAGCGCACCCTCTGCGATCATTCGCCGGGTCTTCGGCCTTGAATAACCCTAACCAAAACTACTGCGACGGCCAGCAGGCCCTGAATGAGAGGAGCAGCGGGGTCAAGTCTTGCCGACCTCTACGATTTGCCCTGTTCGGCCGCCTCACGAAAAAGAGCGGCGACCGGTGAGCAGGTTCCACACCAACCAAATCACTGCAACCGCGAGCAATAGGTGGATGAGGCTTCCGCCAACGTGAAAGCTAAAGCCCAGCAACCACATGATCATCAGAACCACGAAAATTGTCCAAAGCATGTTCAACCTCCCGCCTAACATCCGTCTCCAGGCGGATCCTGGATGGAAGCTAGAGATTTGCTTCTTACACCTCCACCCTTTATACCTTGGGGTAGTTCGCGTGTCAGTTCCGTACTGCTCACTTGGCTGGTCACAATTGCTCACCCCGGTTAATGAAGGGTAACTTCAGGGTTGGGCCGGCGGAAATTACGAAGGCGTCGAAATGGATACAGGCATGCGTGCAATCTTTGGATAGCTGAGAGAGGGATATGTTGGGGCAACTCACCTGCTGCAGGTGGGGGTGAAATCCGGGTTTCTGACTCGAAGCAGCTTCAGCTTGGCACCTGGCATGGTAGGATTCGGCACGCCCTAGAACTGCACGATTTTATTGCGAAGGGCGTAGCGAATCAGGCCACTCAAGGAATGGGTATCGAGCTTGTGCATGATGTTGCTTCGGTGGGTTTCTACCGTGTGAACGCTGACCCCCAAGGTGGCCGCGATCTCTTTGTTACTCTTCCCCTCTGCCAGAAGCTGCACGACTTCTCGCTCGCGAGGGGTCAGAAGGTCACGAGAGCGGTTCGTTCTGCCGGTTGTCTTGCCCCCTCTCAGGTGGCTCTCCACTACCACCGTGGCTACCTTGGATGAGAAAAAACCTTTGTGCCGGCTAAGCGCCGCCACGCCTTCCACCAAATTTCGTCCTGCGTCGGACTTCAGGACGTAGGCACGAGCGCCTGATTCGACCACTCGACGTATTAACTGTTCGGACTCATGAAGCGTCAGGATAAGCACCTCGGTTCTGGGGAGGGCTTTCAGGATCTGCCGGGTGGCTTCCAGGCCATTCAATTCCGGCATGCTGATATCCATCACCACAACGTCGGGCTTCGTCTGTTTTGCCAGTTCAAGAGCCTCCCGGCCGTTGGCCGCCTCCGCGCAAACTTCCCATTCGGGACGGACTTCCAGAAGGGCTCGCATACCCTTCCGCACGACCTCGTGATCATCCGCCACCAGGATACGAAGCGGTTTCACTTAACGACCTCGGGATTCGGGATCACCACTCGGACGGTCGTGCCTCGGCGGCTTGAATCGATTTCCAGCCGACCCCCGAGTTGTCTGGCTCGCTCGCTCATGCCCATAATGCCCACTCCAAGCTGTCCGTTTTTCTGATTGCCCGAGTGGAGGGTCTTCGCGGGCATCCCCTGGCCTTTGTCCGTTATTTCCAACTTCACCTCAGTCGCGCGCCGTGAAAGCCGTATGTTGGCTGTCGGACTTTTGGAGTGACGGTGAACGTTGGTAAGGCTCTCCTGCACGACACGAAAAAGGGTCGTCTCTAGCTCCTGGGGCAGCCGGCCAAAATTGGGAGACACCTTGAGATCGATCTTGATTCCGCTTCGCTCGGCGAACCCTTTAACGTACCAAGCCAAGGCTGAAGCCAAGCCATCTTCATCAAGCAGTGGCGGGTGTAACAAGTAGGAGAGGGTGCGCATCTCGTTCAAGGACTTCTCTGCCACCTCAAGACTTCCGGATAGAGCTTGGCGTGCTTTCGGATTAAGCTTACCAACCGACCTGTGCGCCAGAGTGAGGTTCGTCACCAAACCGACGAGGTTCTGGCCTATGGCGTCGTGGAGTTCCCGGGCAATGCGCCGCCGCTCCTCATCCTGCAACTGCAGCAGACGTGTGGAAAGCCCGCGGAGAGCCTTTTCACCTTGCTTGCGTTCGGTGAGGTCACGCATGACGGCCAACATGCAACTTGATCCCGTCTCATCAGCAATTGGGACCGCATAAGACTCCACCCACCTCCGCGTACCTTTGAGCCCGACAATCTCGAATTCTAAATTGGCTTTGTTGCCGCTGCACACTGCCCGCAAGAAAGCTTCGAACGCCACCCCGTGCTCAGGAGCAATCAAGGGGAGGACTGACTTTCCATTAACTTCGGCAAAGCTCTCAGCCTCGATCATGGCCAAGCCCGCCGGGTTCATTTGAAGGAGGTCGCCGGTGCACGCGACTTTCACGACACATTCCGGCTCGGTTTCAACGATGGCACGCAAGTGACTCTCACTTTGCCGTAGCGCTTCCTCAGCCTCCTTGCGCCGGGTAATATCAATGATGGTCCCTAAGATGAACGGTTGGCTGCCTGCCTCCCCTTCGATCAGATTCTCATTAACCAGAACCCAAACCGGGCTGCCATCTTTTCGCTTAAGGCGCAATTCCAAATTCGAGAGGGTCTTTTCCGCCCTTATGCGGGCGGTGATTGCCTCCGGCTCGCGGGGATCAAAGTAAAATTCCTGCACTGGATGAGCTAAGACCTCTTCACGAGAGGCAAATCCGAAGACCTTGACGAAAGCTTCATTACAGTCCGTGATGCGGCGGTCCAGGGCAGTGCGGTATACCCCGGCAAGGTTTTTTTCAAAGAGCAGGCGATACTGCTCCTCGCTTCTCTCGAGAGCTTCCTTCCCTTGGACCCGCTCTACCGCATAGAGGATGGCGCGAGAAAGCCACTGGCTATCCACCTTTCCTTTGATCAGGTAATCTTGTGCCCCTTCCCGGACTGCTTGAAGACCCAGCTCTTCATCGGTAAGACCAGTCAGCACTACGATGGGAGTGCGGGGAAAATGATTGTGCAACTTCACAAAAGTGCTGATGCCCTGGCTGTCCGGGAGCCCCAGATCCAATAACACCGCGTCGATTCCGCCCTTCGCCAGCCGCTCGCCCGCCGTCATCAAGCTTGGGGTATCCTCCGGGGGGGACCAGCCGGGCTGCGCTTCCTTCAACATTTCCCGAATCAGACGGACATCTCCCGGATTGTCCTCCACCAGCAAGACGTTAATCGGATCGGATGTCATGGCGTAATTCCTTGCGGAAGTTTCACGATCGTCAACCAAAAACCTTCAATCGACTTCACAACCTTGACAAACTGTTCCAGATCGACCGGCTTTGTCACGTAACAATTGGCGTAGAGGTTGTAGCTCTTAACGATGTCTTCCTCGGCCTTCGACGTGGTCAGGATCACAACCGGGATGCTCCTTAAGACGGGGTCGGCTTTGATCTCCGCCAGGACTTGCCTGCCATCCTTCTTGGGCAAGTTGAGGTCGAGCAAAATGAGGTCCGGCCGCACAGCGTGGGTGTATCTGCCCTTCCGGCGAAGCAGATCCAGTGCTTCGACGCCGTCGGCGGCGACGGTGAGGGTATTGCGGACCTTGGTTTCCTTCAGGATTTCCACCGTCAGGCGTACATCGCCAGGATTATCTTCGACGAGCAAGATTTCAATAGGCCTTCCAGTAGTCTCCATGGTTACCTCTTTAAAGGCACTGCGATTGAATGGTCAAGCCGGCAATGTAAAGTAAAACGTTGAGCCCTTTCCCGCTTGCGATTCGATCCAAATCTTCCCGCCGTGTTGCTTGACAATCTTCCTGCATATCGCTAAGCCGACGCCCGTGCCGGAATACTCCCTCTTGCCGTGCAGGCGCTGAAATATCAAGAAGACACGCTCGAACTGCTCAGGGTCAATGCCGATGCCGTTATCCCGCACCGAGAAAAGCCATTCGTTCCCATTTCGGTGAGCTGAAACATGAACGACCGGCGGATCCGCGGCGCGAAACTTGATGGCGTTGCTGAGCAAGTTTTGAAACAGGCGGCTCAGTTGGTCCCTGTCGGCCATCACGGTCGGCAAGGGATCGTGGGTAACTGTGGCTCCGTTTTCCTCAATCGCGCTTTCCTGATTCGAGACAGCATCAGCAAAGATCGCCTCGCAGTCAGTGGGTACAAATTCCGCCGCCCGCGACCCCAGGCGTGCATACGCCAGCAGGTCGTTAATCAAGCGGTGCATTCGCGTGGCGCCATCAACGATATAGGCGATGAACTCATCGGCATCGGAATCGAGTTTTCCTTTATAGCGTTTTGCCAAAAGCTGCGTGAAACTCGTAACCATGCGCAGTGGTTCCTGGAGGTCGTGGGAGGCCACATACGCAAACTGTTCCAGGTCCGCATTGGATCGCTCCAACTCCTTCGCATGGAGTTGTAGCGCTCTTTCAACTGCCCTGCGTTCGCTGATGTCTTCTATGGCGAGGAGGATCATCGGCTGGCCCGTCTCACGCTCGATTCGACGGGCATTGAGGATCATGAACCTCCGGCCGATGCCCGGGAAGTCGCACTCTACCTCGAAGTCTTCCGCCGGCATGTCGGCGGAACAAACCTCCTCCAGGAGAGCGCGAAGCTTGGGAATGTTCCACTGGCCATCCCCCAGTTCATAAATGTGTTTGTTCTCTGTCTCCTCGGGCTTAACCCGGAAGGTCTGGTAGAAAGACCGATTTACCGTTCTCACCCGCAGGGCGACATCGAGAACCAGGATGGGTTCCCGTAACGTATCAAGGATGGTCTGTGCAAGGATTTGGGGTGCTTGCGAAAGCCTAACTGCATGTTCCTGCTTGCGTTTAGTGCCACCATCAATCATCTTTGAGAAGTCTCCTGTCCTTAGGACTAGGATTGGTGACGCCTACACACCATGCAGCCAAAATAGCACACTTGGACTCTATAAGAAACCGAGTGTGAAGGATTCTCAAATGCCGCGCAGCGGAGCCCAGCTTGACGCACTTTTTAGCAATTATCAAGCATCAGCGTGGATCAATCCACTGCCATTCGTCTCTACTGTAGATTCTGTAGATACGCCTAGAGGTTCAGGCGGTCAATGTACTGTCGAATACTCAATCTGCAGCATTGTACCTGTTCCTCCTAGAAGATAGGCTTGCCTGGTCCCCGGAGGACTGCCTTAAATCGGGAAAGATCCTGACTGTCGATGGCGGAGCATTCGAGGGATAATAAGTGAGCAGGCCTTTCGCACCGTGAAACTGTATTGGGGCGAGGCCAACGCGCAAGGCGACGTCAGATTCGTCGCCAAGAACCAATTACTTTTGAGATACCGCGCGCTTGCTTTCAGGAAGCAGAAGGAGGTTGGGACGCGTCGTTAATTCCGCGGATGACCACCCTGGGGCGCCTTACTTTAACGTTTCGGCGTTGCGGTTATTTACTTGCAGTTCATGTTACGTTGAGATGCCATAAACCGCATACCAAAGATTTTCAAAAGGGTTAACCCGTATCGGTTGTGGCATTCTAGGCTTTGCGTGACAGGAAGGATGAGTCGCAATGCGCAAAATGAAACAAGCTAAAACACACTTCGAGCAGGTTCCGCTGGAAATTGTCAAAAAGATCGCGGAGGAAGAAATTCCGGACGACGAAACGAGCGGAGCCGACGTGGCAGTCGAACCTCCGGCAAAAAAGTGCTCAGCATTCCCGCGTTTCAAGGCGAGCCGCGGTGAATGCCCTTGACACCCGTTTCACGAACCCCTGAAGGGAGTCCGAAAGTGGACGAACGTTGAGAAAGGCGGATGGAACTTTACGTGCGAGACCCAAAAGTTCGCGCCCCTGCAACGCTAATGAAGCTCAGGGATGAAAAATCGTCGTGACGCAAGGAGAAAAGAGAGGTGGTTATGACGCCACAGAAACAGAAGAACCCGCCTAAGGTCGTCAAGTCCAACGGCAACGGCAAGCCACCACTTGCTACAGCAAACGGGAAGACTCCGCCCGTCAATTGGGCGGCATTCCTCGGAGGAATCTCGTACGGGAAAACCGTTCTAGAATACGGCGCAGACCGCACGATCTTCGCGCAGGGCGACCCTGCGGATTCCGTGTGGTATCTCCACAAAGGCAAGGTGAAACTCGCGGTGACCTCCCAACAAGGCAAGGAAGCGATCGTCACCATTCTGGGCGGCAACGAGTTCTTCGGCGAGGGATGCTTGGCCGGCCAGCCGTTGCGCATCTCCACGGCTATGTCGGTGACGGATTGCACTCTTTCCAGGATCGAGAGGTCGCTGATGGTGCGTCTGCTCCACGAGCAGCACGGAATCGCGGAATTGTTCATCACGCACTTGCTTTCACGCAACATTCGATTTGAAGGGGATCTGGTCGACCAGCTTTTCAATTCCAGTGAGAAGCGCCTGGCCCGGCTTCTCCTATTGCTGGCGCATTTTGGCAAGGAAAGCAGAACCGAAACTGTCCATCCCGGAATCAATCAAGAACACCTGGCCCAAATGGTCGGCACCACCCGGTCGCGGGTCAGCCATTTCATGAACAAGTTCCGGACGCTGGGCTTTATTGATTACGCGGGCAGCGGCGCGTTGACGGTTAACAGCGGCCTCTTGAGCGTGGTCCTGAGCGACTAGTTCGGATTTCTCCCTCGTCCTCCCCGAAGGGAAGGAACATCTTTGGCCGTAGACCTCGTCGGGTGCCGCCCTGGGGGAGGAAACCTATTATCTTTACCGCCTAGCCGCTGAGACGCAGGCCTTTCTTTCAAATTTCTGAGCCTCCGCGCCTCTGCGGTGAGAAAAGCCGCAGACCGCAACGACGAACGAAACCCCCTTCCATTTCAAATCCCCGCCCGCGCCAGACTGTGGTTCCCCCCATGAACTCGGGTGAGCATTTTTGACCTAATAGGTGAGCCGTACTGAACTGACACCCATCTGCACAAACGGTATAACAAGTGTGCCTCGAGAATCCAGTGAGAGGCAGATGTGACACGAGTCGGAGGCAACACCTATGAAACAAAATCGAGTTATCAGCACCGCAGTTCTGTTTTTACTTCTCGGAGCCGCCATTCCTGCATTCGCACAAAAAGGCGAGGAGGAAAAGGGCGGAGGCGGAGCAAAAGCCCAGCCGGCGCAACACCAGGCGCAACCGCAACACGAACAGAAAGCGCAGCCGCAACAGCGCGCACAGAAAGCCCAACCGCAGCAGCGCGCCCAACAGACACAACGCCAGCAACCACAGCGCGCCCAGCAGGCACAACAAAAGCAGCAACCGCAGCAGCGCGCCCAACAGGCACAACGCCAGCAACCACAACGCGCACAGCAGGCGCAACACCAGCAGCAGCCACAGGCCGTTGCTAACAACCGTGGCAACAACGGCAACCATTATGGCCGCATTTCTGACACCAGTTACCGTGCCCATTTCGGCCATGACCACTCGTTCCACATGATCCGTCCCCAGATGATCGGTGGGTATAACCGCTTCCAGTACGGCGGCTATTGGTTCGGGTTCAATCAAGGATGGCCAGTAGGCTGGAGCTACGACGACACCGTTTATGTCGAGTACATTGATGGCGCCTATTATTTGTGCGACCTGAGGTTTCCCGGCGTTCAGATTACCCTCAACATGTTCTAACGATTTATCCAGTACACCTTCGGGGGAGGGCACAATCGGCGCGGGCGGGGCGGGTCGCCCCGAGGGGGGGAAGCCCGAATGAGTCTTTCGGCTTGAGAGCTACCCAAGCGGCCAATAATGCTGGAGGCTGTCATCGTGAAATGGCAAGTTCAGTCACGGCGCACTGGGAGAATGGTCAGATCATTTCCAAGTTCGAAGCCTAAGTGAACTCCACGAGTCCCAGCCTTTGTTTCTCCCGTCGCAAACGTGGTTGAGCAATTTTGACCTAACTTGTGAGCGGAACTGAACTGACGCCGAATTACCCCCAGCGTATAGAGGGTATAAGAAGAGTGCCTCAAGATGCCAGCAAGGATCTGGTAAGAGGCGCATGTCAGATGAGTTGTAATGGAGGGCACACCCATGAAACTAGTTGGAATAATCAGCACAGCAGTTCTGTTTTTGCTTCTCGGAACCATCGCTCCTGCCTACGCAGAACAGCAGGAGGAACACGCCCAGGAGGCCAAACCCGCAGAACATGCACAGCAGGCCAAGCCCGCGCAACACGCACAGCAGAAGCAAGAAGCAAAACAGGCCAAGCCCGCACAACACGCACAGCAAAAGCAAGAAGCACGACAGGCCAAGTCTTCACAACACGCTGAGCAGAAGCAAGAAGCGCAGCAAGCCAAGTCTTCACAACACGCTGAGCAGAAGCAGGAGGGACGGCAGGCCAAGTCTGCACAACACGCTGAGCAGAAGCAAGAAGCACGGCAAGCCAAGTCTTCACAACACGCTGAGCAGAAGCAAGAAGCGCAGCAAGCCAAGTCTTCACAACACGCTGAGCAGAAGCAAGAAGCGCAGCAAGCCAAGTCTTCACAACACGCTGAGCAGAAGCAAGAAGCACGGCAAGCCAAGTCTTCACAACACGCTGAGCAGAAGCAGGAGGGACGGCAGGCCAAGTCTTCACAACATGCTGAGCAGAAGCAAGAAGCGCAGCAAGCCAAGTCTTCACAACACGCTGAGCAGAAGCAGGAGGGACGGCAGGCCAAGTCTGCACAACATGCACAGCGGCAGGAACACGCACAGCAGGCACAGCGCGTCGCTGGCAACCGCGGTGGTCGCATTCCTGACGACCGTTTTCGAGCCCATTTTGGTCGTGAGCACAGGTTCCGCATCAACCGTCCTACGATTGTCGCCGGGTATCCGCGCTTCCGGTACGGCGGCTATTGGTTCGGATTCATTGACCCGTGGCCGGCAGATTGGTACTACACCGACGAGGTTTACGTTGACTACGTTGATGGCGGCTATTACCTGTACAACCCGGTGCATCCCGGGATTCGCATTGCAATCAACGTCGTATTGTAACGGAAGAATCTTAAGACCAAAGGAGAGTGCAACATGGCAGGAAAAATAGCGGTGTTGGGCATTTACCCCAATTACTCAAGCGTGGAGAACGGCGTCGACGTCTTGAAGGAGGCCGGCTTTCGAAACACGGATATTTCCGTGCTATTTCCGGAAAAAGTGGTCTCCAAGGACTTCGCCCACAAGAAACACACCAGGGCTCCAGAGGGTGCTGCGGCAGGCGCAGGAACCGGTGCGCTCCTCGGCGGCGCATTGGGATGGTTGGTAGGCGTTGGCGCTCTGGCCATACCGGGTTTGGGTCTCTTTTTCGCCGCCGGTCCTCTCATGGCGGCCTTGGCGGGGGTCGGCGTGGGCGGTACAGTAGGCGGGATAACGGGCGCGCTGATTGGCATGGGGATTCCCGAGCACGAAGCCAAGCGCTATGAAGTGCGGGTAAAAGAGGGTGGAATCCTCCTCTCGGTGCATTCGGACAATGCCGATTGGACGAAGCGCGCCAAGGAGATTCTATTGCGGACAGGAGCGCAGGATATCTCGGTAACCGGAGAGGGTGGCGCCGACTACGTCAGAGCCGACAGGCCGGCCGCTCACAAGGCCGCGGGTGGTGAGACGAAATAGCAGTCCGGGAGAGGCGCTTCCATCCCATGATGAGGCGCTCAAGCGAGGTAGCCCCTTATGAGAACTGCAACGCTGGTCGGGATCTTGCTCATTGTGCTGGGGATTATCGCTCTGGCTTTCCAGGGCATCACGTACACGCGGCACAGGAAGATCGCGGACCTGGGCCCGATTCAGGCAACCGTGGAAACGAAAGAGCGGATTCCCTTGTCTCCGATTCTGGGTGGAATCGCCCTCGTCGGCGGCATAGGCTTGGTGATCGCTGGAACGAGACGCAAGGCGTAGGTACTTTTTCGGCTTTCATTTTTCCGGCCTCGCAGGAGGCACCGCGAGAGAGGGCTCTCCGCCAGGAGCCGCCAGTAACATCGGGCGTGTTTGATCAAACGTACGCCGGTTTTCAACAGCCACCGCTGCGAGCTGGTCAGCGACCCAAGAGCCCAAGCAGCCCAACCAGGATTAGGTAAAAGCCTACGATATATCTGAGGAGCTTGGGGAAAATCAGAATCAAGATGCCTGCGGCCAGAGAAACAATCGGCGAAATCGAAGTGTAGTGCAGCGTGAAGGAACCGCCCCTGGTCTGCGCGAGAGCCATGGTGGTCAACAGGCTGAATAGCAGTATAGAGACAACGCCTTCTTTGAGTTTCAATCCACACCTCCCGTTATGAAGAGAGCGTCCTAAACTGAAATTTCTTTTTTCGATCCTCGACCGACCAATAACATACACGTTACCGCCACTGAATACAACTCTACCGATGCGCCACCAAGCAGCAAGTTCGACCGGCCCCACACTGTTGGCCCTCATTAGCTGGGAAGAGCAATTTTGACCAGATGTGCGAGCAGTACTGAACTGACACACGAATTACCTAAGGGTATAACAAGTGTACCTCAAACTGCTAGCCGGAATCTGGCGGGAGGCGAATGGCAGAAGAAGAAGGGTGCTTACGTTTCTCATTTTGTTTGTTGTGCTCCATGTGGCCTGGCTTTTTTCGGCCACATCCCATAGAACGACCGGATTATTAAGGAGGGGTACCATGAAAGTTAATATCTTGAACCGGATGGTAGTGGCGGCTGTCATCAGCGCGGTGTCGTTGGTGGGAATGAGCATACCGACCACCGCACAGCAACAACCGCAGCAAGAGCAGAAACAGCAAGAAAAGCAGCAACCAAAGCGCGCTCAGCAACAGCAGCCACAGCGCGCTCAGCAACAGCAGCCACAGCGCGCTCAGCAACAACAGCCACAGCGGGCTCAGCAGCAGCAACCACAGCGCGCTCAGCAACAGCAGCCACAGCGCGCTCAGAAGCAGCAAGCGCAGCCACAGCGCGCTCAGCAGCAGCAACCACAGCGCGCCCAGCAACAACAGCCGCAGCGCGCCCAGCAGCAAGCACAGCCGCAGCGCGCCCCGCAACAGCAGCCGCAGCGCGCCCAGCAACAACAGCCACAGCGCGCCCAGCAACAGCAGCCACAGCGCGCTCAGCAACAGCAGCCGCAGCGCGCTCAGCAACAACAGCCGCAGCGCGCCCAGCAACAGCAGCCACAGCGCGCTCAGCAACAGCAGCCGCAGCGCGCTCAGCAACAACAGCCGCAGCGCGCCCAGCAACAACAGCCGCAGCGCGCCCAGCAACAGCAGCCACAGCGCGCTCAGCAACAACAGCCGCAGCGGGCTCAGCAACAGCAGCCACAGCGGGCTCAGCAACAACAGCCACAGCGGGCTCAGCAGCAGCAACCACAGCGCGCTCAGCAACAACAGCCACAGCGCGCTCAGCAGAAACAGCCACAGCGCGCTCAGAAGCAGCAAGCGCAGCCACAGCGCGCTCAGCAACAGCAGCAGGCCCAGCAAGGGCAGCAGCGGGGCCGTCTCCCACAACAGCGTCAGCAGCAGCTTATTGGGCAGCAGCAGCAGCAACTGACGCAGTACCGTCAACATCTGGATCAGCAGCAGCGTGTGGGACAGCAGCGTACAGCAGCGCTTCAGCAACAAGGGCGCAAGGCGCAGTACCGTTTTCAGCAACAGTATTCAGAGCACCTACGTCAGCAGAACATGAGTCTCCAGAACGAGCGCCACGATTACAACAGTGATCCAGACTTCTATACGGCTCCCAGTTATCGTTACAACCGTGGCGGCCGCTACTACGAAACGAATCAATACGGTGCAAATGTGCTTCGGAGGGCCATGAACTACGGTTATGAGGAAGGCTTCCGCGCCGGAGAGGCAGACCGGCAGGATCGCTGGGCTTCCAACTACCAGGACTCTTTTGCCTATCAGGACGCGAACTACGGCTATGACGGTTATTACGTAGCCCAGGACGACTACAACTACTATTTTCGCGAGGGTTTCCGTCGCGGCTATGAAGATGGCTACAACAACCGCTATCAATATGGTCGCTATTCTGGCGGCAACTACACAATCCTGAGCGCCATTTCGGCGTCAATCCTCGGCTTGCAGTCGCTTCCCTAAGGACTGAGACGGTGGCGTTGAAAACAAGCCGCCCGGCCCCATTGACCGAGAAGAGGTGGTGGAGTCGGGCTGGCCCCGGTTGTGGGACGGGGGCCGCTAGGGACATACATGAAAAACAGACTCCACGTGGGGAGGTGACGGTCTTGGTCCAGTGCAGTGATCGTGCTCGAGTACATGAAGAACTGATGCGCCACCAAGCGGTAACTTCGACCGGCTCCACACCGGTGTTGGCCCTCATTAGCTGGGATGAGCAATTTTGAGCAGACGTGCGAGCAGTACTGAACTGACACGCGAATTGCCCAAGGGTATAAGAAGTGTACCTCAAGCTACCGGCCAGGATCTGGTGGGAGGCGAATGTCAGGGGGAACGACGTGTTTACACGAGGGGTTTTGATCAATGTGAAGCCCGGTTGCGAGGTCGAGCTTACCAGGACCCTCGAGCAGGAAGTTATTCCGCGGTTCCGAAAGGAAAAGGATTTTCGGGGGCTTCTCGCCTTCACCGTCCCAGATGGAACGGAAGCGCTGTCCTTAAGCCTTTGGGATCCAAAGGAGAGCGCGGGAGGAATCTGGGCTAGATGCTTTGGCGCGCTGATGGCTCTGGCGAGAGTTGTCCTGGGAATTCCCTCGGTCCAAATCTATGAGGTCTCGAATTCCGCATTCCACACCATGGAACAATCAATAGGCCAAGAGGAAGTAGTTAAGGTGACTCCGGATCTTGAAATCTATCAGTCTGCGCTTCGGCCTTTCAGAGTGTCGCCCGCACGGCAAACGCTGGGACGAGTTTTCCCGCTCGTGTGGTGTTTCATGAATTCATTGCATAAGCCAATCCGATTCTCTTACGGCGGGGCAGAATAGAACGCCCCAAGAAAGATCGAGGTAACTTCAATGAAAAAAATGGATCGATTCAGATTAGTAGTGACCATCTTCTGCTTGTCCCTGGTAGCTCTAGCGCTTCTACCCAGTGCGAAGGCAGACGAGTGGAACAGGAAAACTATTGTGACCTTCAACGCGCCAGTCGAGGTTCCGGGTGTGGGCGCGCAGACCTTGCCGGCGGGTACGTATGTTTTCAAAATCTTGGATTCGTCGAGCGACCGGCACATCGTCCAAATTTTCAACCAAGCCGAAGACCATGTGTTTACAACCATCCTCGCCATCCCCAATTATCGTTTGCGGGCGACCGACAAAACGGTAATGACGTTTAGGGAGAGGGCCGAGGGACAGCCGGAAGCCCTCCGGGCGTGGTTTTACCCTGGGCGTGAATGGGGCGAGGAATTTGTGTATCCAAAGTCCAGGGCCGTCGAGCTGGCGAAGATCATCAATGAACCCGTTCTCGCAACGCCTGTCGAACTTGCAACGCTGCCCATCGAGGAGTTGAAGACGGCACCGGTCATAGCCGTTAAACCTACGGGAGAAGAGGTAGCAATAACGGAAGTGGTTGAGGCTCCACCGACCGAGGTCGCCGCCGCCGAGACACCTGCTCCAGCAGCGACCCTGCCTCAAACAGCCAGCCCATTACCACTTGTGGGATTGATTGGGCTACTGTCGCTGGGTGCAGGCCTTACTCTTTGGGGCTTTTCGAAGCGAGCTGCCTGACCCAAAGGAGTGTGTTGCGGTGCCTGCGTGGACTACCCACGCCGGGGGCCTAAGGAGGACCCTCCGGGCGCCAATTTGCTGGCGCAGGCGAAGCTGACTGAGCGTCGTGTTGTGAAGGGGGATGGTATGCGAGTATCACCTCCCCTTCACGGTCGAGCGTCAAACTTCAAGAAGATCGCCCTTCTGTCAACACTCCGGAATCGTCTGGCAGGCGATGGGTAACCTGGACTGAGGTTGTTATGTTCACTATCTACGATTGCGCCGCTTGCTTCCTCGCGGCTTTGATCGGTGGGACGCTGCTGTTTACGGCTGGCGCGATTTGCGTCATGCTCATAGAGGCAGGCAGTATTGCGTGGCGGAGGTGGCCAGAACTAACACAGCGCGCCACGCGGCTGATGGGAAGATGGACGGCTGAACCTCGCGAGCCGTAGTCACGTTGGCCTTTCTTTAAGGGAGGTGGAGGTTGTTACAGGCTGCGGAGTCACTCAGCACGAGAGTACGCACCGGGCAGGCGCGCGCCACCACGAGCCGATGTCTGGTCGCGCTGGTATTCTTGTTCACTCTGCCCAGCGTTGCCCGCCCTCAAGAAGCCTCGACTTCCGAGCTTCGCCAAGTTGACCCCTATAAAATCAGTGTGAGTGTTGACAGCGTGGTCTTGCACGCGACCGTGCAGAACCATAAAGGCACCCCTGTTTCGGGGCTCGGCAAGGATGACTTTCAGGTATACGAGGACGGCGTGCTTCAACAGATTGAATATTTTAGTCATGAAGACATTCCGGTCACGGTGGGCTTGGTTGTCGACAACAGTGGAAGCATGGGGCCCAAGCGCGCTGAGGTCATTGCCGCTGCCATGGCGTTTGCCCGCTCCAGCAATCCGCAGGACCAGATGTTCGTGGTCAATTTTAACGAGCATGTTTCCTTTGGCCTTCCAGTCAACACGCCGTTCACGGACCAAGCGGCGCAATTGCAGGTTGCTCTGTCGAGAATTATCGCCAACGGCGAGACGGCGCTCTACGACGCTCTGGCGGCTGCGCTCGACCACCTGAAGAAGGGTAATCGGGACAAGAAAGTGCTGATCGTGCTGAGCGACGGCGGCGACAATGCCAGCAAATACACGTTGGGCCAGATCCTGGCCATGGCGGGGCAGTCCGACGCCATCATCTATACCATTGGTATCTATACAGAAGAAGATCCCGACCAGAACCCCAACGCACTCCGGCAGCTTTCCAGGGCCACGGGAGGCGAGGCGTTCTTTCCGCAGTCCGTACCGGAGGTCGTCCCTCTTTGTGAACGAATCGCTCATGATATTCGTGAACAGTACACCATCGCTTATGCACCCGCGAACAGAAAGCAGGACGGGGCCTATCGGGTCATCCAAGTGAAGGCGATGGCCCCGGGTCACGGACGCTTGTCCGTCCGCACCCGTGCCGGTTACTACGTACCTTCGAAACCTCAGCCCTTAGCCCCCCTTGCCGGCAGCCAGAGCAATTGGCCATGAATTCAAAAATTAAACGCCAGAGCGCTCATCCAACGCGAATCACCTTGGTTCTCCGTTGGAGCCAATACTTCTTTTTTGTCGTGGGGGTCCTGGCGCTGAGTTACTGCGCCACCGTGCTGCTCGACAGGTGGCTCTTTCAGGGCTATCAAACCTGGCGATTTGAGCGTGCCTTGAAGGATGCGCAGACGTCTGCCCGGATCATTCAACAGCCTGCTTCGTCTCCTCTTCCCGCCCAGGCGGAAGCGGACCGTGCGCGCGCTGAGAGTCTTGGCATCGATGGCCTCGCAGGCTCTCCGTTGGCGCGCATCGAGATCAGTTCCATCGGCCTTGCGGCGATGATCATGGAAGGCATAGACGGAAAAACTTTGCGACACGCGGTCGGGCACATTCCAGGTACCCCGCTGCCGGGTCAACAAGGCAACGTGGCGCTCGCGGGACACCGGGACACGTTCTTCCGAGGATTGCGCAATATTCACAAGGACGATGAAATCACCTTGACGACGCTGCACGGGTCCTACCGCTATCGCGTGGACTCGACCCAAGTGGTCGAGCCCCGGGCCACTGAAGTTCTGGACAATTCCGTTGACGACATCCTCACCCTGGTGACCTGTTACCCGATCTATTTTGTCGGGCCCGCTCCCAAGAGATTTATCGTCCGCGCGCACAGGATTCCTGGATGAGGGGAGAGTCGGCCCACCTGGACACGCGCAGGCAATCCTAAGTTGCAGTGTGCGGTCACTTTTGGCGATGGTATCCGAACAACCGCGCACGCTCATACCAAGGCACCGGTGACCGACGGAGCGATCGTTGGGCGGAATTCCCAAAGGTCACTGTTCCTAAGGCAACTTTAATCAAGGACAACGCAAGGACTTTGGCGAACGGGACGATTTTGAGTCCTTGCTGCAGACCCCCAATAACACAAAAAGAAGAGGCCACTCTCTTTCGAGTGGCCTCTGGATGTAGAAGAAATATAAAGCCTTTTGGTTGCGGGGGCTGGATTTGAACCAGCGACCTTTGGGTTATGAGATCGTCGGACAAACGCTAAGTCTCGCTGATTGTGTTGCCCTTAGCCCCCGTAACTGGCGAAGAAAGGCCGAAAGTTAGTGGATTTTGCACCCAAGTTGCACCTAAGTTTTTTTTCATGGTGAAGAAGGAAGGGCGAAGATGTCGCGACGGGAACTAGCGGTCAGAGTACCTAGTGAACTTGGCTCGTGGGTCCGGGCGCAACCGGGTTCCGCTACAGAGACCATCCTGGCGATCGCCAGTGACGTATACAAGGGTCGGCAGCCTGTCACCGTGGCTGACCCTGGCGCTGGCGAGGACCGGCTGAAAATTCGCATGGAACCGCGTGCGCTGCGTTTTATTCGGGCGGCCACACATTCCAGAGAAACCGCTTCAGCCATAAGAAAACTCTTGCGGTTTGGAAAGGAAGGCCGGGCCTTGCGCGCTGCGCCTTCGCGTGCATTTCTCAAGGCGAGCGTTATGCCGGTGGTGCCCCTGGCGGCCATTTCGCGGCCGCGTCTCTCTGATTGGGAAGGTGTTCACATTCCTGCGGGCGCAATTCCCGCGCATTCTTCCCGTGGGATGGCGCTTGCGTCTTGGCAGGGGGCGTCAGCGGTGCCGTGTCTGCCCGCGTCTGACGTTCCTGAAGTCGAAGTTCCCGCTTCGGTGAGCCACGCTGTGCTGTCCATTCCTGAGCGCGTGCTTGCCATCGGCCTGCCTATTGTTCTTTTGGCGGGGGCTTACTTCTTCTTAAAATGGCTTAGCCTGCTAGGCTCAGCCGGAAAAGTTGCAGCGGGTATGGCGACGGCTGCGAAGGTTGCCCCAGTAGCAGAATGGATGCCGCAAGCGGCCACGGGTTTGGGAGCGCTGTTTTTATGAGGCGGAATGTTGTCATCGGTTGCGTGGGTCTGCGGGGGTCGGGCAAAAGCACGGCTCTGCGTGAGGTCATCCGTTGCCGTCCGCGCCTCGTTGTGGTTGACGTGCTAGGCGAGCATCATTTCGGCCAAAGGGTACCGGACTTGGACGAAGCCCTTGAAATGCTTGATACTGTGCGGGGGCGTGAGAATTTCGCTCTTACTATTCAGCCGGGACGCGGTGACTTGGGGGCTGTGGTGGACACGGTATGTGATGCGGTGTTCGACATCGGCAACCTGAGCTTGGCCCTTGAGGAAATCCCCCATTACTGCACGGCGGGTTCTATGCCCGAAGGGTTGGACGTGCTGGCCCGTATGGGGCGGCATCGGCAGGTTGATTTGGTCTACACGGGCCAGAGGTTCGCTGAGCTACCGCGCCGGTTGACGGCTACCACAGATTTTTTTGTTCTCTTCGGCCAGAGGGAGCCTCGAGATCTGGAAGCCCTGGCCGAGCGGGTGGGCCGGGACCTGGCTGAACGGGTCGCGGGGCTACCCTTGCATGGCAGACTGGTCTATGACGTTGTGGCGGGGCAATGTATGACTGAGAAAGGCCATTCCTGATGGGAACACGGTCCGGGAACTGTTACCGGGAACTGTTCCCGCTTTTGGTTCCCGTTTGTTCCACCCTTTTTTCTGCTAGTATGTGCCGTGCCGGGCCAAGGCCGGGAACAGACTATGCCATTTTCGAGTACAAAACACCTTCCTCGCAACGCCTTCAAGCGGCGTCTTCTGGCCGTCTTGGAACAAGCCTACCCGCATGGACTGCGGGCGGATGTCTTGGCCTGGAAGAGCGGGGTTTCTCCCAAGCGGGCCGTCTATTGGCGGCTGAATCGGCTTTGGCGCTTCGGGCTGCTTAACAGACGGCGGGATGCCGAAGGGTTCTTTGTCTACCGAATCAGTCAACGCGGGCGGGGCCGACTGGCATATCTGCGGGAGCATCTTCACTGATTATTTCGCCTTGGCCCTGTGACCCGGCGTGCAAGGGCCAGAAGTTGGCTGTTTTATTTCGCTGGTCCTGGCGTTCCCTGTGGTGCTGGCGTGCCCGGTGGCGCTTGCGTCCCCGGAGGTGCGGGCGCGTTTGAGCATGGAAAGGCTTCTTGCATGGCTGCCAGAATTAGCCCAGAAGAATTCTTGTCTCTCGACTCTGGGTGTGCGTAGAGGTAGTTCTTGATTACATCTATTGCTTGTGCAAACGTAACCGTCGGTCTGAGGCAGACCAGCGGAGGATTGACGCCATCTATGCTGGTCTTGTTGTTATTTCTCCCGGTGATGGCTTGAATTGTTCCGAAGATGTAGCCTTCGCAGTAATTTACATCTGCAATGTTGCGCAGTAGGTTGGCACCTGCCGCCAAGTCTCCATTGGGACGTATGACTGTGTTTCTTAGCTGCTGGGCGGCGTCGATGTTTAGACAGTCGAGCAATGAATTTCCCTTATTCGGTTGGACTGCGTGCTTGAACGTTTGGGCCAACACGTTTGAAGCTAGCAATACGCTGAACGCGAGAATTGTGAAGTTCTTCTTCATGGGGTTTACGCTCCTTTTTTTAGGCTACTTACGTGCGCTGCGCTCAGCTAGCCGCAACGCTTGCTTGGTTCCGTTTTCCTCTGACCTGCGGCTTGCCTCACCACTTTGCTGCAACTCTTTCTTTCTGGAGAGGTGTCCCTTTCCGCTTTCCCGCAAATGATCTGCCCATATCCTTGGAGCGGTCCTTTCACTGACTGGCGGCCTTGATCCTGCGGCTGCGGATGCCGCGTCACGGTGTATCTTTGTATCGGCTCTTGTGTCTCAGGATGCCTTCTAGTTGCTTGGGTTCCAACCCATAGAGTGGGGCGATTTCCTGGACTGCCTTTGAGCGCTTTGTTCCAGTCTCTTGGAGTGCCCGCACCTTTGTGACTACCTCTCGCCGTAGGTCGTCGGGCAGCAATGGGGTTGCGCCCCCAAAACCGTTCGAGCACTCTTTTAGCCAATCACGAACTGCTTTGCGTAGTCTAATTGGGGCAGAGTCAATAAGCCGAAGTAGTGCAGCGCTTCTGTCGTCTGGAATCCTTCGGGAAAGTTCTCTGATTTTTCGCCGCAATTCCATTGTTCGCCAGCGCTTCTCAATGATCTTTTTCTGTTTCGTTGTGATTCCGGGATAAATTGCTTCGAGGACGAAGAAGTACACCTGGTCAACGTGTTTCATTATTTTGTTCTCTTGTTCTTTTTTCATGGTCTTGAGTATACACCAAAACCCCACCAATGGTGCAAAGCTTTGCACCAATGACCCCCTGGACGGTGCAAACCGTCAAATCGTAAAATCTTGAATGATGCGACATACATTGACAATTGCCGAAAAATTGGCCGGTGTGCGGGCGGCTCTTGCGTCGGATAAAACCCCCGTTCAGTTGCGGTCGGGACTTGAGAAGTACTTCCGGCATTTGCAGGCAGAGCTAGCTCGTAAACGCAGAAGGGGCCGGGGATTGGTAGGCAAGGTGCGGCGAAAAGCGGGGCCGGGGTTCTTAGATTGGTTTCAGTGAAAGTTTGAAAATGGAAAGAAGATTAAGGAGGCAGTATGGAAAATAATCAGGAACAGTCGGTGCTGCCCGTTCCGGCAGCACTCGCAAAAAAGCTTGAGCGTGAAGCGGCGAAGCGAAAGATCAGCATGCCTGAATTGCTGACTGAGCTTGCCGAGCACGGGGACTCCGGGTCCTCGAATCCGGGGAATCCCGGTTATAGCGAGGAGGAGGAGCGGCGGCTCGAAATCATGAGCGAGGCAGTACGCACTGGCGTACTCGCCGCGCTGCAAGAGCACGCACACGGCGAGCATGTCCAGGCAGCGGAGAATGGAAAGGCGTTGAAGCGCCTGAAAGAACTCCGCGGGAAGGACGGCCTGTGGCCTCTCTCTTCGATTAGTGCCGAAGAGAAGGCGGAACTCAAGAGGTTACAGGAACAGCTTGGTGAGCACGCCGCGAACGCGTGATGCTCTAACTCAGGCTGTCGGTGGCCCTGGTCGGATTCGACTACCAATGAAAAGGCCCGCGTTTCCCGCGCGGGCCAGAGACAAAATCGGTGTCCTCAATGCAAGTTCAGTCTCCCACATCTTCCCCCCAATTGCAAGGGGCTTCGGAATGTCGGCCTCTTCCTTTGCTTTCTGCCGCTAAAGTGAAGAGGCGTGTCAATCTTCTCGCCTATGTTTCTAAATTTGTGAAGCTTCGGAAGCGGGGGCTTAACTGGTTTGGCATCTGCCCGTTTCATCGGGAACGGCATCCCTCATTCGGGGTCCGGACTGACAGGCAATTATGGTTCTGCTTCGGATGCCAGCGAGGGGGCGACTTATTCAATTTCGAGATGCTGCGCACGGGTTGCGCTTTTCCCGATGCGGTACGTGAAGTGGCGCGAACTGCTGGGTTGCTGTCGGCGTGCGCGGCGGGCAATGGGGACTTGATTTATGGGCGGGCTTTCCCGAAGGGATTGCGGGCCGAAGGCCCGCGGCAATGATTGTTTTTCGGGGGTACAGGGGGTCTTTTCCCCCTGTTGATTGTTCCTGGGGGGTAGGGGCCGGAGGCCCCACGTATGCGGCGCGCACGCGGGCCGCTGCCCCTTTTATTTATCGCCAGCGAATAACTGATTCCGATGAATGCTTGCTTGAGCAAACCTGACACCCAAGCGCAGGCGGAGCGGGCTGCAAGACGGCGCGTCCGTCTGCCTGAGTGGGAAATCAAATCTCAGGCAGACCGAGAGCGCGTCCTTTCGCAAGCGCAAACGGTCCAAACTCCGCGTGGGCCAGTCCTTCGCTGGAAGGGGATTGAGGATGCTCAGGGAATCGAGCATGAAGTTGATGTGGGATCTGAAAAGGCCCTTGAGCCTGACCCTTACTGGGAGAAGTTGGGCGAGCGAGGTAGAGGCGCGCAGTTGCTCTTTGAGGCTGGCCTGAAGAAGAAGGCGTTCCGGTATGCCGATTGCGAAAAACGGGCGGAGAAGGCCGCGTGCTCAAGCTTTCCCGGTGAGCACCGGTTTTTCAAGCGGTACCACTGCATGGGCCGGTTCTGTAAGTACTGCGGGCCGGTTCATCGCGCAAGACTCCATGCTCATTATGAACCGTTGCTAGTGGCGTTCCTGAGAGACTTCGGGGCTTCTCCTGGATACACGTTTGCTCGTTTGAATTTTACTCTCCGATGCGATGGTGAGGTTCCCACAAGGGATCAAGTGCGCGCATTCAATGAGGCCGTGCGCCGGACTGTGCGCCAGGCGGTCCGCAAGGTTCTGAGAATCTGGGCTGAGAGGGGTAACGTTTGGGCGGCATCGGCGCTCGAATCTCGCAAGGCGACTTACGGGGTGATTTTCTCGGATGAGGTGGGATTCGAGACTCGGGGTCATTTGCCTGATGATCTGCGTGTCACTCACGGCTTGAATCTCCATTGCCATGCTCTTTTCTTCGGACCGTTCCTGAAAGACTGGCGCGAAGGTTGGAAAATCTTCCGCGACGCTTGGCGAGACGAAACCTTCCGGGCCTTCGGCGAACAAAGTCACGGCTCCTATATTACGCATCTTCCCGGTTGGCGTGTGAACCCGGTTCCTGCTATTAAGCACGCTCTTAATCACCTACTGAAGTATATCTCCAAGTGCCCGTATCAAACGTTGGAACGCATGGTGCAATTAGAGGTTTGCTTTGATGGTGCGCGCCGGATTCATGCGGGCGGGTTGTGGCACGGGCTGAAAGAACCGGAGATGGAGCACGGCCACGGCTCTGGGTACTGCCCCCTGTGTGAGAAGCAAGGCCGCAAGTGTCCTTTGTACCTTCAAAGGCGCTTGCTTCCGAATGGTGGGGAGCTTCCTGACTATTGGCCGGTCGAGGTTCTCGAGGCCGAAGGCTGGCGGGATATTGAAGAGGTGCGCCGTGAGCTTGGCTTGTCAAATTCAGATGGAGGTGGGCCGTGATCGCTGTGACTGAAAAGGCCGGGAGAGTTTTGAATTACTTCTACGGGGCCGTGGAGGATTGGGCTTACTACGTCGCACCTTCCCTGGATCGGGTTGAACCGTACGCAGGTCGGCTCTTTTTTGCCTACCGAAAGAATCTCTTCAGCGGGGAAATTCAGATTCTTGCAGACGGTGACAGCCAGAGTGGGGCTGAGACAGGCGTCTATACCCACATGCAGCGAGTCAGGGCGGCCTTGCGCGGGCTGTATTCTAAACAAGTGTTGCACGGGGCTGGTGCGCGGTGACTCTGATCGGTGATACAATCTGCGTCCAAGGGCAACCGATCGGCGAGCAGGGAGGCTCGATGGCTCGTCGGCGGTACCAGAAAGGACAGTTGTTTCTCCGTGGGAAAAGAAACCGCGTCTGGGTTGGCCGATGGCGTGAAGATGAAATCTTGCCGGATGGAAGGATACGGCGTCCTTTCCGGTCGGAGGTCATGGGAACGCTTGCGGACTATCCTACGCGGCGGCTGGCAAGGCGGGCATTGGACGAAAGGCTTTCCCTTGTTAATGACCCGCGATACCGGGCGCGGCCTACGGCAACCTTCGCGGAGTTTGCTCCACGGTGGGAGTCGAACCTGGTCACGCAACTTAAACCGTCTACCCAAGCTGCGATTCGTTCTCACCTTCGATTGCACTTGGTTCCTTACTTCGGCCACTGCTCCATGAAGGATATTCAACCGGAATTGGTTCAAGAATTCGTTTCGCGCAGTAAGGGTAGTCCCAAGACACGCCGCAATTTGGTAATGACCCTTCGCATGATGTGGAAGTCGGCGCGTGCTTGGGGGTACGTCCTGCATGATGCCTTTGAGGGCCTACGGCTGCCAAAGGTCCAGAGACCCCGCCGTATGTTTTTCACTCTTGATGAAGTTCAACGCATCCTGGCCCAAGCCGAGGAGCCTTACCGCACCTTTTACTGGCTTGCGGCGGAAACCGGGATGCGGGCGGGGGAGCTTTGCGGAAGCACAGTTGATGACCTGGACCTTGAGCGGCGGCTGCTCTACGTTCGGCAGAGTTCCTGGCGCGGAAAGCTGCAAAGTCCTAAGACGGAGAATTCAATCCGCGTCTTTGCTCTGTCGGCGGAGCTGCTCGAACATCTGAAAGGATACCTGCTTCACTGGCGGCCTAACGCGGCGCGGCTGCTCTTCGCCACACGCAACGGTACGCCGTGGGATGCGAATATCCTGGTCAAGCGAAAGCTGCGTCCCTTGCTGGTCGGTCTTGGGATCGAGCGGTGTGGACTCCATGCTTTCCGCCACACGAATGAGACTCTCATGGACCGCATTGGAGCGCCGCTTAAGGTTCGACAAGAAAGGCTCGGGCACAGTGATCCCCGCTTGACTCTCGAAGTCTACACGCATGTTGCGAGTGAGGATGATTCGAGAGTAGCATCAGAGCTTGGCAAGGTTCTCTCCGCCCGGATTTTGCACCCACTTGCACCCAAATCTGAAATGGGCGGTTTGGTAGTAATGAGGCAACCTGAATTGATTCAATAGGAAAGTTGGTTGCGGGGGCTGGATTTGAACCAGCGACCTTTGGGTTATGAGCCCAACGAGCTACCAGACTGCTCCACCCCGCGTAGCCAGTATAGCGAAATCGGCGCGGTTCTGCCAAGTGTTTTCATTCACGGTGTTGATAAGTGTTTTTCATCGTCCCTTGTCATCCAGTCTTTCATCGCGTAGTGAAGAGGAGCCAGCGCGCTTTCCGTCAACCCACCACTGAATTGCGTGGCTACTGGTTCTGACTACAACGGCGGTGACTTCGTCGCCTCGCGATGGAACTCGGTCCAGGGAATGATGAGGGGAGCATCATGGCAGACGGAGTCGATCATGGCTGCCGCGAGGGGCATGGCGCGCCGCTCAATACGGCCGTCGGCAAACCAGGCCTCCATGGTCGGGCCAATGGCCAAGGCGAATTGGGCGCCTTCGATCGTCTCCGTTGGGGGAAGGTCTTTCCTGGCCTCGCTAAACCGCTGACCCCGGCCGAAAAGGTAACCAATCCGGACGTTCCGACCGCCCTGGCAAGTCACATAGAGATCGCCGACGCCCGGCAGGCCGAAGGGGGTGGCCGGTGAGCCTCCCAGGAATGCCACCATGTGGCAGATTTCCCGTATTCCCTGCGCAAACAAGCTGGCGGCGAGGTTGTGCATGCGCGGTCCGTCCGGGGGCCCGCCCTGTTTGGACAGAAAGCCGGCGGGATAACCCACGGCGAGGGCGTAGAGGTTCTTGAATCCCGCGCAGACTTCGACGCCGACAATGTCGGTGCTGGGACGCGCGTGATAGTAAGGCGCGGTGACCAATTTCACGACACGGTCCAGGACGGCCGCATCGGCATAGGTGATGACGGTGCTGGTGTCGCGGCGCATGGCCAACTCCCCAGCAATGCAGGGTCCAGCCACGCCGCCCACGGCCACGTTCTTCAGGCCATATCGGGCCAGTCCGTCCCGTACGACCACGGGCAGAATCTGCAAGGTACCGTCGCACCCGCGAAGTCCCTTGGTCAGCATAAGAATGGGCGCCGGGTCTTTGAGCAGCGGACCAAGATTCTCTACCGCCCAGCCCACTCCAAACGAGTTGACACCCAGCACAATCAGCGCGGGATGGCGCCTGAGCGCTTCAGGGAGCTGATCATGAGTGTAAGGGATGATCCGCTCCGGAAGCCTCAGCTTGAGCTTGGGGTGCACGCCTGAATTGCGTACGCCCTGGATCCATTCGTGGTCCAGGTGAGTTCCCACCAGATGAACGGTGTGCCCCAAGTCAGCCAGCGGAAAGCTGAAGGCGCTGCCCATCAATCCCGCTCCCAGAATTACAACATCTGCCATCTTCTACCCTTCGTGTTTGAATAAGCAGCTAGGGAATTATAGCTCGATCTGCGATGGCTCGGGAGTACGCAAGTGAGTTGTTCCGCGACATGCCCCGAAGCCTAGCATGTGCTAACATTTTGAGTGGTTGGATAATCGAAACCGACCGAGGAGCCTGCAGTGGGAAAACCAGCGGACCGTGCCCCAAGAAACTTTGCGGTTAACCGTCAGGCGCAGCATCTTTATCATTTATTGGAGACATTCGAGAGTGGCGTCGAGCTGACGGGAACGGAAGTGAAAGCGATTCGTGAGGGCAAGGTCAATTTGAAGGACAGTTACGCGGTGGTCAAGAATCACGAGGTGTGGTTGATCGATTGCCACATCAGCCCGTATGCGGCGGGCAGCCGGTTTAACCATGACCCGCTGCGGGACCGACGCCTGCTTTTGCACCGCCGCGAAATCGACAAGCTCACGGGGCGCACGCAGGAAAGGGGCTTCACACTCATCCCCACGCGTGTCTACCTGAAGAATAATCTTATCAAGTGCGAGATTGCGCTGGCCAAAGGGAAGAACGTTTACGACCATCGTGAAACTTCTCGACGGCGGACCATCGAAAGGGAAGCCCAACAGGACATACGTGAACATCGGCGACGGCACAGGTGAAGCAGATGTCAGGTGCCAGGTTTCAGGTGTCGGGCCAGAGGGGCTGGGGACTGGGGACTAGTGGCTAGGGGAGGGTGCGGATGAACGGCCCGGCCGCCAACGCGAATAGGGAATGCCGAAGTCCAATTTCCAAGTCCCCAGTCCTTAGTCCCCAGCAGGAGGCGCTGTGAAGATTGAATTTCGGCAAGAACCTATCGCGCAACTCGCCAGTTCTGCTCTAGTGACTTACGCTTTTGAAGGCTCGCCGGCATCCGACGGCAGTGTGGAGCGGTTGCCGGCCGAATCCCAACGCCTCCTGATGGAATTGCGCACCGCCGGTGAGTTCACGGGAAAGGCTTACGAGTGTACGCTGATTCACCAGCCGCCAGGATTGGTGGCGGCGAAGTTGTTGGTAGTGGGGGCAGGGAAGAAGGAGAAGTTCAATAGTGCGCAGCGGCGGCGCCTGGCAGGCACGGCGGTGCGCCGCCTGAAGAGCCGAGGGGTTCATGAGATGGCCTGGGTGACGCCTGAAGCCGGGTGCGAGCCGGACTGCATCCAGGCCGTGGTGGAAGGCGCCTTGCTTGCCGATTACGAAGCGGATCGCTACAAGACCGACCGCAACGGCCAGCGTCGCGTCGACCGGTTTGACCTGGCGCTCTCCCGCCCACCCGACGAGGCAGTGGAGGGCGCCCGGGAGCGCGCCCGAATTATAGCCGAAGCCCAGAACTTCACGCGCCATCTGGTTAACGAGCCTTCCAACCTGATGACGCCGAAGCTCCTCGCTCAACATGCTCAGGAAATGGCGAGGCGTTTTGGCCTCGAGTGCCAGGTTTTAGGGCCGGACGAGATTCGAGCTCTGAAGATGGCAGCTTTTTGGGCGGTAGCCCAGGGGAGTGAGGAACCGCCGCAGCTCATCGTGGTGCGCTACGCTCCGCCGGGCGCCCCCGAAACTCCGCTGCTCGGCTTGGTGGGCAAGGGGATCACATTTGACACAGGCGGCATCTCCATCAAGCCCAGTGAGAACATGCACGAGCAGAAAACCGACATGGCAGGCGGGGCTACCATGCTCGGCGTCATGCAGGCTATAGCACAACTGAAGCCCCAGCTCCGTGTCACGGCGGTCATCCCGGCCACGGAGAACATGCCCAGCGGCAAAGCTTTCAAGCCCGGCGATGTCATTACTTCGATGTCCGGCAAGACGATCGAAATCCTGAATACCGATGCGGAGGGCCGCTTGGTTCTTGCCGACGCGCTCACCTACGCGAAGCAACTCGGCTGCACGGTGCTGATTGACGCGGCTACGCTTACCGGCGCCATCCGAATTGCCCTGGGGGAGCTTACCACCGGAGTTTTCGGATGGAATAAAGAATGGGTCGAGCGCGTGCTGGCAGCGGCTGCCGCGGCAGGCGAAAAAATGTGGCCGCTTCCGGTGGATGAAGATTACCGGGATCTCTACAAGAGTTCCATCGCGGACCTTGCCAACACCGGGGGAAGGTACGGCGGCGCCATCACCGGAGCAATGTTCGTGGGCGAGTTTGCCGGTGACACACCCTGGGTACACCTGGACATCGCCGGAACGCGATGGTCGAATGAAGAGAAGCCTTTTATGGCGAAAGGGCCCACCGGCCATGGGGTACGAACCCTGGTGCAGTTGCTGACCAACCTCAGCGGTCTGTAGTCCGTCGCCTGAGCCATTTCACTTTGCTGTCATCCTGAGGAGCTCTGCCCCTCGGGTGATGAAGGATCTCCGCCGTTCCCCCAGAGAGGAAGAGCAGGAAAGAGGGCTCGCACGCCCGGCGCAGGCTCACCCGGCGGTAATTTCAAATGACAGATTTGAAATCTCAAGCAAGTAGGCGCTCGGCGCAATTGCCGGGAACAGATTTCCGAATTCAGGCAAACGGGCACCCGGCGGTAATTTCAAACGGCAGATTTCAGATTCAAAACCAACACGCGCCTGGCGGTGACACGGGTCATTGACCCATGGAAAGGAACTGCGGGGATGCGTCGCTGCACTCAGCGTGACAGTGTTTTCGAATTCCTTGACACGTGCATCGGCGAAGGAGGTCCACATGGTACGCTTGACGCAATTTTGGCGAAGGGGCCTGAGGTTCAAATCAGCTTTTTGTATGGCGCTCGTACCCATGACCTTGCTCGCGGCCAAGCGACCGAAGTCGGTCGCTGCCCTGGCCACGCAAGAATTTCGCATATGCACAGCGCAGGGGTCGGTCGTCGAGCCTTTTATGATGTCCCTGGATTGGTCCGAACCTCAGCCGCAGATTACGCGCGCTCTCATCATTTTTCACGGCAAAGGACGCGACGTGGAAGGGTACTACCGCACGGCGGTAGAGGCGGCGAGCCAGGCCGGGTCGGCGGGAGACGAAACCGTCTTCATCGCTCCCCAATTCCTGGACCAGGAGGACATACGCGCCCACCGTGTTCCCGCAGATGTATTGCGTTGGCAGCATACTGACTGGGAGGGAGGCGCGCCCGCCCTCGCGCCCGCTCCCATCAGTTCGTACGAGGTGGTCGACTCCCTGCTGGCCCGGTTGGCCGATCGCTCGATTTTTCCGCATCTCCAGACTGTTGTCTTGGCTGGACATTCCGGGGGAGGGCAGTTGGTTCACCGCTACGCAATCGTGGGCCGGGCGGTAGGAACGCTTTCCAGGGGCGGCGTCCATCTCCGCTTTGTGGTCGCCAATCCATCCTCGTATGTTTATTTCAGTAATGAACGTCCCGCCGAAGGCGGAGCCCTGGCTCCGTTCCAAGGCAATGCTTGTCCGCATTTCAACCATTGGAAATACGGCCCGCTCGATGCCCCCACCTACGTCACGTTGGACACGGACCATACCTGGCCACAGATGGAGGCCGACTATGCGCAGCGCGACGTCATTTATTTACTCGGCGACGCCGACACCGATCCCCGCGAGAAGGATCTTGACGTCTCCTGTAGCGGTGAAGCGCAAGGGGCCACGCGGTTTGCGCGCGGCCAGGCCTATTACGCTTATCTTCACGCCCGCCATTCATCCGGCTGGAACCAGCACTTATGGGTTGTTCCCGGCGTAGCCCATTCCGCGCACGGCATGTTCACTTCCACCTGTGGAGTGACCGCGCTTTTCGATGTCGGCTCCTGCCCGGGCCAATAGGGCCTACATCCTTTCCGGAACTTCAATCCCCATCAGCTCCAGAGCCGAAGTCAGCGTTTGATTCACAAGCTGAACTAGGTACAAAAGAAACTGCTGGCGCTCGGCATCGGGCTCGCTCAGGATGTGGAAGCAGTGATAGAAATTGTTGAAGGCTTGGGCAAGTCGGAAGGCATATTTAGCGACCCCGGCGGGCTCCTGGTTGGCGATGGCCTGCTCGACCACCATCTCCAGTTGCGCATTGAGCAGCGTCAATTCCCAAAAGGCAAGGCCCTCCTCGCCGGCGAGGAATTTCCTGAGCACCTCGGGTCCAACGAGGTGGCCAAGGCTTTGGGGGTCGAAGTCCGGTTGCTTTTCCTGGAACTTGTTGAAGATGTTCCGCGCCCGGACAACGCTGTATTGCAGATAGGGGCCGGTCTCGCCCTCGAAAGCGAGGGCTTCTTTGAAGTCGAATGCGATGATCATCCGCCGGGAGAACTTGAGCAAAAAATAGCGCAAGGCAGCCACGGCAATCATGCGGGCATAAGTCTGCTGCTCCTCGAGGTTCTGAGTCATTTGGCGAGAGCGGACTTCTTCGAGCGCCTTGGCGATCAAGGTGTCGATCAAATCGTCCGCTTTCACTCCCAGTCCCTTCCGGCCTGAGACTTCCACATAGGGGCGCTGCCGGTCTTCCTGGCTCAGCTCGATTCCCAAGTCCTCGGCGCAGCGCGGGGAGAGTCCCACCACTTCATAGGCGAAGTGGTGCAAGTTGTTGGCTTGCTCGTGGTAGCCCAGGGCATGCAGCGCGGTGTTCACCAGGTTCTGGAGGTACGACTGGCGCGTGTCGATCACCGCATAGGCGCTGTGGGCGTGACCGCAGGAGGGGGCCTCAGGCTGACTGTGCAAGGCGGTGCGCCATACCGGGTGGCCGTCCGGATAGCGGTAAAAAAGCGAGTAACCGAAGTCTTTCCCCAACAGGCCAAACTTCCACAAGTGGTAGGCGATGTCCTTGCCCACGTAGGTGACCGTGCCATTGGACCGCACAATGATTTTGACGTCTTCCTCGCCCGCCTCTTCATCGCGCTCCTCGGGAGTGGACTCCGCCAAGCTCATGACCCAGCAGCCCGCATTCTTGCCGGAATCTTCGTAGCGAATGGCCCCGTTCTTCTTCAGCAGCTCGAAAGCGGACTTCCAAAAATCGAGACGCAGAATCTCGCTCTCTTGCACCAGGAGATCGTATTGCACGTTGATGCGCCGCATGGTATCCAGGTGCTTATGCACAATAGCGGTGGAGATAAGGTCGGCCATGCGGGCCGGCTCCCCGTGGCCCTCTTCGATATCCTTCAAGGCCTGTGAACGGAGGTTGAGCGCTTCTGGGTTTGCCTGGTAGAACTGAAATACTTTGGCGTAGAGGTCCCAACACACATAGTCGAATCGGTGGTTGGGATCCCGAATCAATCCTTCTACCTGTTCGAGGCTTTTCTTTTCCAGGTGGATGAAACCTACCACCACATCCGCGACCTGCACGCCCGTATTATCAATGTAGTTCTGCACCTCGACTTGCTTGCCGCGGAACTTGAGCAGGCGAACGAAAGTGTCCCCCAGAATCGCATTCCGCAGGTGCCCAATGTGGGCAGCCTTGTTGGGGTTGATGCTGGTGTGCTCGACCACTACCTTGCCCTCCAGCGGGGGCAGGGAAGCGCGGCCCAAAGCGCGCCGGGCGAATAACGCCGCAGCGGCCCGCCCCCGGTCCAGATGGAAGTTGAGGTAGCCTGCGCCGGCGGTGCTGACGTCCTCTACCCCGTCCAAGGGCAAAAAGCGCGCCGCGAGCGCCTGCGCAATTTTTCGTGGGGGCTGGCGCAAGCGTTTGGCCAGCTCGAAGCACGCCGCCAGGGAGAGATCGCCCATCTCCGCCGAGGGTGGGGAATCGAGTACAGGTGGCTCCACATCCAGGTCAAAAATCTCGCGAACCAGCGCCACAAATCGCTGCTGAATCCTCTGCTGGACCTCCAGATACAAGCAAAGCCTCCCGGAAAAGTGGCATCCTCTTGCCTGACCCGCGATTATAACAGACTGAGTCCCTTCCCAAGCCCGCCCCCTTGACATTTCCCGGTCCCGTGATACACTAGCCTAGTGTAGTGCGCAATTCCATTCCCGGCGCGGCCGAAAGCCTGGGGGACAGAGGCTTTTCCCGCCCTCGGCCAGTTCCCGCAGGAGAGATGCAATGACCAAACCCGAACCGCCGGCGACTGCCGTTCCCCCCGCCCTGAGGCATGAAAACTACTTACGCGCCTGCAAGGCCGGGTTGGTGATGCGCGAAGCGGACTTCCGCCGGCGCTATCATACCCTGAAGCACGGCCTGGGCAGGGGCGCCAGCTCGCTTGAGGAAAGCATGGCGGCCCTGGGCGAGGATCCCGCCGAGTTCAATTCCATGTTGAGGCTGATTGAGCGCGCCTTCGTGCCCAAAAACCTGCCCGAGTACGAGGTGGTGCTGCGGCTGGCGGGGAGCATCTGGCGGCGGCTGCGGCTGTACAAGGCTGCGGCGCGCTGGGAAGAGGACGCCTTGCGGCAAGCGCTGAGCTCCGGCCCCGACGTGGTGAGCCTGACCGTCGAGGAAACCTGCCTGCGCGCCTGCGGGCTCATGACACTGCTTCTGGACGAGCCCCGGGTTGTCCGCAGCCGCTTCCAGCTTCTCGCCGAGGTGGAGCGGCAGATTCGCGCCTTGCTGAAAATCCGCAGCGGGGGAAAGGCCAAATTCCGTTTCATCTCGCGCCAGTCCCGGAAGGCGGAGCGCGAACTGGAAGAGGAGGAGAGGCTTTGGAGGGTGATGGACCGGATCGACCAGGGCGGCCCCGAAGTGGAGGCGATCCTGGAAAAATTCTGCGCCCAGAAGGAGCGTCGGCGGGCGTAGAGATTCTTCGCTTCGCTCTCCTGAAAATCACCCCAACCACGTCATTCCCGCGAAAGCGGGAATCCACTTCGTCAGGAACGTCGACCCCCGCTTGCCCGGGGGTGACGAAAGATTGACTTTCGTTCCTATGGCTGGGCCGGGGGCCCATGACCATTCAGAACGACAGCCTGGGCCGTTGGCGGCCCCGGGCGCGGATAGGGCGTTTGCGCCGCCTCTAATCAGGCATTGCCGCTTGAGATAATATGTGATGATCTATCGGCTGGGACGTTTCCGCCGTTTGGGATGGTGATCCAACCCGAGCTCTTCTCTTTTTCGGCTTAGGGTGTTGCGGTGGATCCCCAGGGCCTCGGCTGTCTTTGACTGGTTTCCGTTATTCTTTTCGAGCAAGTGTTGGATAAAACGCTTCTCGAATTCGCTTACGGCCTCGGGGAATTGAATTCCATTTTCAATCATGCGGAGGATGAGGGCTTCTAGCTGATCTTTCACGGCAGCGCTCCCGTGCGAAAGTATTTGCTCCGTTTACTTGAATAAAGAACCTCGAGCGACAATGGCAATGTCCTGGGCCTCCAGGTGGGCTTCCCCTCCCGCGGACAAGCACGACCCAGGACTATTGCTTATTGCCTTTCTTGTCGTTCTGAATCAGCGTTTCTCTGAACTTCTCAAACCCGAGGCTAAACTGCGCCTTGAGGTTCGCAGGCATTGCCAGGGAAATAACCCTTGCTCCGGTGGTGACGTAAGGGGCCAGGGATGATTGCTGCACCGTTGTCGGCTTAAGTGCGAAAGCCACCAGAACAAAAAGAAGAACGCAATCCACGAGCACACCAATGACGAAACCGAAAACCCCACCCAGGAACCGGTCGAACCATTCAATGCCGGCAGTCTTAACCAACTTTCGAACCAGAAGTGAAACAAGACTTCCCAGCAGCAGGATTCCCACAAACAGGACCAGAAAACCCAGACCCAGGGCGATCTCGTGCGATTTGGTCAGGTCCTCGAACCAGAGGGCGGCTCTTGGGTATCCTGACGCAGCCACCACCACTGCAATCACCAGGGAGGCCAGGGAAATCAATTCCCGAAAGAATCCTCTGATGGTGGCCCCCATCGTCGAAATCGCTATGATGGCGGCAAAAGTCCAGTCGAGCCAGTTCCATGCGCCCATGATCTTCAGCGAGAGACGCGTTCCGTCCGCGTCTCAATTAGGTTTGCGCCCAGTCAAAAGACTATACGCTTGCCAATACTTCTCACTGGTTTTTTCCACCACCTCAGGCGGAAGGGGAGGCGGCGGAGGTTGTTTGTTCCAGTGAAGTGATTCCAGGTAATCGCGAACGAACTGCTTGTCAAACGAAGGTTGGGGTTTGCCCGGCTGGTAACCATCCTGCGGCCAAAATCGAGAGGAGTCCGGCGTTAAGACTTCGTCGATGAGGAGGATGTCGTCCCCGCTGCGGCCCCATTCAAACTTCGTATCGGCGATGATAATGCCTCGCCCCGCCGCGTAATCCCTGGCCTGCGAATAAAGTTCCAAGCTGGAGTCGCGCAGCTTTTGGGCGGTCTCACGCCCCACTTGCGAAACGGTCTCCTCCCAGGTGATGTTCTCGTCGTGGCCCGTAGTGGCTTTAGTTGCCGGAGTGAAGATTGGCTGATCGAATTTGGATCCCTCGCTCAGGCCGGCCGGCAGCTCGATCCCGCAGACTCTTCCTGTGGCGCGATACTCCTTGAGTCCTGAACCAGCCAAGTATCCCCGGACAACACACTCGACGGGGAAAGGTTCGGCCTTCCGCACCAGCATCGACCGGCCCTCCAACTGATCGGCGAACGCCCGAAGCTCGGCGGGATAGTCACTCAGCTTAGAGCTCAGAAAGTGGTTAGGGAAGGACTTCCCGGACATCTCGAACCAGAAGCAGGAGAGTTGGGTCAGAACCCAGCCCTTGCCTGGAATGCCTTCCCCCATGACTACATCGAAGGCTGAGAGCCGGTCCGTGGCGATGACCAAGAGCTGCCCCGGTCCGGCCTCATAGACATCTCGGACCTTGCCGCGGGAGAAAAGCCGCGCCCCAGGCACTCTGGTCACCGTGAGCACAGATTGATCAGTTGTTTGCATGTTGGCGGCTCAGAGCAACCGCCATTCTAAAACATTGGCATAGGTTGTCAATGAAAAAAAAGCGCGCGGCGATTTTAACGACGCCTACTGGATGTTGGATAGAGATTGGAATGAAACACAAGGCAGGAGCCGGTAGCGCGGACCACCGCTTTTGTGGTCCGCGTCTTTTCGGCCCCGTGATGGAGCGATCAAATTCGCGTGCGCGAATCGGAGGGCATTCTGCGATCAAACCGCAGCGTCTGTTTTGCTCGTCAACGCCCATGCCAGCATATTCGTTGAGAACCAGTGCCAGCGCTCGGGGGGAAAGGGCCAAGCCGTCAGCGGGCTGGCGGAGACCTTTCTTTTCAGGTCTGCGCCAGCCTGGCGGTGCGGTTTCTGCGATAATGGCGCCCGCAAATGGTCACGCTGGTACGACGTATGGGAACTTGTCATCCCGTTGGTGCTTGGCAATGGACGGCTTCAGCCCAGAAGGCACAGCCGTGCCGGAGACGAGGGACAGCATTACTTCGGGTGCGTTGTCGGCCATCGGCCGGCCGTTGCGGGTAGCGAAGCCGTATGTCGCGGGCGTCCCTACCACGTAGTGCAGGACGTCGGGGAACAGTTCCCGGGCCACAGTCTGACCGTAGCCCTGTGGGTCGCCGGAGGTCCCGCTGGCCGCTACGACGGCGGAGACCTTGTCGCCGATGTACTTGCCGATGGCATTGAAGTCTTGCGATGGCTGCCGGGTATCTGCGGGGTTGGTGAAGTAGGTGTCGTCTGGCCAGAAGATTGGCCACATCATGGGGTGCCCGCCGCGGTTGATCTGCCGCCAGCCGCCCGCGTCCGTGGCGAGTTTCGTGGCGCACCACACGCCGATGCGGGCGCCGGGTCTCAGCTGGGGATGCTGGTGGGAAACCTCCAGCACTATCGATTCAACAGTCGTGCCAGCGAAGCTGTTCTTCGCGTGTTCCGGGCGCCACGCCGAGAGGTCCACCGCGGTCCCGTTTTTGATTGCACCGTTGACGATCGCGAGTAGCGATAGGTCGATGTAGAACGAGTCGGCGATGCGTCCTGTCCAGATTCGGATGCCATCCTTGCTGGCCGGCTCGCCCGTTCGTCCTTCCAGCACGAGTTGGCCGGTTGCGGAGTCGTTGCGCGCCTCGGCGCCAGTGAGAGCGTGCACTTGCAGGTGCTGTCGTCCGTCGGAGCCCGGTTCGCCGAAGGACACTCGGTAGGTCAGCGTTTCGAAATCGGCTCCGTCGAAGTGCACCTTGAACTCATAGCGTGCCTCCGTGTGGAAACCTGGTTTTACGTGGACTCCGGTAATGGTCGAGTTGACGTCCATGATAAACACTGTGCTGCCGTCGCCTGAGAACACGTACAGGTCGTCGATATAAAGTTGGCCGTTCTGCGCTGCGAGAGGGGTATCGAGGTGATGAGACATAGGGTCACTTCCTTCCTTTCGGTGATGCCGCAGGTCATCGGCGCGCAACTCCGCCAGACTTAGTGCCGACAGTGCAGCACTGAAGCCGGCTCTCAGAGCGACGCGGCGCGTCACGGTCATCTGGAAACCTCCTTTTATGCGGGAGTTGGTAGCATAATCTTACATTCGTTCGAGGTCAAGGATAATCTTTCTCATACAAGATGAGCCTGAAAATAGGGGCCGGGGGTGGGGACGGTGTCAGGAACGTGTGAAGAAATTAACAAGCGCAGACCTGCTTTACAAGGTCTGCGGCTCTTCCAGGTTTCAGATGCGCGTGTCCTCGTCGGACGGCAGGCGCACCCGGTCGAGGCGCAGGCGTAAGATGGAGATAATTTAGCCGCCGCCACCACGGCGTGCGAGCCCCGAAAAGCCGCAGACCTTGTAAAGCAGGTCTGCGCTTCCATACGACCAAAACCTATCCAAGTTCCCTATCCGGATTTCCGAGGAAGAGAAGAACGGACGCCAAGGCGAGGCCGGGGAGGTCACGGTTGTCCCGCTACATCTCGCCAGGCGAGAGGGACGATTCGTCGGTCAGGGAGATTCCAGCCACGCATGCCTTTGTTGTCTTGGTAATCATCGACTGCGGCCCTGATGAATGCCGGCAGTCCGCGAGGTTGCCCCAGTAGTGGCGCCAGTGTTCTTATGTCGTCGAGTGATAACCCCTGAACAACGTCACTGCCGTTGCAGAGTAATTCAATAGTCTGCACAGTCCGGCGGTCTTTCGGCCTCAGCGAGGAAGTAATCGCGCACTTCTCGTTGCAGCTCCCAGAACTGCGGGAACACCCGCTTCGCAGCCAACAGTCGTTCGTTTATATTAGCGAGCTCCGCGTCGGAGGTCGATTGTACCCAGGCGCACCATAGGCGGGCTATCTCTTCTAAACTGGGGGCGGCAGCGGCCGCTTGGCCGAGTGGGGTGAGGGTAGGTGGATCTGCAAAGCCAAGCAGTTTCAGTTCACTGCGTTGCTTACCTGATGTGTGCCCGGTGTTCCAATTAGCTAGCACTTCCCGCACGTGATTCAAATTACGAATGTTGTTTCCCGCGTAATCGATATTCAGCAACCCAATGGGAAGTTGGACAGTTGCAAAGACGTCTTCCAGTGTGTCGGTGTCTTCAGCTTCCAGACGACGTCGCGCCACTCCCGGAAGAACTGCCAGCCCACGACGCACGCGAAGACGAGCGACCGCGCGACGCGTGGCTGCAGCACGCCAATGCACTTCCATGGCGCGCAGGCGCTCGGGCGTGAACTCAGCACTGCGATTCTGAAATAGGTCATTGAACCATACGTTGAGTGTGCGCAGGCCTGTCGAGTCGTCTCCTAGAACTCCGGCTTCCACGCTACTGGAGAACGCTGCGGAGGTAAGGTTGGAGTCTGTTGGGGAGCGGTTTACTATGGGCGACGGTATGTCGTCAAGGAAGGAAGCGCGCGATTCTGAAAAGTGTTGCGCTGAGGAAGCCTGACGCGTGTAGAATGATTTTGATGAACAAAGGGAAACGAAAGCCTAGAGCGATACTTAAGCGCCTCGGTAAGGTCCATTGGAACAGGACAAGGGGCGCTTTCGTCGTCGAAACTGACCTCGGTGCAGTCCTCCAGCTCTGCCCGAATTCCGAAGAAGACATTCGAGCCGGGGTCCACGTTGACGAAATTGCCGTGCCGAAAGCTCGTCAAGGACGACGCGCTGCTACGAAGGCGATGGGTGCGCTCTGCCACGTGGCCGACGAAGAGGGTATAGTGTTGAAAGGCGGGCCGATTGGCTGGAGCGGAGACCCCATGAGCGGAAGGTTCGTCGCCTGGCTTAAGCGGTTCGGCATCGAGCGAGACCCGTCACCGCCTACCAAGGTCCATGACCGGACTGCCTTCTATGCGCAAAGGCTACCAAGGTCACTTCGGGAAGGTACTTGCCAACTATGAGCCAGCCCACGCTTGCTCCGAAGTGATCGCCGCACTGGCCCTTTTGTGCATATCCGCCACGACATCGTAGCTGATGAACCTCGTTCGCCCTGCGATCGACTCAAATGAAGGATGCGCCACCTTCAATTCAAATTCGGTCCTCCGTACGGCCGGAGCTACTACCTTGAACATCGAATTGAAGGCGTCGAACCACACAAACTTCAGCAGTGCACCGTTCATATCGGTTGTATTCTCGACCTCAATAAACTCCGACGGAAACTTCCGTTGGCTGAACCAGATCACATCCACCGCAGCGGCATGGCGCACGATCTCAGGGTAGGTGAAGGGAAAGATATCTTCGAGCGTAATCAAACTTCCCAGCGGCTTGCCTAAAAAGCGTTTCCTACGATCCTGTTTTGGCACAAAAGTTTGCAGCTTCCTTAAATTGCCCAATTCCACCAGCAGCCCTTGATAATAAGTGTGGTCGCTTTCGGGCTTTGGCTTCTGTGTGAGCTCGGCTGGGAGCTTGTCCTTGGCTTCCAGCAAGGCCCACAGACCGGGGCGGATTGGGAAGAAATACTTGGGATTTTGCACGATGCGGTTTATAGACTTGAAAGGGGTCTTTGTTTCCCACTTCACCCCTGTGATTTTCAGTGCGTGTTTGTACAGTTGGCCGAGCGTTGCATAGCCACCATTTGCTCGCATCGCTTCGACAACCGCTTCGCGCTGGTTCATATGGCCAAGATTACCACGCAGCCTTTCCCCGAGTCCACGATACATTTTTCTCGGTGGTACAGTCCGATATTGTAGCGGCGAGTTTACCTCGCCACATTGCGGCGCAAAGCCGTCGTCACGAGGACGAAAATGGCCGGGTAAACCGCCGCTATTTCCAGGGCGGGTTGTACTGTTCGATGGGCCCGACAGCTTTCTTCCAATCAAACATCCAGGAGCCCGAATACGGCCAATCGCGTGGGTCGTGGACAAGGCCTTTTCTGACCGGATTGTTGAAAATGTACCACGCCACTGCATTGTGATCGTCATCATCTGTCAAGATATGGTCGTAGAAGCTCTTTTCCCAGAGATTCCGGAAACCGAGGGCACGGCCTTGGGATGTCGCAATTCCCTTGAAGTCGTGAAGGAGTGAGATCGCATCCGAGCTGTCGGAAAAACCAGCCAGTTCGAGGTGAACGTGGTTGGGCATAAAGCAATAGGCATACACACCGAAGGAATGGCAAGAGCACTGTGCCCGCAGGAGGTCAAGTAAGACCTTCACCAGTTGGCCGTGCGAGAAATGCGGCTTACCTAATGCTGTACACGCCGTGATGAAATACCATTGACGTCCCAAGTAGCAGGAGCGCGGCAAACGGTTTTTCTTGCGCACAAAGTGCGGGACTGGCATGGCGTGATTTTATCACCGCGGCGGCGAGTTTACCTCGCCACACGGCGGCGTAATACCGCGCCGGCGAACGCGGAATGGCGGGGTAAACCCGCCGCTACGATGCCCGCCAACGTAGCAAGTTCTATCAGGTCCTTAGGACGGTCCCTAACGATCTGGTAACAGTGGATGAGATCGCAGTTGGAATCGCACAGAACTGCGTTTTGCGGGCTCAAGCCAAAAAAGAGCGCGCCCCGTCCTAAGAAAGGTTCGAAGTATCTGCCGTACGTCCTGGGCGCGCATTTCAAAAGAAGCGGTACCAGGTGGGATTTGCCCCCTGCCCATTTCAGAAACGGCTTCGGTTTAGGCGGAGACTCTCCCCGTCCGAATATCTCAACTTGGCGCGGCCGGCCTATGTCGAAGCACTGAACTAATTGATTCACCTTTAATAATCGGCCTTTCGTCCCGAATTGTTTAGCGTCTTTCGCCTAAAAAATCTTCCCCGCGTTCTGCTTCCGGCAAGCGTGCCTATCGCTCCATATCGTACCTCTCAGCGGCGAATACCACAAGATCCTGTATAACACAGCAGATCCTATCAGGCCAGATGGCGGCACGCAAGCCCCCACGTCACCCGCCGGTGGCGCAGACATTGCCTTGTATGTCTGCGTCCTTATTGTCGCGGTGCAACTCGTCGCCGCCCAGGGTTTATAGCATCCGATCCATCGCCAAAACGGAACCGTGCTCCAGGTAGTAATATCGCCAACTTGACCACGGCCAGCGGGGTAGCGCACAGGTGGGCGCACTTTGCCCTCCTCTGCGGCTGCTTCTCGGGATTAACACCGGCCACCGCCGCTGCGCACACAGGCCCGAAAGCCGCAAAGGAATCCGTCGGCTGACGGATACCCCCGCGCTACCCCTACCTCCGGGCTTTCCACTTGGCCGTAAGACCCACCCGGAAAGGTGCCGCAGACGTGCGCTCCTGGAACGCGGGAGGTTGCTAGATTAGCGCTTATGGGGCAACACCCCCGGAATTGAGCAAGCCCACCAAGCCCGACCCTGAACGGGTCGAATATCTTTCCGCTCCCGTATCACCGCCCATAGGTACCGTCCGTCGGCTGACGGATACCTCCGCGCTGCTCCTTGAAGACGGCCAGCGCCAGGGCCGTCCAGTGCAAGAGGCTGACGATGCTAAACCCTGTGCTGGCGAGGAGGTGCTTGCGCAGGGTTGCGCCGTGCCGGAGGACCTTTGCCATTTCCATCACCGAATGTGCCCCCGCCTCTCGTCAGCAGCCGCAGCTCACTGGCTTTTTGGTTTTTCGAACTTCGCGTCTTCTATGGGAACGTTGTGCTTCACCTCGGTGAGCTTGATGGTGAAGCTGAAGTCCGACCGCACCTGATTAATTACGAAGGGCAGTTTGACGCCATCGACTTCGCGATAATCGCTGAGCCTGGTGTCGATATCGATTGTGCCCTGCGGGCCGTTCATCTCTATTTGGCTGCGGACCAGCAGCCCGGAGTCGGCGTCGAACGACAGAAGTTCCGGCGCGCCCTCCGCCGGAGTCGCTTGGACAACGTAGACATCGTGACCTTCAAAGCTCTCCTTGCCCTTCACGACCATCTTGGGATAAGTTTCTTTCAGCCTGATTTGCTGGTAGAAGTCACCACCGCGTTTCGAGGCGGCTGCTGCGTCACCGGTTAGCTCCTGGATGCCGGACTGCGGAGTGTCCAGCCAAGCCACGGTGCCGTCCACGCCCGAGCTTACAACGCCAAAGTCTGGGACGTCAGTGATGGTCACCATCTTGTTGGGTGCCTTTTGATAGATTTCCGTGGTGCCAGGGTTGCCCGTCTCTCCCAAAACAAAGGACCCTTTGGACACGCGGCTGGTGAGCTTTTCGAAGGCAGCTTTGCCGCCCACGGCTTTCTCGTACTTCGCTACGACCTCGTCCGGGCTCGGCAACGAAATCTGAGGTTGCGCTTGGCCCGACACAGAAATTGGTCCGGCCACTATCACAAACAAACACAAGGCCAGCTTGATTATGAAACTGGATCGCATCTTGCCTCCATGGATATCGGATTCTTAACCAGGATTTCCGTTTTCAACTCTTGACCGATGGTTAACATACACCTCACCGCTACTGAAGGCAATTGTGGATTGAGTTTGCGGCTCTCCCCGCTACCGCTACCATCAGCTCTCAGCCTTTGATCAAGCGGGGAAAGGGGCTTGGCCAATTTTGGATTTTGGGTTAGGCGACCGGGCAACGTAGCTGCCCACTGCCTACTGCCCACTGCCCACTGCCTACTGCCTACTGCCTACTGCCTACTGCCAACTGCCCACTGCCTACTGCCCACTGCCAACTGCCCACTGCCCACTGCCCACTGCCCACTGCCAACTGCCTACTGCCTACTGCCTACTGCCTACTGCCCACTGCCTACTGCACTTGTGCTGCCCGCGGAGCATCGAATCGGACGGAGACCAACTTGGAGACGCCCGGTTCCTGCATGGTGACGCCGTACATCACTCGGGCGATTTCCATGGTGCGCTTACTGTGGGTAATGAGGACGAATTGGGTGTGTCGGCTCATCTGTTCGACCATGCGGCTGAAGCGTTCGATATTCGACTCGTCGAGCGGCGCATCGACCTCGTCCAGAATGCAGAAGGGGCTTGGGGTGTAGCGGAAGATGGCGATGAGCAGCGCCAGCGCTGCCAGCGCTTTCTCACCTCCCGAGAGCAGCAGCACATTCTGAAGGCGCTTGCCGGGCGGCTGGGCCGCGATGTCGATGCCGCTGTCCGCATCCGATTCATCTGTAAGCCGCATCTCGCCTATTCCTCCGCCAAACAGCGAGCGGAAAGTCTCGGCGAAATAGCCGTTGATGGCTTGGAACGCTTCCAGGAATTGCTGGCGCGAGACCAGGTCGATTTCGCGGATCGCCTGGGTTGTATCTTCAATCGATGCCAGCAAATCCTGGCGCTGGGTGTCCAGGAAGGTGAGCCGCTCCTCGGCCTCCTGGAGTTCTTCCAGGGCCATCATGTTGACCGGCCCCAGATTCTCGATGCGGGTCTTAAGCTGGCGGGCCTCTTCTTCCGCGGCCTGCAAGGCTTCGCCCGCTAGCACGGACTCGGGCGGTAATTCAGCAAGCACTGCGGAAGGTTCCGCGTGCAGTTCCTCGCGACACTGTTGCTCCTCGTGAGTGCGGTCGGAATCGGCCCGGGCAAACGCCACCTCGGCTTCGGATCGCTTGGCGCGGTGCGTCTCGAGTTCGGCACGCGCGGCGTCCACTTGCAGGCCGAGCGTAGCGCGCAAAGCCTCCTGCGCTTCAGCCTCCTCTTCGAAGCCCTGCAGCTCGCCCCGCGCCCTCTCCAGTCCGCCTTCCAGTTCGCCCAGACGAACCCTATTGGTCTCGCCCTCTATCGCCAATTGTTGCTGTTGTTCGCGCCAGCTCTCCGATTGTTGCTGGAGTCGCGCCATGCGGCCGTGCGCGTCTACGCACATGCCCAGCAAGCGGGACACCTCGTCGCCGACGGCGCGTGTCCTTTCCTCGAGCGCGCTGCTGGCCCCACTTGCCTCGGCCAGCTTCTGCGCCAGATGTTCCAGGTCCGCGCGAAGCTCGCGGAGCGTTCCGGACAACTCCGTGACGGCTTCCTCGCGGCGCGTCTTTTCGTGTCCCGCCGCTTCCAGGTCCGAGTGCAGTCCAGCTTTCCGTTGTTCGGCCAAGGCGAGGTCGCGTTGCAAAATTGCCGCTTCGGATTGGAGGACTTTAAGCTGTGCGCTCGCCCGCTCGCAGGCGTCCCGCGTCTGGCGCAATTTCTCGTCGGCCACTACGGCTCGCTTTTCCGCTTCCTGCTTGTCCGCTGTCAGGCTCCCGTGGTTTTTGGCGAGTTGCGCCGCGCGGCTGGCGGCTTCGGCCAGCGCCGTCTCGTTCGCTTCGATTTTGCCCTCCATGTCGGCGGTGCGGCGCTCGAGTGCGCGAAAGTCGCGCCGCAACGCCAACGGCCCGGCACTTGACCCTTTGCCGCCGGAAACCAAGCGATGCTGATAGTGCTCGCCCGTCCGGGTCAAGAAGTGGTATTCGGGGTAGGCGCCTGCCAGGCGCTGGGCGGTGGCGGAGTCCTCGACCAAGTAAGCATGGGCCAGCGTCGGCAGCCCCAGGTCGCCATTCAACCCCAGCGATTTCTGGAAGGTTATCAGCTCTCGCACCGGGGCCACCACCCCCACCTCGGAAGAGAGTTCACTGTGCAATTGCCCGTTTGCATCGTCATGCGGAGGGATATGGGTAACGAAGAAGGTGGACCGCCCTCTTCCTTCCTCGCGCAGCAGCGCGATGCCGGAGCGGGCCTGTTCGTGTTGTTCCACCACCACGCATTCGAGTTCGAGCTTGAGGAAGTCCTCCACTACCTCTTCGTAGCCGGGCGAGACTTCCACAAAATCAGCCAGCACGCCAAGGGGGCGGAACCGGTGCCCGTTTATGGGGATTTCCCCTGCCAGCAGCCGCCGCACACTATCTGTGCTGTAGGCGTGGCGGGCCAGGGATTCCTCCAGCGCCTGCTTGCGCGCTGCGGCGCCGGAGTGTTCCCGGCGAAGCGTTTCGAGCGCCGCCCGCCAGGAAGCTTCCTCGCTTCGCGCCCGCTCGAGCGCCGCCTCGGTTTCGCTCAACGCGCGGGCCAGGTCTGCCAGCGACATTTTGTCGTGCTGCTGCGCGGCGATCGAAGCCTCCAGCGCGGCCGCCCACCGCCGGTGCTCCTGCTCGACGCGCTGCTTCTCGGATTCGGTGCGCGTAGCTTGCCGGGAGAGGGCCAGGCTCGCTTCCTCGGCCTGCACAAGCTGGTTTCGAAGCTCCGCAGCATGGCTCACGGCGGCAAGCAACGCCTGGCGGAAAGACTCTACCTCATTCTCCGCTGCCGCCACCTGACCGCTTAGCGAGTCCTGGCGCGACAGCAGTTGGGCTAGAGTCGCTTGCGCCGCCGTCCAATCCCGCTGCACCTGCTCGAGTTGGAGGGCTCGCTCTTTGCTTTGCTCTTCCAGTGAGGTCAGTTGGGCCTGGAGAGCGGCTTTTTCCCGGGCCGCGTCCGCAGCCCGCGCCTCGAGGCTTGCTGCCTGCTGGCGCACTTGCTCGCAACGCGAGAGCAAGCGCTCGCGCTCGAGGCCGCTTTGCGAGATCTCCTCCCGCAATTGCGTGAGCCGGCGCTCCCATTCCTCGTGCTTCTGCGCGGCGGCCTTCTGTTCCTGCTCCAGGGCCTCGAGCCTCTGGGCCGCGAGTCCACAGGCTTCCTGCGTCTGAGCCACTTCTCTCCCCAGGCGCGCGCACTCCGCCTCGAGGGCAGCCCAGCGCGAGGCGAGGACCACTTTCAGCCGGGCGCGCAACTCATCGCGCAATTCCTTGTAGCGCCGTGCCTTGGAGGCCTGGCGCTTTAGCGAGTTCACCTGCTTGCTCACTTCTTCCAGGATGTCGGTGATGCGAGCCAAGTTCAGCCGCGACGATTCCAGCTTGGCCTCCGCCAGCCGCTTGCGCGTTTTGAATTTGGAAACCCCTGCGGCCTCTTCCAGGATCAGCCGCCGGTCCGATGGCCGGGAGCTTAGAACCTGCCCGATTCGCCCCTGTTCGATGATGGCGTAGGATTCCGGGCCAAGTCCGGTGCCCATGAACAAGTCTTGGATGTCGCGCAGGCGACACTCTTGGCCGTTGATCAAATACTCGCTGTCACCGGAGCGAAACAGCCGGCGTGTGACCGTGATCTCGCCCGCGCGATGGCGAAGTTTGGCTGGCCGGCTCCCCTCGCCCTCATCGTCGTCCTTGTCGCCCGCCTCGACTTCAACTTCCTGCGCTTCTGCTTGCGGGGGTTCTTTCTCTTCCTCTGGAAATCCGGCCTCGTTGTACTCCGGGTCGACGAGCGTCATGCTGACTTCCGCCAGGCTGGTGGGAGGCCTTGTTCCCGTGCCGTTAAAGATGACATCGGCCATCCGCTCGCCGCGCAGGCTCCGCGCGCTCTGCTCTCCGAGAACCCAGGACACAGCGTCCGAGAGATTGGATTTGCCGCAACCGTTCGGTCCCACAATGGCGGCCACGCCATCCGCGAATTCGAGCCGCGAGCGCTCCCCGAATGACTTGAAGCCCAGCAGCTCGAGTTTTTTCAGTTTGTACAAGCTACACCCCTTCCCTCTGGTCTATCCAAGGAGGCGCAAACCCACGCTCGCTTTGAAATGGAAGCCAGAAGCATCGCCCGATACTCTATGGTGGGCCCATTATGTAGCCGACACTGACACAGCAACATGGCTCGCCACCTGGAGTGGCAAAGGCGTCCCGTGCGCAGCTCGCCCGACCCGGCCCAAGCTTACCTTCTGGCGCGCATGCAAAGGCGGAGGCGAGCAATCCCCTCGAACGTCAGAGTATAGGTAGCACGAAAAGGGGAGGAAGTAAAGGGAAAACCACAAAGCGTGGGATTTTTGAAAACGCCCGCCCCCATATGTAGGGGCTCGTTCGCGACGCCCTTGGCCTGTGGGGCCATGTTGGGACTCCCTCACCCGTCGCGCTCCGGCGCCTTCATCAGCCGGAGCGTGACGGGTGAAGGGTTAGTCCCGGCATGCGCCGAACTTCCTTCGCCCCGCCAACTCAAGCCTATGGCAAGCATGCATGTCTGTCTCAGGGAGATACGGACCTTGCGGGGAGGCACCTGGCGACGATTTCCGCGACGTCAACTATCTCGAGGTCGTCGCGCTGGGCGTGGTTGGCGGCGTCCTGAAGCATGATGGGACAGTAAGGGCAGGCGACCGCCACCGTCGCGGCTTGAGTTTCGGCGAGCTGAGCAAAGCGAAGCTCGTTCACTCGTTGGCTCGCCTGCTCCCGCTGGTCGTCAGTTGTGAAAAGCCTGGCGCCGCCGGCTCCGCAGCATTGCGTGTTTTGGCCATGGTGCGCAGGCTCCGCCAGCCAGACGCCGCAGGAATGCAGGATCATGCGAGGCGCAGCGGTGATCCCCCGGCCTCGGGCAAGATAGCAAGGGTCGTGGTAGGTTGCAGGCAGGGGTGATGGCTCGAGGGGAAGGTGAGGGAGGAGTTCCGCAATGAATTCCGTATGGTGCACAACTTTGATATCGAGTTTCGCGTAAGACAGGATTTGCCGGTAGTCTTTATCCAGCATGGTGGTGCAGTGCGGGCAGCACGAAACCAGCTTTTTCACCTGGGCATGGGCTAATGTCTCGATGAGTTTTTCCGAAAGTTGCAGGAAGAGGTATTCGTTGCCGGCGCGCCGCGCCGGTTCGCCGCAGCAAGTTTCACGGGGAAGCACACCCCAAGTAACGCCCGAGGCATCGAGGATTTTCTTCATAGCCACTGCGACCGCCTGGCCGTGCTGATCGAAACTCAATCCGCAACCCAGCCAGAAGAGCCATTCCTGGCGGCCATCGAAAACGGGAAACTGCTTCGAAGTGAGGAGAATCTGTCGCGTGTCGTGAGCTATGCCCCAGGGGTTGTGAGGCGCGCGTTCCATCGTTGTAAACAGTTGGGCGACTTTCTCGTTGCTGATGCGCCCCTCGCTCACCAGTCCGCGCCGGAGGTCGAGGATTTTTCTTCCCACATGCTCGATGCCCACCGGACATACGTATTCGCAGGCGCCGCAGGATAGACACTGGAAGAGGTCTTCCTCCGAAACAAAGACCTTGCCCTGGCTCTTCTCCGTGGCGGTCCCTGCAACCACATCGCCGCCGCACAGGAGACCTTTTTGCAGGTCAAGAATGATCTCCTTGGGGCTGAGCGATCCTCCCGCGAAGTTGGCCGGACAGAAATCGGTGCAGCGGCCGCACTCGACGCAGGCATTAACGTCGAGAACGTCCTTCCGGCCAAGATCCTGGAAGCGGATCATTCCCAGGTCCTCGCCATCTTCCCGCAGGGCACGCATCGTGCTCGTTGTCTCTGAGCCGAAGAATATCGTGAAAGGAGCAAGCGCCAGGTGCAGGTGTTTCGATAAGGGAATTACATCAAGGAGCGAATAAAACGTAATGGTATGGGCCCACCAGTTTACTTTCCAAGCCAGGCTTCCGACAGGAAACACTCCCCAGCCCAACAGATAAGTCACCATGAGGGCTGAGATAAGAAAGGCCACGAGGCCGGAGGTGCGGGAGAGTTCGCCCAGGGCCTTCGGCCTTGATACAAACCGTCGAAATGACAGGCTGAGCATGGCCACGAGAACCGCCACAGCCCATACCGCCACGAACGTCCCATACCAAGTCCGCGCCTCGGTTGCTTTTGATAGTCCTCGCAGTCCCAGCAAGAGATGATTTGCGCTCACCCCGACGAAGGCAAGAAATCCCCACAAGACGGCGGCGTGGAGTATGCCGACAACTGGCCGGTCGCGCACCACCTTGTATTGCAGGAAGACTTCTACAAAAACACGCCATAGTCGCTTAAGGATGTGGTCGTGAGGCAGATCTCCGTGGTGGTGAATCACAGACGAAAGCCGCCGGTTGACTGTTTTGAGGAATAGCCAAATACTCACCAGGGAGAGCGCGACGAACAACGCTCTCGAGAGGCCGCCGAAAAGAAAGACGGCACCGAAGGCGGCCGGGATGGCTGTAATCATCGCTGAGTTTTCCTATTCACCCTTTTCAACGGGGTAACCTTTGTTCACCCAGTCCGTCCCCAAGTTGTCAGGAATGTAGAGCACCTGCAGCTTTGTGAAACCCATGTTGTGCAAGGCTTCATAGGCCGGCTTTACGTTCGGACAATGGCTCCAGGGGCAGCACCCACAATAAATAACGATGAATCTGTTTCGGGGCAGAGCCTCCACATGTTTTTGCAATTGTTGCACCACTGCTTGGCTGGCGGCCGGACCGAAGAATACGGAGCCCGGAATATGGGCTTGGGTATAAGGAAGTCGAAAGCCAACATTGATGAGGAGCGGTCTCTCGCGTTGGGGTAATTGGAGGATTTTGGCAAGGTCCTGAGCGCTGAGGAGATCGGCGTTAGGGATTGGAGGTGCCACCGTTTTGCCTTGCGGGGGAGGCGGCGTCGGCACGGCTGCTGCGGCAACGATTAAGCGGGTCCCGATCCCGATGGTAGGAAGTGAACCCAGAAAGAACAAGGCCGCGATGGCAACTGCAACTCCGCAAGAGCTGGGAGACTTCATTATCGTTGACTCCTCCGCGGTCACTCTTCCATCCTTTGTACCTCAGAAAGGATGAAGATGACCTGCCGGCATTATCTTCATGAGGCGATTCACCCACTCCGCCCAGCCCCATTTGCACCTCAGGCTGAATAGCAATATACGCCTCACGGTAACTCCGTTCAAGGGCCGTTTCATTACCGCTTGGTTCGCGCCCCCGTGTCCTCCCTGAGCGAAAGAGCTTCCACAAGGGGGCGGCGGGTGTAGACTTTAAATCAGCTTTGATTTCAACATGCCGATGCCGGTTGACGAATCTGTGTGATAGCCCTGCCCGGGCTGTCATTCCGAGCGGAGCCCCGGACCGAATGGTCCAGGGCGGAGCGAGGAATCTCGCTCTGGGTGTTTCCAAGGCGGTGCGAGATTCCTCGTCGCCTGCGGCTCCTCGGAATGACACGCAAACTGGGGTTATCACACAGACTCTTGACGCCCTGCTGCGGATTTGCCGCCGGTCCTTGTCCCGCGAGGATTCAAGCTAGTGCCTAGTTGCAGAAGTTAGCAAACTTATTTGTCGCGGCATGGAAGGGCGGGGCTTTAGCCCCGCCGTATGGCTCAGACTCGATCTGGGGGGCTTTAGCCCCTGAAGCAAGGTGGCTTCAGGGCCTAAAGGCCCATTCAACTTTCCGCCCCGCGGCGGCGGGGCTGAAGCCCCGCCCTTCCGAGGGTCACAAATAACATCGGTTATTAATGCAACCAAACGCTAGGAAAATAGGAGGAAGCCGTGAAACGAATCCTCCTTGTCATGATTTCGTTCGGTGGCCTGGTACTGCTCGCCCAGGCACAGATGACGCGAGACAGTGAAGGCCAGGTCCGAGAACTCGAGGGGCAGCGCTTTCGGGCCATGGAGACAGTCGACGTAGCGACGCTCGATCGCATCCTCTCGGATGACTTGATCTATACGCACGCCAACGGTTTGCAGCATACTAAAGCCGAGCTCATTGGGGTTATCGGCTCCGGCGACTTCAAGTATGAATCCATCACTCCAGGTGACGTTCGGGTACGCATTTATAACGAGACTGCTGTGGTAAACGGGCGGGCCTCGATGAAAATCAAGAGCGGGGCAGGAGAGCAGGTTTTCAAGCTTTGTTACCTGGACGTGTATGTCAAGCAAGACGGCCGTTGGCAGATGGTGGCTTGGCAATCGTCACGCGTCGCCCCTTAACCTCTCGAGGATTGAGTGCGGTCAGCTCACCCGCAAGAAGTGTTATTTACAGTGGATACTGGGGCTGTCGGCCGCAACTAAAGGGACACTCTCCGTGCCCTCCGTGCCTCTCTCAAGCTTTAACACGGAGAGCACGGAGGATCTCAGTGACCTCGGTGTTGAAGCTCGTCTTTCCACAGAGTACACGGAGGGCGCAGTGAGAGGAGGAGAAATCTTCGCGGCGCAAGGAGAACCTGACTGCCAATGGTGCAGAAGCGGCCAGGCGCACTCGGGGTGCTTTACATTCCTTGCACCATGTCAGCCGAAGTCGAAGCGCGCGGGCGAGACTAACCCCATTTCTCACCAACTCGAGGCGGTGGGCCCGGGGCGCCGGAAGGGCGGGGCTTTAGCCCCGCCGCAATCGGGGCGTGCCTCCTCCTTATGGGAACAATCAGTGGGCCTTGTAACGGCGGGGCTAAAGCCCCGCCCTTCCCCTTCGTGGTGAGAAATCCAGACTAAGTTCGGGGTTTCGTGAGTGTGCTAACGTATCCGCGCGGGGGATCGAGGAATAGTTGGCCACGGTGCGCCCTTGGGTCACACAACCTGCCTCTAGCATGAGGAATTCTTTTCGCGTGGGCAACAGTCCGAAGAGAACCAGCCTGTCAAGATCTCCGAATGGACGGCGAGCCCCCGCAGCCACTTCTACGGGTAGGCCGTTATGCATCCAAGTGGAGAGGAGCGCAGAGCCAGACATCCCAGAACCCCGTTTCGGGATAGTTTCCGATTGGCCGACATCCGTTCGGAATGCAACGGGAACTGAAGAGTCACCACGGCGGCAGCAACTCCTCTTCAAGAAATGACGGAGTTTGCTGTTGTCCCCTGTGG
>Ga0326728_10000332_pt1 | contig 191024 bp, 185 predicted proteins | sample MB3enrmetagenome_FD_207602 | JGI IMG/M metagenome (GOLD analysis project Ga0326728, IMG submission 207602) | Lab enriched peat soil microbial communities from McLean, Ithaca, NY, United States - MB31MN | ecosystem: Environmental > Terrestrial > Soil > Wetlands > Peat | place: USA: New York... | reverse complement strand
GCCAACTGCCGCCAGCTCCCGAAGCTTGGATTTTAGAACCCAAGACGAGGCCTATGCCGCTAATGGGTTCAACAAATTGGGCTTATGGTGTGAGATAGGAAGTGGTACAAAGAACGGGGGCAGGTCAATAAGCCATCAAAAATCCTCTGAAATAACCCGTACTTCCACAAAGGGCAAAGCGGTCTTCTTTTTGACCTCTACCCACTTCCTGATATCGGTCTCCTCGACCGAAATGTTCTTGGGGTCGCTAATGAAAATAAGCAAAAAGCGTCCGGTTGGTATCTGATAGTGGATAGCGGCTAAAGTCCTTCGGACATTCGTGTTCTCCCACGTGAATAAGTCCAATCCATTCACACCATCCACGCCAATAATCGGCTGGCCATATTTAGTGGTGAAACAGTTGAAAAAATAGGGGATGGCATGGTCATCCACGAAATGGCGGTCCACCTCTCCGACCGATACGCGGATGTTGGTCAAAAAGTTCTGAGGACTGAAATCAAAACGGAGGGAGGCGTCATAATGGTTGATGGTGGTGGAAGCAAATAACTGAAAACGATTGGTGGATCGAGGGCCAAGGATGTAAGCGGGGTCTTTTTTGAGTCGTTCCAAAACCAAGCCTTTGGACATGCCCAGGTATATGGTCCGAAAGCCGTTGGGAGCTTTCTCGAATTGCTTTTGGGAACAACTCGTGGAAAGAAGGCAAGCGAAGACTAGGGTTAGGATGAGGATTAATTTATTCATAAAGGGTCCCGGCCATTAATGACTAAACCAGCAATAACTCATCATCCGGGGTGAGGAACCGCCATTTGCCGGGTTCCACATCCAGGTTCAACCCGCCGATGCGGATCCTCTTGAGGTCCAACACCTTCAAAGGCGTCCCGAACTTCTCATCCTTCATGGTGCCGAAAAGACGGCGGATATGACGGTTCTTGCCCTCGTCCAGTACCACTTCCAGCTTGGTCTTTGCCCCGCCGCCGCCGATGACCCTTACCTGGAAAACCTTCAGGATCTCGCCGGAATTTTCCACGCCCTTCAGGGCCATTTTCATGTGCTTGTCGGTCACGATACCCCGCACGAAAACCTCGTAGGTCTTCAAACAACCCCCGGGGGTGGTGAGACGGTCGGCCAATTTGTCATTGCGGGTGAAAAGCAACAGGCCTTTGGAATCCATATCCAGTCGTCCCACGGGTTTCCAATGGCTCTCGTAAGCCCATTCGGGCACGAGTTGATAGACGGTCTTACGGTCCTTCTCGTCGGAACGGGTGACCACATACCCTTTGGGCTTATTGAGCATGAGAAGCTTGGGTTTTATTTCCATTGTCCTAATGACCTATCTTGAAGAATTGTTCAATGTTCGAGGGTCTGGAATATCTTTTCGGCGGCGGTCTGTCCAGCGGCGATGGCGTCCGGGATACCGCTTCCTTTTATTCCGTTGCCGGCCAGGTAAAGACCCTTGGTCTCCTCGGCTTTTTGAAGAAGCCGGGCGACCTGGCTTAAATGGCCTGGACGATAATAAGTCATGGAAGAGTTATAGAGGGACAAATGATTCATGACCGGCCTGTTCCTGATCCCCAGGACCGGCGTCAATTCCTCCAAAACCTTGTTTAGCAGGCTTTCCTCCCCTTTTTTCGCCAGGCTGACCGCCTCGGCGCCCAGGAAAACCCTCAGGAGGACGTAACCGTCGGGAGCCCTTCCCTCGAATTTGCGGCTGGAGAAACTGCACCCCACGATGAGTTTCTTCTCAATAGAGGGGACCACGAAGCCGAAACCATTCAATAGATGGGTGATGTCCTCCCGGCGGAAACCCAGGTTCAGGGTGGCCGAGTCGTGGGCGGGGATGCCAGATAAAAGCTTTTGCCATTCGTTGTCCAGATGGCCGATGAGGGGAAGCATCTTGGAAGGCTGAATGGCCAAAAGGACCGCGTCGGCCTCGATGGAACGGTCGTTGGCTGATATCTCCCAGGTGCCTTTATCAGAAGTCCGTAGGGATTGGACACCATTTTGCAACCAGAGGGATTCCATGGGGATTTTGGAGGCCATCGCGTCCACCAGGGTCTGCATACCCTTGGGGAAGGTGGCGAAAAGGGAATAACGGGCGCCCGAGACCTTTTTCTGGGAACTCATCCGGCGGTGGGCCATAGCCTTCAGGAGCGAACCGTGTTTAAGTTCCATTTCCTTGAAGTGGGGCGTGCTGGCGTTGAGGCTGAGTTCGAAAGGATCGGCGTTATAGACCCCGCCCACCAGGGGTTGGGCCAAATGATCCAAGACTTCCCGTCCCAAACGGCGGGTCACGAAATCCCCCACGCTCTCATCCTGGACATCCCGTCGCACCGGGATGAAGGGTTCCATGGCGGCCCGTAACTTACCCAGCGGGGAAAGAAGGGGGGTGGTCATCAATGGCATGAGGCGGGAAGGCGCCATCATATAGAAGCCTTCGGGAATGGGGCAAAGCCTGTTGCCTTTGAGTATGAAGGATTGGGAAAGGTTGGGGTTCGTGCCCATCAGTTGAGAATCCAAACCCAGTTGTTTGACCATCGCCATGCCGGCGGGTTTTTCCGTGAGGAAACAATCCGGGCCCTCCTCCAACAGGAAGTCGTTCTCTACCACGGTGCTGACGGTTCCCCCGGGGTTCTTGCCCTCGTCCAGGATATTCAACTCAAGGGCTGTGTTGTTCTTCTGAGCCAACTCCCCCAGGCGCATGGCGGCGGCCAGGCCGCTGACCCCGGCCCCGATAATGACTACCCGGACTTGGTTCACGCGAGGGCCTCTTCCACCAACGAGGCCAACATGCCGATAAAGGATGGATGGGTGCCCACGGTCTTGGCCCGGACCATATGGACCCCGACCCTTTTGGCCTTTTCCTGGGCCAGGGTGTCGATGTCGTAAAGTACTTCCACGTGGTCCACCAGAAAGCCGATAGGGGCCACCACGCAGGCGTTCAGGGATTCTTTGGCGCGAAGCTCGATGAAGTCCCCCAGGTCAGGTTCCAGCCAGGGATCGTCGGGTTTGCCGCTTCGGCTGGTGAAGGCGGTTTGGTAATAAGGCATGCCGACCCTTTCGGTGACCCTGGCAGCGGTTTCCTCGAACTGCGCCATATAGGAAGAGGTGTTGGACATGGGACGGGGGATGCTGTGGGTGGTGAAGATAAGTTCCGCCCGGTTTCTTTCCTTTTCCTTCGCCGTCAACTGGGCATAGGCCGCCTTCACATTCTGCTCGATAGCGTGGATGAAGCCCGTTCGGTCATGCCATTCGGGTGCGTAGGTCACGGTTGGGACTGGTTTGCCCTGGCTTTTCAACCCTTCCAAGGCCTCGTCCACCAACAATAAGTATTTGATGAAGGAGGCGGGACTGCGGTGGGGGGCCATGATGATGGCGAAAATATCGGTAAGACCCTTCTCGGAAAATTCGGCGAGCTTGGCCGCGATGCGTGGTTCGGAATGGGCCAGCCCGATATGGACCGGAAGGGAAACACCCCGAGAGGCCAGCAGTTTTTCCAGGGCGGAGGCCTGAGCCCGGATGAGCCGGTTGAAGGGGGAGATGCTGCCGATCTGGGCGTATTGGCCGGCCACTTTTTCCAGGCGCTCGCGGGGGACGGGGGCGTGGCGGACCACATCCTGGAGGAAGGGTATGACTTCCTCAGGCTTTTCCGGACCGCCAAAACCGATGAGAAGCACCGCGTCAATTTTCACGAACGACTCCTAAAAGAATGAGAACTATAGGTCCCGTATTGATTCCGGTTCGCCCAGGTTAGGTTACGACATCAACCATATGGCAAGGACATAAATCCCAACACAAGCACAAGAGCATAAAGAATTAGTGGTTTTGGCACAAGGGCGGGATCAAGAAGAGGGGGTCAAGCCTTCCAGTTCTTGACCGTATCGATCATGACGCGGACGTTTTCCATTGGCGTCTGGGGAAGGATGCCGTGGCCCAGATTGAAGATGTAGCCCGGGCGACCCTTGGCTTTCTTGAGGACTTCCAGGGTTTTTTCCCGGACCCTGGGGGGGTCGGTCAAAAGAACGTTCGGGTCCAGGTTGCCTTGGACCGCCAGGTCGCCCAACTGTTCCCGGGCTTTGTCCAGATCGACCCGCCAATCCACCCCAATGACATGGGCACCGCAATTCTTTAGATACGGATAGAAGGGTTCGGTTTGGGTGCCGAAATAAATGACCGGGATGCCAGGTTTGATGCCCGCGATCAGGGTCTTCAGGAAGGGAAGCGCGAATTTTTGGAATTCCTCGGGGGTAAGGATGCCCACCCATGAATCGAAAAGTTGAACGGCTTGGGCGCCGGCTTCTATCTGGGCGTTCAGGTAATCCTGGGTCGCATTCACCAACCGGCCCATTAAACCGTTCCAGGTCGAGGGGTCTCCCGCCAGAACGTTCTTGAGATGGCTGTATTCCTTGGACCCGCCGCCTTCTATTAGATAAGAGGCCAGGGTGAACGGCGCTCCGGCGAAACCGATCAAGGGGATAGCCGGGTTCAACCGCGACCGGATAAGCCGTACCGCTTCCAAAACATAACCCAGACCTTTCGTGATAACGCTATGTTTCAAACGTTTCAGGTCCTCGGCGCTTCGGAAGGGGTCATGAATGATGGGTCCGCCCGACTGGGCGAATTCCAGATGGAATCCCAGGGGTTCGGAGATGAGGAGGATGTCGGCGAATAGGATGGCGGCGTCCACTCCCAGGACTTCCTGGGCGGAAACAGTGGCCTGGCAGGCCAACTCAGGGGTCTTGCAAAGTTCCAGGAAGGAAACCTTGGAGCGGATCTCCCGATACTCGGGAAGATAACGTCCGGCCTGGCGCATGATCCAAAGGGGTGTGCGGGAAGTCGGCTCCCTTCGGCAGGCTTTCAAGAAAAGGCTTTCTTGCAGGTCGGTCTTTTTAACGGGGCTTAAGGGCGAAATTTTCTTTTTTTCTTCGAGCAGGCCCACACTTTTCTCAGCTGCTTCCTTGACCAAGAAACCCATCTTGGGATGTTCGGGGATCAGATCTATACCAAGCCCCCGGCTTTGAAGGGCCTCGGAAGCGATGGAGCCGATGGAACAGACCACTATTTTAGAGAAGGCCTCAAAGAGATGTTTTTCCTTACCCAAACCCTTGGCGACATCCAGGACGTTCTGGACCTGGTTGGCGCTTGTGAAGAGGGCCACCTGGACCTTTCCCTCCAGGATGGACTCGATCAAGCGGACCAGTGGGGCGGTATCCTCAGGCAGGGCCCAACGGTAAACAGGAATCGGTAGGACTTCGATGGCTCCTCTTTCCTTCAAGGCGTCCAGGAAATCAGGGTTGGAGACTCCATATTCCTGAACGGCGATCCTTAAACCCAGGATGGGTTTTTGAGTGTCCAGTATCTGGATGACTTCCCGCCAGGTGTTGGGTTCGGGAGCCACGATGGAAGGGGGCAGTCCATAGTCCTGGAGGGCCTTGACGGACTTGGAACCCCTGGCTGCGATGGTGACCTTCTTCAGGGTGGAAAGAATATCGGATTTGGAAAAGCGGCTTTCCAAAACCTGAAAAAGGGAACGGGTTCCGACGCCGGTAAGGAAAATGACCATAGCCAGTTGGTTGGCCTGGAGCCTCTCGAAGAAATCGAAAATGGCCTGGTTCTCCACCAGGGGGATCTCCCGCATGGAAGGGGCGACCAGGGGTTTACCACCATGCCGGAGGATGAGGTCTTCCATCTCTTTGGCCATTCGGCTTTCGAAGGCGGCAACCGTGAGGCCTTGAAACCCTTGTTTTCCCGTGTCGATAGGTACGTTCATCATGGGCGCAGTATAAAAGTGCTGTGGGGTGAAATCCAGCGATGTCATGGGGAAGTCCCAAAATTCTAGTGACAACCAGGGACTTATTTTCAAGAATGAATCATGTCCTTTCGATACAACTTTTCTGTCGACCCTTTTCCTCTTATCCGCGAACCTTTTTTTTATTTCACGGTTTGGTCAATGGCGGCCATTCTCCTTTCTTATTTCCATTTGGCCCCTATCACTCAAGTTTGGATCGGTTTCATTGGTATCGTATTGCCGGTCATTCTTTGCATCCGAATGGTCCCATTCGGCCCATTGGAATGGATCGAAAGATCGAAACGAGAAACATTCAACCCTCCTTTTTGGGCTTTCGCGCTGGTGACGCTGGGAGGCGTTCTCCTGCGGTTCTACCGATTGGAAGACTTGAGCCTTTGGCCCAATAAGGATGAGGGAACTTACGCGATCGACGCATTGGAATTGGTCCGCCAGTGGAAGATGGTTTTTTTTTATGGGGCCGGGGAGATCCCACCTTTCTATCGCTTGCTGGAAGGTCTTTATTTTAAATGGGTCCCACCGTCATTATTTTCACAATGGTTTTTTCCCGCGGTAATCTCAACGGCGACCCTTCCCCTTGGCTATTGGGCGGCCAGACAATTTTATTCCAAGTCTTTTTCCTTCCTGTGTTTTGCTTTATTGGCGTTGGGATTTTGGCCGGCCTATTTGGGCCGATTTGCCATGCCGGGATCTTTCCTTTTCTTCTGGGAAATCCTAACGCTGGGAACACTCGGAGCCTCCTTGATAGCTTCTTCGCCTCGGAAACAGATAGGTTGGTGGTCCGTTCTGGCGTTGGAAGTGGCGGGAGGGTTCTATATTATCGCGCCCAACTGGATAGCGGTGGCATTGGCGGTAACGATCGCAGTCGGGGGTTGGGCTTATCAAGACTTAAAATCTCGACGGGGCATGACGTTGGTTTATTTATTCGTCCTGACGGCGGGATTGATCCCTTTTGTAGCGGAGGTATTTATTCAGGGATATGGAGGTCATGTTCGGAGCCTTTGGACAGGTGATCCAACTTCTTTTTGGAACAACAGGATGATCAACGGTGGATCTTACCTTGCCGAAATATTTTTCGGGGTCGAACCGAAGACCTTTTGTTATGGCCCCTTTTGGGGCGGATTATTGGATCCCCTTTGGGATGGGGCTTTTTTTATGGGCCTCATCGTTATTTTTCGGATGGGACGGTCTTTGGCATCGAAATGGTTTTTCCTTGCCTTGGGTTTGTTCCTCTTCCCAGGGATAGCCTCCCACGATGTGGAAATGCTGAGGGTATTGATCTTGGCCCCGTTGTTAATCGTTGGGACGGTCTTTGGTTTCCAAACCTTGAAGTCGAGGATCCGGGGTGGGAAAGGATGGGTCGTCATTGGTTCGCTGATCCTCTTATCCGGTGGATTGGATCTTTATCATTTGGCAGTACCAGGTTCGATGGCCTGGAGAGGATCGAAAGATTTTTTTGAGTCCCTCAAGTCGGCGGAATCCTTTAAGTCCTATCAGATACTGAACCAAAAGTCCAAAAAGGATGGGCCGGGATACTTGTTCCTGGATTTTGTTTCCGTTCCACTCGACCAAACTTTGACCCTCGCGTCCTATCCCTTCAATGCCACCCTTAATGAAGGCTTGAAATCGGTGAAACCAACCTGGATGGCGTTCTTGACCAATGTGAATTATCAACCATTCCTCCAACAGAGATTCCCTGAGGCCCAGTGGTTTGTTGTGGGGGACCATTTGATGCCTTGGGATGGCGAGATAATGTTGTGCGTCCTGCCGATCGATGGACACATCCAGCCGATGTTGGAAAATTGGTTGATCGCTGACGTTTTTTTTCACGAAGTCATGGTGGCATTAACACGACTTCCTGAAGGGAAGGATCGTGAAAATGTTTTAAGGGATTTCACGAAAGGTTATTCGAACATTCAAAACGATCCTTTTTTGAGTTCCTCTTTTTGGGAGATCATGTATTTCAACCAAAGCGCGGATAAAAAATTCGACGAAGCGTTCATGGATCTGCGCCAGATCATGAAGACAGGTTATCCGGCCGCTCATATCTATAATGAGTTGGGCGCCATGTTTTGGGCCAGAAAGGACCCATTGGACGCCAAAAAGGCCTTTATTCAAGCGGCCCGTTTGGGAGGGGAACATACCCTGGCGCCGGATAACTTGAGGGCGATCGCGAACACTTCCGGTCTTTAGAAATGTCCCGCATTTGTCGATATTATCAACAAACTTTGAACGATCCATGCCCAAGACGGGGTAAAAAAAGAAATTCTGAGGGGCTTCAAAGACGGTATAATCAACATGGGTGAGCGGTTTATGTTTATGCCATCAGACTATAAATAGGCATAATGAGGGGTCTATGAAATGTCCCGGCTGTAGTTTCGAGCAGGCGGATGGGCGTATCGATTGCGAGATATGCGGTCTAGTATTCGAAAAATGGTTCCAACGGCATCCGGTGGAAGGCCACACGGCTGATCCGGCCGCTCCCGCGGCGGCGACACCGGCGACTCCCGCGCCATCGGCTTCAACACCAGCGGCCCCTCCCGCCAAACCCGCTCCAGCGCCAGCTCCTGTCGCGGCTCCAGAGAAAAAAGCGGAGCCGCCAAAGGAACCCCTTCAAGCGCCCGCGAAAGTCCAAGCTCCATCGGTTCCTCCGCCTTCCGCGCCGGCCGTTAAACCGCCCGCTCCACATGAAGAGCCTATCCCCATGGTGCCCGTTCCGGAAAAAGCCCCGGAGGTCCATACCCCCCCGGCCCATCCTCCCGTCGGCATGACCACCCTGGTGACCGGTTCGATCGCGGTCGTCCTGGCGGTGCTCTTATTCGCCTTGGGAAACTCTTACCTGAACGACTCCAACAAGCGGACGCCCAAATGCATCGTGACCTTGGGGGACGCGGGAAGCGATGAGGGCGAGATGAACATGCCCATCGCGGTCGCCGTCGATAGGAACGGGAACGTTTACCTTTCCGATTGGGGTAACAGCCGTATCCAAAAGTTCGATTCCAATGGGCAATTCCTGCTGGCTTGGGGCACGCCCGGTTCGGCGCCCGGGCAGTTCAACACGCCCCAACAATTGGCGATCGATTCGCAGGACAGGGTCTATGTGGTCGAAGCCGGTAACAACCGGGTCCAGAGATTCGACTTGAACGGGAATTTTCTCGGCGGGTGGGGATCGCTGGGTTCGGAGCCAGGCCAGTTCAAACAGCCCTGGGGTCTGGCCATCAGCGCCAAGGATGAGATCTATGTCACCGACTTGAACAATAATCGTGTCCAGAAATTCGACGGCGACGGACGCTGTCTCAAGGCTTGGGGCGCTTACGGCAAGGACCAGGGTAATTTCAACCAACCCCATGGGATCGCGGTGGACGCTGACGGAAATGTTTACGTGGCGGATAACGCGGAGAGGATCCAGAAATTCGACTTGAACGGTACCTTCCTGGCCCAAACGGGAACATTCGGACACGAACCGGGAGAGTTCCATAAGATCCAGGGATTGGCTTTGGACAAGGCGGGAAGGCTTTACGCGGCCGACGGAGGGAATTACCGGATCCAGGTGTTCGACCAACAGCTTAAATTGCTCACGACCTGGGGTCAGATGGGGTCCAAACCCGGCCAGTTCAATACTCCTGGGGGCATCGCGTTGGATCCCAACGGGTTCATCTATGTGACGGACTTCCAGAACGACCGCATCGAGAAATTCTCGGCTTTGAACCTGGATAAATAAAGCCTCAGATCATCTCCGGATGTTCGGGGGCGGTGATGAACATCACACAGCCTTTTTCCGAATGGTCGGCATGGATGGCGTCGGGCGGGGTATAGAGAAAATCACCGGCTTTCAATAGATCATTCCCGATACGCACTTCCCCCTCCAGTACCAGGATCTGAGCGCCTCCGTTATGCTTATGGGCTGGATAGGTGGTGCCTGGCTCCAATTTCAATAAAAGCGCCCGTTCGCCCAAGGCCGTGTTGTTCCGCAATAATTTTGATGAGACGCCCTTGGTCTTGGACGGCTTCCAGACACCGTCGTTCTTTCGGACCAGGGAACCCACTTTAAAGGACTCGGACAGACCCATTTTTTTCCTCCAGGAAAACTTTCGAAGCGGCGAAGATATTACCAGACTTGGGAAAAAGTTCCACTAGGGGATGGGACCGCTCCTAGGGTTATGAAGGATGGATGGGTTCGTCAAAAACAGGAGAACAAGCGCTTGAAAAAAATGGCCGGCATTTTCATCCAGGGAATCGGGTTGGGATCGATCCTCGGGCTTTGCCTGGCGGAAGGGCTGGCCCTGATCTTCCGGGCGGCCCACGGAACGGCGGTCGGGCATACGACCCTCTATTTTCTCGTGGTCGGGGGCTTGATGGGCTTCCTGGGGGGATGGTGCCTGGCCCTGCAGATGGTGCTGAATCATCTTTTAAGCCTCCTGTTCTTCCAGATATCCCAATTAGTGCCCTTGACCGGGTCGGTCATCGGGGAGGAATGGGTTGCTCGGATGGAGACATTTTTCAGGGAGGTCCTACGACCCATGCCCAGGTTATTCGGGAGGTTGGTGAACTATTTCCTGGTCACCCGCTTTCGGGATTACGGGAGGGTCAACCGTTCCATCGAGAAAGCCAAGAAGCAACAGCGCCTTCAGGCCTATTCGCCCGAATGGACGGCCCGGGTGGTACTCCACTACTTTTTGGAACCATTATGGGCCTTCTTCTACACCGCCTATGTTATCCTCTTTGGCGTCACCTGCGTTCTTTGGAGCATCCCTTTCCTGGGATAGTTCCAATGCGGATTTCTCGACCTTCAATTCAAGACAGGGGTTCGGATGGACGGCATCAACTCAACTTACCAAAAATGGAAAAGCCTGCAATCCCATTGGGAGGATGAGGATTTCCTGAAGTCCCTGACGTCCCTGATGCGGCTTCGTTATCGGCGGTTGGACGAAAAGGTGGGGATGATCTTCCGGAGCGAGTTCGGGAAACTGAAGGACAAGCCCCTCCTGTTGGATATGGGATGTGGAAGGGCGGAATTCGCCGCTTTCATGAGGAACCAATGGAAGGATGACCCCGAGCAACAAAGGGACGCCTGGAACTATCTGGGATTGGAACCCTCGGCGGAACAATTGGGAAAAAGGGAAGTGCCGACGATGGGACTGGGGTTCATCCAGGCCATGGCGGAACAGGTACCCTTGCCCGATATGGCCGCCCATGGGGTGCTCTTGAAGGAAGTGATCGACCATTGTTATGACCCGGTCTCGGTTTTCCGGGAGGTCAAGCGGGTGTTGAAACCGGGAGGCGTCCTGGTGGTGACCGTCACCAACGACAAGTCCTATTTCAAGAAACTGCTTCCCTGGGTGAACCGGGCCAACAAATCCAAGCAAACGGACCATCTCTTCTTTTTCGGTCCGGAGGACCTGAGGAAACTGGCGGAGGCCACCCAATTTGACAGGGTATGGGTGGAAACCTATAATTACCTGAAATTACCCCGGCTCCTGGAATCGGCATTGGGCCTTCTGGGACCAGTCATCAGTCGATGGGCCTTGAACCTCACCGACGCCGCCGGAAAGATCCTTTTGCCGGGCTTGGGCGGCGGTATCATCTTGAAAGCCTATAAAAAACAATAAAGAGGAAATCCTTGAACAATGAACTGCTGAATATCCTGATCTGTCCCGCCTGCGGCTCGGCGTTACGCGAGAAAGACAATGTCATCGAATGTACTGCCTGCAAGAACCGTTATCCCATCGAGAACGGGATCCCTGTCCTATTAGTGGACCGTGCTGAAAAAGCCAAACGCTAAGCCCCTTCGTATCGGGGTTGACGCCAGGCTCGCCTTCCGCCGGGGCGTCGGGACCTATACCGCCAATCTTCTATTAGCGCTCACCAAGATCGACCGTAAAAACCTCTATTATCTTTTCAACGCGCCGGAGAATTTAAGATCGGGCATCCGCGATGCCCGGGTCCATTTCGTCGACCTTCCTTTTACCAACGCCGCCTATTACGAACAGGTCCTGTTACCCCGGGAAGCCCGGAAAATAGGGCTGGATTTCCTACATTATGTGGACAACTCGGCCAGTGTTTGGACCGATTTTCCTTTTGTCCTGACCCTCCATGACACGATGTATCAACGTCCCCTTCGCCAGGTCCGGCCCCATCCGACCCTGCGTCAAAGGTTGATCCACGCCTATAAACAATGGGCCATTCCGTCCTCGGCCAGGAAGGCCAGGGCCATCCTGACAGTCTCGAAACATTCCAAGGAACAGATCGTCGAGAAGATAGGAGTGGACCCTTCCAAGATTCAGGTGACCCCGGAAGGAGTGGATCTGGACCGTTTCAAGAAGACGGTCCGGAAAGCTTCTTTACTTTTCCGGATCCTTGTCCATGGAGCGGCGGACGAGAGGAAAAATCTCTCGAACGTGTTGAAAACCATCAAGCTTTTGGCCGACCAGGGAAAAAAAATAAGATTGGCCGTCATCGGTATGGACGAGGCTGAATTGAAATGCACCGATTATCTTGGGGAGGCCGCCTCGTTGGGGGTGGGTCACCTGGTGGATTGGGCGGGGAACGTGCCGGGCGAAACCCTTCGTAGGGTCTATTCGGAATCGGACCTTTTCCTTTATCCCTCCCGTTGGGAAGGTTTCGGTCTGCCCGTACTGGAAGCGTTCGCTTGTGGCGTGCCGGTCGTTACTTCCAACTCGACGTCCTTACCTGAAGTCGCGGGGGACGCGGCCCTGTTGGTGGATCCGGAGGACCCAGCGGCCATCGAGGGGGCGGTGAGACAGCTGATGGAAAAACCTCTATTAAGGAAACGTTGTATTCAAAAGGGATTGAAGAGGGTAGGAAAATTTACATGGGAAAGGACCGCCCAACTTACCCTTGGGGTCTACGAACAGGTCCGGGCGGGGATAGAATGACCCACACCCAAAAGCGATTCGACCCGATCCTGCCATTGTTGTTCTTGTTGGAATTGATCTCATTGTTCGCCTTTGGTTTCAGGACCGGAATGGTTTTGTCGGAACCTTGGATGTGCCCGACCCTTTTAGGTAGTTGCTTCCTGGGTGGTGTTTTACTTTTGATCGGTATGGAAGTCTGGCTATTAAAAATGTTCGATAAGGAGCCGGTCAAATTTTGGCACCTGGCCCTGACCCATCTGCCCTGGTTCCTGGGATGGACGCTCCCCTGGGTGATCCAGATCCCGTTTCCCCCTCCGCAGGATTTCCTTCTGCGGAAGGTTCAGGTGCTTTTTGGCGCCATGTGGATGAGCCATCTTTTCCTGTTCACCGGATGGTTCCTTAATAAGACCAGGAAGAATGGGTTGGCCGTATCCAGGACTTTCGGGGCGGCGGCGGTCTTCTTTTTCATGGGAACGACCCTTTGGACCACCCAATGCGACCTGAGCGGGGACGAGCCCCATTACCTGATGATGACCTACAGTCTTATCCACGACGGGGACCTGGACCTGACCAACCAATACGCGAATAAAGATTATGAGAAGTTCTACCACAGGGGAGTGTTGACCCCTCAGGGGCTGGACCATTGGATCAATGGGAAGCTCTACAGTTACCATCCGCTGGGCCCGGCTTTGTTGGCGCTCCCGGGTTTCGCGGTCCTGGGCAGGATGGGAGCGGCCTTGACCATGGCGGCCCTGACGGCCTTGGCTTTTTTCCTGACGCTATTGGTCTTGGAAAGGATCGGGGCCAGGGGGTTGCCCTTGAGGGTGGTCGGGTGGGTCGGCTTATTCTCCAGTCCTTTCCTGCTGTTCGCCGGCTTGATCTATCCCGAGGTTCCCACCGCTTGTTTGGTCTCGTTGAGCTTGTTGCTTTTTTTAGAGAAACGATGGAACTGGCTGGGTTTTTGTCTGGGGCTTATGTTATGGATGCATAACCGCAACGTCCTTTTGGTCATCCCCCTGTTGCTTTTATTGAGCGACGAAGTCAGAAGGCAACCCGGCGAGAAGGTCTTGAAGATATCCAAAATGTGGGCCTGGTTCCTCATCCCTACGGCGGTACTGGCTTTATACTTCGAGTGGACCTATGGGGTCTTCACCCCATTGGGGGCCCATCACGAGCCTTTCACATCCCTTTTTCCCTTAGCCCGTTTCTTCACGGGTTTTTTCGGTCTGCTCCTGGACCAGGAATGCGGTCTTTGGTTCCATTTCCCCATTTTCGCCTTGGCGGTCACGGGGGCCATGTTGCTATACCATTCTCAAAATCCCTTGAGGCGCTTGACCCTTGGCACCTTCGGTTTTTTCTTCCTCTTCATGTCCTTCTACGAGAATTTGGGATTGACCCCGGCGACCCGATATATGGTCGGAGTAACTCCCCTGCTGATGATCATGCTTTATCACGCATTTGAGAAGATCACCCAATGGGACATCTGGGCCAAGCTGGCGGTGCTTTCCATCGCGGTTGGGATCCTGATGAATGGGATCCTCTCCGCGGTCCCCTGGATGAGGTATAACAAGCTGGATGGGGAAAACATGATGCTGAAGCTGGCCGGATCGGCCGTCGGACTTCCCCTGGCAAAATGGGAACCCGCTTTCCAGGCCCCGGTGATCGAGATGAAAAGTTATTGGATCAGCGCCTTTTGGGTGGCGGCGGCCATTGGGTTCACCCTTTGGTTCCTGAAAGACCATCTGGCCAAAGGTCGAAAGGAAAAAGTTTGAACATCCTGGTGTTGACCCCCCTAGTCCCTTACCCGCCCCATGACGGGGATAAGCTAAGGCTTTATCATTTCCTCCGCGAGTTGAAAAGGCAGGGCCACGTGATCGACCTGGTTTGCCTCACCAGGGTCCGGGAAGACTTTTCCCATGGACCGGAATTGGAAAAGATTTGCGGGGAAGTCATTTTGGAACACTTGACCGACCGGGAACTGTTCTTCAACCTGATCGGGGGGATGATGATGGGGTTGTCCTTGAATGTGTCGAGCTATTTTTCCCCAAGGCTCCGGGAAAGGATCAGGGTCTATTGGGCCGGTCCTCGGGGTCAAAAGGTCGATGTGGTATTGGCTCACCGTTTGCGGATGGCGCCGGCGGCATTCGAGGGAAATCCTGGAAAGCCGATCGTGTTGGAACTGACCGACTGCCTGACGGCCTATACGGGCCTGCTGAAGGGGCAAAAAGATGCCAGGTTCTCCCGGCGATGGAGTGCCTGGTGGGATCATTGGTTCCTCAAGAGCGAGGAAGCCGAATGGACCAGCAAGGCTTTCAAAAGCGTCGTGATCTCGCCCGCGGACGCCCAGGCGTTATGGGAATGCGGCGCGCCATTTTCGAAGGTGGAGGTCATTCCCAACGGGATATCCTTGGACCGGAAGGCGGGGAATAAGAGGCCTTCCATCTATCCGGCCGACCGGCCGGTAGTGTGCTTCGTGGGGAATATGGGATATACCGCCAATGAGGACGGGGCCCTTTGGTTCCTTAAGAAGATATGGCCCTTGATCAAACACGAGGTTCCCGACGCGGTCTTCGCGGCGGTTGGCGGCCAACCCCGGGAAAAATTGAGGCATTACCACAACGGTGATGATATTTGGGTCACGGGTTGGGTTCCCGAAGTAGAATCCTATGTGAAATACGCTAAGGTTACGGTCGCTCCTTTAAGAGTGGCGGCGGGGATGCAGAATAAAGTGGCCTTGAGCCTGGGATTGGGCGTTCCGGTGGTCGCCACCTCCTCGGCGGTTGGATGGCTTCCACCCGAGGGAAGGAAGTGGGTCTTGCAAACGCAAGAGGAAGAGGATTTCGCCAGGAAGGTCGCGGAAACCCTTTTGAGACCAAGAAAAGCCAAAGCCCTGGCGATGAAGGGCAGGGGATTCATTTTAAAAAACTATCGCTGGAACTCGTCAGGAAAAGCGCTGGGAAAAGTATTGCGGGAAGCGGCCAGAACGAAAGATTCTTGAGACTGGGGTTCATATGTGCGGGATCGCGGGATTCGTACAATTTAAACCGGGGATGCCCCTGAAGAAACAAGCCCTGGAAGAGATGACCGAGACCCTCCATCACCGGGGACCGGATGAGAAGGGTTTTTACATGAAGGGGCCGGTCGGCCTCGGGATGACCCGTCTATCCATCGTGGACGTGCAGGGAGGGAGCCAGCCCATCTCCAATGAGCGGGGAAGCGTCTGGGTTGTCTTCAATGGGGAGATCTACAACCAGCTGGAATTGCGGAACCAGTTGGAAACCGCGGGGCACCGATTTTCCACCAAGTCCGACACCGAAGTGATCGTCCACGCTTACGAGGAATATGGCGACGCCTTCATCGGCAAGTTGAGAGGCATGTTCGCCTTCGCTCTTTGGGACGAGACTTTCCAAAAACTTCTCTTGGTCCGCGACCACATGGGGGTGAAACCCCTTTACTACACCACCGCCGACGGTTCGCTGATATTCGGCTCGGAGATCAAGGCGCTCCTTTCCGTCCCGACCGTGACCCGTCAGGTGGACACCAAACAGATACTGACCTTGATGACCCTTCAATATGTCCCTTCTCCCGATACTCTTCTCAAGGGAATACGAAAGATACCCGCCGCCCATTACCTGATCTGCCAAAAAGGCCGGATGCTGGTGAGGCCTTTCTGGGAGCTTTCCCATTTGAACCCCATCCCGGATGAAAAAGAGATCACGAAAGAAAAACATAACGGCTGGGTGGAGGAGATCCAACAGAGGTTCTTTACCAGCGTCAAGGAACAGCTCATGGCGGATGTGCCGTTGGGAGCTTTCCTGTCGGGCGGGTTGGACTCTTCCCTGGTCGTGGCTTCCATGACGCACCAGACCCATCGACCGGTCAAGACCTACTCGGTGGGTTTCGCCAATGAAAGGGATTTCAACGAACTGAAATATTCCCGGAAGGTTTCCCGCTACCTGAAGAGCCAGCACCGGGAGATCATGGTGGATGCCCGGATGCTCAACGACCTGATCCCCAAACTGGTGAAATATCAGGATGACCCGGTCATCGACCCGGCTTCCTTGCCGACCTTCGTGGTTTCCCTTTTCGCACGGCAGGAAGTGAAGGTGGTCCTGACAGGGGAAGGGGCGGATGAGCTTTTCGGGGGGTATCGGCGCTACGCTTTCGACCAGCTATCGGGAAAGGCCAGGTCCCTGCCGGGCTGGCTTAAAAACCTAGTGCCCTTCTTGACCGGAGGGTTGAAAGACCCCTATCACCAGGCCTGGCAGGCCCTTCAGAAAGAGGACCTGGTGAAACGACATTTAGCCTGGTCCCGATTGAGCCTAGAATCGACATTGAAGGAATTGGCCGGGGAAAAGCTGCTCTATGAAATGGAGCACTCCAAGGTCGAGGAATCCATCGAAAGGATATTCGAGTCGGCCGAACCCTATGGATTCGATAATTTCAACGTGATGCTTTATATGGACATGAAAACCTGGCTCCCTGATGACCTCTTGAACAAAGTGGATAGGATGAGCATGGCGGCGTCACTGGAGGCCCGGGTGCCTTATCTGGACCATCGGCTGGTCGAGTTCGCCTTTTCCTTACCCTCGTCCATGAAGCTGAGGGGAGGGGTCAGTAAATACATCCTCAAACGGGCGGCTCAAAAATACCTGCCCAAGGACATCATTTACCGGCAAAAGAAAGGATTCGCGGTTCCTTTAGGACCCTGGTTCCGGAAGGAATTAAAACCCCTCCTGGTAGACACATTCCACTCGGAGAAGTTCCAAAAAAGAGGCTATTTCAACCTGGCCAAAACGGAACAATTGCTCCAGGAGCATCTATCCGGACGCCAGGATCATCACCTGCTTCTCTATGGCCTTTTGCTGGTCGAGCTGTGGCACAAACGATTCGTGGATGTTTAAAATCGAGGTTTTTAGAGGTTTTTTGACCAGAATCACCGCCTAAGTCCTTCATTGTTTGACCTCCAACCACATTTCTTGTACAATGACCCTCCTTTTTGGCCGATTTCGTTGAAAAATAAGGCTTTTTTGCCTTATATCCCCGAATAACAAGGGTTTTTCCCAATTCTGATGGAACTTAAGGAGTTTTGGAATGCTTACCGTTATGGACCTGCGCGCCGGTAACCTTTGCGAGTTTGATGGTGTGCTTTTTCGAGTCACTTCTTATCAACATGTTAAGCCGGGTAAGGGCGGGGGCTTTGTCCGTTTGAAATTGAAGAACGTCGAGTTGGGAACCGTGACCGATAAAACCCTGGATAGCTGGGAAAAAGTACCGGAGCCAGCTGTCGAAGAAAAAGAAATGCAGTACATGTACAAACAAGGCGACAAGTTTATTTTCATGGATAACGAAACCTTTGAACAGTTGGAACTAACCGAGGAAGAGGTCGGGGAAGGGTTCCAATGGCTGAAAGAAGAAATGTCCATCGAGGTTCTTTTCTATAAAGAACGTCCTATCAGCGTCAAGCTTCCGATCACTGTCAATCTCAAGGTCGTTTCCAGCGAGCCTGGGATCAAGGGCGACCGTGTTTCTGGGGCCAGCAAACCCGCTACCTTGGAAAGCGGGGCCACCATCCAGGTGCCCCTATTCGTCAAGGAAGGCGATGAGATTAAGATCGATACGAGAACTGGGGAGTATTTAGAGAGGGTCTGAGCTTTCGATTGTTCGGCAGTTGTCTCAAAGCGGTCCTTGAAAGGAGCAACAACTGATGACGACTAACCCAGAAAAAATTGAGGGTCCCAAGCCCGAGAAAAAGAAAAGGTCTGCGGTTCCTTCGGTTAAGAAATTAAAGGTCAATCCGAAACTTTCCATCGTTCAGGATGTGATCGAGCTGATGAATGAGGCCCAGATCAATGAGCTGCATTTCGAGCAATCGGGCGTCAAGATCCACCTGCGCAAGGGTCCCGGTGGTCCTTTCATGGTGGAGACCCCCGCGGTTTCTATCACCTCCTCGCCCGTTGCATCCAACCCAGGCCCCGTCTCGATCCCGTCCGCGGATGTCCCGGCGTCCGTGCCGGTCAACAATCACATAACCGTTTCCTCTCCCATGGTCGGTACTTTTTACCGTTCGCCCGCGCCCGACGCCAAGCCCTTCATCGAGGAGGGCGACAAGGTCGAGGTCGGCCAGGTTTATTGCATCATTGAGGCCATGAAACTTATGAATGAGGTCAAAGCTGAAGTCGCCGGCAAGGTCGTTAAGATCATCGCCCAGAATGGTCAGGCCGTCGAGTTCAACCAGCCATTGATCGTCGTCGATCCCAGCTAATTAACTAAGTTGTCCGCCTAATTTTTCAGGGGTGATTCACCCCCCTGGAGCGGTTCGTTTTTTTAGTAAAGGAAAAAAGTGTTCAATAAAATACTCATCGCTAACCGTGGAGAGATCGCCATCCGGATCATCCGCGCCTGTAAGGAATTGGGGATCAAGACCGTTTCGGTGCATTCACAGGCGGACGCCGATTCCCTGCATGTGCATTTAGCCGACGAAAGCGTTTGTATCGGGAAGGCTTCCAGCAAGGACAGCTATTTGAACATCCCGGCGCTCATCAGCGCCGCGGAGATCACGGATGCCGAAGCTATCCATCCAGGTTACGGCTTCCTGGCCGAGAACGCGCATTTCGCGGAGGTTTGCGCGAGCTGTCAGATCACTTTCATCGGACCCAAACCCGAGGTCATCCGCCTGATGGGCGATAAAGTGGCCGCTATTAGGACCGCCATCAAGGCTGGTCTGCCCACGACGCCAGGGAGTAATGGCCCGGTCAAGGATGAGAAAGCGGCTTTGGAGATCGCTCATCGCATCAAGTACCCGGTCATCATCAAAGCCTCGGCGGGTGGCGGCGGCAAGGGCATGCGTATCGCCCATACCGATATATCCCTGACTAAGGCTTTTCAAACAGCCCGAACCGAAGCGGAAGCGGCTTTTGGGAATCCTGAGGTTTATATCGAAAAATACGTTGAGGAGCCCCGCCATATCGAGGTCCAGATATTGGGGGATCAATACGGGCATGTCATCCATTTGGGCGAGCGGGATTGCACGATTCAACGCAACCATCAGAAACTCATCGAAGAGGCGCCTTCGCCGGTTTTGAACGCCCGTCAAAGGAAAAAGCTGGGTAAATACGCCTTGAAACTGGCGAAACAAGTGAACTACAACTCGGCCGGGACCATCGAGTTCCTTATGAACAAAGATGGGGATTTCTATTTCATGGAAATGAATACCCGGGTCCAGGTGGAACACCCTGTCACCGAGTTGATCATGGGCGTGGATATCATCAAGGAACAGATCAAGGTGGCCGCGGGAGAAAGACTTTCGGTGGTCAAGGACATCATGGAGCCCCGGGGTCACGCCATTGAATGCCGGATCAACGCAGAAAACCCGGAAGATGGTTTCCGGCCATCCCCTGGATTGATCACGACCTATCACGTGCCAGGCGGTCCGGGCGTTCGGGTAGATACCCATCTTTACCAGGGCTATCGCGTTCCACCTTATTATGATTCGCTTTTGGCTAAGATCATCGTTCATGCCCCTAACCGTCAGGAGGCTATCCGCCGGATGATCCGGGCTTTGGATGAGCTGGTGGTGGATGGGATACATACGACCACCGGGTTCCTGAAGACCATCCTGGAAAGCGAGACTTTCCGCCGCGGGAATTATTCCACCCATTTCGTGGAAAAATTCATGAAGAAAAAGAACGAGGAGATCGGCAAGGATTAGTTGGGAAGATTTTAGGTTTTCCGCTTTTTGATCGCAGAAATCGCTGATCCGGAGAGTGAACTTTGAAGATAACCGTTTATTTCGATCCCAAAGCCGTGAAACCCACGGTCATACAAAACGCCACGGTAGTCCTGGTGGATGTGCTTCGAACATCCACGGCCATCCCGGTCTATCTTTACCACGGCGCGGCTGGTGTGGCGCTTTGCCCTGAGCCCGCGACCGCCAAGAAACAGTTCGAAAAATTGAAAAGAGGTGAAGGACTTCTGGCTGGGGAACGGGATTGGGATAAGATCCCGGGGTTCCATCTGGGCGGTTCTCCGCTGGATTCCAGTCGGGAGAAGGTCAAGGACCGTTTCATCTGCCTGAGCACGCCTTCAAATCTTCGCCCCCTTGCCGCCGCGAAATATGTCGTATTGGGTTCCTTCGTCAACTTGAGCGATGTTTATGATTCCTGTCTTCGGGGGAAAAGGGATGTGGTCATCGTCTGTGCCGGTCAAATGGAGGATTCAGCCTTCGCCGGAATGTTGGTGGATTTTCTGCAGAGCACCCTGGGAAATGTGCCCATCGTTCTGACCGAAAGCGCCAAGGACGCGGTCAATCTTTATAAACCATGGCAGGGAAGGATTCTGGACCTGCTCAAGGAATCCCCGGATGGGAAGGAACTGATCCGAAAAGGTTACTCAAAGGACCTGGATTTTTGCGCGAAGACCAACCGGATATCGGCTGTCCCATTCTTGAAAGAAAGCTTTTTCCTGAAAGAGGATACGCCCAAACCGAAGAGGCCCTTGGATATCGATGGAAAGCCCAAACCCACGTCGGGAGCACCGCAAAAAGGGAAATCCATCAAAGTGACGGTCCCTCTTTTTCCGAAGAACCCCGAACATCCCGTCCCCGGCATGGAAAAGGCGAACGCCAAAAAAAACCACACTCCTGTCCGTGATGAAAAGAAGGGTGAGGATAAGAAAAAGGACAAAAGTACCCTTAAAAAAACTGAGTTGAAATCTTCCGGCGCGGTCCCCAAGACCAAGAAGGCGCCGGGGAAGGCGGTCCCGATGTTCAGCAAAAAGACCGTCGCGAACGCGGTCGTGAAGGTTCCGGTCAAAACCCTGGTCAAGACCACTCTCAAAAAGAAATGAGTCTTCGCGGTTTGAAGGTTTTTTTTTGAAACTCAATTCAAAAAACCTGGCCGTTTACCGGGCATTGGATGCCAACTGCAACCGTGTTCGTGAGGGATTGCGAGTGGCAGAGGACACGGCTAGGTTCATCTTCAATGATCCTATTCTCCTGAAAAAAATCAAAAATCTTCGTCACAGGGTCACGTCAGCCGAAAGAGACCTTTTTCAGTCCTCTCGGCTGAGGAACATCGCTCGGGATATCCAAAAGGACCTTGGACGGGGAAACGTGGAAAAATCAGAACGTTCCAGGAAAGACCCTGGTGATTTGTTCAGGGCTAACTTGAAGAGGGCCCAGGAGGGGTTAAGGTCCTTGGAGGAATTTTCCAAGCTGATCGGTCACCCCGCATCCCTGCGGTTCAAAATCATCCGCTACGAATGTTATAAAATTGAAGAGAAGCATCTTTCTTGAAAAAGCCTGGTTTGCGTTGCTTTCCCCATAGGCCCTGGCTATGCTTTATTCTTACTTTTATTGAACATCCGAACCAAATCAACCTAAGGACAGCGAAAAATGGGGAATAACGGAAATGGAAAAGACCCGGCCCGGGATGGTATAACCCGGAAACCTTTCCCGGGATCAAAAAAGCGTTATGTCAATGGGCGGCTATTCGATCTAAGGGTTCCTTTCCGGGAGATCGAACTCCATCCCACTAAAACTTCGGACGGATTTGAGGAGAACAAACCTTTTTCCGTTTATGACACCAGCGGACCCTATACTGATCCTCACGAAACCATCGATTACAAACAAGGGTTGAAGCCCATTCGCCTTGCTTGGATCAAGCAGAGAAACGATGCGGAAGAGATAAACCCCTCTTTTAAGGCAAACCTTGGCAATGATGTGGAATCTTTTCCGGCCAAGTCTCGCCGCAAACCTCTCCGTGCCAAGATGGGAATGAACGTCAGCCAGATGCATTATGCCAAAAAGGGAATTATCACTCCTGAAATGGAGTTCATCGCGATACGTGAAAATCAATTGCTGGAAGAGAGGGAAGAAAAAGGGAAATTCCATAAGGGTCAAAATTTTGGGGCGATCATTCCAAGGGTCATCACGCCCGAGTTTGTCCGGGATGAAGTGGCCTTGGGCCGAGCCATCATACCTTCCAATATCAATCATCCCGAGGTCGAGCCGATGACCATCGGCCGTAACTTCCTAGTGAAGATTAATTCCAATATAGGAAACTCCGCTGTCGCTTCTTCCATTGAGGAGGAAGTGGAAAAAATGGTTTGGTCGATACGTTGGGGGGCGGATACGGTCATGGACCTATCCACAGGCAAGAATATCCATGAAACTCGGGAGTGGATCTTAAGAAATTCACCCGTCCCTATCGGCACCGTACCCATTTATCAAGCTTTGGAAAAGGTCGGGGGGATAGCGGAAGACCTGACGTGGGAGATCTACCGGGATACTCTCATCGAACAAGCCGAGCAGGGGGTCGATTATTTCACCATCCACGCCGGGGTTTTGTTGCGCTATGTTCCCTTGACCGCCTACCGCAGGACCGGGATCGTTTCCCGGGGCGGCTCGATCCACGCTAAATGGTGTTTGGCCCATCATCAAGAGAATTTCGCCTATACCCATTTCGAGGAGATCTGCGAGATCATGAAGGCCTATAACGTTTCTTTCAGTTTGGGGGACGGATTGAGACCTGGATCCATCGAGGACGCGAATGATGAGGCCCAATTCTCCGAACTCGAGACCTTGGGTGAACTGACCAAGAAAGCTTGGAAACACGATGTTCAAGTGATGATCGAGGGGCCGGGTCATGTCCCTATGCAGCTCATCAAGGAAAACATGGATAAGCAATTGGCGGAATGCCAGGAGGCGCCCTTCTATACCTTGGGACCCCTTACGACTGATATCGCCCCTGGTTATGACCATATCACCAGCGCTATCGGCGCGGCCATGATCGGGTGGTTCGGTACGGCCATGCTTTGCTACGTAACCCCGAAGGAACATTTAGGTTTGCCCGACCGGGACGATGTTCGCGCTGGAGTTATCGCATATAAGATCGCGGCTCACGCCGCGGACCTGGCGAAAGGGCATCCGGCGGCCCAACGATGGGATAACGCGCTCTCCAAAGCCCGTTTTGAGTTCAGGTGGGAGGATCAATTCAATTTGGCCCTGGATCCTGAATTGGCTAGAAGCTATCACGATGAGACCCTGCCCGCGGAGGGAGCCAAGGTGGCTCATTTTTGCTCGATGTGCGGGCCAAAGTTCTGCAGTATGAAGATCACACAGGATGTACGGGATTACGCGAAGGAACAGGGTTTGACAGAAGAGAAGGCTTTAGAGGAAGGGATGAAAAAGATGTCGGAAACATTTGTGGAAACCGGCGCGGATATCTACCAAAAGATCTGAAGTATTTCATTCTTAAATAGAAAAGGCCCGGTCCTAGGACCAGGCCTTTTTATTTTCTGCAGAAAAATCAGTTTACCAGTTTGTTCTCTGGACGTCTCGGCGGATCGTTGGCTGGACGGGGCGTCAGAGGAGCATTGTTCTTGAACGCAGGAGCTAGTTCTGCGTTGATCTTAGCGTAGGCTGGATCCTTGTCCGCGCCCTCGACGATCGCCCCGATAGGGCATGCGGAATAACAACTGGTGCATTCAGTGCACTCCTCTGGATCGATGATCATAAAAGGCTGGCCTTTATAATCGCCCGGATGGATGCAATTCACAGGGCAAACATCCACACATTGCGCGTAAACTTCACCTAAGCACTTCTCGCCTATTACATACGGCATGTCTCGCCTCCTTCAAAATTCGCTCTCTTGGATGAGAGAGGGTTCTTAAGCTTTTTCGTACATCCCACGCTTTCTCTAAATTCTTTACATTGCTCAAGTCATGGGCGTGAAAACGTCGTTAGTTTAGAAGAGAAAGCCTTTTATTCGCAAGACCATTTTTGCGATTTTAGGCGGAAATTCGACCTTTACGTCTGTAATGTGGAATGGTAGCTTGAATGTCGCTTCGGGCCATTAAACGGCACTGCCCGCTTGTTCTGACCCATTAGGTTTCTTAAATTATCCAGGACAAACTACGAGTTTGGGGTTCCTTGGCCTCGTTCTATTACCGATAACGTTCACATTGTAGTTTTTAGATCCAAGGCCCCAGAACAAAGCTGAAGGGAAAAATGGCACATAAAAAAGATTATTATGAATTACTTGAGGTTTCTAAGAACGCCACGGCTGATGAGCTGAAAAAGGCTTATCGCAATCTTGCCAAGAAATTTCATCCTGACGCCAACCCCAACAATAAAGAAGCCGAAGAGAAATTCAAGGAGATCAACGAGGCTTATGAAGTCCTGTCCGATCCGCAAAAAAGGGCCGCCTATGATCAGTTTGGTCACGCAGGGGTGGGTATGGGAGGACCAGGTTCGGGAGGCTATGGGGGCGGGGGAGGGTTTCGTCCCCAGGATTACGGGAACGCCGCAGATTTTGAGGATATTTTTGGGGATGTATTCAGCAATTTTTTTGGGGGAGATCCCCGTGCGAACCGTTCCCGGAACCAGGCCCAAGAAGGGGATGATCTTCGATATGATCTAAACTTGACTTTTGAGGAAGCGGCTTTTGGGGTCGCCAAGGAGATCAAGATCAAAAAAATGGCTACTTGTGAGACCTGCCATGGTTCCGGGGCAAAAGCTGGTTCGGGCAGGGTCGTATGTACGACATGTCGAGGAACGGGTCAGATCCGAACTTCGCAGGGGTTCTTCACAATCGCTCGAACCTGTACCCGTTGCGGAGGACAGGGTGAAATGCCTGGAAGTCCATGCCCCTCATGCCATGGTCAAGGTCGGACCGAGAGAGAGAGAACCGTATCGGTCAAAGTACCCCCTGGTGTGGATGAGGGGTCCAGACTCCGTCTTAGAGGAGAGGGTGAGGCTGGTTTGAATGGTGGACCAGCAGGTTCTCTCTATATATTCCTTCACGTCGAAGCCCATGAGTTTTTCGAAAGGGACGGCAGCGATCTTCATTGTGAGATACCTATTTCTTTTGTCCAAGCCGCGCTGGGATCGGAGATCGAAGTACCGACCTTGGAAGGCGCCGTTAAAATGAAAATACCGGCGGGAACCCAAACCGGAAAAGTCTTTCGACTCAAGGAAAAGGGATTGAAGAATCCGCAGCAATCTGGGATCGGCGATCTTTTGGTAAGCATTGTTGTGGAAACACCCAAGGATTTGAACTCAAAGCAAAAGAAACTCTTGGAAGAATTCGAAACCCTGACCGAGGAGGCGAATACACCCCAGATCGCCAAGTTCATGAATAAAATGAAAAGCTTTTTCGCCCGAAAGAAATGAGTTTTAAACCACGCCTATTTATCGGAGCTGTCCCAGGGGACCAAACGGAAATCGTCCTGGATGAACCAACTTCCCGTTATTTGGTTACCGTATTAAGAATAAGGGAAGGTCTTTCGTTTTTTGGGTTTGATCCCAACGGATGTGAATATGTTCTAAACCTGAAGACCCCGGATCCTGAACGAGCAGTGGTTGTGATTCGATCACGCACCGAAAAAAGCCAGAATAATTCAAACGTGTGTTTGGCTTTGGGTCAAAGTCTTCCTAAAGCCTCGAAAATGGATCTTATCTTAAGACAAGGCACGGAGATCGGGATCCATCGATTCATTCCATTGATAACTCAACGAAGTATATCCAGGCCGGAAATTTCCCAATATGAGCACAAAAAAGATCGGTGGAATAAAATCCTCATTGAAGCGTGTCGACAATGCGGAAGGACGAACATTCCGGCCTTGGACGACGTCAGGAATTGGAATGAAGCCCAAGAATTTTTCAAGGATTTTGATCTTGTCTTGATGCCTTATGAAAAAGAGGCGATGACTTTGAGAACAGTGTTAGAATCGAGGCCTTCCGCTTTTAAAATCCTGGTTTTGATCGGTCCGGAAGGGGGTTGGTCAAAAGAGGAAGTGTTTCAAGCGCAAGGATGGGGAGCTGTTCCTGTCCATTTACCCACTCCCATTTTGAGGACCGAAACGGCGGGAGTATCTTGTTTTTCGATGATACAGTTTCATTTAAGCCATTCAAAAGAAGCTGGGGAGGGGAATTAATGGATCGACATAAAAAAATTGGGATCACAGGCCATCAACGATTGGTATTTATCCTGGGGCATCCATTGGAACATTCTCTTTCCCCTTTGATGCATAACGCCGCTTTCCGTGAATTGGGAATGGCTTGGAGCTATCTGCCTTTGGAAGTGTCTGTTGAGGAAGTTGGATCAGCCGTAAATATCCTTCGGTCATTCAATGTGCAAGGAGCGAATGTTACCGTTCCATATAAGTCTTCTGTACTGCCCTTCCTAGATAAGGTGGATGAACAATCGAAATGGCTGGGTTCGGTCAATACCATTTATCGACTGGGGAATAAACTCTGTGGAACATCGACGGATGGAGAAGGTTTTTTAAGGTCGATCGGAGCCAAGCGAAAAAAACTTAAGGGTTCCATAGGGTTACTGCTAGGCGCGGGAGGGGCTGGTAAAGCAGTGGCTGGGGCTTTGGCCCTTTCTGGGGTGAAAAAGGTTTATTTGATCGACAAGTCGGCCAAAAGAGCAATGGACCTGTGCCGGTTAATAAGACAATATCGTTCAGTTCAAGCCATTGCTATATCCATCAAGGAATCCGAAAAAGTCCTAATGGGGTGTGATTGGATCATTCAAGCGACTTCCGTTGGTTTAAAGCAGGGTGACCCCACGCCCATTTCTCTCAAAAACGCGCAACCCGGGACTTGGGTCCTGGATCTGATCTATCACCGAAAAACAGCTTTCATGAAAGAAGCTAAGGCGAAGGGTTTATCCAGCCTTGATGGTTTAGGAATGCTATTAAATCAAGGCGCGTTGTCGTTCGAGTATTGGACTGGACGACCGGCACCTTTAAATGTCATGGCCAGGGCTTTGCGATGGGGGATTTCTTCCAGGTAAGTGTCTTCAGCCGGACAATCGTTGACTTCGATTTTTTTCGATTCTATACTCCTTTAATATAATAAGTAATAAGCAACCCAATGAGTTATGACTCCAACTCTCCTTCGAGGTGTTGAATGCCTGAATCCATGAAAAAGCGCTTGGGTGAAATGCTCGTGGATGAGGGTATTATTTCAGAAGAACAACTCCAAGAAGCCCTCCACGAGCAAAAGATCAAAGGCGGCCGACTCGAAAAAATACTGATCAGCCAAGGTTACGTGACACAGGACGTGATCATGGCCTTTGTTGGGACTCAATTGGGTATTCCCCATGTTTCATTGACGGAAATCGGCGAGATCCCGAACGATGTTGTTTTTTCCGTGCCCGAGTCTATCGCGATCAATCACTGTCTAATCCCTATTGTCAAAAAAGATAAAAAATTAACGGTAGCCATGGCCGATCCTCTAAATGTATTCGCTATTGATGACATTAAAATGACCACTGGTTTTGAAGTGGAACCGGCGATCGCCAGTGAAGCCGAGATCAAGGCTTTACACGCTAAATATTTCAGCGCAGCGGCGGGGAATACAGGTTCGGGCGGGGGAGCGGACGCTGGGGCTGATATGCAGGAGATCCTCAATTCAATGACGGGTGGTGCGGATACCAATCTAGAGGTTATGGAAGAAAAAGAAGATGAAATGGATATCTCCAAGCTCGAAGCTGCGGGCGAGGATGCTCCGGTTGTTCGACTGGTCAACTTGATCCTAACCGAAGCTGTAAGATCCGGTGCTAGTGATATCCATGTTGAGCCTTACGAGAAAAACCTTCGTTGTCGATATAGAATTGATGGCGTCCTACATGAGGTTCAATCACCACCGAGATCAATCGCCGCCGCTATCTCATCCCGCATCAAGATCATGTCTTCCTTAGACATTGCAGAACGAAGATTGCCCCAGGATGGACGTATCAAAATAAAGGTCTTGGGCAAGGAAATTGATCTTCGTGTTTCAGTTTGCCCTGTTCAATTCGGCGAAAAGATAGTCATGCGCATCCTGGACTCTTCAAACTTATCCTTAGATCTTCCAAAACTAGGTTTCGAGGATGATATTCTTCCAAAGTTTGAAAAAGCCATCGTTGAACCATATGGTTTGGTTTTGGTTACTGGTCCAACCGGATCAGGTAAATCAACGACACTTTATTCAGCCTTGCATTATATAAATAACCCTGACGTTAATATTTCCACCATTGAGGATCCGGTGGAATACAACTTACAAGGTATAAACCAAGTTAACGCCAAAGCCTCAATTGGTTTGACCTTTGCCGCGGGTTTGCGTTCCTTCCTTAGACAGGACCCGGACATCATCATGGTCGGTGAGATACGTGATAAGGAAACGGCGGAGATCGCCATCAACGCTGCTTTAACCGGTCATTTAGTGTTTTCGACCTTGCATACGAATGATGCTCCAGGCGCTGTAACCCGAATGGGAAATATGGGCGTAGAACCATTTTTGATTACTTCGACAGTACATTGTGTCGTGGCGCAACGATTGCTTCGAAGAATTTGCAAGGATTGTAAGGAATCTTACGAAGCGCCCCCGGAGATTTTAGAGGAATTTCAAATCCAACCCAATGCGGCAGAACCGATTATGTTGCATAGGGGCGTAGGATGCGCGACTTGTTCCAATACTGGTTATAAAGGACGGATGGCGATCCATGAGGTCATGATGTTGAACGATGACTTTCGTAAGGGCGTTTTACAAAGGAAATCAGCCGCAGAATTGAAAAGGATCGCGCGAGAAGGTGGAATGCAGACCCTACGACAATGTGGTGTAAGGAAAGTCTTGAAAGGTTTAACAACAGTTGAAGAGCTTTTACGGGTCGCTCACGCTGATGAAGAAGAATAATGATCATTTTGAATAATGAGGAGAAAAAGACTTTATGGTTAATATTGACACGCTTTTAAGACTCATGTTCGAGAGAGGGGCGTCTGACCTTCATATCACCGCAGGAGCACCCCCCATGTTACGAGTAGATGGGGTGGTTATACCAACTGAATACGAGAAATTAAGGCCAGAAACAACCCAACAGCTAATCTATAGTATTTTAACGGACGAACAAAAAGAAAAATTTGAGAAGGATAATGAATTAGATGTTTCGTTCGGAGTGGAAGGGGTAGGTCGTGTCCGTATGAATGTTTTTCAACAACGTGGTGCCGTTGCGGCGGCTCTTCGAAACATTCCAACTACGATCCGTACTTTTGAAGAACTTAAGTTGCCTTCAGTCGTACAGGATATTGTAAAACTTCCAAAAGGTTTAGTCTTGGTCACGGGACCGACTGGGTCTGGTAAATCCACGACCCTAGCATCCATGATCGATTGGATCAATAGTAACCAGCAACACCATATCATCACCATTGAAGACCCCATTGAGTATGTTCATACCCATAAATCTTGCATCGTGAACCAAAGAGAAGTTGGTACGGATACGCATACTTTCACCACCGCTTTAAAATTCGCGATGAGACAGGATCCTGACGTCATACTTATTGGAGAAATGCGCGATTTGGAGACTATGAACGCGGCGTTAACCATCGCTGAAACCGGACATTTGGTTTTCGCAACCCTGCATACAGTCGACGCTATCCAAACTATCAACCGAATCATTGACGTTTTCCCCGCTTCTCAGCAACAGCAAGTTCGCGCGCAGATTTCTTTTGTCCTTCAAGCTGTATTGTCCCAGCAACTTTTACCCAAGGCTTATGGGTCGGGCCGGGTAATAGGGGTGGAGATTCTTATTCCGACCGCAGCTGTTAGAAACCTGATACGAGAGGAAAAAATCCATCAGATTTATTCCGCTATGCAAACAGGTACTGAGTACGGGATGCAGACCATGAATCAAGCCTTATTCGAACTGTATCAAAAGCAACTTGTCAGTTATAACGAAATATTTTCACGAACCTTGGATCCAAAAGAACTTCAAAGAATGGTCAAGGGAGTTATTTGATCCATCGAGGTCTTGAAAGGTTTGATAAATGCCTTTATTCAAATACCAAGCTAAAAATAATTTGGGAAAAGTAACTGATGGAACGATTGAGGCGGATAGTGAAGGGGCTGTAGCGGGAGTCCTTCGCCAAAAACGTCTTGAGCTAATTTCCGTTTCGCCCGCTAGTGGATTTAGTGTTTTCCTCGCATCTTTGAATAAAAAAGGTGGGAAAGTAACGACTAAAGATATTGTCGTATTTAGCAGACAATTTTCCACGATGGTTAACGCAGGGTTGCCTATTCTCCAGGGTTTAAGCATTGTCGCTGAGCAAGCTGAAAACGCCGACTTTCGAGCGATAATGGGAAAGATTCGCGATGATATCTCGAACGGTATTCCTTTATCTGAAGCTATGGCCAAGCATCCCAAAGCCTTTTCCACCCTTTATGTCAATATGGTAAGAGCAGGAGAACAGGGCGGTATATTGGATGTAATCTTTGAAAGATTATCCGAGTATTTGGAAAAAGCCGAGGGGGTTAGTCGTAAGATCAAGTCAGCAATGATGTATCCAGTAGTAGTGTTTTCAGTCGCTGTATTGGTGGTTATTTTCTTAATGATAAAGGTCATTCCGACGTTTGCGGATGTTTTTAAATCCTTTGGTGCCACATTGCCCGCACCCACTCAGTTGGTTATTAATATAAGTTTGTTTTTGCAGAGTCCAAAAGCATTATCTCTTCTCATAGTTGGGTTTGGATTAGGATTTGGGTTGAAAATGTACCGAAAAACAAAAACAGGCGCATATAACTGGGATAAGTTCATTTTGGGACTTCCTGTTTTTGGGGTTTTGGCTCGTAAAGGAGCTGTGGCAAAGTTTGCAAGAACATTGGGCACTTTGATTAAATCGGGTGTTCCAATAATGGAGGCCTTAGAAACGGTCGGTAAAACCTCGGGAAATCTTGTTGTTGAAAGAGCGATTAATAATGCTCGTGAATCCATCCGGGAAGGAAAAACGCTGACCCAACCTCTTCGAGATAGCAATGTTTTTCCACCAATGGTTACACAAATGATCAATGTTGGTGAAGAAACTGGAGCCTTGGACGCGATGTTGTCAAAAATCGCTGATTTTTATGAAGATGAGGTTGATGTTGCTGTAGAGGGATTAACTTCGATCATTGAACCTTTATTGATAGTGTTTTTGGGTATTACTTTGGGTTTTATCGTTGTGGCAATGTTTATGCCCATGTTTGAGTTGGGCAATATCGCTGGATAGTGGCTTTTTCAAAGCCCGAATATTGACAATGTGGTTTTTAAACGATAAAATCAAATTAAGCTTAATAAAGGTTTTTGGGTCGGTTTTATTAAGCTTAGATAATAGGGAGGTTTATTATGATTCGTTTGAAAGCAAAGGGTTTTACCTTGATTGAGCTGATGATCGTTGTCGCGATTATCGGTATTTTGGCTGCTATAGCCATACCTCGTTTTGCCCAGATGTTGGAAAAGTCTCGCGAGGGTTCGACCAAAGGTAATTTGGGTAGCATCAAGTCTGCGGCGTCCATTTACTATGGGGATACTCAGGGTACATGGCCGTCAACATTGCAGTCCTTTACCGGTTATGCTTTTAGCAAATATTTGGATAACATTTCTCCGGTTAAGGTAACAGGAGCTTTCGTTGTTGGAGCCATCAGCCCTACGGGTTCTTTGGTTTCGATGACGTCGGCTACTTCAGTACCAACTGGTGCTGCTACGGGTTGGTTGTATGACAGTACTTATGGAAACGTTTATGTAAATAGTACTGTTAAGGACTCAAAGCAGATCCCGTATTCTTTTTATGGGTATGAGTGATTTAACTTAAAAAATGAAGTAAACAATGGGTGGCAATCTTTTTGCCGCCCATTGTTTTATTCTATGGCTTGAGGTGATCTTATCCAAGTTCTAATCACGCCTTTTTGTTCACTTTTACTTGGAGTTTGTTTTGGAAGCTTTTTAAATGTTTGTTTGATTCGCTGGAAAAACGGCGGTCAAGTATTTAGCCCGCCATCTTTTTGTCCTCGATGTAAAAAAAGCATCCTGTGGTTTGATAATATACCCATCGTCAGTTATTTTATACTTCACGGGAAGTGTCGTAATTGTAAAAAAAGGATTTCTCTCCAATACCCTTTGGTTGAAGCTGGCACTGCGGTTCTTTTCTTTTTTTGTTCGCTAATTTTCACAGGCCATAATATTTTTTTAATAATCGGCAGTTTTTTCTTCGTTTCATTCCTGGTGCTTTTTACAATTTCCGATTTGAAGTGGAATTTATTACCCCATGTTTTTAATAATTTTTTTATTTTATTTGGTCTTATATTTTCACTTTTTTATAAAGGGTCATTTCAAACAACGGGACTTTTTATCAGTACTTTTAGTTTGTTAGCTATTGGGGCGATTGCCTTTTCGTTGAATCAAATTTTCCCAAACGGTCTTGGGGGTGGAGATGTAAAAATGATTGCGGGAATGACCTCATGGCTTGGTTTATTAAAGGTGTCTTTTGCATTGTTGATTGCGTTTGGTTTTGGTGCTTTATTTGCTTTAGTTTGGGTATATAAAGGTAAAATCAATCGAAGAACATTGATCCCATTTGGCCCGTTTCTTTCCTTGGGAGCATTGATAGCGTGGTTTCTTCCCAATCAAATAAATGTCCTTGCAAGGTTAAATCCATGAGTCTTTTTTCGAATACGATTGTTGGTTTAGATATCGGGACATCCTGTATTAAAGTTGTACAATTGAAACGAAATGCTGAACAATGGCATCTGGTGGCTATGGGGTTAGCCCCGATTCCCAAAGATGGGCAAGACAATAAGAACACAGATGCCATGAAAAATATTCTTCCGGAAACAATTAAAAAATTGTTTAAAGAAACCGGGATAAAAACAAAAAAGGTAGTAACTTCCTTATCGGGTGATTCGGTAATTATTCGTTATGTAAAATTGCCATTTATGACGACTGATGAATTGCGTGCGGCAATTCCACGTGAAGCTGAGCAATACATCCCGCTTAATTTGGATCAAGTTGTTTTGGATTTTCAAATTTTGGGAGAAACCGAAGAAGATGGACAGAAGAAACTTGATGTTTTATTAGTGGCTGCTAAGGTGGATGTTGTTGACCAACATCTTCTTCTGTTGAAATCCTCAGGCCTTTCCCCGGTTGTGATAGACGTTGACGCTTTCGCTTTGGAAAACGCTTATGAAGTTAACAGATTGGAACAAGGGGAGGAAACGGTAGCACTAATTAATCTAGGTGCTTCTTTAACAACTATAAATATATTAGAGGGAAATAACACAAGATTCACACGTGATATTCCTGTTGCTGGGAATGAATTTACAAAAGAAATTCAGAAAGAGTTTAATATAAGTTTTACTGAAGCTGAAGAATTAAAAAAATCACATGGTGTTATTTCGATGGAGGAAGACGATTTTAGTTTGTCTACTGTTTCACAAAAAGATGATCGTGTATTAAGAATGTCAGATGTAATGACTCCCATATTAAACAAATTGCTTGGGGAGATTAGGCGTTCTTTTGATTATTATGAAACCCAATCTCGTAAAAAAACAGTGGAGAGAGTCGTGCTTTTAGGCGGGAGTGCAAAATTAAAAAATGTTAATAGATTTTTGGCGAGTAAATTGGGTATTCCTGTTGAATATTTTGCATCTTTTAGGAATATTGAGGTTGGTAAAAACATCGATACGGAGCAGTTGGCGGAAAAAGAGTTTCATATGGGAGTTTGTCTTGGGTTGGCTATTAGACAGGCGGAATCTTAAAAATGATTAAAGTTAATTTAATCCCAGTTAAAGAAAAAAAGAAACGGAAAGAACTATTTATTATTTTGTGTATTGGGGCCGTTGTTATTTTTATTTCCCTTGGTATGGCTTGGGTTTATGGTTTGAGACTAGGTGTAAAAAACATGCTGAACAAGGAAATTGCACAAGTTGATGAAGAGTCCAAGGGATATCAAGAGAAAATAAATGAGGAAAAAGATCTCGAGAGTAAAGAGACTAGCCTAGAAGCCTTCCAAAAGACGGTTAAAGGTATTTCAGATGCTCAGCGAAAGGCCGTAATGGCCCTTGACCAATTCGCTGTGAATTTACCAGATGGTGTTTGGATAACGAGTATTACTCAAGGGAAAGATGGCAATATATTTACCATACAAGGCTATGCTTTTACAGAAACAAATCTTCAAAATTATTTCAATGCGATTCAAAAACCGGGTGGGGTTTTAAAAGAAGCGACAGTGACTATCAATAATATTTCGGCATCAGTTGCGAATAATAGGCAAATTAATCAGTTCACCATTAGCGCTAAAATTGCGGACACGAGTTCATGAAAATTACTCCTTTCCAACAATATTTAATATTAGGAGTCGCAGTGTTTTCCGGGATTTCTTTTCTTTATTATCAATTTCTCCTAAAGCCGATTAATCTAGAGATAGAAAACCTGAGAAGCACTTTAGAACAAAAACAAAAGGATTTAGAAGAAGCAAAAAAAATAGTTGCCAAGTATGTGGAGTTTAAGAAAAGGGCGGATTCAATACAAAGAGAATTGGAGTGGATTCAAAATCGCATACCTAAATCGATTGAAAGAACGAAATTATTAGAAACAATAAATTTATTACAGAATAAATCAGGCGTATATTTAACGAATTTTCAACTGGGAAATAATACAGTAGCGCGGGATGCTTGGATCGAAATTCCTACTACGATCAAATTTAACACGGATTTTAAAGGTTTATTGGAGTTTCTATATCAAGTTAGTCTTTCTAGCCTGTTTATCACGGTGCGGGATATAAATGTTGCCCCTTTAGTTGATGCTACGCATACGAATGTTACGTTGACTGCTCAAATGACATTGTGTGGGATACAAGCGAAATGAAATCATTTTTTAAAAGAGTGTTTATTATTGTGATTTCAATCATTGGATTAATAATTCTTTTTATTAATGCAGAAACAGTATTTTCCCAACAGCAGGATGTTCCTGAACCGGTTTTCATGAACTTTACCATTCAACCACCTTATATACCGACTTATCATGGGCGGGATCCTTTTAAGCCCTTGGATAATATCGATCGTTCTCCTCAATTATTAATTGCGGAATTGGATTATCACGGCGTGATATTATTAGGAGACAAAACAATGGCCTTGTTTACTTGGAAAGGAAATCCGACGATCAGATATACTTTAAAAGGCAGGAAGCTATTTAGCGGGAGTGAAAAAGCAATCGACGGGATTGTGGGTGATATTACCAATTCACAAGTTGTTTTGATCCAAGGCGATCAAAGGGTTGTTTATCCACGGTAATAAAGGAGTTTTACAGATGCCAAAGCTTTATTCCAAGAAAAATAACCTTCTTTTTTTCTTAATAATAATATATTTATTAAAAACGGTTCAAGTTTTTGCTGAAGATGCAATTGAAATTGACCTTGGAAGTAATCCCCAATCGAATTCAAAAGCTTCACAGCCAAGTAAACAACAGACTGTTAACATCCAATCGGGTAAAGAAATAGAATCAAATGCAAAAAATAAACTTACTTATGTTGGAAATATTAATATTAAAGCAGATGAAAAAAATAATTTCGTTGAAATCAAGGGGATGAATCTTTCAAAACCTTCAATCGAGAAAACAGGTACTTCGAAACTACTTTTAAAGTTTCTTAAGACCGATTTAAGAATTCCGAAACAGATTACAGGTACTGGCGGAATAATAAAATCTATCCGCTCTTCTATACATGGTACAACCGCTTGGATTGTATTAGATGTTAATAATAATTCGCTAAAATATAATGTCCAGAAAATTACCGATGGATATTCTGTTGTTTTTAGTGATTACAATGCAGTGGCGAACAATAAAGAAAAATCCTTAAATAACATTAGCGGAATCGGAACGGAATCAGATACCGCTAATGTGACAAGTGATAAAAAAGGAATTTCTCGTCTTATTGATAGTTCGATAAAACCACTTGAAAAAGGCGTACAACTAATTCTTACTCTGGATGGATCCGTAAAATATACCGTTCGTAAATTAGCACAGCCGGAAAAACTAGTTATAAGATTTCACGATACGAAATTAAATATCAATGAAAAATCAAAAAAATTTCAGAATGATGATGTGGAACTTCAAAAAGGAGGATTGTTGTTATTGGAAATGCGCCAAATTGGGCCTGCATTTTCCCCTATTTCCGAGGCCATATTAACTTTGGCACCTGGAACAACCAATCAAATCGATCGTGATTTAAATCAAATAGTAATAACCTTGACAGCGCCCGCGAGAATAGAGAAGTTAGTTGAAAAGAGAGGGAATATAAATCAATTAGTAACGATGGATATAGAAAGCGCTGATATCAATGCCGTCCTAAAGACATTGGCTAGTGAGGCTGGTTTCGATGTCGATTTAGTAAACGGTAATTTAGCTGGAACAGTGAATGAAAAATTTAAATCAGTTCCACTTAAAACTGTCTTGGCGGTTTTATTGTCACCTGGGGGATATGATTATGAACTGCAAGGAAATACTATTCGTATAGGCCCACAAGCTACAATTAAGTCAACCAAAGCAATTATGCCACATGTTACAGAACTTCTTAGTCCTTCGGGCGGGATGACGCCAGCTCAATTCGATAGCCTAGTGAGATCGATTCTAAAAGCTACAAACGCGGTCACTTCTACTGTCGATCCGGTACGAAATGTTCTAATTCTTAATGGGACTGTGGCAGATATTGAAGACTATAAAAACACAATTAAAGATTTAAAACTGGATGAAAGCACTAATAGCGATCGAATTACTCGAATTGTAAAATTGAATTATGCAGATCCGGGCCAGATGATCGCAATAATGTCCCCGTATTTAACCCCGGTTGGGAAGGTGCAATCGGATCCTAGAACAAATAATCTTATTATTTGGGAAGTTGCTAGTAATATGGGAGTTCTTCTTGAATTAATAAAAGAAGTGGACGTTAAATCACCACAAGTTCTAATCGAATCCAATATAATCGAACTTGATACCGAAAATGATTTGGATATGGGAGTTAATTGGAATGTTAGCAGAAGTGTAGGCGACCCAACTATAAATGGTTCCCTTAATCAACCGCCGATAAGTGGAAATAACCCAGGCGCTTTTACCTTCGGGACCCTGAGAAGTGGAGTAAATATTTCTGCTACATTACAGGCTTTAGAAACACATAAAATGGGGAAAATTATTTCCCGACCAAGAATAGCGACGGCTAGCGGGATTGCCGCTGAAATAAATGTGGTTGAAAATATTGTTTATGCTACAACAGCCCAATCAGTTGGTTTGGGAGGTGTGATAACTAATACTACAACCTATACAACATTGCCGCTACCTGTTGACTTAAAGGTAACACCTAGAATTAATGATGATGGGCGTATTACTACAATCATCAATGCAAATATCACTTCCCAATCGGGGCCGGCGCAACCAAGCGCCCCCCCACCCACTACTGTAGAATCGGCGACAACTACTTTAACCACTAAAAATGGAGAAACAATTGTAATCGGGGGTCTTGTTAGAGAAATATCTCAGGACACGATTAACGGGGTCCCTTTATTGTCCAGCATACCCATTATTGGTACGCTTTTTCAGGAACATGATAAACAAGTTACAAAAGCTGAGCTTATTATTTTCATAACACCAACAGTAATTGAAGACTAATTAATTTAGGTTATTTGGTGGTAATAAGCGCCTTTTTAAGGCGCTTATTTTTTTAAACAGATAAATTAAGTGATTATTATTGAAGTTTTAGCATTGTTTTAAACATTTTTTGGAGCTTACATGGCGATTAGATACATCACATCGGGAGAATCTCACGGCAAGGCATTAATAGTCATACTCGAGGGATTTCCAGCTAATTTGAAAATAAATGCAGAGGAAATAGATTTCGAGTTAAAACGTAGACAAAAAGGATATGGCCGTGGTGGAAGAATGCTTATCGAAACGGATAAAGTTGAGATTTTATCTGGGGTAAGGCATGGAACAACACTCGGTTCACCTATTACGCTACTTGTTAAGAATAGTGATTACAAGAATTGGGAAAAAATAATGTCTTCAGAAATGGAGTCTTTATCAACAAAGAATTCACTAACTAAGCCTCGGCCAGGGCATGCCGACTTGCCAGGCGGGATAAAGTACAACCAACGTGACTTACGAAACATTCTTGAAAGAGCAAGCGCAAGGGAAACTACGGTTAGAGTAGCAGCCGGCGCAGTCGCGAAGAAAATGCTAAGTTACTTTAATATTAAAGTTCAAAGTCATGTCATTAAATTAGGCCCTGTTATTTCAAATAACAAAAAATTAAACCTCGCAAAATTAAACGAAATTGCTGACAATTCACCTGTGAGAATGTTAGACAAAAAAGCCGAGATCGAAGCAATTGCAGTTATTGATCGTGCTAAGGATGTGGGTGATACAGTAGGTGGGATTATCGAGATAATAACTACGGGTGTACCACCGGGTTTAGGCAGTCATGTTCAGTGGGATAGAAAAATTGATGGGAAATTAGCACAAGCTTTAATGAGTTTACAAGCTATAAAAGGTGTTGAAATAGGAAATGGTTTCGAAAATGCTGGAAAACTCGGCTCGCAAGTTCATGACGAGATTAATTTTAATAAAGCCAAGGGTTTTTATCATGATTCAAACCGAGCGGGAGGCATTGAAGGAGGTGTCACAAATGGAGAGCCTGTAATAGTGCGTGTCGCCAAAAAACCTATTTCCACCCTTAGGAAACCATTGAAGTCAATCGATATAATTACTAAGAAAAGAATTAAAGCTGCATACGAAAGATCGGACGTTTGTGCATTACCAGCAGCTTCCGTTATCGGCGAGGCAATTTGTTCTTGGGTGTTTGTGGATTCTTTGTTAGAAAAATTGGGGGGAGACTTTATGGAAGAAATTCTAAAGAGGTATGATCTTTATTTGAAACACATCAAAGGATATTAGACTTTTTGTGCGAACCGATTCAAATATAATTTTATTAGGATTTATGGGTTCTGGGAAATCATCCACGGGACGAGAGTTGGCCACAATCCTCAATTATGAATTTGTGGATATGGATCAATGGATAGAGATGAAAAACGGTAAAAGCATCTCGGAAATATTTTCGACTATGGGTGAAGTGTATTTTCGTCAAGAAGAAAAAGGGGCAATTGAGGTTATAAAACAGAAAAGGAATCAGGTGATTTCTACTGGTGGCGGTGTCTGGATAAATGATAGTAATAGAATAATATTGTTGAATAGTGGTTGGTGTGTTTGGCTTAAAGTGTCAGCTAAACAAGCTTTGAAAAGAGTCGAATCAAATTTATCCCAACGGCCTTTATTGGCCAGTTCTAGAGACCCTTTTGCAAAAATCGAGTCACTTCTAAAAGCCAGAAATCCCATCTATTCTTTATCCCATTCAACCATAGAAACTGATGAAAAGACGCCTATGGAAGTAGCTTTGGAAATTGTGGAATTATTCAAAAAAAACTCATCCCGTTAATATACCCATTTCCTGAAACAGGAAATTGGAGGTTGCCAGGAAAATATCTTAGTTTAAATTTATGTTGAGGAAATTATTAACAGGAGTAAAGAAGTGGCATCTGTTAAATTTTAAAATAAGCATTGATAGGACATTAAACGAAAAGAAAATCATTGAATAATTCTCTAATCTCTTCCCTGTAAAATATTAATGCAAACAACCAAGAAGTATTTTAAGAATGAAAGGGATTGGGGAAACAGATGCTAGCTAAGTGTTGGATCAATTCAATACTATGAATACTGTGTGTTATTCGATAGTAGGAATTGAACAAATAGGCTAGTTTATTAGTGATACTACCCCATTTTGATTAAAATTTTATCTACGTAAGATGTTTCTTAATAAAAAGGCTAGAAACAGTAAAGTCCAATTTATATTGACAAGAAAAAGTGGCCTTGTTAGGATTCAAGAAAATGTCCCAAAATCCTTTATTTTTTCAGCTTTAAATCAACTTCAAGCTGAAGCAAGAGAGATCCAATAAGCCTATGGCGAAGGATCATTTTATAGCTGAAATTAACGAGCTTAAGAAAAAATACGAGGAAAATCCAGATTCTTTGGTATTTGCACCTCTTGCGGATGCATTTCGAAAACAAGGTAATTTGGAAGAAGCTTTAAAGATATGTCAACACGGATTGCTGAAACATCCCACCTATACAAGTGCTCAGGTTGTATTAGGAAAAATACTCCACGCTAAAGGAAGAGTTGAAGATGCTTTAACGGAACTAAAAAAAGTATTAGAAATCGATCCGGAAAATATTGCCGCCCACGCTCTTTTGGGAACAATTTATATGGAACGGAAAGAATTTCAAGTAGCCATTGAAGAATACCAGAAAGTCTTAACCTTAAATCCTGATGATGAAGATGCTCAAAGCGCTTTAAAACAAGCCATAGAAAAAGCTGCCGGGGAACAACAAAACCAAAAAAAGAATAACCCAAAACCCACGGATTCTTTAGAAGAAAAAACAACCGCTAAAGAAAGTACTGCTACGTTGACGATAGCGGAGCTGTATTTGAAACAGGGCCATTTCGACAAAGCCATAGAGGTTTTCCAAGAGCTTTTGGCAGATGATCCGCAAAACTTGATGCTTAGACAGAAATTGTCAGATGCAGTTGAAAAGCAACAAAAGGAATCAGCCGTAGGGCCAACGGTTTCAAAGTTGAAAAAGAATGATTTTACTCAACCTCCTGACCATAAAGAAGATGTGTTGATCGAAGAGTCGAAACTAGATGCGCAAAAAGGCAATAAGAAAAAGGAGGATGACTCTAAATTCACAAGCGAAGATATTCTCCAAGTCATGCGTCGGGGCGGGAAAGATGATGTTTTAGTTGAGGAGAATGAAAAGGCGCCGGCCGTCCTTAAAAGTGTTCCTGAAGCTAACACGAAAGTAATAGCTATAGAGGCAAAAAAGTTTTCGATGGACGGAGTAAAAACAGACGGCTTAAAAGGGATTTTAGCTGAACTAGGATCAGTGGATGGAATCATCAAGTGTTTCCTGGTCAATAGAGAAGGAATTACCGTTGTTTCTATCGGTGAAACAGGCAATAATGCTGATCTAGGAAAACAAGCTGTTATTATTTTCGAGAGTACAGAACGGTCGGTTAATCAATTACAACAAGGGAAACTGCAACAAGTATTAGTTACCGCAGATAATGGACATATATTACTTGTTACCTTTACGGATTATATATTAATTGTTTTAGCGAATAGCAGGATCAATCTTGGGCTTTTAAGACTCACGCTGGATTCTGTAACTAAAAAAGTTGAAAAGATATTATAGTAAAAAAGTGGAAAGCAAAATTACTAGGGTTCATAACAATGGATTTTAAAAAAATACTTGAAGAAACTCTTTCCAATGTCGAAGGTGCTATTGGCGCAGGTTTGGTGGGAATGGATGGGATCGTTATCGATCAGATATCCCATAACGCTTCTTTTGACATTAATGCAGTCGGGGCAGAATATTCCAGCATTATCAAAAATGCCATGAGAGCGTCCTCGAATTTTGGCTTGGGGAATACTGGCGAAATATTAATAACAACCGATAAAGCTACCATGATTATGATGATGGTTGGACAAAACTATTTCGTTACCCTTGCGATTAATCTCGATGGCAATTTGGGCCGTGGACGTCTTGAATTGAAAAAAGCCATCCCGAAGTTTGAAAAGGAATTAACTTAAGTCTTTGAAAGAATCATCCTTTTCAAAACTAGACGTTCCTATCTCTTCAGACGATGACCCTACTCTTTTTTCCTGGACAACGGTTTTTCGGTCTTGGTTTTGGCGACTTTATGACCACCTTTTCCACCTCGTATTTTACAATTTCTGTTGGTTTATGATTTGTTTTTTTATTGGCTGGCTGGCAAAACGAGTTGGGTTCTTTGGGACTATCCAAAACATAAATTTACTAAGCGTTTTTGTGGTTTTCATAACGGAGTCGATCGTATCGATAGGCTGGGCTTATCTGGTGTTTAGGATTTTCATTGAAGGAGAAGCGGAATTCCGAGATTTATTTCACGGGTTGAAAAAATATCTAATAAAGGCAGTTGGGCTCTCCGCAATTTCGTTTTTGATCATAGTAGTGTGCATTTATAACATCCTTTTTTATTATCATTTACCGAGCCAACATTTTTATCTTAATGTAGCCTTGATCGGTTTTATTCTTTGGGCTTTACTTTTCTGGTTGTCATCCGCGTTGTACCAATGGCCGATTTTGTTTTTTCAAGATCCACCATTTTTCAAAATCATTTATCGTTCCTTCTTGCTAGTTATTGGGAACAGCTTTTCTTCATTAGTGGTCTTGGTCTTGTTTATTTTTACGGCTTTCTTCTTCACCTTCGCTTTATTTCTATGGTTTTTGATAGGGATGGTATTTTTCTTTTCGATTCAGTGCGTACTTCTTGAAAAGAACCTATTAAGGTATAAAATAACTTTCAAGGATCAATCGGTTCAAATCATAATGGAATCATTGATTAAAGAACGAAAAAGAGGGTGGCGGGAAATCATCAGGCCTTGGGAGAAAAAATGAATCAATCCAAAAGATGGGGGCAGATAATAGCTTTCGGTATCATTACCTATCTTTTGATCGGCGGAAACCGAGGTTTGTGGCATTTGTATCAATTGCACCAGGAGAAACAAGTATTAACAGGGGATATTGATCAATTAAAAGTAGAGATAGGCCGTTATCAAAATGAGTATCAGACTTTTGGTAAAAGCACCGTTAATCTTGAAAAACAAGCACGGGAAGAGTTGAACCTTATTAAGCCTGGGGAAATAGTTTATAAATTTAATTCTAGCACCAAGGAAAGATGAACTAGACCAGTATTGATGCGTGTTGACTTCCTTCGGCTTGACCGTTATCCTACCTTTCCTTTGAAACCATCCGGCGACAGGGTTTGAATTTCAGCGATTTAGTTGTCTTTCCCTTGGTTATTGATCGATCGCTCAATGTGAGGCGGTGTTTTCGACATCTGGGAATTACAGCCTTTTTAGCCGAGATGGCGGAACTGGCAGACGCAAGGGACTTAAAATCCCTCGGGCCTAAAGCCCGTCCCGGTTCGATTCCGGGTCTCGGCACCAATATTCATAGTTTTTTAAAGGCGACCAAGTCGCCAAATAGACGCGGGGTGGAGCAGCCTGGTAGCTCGTTGGGCTCATAACCCAAAGGTCGCTGGTTCAAATCCAGCCCCCGCAACCAACGACAGAAGTCGCCCTGAATAGGGCGACTTTTTTTTGGAAAAATATTGGAAATCATAAAATTAAGGATTGAAAAAAAAGGACGAGGTGGGAAGGTAGTCACGATATTGGTTGGTTTTACCCATGATGCGGATTATTTGGGGGATTTAGCTCGAAAAATAAAAATATCCTGCGGGGCCGGCGGTACCGTGAAAGGCTCAACTATCGAAATCCAAGGTGATTTTCGAGAACGAGTTGGGGAGATCCTCGTTGGGGAAGGTTTTCAAGTCAAAGGCATTCCAAAATAACAAGAAACAAAGCCTGATCATTCGAGGTTAATCTTTGCGGTCCTCACCATCGATCTCGCACTGGCTTCCGTGGTTGAAAGATTTTCTACCCTCACTGGTTCTCATCGAAGAGAAAGCAGCGGAACTTTATCATTTTTCCCTATTGAACAAAAACTTCGCTTATTCCTGGGCAAAAGAGCCTTTCTTTGGGATCGATGAGGGCAGTAAAATCTCGCGGCTCTTGCATCTGCATCTTTTAAAGCAAGGGTTCCAAAAAAAGAATCATAATATCTTTGATGATGAATTGCCCATCCCAAGTTATTTTCGAGAAGATTTGGGTTTTCTCCATTTTATAAAACCCCAGATACGACCCCAACAAAAACCATCGGGTTCAGGGTTGTATAGTTTGCCGGGAAAAAACGTTTCCTTAGTTTTGGAAAACCCGAATTCAGTGGAGGTTAAATACCTGGATCACAGCTACGAAGTAAGAATTCCTCAAGTGGGTCGTTTTATTCTTTCTCGGGGATTAAAATTGAATGTGGGACCCTCCTTGAAAGAAAGTAGGGTCTATTCAGCCGTTCGAAACCTTACATTGATCTTGGATCTTTTAGCGACCAGTTTGGAATTGCAAAATGAGACAATCGATGATTTGCAGGAAGTAAGGCCACCTATTTTATTGAGGGAGTTTCTAGTAAACCTAAAAAACAATGGCCCTGGTTCGATCGTTTGGGAATCGGCCCAAAAACTATATTTGGAAACCCATCCTGGATCCAAGGTGGTTCTACTAACGTCTTGGTATTGGAAGTTCTTGCCGTTATTGTCCAAAACTCTGTTCAATAACAGAACCTAAGTAATATCGTTTTCGATGACCCCTTGATAGGATGTAAACATGAGTAATGAAATCAAAAATAAAAAAACCCCAGTGGTCCTTATCACGGGTGGCAGTAGTCCAATTGGAAAAGCCATTAGCCTCAAATTGGCCGCTCGGGGAATGAGACTCATTCTTCAATACCACCAGTCGGTGTCAAGAACGAAGGGTTTTATAAAAGAACTGGAAAATTCAGGGTGCGAAATTATTGGTGTCCGTGCGGATTTAAGAAAGCCGGTTCAGTCAACAGGAGTGATTAAAAAGACAGTTGAAAAGTGGGGACGATTAGACTTGCTCGTGAACAATGCATCTGTTTTCAAGCCCACCCTCTCAAAGGATTTTCTGATTAAAGACTGGACGGAAACCCTTAATGTCAATCTGATCTCGCCGGCTTTTCTTTGTTCAATGGCTGGCAATTATTTGAAAAAAACAAAAGGTTGTATCATCAATATGGTGGACATCTATGGTGAATCCCCGATATTGAATAACTTTTCCGCTTATTGTGTTTCCAAATCGGCTCTGATCTCGTTTACGAAATATATGGCCATGGAATTAAGCCCGAAAGTTAGAGTCAACGGCATCGCGCCTGGAATCATTTCCTTTCCAACATCCTACAGCCCAGCCCGAAAAAGGAAACTTATGGAAAGGACTTTGTTGAAAAGGCCCGGAAGCCCGGAAGATATCGCGAACACGGTTATTTTCTTAGCGTCGGATCATTATATGACGGGGCAAATATTGAGAGTGGATGGGGGTCGTTTTATCTGAGCAAGAACTTAGGATAAAAACCTGGGAAAGTGTCATACGGAAGCTTTTTGATGTTCTGGCCTTTATTGTCAAATCCCGCCGCGATCTCAATCATGGTTTTTCCACTCACGGGATGGATCAAATTAGGTGAGACCTCCAAGAGAGGAAAAAGGACGAAAGCCTTTTTCTCGATATCTGGATGAGGCACCTGGGATTTCCCCTGTTTTTTCACCAAGCGACCCTTTAGTATCAAATCAATGTCCAATGTCCTTGGGCCGAGGGTGTTCTTGGTGCGGATACGGCCCTCTTTTTTTTCCAGGCTATTAATCCAACGCATCAATTGACCGACAGTTTCACCTTGACCATTAAAAACTACGACTAAGTTCCAAAAGCAAGGCTGATTTTTGAAACCTATGGGTGAAGTTTCATAAACGTGGGATAGGCCTTCAGTGGGATATTTCTTATCGATGCTACTTAATGCGCGGTACAAATGAAGCTCAGGGTGGATATTTGACCCGAGACTTAGGAATGTAAGGTCATCAAAATTCGATCTTGATAATGAACGGTGGATGTGAATTCCGACATTTTGTGAACCTCGGACAGCGCCTGGTTTGGAGACACTTAGCTCAATTTCCGCTAGACCGAATTGGTGGAGCAAGAGGTTGGCTAGTTTTTCAGCCAGGGTTTCTATTAATTGATAACGGCTTTTTTCAACAAATGCGATAGCTGTTTTGGCGATTAATTTGTAATCCTTTGTATCGACAATGTTGTCCTTGATGGCGGCTTTTCGGATATCACAAGGAAATTTCAGATCGATCACAACATCTTGTTTGGTTTTCCTTTCCCAGTCAAAGATCCCAATGATGCACTTGATCTTAAGACCAGTAAGAACAATATGGTCCTTCATATTGGGTAAAACTCCTTGCTTCAAAAAGGATTTGAATGATCTGCCAGAGCCTGGAATTATTTTGCCATAGATATGGCCTAAAAACTCTAGGAAGACTAAAACAATACGAAAAATCCTATTGACGCCCAACATTGTATTTGTTTCCATGGCTCCATGAGTCGCGAGCCCACCTTGGCAAAACCTTCCCATTTCCTTTGGGTATTTGGCCTGCTTTTGTTAAATCTTATCCTTTTCGGCGATGTCTTGTTCGGCGGGAAGGACCTCGTTCTTTCAAGCCAAAATACAGATCTTTATTTACATTTTGTTTCGTGGCGAAAATTCGCTTTCGACCAATTGAAACAGGGCCATCTTGCTCTTTGGAATCCCTTTTATCTTTGCGGAACACCTTTTTTAGGTGGGTTTGAATCAGCCATTTTATATCCCCTGAACTGGATCTATCTGTTCCTTCCGATTAATTTGGCGATCAATATCGGGATTGTCTCTCATCTTTTATTGGCGGGGTTATTCACATATGCTTGGGTGATGCGTCGGGGATTAGACCCTATGGCTGGTTTTCTCGCCGGGGCCATTTTCATGTTCTCTGGGCCCCACTTCCTTCATGTTTATGCTGGTCATTTACCAAATCTTTGCGCCATTACGTGGATACCGCTCATATTCTTGGTTTTAGATACCATCTTGGAATCCTTGTCGTTGAAATGGATCCTATTGGGGCTATTCGCGGTCTCCATGCAGATATTGTCTGGCAATCCTCAATATGTTTTTTATACATTCATCATGGCGGTTGTTTATGTTTTGTTGAACGCACTTCAAAAAAAACATTTGTGGATGCCGTTATTGGGGTTGTCGATCATTTATGGAGGCGCTAGCCTTCTGACAGCTGCACAATTGTGGCCAGGGCTGCAAGCGGTCGCCGAGAGCGCTAGAAGCCTTACGGTCGATTACAAAATGGCCAAGTCGTTTTCCTTCCCTCCAGAAAATTTTCTGACTTTGTTCCTGCCGGAAATATTCGGAAATTTAAGAGGAGTCCATTACATGGGCCGGTGGTTCCTTTGGGAGGTCTCTCTATTCACTGGGTTGACGACCTTTATCCTGGCGATGTATGGATTGGCCTCGGTCGAAATGAAAAAACGTCGATTCGAACTTACGGCTAGTATTCTTGCGATCATTCTTTCCATGGGCGCTTATACACCTCTCTTTCAATGGCTTTATCGATTTGTTCCTGGTTTCGACGCCATGAGAGGCGTTTGCAAATTCGACATTTTTTTCTGTTTATTCCTCTCTATGCTCGCCGCGATCGGTTTCGATCAATTGTGGAAAAAAGGGGATCTTTCGAGACTCTTCGCAATCTTGACAGGATTGTTGGGATTATTCCTTTTGGTGTCGGGTTTGGTGGTCTTGATATCCGCTAAAAATGGGTTGGGCTCAGGCTGGAGTTCTTTCGTTTCATCAGTCAACTGGTTGCAAAACGATCTGTCCCAAATGGATCCACATCAAAGGGAATTTTTTCTCCAGGTCGAGGGTTTTAATACCGCCGGGAGTCTTTTGGTCGGGGCCGCGACGGCATTTTTGTTAACTGTTTTGTTGGCGTTAAGAAAATATAGGAAAAGGATGGTTGGTTTAGTGGCTGTCTTATGTCTGACGGAATTGCTTATTTTCGCGGGTTTGAATCGCCCGACGTTCCATTTAGCCGATTGGCAGCAAAAAAAGGATGTTCTGAGGAATTTTTATTCGGTAAATCCGGGGGATTATCGGGTGTGGGGAACCAACAGTGATTCCATGACGGCTGGAGGTTATGACATTTGGGAGGACGAACCAATGGTGCTTTACCGCTATGCTAGGTTCGCCTGTCGAAGCCAGGGGATCAACGAACACCAACTCTATTCGGTTATGCCTTTATATAAAAAATTCACCAGTATTTTGGGCTTGGTTCGTTTGAAGTACCTTATCACTGAAAATGAGGATCCAATCAGGATTCATCCAACAAACTATCGTTGTTTAGACCGTTTAACTTTGTTTAACCAGTGGGAAACGATAGGTGAACCCGCGGATAGTTTGGATCGATTGTTCGATCCATCCTTCGATTTTCATCAAAAAGTCCTTTTGGAAAAGCAGCCCCAACCCTTTCCCGATCCAGGAAAGATCAAGGGAGAAACGAGATACAAGGACCTTTCGACGAATGAAATGGAAATATGGGTGGATATTCCCAAGGCCGCTATTTTATTGGTCTCTGATAATTTCAGTCCGGGATGGAAGGTCCTACCTTTCCCCGATAGCAGCCAAAAGAATTATCAGGTGGTTCCGGGGGATTATTTTCTTAGGGCTATCCCTTTAAGCGCGGGGAAACATCATTTCATCTTGACCTACCTACCGACGGCGTTTGTGATAGGGAAATGGGTTTCGCTTCTTTCTTGGGGCGTTTATATTGTTATACTACTCTTCCAACTCAGCTTTTATAAAATCAAACGGAAAGTGTTTTCGTGAAAATCCACCAAATCTTCGCCCAAAAGAAAAAAGTCATTTCTTTCGAGATATTCGCTCCCAAACGGGATGGAAATTTAGAGAAATTATTTCAAACGGTCGATGAATTGAAAGGTTTAAACCCGGATTATATCTCCATTACTTACGGGGCGGGTGGAACCAGCCGGGACATGACCTTTGAGATCGCGGTCCGCTTGAAATCAACGGGCATCCTTCCCTTGATGCATTTCACCTGTTTGGATCATTCCCGGGAGGAGATCAAGACGATTTTAGATCGTGTCAAAGAGGCTGGTATCGAGAATTTGCTGGCATTGCGCGGCGACCCACCTAAAGGCCAAACTACATTCGTTCCTCCGCGAGATGGTTTTCGATACGCGAGCGAATTGATCCAATTTATCCGCTCCCACGCTTATGATTTTAGTCTTGGCGTGGCGGGGTATCCTGAAGGCCATCCGGAAGCGGGAGGATTGGATAGGGACTTATTGAACTTGAAACGTAAAGTCGAGGTTGGCGGTCAATTCATCGTTACCCAGCTTTTTTTTGAGAATCAAGATTATTTTGAATATGTGAAGAGAACAAGGGCAATGGGTATCCAAGCTCCGATCCAACCCGGCATATGGCTTTTGACCGATTTTGCCCAGATCGAAAAAACGGGTAGTCTGGGAGCGAGGATACCATCAAGATTAGTTGAAGAATTGAAACCCTTTAAAGATGACAAAGAAAAAGTGATCCAAAAAGGGATCGACTATGCTACCCGCCAGTGTGAGGAACTTCTAAAAAATGGCGCGCCTGGCATCCATTTTTACGCCATGAACAAAAGTCATTCCGTCAAAGCGGTTATGGGAAATCTCCGAGACAAGGGTTTATTGGATCACTGAAGGTCAATTAGATAGGCACCTTGGGGGCGAGAAACGGACCCTTTTGGTCTTTTAAGTCGTTCCTTTTGGCGATATACTTATCTCATTGTTTTTGATGGATTACGTTTTTTGGAGTGAACTATGACCGATAACGCTTCCATCTTCAGCCGTCTTCGACACGTTCTTCAGAACACTTATTTTTTCCAATCCTTAAAAATGAATGAATTGGATGAATTGATAGGTCATCTTCGAATGATCCGTGTCCAAAAGGGTTATGAGATCATCAAACAAGGGGATCCTGGAGACGCTTTTTACTTGATCGCTTCCGGAAAAGTATCGGTTTGGATGAAAAAGGGATTCAAAAAGGTAAAAGTTGCCGATTTGTTGCAGGATGACTTTTTCGGTGAAATGGCTCTTATATCCAATGAACCCCGTAATGCCACGATCGTGGCTGAGGATGTCACGGAACTTTTCATCCTTCAACGATACGACTTCGACAAAATATTGATGAAAAACCCGGTGATCGCCCAGGAATTGAAAAAATCCTATTTCGAGCGAAAACAAAAGAATAAGTAACATCCCAAGACAATTGACAAGCAGGAAGAAGATTGGCATATTCACTGGCCTGCCCGTTTTTACCCGATTTCTGGAATAGGGGAAACGGTCTTTTATTAGGTCCGGAGAACGCCTTTCTGGAAGTTGCTTTCGCCACCCTAAAGGTTCCCTCTGGTCGAGTCTTTACCAACCCGATGGCGGGGTAGCTCAGCTGGTTAGAGCATTCGGCTCATACCCGAAGTGTCGGCGGTTCGATTCCGCCCCCCGCTACCATTTTTTCCTTTAAATAAAAGAAAATTACGATGAAACAAATGATCCTTCCCCAAGTTCCTTTCCCGAGACGATCCAAATTGATCATCGGGATATCAGGAGGGGTCGATTCAATGGCCCTTTTAAAACTCCTTTACGATTATTATCCACAACCCAAAGAACGTATGATCGTCGCACACGTGAATTATGGTTTAAGGGGTCGAGATTCCCAAAAAGACGAGAGTTTGGTCCGCGAAACCTGTGAAAAGTTAGGCTTGCCTTGCCGTATTTTAAGGGTTAAATCTTTCAAGGCGCGTGTAGGCCGGGAAAAGCGTTCCTTGCAGGATCTTGCTCGAGAGATCCGATATTCCTTTTTCGCCAAAATCGCTCATCGGGAAAAGGCTTGGGGTGTAGCGGTCGCCCATCACCAAGAAGACCAGGCGGAGACGGTGCTGGACAGGCTGTTAAGGGGCGCGGGCGCCAGAGGACTTTCTGGGTTAAGGCCAATACAAACATTATGGTTCCCGGGGCAAAGCAAGCCCTTGAGGGTCTGGCGTCCCCTGCTTTCTTATGAAAAGAATACATTTCGAACTTATTTAAAGGAAAGTTCTTTCTTCTGGCGGGAGGATCGGTCGAATGGGGAGGATGGTTATCGTCGTAACCGGATCCGTAATCGATTGCTTCCTTATTTGACGAAGTGGAATCCAAGAATCCGGGGAGTTTTAGCCCGCGTTGGCGAGATCATCTCTGAGGAAGATCGTTTATTGGAAAGTATGGTGGCCCCCATGGGGCCCAAGATCCAAGCCAAGTGGGTCAAAGGGAAGTTTCAAGCACTGTCCGTTCCATTCGGGAAATTCCCACTGGCTCTAAAACGTAGATTCGTCCGAGAGGTGGCAGAAAAACTCAACCCCAATGCCAGGGGTCTTTCGTTCGAAAGGATTGAGGAAGTTATCCGGGTTTGGGAAGGAAAGGAAAGGGGTCCCCGCGATATTGGATTCGGACTGTCGGCTAACCAAAAGGGTGGTCGTATCCTCATGTTTTTAAGCCGTTGAAGGGGCCTTGTCCTGATTATTCGGAACATAAGAAGGTTTTTTCAAAGGAATGGACGTCGAAAATCCCTGTATTTCCCCTTGCTTGCATTGAGAAAACTATATCAGCTATGATACCAGCCTTGCTTCCTTCGAGAACCTTTCTTAGGTTAATGGCACAAGCGGAGCGATCTTGAACACTAGGAGTTCTTTTTGAATCAAACATTTAAAATCTTGGCTGGTTGGCTTCTTATCTTTGTGATCATCATGTTCTTTGCCCAACAATTAAAGGCCCCGAACAATAAGGTCGAGAATTGGGATTACTCGAAGTTCGTCGCTGGGGTCGTGGATGGAACGGTCCAAAAAGTCACCGTCCAGCCCGATGACAGGATGATCCTGGGAAAAACAAAGGGCAATGTGGACTTTTCCGTTGTCCAACCCGATGACCCGAACCTGAACCTGACCAAGATGTTGTTGGACAATAAGGTCGATTTTTCGACCGATCCACCCAAAAGGCCCAGCAGCCTCTGGCAGATATTCATTAATTTTGGGCCAGTATTGGTATTCGTCGGATTTTTCATTTTCATGATGCGCCAGAACCAAGGGGGAGGTGGTGGCGCCATGGCTTTCGGCAAAAGCCGAGCCAGATTAATGACTGTTGGCCAGCAAAAGATCACTTTCGCCGATGTGGCAGGCGTGGACGAGGCCAAGACCGAACTCATGGAAGTCGTCGATTATCTGAAAGACCCCAAGAAATACCAACAGTTGGGGGGAAAGATCCCAAAGGGGGTCATTCTGCTTGGCCCTCCTGGGACCGGGAAGACCCTGTTAGCCAAAGCGGTAGCGGGTGAGGCGGGAGTGCCTTTCTTCTCCATCTCTGGTTCGGATTTCGTGGAGATGTTCGTTGGTGTCGGCGCGGCCCGCGTCCGGGACCTTTTCGAGCAAGGAAAAAAGAATTCTCCCTGCATTATTTTCATCGATGAGATCGACGCGGTCGGCCGTCAAAGGGGAGCTGGATTAGGCGGCGGACACGATGAGCGGGAACAAACCCTGAACGCCCTCTTGGTCGAAATGGATGGATTCAATACCAATAGCAACGTCATCCTTTTTGCCGCTACCAACCGGATGGATGTCCTGGATCCGGCATTGTTGAGACCGGGCCGTTTCGACCGACAGATCGTGGTGGACCGTCCTGATCTAGGCGGAAGGGAAGCCATCCTCAAGGTGCACGCGAAGGTCATCAAATTGGCCGAGGGTGTGGATCTAGCCATCATCGCCCGAAGGACCCCCGGGTTTTCCGGGGCGGACCTGGCCAATCTCATCAACGAAGCCGCGCTGCTGGCGGCTCGCCGCAATAAAAAAGCCGTCGAACTGGAAGAATTGGAAGAAGCCATTGACCGTGTCATGGCCGGGCCGGAACGCCGTACCCGTGTCATCTCGGACGAAGAAAAGAGGATCGTGGCTTACCATGAGTCTGGGCATACGATCGTGGGAAAGAAGATCGACAAGTCCCATTCCGTTCATAAGGTCTCGATCATCCCTCGTGGCCACGCGGCGTTGGGCGCCACCTGGTATCTGCCCAAAGAAGAAAAATTCCTCGCCTCCAAGACCGAACTTTTGAACCGCATCACCTCGCTGTTGGGAGGGCGGACCGCGGAAGAATTGACCTTTGGCGATGTCACGACCGGAGCGGGAGACGACCTGAACCGCGCCACCGAGATCGCCAGAGCGATGGTCTGTGAATACGGCATGAGCCCCAAACTTGGGACCTTGACCCTGGGGCGAAAGGACGACATGGTCTTCATCGGCCGGGACCTGATGAAAGAAAAGAATTATTCCGAGCGGACCGCCCAGATGATCGACAACGAGGTCAAAAGGATCATTGAGGAGTGCCATGCCAAGGCCACCTCTATCCTGAAAAAGAACAAGAAGTTCCTGAAGATCATGGCGGAAGCCCTGCTGGAAAGGGAGATCCTGGATAGCGCGGATGTGGAAGCCATCATGGCGGGTAAAAAGATGGGGCCGAAGCCAGCTCCCAAGAATCCGCCTTCTCCCACCACGCCATCGGGTTCCGCTACCGCGGAATCGACACCTCCAGTTTCCTTGAAACCCAAGACCGCCCCTTCGCAAGCTTTCAAGGGGGGACGGATTGGATAAAACGCGTATAGAGCGGGCGGTCCGCGAGATCCTTTTAGCGGTAGGGGAGAATCCCGACCGGGAGGGGTTGAAAGAAACCCCCAAACGGGTCGCCAAGATGTACGAGGAAGTCTTCTCCGGGATGCAGATGAACGCGTCGGAGATCGTCACCATTTTCGAGACAGAAGGTCACGAGGAAATGGTGATCCTCAAGGACATCCCTTTCTATTCCATGTGCGAACATCATCTGCTCCCGTTTTATGGGAAAGCCCATGTCGCTTACTTGCCCCGAAAGGACAGGCTGGCGGGGCTTTCCAAGCTCGCCCGTGTGGTGGAAGCCATCGCCCGCCGTCCCCAACTTCAAGAGAGGATCACCACCCAGGTGGCCGATACGCTCATGAGGATACTGAAACCTTATGGGGTACTGGTCATCGTGGAAGCGGAACATCTTTGTATGACCATGCGGGGAGTGAAAAAACCCGGTGCGAAGATGACCACTTCCGCTGTCAGGGGTATCTTCACCAAGAGCGTTGCCACTAGGATGGAAGCCCTCAATCTGATCGGTAGGTAAGCCTGGATGGCTGGGAAACCCCGAGTTTCTTTCAGGATACTCCAACCCGATCCTTTCGATCTTCACCGTCACCCTGACATCCCTTTGCTTTTTGCGGCCTTACTGCCGACCCAATCCCAAAGCGTGCATTTCAAAAACGCTCTTCTTGACCACGCGACCGCCAGCCAAATTTCATTACGATCGGATCATTCCATCCGCTGGCGGATGACCCTTTCTGCGGGGACATCATTCACCAAAAAAATCCTAGATTCATTCCCTGGATTAGCCCGCCAAATGGAAGTGGGATTGAAAGGTTATTCTCGACCAAGTTCCTGGACGCTTTCGTCCGGCCAGGGATGGAAGATCCGTTGGGCGAACAAGACCCAAGTAATGGGCATCTTGAATGTAACCCCGGATTCTTTCTCCGATGGGGGCCAATTTCTCGATCCTGTTGTCGCTGTTGACCAGGCCCTTCGGATGCAACAGGAAGGGGCGGATTGGATCGATGTGGGAGGTGAATCCACCCGTCCCGGAGCCAAGGCACTCCCGGTTTCGGAAGAGAAAAAAAGGATCCTGCCGGTCTTAAGGGCATGCGTTAAGGTCTTGAAAGTGCCGTTGTCGGTCGACACCTATAAAGCTGAGACAGCCAAGGCCTCGGTGGGAGAGGGTGCCAGGTTGGTGAACGATATCGGGGCTCTTAGGTTGGACCCTCGAATGGGCAAAACCCTCGCCCGGCTCAATGTCCCGGTCGTCCTGATGCATATGAAGGGCCGGCCCAGGATCATGCAGAAAAACCCCAGGTATCAAGATGTGATAGGCGAGATAATATCCTTTTTCAGGGAACGTCTGCGATTCGCCCAAGAATGCGGGATCCATGAGGATCGGATCATCCTGGATCCTGGTTTTGGATTCGGCAAGACTCCATGGCACAATCTTGAACTCACCCGCCGATTATGGGAATTCAAGGTCCTGGGCAGGCCCCTGCTCCTGGGACCCTCCCGTAAATCGACCCTGGGAACGCTCCTGGGGGGCGCGCCCCCGGAGGAAAGGGTCGAGGGGACCGCCGCGGCGGTGACGGCCGCTATCCTGAAAGGGGCCGATTTTGTCCGAGTTCATGATGTTAAAACCATGGCTCGTGTGGTAAAAATAGCTGACGCCATTCGATATCAGCCGTTTTGACCGGGGACTGACTAACCCATGAATAATCTGATCACCCTATTTTCCAATTTCCGTTTTGTCGATGTTCTCGACATCCTGGTGGTCTCCTATCTGACCTACCAGTTATTACTCCTTATCAGGGAAGTACGCGCCACTCGCATCGTGCTTGGGTTCGCCATCCTCTTTTTGGCCACGGTCATCGCCAGCCAGTTCCATTTATTGACACTGGATTGGCTCCTGAGCAACCTGGGACCCTTTTTCATCATCGCTTTCGTGGTGGTCTTCCAGTCGGACCTGCGCCGGATCATCACCCAGATCGGTCGGGGAGGGGGATTCTGGGGAGGCGTGTTCCAAGGGGACGCGGTCCTTTTCAAAGAAGTGACCGCGGCGGTGAAGGACCTGGTCAAGACCAAGCGGGGCGCCCTGATCGTTCTGGAACGGGATGACAGCCTGCAAAGCGTGTTCGATAACGGTACCAAGATCGACGCGGATGTGACGGCTGAACTCATCGTGACCCTTTTCGTCCCCCACTCACCCCTTCATGACGGGGCGGTGATGCTTCGGGGAGGTAAGATCGCGGCGGCGGGCTGTATCCTTCCCTTGAGCCAGAATCCCAACCTGAACAAATCCTATGGCACCCGGCACAGGGCGGCGGTAGGCATCACCGAGGAGACGGACGCCCTGGCCATCGTGGTCTCGGAGGAAAAGCACACCATTTCCTTCGCCATGGCCGGAAAGATCACCCCTGAGATCGACTCGGACACGCTGGAAGAGATGTTGACGCTTTATGGAACGAAGGTGGATTGAACATGAAACGATGGATATTCGAGAACCTGGGCCTGAAGTTGTTGGCCTTCCTAATCGCCTTCTCCCTATGGGCCTATGTCGGGTCGCGTCAGATATTGGAACGCAAGGTGGTTCTGCACTTGGAACTCACCGAGATACCCGCCGGCATGACGGTGGATTCGAGCGTTCGAACGACGGTTCCGGTTGTCCTGACAGGCCGTAAGGAAAGCGTCCTGGAAGTGGATCCGGATGACTTGACCGCGGTGGTGAGCCTGAAAAGTTATACCAAAGATAAGAAAGACCTACTGGTTCATCCTTTGGTTCAACCTCTTCCAAGCGGGGTCGCGGCGACCGTGTCCGCCATCCATGTCCATTTGATCTCCACCAATAACCACAAGTAGGAGTCGCCATGGCAACCCTTTGCGTGAATATCGACCATATCGCTACCCTGCGCCAAGCCCGGAGGGAAGATGAACCGGATCCTGTTGAGGCTGCCCGGATCGTGGAAAAGGCCGGGGCCAGGGGTGTTACGGTCCACCTTCGGGAGGACCGAAGGCATATCCAAGACCGCGATGTCATCCTCCTTCGTAAAACCCTCAAGACCAAACTGAACCTGGAAATGGCGGCGACCGAAGAGATGGTGCGTTTCGCCCTGAAAGTCAGACCCGATCAGGTCACCCTGGTCCCGGAAAAACGCCAAGAGCTGACCACTGAAGGAGGGCTTCTATTAAGTTCGTCGCCCGCCCGATTCCAGAAGACCATCGACCGGCTACAAAAGAAGGGGATCCCCGTCTCTCTCTTCATTTTGCCCGATCGTTCCACCATCGAGCTCTCGGCCCGGATGGGGGCGACTTTCGTGGAACTGCACACGGGTTTGTATAGCCAGGCATTCCGGAAAAAAGTCAGGATCGCGGAGGAATATCTAGCCCTAGCGACTGGGGCGAAACTGGGACGATCCTTGGGGCTCAAGATCCATGCCGGGCATGGATTGACCTATGAAAATACCGCTCCCATCGCCGGTTTAATGGAGATCGAGGACCTCAATATCGGGCACAACATCATCGCCCGGGCTTCTATGGTAGGATTAAAGAAGGCGGTCGAGGAAATGCTGTCGATCCTGAAAAAAGCGAAGCGAAAATAAGGAGGTCGGAAATGGGTAAACTATTCTTCTTGCTGGTCATCCTGATCCTGGGCGGTATCGGCTATTACCTTTGGAATACTGTGGCCTCAGCCCCAAAAGAAGCGACCTTGCCCGGTTACACCAACGCTTTGAAGAACGACGAGGATAAAGCCAGAGCTGTCATGGCAGGCGCCAATACGGAGAGCGTTCAGGGCGCGGTGGAAAAATATAAGGGAGACAAGGGAACCCTGCCGGCTTCTTTGCAGGACCTAGTACCGAATTATATCGATCATATCCCAGGCGGGCTCCAGTACGATCCCGGCACTGGAAAAGTGACCGTCGCGCAGTAATTCCTCCCGTTTCCTTTGAAAACCTTCTAGCAGGTTGCTGAAAAAGTCCCTAATGCGGACTTTTTCAGCTGACGACATTTGCGGTAACCCCACGATTTCTGCGGAATCTTTGGGGTCGCAGGCTACTTTGTGGCCTTTTTTTACTTTTTCAGTAGCCTGCTAGTGAACCTTGAAAAGGGCCTGGGGCAAACGCCCCGGGCCCTTGTCCTATCTCGCCCAAATCAGGGTTTTCGGCTATAATTCCGACCTTCGCAAACACGATTTGAACAGGGGTTTTTATGGGTGTGCCCACGACTGGAAGCGAGATTAGACAGGCCTACTTGGACTTCTTTAAGTCCAAAAATCATAAGATCGTGCCTTCCTCATCCCTTGTGCCCGAAAGCGACCCTACCCTCCTGTTGGCCAACGCCGGGATGAACCAATTCAAACCATACTTTCTGGGTACGGTGCCCTTTCCCCACGCTGTACCTTACGCCGCCTCCTGCCAGAAGTGTTTCCGCACCGGGGACCTGGAGAGGGTGGGATATACCGCCCGTCACCATACATTCTTCGAGATGCTGGGGAACTTTTCCTTTGGCGGATATTTCAAGAAAGAAGCCATCGCTTGGGGTTGGGAATTCGTCACCGAGGTCCTGAAGATCGATAAGGCCAGGCTTTGGGTCTCCATCTACGAAAAGGATGACGAGGCGAAGGAACTTTGGAAAAAGACCTCCGGCCTTCCAGAGGAACGCATCATTCGGATGGGGGAAGACTCCAATTTTTGGACCATGGGACCCACTGGCCCCTGTGGTCCCTGTTCCGAGATCTATGTGGACCTGGACCCGAGCGGTCCTCCCACCAAGGATTTCGAGCAGGACGCCGAGACGGGACGGTTCTTGGAGATCTGGAACCTGGTCTTTACCCAGTACGACCGCCAAGCCGACGGAACGCTTAAACCCCTGCCCAAACCCAACATCGATACGGGCATGGGTTTGGAACGGGTCGCCAGCGTTATGCAGAACGTTCCCTCCAATTTCGAGACGGATCTACTTTCCCCCCTCATGGCGGGCATCGCCAAGGCGGGCAATATCCCTTTCCAGGCGGACGGCTCCCAGACCTACACCTCCTTGAAGGTCATCAGCGACCACTTGAGAGCCACGACCTTCCTTATCGCCGACGGGGTCCTTCCCTCCAATGAGGGCAGGGGATACGTCCTGCGCCGGATCCTTCGCCGAGCCATCCGCCACGGCAAACTTCTCGGGTTCGACCGGCCATTCCTTTCCGCCCTGACCCTGGAAGTCGGGAAACTCATGGGCGGCGTTTACCCGGAAGTGGTCGAACGGAAGGAACATATCGTCAATGTGGTAAGGGCCGAGGAAGAACGATTCTACGAGACACTGGCCGCTGGCACGGAACGTCTTTTGGAAAAGATCGAGGGTCTGAAAAAAGAGAAGGCCTCCACTCTTTCGGGTGAGGAAGCCTTCATGCTTTACGACACTTTTGGGTTCCCCCTGGACATCACCAAGGAGATCCTGAAGGAAAAAGGTCTTTCAGTGGACGAGGCCGGTTTTCAAAAGGCCATGGAGGGCCAGAAAGAAAAAGCCCGCTCGGCCTGGAAGGGAAGCGGCGACGCCATCTTGCCTCCGCTCTATAAGGAAATGGCCGCTAAACTCGGACCGACGATGTTCAAAGGATACGAAAAGATCAAGGACCTGGGCCAGATAGTCCAGATCGTCCGGGTGAAGGACAAGAAGCATGAGCCAATCGAGAAATTGAACGAGGGTGAATATGGGTTTGTGCTTTTGAACCAGACGCCTTTCTACGCCGAAAAAGGCGGACAGGTCGGCGACAAAGGCGTGATCCAGGGCTTCAACTCGGCCGAAGTCGCCTGGGCGGATGTGCTGGATACCCAAATGGTGACCGATACCCTGATAGGCCACTGGTGCTTCATGAAACGGGGAAAGCTCACCGCGGGTCAAAAGGTCGAGGCCACAGTCGAGGAAAGTGAACGCCGGGCTACCATGCGCAACCATACCGGCACCCACCTTTTACACGCCGCCCTCAGGCTTGTCCTGGGAACCCATGTGGGTCAGGCCGGAAGCTATGTGGGACCGGATCGGCTTCGATTCGACTTCACCCATTTCGAGGGGGTCAAACCGGAACAATTGCATAAGATCGAGCGTATCGTTAATCAGCGCATCTTGGACAACCTGGAGGTTTCCAAACAGGAGATGTCCTTCGACGAGGCCAAGAAAAAGGGCGCCATGGCCTTTTTCAGCGAAAAGTACGGGGAAAGGGTCCGAGTGGTGGATGTGCCGGGCTTTTCCATGGAACTCTGCGGCGGCACCCATGTGAACCGCACCGGTGATATCGGCTTGTTCAAGATCCTCAGCGAGGCTTCGGTGGCCTCGGGCGTACGCCGGATCGAGGCGATCACAGGAGAGGGCTCCTTGGCGAAGGTCAGCCAAGAGGAGGAGACTCTCAAAGAAATCGCCCAACTTTTGAAAAGCTCAGACGCCGAATTGAAGACCAAGGTCCAGTCCCTGTTGGATGAAATGAAGGCCAAGGAAAGGGAATTGGCGTCCCTCAAGTCCAAACTGGCGGGCAGTCTGGTGGACGAGGTTTTGGGCGGGAAAAAGGAAGTGAAGGGCGTGGCTTTGGTGGTTGCCCGGACCGATGATCTGGACGCCGACGGTATGCGTCAATTGATCGATTCCCTGAAAGAAAAAATGGGAAGCGGCGTCATCGTCCTGGGAAGCGGAAAACCAGGCCAGATCGCCTTCATCGCGGGAGTCACCAAGGATCTCACGGCCAAGGTCAAGGCTGGGGATATCGTCAAGGAAGTGGCCAAAATCACTGGTGGCGGCGGGGGCGGCAGACCCGACCTAGCCCAGGCGGGCGGCAAGGACGCCTCCAAGGTGGATGAGGCCTTGAATCAGGTACCGCAAATTCTAGAAAAAATGATGAAATAAATTTTAAAAAAGAAACGGCTAAGTCATGTTTCAACCACAGATGAACACAGATGAACACGGATTTTTTTTAAAAGAATCATCAATGTTTATCGGTGTTAATCGGTGGCTAAAAAATAGTTGTTTTTTTTCAGTGGTAAAAAAGTCTTGATGAAGCGTTGGTTGGGCCTGGACCTGGGCCATGTCCGAATAGGCGTGGCCCTTTCCGATCCTTTGGGCCTGACCGCCCAACCCTTGGTCGTCCTGAAGGCCTCCGGAACCCAAAAGGATATCGCCGCTATCGGCGAGTTGGTGAATAAGCACGAGGTCACGCAAGTCATCGTGGGATTGCCCCTCAACATGGATGGCACCGAAAGCGCCACCACCCAAAAGGTCAGGGATTTCACGGGCAAGTTGGCCGGGTGGTTGAACGTCCCGGTTTTTTTCGTGGATGAAAGGCTGACCAGTAAGCAGGCTGAGCGGGTCTTGATCGAGGGGAATGTCCGCCGCGAGGACCGCAAGGGAAAGATCGATAAGGTCGCCGCGGCTCTTTTGTTACAATCGGCGTTGGAAGGGACGGCATTGATCCCTTTGAAGGAAAAACATGAAAATCCTTAAATGGTATGGGATCGGGTTGGGGATATTTTTTGTCCTGTTCGCTTGTCTTTTCTTTCCGCCGTTCTTTTACCCGGGGCCGGATGTGGATATTCCCGTCAATTCCAAGAACAGCGCCAGGGTCATCGCCCAAAAGTTGAAAGACAATGGCATCATCCATTTCGCCCTCCCTTTCAGGGTCTTGACCAAGCTGACCCACGCGGACCGTCACCTGAAAGCCGGTCTCTACCGCATGAATCCTAGGATGAGCCTTTGGGAATTGGTCACCACCATGTCCCAGGGAAAAAGCGAACTATTGGCCCTGAAGATCCCCGAGGGGTATACGGTCGAACAGATCGCCCAGGAACTGGAAAAGATGAAAGTGGTCCAAGCGCCGGAGTTCATGAAGGCGGCGGAAGACCCGGTCCTGCTCAAGAAACTCGGGATCGAGGGACGCAGTGTGGAGGGGTTCCTTTTCCCGGAGACCTATCGGGTCCCGCTGGGCGCCAGCCCGGCGGAGTTGATCGAGCTTTTGGTGCGACAGTTCCAGGATGCGGTAGGGAGCGATTTCAATCGTCTTTGCTTGGTGAAGAATCTCACGCCTTATCAGGCGGTGATCCTGGCTTCGATCGTTGAAAAAGAGGCCAAGGTCGATGAGGAAAGGCCTATTGTGGCCGGGGTCCTTTACAACCGCATCCACCAGAAGATCAGGCTACAGGTGAACGCCACCTTGAACTATGTCTTGAATTCCAAAAACCCTTGGTTCTCGAACGCTCAGATCAATATCCAGTCCCCCTATAACACCTATCTACACCGTGGATTGCCTCCCACGCCCATTTGCAATCCGGGTATGGAATCCATCCAGGCGGTGTTACAGCCCGCCGATGTGCCTTATCTCTATTACGTTTCCCAGGGAGACGGCACCAACCTCTTCGCCACGACCCTCGCGGAACATCAGAAGAATGTCCATATGGCCCGGAAGATACACCGCGCCCTGCGCCGCCAACAAGCGGCCAATCAGAAGCCGTAGATCCATCCGAAGGGCCCTGGGGAACCTTCATTTCCCTTGCGGTAAAGGGCGTCCTGCCGTAATTTAAAGGTCATGCCGACATTCAATAAATCGATCAAGAAGGTCGGTATCCTACCGATTTCAAAAGATCAATTTTCATGGAGAATCGGCACATGATGATCCAGGCTTTTCATCTCACCAAAGTACATTCCTCGGGCGTTAAGGTCCTGGAAGACGCTTATTTTTCCGCGCCGGAAGGCTCCTTCATCGCCATTTTGGGCGAAAGCCGCACGGGAAAAAGCACCTTCTTGAAAATGCTGGGCGGTGAGGAAAAACCCACTTCCGGGGTTCTGCGCATCGACCACAAGGACATCCACGGTCTTTCGGCTTCCGAAAAAAGGCAATGGCTCAATGAGGTCGGCATGATCTTTCCGGACCTGAGCCTTTTTCCCGACAAAACGGTGGAAGAGAACATCCTGTTCATCCTTCATGTCAAGGAAGTCTCCACCGAAGGCCAGAAAGAAGCCATCCGTAAACTGCTTTCCAACGCGGGATTGGGGGACAAGATACAATCCAAACCCGCCGATCTTTCTTCCGGGGAAAAACGAATGGTCCTGGCCTTGCGGGCCATGATATTCAGGCCCCGTTTGCTCCTGGTGGACGACCCGTTCCAGGGGTTGGATGATAAGGCGGTCCAGACCCTGCTGAAGTTCCTTTTCGAGCTCAATCGTACCGGGACCACCGTCATACTTTCCATCCAGCAGATGTCCTTCTATGAAAATCTCAAGTCCATGCCGTCCGTACCGCCGATCCAATGGATGAAACTCGACCAAGGAAAACTCCAGCCGCTTGAGGAGGCGGTCCCATGAACAATTTTTCCAGGTTGGTCTTCGTGCTAAAAGAAGGGTTCGCCCACCTGTTCAGGTCCAAGGGGCTTTCCACCACGGTCATCGTCATTGTTGCCTCGACCCTCCTTCAACTCTCGATCTTCCTGGGCATTTCCCGCGTATTGGATAATGCCCTGGTTTCGGCCAAGGAAAAGTTCGAAATGGCGGTTTTTTTGACCTCCGCGGCCGATACGACCGACCTCACCCGGATCAAGGATACGCTCTCCGCCGAACCCCAAGTGGCCTCCGTCAAGGTCGTCACCAAGGAAGAAGCGCTACAGGATTTCCGGAAGGACCCGGACATCGACCGTATGGTCCAGGCCCTGGGCGAGAATCCCTTGACCGATTCCATCAGCGTCGTGCTGAAAAAGGACGCGGCCGGTAATCTGGATGAACTGGTGAACCGGCTGAAAAAAGACCCCTCGGTGGAGGAGGTCAACTACGGCAAGAATGAATGGGAAGAGGTGTCCAATATCAGCCGTACGGTCCGATGGATGGGACTTTTCCTGGGCGGGTTCGTCTTCCTGACGGCCCTTTTCATCATCACCAATACGCTCTCCCTTTCTTTCTGGGCCCGAAAGGAGGATTTCATCCTTCTCTCCCGCATGGGCGCCCCGACTTGGATGCGCTGGGGTCCTTATCTTTGGGAAGGGGTCCTGCAGGGTATCCTGGGGACCGGCTTGATGGTCCTGATCCTGGAATTGATCCGGCACATCGTGGGGATGACCCTGGCCCAATACGGGGGACTGGACATCCTGCTCCACCTGCCCGAATTGGACTGGTGGGATCTCTACCTGGCCCTGGCGGCTTTGGGTGTCATCCTGAGTTTTACCGGGTCTTTCCTGGCCCTCCAGTCAAAATGGGTGAAGGAACTGAAGTGAAACGGTCCTTTCTCGGCCAATGGCTGGCTTTCCTGGCCTTGGGCCTGATGGGGTCAGCGCCTTGTCTCGCCCAATCCGTTTCCGCTCCCACTCCCGCCAAAGACCTGACCCAGATCAAACAGAACATCCTCCAGAACAAGAAAGGTTTGGCGGAAGTCCAGAAAGAACTCCAGGAAGAGAAGAAAAAGCAAAGACTGGCCGCCGCCCGGGAAAGAAGCGTCCTGGCCAGGCTTCAGAAGGTGGACCAGGCCCTGAACAAGCTCCGCCAGGAAAAGGAAGCCAATGAGGACGACCTGGGAGCGACCCGCGACCGCATCGACCGATTGCGATTCGATATCGCCCAGAACCAGACCCAGTTGGTCCAGAGCCGGCTCATCCTGGGCCGCCGTTTGCGGGCGTTGCATCGAATGTCCTTCCGGACCCCTTTCCTGGGCGGGTTGTTGAGTTCGGATAATTTCGGGGACCTGGCCCGGAAGCTCAAGTTCGGCATGCTGTTGGCCAAGTCCAACGAGAAGATCCTGGCCCAAACCCTGCGGCATGAGCAGGTTCTGGAGACAGCTTCCAACCAATGGGGCGAGGAAGAGCACCGCAAGGAGATCCTAATGGCTTCCCTCGGCCGGAGGGAAAAGAACTTCTCGAGGGAAAGATCGAAGCGGACCGTTTTCATCACCTCCATCAAGCGTCAACAAGAGCTCCGGGAACAGACCATCTCCGAACTGAACGACCGCGCCCAGGACCTGCAGGCGAAAGTTTCCTTGTTGTTGAAGACCGCGACGGAGGTCAAGAAAGTGGCGGCGGCATCGGCGCCGGTCGGAAAAGGGCTCAAGGTCGTTCGGGGCAGGATCCCCTGGCCCGTTACGGGCGAGATACTCCCCGATTATTCATTCGGGAGCCATAAGAATAAGGAGTTCAACGCGGTAGTGGATAATACGGGCATCCAGATCAAGGCGCCCATGGGAACTCCCATCCGGGCGGTGGCGGCGGGCAACGTTCGATACGCCGACTGGTTCAAAGGTTATGGAAAGTTAGTGATTTTAGACCACGGCCAAGGGTATTATTCTCTCTACGCTCAAGCCAATGAATTGAACGTGACCGAAGGCCAAAAAGTCGCCGCGGGCCAGGTCATCGGGACCGTTGGGGACACGGGTTCCCTGGTCGGGAGCAGCCTTTATTTCGAGATCCGGAAGGACGGAGTGCCCCAAGATCCCATCCGTTGGTTGAAACACCGTTCCTGATCGTCCCAAGCCAAGCTGAAAATCCTAGGAGGAAGTCATGAATCGTCGTCCATCCTTTTTGACCGTGGCCTTCATGCTGATCACCCTCTCGGTGGTGAGCTTCACCGCCGGGGCCGTGACGCAATCCAACAATAATCCCAAGGAAACTTCCGAGGACGTTTACAAGTACCTCAATCCCTTCGTGGACGCCTTGGCCATCATCCGCGAGAAGTATGTGGATGTGGACAAGACCAACCCGAAGGACCTCATCTATGGGGCCCTGCAGGGAATGGTCGCCACCCTGGATCCCTTCAGCCAGTTCATGCCCCCAGAGGATTACAAAGAGATGCAGACCGAGACCTCGGGCAAGTTCGGGGGATTGGGCATCGAGATCGCCCTGAAGGACGACCGTCTTACGGTCATCTCGCCCATTGAGGGCACCCCGGCGGATCGGGCCGGCATCAAGGCGGGAGACAAGATCGTCAAGATCAACGACGAAAAGACCGACATGATGACCATCAACGACGCGGTCAAGCGCCTCCGGGGCAAGATCGGCACCAAGGTCACCATCACCATCGTCCGGGAAGGGCTGAATGAGCCTTTCGACGTGACCATCGTGCGGGACGCCATCAAGATCGAGAGCATCCGGTCCTATATGCTTCCCGGCGACATCGGTTATGTGCGCATCTCCGAGTTCATCGAGAATACCACCGAGGATTTCGTGAACGCCGTCAACGCGCTCCAGAAGCAGTCGCCCTTGAAGGGCTTGGTGATCGACCTGCGTAACGACCCGGGGGGATTGCTCAATGAGGCGGTCGGGGTGTCCGACTACTTCGGCGAGGACGGCAAGACCATCGTTTCCACCGAGGGCCGGAGCGTCAACCAGAACCAGGTGTTCCATGTGACCGAAGGCGACAAATTCGACAAGAAAAAGCCGGTCGTGGTCATGGTCAACGAGGGAAGCGCCTCCGGGGCCGAGATCGTGGCCGGAGCCCTGAAGGATTGGAAAAGGGGCGTGCTCATCGGGACCAAGACCTTCGGCAAGGGATCGGTCCAGACCATCCTGCCCCTGGATAACAGCGACGGGGCCGCCTTGCGCCTCACCATGGCCAAGTATTTCACCCCCAACCATATCTGCATCCACGGTATCGGGATCGATCCGGACCTGGACCTGAAGGACCATGATATTTCCGAGTCCACCCTGAAGGTCTATAGCAAGCAGATGCCGGAAAAGTTCGCCCAGGAACTGGTGAAAAAGAAGATCGAGGTCACCGCCGATATGGCCATCACCCCCAAGATGATGGAAGACTTCTACGCCTATTGCGCCAAGAACGTCAAAAAGATCGACAAGGACGAGCTCAAGAAGGACCAGGACTACCTGAAGAACAGCCTGCTGGTGGAACTGATCCGGGAGAAATTAGGGGAGAAGGAAGCCCGCGAGGACGCGGTCATCCGGGACCCTCAGGTCCTCATCGCCGAACAGATCATCAAGAATGACGGGAAGATCAGCAAGGAGTTGTTGGCCAAATATCCCGTGAAGAAGGCGGATAAGGACGCGGTCGCGGGTGAAAAGAAGCTTGAGGAAGAGCGTAAAAAGCCCAAAGACGATGATCAGCAATAAGGCTTTTCGTTGAGCCCCCGGCGGTTGGGCCAAAGAGGGGAACTGCGGGGCTTTTTATTGAACCTGGCCCTGGTGTTGCTGGTGGCTGGCGCGGTGGGGTTGCTCCTTCGGTGGTACTTGAGAACACCCACCCTGCCTTCCGGGACACCCACTCCCGTGGCTTCCATCCCTTCCAACCAGGTGACTTCGGCAACCCTGCTCAAGACTTTGAACGATGAGTTGGAGACCCTGGATGTTTTGAAGTTGAGGGAAGGGGAGATCCTCGAGGAGTCGGCCACCGTCCAGGGCAAAACCGCTTCCACCTACCGTGAAAGTTTCCGCCTGCCCGCCCGCTATACCGCCGACCAATTGGCCGAACGTTTGGCCCAAACCGCCAAGCCTTTTGGGGTCAAGGTCACTCAAAGATCCGGCTCGGTGTCAGGGGTTCCGACGGTCAGCCTTTTCCGCTATAGCTTCGGGTTCGATGATTCCTGGACGCCGGTCGAGATCACCTTCATTCAGACCAAGAAACCTCGGATATGCTTGATCATCGACGATGGGGGTTACCAGAGGGGCGAGGCGCTGGAACGTCTTTATGATTTCAAGGTGCCCGTGACCCTGGCTCTCATCCCCGGGACGGAGTTCTCCACCAGCCTGGCCAAGGATGTGCCCTCCCATGGCATCGAGGTCATCTGTCATATGCCCATGGAAGGAACGGAAAAGTTCCCCAAAGGGGCTTATCCCGAATACTTGAAAAGAGGGATGAGCGTTCCCGATGTGGAACGGAATCTTCAGGCGGCTTTCGATAATATCCCGGGTTGCGTGGGATTGAACAACCATATGGGAAGCCTGGCTTCCACCGATCCCCAATTGATGTCGGCGGTCTGCGATTGGCTGAAAAAAAGAGGGCTTTTTTTCCTGGATTCCCGGACCTCAGTGGCGACCGTGGGGGAAAAGGAAGCCGAGAAGATCCAACTTGCCCATTCCCACCGGGACATCTTCCTGGATAACGTGGTGTCGCCCGAGAAGATCCGTCAACAAATGGATAAATTGGTGGCGAAAGCCAAGAAGAACGGGCTGGCGGTTGGGATCGGTCATTTCAAGTATGTGACCTTGAAAACGATGGCCGAAGAAGTCCAAAGACTCCAGGGTCAGGGTATCCAGTTCGTGTATCTATCCGAGGCTGTGAAAGAATAGAGGGTCTTTGCGTTTGTTTGAAAGTTTTCATCGAGGGAATTTTTATGGCTAAGAATTTGGTTCTGGGTATTGAATCCTCCTGCGACGAAACGTCGGTGGCGGTGGTCGAGGACGGCTACCGGGTACTTTCCAATGAGGTCGCCACCCAGATCGAACTGCATAACCGTTACGGGGGCGTGGTGCCGGAAGTGGCCTCCCGCCAGCATCTGGAATCCCTTCCCATCCTCATTCCCTCGGCTTTGAAACAAGCCCAGGTGGCTTATGACGACCTTTCGGGTATCGCCGTGACGGCCTCGCCTGGGTTGATCGGGGCACTTTTAATTGGGCTATCCGCGGCCAAGGGTCTGGCCCTTAGTCTCAAGATCCCTTTTGTCGCTATACACCATATCGAGGCCCATCTATACGCCGCCAGACTCAATGACGAACCTGTCCTTTTCCCGGCCATCGGTCTGGTCGTGTCTGGCGGTCACACCGAGCTTTACCATATCGAGGATTGGGGAGTTTACCGTCTACTGGCTTCCACCCGCGATGACGCGGCAGGGGAAGCTTATGACAAGGTCGCCAAAATGATGGGCTTGGGCTACCCGGGGGGGCCTTTGATCGAAAAATTAGCCCAGAAGCACCAGGGAGCGCCGGGTCATTTTTCCCTCTCCCGAATGAAGGATCACAGCCAGGATTTTTCTTTCTCCGGGCTCAAGACAGCGGCCTCCCTGGAATTCAAAAAAAACCCGCCCAAGGATGAGGCGGAATTGGCCCATTTCGCCGCCAAGTTCCAGAACACCGTCATCGAGGAGATCATTCTGAGGGTCCGCAAAGCCATGTTCGAGGCTCGGCCCAAGAGCCTGCTTGTCGGCGGGGGAGTGGCCTGTAATCAGGCGGTCAGGGACGCCTTGAAGAAAGAAGCTAACGACTTCAAGGCGGTCCTAAGGGTCCCTCCGCCCAAATTTTGCTCGGATAACGCCGCCATGATCGCCGGGCTCGGGGCCCACCAATTGGCCTCGGGAAAAATGGCACCGCTGTCAGCCACCGCCAACCCCACCGGTTCATTTTATTGAACTAAAGCTACCATTCCATCAGCGGAGAGATTGAATTCTCAAAACCGTTATTTCCGCCCCCGGTCGCCTCTGGCCGGTTACCGGCCACCCCCCGGTCAGCTACCGGCCGGGCCCCGGTCGCCTCTGGCCGGTTACCGGCTACCCCCCGGTCAGCTACCGGCCGGGCCTCGGTCGCCTTTGGCCGGTTACCGGTTACCCCCCGGTCAGCTACCGGCCGGGCCCCGGTCGCCTTTGGCCGGTTACCGGTCACCCCCCGGTCAGCTACCGGCCGGGCCCCGGTCGCCTTTGGCCGGTTACCGGTCACCCCCCGGTCAGCTACCGGCCGGGCCCCGGTCGCCTCTGGCCGGTTACCGGTCGCCCCCCGGTCAGCTACCGGCCGGGCCCCGGTCGCCTCTGGCCGGTTACCGGTCGCCCCCCGGTCAGCTACCGGCCAGGCCTCGGTCGCCTCTGGTCGTGGTCATTCAGCCAAAGTTTGGGCTCATTCCGCCTTCTGAAAATTGATTGCGTAGAGGTTTTTGAGTACCCTTCCAGCCATACCCCCTTCTTGCTACAATGAGCCGATGAAAGAAAATTCCTTAAAATCCCATCCAGTTATCATCTTATCGGGCCTCGAGCGGGTTAACGCATGAGCGTTCTTGCCCGACAAGACCCAGAATCCATCGAGACTCCCTCCAACCGAAAACCGGCGGATGAATTGTCTGACGCCCCCCTGGAGGGGATGGGTAAACCAGCCAGGGAGTTCAAGCTGGGCAATCTCACCCTGGATGGGCGTGTTTTCCTGGCCCCCATGGCGGGTTATACCGACACGGCCTTCCGGCGTTTGGCCCGGCGTTACGGAGCGGCCATGGTCGTTACCGAGATGGTCAGTTCCCGTGCCCTCATTGCCGGAAGCGACAAGACCCGCGAATTGATGGAATTCACCGACCCTGAAAGGCCCGTGGGTGTGCAACTTTTTGGCGGGGATCCCGCCATCATGGGTGAGGCGGCGGCCAGGGTGGAGGGGGACATCCATCCGGACGTCATCGACATCAATTTCGGCTGTCCGGTGGGAAAGATCCTCAAATGCGACTCCGGGGCGGCGGTGCTCAAGGAACCCCAGAGGGCTGGTTGGATCGTGGAGGCCATGGTGAAGTCGACCGGGGGCAGGGTGCCCATTACGGTCAAGACCCGAGCCGGTTTTGGCGCCCAGGATGAGTCGGTCTTCGAATTGCTCCACTCGGTGGAGGAGGCCGGGGCCTCGGCCCTGGCGGTCCACGCCCGGACCCGCGACCAGATGTTCGAGGGCAAGGCCAATTGGGACATCATCACCCGTCTGAAGCAAAAGGCCCGCATCCCTATCATCGGGAACGGGGATGTCAGATCGGCCGAGGACGCCTGGAAGCTTTTCCAGCAGACCGGCTGCGACGGCATCATGATCGGCCGGGGAAGCATGGGTTCGCCCTGGATCTTCGAGGAGATCAACCATTACCTGGAAACGGGAAAGCCCATGAGGACCCTCTCATTGAAGTACAAGATGGGAGTGGCCTTGGAACAGTTGAAATGCTCCATCGAGGTAAAGGGGTCTCGGATGGGATTGCTTGAGATGCGAAAACACCTTTCCCATTACCTGAAGGGGTTCGTGGGGGCCCGGGACCTGCGTCAGAAACTGCTGACCTCGGATGACGCCGAGTGGGTGATCAAGAGCCTGGAAGAGCTCCACCGGACCCTGCCCGAAACCGATCCAGTCCCATTGGCTGTTTGACCCCTTGGGAACCTTCCTTTATTCCGTGGATGTGGCCATCTTTCGATGGATCAATGAGGGTTGGTCCAACCAATGGTTGGACGGGTTCTTCCGCTTCATCACCAATTACCATCATTTCAATATCCTGATCCTTCTTTTGCTTTTGTTTCTCCTTTTTAAAGGGGGCAAAAAAGGCCGATGGATGGCGCTGGCCCTTATCCTAACGGTCCTCTTGACGGACCAACTTTCAGCCCATGTTTTCAAGGGGCTCTTCGACCGTGTCCGCCCCTGCAACGCCCTGTCCGGGGTCCTGACACCGGACGATAAACCCTCTTCTTATTCTTTTCCTTCCAGCCACGCCACCAACATGGGAGGCTCCATGACCCTATTGGCGCTGGCCTATCCGCCCTGGGCCTGGTTTTGCGTTTTGGTGGCTTTTTTAGTGGGGCTTTCCCGTGTTTATTTGGGGGTGCATTACCCTTCGGATGTTCTGGGGGGATGGTTGATAGGAATGGCCATCGGTTGGGCGATGTGGACGGTCGTAAAGCCATTTACAATCAACCAAGCCAAAACACATTCTTCAAATCCTGAGATTTCAAGATCTAAACCCAAGAAGGGAGGGCGTCGTGTCCGTCAGTAGCGAAAAGAACGCCATCAAGCCATCCACCCTTTACCTGGTGGCCACTCCCATCGGGAACCTGGAGGATATGACCTCTCGCGCCTTGAAGGTGCTCAAGGGAGCCACTCTCATCGCCGCTGAGGATACCCGCAACACCTTGAAGTTATTGACCCACTTCGGTATCCAGCCAACCAGGCTCATTTCCTGTTTCGAGCATAACGAGGAAAAAAGGCTGGGGGAGATCCTGAAGACCCTGGAAGAGGGAGGCTCGGTGGCCCTGGTTTCGGACGCTGGGATGCCAGGCATCTCCGATCCCGGATATCTCGTGGTCAAGGCGGTGGTCGAAAAGGGTTTTGCGGTAGTGCCTATCCCTGGGGCTTCCGCCCTTTTGGCGGTCCTGCCCGCCACCGGTTTTCCTTCCACTCCCTTTACCTTCATGGGTTTCCTGCCTTCCAAACCGGCTGACCGGCGCACGGCCCTTCATCAAGTGAAGTCCGAGGAAAGGACCCTGGTCTTCTACGAGTCCCCCCATCGGATGCGTAACAGCCTGAAAGACATGATGAATGTATTCGGGAACCGCCAGGCGGTCGTGGGAAGGGAATTGACCAAGATGCATGAGGAGTTCATCCGGGGGAACCTGCAGGAACTATGGAAACATTTCAAGACCAACGAGCCGATGGGTGAGTTCGTCATTGTGGTGGAGGGCGGGGAGAAGGTCGACCATTCGGACCAGGAGAAATGGGTGGGCGTTTCCATCGCCGACCAACTGGTCCAATTGATGAAGGAACAGCACCATTCCAAGACCGAGGCGGTGAAGGCGGTCTGCAAACTGCGGGACCTGCCGCGGGAAGTGGTTTATAAGATCTCCATGGAGATCCAGTGGGACCAGGAAGCGCCTCATGACGATGAGGACGCGGAAGCTTAAGAAAAATCCAACCTGATAGGTCGTGAATATTGGCGGTCAAGAAATTCTTCTTTGGTTTGATATTGAAAGTTTTCTTCGGCGTTCTGCTGGTGTGGGGGACGGCCGCCATGGCGGTCGTCTGGGCTAAATCCCTTTGTCTCATTCCTTGGCGGTCGGAGACTACCCTGGTTTTTCTGGGTGGAATGGCCCTTTACCTGATCCTTCAAGTCGCTTTTTTCAAACCTATCCTCAGCCACGTGATGGCCCACGAACTGACCCACGCCCTGGCCGCGGTCTTGATGGGCGGGAAAGTCACGGCTATCCACGCCACGACGACCGGCGGGTCCACGGTGGTCAACAAATCCCACATCTTCATCAGTTTAGCTCCCTATATCTTCCCTTTTTACACGGCTGTTACGGTGGGCCTTTACGCCATCGCGGCCGAGCCCTTCAAGATCTATCTCCTGGGACTCATCGGATTCACCTACGCCTTCCACATCGCGCTGACAATTTATTCCCTCTCCCATCCCCAGACGGACCTGAAGGACGGAGGCGTGGTGTTCTCATTGATTTTCATTTTGGCGGGTAATATGATTGTCGTAATGTTACTGACCGCGCTGGTTTGGCCTCAAGTCTTGCCTCTTTCAAAAGCCGTTACCGATACAATCCAATGGGCCTGGCAATTGGCCCTGTCGTTGTTCCAGCTGGTGAAGCCCCATCTCTCCCGCCCGGAGGCGCATGTCCCATGAAAAAAACCTTTGTCCTGGATACCAACGTCCTGATCCACAATCCTCAGGCCATCTCGTCTTTCGAGGACAACATCGTGGTCATCCCCCTGGGGGTCATCGAGGAACTGGACACCTTCAAGAAATACCAGGATGAGAGGGGTCGCAACGCCCGCGAGGTGGCCCGCCTGCTGGACGACTTGAGGAACAAGGGGAACCTGCCAGCCGGTGTCCCTTTGCCCAATGGGGGAACTTTGAGGGTCGACATCAGCACCCCCAATAACCACCTCCCAGCTTCCCTATCCCACATGAAGATCGATAACAACATCATCGGTATCGCCCTGGCCTTGAAGGAGAAGGGGGAGGATGTCCGGTTCATCACGAAGGATATCAATGTTCGGGTAAAGGCGGACGCGCTGGGAGTGGAATCGGAGGATTTCGAGACCAACAAGGTCAACATCGACGAACTCTATTCGGGTTGGGCCACTCTCACGGTGAAGGATTCGGAGATCGATGACTTCTACAAAACCGGTAAGCTGGCGCTCAAACCATATTTGAACCAGGCCCAATTATATGAGAACGAGTTCCTCCTGCTGAAGAGCGATATCCACGAAGGCAAGACGGCCCGGGCCATCTACAAGGACTCAACCAAGGAAGCCCAATCCCTCTGGTTCAAGGACCCGGAAGCCTGGGGTATCAAGGCCTTGAACCTGGAACAACATTTCGCCCTGAACCTCCTTTTGAATGACCGCATCAGCATGGTGACCCTGGTGGGGGAGGCCGGAACGGGCAAGACCCTCTTGGCCCTGGCGGCGGGCCTTTTGAAATCGCTGGACGAGAAGAAATACCGCAGGGTCCTGGTATCCCGCCCTATCGTGCCCATGGGCAAGGACATCGGCTACCTGCCTGGTACCAAGGACGAGAAGCTCATGAACTGGATGCAGCCAATCTTCGACAACCTGGAATTCATCCTGGATAAAGGCCACCTGCAGAACGAGACGGAGGATGTGGACGATAAGGTCCAATACCTGTTGGACGCCCATAAGCTGGAACTGGAAGCCCTGACCTATATCAGGGGTCGTTCCATCCCCAAACAGTTCATGATCGTCGATGAGGCCCAGAACCTGACCCCCCACGAGATCAAGACCATCGTGTCCAGGGCCGGGGCCGGCACCAAGATCATCATGACCGGCGACCCTTACCAGATCGACAACCCCTATCTGGACGCCTCATCCAACGGCATCGTGTACCTGGCCGAGCATTTCAAGGGCCAGGAGCTGTTCGGGCATATCACCCTGTCCAAGAGCGAAAGGTCCCAACTGGCCGCCCTGGCCGCGAAGATACTGTAAAAGTAAAAAAGACTATTAATCATCAGAATCACCCGCTTGGGAGGGCGATAAAAACCACCGATTGCTCTAAGCAAATATAAATAAGCAAGTATTCTTTACCAAGAAAGCTCAATGGATTGTGATCAAGAAAACTTCTAAAAAAAAGAATTATGTTTTTGCAACTTTTGCGGGACTTTCAAGCTTTGCTGGTTGTGCTTTGGGGTATTTTGGAGTTTATGTTTATTTTTTGCATAATCCAGAAATTGCGAGAATCGTGACTCCCGCTGGCCAACGGATTATTACTTTTATTTTCTTTATGATTGGTGGTATGGGTGTATTGAATTTAATCGTTATAATGCCCAGCTTAACTTTCAGATTCTTAAGACGGCATAGATTTATAAAACAAGAGAAAAAATAGAAATATAAATGTTTCTTAAAAGGTGAAATGAATTTGATCTTTACATCAAGACCTTTAATTGCTGTCACGATGGGTGACCCCGCCGGGGTCGGCCCGGAAGTGGCGTTGAAAGCGTTGGCCGTTTGTTATAAAAGCTCCCGTTCCCGTTATTGCCTGATCGGGGACTACCCCTATCTATCCCGCTTGTCCAAGAAACTCCATTTGCGCTTACCCCTCGTCCGTTTGACAGCCGGAGGCCAGAATGGAAAGCTGGGCCCTGTGGTGGTTTGGGATATGGGCGGGGCGCAAGGCGTTTCTATGGGGAAAATCTCAGCCAATGCGGGGGCCGCGGCGGTCATGTACATTTCCGCCGGGTCCAAGATGGCATTGGAAGGCAAAGCGGCAGCCCTGGTGACTGCGCCCATTCAGAAGGAATCCATCCACAAGGCGGGTTGTCCTTTCCCGGGTCACACCGAACTTTTGGCGTATCTTTCCCACACCAAGTCTTTCGCCATGATGATGGTGGGAGGACCCTTCAAGATCGTCCTGCAATCCATCCATATGTCCTTGAGGGAAGCTTTGGGGCAAGTGACGGTGCCTAAGATAATGGAACACCTGGAACTGACCCAAAAATCCATGCGCTATTGGTTCAAGATCAAGAACCCCCGGATCGCCGTGGCTGGTTTGAACCCTCACGCCGGGGAAAACGGGGCTTTCGGCAAGGAAGAGATCAAGATACTCAAGCCGGCCATCGAAAAGGCCAGGCAAAAGGGTTGGGATGTGACCGGACCCCATCCACCGGACACCCTCTTTTACTGGGTCTCAAAAGGAAAGTATGACGCGGTCTTGTGCATGTACCACGACCAGGGATTGATCCCTTTCAAACTGACGTCTTTCGACACGGGAGTGAATATGACCCTAGGACTGCCCTTTATCCGCACCTCGCCGGACCACGGGACGGCTTTTGACATAGCGGGCAAGGGTAAGGCTAATCCCTCCAGCATGATATCGGCCATAAGGCTTGCCGAAAAATTGGCGGCACGAACCTGATGGACCAGATCTCGGCCCTGTTCCAGGAATTCTCCTACCGCCCCCGCAAATCCGCGGGGCAGAACTTCCTGACCGATGGAAAGATACTTGATAAGATCGCCGCGGTCATCCAATGTCCTCCGGGAGATATCCTCCTGGAAGTGGGCGGGGGATACGGAGTATTGACCGAGAAGTTGGTCCAAAAAGGCCATCCCCTGACGGTCGTGGAGATCGACCACAAGCTATTCGCCATGCTGGAACGCAAATATGGGACCAGGTCGGGAATGCGGCTGGTCAAAGAGGACATCCTCAAGTTCGACTTGGCCACGACCGCTCCGCCCCCTCCGGCGAAACTGACCGTGGCGGGGAACATTCCCTACTATTTGACGACTCCCTTGATCACCAAGATCCTCATCCAGTACCACGGAATCGTGCGTAATGTGTACCTGATGGTCCAGAAGGAGGTGGCGGATAGAATGGTCGCCCATCCTGGGACCAAGGCTTATGGCGCCCTGACCCTTTGCGTCCAGTATTATTCAACGGTCCGAAAATGCCTAGATGTTCCGGCCCATTGTTTCAAGCCGGCCCCTAAGGTGGATTCGGCTTTTATCGAACTGGTCCTGAAACCGGAACTTCCCTTGAACGGGGCTGGGGAGAAAAGGCTTTTTGCCCTGATCCGGGCCATCTTTCAGACCCGCCGGAAAGTCATCACCAACTCCTTAAAGTCGCTGGGCCAAAAGCCCGAAGCCATTGGGGAAGCCTTGAGGAAAACCGGTCTCGACCCTATGGTTCGGGGGGAGACCTTGGGTTTGGAAAAACTCATCGAGCTTTCCAAGGCTTTAAGCGATATCTAAGGATCAAAGGAATAAGAAAAAATATCCCACCCCTGAATTTCATGTCTATCCGCAAAGTGCAGCTTACTGATGGTTGTTCCCCCGAAAATGGATGACGTCTGGCAGTCATTCACTTTCCAGCCTGTCTGGCCCAGTGGAACCGATCCGACGAACGTTCAGTCCATAACCTTCCGGTTCACCAATCTTCAGCCTTCATCCACAGGTTAAACCGGGACTTTTAAGATTGATGATCTGGAGGTCCGTTGACCATTCAACAAGATAAACATTGAGTGATTTGAATATAAAGGATGGGCCCTCTTCGCGGGGTCCATCGCTTATATGGTGATGGTGGTGGCGGCTTTGCTCTTCAAAGTTTTTTTAATGGGATAAAGGCGGGGAAGACGAGGGAGGATGGCGAGCGATCAAACAGCGTCCTCATAAGAAACCACTTCGGACAAGCCGTGAGTAGTTCGAGAGCCTCACCGCTGGTAAATGTAATGCGTCGAACCATTGCCCCGAAGCGAAATAACGAATAAAAAATGGCTTCAAGCCCCCTTTATTCATGTGGTCAAAAAGATTTAATTTTTATATTATTTGACCTGAAGCTCGGGGGAGCCGAAAGATCTTTTTGATCTTATCGAGAAACCGAACAAATTAAATGGAGGGCTCCTATGTTTAGATTACCTATTGGTGGTTTTAATAAAAAGTCCTTGGTTTTATCCCTATTCCTTATCGCCGGCCTGCTCGGCGGTTGTTCCAAAACAGCCACCTCACCCGGGAGCAACACCCAGGGTTTCTCGCGCATAGTCACCACACCGAATTTCGTAAACAGTTGGTACAATTACGCTCCGGAAACATTGTCCGTTTACAAGTCCACGTTGGTCATAGCCAAGGAAGACAGTGTCAACGTGCTGAGGCTGGATGATCTATCCAAGACCATTAACAGCTGGGATTATTACCCCGGCATTTGGTTCAGCGAGATCTACGCGGCGGCGGTCAATCCTAATAATGGCCACATATTCGCGGTGGATTACGATAATTATGAGGTTTACCAGTTCACCGCCGGGGGAGTGGCCGTGAACTTTAACAACTACAATTTTTCAGAGCCCGAGGATGTGGCGACCGATTCCAATGGGAATTATTACGTGGCGGACTCGGACAATTCCGAAGTTGAGGAATTCGACGCCCAGAACCACCTTATCAATTCCTGGTATTCGTTCGGCGGCACCTCACTGGATTATCCGACGGGCGTGGCCCTAGACGTCCAGAACAATCTTTATATCGCCGATTACGACGACGCTCAGATCTTCGAACTGGCGGCCGGCACGAATACTTTGCTGAATACTTGGAATCTACCCTACTACGACTATGTTTACGAAATGGCCATCGATGGCAATGGCGTGGTTTATGCTCCGCTTTACGAGGAGAAAGAAGTCGCGGAATACAAAGCCGGCTCCGCCCTGCCATTTCTCACCTGGGATGGGTCTCAAGGCGGAGGAACCAAGTTCGGCGGGCCGGATGGTATTTGTCTTCTGCAAAATGGGGACATCCTGGTTTCGGATTATGAGAAGGACAACATCCAGGAGTTCAAACCTTAACCCTCAACGTTCCGAATCATCCGTTTGTGAAAAGGGGTCCCTTCCGGGACCCTTTTTTTATGGCGGAACGCCGATTGGCATTGCCCCTTCCCCCCTAAAATTAATCAAATGGCTGTTATTTGTCTCCCCTTCTATTGACTACGCTTGAAAGGTTGTTTATTCTGCGACTTGGTCAAATTTTCCGAACCTTGGATTTTGCTTTCCCTGAATAACGGGGTTTCTATTGTCCGCTGAAGCTTGGACGCTCGGATAACCCTTTATCGGTCCACCGTGAATGAAAATTTGAAAAAAAACTTGGAGGCTATTTTATGAAGAGAGCTTATCTGTTTTTCGTTTTGGTGATGATCGGGTCCCTGGCCATTGGTTGCAGCAGTAAATCCCCTAGCACGCCAATCGCGGGCGGGTTGAATACACCTCTCTCTTATTCCATTTTTCATACGATCGGGATGGGGGGTAGCGGTTCTAACGGGACTTTTGAAGACGGTCCGTCCGGCTTGGCGGTCGCTTTGGGGGCCATTTATGTGGCCGACTCGGGATACAGCGCCATCGATAAGTTCGATCTCCAGGGCAATTTTCTCGGCCAGTATTTATACCATTCAAATGAGGACATTGGCGGGATCGCGGCCGACAGGAACGGGAACGTTTATGCCACAAATTATGAAAATGGTTCCGTGGATGAGTTTGATAAGAACCTCCATTACATCCATTCCTTTACAGGTGGACAATTCGGAATTAATTATAATTTCAGCGGGCCTTACGGGGTGACGCTAGACAACGACCGCAACCTTTACGTGGCGGATTATAGCGCCGAGGTAGTTTACAAGGTCAACCAGAGCGACAATATCATTGCCACCAGTTCGGGGCCCATTCCATTGTCCGAACCCTACCAGATCGCGCGGGATTCGAACGGGAACCTGTACGTGGCCGATTACGATTACGAACGCATCACGATCTTCAATTCAAGCCTGGTCTCGACTGGTTCTTTCGATGGTTCCAACGGGGCGGCGGCCTTCAGCGGGCCGACAGGCGTGTCGGTGGATTCGCAAGGCAACTTGATTGTCGCGGATTATGACGGATCAACCGTCCGATCTTACACAACATCAGGGGTTTTTCTGAGAAACATCGGCAATACCAGCGCCTGGAGCTCGCCTTTTTTCACCGCCACCGACGGGGCTGGCAGCCTTTATGTTTCCGATTTTGACAATGAGGATGTTACGGTTCTCAATCCTTAATGGGACGCTGTAATTCACGATATTCTTTCGCGCTTTTTTCGTTCAATTCATCCAGGAGGGTTTCATGAAAAAGATCATAGTGGCTGTTCTGGGGTTGTGTTTCCTGTTTTCTTTGACCGGTTCAGCTTTGGCTGCGAACCACGTCAAGGGACACGGTAAAAAATTAGCCAAGAAAGACAAGAGCCATCAACATATCGGGAAAATGGTGCCTGGTACGACCATCCTCAAATAGTAATACCAGGATGTTGGTGTCTTGTTTTTGGTCCGAACTCCCGGGCGGGAATCACTCGGGAGTTTTTTTGTTCGGCATGTTCAAAGATATATCCTAAAAACGGAACAGAAACGGATATTCGCTGGTTCGGAAAGTTCGGGCGGCAGAATTTTAGGGCTCTCTTCGCAGGATCCAGCACTTAATGATAGTGGTAGTGGTGGCTTTGATCTTCAAGGCTTTCATAACGGGATAAAAACGGGGAAGAAAAGACCTCATTTGAACTATCTTTGACTAAAGGGAACCTCTAAAAATTGGCGTTTAAGCTGTCCCCGATTACCAAAAGCCACTTCGCAGTTTTCTGCCTTGGGCTTATGAAGTGAATTTCGATTTCACCTTTACCCCTTCATTTAACTATTCCAATCCCGTGATGCTCTAACCACCCGAGTTCTAAACACAAACCGATTTAGGATGAACTCCTCCCATCAGGTATGCGAAACGTTGTATGTTATAAGTCAAATTGCTCAGTCATATCTTCATCTTGACCTTTTCTACCACCCACAGCCAGTTCCCGCCCATTGAAACTTTCATGTGCCCAACCAATATTCCGCCCGAGCCCGAACCTTCGAGCGTCCCTTGTTCAACTTTTCCTGATACTTCGTCATCAGATGATTTCGATTGGATTTGTAATGTGTCTGGTTATCGTATCCTCTGCCCTTCAAAGTTTTGCTCTTTTCCGCGGACCGGTAGGCGCTGTCCGCCCATATCTTCTTGAGGTTCTTCTTGTCCAATATCTGCTCAAACATCTTGCTGTCATGCACGGAAGCCGCTGTGACATCGAATTGCCTAATCAACTTGCTCTTCTTATCCACTTGCTTGAGTTTGTTAGGCTCTTTCTTCCGTGCCTCAGTGGTTTCTCACTTCTTGGTTTGGTCGTTCTTCTCCTTGCTATTCCTTTGTTGGGGTACTTCCACAATGGATGCATCGATAATTTGGTCTTTTTGCGCCTTCAAACCGGCCTCGTCCAAGAACCCATTGAAATTCTCGAACAACGGATCGATCCAATTGCCTTGGGCTAGGGCATTGCGATACCACTATATGGTTTTCTCATCTGGAACCCTTTCATCCATCCCCAGCCCCAAAAAACGAATGGAACTCAACTGATCCTGGATGTAAATCTGCGTTTGTTCGTCCGCCAAGTTGTATAGAGCATGCAAAACCGAGATTTTGAACATCAAAATCTCATCAAAGGTTGGTCGTCCCGCCTCGCTTTTGTGTTCCTAGTTGCGTAATGCTTTGCGTAAATAACTTCGAACTCTTCCCGGGCACTATTTGGTTCAAGTTCACTAAGGGATCGCCCATCTTATCCAGCGATTTCAAGCGATTCTCATAATCAAAAAATCCCGTTTGGCCCATTGGTAGCACTTCTTCAAAATATTTTTCACCGGGTTAAGCGCTTATTCTTGCTTGCACCGGCTTTATCGCCTCTTTACAATTAATTTTTTTGAGGTTTCCTTAATAGATAATCGGTTTGGGCTCGAAACTTCTGTAGGTCGCTTTGTTTTGGTTTTTCAGAGATTTCAAGATTTATCTCGACCCTTGAATTGTTACTGCCAGGGGCACGTGTTAAGATGCGGGAGTTGTTGATGAAGCCCTGTTTTTAAATATACAGGGACAATGAACGAAACCAGGTAAGGATTTTTATGTGCGGGATCGTCGGATATACCGGTTTTAAGCCAGCCGCCCCCATTTTGTTGAATGGGTTGGCCAAGCTGGAATACCGGGGTTATGACTCGGCCGGACTGGCCCTTTTGACACTCCAGGACCACCTGGAGATCATCAAAAAAGCCGGGAAGATCGGCAATTTGGTCATAGCCGTTCGAAAAGCCCATGTACCAAGCTCCATTACGGCGGGTATCGGTCATACCCGTTGGGCCACCCATGGCCATCCGACCGACACCAACGCCCACCCCCATACCGATTGCACCGGACAGATCGGCGTTGTTCACAATGGCATCATCGAGAATTATCAAATACTTAAAAAACAACTCCAAGCCAAGGGTCACAGATTCAAGTCCCAGACCGATTCGGAAGTCCTGGCCCATTTGATCGAGGATGGTTTGAAAAAACGTTCCTGGAACCAGGCGGTGCGTTGGGCACTGACCCAGATCAAAGGCACCTATTCGGTGGTTGCGGTCTACGAGGGAGAAAAAGAAACCCTCATCGGCGCTCGTTCAGGAGGCGGGGGACTGGTCGTGGGGCTAGGTGAGAAAGAGAACTTCCTGGCTTCGGATGTGCCGGCCTTGTTAGCCCATACCAAGCGGGTCTTCTACCTGGAAGACAACGAGATGGTGGAGATAACGCCTTCCGGCACCAAGGTCATCAACATTCTGAATGGTAAACCGGTCACAAAGAAAGTTTCCCAGATCCAATGGAACGCTGAGCAGGCCGAGAAGACGGGTTACCCCCACTTCATGCTCAAAGAGATCATGGAACAGCCAAGAGCCCTTGAAGATACCTTTACCAGCAGGTTGGATCCCAGGACGGGTGAGGTTTTTCTGGAGGGAGCTTTCTGGTCCTCTCCAGCCCTTCGTAGGTTCAAAAAAGTAACCATACTGGCTATGGGCACTTCTTATTTTGCCGGGCTGGTTGGTAAATTCATTTTTGAGAAATACCTGCGAGTGCCTGTGGAAGTGGATAACGCTTCCGAGTTCCGTTACCGCAACCCGGTCATCGGCAAGGACAGTTTGGTGATCGTCATTACCCAAAGTGGGGAAACGGTCGATACCCTGGTGGCCTTGAGGGAAGCCAAGGCCAAAGGGGCGAAGGTAGTCACTATTTGTAACGTGATGGGAAGCTCGGCGACCCGGGAAGCGGATGGCGTTCTTTTGACCAGGGCGGGGCCTGAGATCGGGGTGGCGTCCACCAAGGCCTTTACGACCCAACTGGGCGCTCTATGGCTTATGGTCCTCTTTTTAGCCAGGGTTCGTAAGAGCATGCCCCTTTCGGAGTTGAAAAAGAAGGCCAAGGAGCTTTCTCGGGTGCCGGCCATGGCCGCTTTGGTCTTAAAGCAAAGCGCGGCCTACGAGAAGGTGGCTAAAAAGTATGCTTCCTACTTCAACTTCCTGTACATAGGGCGGGGTATCCAATACCCGATCGCCCTGGAAGGGGCTCTTAAGCTTAAGGAGATCTCTTATATTCATGCTGAAGGGTACCCCGGGGGGGAAATGAAGCATGGCCCTATCGCTTTGATAGACGCCAAGATGCCAGTGGTGGCCATCGCTTTGAAGTCTTCCAGTGTATATGAGAAGATCTTGAACAATGTGGAAGAGGTCAAGGCCAGGTCGGGAAAACTGATCGCTTTGATCGAAAAGGGGGATAAAACCCTTAAAAAAAGAGCCGATGATGTACTGGAAATACCAGAAATTTCAGAGGATTTCTCCCCCATCCTCTCAATTTTGCCCCTCCAACTAATGGCGTATTACATTGCCAAAGTAAAGGGCAGGGAAATCGACCAGCCCAGGAATCTTGCGAAGAGCGTTACCGTTGAGTAATTAGAATCAAGAAAACCCAATAAACCCTTATAAAATAAGCTTAAATTCTTAAAGCACTATGATTAGACATTTAAACCAGAAAAAACACAGCATATTGCGGTGTTTTAACAAGGTTGGTTTTTTTCGCCTTGACAGTACCCCCCCCACCCCTTATATTTTGCACTATTGTGTGGTTCGGCTTTGTTGTCAGTCGGGTTTATCAAACTGATAACTAAGGTTGGGCTGATTAACCGGTGGCTCTAAGTCATGGGCCTGGTTTGAAAGGCCCTTGTGGAATGGTTCTTGAGCGGTTTTCGGCCCACGAGGCTGAGGTTCAGAAGGTAGTACGGGCATGGCACTCTTCCCTGAGGAGTGCAAGCCCGATAAACGGGTAGGTACTCTTCCCTAAGGGGTACAAACCCGATAAAACTTGAAGGAGAGAGAGCATGAAGAAAGGTCTATTGTTTTTGATGATGGGTCTGATGGCCCTGGCTTTTACGGTTAAGGCGTATGCTGCCCCCGTAAATGGCGAAAGCGCCAGGTTGCTTGGTATGGCCTCCAATGTCTACACGACGGAGGATCTGGACTCGATTTTCTTGTATCCCAACAAAGTGTTGGAATACAGCAATATCGCCAACATTCGCGGGTTAGCCTCTTTTGGTAACGAGTGGGGTGGCTTGATCATGAAGGATGATGCCATCGGTGCCATGGGTGTTTATACCAATGAGCCTTTTGCTAATCTGGCGGATAACAATGCCGCTAACAGGGTTGACCTCATGTGGGCCAATAGCTTCAGCGGCACCAGCGTAGGTGTGGGGTTGAATTACTCCAATACATCCGATAATGGAGCTAATACTGACCGTGATATAGCCATTAAGTTGGGTGTGGGATTGCCCACTGATATGTTTAGCCAGCTTAATATCCATGCCGGTTATGAAATGGGCAGCCAAACCGTGAATAATACTTCTACGCCTAATTCCCCGTCCATTATTACAGCAGGGGCCTTAGCGCAAAAGGATTTGGACGCCAACAATAACTTGCGTATGTTCGTGGATTTCGGAACAGACTCCAATCTGGGTTGGAATAAGAATGACAGCTATACCAACATTCAATTGGGCTTGGCCGGAAATCGTAAAGTCAATGATGGAAAAGGCTTGGTTTCTACTGGCCTGATCATTGGTTATACCAATCAAACAGGGACTGCTGATAATTTCAACCTGAATTGGAATGGCGGGGTGGAATCAAAAGTGGCCGACTGGTTGACCGCTCGGACCGGTATTTCGAAGTTGATCTATAATGGTCAGAATAATAACTTGGCCACTTTCAACTTCGCGATGGGTGCTTCGATCAACTGGCAGAATTTCACATTGGATCTCAATGTGAACCCCGCTTCGTTCGAAAATACCATTACCAATATTCAGCCAGGCAATGGGATTTTCTACGGGAATGATGCCAACAACACCAACAATAATCTCGGAGCCATCTTGACCGTGAGCGAAGCTGATCTAACTTACAAGTTCTAAGATCGTCTTTAGCTTTTTCAAACCGTCCTGTAGCCAGTTCTACAGGACGGTTTTTTTTTATCCTTTACTTGAAAACAAACGATGTGTTTTATGTTCTTTATTGTTGGCGGATGTTTTATACTTCCAACCGCAAAGCCGATAATAATTAGGTGAGGCGACATGAAAAAGTCCTGCGTTTCTGTTTTCTATCTGTTTCTTTTTTTAACCTTGGGTGTTTTTTCCCTTTATGCACAATCCGAGACCCCGACCCCTTTGACCGGCGAGGATTCATCCCTGGCGGTCGGAAAAGAAAAACTTGAAATCGAACGTTTGAAACTCGAGAACGATAAGCTGAAACTTGAAATGGACAAAATGCAGTTCCAGGCCACTCAAACGGCCATTCCAAAGCCCGAGACCGAAAGTAAGAAAAGCGCCACCTCAGAAGAAATAAGGGCTTATCAAGACGATTGCTCTCGAAAAGCCGAGGCCTTGGCCAAAGAGAACAAAGATAAGGAAAATCTCCTTGTTTTGGATCTGGCGAACAGTGAGGTTTGGAACGAGGGTGTGCGGTTCAACATTCATGAAATCGTTGCCCTGGCCCAGGAGCGGGGTTGGAAAACGGTCAAACAATTGGAGGAGCGTAGTCCTTCAGGGTATGGACGTTATTCATACCAGATTAGAAATGTTAAATTCTTAAAGTATGAGGACCAAACAAGGGGTGTTTTGGAGATCCAAACCCCCAAGGAACCCAGTGATTTTGATGTCGTCACTATCGATGGCATTACTTTCGGGTCTTCCAGCGGAGTTGTAAGAAATGTTTTCCGTAATGTTTATTTCAATTACGAGGGAGAAGAAAGTCGGGATCGTTTTAAGGTCCTTAAATTTGGGCATGGAAGAGGTTTGGATTTTGGCGATGAGTTGGAGTTTCATTTTGAAAGAAACGGGAAATTGGTCAAGATAAGGTACGGTGTTTTAGAAGTGCATTAATGATTTACGAACTTTAGGAGGAATATATGGATATGGCTTACGCACAAACAACGGCAACCACTACGGCGGCGGGCCCGTCATCCCAAATGGCCGCTTTGGTTTCCTTCATGCCCATCATTCTCATCATGGTCCTTTTTTATTTCCTGATGATCTATCCTCAGAACAAGGAACGTAAGAAGAAAGAGGAATTGCTCAATAACATCCAGCGCGGGGACCGAGTTCTTACCCGCGGGGGAATCTACGGGACTGTGGCGGATATCAAGGAAAACATCTTGATCGTGAAGGTCAATGAGAACAACAAGATCGAGGTCGAACGCTCTTATATCGATACGGTTATCAAAAACACCTAAACCCTGATAGGTGTTCTTGAGGTTTAGTGATTCGATGCATCAACTTTCTGATAACGATTCCAGTTACCTTTGGAGTCTTAGTCACCCTTTTCCTCGGAAATGAATGACCGTTTAGGACCAGCCTAAAATACAGTGAATCAAAGTTCTTCAGCGAAGTTCATCGTCTCAAATTTACCGAGGCAAATATTTGTCGTAAATACTTATCCTGGAAAATAGCTCAATAAGTAAAGAATTGGGATTGAATGAATTTTATTGAGCTATAATTACCTACAAGACATATGAGATATGTTATTACGAAAAATTATTCCACTAGGTGCGAATTGGTATGAATGAAATCATGACGGCCCAGGAACTTTCGGCCTACCTCAAGATCACCACTACCACCATTTATAAACTTGCCCAGCAGGGTGACATCCCGTCCTTCAAGATCGGAAGCGAGTGGCGTTTCAAGAAAGACCTCATTGACCGCTGGTTGGAAAAAGGCGCTGGGTTGGCCCCCCGTAAGGTTTTGGTCGTTGATGACGAAACGGTCATCTGCGATCTCTTCTCCAAAGCTTTGGATAAGAAAAAATTCCTCGTGGAGATGGCCCATACGGGAGCGGAAGCTCTCGAGGCCGCCTCGAAAACAGCCTACGATTTCATTTTTCTTGACCTGAAAATGCCAGGCATGAATGGGGTCGAGGTATTCAAAGAGATCAAAAAATTGAACTTAAGGTCCATGGTGGTCATTGTGACGGCTTATCCCGACAGTGAACTGCTGGTTGAGGCCATGAAATTAGGACCCTTGACGGTTGTTTTGAAACCTTTCGACCTTTCCGAGATACAACGCTCGGTCGAATCCCTGGTACTGATGACCTCTAAGTAAATAGGATCCAAGTCTCACCCGGATCTGGAATTCTATTGTTTTTTCCCCCCATCCATGGAACGGCAATTCCCCTGGTTTTTCATTGAAGTCAATAGCATTCAAGATTTAAGACGGTTAGAATGACCGCATCTATCCTAAAAATGATCTGATGGGGAGGAAGTTATGGCGAAAATCCTGGATGGTAAAGTGGTCGCTTCGGCGGTCAAGGACCGTTTGAAGAACTTGGTGGCGGCCCTTCCCGCGGGCGGACCCCGCCCGGGTTTAGCAGTAGTCCTGGTGGGAGAGGATCCAGGTTCGGTTATTTATGTTGGGAACAAGGAAAAGGCCTGCCTGGAGATCGGGTTCCATTCTGTCGTCCATCGTCTGGCGGCCAATACACCCCAAGACGTCCTATTGGACCTGGTCCATCAACTCAATGCGGACCCAAAGATCCATGGAATGTTGGTCCAACTTCCATTACCCAAAGGTTTTGATTCCCAGAAGGTCCTTCTTGCCATTGACCCAAGTAAGGATGTGGATGGGCTTCATCCGGACAATCTAGGCCGGCTGGTGGCGGGCATGGCGGGCCCCAAGTCTTGCACGCCCTATGGGGTGATGGAGATGCTGCATTACTATCAAATACCCGTCTCCGGAAAAAGGGCGGTGGTCGTGGGACGTAGTAATATGGTCGGGAAACCGATGGCCCAGATGCTCCTGGCCGAGAACGCCACAGTGACCATGTGTCACAGTAAGACGGCGGATCTGGCGGGAGAGATACGCCGAGCCGAGATCTTGGTAGCCGCTATCGGTAAAGCGCGATTCATAACGGCGGACATGGTCCAACCGGGAGCGGTCGTCATCGATGTAGGTACCAACCGCCCCGCGGGAGAAAAGCTTTGCGGGGATGTTGATTTTGGACCGGTATCGGAAAAGGTAGCCGCCATATCCCCGGTCCCGGGAGGAGTGGGGTTGATGACCATCGCCATGTTGATGCAAAACACATGGAACGCATTTTCGACGCAAACGGGATCATAATTGGCAACCGTTCGCTCACGAAAGATCACAAAGCTACGATGGACAGCACGCCGTTTCCATCCTTTGGTCATTGGATTGACCGGGGGGATCGGTTCTGGGAAAAGCGAAGCGGCGGGACTATTCGGGAAAATGAACATCCCGGCCATTCAAACTGATTTGATTGGGCATGAACTTTTAGAGGATCGGGATGTCATTAGGTCCCTGGTCAAAGCTTTCGGAAAGATCATCCTGGACCTGGATGGAAAGATCGACCGCCGGGAATTAGCGCATCTGGCTTTTCAAGACAAGAAAAGTCAAACAAGACTTAACCGCCTTCTTCACCCCGCGATCCAAGAGTGTGTGGAAGGTTGGGTCAGGGACCAAAGCCAAAAAAAGAGGCCGCCATTTGTCCTGATCGTGGAAGTTCCTCTGATTTTTGAGGCTGGTTACTACCGCAAATTTGATGGTGTTATCAGCGTTTCTGCCCGCAGGTCCCTGCGTTTAAAACGGATATTCAAAAGAGGTTGGAATGACCGGGAATTGGCTAAAAGGGAACACTACCAATGGTCTCAGGTTCGAAAAAACAGAATGGCCGATTGGGTAATCCATAACAATGGGTCTATTAAGGACTTAAAAAAAGCCCTGTTTCAATGGATAATGGTTTTGAAAATGAACGACAAGCTCCGGCAAGTATCGAAACGAAAGTATTTCGGAAAATAACAATGAACTCAGCCGATTTTTTCTCAGTTTTTGAAAGGTTGAACGCCTTTCGGAGATGGGTGTTGGTCTTGGGCGCGTTTTTTTTGTCCTGTTTCGGCTGTTATGAGACTCTCCGCCACGATGGAAATCTTTTTTCCTGCCTTCTTCTGTTCTATATCCCCATTGCCCTTTCTTCCGTGCTATTAAGTCTCACTTCAACCGCGATATTGTCGATCGGCGTTATTCTGGTTTCCTTATTCAACCTGACCACGGTCAACGCGCCTGCTTGGATCCTGATCACGTTCATTATCGGGATATCCCTCAATTATTATTATTGGTACCGATGGACCCATGAAAAAGAAAAGAGGGAATTCCATTTTCAAAAATCCATGGATGAGGTCGAGATCAACACCAATGATACCCGAGCGGAGTTGGTCAAAGTCAAAACGGCCTACCAGGCCAACCAGATCAAGATCCATCGTTATACAGCCCTGAACGAATTGGCTCGAAGCTTGGCCATGACCTTCAAAACACAGGATGTGGTGGTTTTATTGATCGAGACCATCTCCAAGACTTTTATGGCCCCTGGAGGGGTCTATTCTCTCCTATTGTTCGATAGCAGTATCGGAAAGGCCCTCCACGCTGTTCGTTATAGCGTAGATACTGAGATGGATGTAAGACTGAACCGCGAGAGGCTGAATCCAGCCGAGGCCTTCAACGCTTGGGTTGTGGCCCAAGGAAAACCCCTGGTCATCAGCGATGCCACGAATGATTTCCGCTTTCAAAGCGCGCCACCCGCAAGCGGCGTGAGTAGTCTGGTTTCAGCGCCCCTCATGGCTGGGAACGAGATCCTGGGATTGATCAGAATGGAGAGTTTTTTTTCGGGAGCTTTTCGCCAGGAAGACGCCAGACTATTGTCCAATTTCGCCGATTTGGGAACGGTCGCGCTGGAACACGTGGCGCTTTATCGACAGACCATTGAATTGGCTATCACGGACGGATTGACCGGGCTTTATGTCCAACGGTATTACAAGGAAAGGGTCCGGGATGAAGTCTACCGGGCGATCGAGCATAATTTGCCTCTTTGCCTGATGATGATCGATGTGGACAACTTCAAAAGTTATAACGACCGCTACGGCCATTTGGTCGGGGACCGAGTCTTGAAAGTGGTGGCTCAGGTCTTGAAAGAGACAGTGCGCACGGTCGACCTGGTCGCTCGCTATGGGGGCGAGGAGTTCTCGGTCCTCTTGCTTAAAACCCCGTCGATGGGCGCTAAAACCGTGGCTGAACGTATACGTCAGAAGGTGGCGGATCAGGATATCTTGGCCGGTCAGCAATCGACCCACATCACGGTTAGTATCGGGGTCACCGAGTTGAGTCAAGATTTCAAGACCGTAGAAACATTCATCGATTCGGCCGACCAAGCCCTCTATCGGGCAAAAGCTGAAGGGAAGAATTGCGTGCGTTTGTCCAAGATCGGGGGGGAAAATGCCTGAAATATCCCCACTCATCACCGGGCCTGTTTTAGCCCTTCTTTTTCTTTTACTGGCTTTGCTGCCGGGGGCCAGTTCTTTTGTGATCGGGTCTCCTGTTTTTTTCATCGTAACATTCCAATTCAAGTTTCCGCAAATCGCCAAGTGGTTCTTGATCACATTCGCGGCCGGTGCTCTAGCTGGCAAGGTCCTTTTTCACTGGTATCCACAAAGCTGGGTTCTTCCCGAAGTTATGGGGATCTTGTTTCTTTCCTTGACCCCCGCTTTCATCCAGAAAAGCCATGATCGTGTCAAAACCCAATTCGATTCGGAATTCCAAGAACGGGAAAGTCAATTTCTATCCTTCCGAAATCAGGCCGATGAAGTGAAAAAAAAGAACAACCAGATCGAGAAACAGCTCCGCCAGATCGAGCATCTATACGATGTGATCAAAGAGGCGGGAAGTACTTTGAATGTCCAGGAAATGATCGAGCTGGCCAAGGATTTCACGGAAAGGATGTTCGAACTTCCTCATTTCATCATTGCCGTGCTTTCCAACGATGGTAAAAAATACGAGGTCAAGATCGTTTCGGGTTGTGACGAGGTGTTCTTAAAATCTTTCGAATTGGATATAGAGTCCAATCAGATCGGAGCCGTGTTGGCCCGGGAGAAAAAGCCGGTTTGGATGCCAACAATGGAACAGAATCAAAGGTTCGCCAAATGGGGGCATTTGCCAATCCGATCCTTCGTCTTCATGCCTTTCTTGGTCCAAGACAGGGTCATTGGATTCATTTGTTCCTATTCCTTGAAGGAAAGTCTTTTGGATCAGGAAAAGTTCATGAATTTCCAGATATTCTGCAATCAGATCTCGATCGGGCTGCAAAAATCCCTGCTTTATGAAAAGGTCCAGAAGCTCTCGATCACGGATGGATTAACCAAGCTCTATTCACATCGATATTTCAAACAACGCTTGGAAGAGGAGATGATCCTAGCAAACCGCTATTCCTCACCTTTGAGTTTATTGATACTGGATATCGATCATTTCAAACATTACAACGACTCCTATGGACATGTGGCCGGGGACCATGTCCTGATGGATGTGGCTAAGATCCTACGGGACCAATCGGATGTCGCCCATTTGGCAGCTCGGTATGGCGGTGAGGAAATGGTCTTGATCGCTTCGGAGACGACCAAAGAGCAGGTCATTGAATTGGCGGAAAAGATCCGAAAGTCCGTCGAGAATTACTCGTTCGCCATCGGTAAAGAAACTACCCGAGTGACAGTCTCCATAGGGGTCGCTACTTATCCCGAAGACGCCCAAACCAGCTTGGACTTGATCGGTAAATCCGATCAGGCGCTTTACGCCGCCAAAGGAAGGGGAAGGAATTGCGTGGTGGCTTATCCCATCTGAACGGTTAGGTGAAGGTGAGGGAACTTGGAAAAAAGAAGTTGACACCTTCTGGGGGGGTGGGTAGGATAACCGCATCACCGACAGATATTTGTTTTATCCTCATTAATTCCCGATGGAACGACCCCCAAACCCATTTTCGAAATTCATAAAGTGCATTAAAGCAAAAGGAATCTTGCGGTTTAAAGTGGATAGTGTCGATTAGGTCTTGTTTTAAAATCACGGTTGAAAAAGTTATTCGTACTTCTTGATTAACCATCACACACCATCAGGTCTTCGATATGGCCGGGTGGTATTTAGAAAGGATCACTGTTTTTATGGACATCGCGGACCTGAAAAAGAAAACCATCGCCGAGCTCACTGATCTCGCGAGGGAACTGAACCTGGAAGGGGTCAGCTCCATGAAGAAACAGGATCTGATCTTCAAGCTCCTGGAAACCCAGACCCAACGAAACGGCGTCATCAATGCCGAAGGGGTCCTGGAAATCCTACCGGATGGTTTCGGCTTTTTGAGGTCCGCCAACTATAATTATCTTCCTGGTCCGGATGACATTTATGTTTCCCCATCCCAAATTCGTCGATTCAACTTACGGACTGGCGACACGGTGACGGGCCAGGTCCGTCCCCCAAAGGAAGGGGAACGTTATTTCGCTCTTTTGAAAGTGGACAGTATTAATTTTGAACCGCCAGATGCGGTCAAACAGAAAGTCCTTTTTGATAACTTGACACCCATTTATCCCAACCATCGGATATGGTTGGAAACAAGCCCGGATGATATGTCCACGAGAGTAATGGATCTATTGATCCCTCTGGGAAAAGGTCAGCGCGGACTCATCGTGGCCCCCCCTCGCACGGGAAAAACCATCCTTCTGCAAAAGATAGCCAATAGCATCACAAAAAATCACCCGGAAATTTACTTGATCGTACTGCTGATCGATGAAAGGCCCGAAGAGGTCACTGATATGCAACGGTCGGTCAAAGGCGAAGTGGTTTCCTCGACATTCGATGAGCCGCCAGAACGCCATGTGACCGTCGCGGAGATCATCATCGAAAAGGCCAAGCGATTAGTGGAGCATAAGCGGGATGTGGTCATCCTCTTGGATTCCATCACCCGATTGGGCAGAGCCTATAATACGATTGTCCCGTCATCCGGTAAGGTTTTGTCGGGAGGCGTGGATTCGAACGCGTTGCAACGCCCCAAACGTTTCTTCGGCGCCGCCCGCGACATCGAGGAAGGCGGAAGCTTGACCATCATGGCTACTGCTTTGATCGATACGGGAAGTCGAATGGATGAGGTCATTTTCGAAGAATTCAAAGGTACTGGAAATATGGAAATCATCCTGGACCGGAAATTGGCCGACCGAAGGGTATTCCCCGCCTTTGATATCACCCGTTCAGGAACACGCCGGGAAGAGCTGCTTTTAACCGAAGAGGAACTGAACAAGGTTTGGATCTTGCGAAAGATACTTAACCCCAATAACCCGGTGGAGGCCATGGAATTTCTGTTGGATAAGATGCGTAGGACCAAATCCAACAAAGCCTTTTTGGAATCCATGAAGGGCACGGTCAACGACTAACATATGGACCCTTTCGTTCGACGGGTCTACTTATCCGTTGCGACGGTCCTAATCTTGATCTGGTTGGGTTTGTTGGGTTGGTTTGTTTATCAATACCAACCGGCGTTTATGTCCTATCTAGTTTCATCCCCGGCGAAAACCACCGATACCCTTTTGGATTTCACCCCATTTTTAAATGTTCCAGGCGTGAAGTTTTCCATCTACCATACGGTTCCTGGGGACACTTTTAACGGGCTTGCCGCACGTTTTCACGTTTCCGAAGCAGCGCTTAGAAGCCTTAATCAGGCTAATTTCCAGATCGAACCAAAGGCGGATACCACTATTGCTATACCCGATAGGGATGCAATCTTTCATGTGGTTCGGCAAGGACAGGGGTTGGCCGATATTTCTCGTGCTTATGGGATTCCGTTAAAAGAGGTGTTAAAGGCCAACCATAAAAAAGGCGATCAAGATATTAAACCTGGGGAAGTTTTGATCCTTCCAGGAGCCGCATATCTTTCTCGTTCGGATGTTAGGTGGATTTCTTTGGTTTCCCTTCAAGTCCAGAAGGGGTTCCTTAAGCCCACCACCGGCCGTTTTGCGGATGGTTTCGGGATGAGGCGTCATCCCATCACTGGAAAGATGGCCTTCCACTCAGGATTGGATTTAGCGCCAGGATGGCATGCCCGGGTTGTTGCTTCCCAGGATGGACAAGCTATTTTCACAGGGATCAAGGCCGGTTATGGCAGGGTCATCGTTCTGGACCATGGGGGCGGCCTTACATCGTGGTATGCGCATTTGGATGAAATACTTTTAAAAAATGGCCAATTTGTCAAAAGAGGGGAATTGATAGGGAAAGTTGGCCAAACGGGTAAGGTCACTGGCCCCCATTTGCATTTCGAGATACGCTTGAATGGAAAACCCCAAAATCCTTTATTATATTTAGTCCAGTAATAGATCAAGGTCCAGCTAGGTTTGGCAAAAAAGCCGGCCTTTCTTCTGCTTTCTTGGTTATTAATTCTTCGGTTGTTGATTTTTTTTGTAATTTGAATAAACTATCCACCCTGTTCCTGACCGATTTGTCATGGACGGTTGTAATAATCATACGGAGCCAACAGAATGAAAACTGGAATTCATCCAAAGTATTTTAAAACTCGGATCACTTGCGCCTGCGGTAATGTGATCGAGACAGCCTCGACGAAGGGTGAAACCTATTCCGTTGAAGTTTGTTCCGCCTGCCATCCGTTTTTCACCGGTAAGATAAAACTTCTGGATATGGCTGGACGAGTGGAGAAATTCCAGAAAAAATCCGCTACCGCCGCCACGGTCCAGGCAGAACATAAGGCTCGTGAAGAAGCCAGAGCCGTTGCAGCTGCCGCGAAAAAAGCCAAGAGACTGGCCGCTCCTCCTCCCGCTGAAAAGAATTCATAGCTTCCCTTTCCGCCAATGCCCCTCGAGGCTCCTCGAGGGGTTTTTTCTCAAAAAAAAACCTAAAACTAAAATTTTTTAAGAAGCATTTCATCTCATGATAGAACTAAAACTTCAACAGGCAGAAAAACGCTATCAGGAATTGTCCGAACGTTTGATGCGTCCTGATACCATTCCCAATTCCTCGGAATTGCAAAAATTAACAAAAGAACACGCCGACCTTCAGCCCTTGATAGAAAAAACAAGGGAATATCATCGGTTCCTTCGCGAGCGTGAGGAAGCCAATTCCATGCTGACCGCTGGCGATGCCGAAATGAAAACACTCGCACAAGCCGAGATACCGGTTCTCGATCGGAAATTGGAAGAATCGATAAAAGAGTTGAAAATCCTTCTTATTCCCAAGGATCCGAACGGTGACAAGAACGCCATCATGGAGATCCGTGCTGGAACGGGAGGAGGGGAAGCGGCCCTGTTCGCGGCGGATCTATTCAGGATGTATTCCAGGTGTATCGAAAAATTGGGTTATAAAATGGAATTGATCGATTCCAGTCAAACAGAAATCGGCGGTTTCAAGGAAATCGTATTTTCAATCCTGGGCAAAGGGGCTTTTGGTCGTTTTAGATTCGAAAGTGGAACCCATAGAGTCCAAAGAGTGCCTCGTACCGAGGCTTCGGGACGTATCCATACCTCGGCGGCGACCGTGGCGGTTTTAGCCGAAGTGGATCAGGTGGATGTACAAATCAAGGATTCGGATATAAGGCTCGACACATTTTGCTCTTCGGGAGCTGGGGGCCAAAGCGTTAATACCACTTATTCAGCAGTCCGCATCACGCATATACCTTCCGGCCTGGTGGTTCAATGTCAGGATGAAAGATCCCAGCTTAAAAACAAAGCTAAAGCCATGAAAGTTCTTTACGCAAGATTGAAGGAAAAAACCGACGAGGAAGCCCGTATGAAAGAATCCGCTAACCGAAAAAGCCAAGTCGGAAGCGGAGACCGAAGCGAGAAAATAAGGACTTATAATTATCCCCAAAATAGGGTGACGGATCATCGGATCGGCATGACGCTTTATCAATTGGATCGGGTGATGGAAGGGGAATTGACGGAATTCCTGGATGCTTTAGCTTTGGCTTTTCAAGAGGAACAATTGCAAGAAACTCTTTAAACCACCCATCCGCAAAAAATTGTTTTCATTACCAAGAGGTTTAAATCCCTGAACAATCAAAATGACCCTGAAATTTGGACTCCGCTTAAGATCATCCAATGGGCTGTGCCTTTTTTAACCCAAAAGGGTATCGCAAACGCTCGTTTTGATATCGAATGCTTGATGGCTTTTGTTTTAGGGATCAATCGTTTAAAGGTTTATTTGCAATATGACCGTCCACTGGATAAGGAAGAGCTTACAAAAATAAGGGAATTGATCAAACGTCGAATAAACCGTGAACCGCTTCAATATATCCTGGGAAAAAGAGAATTTTTTGGTTATCCCTTTAAGGTTACTCCCGGAGTGCTGATCCCCAGACCTGAAACGGAACTTTTGGTTGAGAAAGCTTTGGAATGGTTAAAAACGATACCAGAGGATAAACGAACTTTATTGGATCTTGGAACGGGTAGCGGCTGTATTGTCTTGTCGATTGTTAATTCACTTCCGTGCCATGCTTGGGCTGTGGATCTTTCTGAAAAAGCCTTGGAAATCGCTAAAGAAAATGAGATTTCCCTAAACGCGAAAAGACCTATCCAGTGGCGTCTTGGTAGTTGGTTTGAAGCGCTGCAAGGAGGAGATCCCAAACAATACCAAGTAATTGTCACCAATCCACCCTATATAGCGATTAAGGAAAAGGGGGAATTGGAGCCAGAAGTAGCCCTTTTTGAACCTTCGGAAGCCCTTTATGCAGGGGAAACGGGCCTTGATGCCTTTGAAAAATTAGCCCCAGATCTGGTGAAATATTTGGCGCCGGGAGGGGTGGCTTTCCTCGAAATACATCAAGATCGTGCAGAAAAAATAGAATTACTATTTAAAAACCGGGGGGTTGAGGTTTCTATAAGTCCAGACCTAAGGGGATTACCTAGGATATTAGTGCTTAAAAAATAAGTATTTATTGACTTGTCTTTTATCATCTCTGTATAATCACCCCTCTTTGCCCCAAACGAGAAAACCCTTTTCTCGTTTTTTTTTCGTGGCATTTTCATCCCTTTTCTGTTCCGGAGGATTTTTTGTGAAAAAAGTGAAATATGGTCGTCGCGAACGCATTGATTTTAGCCGTATCCCCACCATCATGGAAATGCCTGATCTTATAGAGTTTCAAAGAAAATCCTATGAAGCGTTTCTTCAACGGGAATCAGCCCCCGATCAAAGGCCTGATCAAGGTCTTCAATCCGTTTTCAATAGCGTATTCCCAATATGGGACTTCAATGAGGTTTCATCGCTAGAATTCGTTTCCTATAGCTTATTGGAACCTAAATATAACGTTCGTGAATGTCAGGAAAGAGGAATGACGTATTCAGTCCCCATGAAGGTGACCCTTCGGTTGGTTATCCGCGAAGAGGACCCTGAAACGGGTACAAAGAAAGTAAAAGATATCCGAGAACAAGAGGTTTTCTTCTGCGACCTGCCCATGATGACCGATCGAGGAACTTTCATGATCAATGGCGCCGAACGGGTCATTGTTTCCCAATTGCATCGGTCGCCTGGTGTTACTTTTGATGAAGACGACGGGAAATTGTCCGTCTCGGGCAAGAAGATCTATATGGCGAGTGTGATTCCGTATCACGGCTCTTGGCTGGAGTTTGAATTCGATGTGAACGGGATCCTTTATGCCCGTATCGATCGTAAAAGAAAGTTCGTCGCGAGTACGTTGCTTCGCTCTTGGGGTTTTTCCAGCGATGAGGACATTTTGAAAATTTTCTTTGAGGTCGAGAATTCCGATATCTCTGAAAAGAAGCTCCAAGGTAAAGCCGCTGCCCAGGATGTTGTGGACCCTGAAACGGGCGAAGTCATCGTGGAAGCAGGAGCTGATTTCACTCCGGAAGTGGTCGCTGTTCTGAAGAAACAAGGCGTGAAACAAGTCAAAGCTGTTCCGTCGAATCCAAACGATGTTTCTATTCTTAACACGTTACGTAAAGACAATACCCATTCGACCGAAACGGCGTCGGTTGAAATCTATAAAAAAATGCGTCCTGGGGATCCGCCAACCCTCGAGAATGCTAAAAACCTGATGGACAATCTGTTCTTTAATAAAAAACGGTATGATTTGGCGAAAGTGGGACGTTACAAGATGAACAAAAAGCTGTCGCTCAAGACAGCGCTTGATCAGCGAACCATTTCAAAAGAAGATCTCGTCTGCATAATCCGCTATTTGTTCAATCTCTGTAATGGTAACGGCGATAAGGACGATATCGATCATTTGGGCAACAGGCGTGTTCGCACGGCTGGTGAATTATTGGAAAACAAATTGCGTCTTGGTTTTACCCGCATGGAAAGAGCCGTACGGGAGCGTATGTCGATAGTTGATATGGACATGAATCCGATGCCCAGTCAATTAATTTCGACCAAACCGATAACCGCGGCAGTCAAGGAATTCTTTGGTACTTCCCAGCTGTCTCAATTCATGGACCAAACCAATCCGCTTGCTGAGTTGACCCACAAAAGGCGTTTGTCGGCTCTAGGGCCTGGTGGTTTAAATCGGGAAAGGGCTGGCTTTGAGGTCCGGGACGTTCATCACACTCATTACGGCCGGGTATGTCCGATCGAGACACCGGAAGGTCCGAACATTGGTTTGATCGCGTCCTTATCAACGTATGCGCAGATCAACGAATACGGCTTTGTGACCACACCATTACGTAAGGTCGAAAGTGGTCGTGTGGGTAAAAAGATCGAATTCTTGCCGGCGGACGATGCGGATAAATTCGTTATTGCCCAGGCTAATACGCCTTTGGATGAAAGTAACAAGTTCAATTCCGATATTATTGCGGCTCGTTATAAGGATGACTTTCCGTTAGTGGCGCCGAATGATATCCATTATATGGATGTTTCTCCTCGTCAGCTTTTCTCTGTGGCCACCTCCTTGATCCCATTCCTGGAACATGACGATGCTAACCGCGCTTTGATGGGTTCGAATATGCAACGACAAGCTGTTCCTCTTATCCGAACAGAGGCCCCATTCGTAGGAACTGGTATGGAGTACAAAGCCGCCTATGATTCAGGCGTATTATTGATTGCTAAAAGGGATGGCGTGATTGCCGGAGTTTCATCCGATGAGATCATCATTTTTGCGGATGAAATGGACGCAACAGGATCCGTTGATATCTATAAATTGACCAAATACAAAAGATCCAATCAAGACACTTGCATAAACCAACGCCCCATTGTCAAAAAAGGCGAGAAGGTGAAAAAGGGGGATGTGATCGCCGATGGTCCCTCAACGGATCAAGGAGAGTTGGCGTTAGGAAGAAATCTTCTCGTGGCGTTCATGCCTTGGAGGGGTTTCAACTTTGAGGACGCTATTATCGTTTCTGAAAAATTGGTTCGAGAGGATTATTTCACCTCGGTTCATATTGAGGAATTTGAGCTTGAGGCTCGTGATACGAAATTAGGAAAAGAAGAAATAACCAGGGATATACCCAATGTCGGAGATGAGGCCCTAAAAGATTTGGATGAGGATGGCATTATCCGGGTCGGAGCCGAGGTAGTTCCAGGGGATATCATGGTCGGCAAAGTTACTCCAAAGGGCGAAACGGAACTGACACCAGAGGAAAAACTTTTAAGAGCCATTTTTGGGGAAAAAGCTGGTGATGTCCGCGACGCCTCTTTGAGGGTGCCGCCGGGAGTTGAGGGAAAAGTCATTGACGTCAAGGTTTTCAAACGTAAGGAAAAAGACGAGAAAATCAAAGGCCGAGACGCTGCGCTTTTGAAATCCATAGAAAAAGATTCGATCCATAAAATCAAGCAGTTGGAAAAAGAAAATGAAAACCGAATTGCTTCGCTAAGAGCTCAAACGGAAGAAAAAGCCAAGGATTTGAACAAATCTGAAAAGGCTTCCCTGGATGAGGCTTTCGAAGAAGAAAGCAAGCGTTTGAAAGAAGTTTTGGAGAGCCGCGTCCGGGAAATTGAGCGAGAGAAAAATAACGAGATAGAGAAAGTCAAAAAGGGCGATGAGCTTCCTCCGGGCGTCATTAAATTGGTAAAAGTTTATGTGGCAAAAAAACGTAAATTGTCTGTTGGCGATAAGATGGCGGGACGTCATGGCAACAAGGGCGTCGTTTCCAAGATTGTTCCAGTGGAAGACATGCCTTATCTACCCGACGGAAGACCGGTCGATATCATCTTGAATCCTCTGGGCGTTCCTTCGCGTATGAACGTGGGACAAATATTGGAAACCCACTTGGGATGGGCTGCTTTTGAGGGTGGGTATCACGTGGCTTCCCCTGTTTTCGACGGCGCGAAGGAAGATGAAATTAAAGAAGCTCTTGCTGAACAAGGTTTGCCAGAATCGGGAAAGATCACGCTATATGACGGGATGACGGGAGAGTCTTTCGATCAAGAAGTGACCGTGGGATATATCTATATCCTTAAACTGGCTCACTTGGTTGATGACAAGATCCACGCTCGTTCCATTGGACCCTATTCCTTGATCACACAGCAGCCGTTGGGCGGCAAAGCTCAATTCGGAGGTCAACGTTTTGGTGAAATGGAAGTTTGGGCTCTAGAGGCCTATGGAGCGGCTTATACCTTGCAGGAACTTTTGACGGTTAAATCGGACGATGTGCAAGGCCGGACGAAGGTTTATGAGGCGATCGTGAAAGGGAAGAATTCTCCCGAGCCGGGGGTTCCCGAATCCTTCAACGTTTTGGTGAAGGAACTTCAAGGGCTTTGTTTGGATGTGAAACTCATGAAGAATTCTAATTAAGGAGGGGGCATTTTGAATCAAGTCAAATCAACCACCCCTGAAAGCAATAATGAAGCGATCAATGCTGTTGTTCCGGAAATACCAGTTATTTCCGATAAAAAGCCAGTTTTAGAAAACCTGCTTCGGGAAACGCCTCATTTTGACGCGATCAAGATAGGGTTATCTTCACCTGAGACCATTCGCTCATGGTCGCATGGTGAAGTGAAAAAACCCGAAACAATTAATTACAGGACATTCAAGCCAGAAAAAAATGGTCTATTTTGCGAGAAAATATTCGGGCCCACGAAAGATTGGGAATGTGCTTGCGGCAAGTATAAGAGGATAAAGTATAAAGATGTTATCTGTGACCGGTGCGGTGTGGAGGTCACTCAAGCCAAGGTGCGAAGAGAGCGGATGGGCCATATTGAATTAGCCTGTTTGGTTTCGCACATTTGGTATTTGAAAGGTGTACCGTCCCGCATGGGTTACCTTTTGGAGATGTCCACGCGGAATTTAGAAAGGGTGATCTATTACGAGTCCTATGTGGTTATAGACCCGGGCAAGGCGCCTGTTGAAGTAGGACAATTATTATCCGAGGATGATTTTCAAAAATTGAAACTGGAATACGGCTCATCTTTAAAAGTGAAGATGGGTGCAGAAGCTATCAGGGACCTAATACGTTCAGTTGATTTGGATGACTTGGACAAGAAGCTTCGTGTTCAAATGAAGCAAACCACAAGCGAGCAAAAGCGCAAAACGATTATCAAGCGCCTCAAAGTCATCGAGAGTTTCAGAAAGAGTGATAACAAACCCGAGTGGATGTTCTTGGAAGTCCTCCCTGTCATACCGCCTGAGTTGCGTCCGCTGGTTCCTTTGGATGGGGGGCGTTTTGCGACTTCCGATTTGAATGATTTGTATCGTCGGGTGATCAACCGAAATAACCGTCTGAAAAAACTTTTGGAGCTCCATGCCCCTGAAGTCATCGTTCGGAATGAAAAACGCATGTTGCAAGAAGCTGTGGATGCCCTATTGGATAATGGAAGAAGGGGTCATGCGGTCAGGGGACCTGGAAATCGTCCTTTGAAGTCTCTTTCCGATATGCTGAAGGGCAAACAGGGTCGTTTCCGTCAGAATTTGCTGGGTAAACGCGTTGACTATTCAGGTCGATCCGTCATCGTTGTGGGACCTGAATTGAAAATGCATCAATGCGGCCTACCAAAAAAAATGGCTTTGGAATTATTCAAACCTTTCATCATCAAGAAACTAGAAGATAGAGGTTATGTTCACACGATCAAAAGCGCCAGAAAGATGGTCGAGCGGGTCAAGCCAGAGGTATGGGACATCCTGGCCGAGGTCATTCGAGATCATCATGTACTTCTCAATCGAGCTCCAACCTTGCATCGTCAGGGTATCCAGGCATTCCAACCCGTTTTGATCGAAGGTCGCGCTATTCAGATCCATCCTCTGGTTTGTACAGCCTTCAATGCGGATTTTGACGGCGATCAAATGGCTGTCCATGTTCCTCTATCTAGTGAGGCGCAAATGGAAGCCCGGTTCTTGATGCTTTCAACGAATAATATAAACTCAACCTCCAACGGAAGACCTATTGTCACTCCAACCCAAGATATAGTTTTGGGTTGTTATTATTTGACCAAGGAAAAGCCCGGGGATAAGGGAGAGGGAAGAGTATTTTCATCACCAGAAGAAGTGATTATCGCTTTCGAAGAAAAGAAAGTCGGTAAGCATTCCAAAATCAAGGTTCGGCGTAACGGAAAAATGCAAGAAACAACCGTGGGTCGTGTTTTGTTCAATCAAGTCATTCCTTCGGGACTTCCCTATGTTAATCGGGTCATGAACAAGAAAGAGCTGGGAGATTTGGTAGCCCTTTGTTATGAAAAGTTGGGTCAAGAACAGACCGTCAAACTTTTGGATGATATCAAGGAAGTTGGGTTCAAATACGCGACAACAGCAGGTATCACGGTTTCCATCGACGATATGAAAATCCCTAAGGATAAACCGGAGATTCTCAAGAGATCCTATAAGGAAGTGGCGGAAATTGAGAACCAATACAAAAAAGGGATCATTACGGCGGGGGAAAGATACAACAAAGTTATAGATATCTGGACTCATACCACGGATGAGATCGCCGAAGTCATGTTCGAGAACTTGAAGAGGGATAGCGTAGGTTTCAACCCCATCTTTATGATGGCAGATTCCGGGGCCCGTGGTTCTAAGATGCAAATACGTCAATTGGCTGGTATGCGTGGTTTAATGGCCAAGCCTCTACAAAAGATCACTGGATCCATAGGTGAAATCATTGAGTCGCCAATTACTGCCAATTTCCGTGAGGGACTTACGGTCTTGGAGTATTTCATTTCAACACATGGCGCCCGTAAGGGTTTGGCTGATACCGCGTTAAAGACCGCTGATGCTGGTTATCTTACCCGTCGTTTGGTGGATGTGGCACAAGAAGTCATTATTAATGCTGAGGATTGTGGAACGGTTAACGGGATCCGTGTTGGCGCGATCAAAGAAGGCATCGAAATCATCGAGCCTTTGAAAGATCGGATAACTGGTCGTATGGCTGTGGATAATGTCGCGAATCTGCTTACTTCCGAAGTCATTGTTAAATCAGGCCAGGTTATCACTGAAGAAATCGCTGACAAATTGGAAGAAGCCGGAATCGAGCAAATCAGGGTTCGCTCCGTTTTGACTTGCGAACTTGAACGTGGAGTTTGTGGAAAGTGTTATGGACTTAATCTGGCCAACGGGAAATTGGTTCAAATTGGTGAATCGGTAGGAATTATTGCGGCCCAGTCCATCGGTGAACCTGGTACTCAGCTGACGCTCAGAACATTCCATGTCGGCGGCGCCGCTAGCCGTGCCCTGGAACAGTCCAAGATCGAGGCGCATAAGAATGGTAAGGTCCGCTTCCATAATCTGAAACTTGTGGAAAACAGGAACAAAGAGTTCATCGTCTTGAACCGTAATGGTGAAATATCAGTGTATGACGATAAGGGTAGGACCATGGAAAATTTTGTGGTTCCTTTTGGTTCCACACTGAAAGTTCGTGAAGATGGCTCGGTTAAAGAGAATCAATTGTTGGCCCATTGGGATTTATACAAAGTACCGATTTTCACGGAAGTTAGCGGTGTTGTGAAACTTCAAGACGTCATTCGTGGCGTTACTGTTCGCGAGGAAATCGACTCCTCTACCGGCTTGAAAGAAAGAGCCGTGATTGAATATAAGGATGAGAATCTATCACCTCGTTGTTTGATCATGAATCCCGAAACGGGAGAAGCGCTTAAGAGTTACCGCTTGCCAACCGGCTCTCTGATCAATGTTATGGATGGGGATAAAGTCATGGCGGGCGATATCCTGGCGAAGATCCCTCGGGAAATTTCAAAGACGAGGGATATCACAGGCGGTCTGCCCCGTGTCGCTGAACTTTTTGAAGCGCGTCGACCCAAAAGTAACGCGGTTATTGCGAAAATTAGCGGTACGGTCAGTTTTGGGATAGCCTCGAAGGGTTACCAACGCGTTCTCATAGCTAATTCCGAGGGGAAAAAGACCATCGAGGAAGAGTATGCCATTCCTTACGGAAAACACCTGAATGTGCATGAGGGTGATTTTGTCCGAGCTGGGGATGCCTTGACCGACGGTCCTGTGGATCCACACGATATTCTAGAAGTTCAAGGTGAAGCGGCTGTTCAAGAGTATCTCCTGAGCAAGGTTCAAGAGGTTTATAGGCTTCAGGGCGTTAAAATCAACGATAAACACATTGAGGTTATTGTCCGGCAAATGATGAGGAAGGTTGTCGTTCAGGAGCCGGGTGACACGGAGTTTTTACCCAAACAACAGGTCGACAAGGGTAAATTCAAGAAAGAAAACGAAAGAGTCCAAGAAAAGGAAACCAAACCTGCCACGGCCCGTCCTATTTTGCTTGGTATAACTAAGGCTTCTTTGGGAACTGAAAGTTTCATTTCAGCGGCCAGTTTCCAAGAAACAACCAAGGTTTTAACAGAGGCGGCAGTTTCGGGGAAGATTGACGATCTCCGGGGCCTCAAGGAAAACGTGATTATGGGACATCTAATTCCAGCGGGAACTGGAAGTTCCTTTTATAAAGGCATCAAAATAAAGGTGGACGAACCGGATGAGGAACTTCCTGCCGGAATAGCAACTTTACCTCCATCTGTCGAGAATATTGAAGAGGGTGAGTTTAAGAACGAGGAAGGTTTATCGGACAAAAAAAGCCTTGACCAAGCCTAGGGGTTTTGCTAGCCTACCCCTCCGCGTTTGATCTGGGAAAAAGAAGAGAATAACCTCCTTTTTGAGAGGAACAAAAACGTTTCTCTCAAAATGGTGAGCAAGAGGAGGGCTTTGCATGATGTTTCCCCCCGGGAAATAAACCTGGGGTATGGCCTGGGAATATTCATTAGGCAAAGGCGGAGCTCACTGTCTTTGCCTTTTTTATTTTATGGAGTTACTTGGAGGAAAGATTTGCCGACGTTAAATCAACTGGTCCGTTTGGGACGAGAAAAAAGCAAACATAAAACTAAATCGCCGGCTCTAAAGGCCTGTCCCCAAAAACGCGGGGTGTGCGTTAAGGTCGCTACGATGACCCCTAAAAAACCCAACTCGGCATTGAGGAAAATAGCTCGTGTGCGATTAACGAACGGGATGGAAGTGACTTGTTACATTCCGGGAGTTGGCCACAATCTTCAGGAACACTCAATCGTTTTGATCAGGGGTGGACGTGTAAAAGATTTACCCGGTGTTCGATATCACATTATTCGTGGGGCTTTGGATGCGGCAGGTGTGGCGGATCGCAAGCAAGGACGTTCTAAATATGGGATGAAAAGACCTAAAAAAGAAGCACCCGCAAAAGCTTAAGGAGAATTATTTATGCCACGTCGAAAAGTCGCTGCCAGGAGAGAGGTTGATTCAGACTCTCGATACAATAACAAACTGGTCACCAAGTTCATCAATTCAATGATGTACCATGGTCAAAAGATGGTGGCTACTAGAAGTTTTTATGACGCGATGGATTTGTTGGGGGAAAAACACGGCGAAGGCGCTTTGAATGTATTTAAAACGGCGATCGAAAACGTCAAGCCGATGCTCGAGGTGAAATCCCGACGAGTAGGTGGAGCGACATACCAAGTGCCGGTTGAGATCCGCCCAGAACGTAGAACGTCTTTGGCTATTCGTTGGATTTTAACCGCGGCTAGGGCTAGGAAAGAAAAGACTGTTGCTGAAAAGTTAGCGGCTGAATTCACTGATGCTTTTAAAAACCAAGGCACTTCGATTAAGAAAAAAGAAGATACTCATAAGATGGCTGAAGCAAACCAGGCTTTCGCCCACTACCGCTGGTAATTGAGGGATTTAAATTGTCAACACGTTTAATACCACTTGGAAAGACCCGTAACATTGGCATCATGGCCCATATTGATGCCGGTAAAACCACGCTTACTGAGCGTATCCTTTATTATACCGGACGGACTCATAAGATTGGCGAAGTCCACGATGGTACAGCCACAATGGATTGGATGCCGCAAGAACAAGAACGTGGGATAACTATTACTTCTGCGGCCACGACCTGTTTTTGGAAAAATCACAGGGTGAATATCATCGATACTCCTGGCCACGTTGATTTTACGATTGAAGTTGAACGCTCTCTTCGAGTATTGGATGGCGCTATTGGTGTTTTCGGCGCTGTTGAAGGTGTTGAGCCACAATCTGAGACGGTCTGGCGTCAGGCGACCAATTACGGGGTTCCGCGTATCGCTTTCGTGAACAAAATGGATCGTGTTGGGGCTGATTATTTCGCCGCTATCGACCAGATGCGGAAGCGATTGAATGCTAATGCCCATCCTGTGACTTTACCTGTTGGGGCGGAAGAAAAATTCGACGGAATTATTCATTTGGTTGAAATGAAAAGGTATCGTTGGCTTGATGATTCTTTGGGGGCGAAATTCGAAATCGAAGAAATTCCGGCTGAGATGAAGGAAATGGCCAATACTTATCATAAGGAATTGGTAGAAGCGGTAGCTGAGTTTGATGATGTGGTCATGCAGAAATATTTGGATGGAAAAGAGATCACCACAGAAGAACTGCAAAGTTGCATACGAAAAGGGACTATCGCGAATAAATTCAACCCTGTGTTTTGCGGGTCAGCTTTCAAGAATAAGGGTGTTCAGCCTTTGTTGGACGCGGTCATCAATTACTTGCCCTCTCCAATCGACATTCCTCCTGTAAAAGGTCACAATCCTGATACTAATGAGGAAGAAACCCGTTTGGCTAGTGATGATGCTCCTTTCTCGGCTTTGGCTTTTAAAATCATGACAGATCCCCATGTAGGGAAATTGGTTTATTTCCGAGTTTATTCTGGAACCCTTTCAGTTGGGTCTTATGTTTATAACTCCACTAAAGGGAATCGGGAACGTATTGGCCGTCTATTACAAATGCACGCAAACAAAAGAGAAGAGATCAAGGAAGTGCATGCTGGAGATATCGCCGCAACCGTTGGTATCAAAACCATTACAACGGGTGACACTTTGTGTTTTGAGGAAAAGGCAATCATTCTTGAAAGAATGGTTTTCCCTGAACCGGTTATATCCGTTGCTATCGAGCCGAAAACTAAGGCTGATCAAGAGAAAATGGGTCTAGCATTGAGCAAACTTGCTGAAGAAGACCCTTCTTTCCGAGTTAAGGGTGATGAGGAAACGGGGCAAACGATCATTTCGGGGATGGGTGAATTGCATCTGGAGATCATCGTTGATCGAATGATGCGGGAATTCAATGTCCAAGCAAATGTCGGAAAACCACAAGTGGCATATCGGGAGACAATTAGAAAAAGTGTGGAGGCCGAAGGTAAATACATCCGCCAAACAGGTGGTCGTGGCCAATATGGGCATGTTTACATAACAATGGAACCGCAGGCGCCTGGTAAAGGTATTGAGTTTGTTGACGCCATTAAAGGCGGAACGGTTCCTCGTGAATATATCCCGGCTGTCGAAAAAGGGATCCTTGAAGCCAAGGATTCAGGTGTTTTGGCTGGATATCCTGTGGTTGACTTTAAAGTCACACTAACAGATGGCTCTTACCATGATGTGGACTCCAATGAGATGGCATTCAAAATAGCCGCTTCGATGGCATTTAAAGACGCCATGCGAAAAGCCGAACCCATTATTCTAGAACCTGTTATGGATGTGGAAGTAGTCACTCCGGAAGATTTCATGGGTCCGGTTATGGGTGATCTTCAATCCAAACGAGGAAAGATCGAGGGGATGGAGTTGAGAGGAACGGCCCAAATCATACGGTCTAAAGTTCCACTTTCCGAGATGTTTGGTTATTCCACCAATTTACGTTCCATGACCCAGGGCAGGGCCACATACACGATGCAATTTGCCCATTACGAGGAGACACCTAAGTCGATTCAGCAGGAAATTATCGCAAAAGTCAAAGGTTGATAAAAACAAACACCCTTAACGGGGTGTCAGAGGAGGCGTGTCTATGTCTAAAGAAAAATTCGTAAGATCCAAGATGCACGTGAATATCGGAACGATCGGACACGTGGACCACGGCAAGACGACGCTGACGGCGGCGATCACGACAGTGCTGTCGAAGAAGGGATTGGCGACAGCGAAGGGATACGCGGATATCGACAACGCCCCGGAAGAGAGGGAGCGTGGTGTGACGATCAATACGTCACACGTGGAGTACCAGACGGAAAAGCGTCATTACGCGCACGTGGACTGCCCAGGCCACGCGGACTATATCAAGAACATGGTCACGGGAGCGGCCCAGATGGACGGAGCGATCCTGGTGGTCTCGGCGGCGGATGGACCGATGCCCCAGACCCGGGAGCATATCCTGTTGGCCCGTCAAGTCGGTGTTCCTTTCATCGTGGTGTTCCTGAACAAGTGTGACATGGTGGATGACGCGGAATTGCTGGAATTGGTCGAGGTCGAGGTAAGGGATCTGCTGACCAAGTACGGCTTCCCAGGTGACAAGACGCCGGTGGTGAAGGGTTCGGCCACGAAGGCGTTGGATGGGGATACGGGAGATTTGGGAGAGAAGGCCATCCTGCAGTTGATGGAAGCGGTGGACAGCTATATACCCGATCCAAAGCGAGATGTGGATAAAGACTTCTTGATGGCGGTGGAGGACGTATTCCTGATCACGGGCCGCGGTACGGTGGCGACAGGCCGTGTGGAACGTGGCAAGGTGAAGGTGGGAGACACGGTGGAGATCGTCGGGATCAAGCCGACGCGAGAGACGGTGGTGACGGGCGTGGAAATGTTCCGGAAACTACTGGATGACGCGCAGGCGGGGGACAACATCGGAGCCCTGTTGCGGGGTGTTGAGAAGAAAGACATCGAGCGCGGGCAGGTATTGGCGAAGCCGAAGTCGATCACACCGCACAAGAAGTTCAAGGGAGAGGTGTACGTGTTGACGAAAGAAGAGGGAGGACGGCACACGCCGTTCTTCAACGGATACAAGCCGCAGTTCTTCTTCCGTACGACGGACGTAACGGGATCGGTGAAGTTGCCGGACGGAGTGGAGATGTGCATGCCCGGGGACAACATCACGATGGATATCGAGTTGATCGTGCCGGTGGCGATGGAGAAGGAATTGAGATTCGCCATCCGGGAAGGCGGCCACACGGTGGGCGCTGGCGTCGTCACACAGATAGTCGAATAACGAATTTAAAGAAAAGGCGAGGATAGAATGGCCACCGCCACTAGTCAGAAAATTAGGATTAAGTTAAAAGCTTACGACCATCGGCTTCTGGATCGGTCAACGGTTGAAATCATAGAGACGGTACGTCGAACTGGGGCGATAGTTCTTGGCCCTGTACCGCTACCTACGGAGATTAATCGTTATACCGTGTTGCGAAGCCCTCATGTTGATAAGAAATCACGCGAACAGTTTGAGATCAGAACGCATAAAAGACTTGTGGATATTGTGAATCCAAATCAACGGACTATCGACGCCCTAATGAAGTTAGATCTACCGGCTGGAGTGGATGTCGAGATTAAGTTGTAAAGGTGAATGGAATGAGCGAAAGCGTGCAAACATTAATCGGTAAAAAAATCGGGCAAACAACCTATTTTGAGGAAAGTGGGAAAGCTACCCATGTCACTATCCTTGAGGTGGGTCCTTGTGTGATTATCCAAAAGAAGACTGCGGATAAGGAAGGTTACACGGCTCTTCAAATAGGGTTTGGGGAGAAAAAGGAAAAACATACAACTAAGTCCCTTCAAGGCCATTTCAAAAAATCTGGCGCAACACCCAAAAAGGTACTCAAAGAAGTGAAAGTAGAGGATGCTGACTCTTTTCAAGTGGGACAAACATTGACGGTTGAAAATTATAAGAACGTTTCTTGGGTGGATGTTACTGGAGTAACCAAAGGTAAGGGGTTTCAGGGGGTTGTCCGTCGTCATGGATTTAGGGGTGGTCGCAATTCCCATGGAAGCATGTTCCATCGTGCGCCGGGTGGTATTGGCGCTTCCTCAGATCCTTCCCGTGTTTATCCCGGGACAAGGATGCCGGGGCATATGGGTACTACGCAAAACACTGTAATGAATTTAAAGGTTGTTAAAGTAGATTCTGAAAATAATTTGTTATTCGTCAAGGGCGCGGTTCCTGGAGCTGATGGTGAAATCGTCACGGTTCGGCCCAGCGTTAAAAAAAAGTAAGGTGATTTTATATGCCTAAAGCAAATGTTTACAATTTGAATGGACAATCCACAGGGCAAGTCGATCTTCCCGAAGGCTTGTTCGGTTTAAAACCCAGAACCCATCATTTGTGGCGTGGGATCACAACACATCTTTCTAACCAGCGTTTAGGTACGGTAAAGACTAAACGCAAAGGGGAAGTGTCTGGTGGAGGAAAAAAACCTTTTAAACAAAAAGGAACGGGAAGTGCCCGGCAAGGTTCCTCTCGTGCGGTTCAATTCGTTGGGGGTGGTATTGCGCATGGTCCCAAACCAAGGGATTATTCACTGGAATTACCTAAAAAAATGAGAAAACAAGCTTTAGCAGAATCCTTATCGGATAAAGCTTTGCAGGGTAATATCTTGATTGTTGAAAAATTGAAGTTTGAATCGCCTAAAACCAAGCAAGCTATTTCATTCTTGAAAAGTATAGGGATTGAAGGGAAGAAATCCTTGATTGTTTTGGATCATTTTGACAAATCTACATTTAAAAGTTTCAGGAATATCTCCAAGACAACAGTATTGTTTCAAAACAATTTGAATACATTCGAAGTGATGAATCACGAGGTGGTTGTTTTGACCCAGGAGACATTAAAAAAAATGGTTGAAACGGGCGAGACGTTCGCCGTGTCGGAAATAGTTAAAGGTGGGGTCAAGTGAAAAAAATACAAGAAATAATTATTCGACCTCTTGTGACCGAGAGGAGCACTTTGCTGAAAGAAAAAGGTAAGTATTCATTTGAAGTGAATCCGAACGCTACAAAAAAAGAGATCAAAGAAGCGGTCGAGAAGGTTTTTAAGAAGGAAAAAGTGGAAGTGTTGAAAGTAAATACAACGAACGTACCGGCTAAAATCCGCAGATTTGGTCGTCATCAATCGAAAGCCTATCGTTGGAAAAAGGCAATTGTTACCTTGAAACCTGGTCAAAAGATTGAATTTTTTGAAGGGGCTTAAAAAATATGCCAATTAAAATTTACAAACCGACATCACCAGGCCGAAGGGCTATGACGGCTATTACGGGTGAAAAGCTCACGAAGAAAGCTCCTGAAAAGGGTTTGACGGAACCACTCCGAGGAACGGGTGGCCGTAATATGCATGGCCGAATCACCAGTCGCCATCGTGGTGCTGGTCATAAAAGACAGTATCGATTGATCGATTTTGGACGGGATAAGGTTGGTATGTCAGCAAAGGTTGTTTCCCTGGAATACGATCCAAATCGAAGTTCGCGAATCGCTCTGGTCCAATTTCTTGATGGTGGAAAGAAATATATTTTAGCCCCGGAGGGTCTTCAAGTCGGTGATACCGTTCTATCTGGTTTGGGCGCGGACGTTAAACCAGGACATGCGATGAAACTAAAAGATGTGCCCATGGGGTCCATGATTCACAATATTGAGATCCGTCCTGGTAAAGGCGGACAGCTAGTTAGGGCAGCAGGAGCGGTGGCTCAATTGATGGCACGTGATGGTGATTATGCCACGGTTAAACTTCCTTCGGGTGAAATGAGAAAAATCCATATTGAATGTATGGCCTCAATGGGTCAAATAGGGAATTTAGAGCATAACAATGTAAGCATCGGAAAAGCTGGTCGTATGAGATGGATGGGCGAGAGGCCCCAGTCGCGGGGTGTGGTGACGAGACCAGGTGATGGACATCCAATGGGTGGTGGTGAAGGTAAGACTTCGGGTGGACGTCATCCGACAACTCCATGGGGAAAACCAACCAAAGGGTATAAAACTCGCCAAAATAAGTTAACGGATAAGTACATCGTTAAGCGTCGCAAGTAAAAAGTATTCAATAAGGATTAAGCCATGAGTAGATCTTTAAAAAAAGGGCCCTATGTGGACTCTAAATTGTTGAAAGTGATTCAAAAGATGAATCGCACCAATGAGAAAAAGGTGATCAAGACCTATGTACGCCGGTCTTCCATTCATCCTGAAATGGTGGGTCATACTTTCGCTATTCATAACGGTAAAAAATTCATCCCCGTTTTCATAACTGAAAATATGGTTGGGCATAAATTGGGTGAGTTTGCGCCAACAAGGACTTTTAAAGCCCATGGCGCCGCAAGGACTGAAAAAGCTGTCGCTCTAAAGTAATCGACCAAAGAACGAGGGTAGAAAAATGCAAGCTCAAGCTATTTCGCGTTTCACGAGAGTGACACCAAGAAAAGCACGCCAAGTGGTGGATTTAATCCGTAAAAAGAAAGTTGTGGAAGCCTTGAACATCTTGGCATTTACCAAGAAAAGGGCGGCTGATGTGATCGCAAAAGTATTGAAAGCGGCTGTTTCGAACGCCGGACAAAATACCCGGGTAGATATCGATAACTTGATTGTCAAGTCGGTGGAAGTTGACGGTGGCCCGATGTTACAGAACGCCAGAAGATTTATACCCCGGGCAATGGGAAGAGCGAGCGCAATTCATAAACGAACCAGCCACATAAAGGTTGTTGTTTCCGACGAATCAAAAAAATAGCTAGTCTAATTTCGGGAGGTTCTTTTGGGACAGAAAATTAATCCAATTGGTTTGAGGGTTGGAATCACGCGGGATTGGGATTCGCTTTGGTTCAACGCGAAAAAGAAAATTTATACTCAAACCCTTTTGGAAGATATAGAGATTCGTAAATTCGTCAAATTGCGTTTGAAACACGCGGGTATCTCGAAGGTTGTTTTAAAACGCAAAGGTGAAACTGTTGAGGTTGACATATTCGCTTCGCGGCCTGGTATTGTGATTGGGAAAAAGGGTTCGGAAGTCGATAAGTTGAAAGAGGAACTCCAGCAATTCACGAAAAAAGAAGTTCGCATAAACATCAATGAGGAAAAACATCCTGAAACAAATGCGCAACTCATAGCTGAAAACGTTGCTGGCCAATTGGAAAAACGCGTGGCTTTCAGACGTGCCATGAAAAAATGCATACAAAGCGCGCTGGATGGTGGAGCGAAAGGGATAAAGATCATGTGCTCGGGTCGTTTGGCTGGGGCGGAAATCGCTAGAACGGAATGGTACCGTGAAGGTAGGGTTCCACTTCATACATTGAGAGCTGACATTGATTTTGGAATTGCTGTTTCGAATACAACCTATGGAACCATTGGTGTTAAATGCTGGGTTTTTAAACGGGAAATATTTGGCTCGAAAGATAAAGCGGTAGAAGAGGTGATTCCGGCCAAACCAAGACAAAAAGAACGTGAGCGAAGGCCTTCTGAATCTAAAACTACTAAGTCTTAAATGAGGGATTTTTTATGTTAATGCCAAAACGAGTGAAATACAGAAAGACAATGAAAGGCCGTATGCGAGGCCAAACAAAGAATGGCGCAGCTTTTGCTTTTGGGGAATATGCTTTGAAATCAGAAAGCGCAAGCTACGTTACGGACCGTCAAATCGAAGCGGCTCGCGTTGCGATTAACCGTCACATGAAACGTGTTGGGAAATTATGGGTACGAATTTTTCCAGATAAACCTATCACCCGTAAACCGGCTGAAGTTCGTATGGGAGGTGGTAAGGGAGCTCCAGATCATTGGGCGGCGGTTGTGAAACCTGGAAGGATTCTATTTGAGGTTAGTGGTTGTCCAGAGCCAATTGCACGAGAGGCTTTTGAATTGGCTTCCCATAAGTTGCCGGTAAAAACAAAATACATCACCCGTGACCAAATGGGAGGTGTCTCATGAAGTCTAAGGAAATACGTGATTTGAGTGTTGAACAAGTAAAACAACAATTAATCAGTAAAGAAGAAGAACTTTTTAATCTGAAAATCCAATTGTCGACGAAACAGTTGGAAAATCCGATGAAAATCAGGGAAGCAAGACATCAAGTAGCGCGGTTGAAGACGATTCTTCATGAAAAAGAAAATGGTCCAAAGGCTTGAGGAGAATTTAATGACTTCTAACAGTAAAAGACCCGCAGCTCGAGTTAAAACGGCAGTTGTATTAAGTAGAAAAATGGATAAAACAGCCGTGGTTTCGATCGAGCGTTTGGTTAAACACCCGCTGTATCAGAAATTAATTCGTAAAAGCAGCAAATTTAAAATTCATGATCCAAAAAATGAAACCAAAAAAGGGGATATTGTTCTGATCACAGAGACAAAACCGATCAGTGCTGAGAAACATTGGCGGTTGGTAAAAATCCTGAAAAAAGCCGTCGAAATAGAGGAGGCAAAAGTATGATCATGCCTCAGACCATGCTTAATGTTGCCGATAATAGTGGAGCTACAAAGATCATGTGTATACATGTTTTAGGTGGTACAAAAAGAAGATATGCGGCCATTGGTGATGTTATTGTTGCCGCGGTTAAAGAAGCTATTCCTGGTGCCGGCGTAAAAAAAAGTGAGGTTGTTAAAGCGGTTGTTGTGCGGCAAAAAAGAGTTTTTTGCCGCCCGGATGGTTCTACCATTCGATTCGATGAAAATGCCGCTGTGATTATTAATGATCAATTAAGCCCTCGGGGAACTCGGATTTTTGGACCAGTCACAAGGGAATTGAGGGAAAAGAATTTCATGAAGATTATTTCGTTGGCTCCGGAGGTTCTTTAAATCATGCACGTTCATCGAGAAGATACGGTTTTGATATTGACCGGTAAGGACAAGGGAAAAAAAGGCCGAGTATTGAAAATATTCCCGAAAGTTGAAAAAGCTTTGGTGGAAAAAGTGAACATGGTCAAACGCCATACCCGCCCCAATCAACAATTGCCACAAGGTGGGATCATGGAAAAAGAGGCTCCCATGCATATTTCAAATCTTCAGGTGGTTTGTTCAAAGTGTGGGAAGGCAACAAGGATTTCACATAAACTGTTAGGAACTGGAAAAAAGGCCCGCGTTTGTAAAAAATGTGGGGAAATATTGGATAAGGAAAAGTGAGATGACGACGATAACAACAACATTACTTAAAGAAAAGTACCAAAAAGAAGTGATGCCGGAATTGATGAAAAAATTTTCCATAAAGAATGTTATGGAAGTGCCCAAGGTGGAAAAAATTATCATCAATATTTGTGTCGGCAAAGCGGCTTCTGAGAACAACATCAAACTTCTTGATATCGCTGTCGATGAATTGACACTGATTACTGGTCAAAAGCCTGCCGTTACACGGTCGAAAAAAGCCATTTCTAACTTCAAACTCAGAGCCGATCAGCCTTTAGGATGTAAAGTTACGATGCGAGGTAACAGAATGTTCCAATTTATGGAACGTTTATTCATGATCGCGCTTCCCCGTATAAGGGATTTTAGGGGAGTGCCAACTCGTTCTTTCGACGGTAGAGGGAATTATACCCTTGGTCTAAAAGAACAAATCATTTTCCCGGAGATCAACTTTGATAGCGTTCAATCTATCCATGGAATGGATATCACTTTTGTTACGAATTCGAAGAATGATGAACAAGCCAAGGAATTATTAAGATTGTTGGGAATGCCTTTTAGAAATTAGGAGATTCAATGGCGAAAAAATGTTTGGTCAATAAACAGAAAAAAAAGCCCAAGTTCAAAGTTCGTGGCTATCACAGATGTAATATTTGTGGGCGTCCAAGAGCTTTCCTGAGGCGTTTTGGAATGTGTCGTATCTGTTTTCGTAACCTTGCTGGGGAAGGTAAGATTCCCGGCGTAATCAAGGCTAGTTGGTAGAAGGAGAAATGAAAAATGTCAATGAGTGATCCGATCGCAGATATGTTGACTAGAATTCGAAATGCGAATCATATGTACAAAGAAAAGGTCGATATTCCCTTTTCTAAATTGAAAATTGAAATAGCAAGAATTCTTTCGGAAGAAGGTTTCATAAAGAATTATAAAGTCATTGAAGATAAAGGACGTCCCTCAATGATTCGTATTTCGATGAAATACGGCGACAAGAGAGAAAGGGTTATTTCAACCATTAATCGTGTTAGTCGATCGGGACGCCGTTATTACACCGGTAAGACGAGAGTTCCAAAGGTTATTGGTGGCTTAGGGATCGCAATTTTATCCACCTCCAAAGGCATCTTGACGGATCAGCAAGCTCGTCAACAAGGTGTTGGTGGTGAGGTTCTCTGTCTGGTTCATTAATTCAAGTTTCGAATGCAAGGGAGAAGTTATGGCGCGGATTGCCAAAAAACCAATTCAAATACCAACCGGGGTAAAACTTAAAACCGAGGGCAACCAGCTATCGGTTGAAGGTCCCAAAGGAACGTTAACTTACGGTTTGATGCCTGGTATCAAGATCGAGATCCAGGATAAGAACTTATTAGTGAGTACGATTGAAGGACCCAATTCAGATAAAAAGACTTTAGGGGCGAATCACGGTCTTACACATGCCTTGATAAAAAACATGATCCAAGGTGTTTCGACGGGTTTTGAAAAGAAATTGGAAATTCAAGGAGTAGGGTATCGTGCCGCTGTTGACAAAGGTAAGTTAAATATGACCTTGGGTTTCAGTCATCCAATTGTTATGGATCTCCCTAAAGGGGTTTCTATCGATATCGAAAAACAAACTCTTTTAACCGTCAAAGGGATCGATAAATATTTGGTGGGTGAAGTAGCCGCCAAAATACGGAGAGTAAAACCCCCGGAGGTCTATAAAGGTACCGGGATACGATATTTTGGGGAATATGTTCGTAAAAAGGTAGGTAAAACAGGTGCCACCGGAAAAGCCGGTGGGGCAAAATAAAAGACGAGGAGTTCTTTCATGCAGTTGCGATTACAAAATTATAAAAGACTTCACCGACATGAGCGGATACGGAAAAAGGTTGCTGGAACAGGCGAGCGGCCTCGTTTGGTCATTCATCGTGGGGCAAAAAACATAACCGCGCAAATTATCGATGATATCAAGGGAGTTACCTTGGTTTCGGCAGCAAGCTTCGATAAGAACTTACGATCGAAAATTAAATCGGGCGGAAATATTGATTCGGCAAAATTGGTTGGTGAGCAAATCGCAAAAACCGCTAAAGGGAAGTCAATTACAAAGGTCGTTTTTGATAGAGGTGGGTATATTTACCACGGCCGAGTGAAGGCGTTGGCCGAAGCGGCCAGAGCCAACGGGTTGGAATTTTAAGAAACGAAGGAAAAAAATGGCACGGATAGATGCATCCAAATTAGATTTGAAAGAAAAAGTTGTCCATATTAACCGTGTAGCCAAGGTGGTCAAGGGCGGACGGCGTTTTAGCTTTTCCGTTTTAGTGGTACTTGGAGACGGTCATGGATATGTGGGAATTGGAACAGGAAAAGCCAGTGAAGTTCCGGATGCAATCAGAAAAGCGGTTGAAGACGCTAAGAAAAATTTAATTAAAGTACCTTTAAAGAATTTTACAATTTATCACGAGGTTATTGGCGTGTTCAAGGCTTCCAGGGTTATGTTAAAACCGGCGGCTCCTGGAACGGGAATCATTGCGGGTGGCGGGGTAAGGGCTGTTTGCGAGTTGGCTGGAATACATGATGTTTTGACCAAATCCATTCGATCAGACAATGTATTCAATGTTGTTCAGGCCGCATTGAAAGGGTTAAGTAGCATACAATCCCCAGAAGCGGTGGCTGCATTAAGGGGAAAAACAGTTGAAAGTTTGATTGGGGTTACAAAATCATGAGCGAATTAAAGATCCAACTAATTAAGAGCTTGAATGGCCGTTTACCCAAACATGTCAAAATTGCTCAAGCATTGGGGTTGAGTAGGATTAGACAAACCGTAGTTAGACCTGATACACCTGTGATTAGAGGGATGTTGGATAAAATCGGTTATTTAATAGAAATCAAAAAATAAAGGTCGAAAAGATGAAAATATCTGAATTGAAGCCGGCGCATGGAGCAGTTAAACGAAGGAAAATTGTAGGAAAAGGTCCTGGCTCAGGCCATGGTAAAACATCGACACGCGGTCATAAAGGTCAAAATTCCAGAACTGGTGGAGGAGTACGCCCTGGTTTTGAAGGTGGACAAACTCCGATTTATCGTCGGTTGCCAATCAGGGGTTTTAAGAATTTCAGTCGGGTCCAATTCGATGTGGTGAATATTGATCAGTTATCGGTTTTTGAGAATGGAACTACAGTGACCCCTGCTGAAATGAAGGAAAAAGGTTTGATCCGCGGGAATGAGAACGTCAAGGTTTTGGGAAATGGGGAATTGAAAACCAAATTGACCGTCAAAGCCCATGCTTTCAGTAATTCAGCTATAGAGAAAATCAAAGCCGCGGGTGGAATGACGGAGGTATTGTAGTGTTTTCTGCTTTTACAAACATTTTTCGTGTACCAGAGCTAAAAAGTCGGGTTCTGTTTACATTCGGCATATTATTGGTTTATCGAATTGGGATTCATATCCCGATTCCTGGAATCAATGTTGGATACTTGGACAATTTTTTTAAAAATCAGGGTGGTGGAATTCTAGGATTCTTAAATTTGTTTTCTGGCGGAGCCCTGAAACAGTCTTCTATTTTTGCATTGGGTGTGATGCCATATATCAGTATGTCCATCATTCTTCAATTGTTAACAGCTGTTATTCCCACACTCGAAAAGCTGTCAAAAGAGGGTGAAATGGGGAGAAGAAAAATCACTCAATACACAAGGATTGGTACTGTCGCGCTATGTATCATTCAAGGAACGGGAACAACATATTTACTTAAATCGTTCGGGGAAAATGTTGTTTACCATTGGGGTATAGGTTTTCAAATTATGACGGTACTTGCTTTGACAACAGGGACTGTTTTCATCATGTGGCTCGGCGAGCAAGTTACTGAATATGGAGTTGGGAATGGAATATCATTAATTATTTTCGCAGGTATCGTCGCCGGGTTGCCGGGCGAAATAGCTGCCACTTTAAGGCTTTTTAACATCGGTCAAGTCAGTCTTTTCGCACTTATATTATTTGGGCTGTTCACAATTGCCACTATCGCTTTTATCGTTATTCTTCAACAGGGTGCGAGAAAAATTCCCGTTCAGTACGCTACTAGGGTCGTTGGGCGTCAAGTTTTCAAAGGCCAATCAACTCAACTTCCTTTAAAGGTCGATTATTCAGGTGTTATCGCAGTTATCTTTGCATCTTCGATTTTAGTATTTCCTGCCCAGATCGCTCGTTATCTTGAATCAATGGTTCCTGAAGATGGATGGGCATATGGGTTAATGGATTTTATCACACGTAATTTTTCACCTGGGGCATTCATTTATTACGTTTTATATTCGGCTTTGATAGTTTTCTTTTGTTATTTTTATACTGCGATTGCCTTCAATCCGACGGATCTTTCAGAAAATATGAAAAAATATGGTGGTTTTATCCCTGGTATTCGTCCTGGACAACCTACTGCTGAATTCATTGATCGTACTTTAACCCGGATAACCATCTGGGGCGCTCTTGCGGTTTGTGCAGTAGCGGTGTTCCCCGAACTTTTAACAAGAAAATTGAACATACCAATTTATTTTGGAGGAACCTCACTTTTAATTATCGTGGGTGTTGCTCTCGATACCATGAAACAAATTGAATCTCATCTGTTGATGAGGCATTACGACGGCTTTATGAAAAAGGGCCGATTAAAAGGACGGAGCGCTTTTTAATGAGAATCATTCTTCTTGGTGAACCGGGCGCAGGTAAAGGTACTTATTCTGGCGCTCTAGTGAAAAAATACGCGATCCCACAAATTTCTACTGGTGATATGTTGCGAACTGCGGTTAAAGAAGGCTCTATATTGGGTAAAGAAGCCCAAGAATATATGAAAAAAGGGGCTTTAGTACCGGATGCGGTCGTGATCGGATTAATCAAAGAAAGAATCAAATTACAGGATGCATCAGAGGGTTTCATCCTAGACGGTTTTCCTAGAACTGTTCCTCAAGCGGAAAGCCTTGATGGGATGTTAAAGGAATTGAAAATCGCGTTGACCGCGGTAGTTAAAATAGAGGTCAGCAAGGGGACGCTGATCAAGCGACTCACGGGTCGAAGGGTTTGCCCCAATTGTGGTTCAACTTTTAATATTGAGACAATGAAACCCCAAAAAGAAGGTGTTTGCGATAAATGTGGTAAAAATTTAATCCAGAGAACGGATGATCTTCCTGAAACAATTGAAAATCGGTTAGCGGTGTATCAAAAAGATACAGCGCCCTTGATCGAATTTTACGACAAAAAAGGATTTTTAGTTCGAGTCGCATGCGAGGGTGAGTTTAACGAATCTTTCAAAAAGATTATTGATGTACTGGAGAAAGTGAATAAAGGGTAGTGATTACCGTTAAGTCTGAATCTGAATTGAAGTTGATGAGGGTGAGTGGAAGAGTTGTTGGACAAGCGCTCCTTGAACTTCAAAAGTTGATCAGGCCTGGTATTACAACCTTGGAGCTTGATAAATTCGCTTATAGTTTTTTTAAGAAAAAAGATTGTGTGCCTGCTTTTTTGGGATACCACGGTTATCCAGGAACTATTTGTTCATCGATCAATGAACAAGTGGTTCATGGGATTCCAAGTAAAAGAACCCTAAAAGAAGGCGACATTGTAGGGATAGATATAGGGGCGTTTTACAAGGGATATTGCGGGGACTCCGCAAGAACATTCCCGGTTGGTAAGGTATCAAATGAGGTTAATAAACTGCTAGAAGTTACTTTTCGCGCTTTAGATGTAGGCATAGAACAATGTCAGGTTGGGAATCGTATCTCGGATATTGGACATGCGATTCAAAAATACGTGGAAATGAACGGTTTTTCTGTTGTTAAGGATTATGTGGGCCATGGCATTGGATCTGCAATGCACGAAGAACCCCAAGTCCCTAATTATGGGTCTTCTCATCAAGGTCCACAAATTTTAGAAGGAATGTGTTTAGCCCTTGAACCCATGGTAAATATGGGTATGGATGATGTGGTGGTTTTAGAGGATGGCTGGACAGTTGTAACGAAAGATGGTAAATTCTCAGCCCATTTTGAGGATACCATCGCAATTGGTGCAAAGGGACCTGAGAATTTAACGAGGGTTTGAATATTTCCCCATTAGTTGGGCATGGAGGCGTATGGCTAAGGAAGAAGCGATTTCGGTTGAGGGGACTGTCATTGAAGCTCTTCCCAACGCGAGTTTCAGAGTTGAATTGGAAAACAAGCATGTTGTTTTGGCGCATGTGTCAGGAAAAATGAGGATGAACTTTATCCGTATCTTGCCTGGCGATCGAGTTACTGTTGAACTTTCTCCCTACGATCTAAATCGGGGAAGAATTACTTACCGTTTCAAGTAAAGAAAGGTTTTTAAAATGAAGGTTCGTTCGTCAGTTAAGCCTATTTGTGATAAATGTAAAGTCATTCGACGTAAACGCGTGATTAGGGTTATCTGCACTAACCCTAAGCATAAACAGAGACAAGGATAATTGAGGAGAAAGCATGGCTAGAATTGCGGGAGTAGATTTACCCAAAGAAAAACGTATAGAAATTGGTCTGACTTATATCTATGGTATCGGGCTGGCTTTATCGCGTCGGATACTTGCGAAAGCCAGTGTAAATCCCGATGTTCGGGTGAAGAATCTAAAAGAAGATGAACTTGCTAGGATTCAAAATGCCCTTAATGTGGACAATGTTAAGGTCGAAGGTGACCTTCGGCGTGAAATTTCCATGAACATAAAAAGATTGATCGATATCGGCACTTATCGAGGGAGCCGCCATCGAAAAGGTCTTCCGGTTCGTGGACAACGGACTAAAACCAATGCCCGTACCCGTAAAGGTCCCAAGAAGACGGTTGGAAGTGGTCGGAAAAAAGAAGAATAAAATTAAGCTTAATTGCCTTTCGGGGCAGGAAGTGAAGGAGAAAAAGAGTGGCGGATGAAAACAAGGAAGTTAAAGCTGATTCAACCCCTGAAAAAGCAGTTCCGACAGCGGGTGCAGCCCCTAAAAAAGGAAAAAAGGCCCCTCGGAACGGTGTGGTTCATATCAAGTGCACGTTTAACAACACTTTGGTAACAATAACAGATCCAAAGGGAAATGTTATAGCTTGGTCTTCAGCAGGGTCGATGAGTTTCAAGGGAAGTCGAAAATCCACTCCGTTCGCTGCCCAGGTTGCCGCTGAAGCGGCTGGGAAAAAAGCGGTTGATGCCGGAATGAAATCCGTTGAAGTCTATGTTAAGGGTCCTGGATCGGGTCGGGAAGCGGCGATAAGGGCTATTCAAACAAGCGGGTTGGTGATTTCCATGATTAAAGATGTTACTCCAGTTCCGCATAATGGATGCCGTCCGCCCAAACGTCGGCGCGTTTAAATAAAGGAGTTTTGAATGAGTGATCAATCCGTTTGTCGAATTTGTCGTCGTGAGGGAATGAAACTTTATTTGAAGGGAACCCGGTGTGAGACCGAGAAATGCGCCTTTGAAAGAAGGAGTTTTGCTCCGGGTCAACATGGACAAAAACGACGCAAAGACACGGAATACGGTCTTCAGTTAAGGGAAAAACAAAAAGTAAAAAGAATATATGGGTTATTTGAAAAACAATTCCGCCGATATTTCACCATCGCATCGAGAAAGAAAGGGGTTACTGGCGAGACCTTGCTCCAGCTTTTAGAACAAAGGTTAGACAATACCATTTATCGAATGGGATTTGCCGAGTCCAGAAGTCAAGCCCGTCAGGTTGTTCGCCATGGACAGATTATGGTGAATGGCAAAAAAGTCGATATCCCTTCCTATACTTTACGGGCCGGGGACAAAATTACTGTTCTGGATAAATTTAAAGAAAATGTGATGTTGAAGAAGTCGATCGAACAGCTTCAAAAACGAGGTGTCCCTGAGTGGTTGGAAGTGGACACTGGAATTGTATCTGGGGTATTCAAGAAAATACCAAGCAAGGAAGAGATTGCCCTTCCAGTTCAGGAACAGCTCATTGTTGAATTGTATTCCAAGTAAAAGATGTAGTTTGGTCCCTTAATGGGCCCTCAAAACGCAGGAGGCGTCATGCAATTAGGAAATGTTCAGATCCCCAAGTTTTTGGATTACGAAAAGGAGAGCCTTTCTCCGACCTATGGCAAGTTCATAGCGGAACCTTTTGAAAGGGGTTATGGCCAATCCGTTGGCAATTCAATCAGACGAATCCTTCTTTCCTCTATTACTGGAGCCGCCGTCACATCCGTACGGTTTGAAGGTGTTTCTCACGAATTTTCTTCTATTCCGGGAGTTGTTGAAGATACGACTGAGATCATTTTGAATTTAAAAGAATTAAAGATAAAAATTTTCAATTCCGTTTCTAAAACCTTAAGACTTTCAGTCAAAGGAGAACGGAATGTAGTGGCGGCGGATATTCAAACTGACGCTGATGTGGAGATATTAAATCCTCAATTGCATCTGGCAACACTTACAGAAGAGGATGCTGTTCTAGACATAGAGATCGAAATAGCCGAAGGCCGCGGTTATGCTCCCGCAGATCGTAACAAACGCGAAGGACAAGCCATCGGTGTGATTCCAATTGACTCAATATTCACCCCGGTAACGCAAGTCAAATACTCGGTTGAATCAGCCCGTATCGGGCAAATGACGGATTATGATAAATTGATAATGGAAGTCTGGACCGATGGAAGGATCAATCCGGAAGACGCATTGGCTCATGCGGCGAAAATACTGAGGGATTCTTTACAGATTTTCATTAACTTTGAGGAAGAACCTATCCAGCAGGATGATTCTGTAAGCGAGGAAGAGGAAAGATTGAGGGAATTACTCAATGAGAGCGTTGAAGAATTGGAATTATCAGTAAGATCAGCGAATTGTTTAAAAACTGCTAACATCAAAACCATCGGTGATTTGGTCAGAAAAACAGAATCCGATATGCTGAAATACAAAAATTTCGGCCGAAAGTCGCTCAATGAAATTAAAGAAATCTTGAGTGGAATGGGTCTTTCCTTTGGCATGGACGTTGATTCCATCTTGGCGAAAGGCAAATCGATACCAGCCCCCCGTGTTGAAGTAAGCGTTCAATAGAAATTTAGGAGCTAATAATGCGACATAAAACACATCATGGACGATTGGGAGTCCAGCCAGCTCATCGTCGTGCCCTCATCAGAAATATGGTGACATCTTTGTTTAAACATGAGCGAATCAAGACGACGAAGGTTCGCGCGAGGGAAGTGCGTCGTTATGCTGAAAAAATGATAACAACCGCAAAGAAAGAAACTTTGGCGGCAAAAAGACAGGTTTTTGGTTTTGTTCGCGAGCGGGATGTTGTGAATAAGCTTTTTAAGACCTTAATCTACCGTTATGCTGAAAGAAAAGGTGGATACACCAGGGTTCTTAAACTGGGCAATCGAGCGGGTGATAACGCGGAGATGGTATTTTTGGAACTGGTCGACCGCCCCATCGAAGAAAAAAACGTTGAAAGTACTGATTCCAAGAAGGAAAAAAAGGAAAAGAACACGACTCCTGAAGTAAAAGATCAGGTTGAAGGGAAAAAGAAATCAAAGGAAGTATCGGTTACTAGTAAATGATCAGGGCCTTTTGGGTCAAAAAGTAGAATAAACTATTTAAAAAAGGAATTTTCTTTTGACCTGTTCTAATCCTTTCCCTAGAATGTCAGGTATTCTATGAAAAATAAATTCCTGAAAATTACTTTGATTTTCGTTGTGATGGTCCTCATTTCTTCTATTATCTCAATTGCTTTTGCGGAAAACTACGATACAGGCCTTTCGGGAAGCTTGGAAACTAACCATCAGAATTATTTCTATAAGGATCCCAATAAAGCGTTTCTGCTGGCTTTTTTCCCAGGGATTTTAATCCATGGTTATGGACACTTTTACGCTGACGATAACATGATGGGAAATGTCCTGTTAACGGGTGAAGTTGTATCCGTTCTTTCGGTTGGCATGGGGGCTTTGATAAAATCGGATACTAATACATTCTCCGGCGGTCTTTTGGGCGATAAAACAAACGCAGCGAATATTGGGAATAACCTTATTTGGGGTGGAGTTATAGCATTCGGAGCGTTGTGGATAGTCGATATGGCTCATGCTCCAACAGCGGCTAAAGATTATAATGACGAACATGGCTTAAAACCGATCGCTTACTTTGAGAAAGAGCGTCCTGTTTTAGCTTTAGCCTATAAGTTTTAGTAACACACATGGGCGATTCGATCCTGAATACTGCCTCCGCATACCTATCGATCAGGTTGTTTTTCTATAAGAATATTCCATTCTCTATAAAATTATTTAAGTTGGTTAAGGGCCTATCAGGCTCAATTCAATGTTTTCGTTTATTATGAAAATCATCGACCGGGTATGAATCCGATACATACTCTCGTTTACTTTTTGCTTTTCTTCATCTCATTTCTTTCCTCTTTTCATGCCATTCTCCACAAGCGTGATTCTCGTGCCGCATTTGGTTGGATCGTTACTTGTTTTGTATTATTGGGATTTGGACCTATTTTGTACTGGCTTTTTGGGACGAATCGAATAAGAACTCACGCGCAAAGTATGTTCCGGCGTGGTTATTGGAACCATCGCACAAAAACGGAAAGAGATCATTGGTACAACTGTCTTCCGGCAAACCATCGCTATTACAAAAATGATTATCTTGGAATACTTCAAGTTTCGGACAAAGTTACCCGTCGACCCTTGATGATGGGAAATAGATTGGAAACTTTTCATTTGGGAGAAGAAGTGTTCCAGCGGATGATAACGTCGATTACAAAGGCGGAAAAATTTGTTTATCTTTGTTCGTATATTTTCGAGGTGGGTGAAATTGGAGTTGAAATCATAAAGGCATTGGATATTGCTAAAAAGAGAGGGGTCCAGATACGGGTATTGGTAGACGCATTCGGTGAAATATATTCATCGCCGAAGGTCGATAAATTATTATCCGGTTATGGGATCAAGTTCTCTAAGTTCCTTCCATTGTCGTTGTCGTTGAACAGCCTCCATTTCAATCTGAGAAATCACCGTAAAATGTTAGTCGTTGATGGAAAAACAGCTTTCTTAGGCGGGATGAATATCAGAGACCGCCACCTCTCCGATTATCTGCCGAAAAAAAACAGAATCGCTGATATCCATTTCCAAATCGATGGTCCTGTCGTCATGGAATTACAAGAAGCGTTTTTAGAGGATTGGTATTTCGCTACAAGTGAATCCCTTCCATGGTACGCGTCGAAAAACCATGTGGTTTCTGGAGATTCCGTTTGCAGGGCTATCAGCGGAGGACCGAATGAGGACTTCGAGAAGATCGAATGGATAATCTTGGGAGCCATATCTTCAGCCCGAAAAAGCATTCAAATCATGACACCATATTTTGTTCCTGACCGTATATTGATCTCCGCTTTGAATACCGCGGCATTAAGAGGTGTCGAGGTCGAGGTGATCGTTCCGAAATTCAATAACTTGATATTCGTTGACTGGGCAAGCCAAGCTTTGTTTTGGGAATTACTGGAAAAAGGCGTGAAAATTTATTACCAACCAGCGCCTTTCGCTCATAGTAAGTTATTTATTATTGACCAAACTTATTCTTTGATTGGATCAAGTAATTGGGACTCCAGGAGCTTAAGGTTGAACTTCGAACTCGATCTTGAGGTTTATGATGCGAATTTCTCCGAGACGCTTGTAAAACACTTTGAAAACACTAAAGAAAAGTCCCAACCGGTTACCCTGCAAGATGTGAATAAAAAACATTGGTTGGTACAATCCCGGAACTCTTTTATGAAACTTTTCACGCCATATCTATGATTTTGGTTGGTCCATTGCTTTATGACCGGGTCTGGTTGAAGAGGTTACATAGTGGAGTTAGAATAATTGATAATGATAATTGTTGGGAGGCCAAAAGAATGAGGAAAAATCAAAGACTATTTACCATTGCTTTTTTTGTGATGGCTTTCAGAGCCTTCGCTTCAACAATAGATTACTCTACCGCAGTTTCCTTCAGCACGGGAATTAGCCCACGCGGAATCGCGGTGGGTAGGATCGTTAACGAGAATTCCCAGAACCTTATTGTCGCTAATTTTGGCTCCCCGACTTTTATCGGACAATCAACATCAGTATCGATCTTGGATCCCCGAAATTCCTTCATACAGATATTCGCTCCTGGAACCAATGGCTTAAATCCTATCGGTAAAATCCAAACGGCATCGAGTCCCAGAGGCGTGTTCGCTTTCGATTCATCCGGTAGGGGTGTTCAGGATATTTTAGTTACCTGTTATGACGCTAACCTTTTGCAGGTATTTCGTTGGGCAAATGGCCAGTTCGTTAAAATGGATGAGCAAGAAACGATGAAAATGCCGGTTGGAGTGACAGCTAGTTGGACTAGGCCTGGGGGGTTATCTTTTGTAGCTGTCGCAAATTTTGGCTCAAATACGATTTCTCTTTTTCCCATCAAGGACGGAAAGTTGGGAAAAAGAGTTGATGTCACGGTTTCTAACGGGCCAACTCAAATCGGGATCGGTGACCTGGATGGATCAGGAGATAACCAAATAATTGTAGCTTGTTTATCCTCCAACAAACTCGATGTCATCGCAAAAAGTGTAAGTGCTGACAAGACTGATCTTGACTCGTTTGCGGTTGTTAAAACGATCCCTTTACCTGAAGGGAGTGCGCCTTCAGATATAAAGGTCGTCGATTTGAATGGTGATGGAAGGGCAGACATCGCAGTAGCCGGATATTCCAAGAATACTCTTATGATCTATTATCAACAAAAAGATGGCACTTTGTTGGCCGCCCCAGTTCTATCTACTAGTGGAGAACATCCAAATGGTTTAGCTGTTGCGGATATAAAGAGGGATGGGACCAAAGAGGTTATTGTGGCTAATCGTGATTCGGATACCTTGGATATTTTTGATCCCGTCAATGGACAATTCCAATTAAACCGAACGCTAAAAGTCACGGAAGAAGACGGGTCTTCATATGGTCCGGTCGAAGTGGGGGTAATGGATACACGGGGTAATGGCAAACAGGACATCATCGCTACCCACATGAGGTCCAACTCGATCAGGGTCCTAAACAGTCAAGCGGATCCAATGCCTACACCTACTCCGGAATTCACGAATGGGAATTCTCAACTTACACCTTTTAGCGATAAGAGCACTTTTAGTTATCCCAATCCCTCCTATGAAGGGAAGGTAAAAATTGTTTTTAATCTGGAAATCCCGACTTCTGTCAAATTGAGGATTTATGATGTGGTTGGGAACTTGATCTGGAATGAGGATATCAGCGCTTCAAAAACACAAAGCGGTGTCAATACGATCACTTGGATGGGTGCGAATCAGCAAGGGGAGAAGGTCGCTAGCGGGCTTTATTTATACAACATTACCGTCGGGGGCCTGACCGTTACGAAAAAAACGGTGTTGATCCACTAACAGCCAGGCACCCGGCGAAAGACTTAATTAAACCGTTGGTTGCGCTGTGTTGGATGTCGATCCCGACATCGCCATTTCTTCTTTCTTGAAAATTTGGTTGGAATTCTTGTGGGAGCCCTTGGTCAACCGGTATCCGGCCGCTTCCAAAGCTTGTTTCCAGCTTCCGAATTCCCTACGGGCGGCGGAGTAAAGAGCCAGCCTATCACGGTAAGTGGTAAGAAGATTCTTTGATTCAGCGATACACACTTGCTTCAATACCTCGTCCTTTGACCACTTGGTCAACTTCTTCCGACGACGGGCCTTTCCGGCTTCCAAGATCTGGTCATAATCGATACCAGCGGCCTTAACAGCGTTCGCCCAGCTGGAAAAGTACCTTCTGGAGCAGGCGGCGGTAAAAAGAGGAATATAGTTCTTGGAAATATTACTGGCCGAAATATCAACGCTTTGCTTCTGGAGATCCTTGATAGTCTCGACAATTTTCTCTTTTGACCATTTTTGTTTCATTGTTTCCTCCCGAATCAGATAAATGCCTAATAGGCAGATACTTAAGTTGTTATGTATGTTTGAATCACTACCTAAGCAACGTTATGTTATATTATGATATATTATGGTAATATGATTTATATTATAGAGGGTTATCTTTAAAACCATAAAAGCCTGAACAAAATAAAAAAATAAACACAGTGACAATTAATATTGGAGGTTTTAAGCGTTTTTCATAAAAATATCAATTTCAGGTCATCTCAATGAGTGGCTTTTAAAAAACAATTTGCAACTAGCCACTAATAATTCGTTGTTCAATTCAAGTCAACCTTTGCTTTCTTTCAAAAAACTAGTTTTAAACAAATTCCCTGAAAAAGGCTTTTTAAGAAGGTTGGGTAGAAACGGGCTTTTGGAACTTGTTGTGCTGTTGAGTTAAATCTGAAAAGATAGGTCGAGATAAGAAACTCAATCCCGCTTAGGTTGGTTTTTGTGATTCAAAAATTGAATAATGTTGTTCAGGTATCCCTTTTTTTAATACTCACCTTTGTTCTTTATTTCCTTTTCGTTCTGACGATTCCCATATTTCAAGATAGCCATGGACTTTTAGCGGTCAATGAGTTGGCGGATATTTCCAGGAGAGGGTTTTTAAAAGAACTTATCTTCGGGTCTGCGTTAGTGTGCGCTTTGCTGGGAACGGTCATGCTGAGCTGGGTGCCCCTATTGGCTCCGGGTGTCATCGCCAGCCTTTGGTCAACCACTTACTTTTTCATTTGGATCGACACCGTTTTCGCTCTTTCCGTCCAAGCGCAATCCTTAACATTCATTTGGACGTTGGCGGTTGGAATGATATTTTTGAATCTATATTTTTACTTCCTGGGGTTTTTAGCTCCGATGGAGATCAGCGGTTATAAACCCGGACTCTGGAAAAGCAAGTTTCTTGTCTATTGGTTTTGTGTGTGGATGAGTTTTTATTTTGGACTATCTATTTTAATGGCCTTGAACTCTTTTGAATATCCAGGGTTCAGGCTTCCTTTGGCGTTTGGTGCGGTAGCACTATGCTTTTTGAACTACCTTCTCTATTTATATCTGAAAAAGTCGGAAGGCGGTAACGTAGAAAATATTTCTCGATGGGGTAGGTTCGTTTTTACCCTCTGGCTCATCTGTTTAGTTGCCATTGGCATCGGACAAAAATGGATCGGTTGAAGGTCGTGAGTACCCCAGGTCCGCGTTTATGGTATTCGCTTCTTTGGTTCATTGCGGTTAACGGTATCCTTTCCTACGGATCTATCCCGGAAATTACCAAATCTTTGATAGTGTTATTTGCTCTTTTAATCCCTTGGATTTGGTTTGTATGGTCTGGGTCAAATGTAAAGAGTCATTGGATCGGGTCGGAAAAAGCGATTTGGGCAGATCGGGTTAACGATTGGTTTCTTATAACCCTGTTTGCAGTCGCGGTAGTTTTAAGGTTTTTCAAATTATCCACCCTTCATCTTTGGTTGACCGGAGACGAAGGTCTTCATGGTTTTTTAGCCATCGACCTGATCAGAAATTGGAATTGGCGTTTTTTTTATACGGTCGGCGAACATCCGCCACTATTGATTTGGATCCTACGGTTCTTTTTCAAACATTTTGAATCCCCATTTTTCGATATCTGGTTTCCTTCGGCCGTTTCATCGGTTTTAACCCTGGCCCTAGGTTATCTTTCAGCTCGGGTATTTTTCTCGAGATCGATAGCGTTATTGACTGGCCTCTTATTGGCGTACAGCTTTTGGCCTTTGGAAATTGGAAGGTTCAGCCAACAAGGGACATTGGTTCCTCCTTTGGAGGTCTTGTGTTTTTTGTGGTTGGCCTTATGGGTAAAATCCAAACCCCAATCGTCCACCAATGTTTGGACCGTTTTGTTGGGTTTAACCATGGGGCTTGGGACGTTGACTTTTAATTCTTGGTTGGTCGTACTAGTTTTCCTGTTTGTAACAGCAACCGTTCTCTTCAGCCGTAACTATTTATTGGAAAAGAAAAGATATTTCCTTTTCGTCCTGGCGTTGAGTCTTTCCATGATCCCTTTTATTTCCGCCATATTTCGGGAGGGTTATGGACGCCATTTTGTGGACATCACTTCCGCTAGCGGTTGGTTTTCTGGTTCCCAACAATGGCTCGTTCGTAGCGATTATATAACCTCTATTTTTTGGGGAAGTAATTCAGTTTCCGCATATGGTCCTAATTGGGGTGGGATGTTGAATCCCATTTTGGATGGATTGTTCATGATCGGGATTGTTGAACTCTGGATCCATCGAAATAAGGCTTTGTCCCTTTGGATCCTGGGCGGTCTGCTATTGTTCCTGGCCCCGGCTTTCCTATCAGCGGATTATGTTGAAATGTTCAGGATCGTTCAAGCCATGCCCTTAATTCTATTGATCGTGGCTATAGGATTCCAACGGATGCTTCTCGCCACTCCCGTTAAGAACAGACTGATGGTTGTCATGCTGGTCATGATGATCTCGGCTGGTTTGGACCTATATCAACTCATCAAACCTTCCTTGGCTGAGGGCTCGGTAAACAAAAACATCTGGAAAGAGTCGTTGCCTGATGAGAGTTTCCGGGCGTATCAAATATTGAAGTCGGCCAGTGAACAGCAGGGTCCCGGATTGATCTTCACCGATTTCCTGCTTTTGTCCCATGGACATACTTTGAGCGTGACAACCTATCATTTCAACGCGGCCTTAAACCCTGACTTAGATGCCTCGAAAGCTACCTGGGCTTCGGTCATAACGAACGTGAATTATGGACCTTTTTTAATCAGGCAATTTCCGCTGATGCGTTGGATCCCGGTTGGGGAAGATTTATCGGATGACGGCGGATTGGCGGTTGGCATAGTTCCTATCACCGAAGAAAATAAGGAGCGGCTCCAAATTTGGCTGGTGGCCCACCAATATTTCCATGAACTGAATATCCAGGCCGAAGGCATATTGAACAATAAAAAACTTTATGAAAAAGCTTTGGAAGACCTTTCCGACAACCCAGTAATATTACAAAAAGATCGTTTTTTGGAATCCATTTACGGTGAATGGAGAGCTCAATATCATTATGACCCTATGTCCATTTCAAGGAATATCGATCTTATCCAACAAGTGATCGCCAAAGGTTATCCCTCGGCCCATCTTTATTACAAACTGGGGAGTTTTTATTGGGCAAGCCGACAAAAAGAAAAAGCGGAAAAAGCATTTAAGGAAGCTAACCAATGTCCTTTTAATGCCACGCAGTCGATGCAAGCTTTGAGATTACTAGGACAAAGCGGGATGTGAGCCTTGAATAGGTTAGAACAAATGACAAAAAACAGCTGGGCGATTTTTTTCGTCCTTTTAGTATCGAACACCATTCTTTCGTACTCGCCTACGGCCTTAACGATCAAGGGATGGGTTTTCTTCCTTGGAGTGCTTGTGCCGCTCATCGTCGGGATCCGGACATCCTTAGCCGAAGGGAGCACTGGGGCCGACCTCTTTGAGACAGAATTATTTCTGGGAAGAAACAAAATCGTTCTGACCTTACTGGTCGCGATTATATCGATCGCTCTTAGGTTCTTTGACCTGACCCATTTCAGACCCTGGATCACCGGGGATGAGGCTTTGCACGGTTTCCTGGCGATCGGTCTTTGCCATCTATGGAATTGGCAATTCTTTTATACGGTTGGAGAGCATCCCCCCTTACTGATATGGTTCGTCAGCTTTTTTTTCGGACATTTCCAATCGCCCTATTTTGACCTTTGGTTCATACCCGCCTGTTTCTCGTTGATGGTGGTACCCCTGGGTTATTTGGCTTGCAAACAGTTTTTTCCTGGTGGTCTTTCCGCTGTTTTTAGCGTGTTATTGGCCTGTAGTTTTTGGCCCCTATATTTTGGAAGATTCTGTCACCAAGGGATATTCATCCCTTTCTGGGAATTGGCAGGACTCTATCTTTTGGGATCCTGGTTACGGGAAGGGAACAAAAGGATTCGTTGGCCCATCCTATTAGGCCTTTGGGTTGGATTGGGTACTTTGACCTTTACCGCCTGGGCAGTAGTTCTCCTGCTTTTTATCCTGATGGTAGGGTCGATCAAAGAAAAAGTCTCAAATAGGTCCGTGGCCTTATTTTTCGGCTCGTTGTTGTTGGGCTCAACCCCATTCCTTATCGCCGTATTCCAAACTGGTTATGGCCATCATTTATTGGACTCCTCCTCATTGAACCAAGGATTCTCTTCCTCTCACGTCCTAGCGACCCACTTATCTTATTTGTCCTGTCTTTATTGGGGGTCTTTACAAGGAGACACTTCTTATGGCCCGGTTTGGGGAGGGATGTTGAATCCGGTCCTTTCTTCGGCGTTCTTCATAGGCGTCATTGTCCTTATACGACACAAGCGGGATCCCAAATTCCAATGGATCTTTTGGGCCATGATCCTGTGTTTCCTCCCGGGATTCCTAGCTTCCGATTATGTCGAGTTCAACCGGGTCATTCAGACCATGCCTTTTATTATTTTGATCGCCGCCATGGGTCTTTTGGCCCTGCTGTCCAAGATCAATAAAAACGTTCGTTGGATCTTTTTTTGTCTTTTAATTGTTCCGTCGGTATTGCTAGATATCCATCATTTGTTGATACCAATGGCGGATAGTCCCTATTACCAGGCATACAAGAAACTGGATTCGTTGGCGGGAACTAAAGGGCCGGGGATCATTTATACCGACTTCATGCCACTGTCTTATGGGCATAGTTTGAATGTGATGTCCTATCATTTCAACGCGGCGGCCAATCCCGTTCTTGACCTTAAAAAAAGCACATGGGCCGGGGTCGTGACCCAAGCGGACACCGCACCCTATTTACTCCAACGATTCGCGGGCGCTTACTCGGAAGACTTGGGGAATAAAGCGCCGGTGGAGGAGGCATCATTGGCGTTGGTAGTGGTCCCGATCAACCTGGAAAACCGGGAGACCTTTGAGCGTTGGGCCGATGCACAGGAATTTTTCAATCGTTTGAATCTTGAGGCCGAGAACAGCTATAACAACAATGATTATTTTGTGAAAGGACTGGAGGATTTCAAGGAAGGTTATTCAAGGGTCAAGGATGATCCATATCTGCGGACCTGTTATTGGGAATGGGGAAGTCAGTATCAACTCGGTTCTTCCCACGAGCCGAACGTCTTTTGTCTCCAAAACGCCATCCGGAAAGGTTACCCGGCCCCCCATCTATACTTTAAGCTTGGTAATTTGATGACGCTTGAAGGAAAATGGACGAAAGCGAGGGAGGCTTACCAGACAGCCCTTAAAATGGCCCCTGGTGATCGTACGATCTTGGAGGCCCTTCAGGCTGAGGAAACCGCAAGAACGAAATGATCCATTCGTAGGTCCGAAAGGCGAGAGAAGATGTCCCTCCTAACGATCCTGGCCCTCGTTATCGTGCTGTTCCTCTTGGGAAAAAGTTGGAGATTCTTTCTCGAGACTTCCGAAGATATACGCCTCATCCGCCTTCTGGAACCCTGGTTTTGGTTCGCTTTCTTGAACCTTCTCTTAAGTCCCATCATCGGCAATTATGATTATCAATTCGAGGTCGCAGGTCTGATCCTGCAACTGGTCCTTTGTTCCTGGTTCTCCATCTCGATGTCTTGGATAGTCCAGTCCTGCCACCACAAGTCAGCCTTTCTCCACCACAGCTGGTTCCAAAAGGGAAAAACGGTGAAGTTCTGTTTTCGATGCGGGACTCGATTGCCAAAGGATCTCAAATCCCACATGCTGACGGAAGATTCCTGGCAGTCGTTCCTGTTCCAGATACCCGCCCATTTATTCGAGTATATCGTCTATTGGATCGCCCAATCGGTCCTGGTTTTGATCGTTTTTTTCCTCGTCCTTCGGGTGGTCAAAAAACCGGAGATCCAACACAGCGTGGTTCTTTGGGCCGTCGGCCTGGTCATTTTGGCGCCCCTGGCCATCTTCCTTTTCGGCCGGGCCCGCCGTTACACCACCGAGAACAAGGGGTTGATCTGGTGGGAGGATTTCAGGGGTTCGGTCCTTTATTGGGGCATCGTGATAGCTTTATTATGGTTTTTTATCAAATGGATAGCCTCATCCTAAAAAGTCAGACCTGGTCTTGACAAACCAAATGGGCAGGGTTATATTTGCGAAACTTCAGCAGTAATTTGAGGAGAATCATGGCCTTCGGAATCGCGACGAACTTAGTGCTCTTGTTGGTACTGGTACTCGTATTGCGACCGGAGGCGGTGCGCTCCTAACGACGGCTACCAAGCCGCGGAGTCCCGCCAGAGGGGCTCCGCGGCTTTTTTATTTAAAGCCACCCCCCTCCAGCAGGCTCCCAAAAAGGTGAAGTGAAAGGTTCCAGTCCCTAAATTGGCTAAAAGGCCTTTTTTTAGGGATAAGGACCAACGAACGATACTTGGTTCCCGTTAATTCGGGGCAAAAAAGCCCGGTATTTATCAACAAAAGATTGGAATTATTGTAAAATCAAGCCCTTTCATCCCCGGAAGATGGGGGGCAAGTCAAGGAGAGCGAGATGGCCAAACAAAGCATCAAACTTAAAAAGGGCGCCCAAATGATCGTGGATGTCCTGGTGAGCGAGGGAGTGGACATCGTTTGGGGTCTCACCGGCGGGGCTATCCTGCCCGTGTTCGACGCTCTATACCAGAACCGGGACAAGATCCGCCTCATTGATACCCGGCATGAGCAAGGGGCCATTCATATGGCCGAGGGATACGCCAAATCCACTGGAAAAGTCGGGGTTTGCGTGGTGACCTCGGGTCCGGGCGCGACCAATATCGTGACCGGCCTGGCCGATGCTTACATGGATTCAGTGCCCCTGGTGGCCATTACCGGACAGGTCGCGACCTCCCTGCTTGGGACCGACGGTTTCCAGGAAGCGGACATGGTGGGCATCACCCGTTCCTGCACCAAACATAATTTCCTGGTCAAGAACATCCAGGAATTGCCCCGTATCATGCGGGACGCCTTCTTCATCGCCCGTTCGGGTCGCCCCGGACCGGTCCTGGTGGACATCCCCAAGGATATCGCCGCGTCCAGCGCCGAAGTGCCGATCCCGGTCCATTCCAGTATCCCTCTTTCCAAGTTTGTTCCCACCCCGGATTGGGACCAGATCCCCAAAATGGCCGAGATGATCAAGCACGCCAAGCGGCCCTTGATCTACGCGGGGGGCGGCGTCATCAACGCCGGCGCCTCCGAGGCCCTGAGGGCTTTCGCACGAAAGACCAATATCCCGGTGACCCTGACCCTGATGGGTCTAGGAGCCTATCCGGCCACCGACCGACAATTCGTGGATATGCTCGGCATGCACGGTTCCTATCGGGCCAATATGGCCCTGACCTATTGCGACCTGCTGATCGCCATCGGAAGCCGTTTCGACGACCGGGTGACTGGCAAGATCAGCGAGTTCGCCCCGACCTCGAAAAAGATCCATATCGACGTGGACCCGACCTCCATCAGCAAGAACGTGCAGGTGGACGCCCATGTCCTGGGGGATATGAACGCCATACTCAAGGAACTCATCAAGCGGGTGGGTACGAACGATTACGACCAATGGTATAACGAGCTGGAGCGTTGGAACAAAAAGCATCCCCTGGCGTTCCATCAGGATCCGCAGGGTAAGGTCTTGCCCCAGTACGCCATCGACCAGATCTACCAGATCACGAAGGGCGACGCTTATATCACTACCGAGGTGGGTCAGCACCAGATGTGGGCGGCCCAGTTCTACAAGTTCGACAAACCCCGCCGTTGGATCACCTCCGGGGGTCTGGGGACGATGGGTTTCGGCTTCCCCGCCGCCATCGGCGTGGCTTTCGCCCATCCCGACAAGACGGTCATCGATGTGGCGGGGGACGGCAGTTTCCAGATGACCCTGCAGGAACTGGCTGTCATGGCGGAGCACCAGCTGAACGTCAAGGTCGTCATCCTCAACAACAAGTTCCTGGGGATGGTGAAGCAGTGGCAGGACCTGTTCTTCGACAAACGCTACGCTTCCACTTCCATACCAGCTCAGCCGGATTTCGTCAAACTGGCCGAGGCTTACGGGATACCGGGATACCGGGCCTCGACACCCGGCCAGACCGTCCAGACGCTGGAACAGGTCTTGAAGAAAAAGGGTCCCTGTCTGGTGGAGATCGTGGTGGATGAGGAACAGCATGTCTATCCCATGGTGCCGGCGGGCGGCGCGAACAAGGACATGATGTTGTCCAGGGAGATGGAGATAGCCCAGGCCCGCGCTGAAGCGAAAGTCAAACCGATCACTAAAACCGGAGGGAAAAAATAATGCGACACACCATTTCCGTACTCGTCAACAACCAAACGGGGGTCCTGTCCCGTGTCTCCAACCTGTTCTCGGCCCGCGGCTACAACATCGACAGCCTGGTGGTGGGCATCACGGACAATCCAAAAGTATCCCGCATGACCATCGTGGTCCGGGGGGATGACCGCATCATCGACCAGGTTGAAAAACAGTTGAACAAGCTGGTGGATGTGATCAAGGTGGTCGACTTGACCAACGAGGATTTCATCGCCCGGGACCTGGCCTTGATCAAGGTGAAGGCCGAGCCCGATACCCGGAGTCATGTCATGGATATCATCCAGTGCTTCAACGGAAAGATCGTGGACGTGGCCTTGAGGAGCTTCATCATCGAAGTGACGGGCAAGGAGAGCAAGATCAACGCCATGGTCGAACTGCTCCAGAACTACGGCATTATCGAGATGGTCCGTACCGGCGAGGTGGCGATCTCCCGCGGCAAGAAGGTTCAAGAGGAAGTGGAGAAAAAGGTGAAAGTGAAGGCGGGAAAAGCCAGTCAGTCCTATCTGTAATTAACCAGGGCGGCCTTCAAGGCTTCCCCATCACTCTGGAGGAAAAGCAAATGGCTAAGATCTATTACGAGCAGGACGCCGATCTGAATGTCTTGAAGGGAAAGACCATCGCGGTCATCGGCTATGGCAACCAAGGGCGTAACCAGGCCTTGAATCTCAAGGATACGGGCGTTTCCGTGGTGATCGGCGAACGGTCCGAAAAGGGCAAACAACTGGCCAAGGCGGACGGGTTCCAGGTCTATGACGCCAAGGAAGCGGCGGCCAAGGCCGACATCATCCAGATCCTCATCCAGGATGACCTGCAAGGCAACCTGTATAGGAATGATATCCTTCCCTCACTGAAGGCCGGGAAGGCCATCATGTTTTCCCACGGGTTCAATATCCATTTCGGCCAGATCGTGCCGCCGGCCGATATCGACGTGTTCATGATCGCGCCCAAGGGTCCGGGCCACTTGGTCCGCACGACCTATGTGGACGGCAAAGGGGTGCCAGCGTTAGTGGCCATCCATCAGAATGCCACAGGGAACGCCATGAAATTGGCCTTGGCTTACGGCAAGGCCATCGGGGCCACCCGCGCCGGGATACTGGAAACCACCTTCAAGGAAGAGACCGAGACCGACTTGTTCGGCGAGCAGGTCGTGCTCTGCGGGGGCTTGACCGAGCTGATCCGCGCCGGGTTCGAGACCCTGGTGGCCGCCGGCTACCAACCTGAAGTGGCCTATTTCGAGTGCCTCCATGAGGTGAAGTTGATCGTGGACTTGATCTACGAGAAGGGCATCACCGGCATGAGGGACGCGATCTCTACCACGGCCAAGTACGGCGACGTGTCCAGGGGACGCAGGATCATCACCGACAACACCAAGCATGAGATGAACCGCATCCTGGCCGAGATCCAATCCGGGTCCTTCGCCCGGGAGTTCGTCCTGGAAAACATGGCCAATCGCCCGGTCTATAACGCCTTGCTTCGCAACGATTCCCAGCATCTCATCGAGAAGGTCGGGGCTCAGGTGCGCAGCATGTTCAGCTGGATGAAAAAGTAAAGAGGATCAACACAGAGGCGCGGAGGCACAGTCACTTCGATTGGAAATCATTTTTTTAATCGTTGGGCTGTGGCTCGGTGGCGAAAAGGTCTTGATTTATGAAGTTACCGTTTGTGCCGGAAACCTGGAGCATGGTGGCGCCGACCTTTTTGGTCGGAGCGGCGCTCGTGGCCGGAGGGACCCATTGGGGTTCTCCCTGGCTGACGGCTCCGGGCATCGCGGTCCTGGCGGTCTCGGCCTTGATGCTCAATTTTTTCAGGGACTTCGAGAGGAAAAGGGAAAAGGAAGCTGGCCCAAGCCAGGTCCTCTCACCGGCGGACGGGGTGGTGGTCATCCTTAAGGAAGAGGTCGAGAAGTTCTACCTTAAGAAAAGGACCCTCCATATCGCCATCTTCATGAACCCCTTGAACAATCACGTTCAACGGGCGCCCTTCGACGGTCAGGTCGTGGGGAAGACCTATCATCCAGGGAAATTCCTGGCGGCTTACGACGACAAGGCGGACTTGGTCAATGAGCAGGCCCACCTGGTGGTCCGGTTGAGCGGTAAGGGCAAGGGCTCGAAAGTAGTCCTCAAACAGATCGCCGGTTTTCTCTGCCGGAGGGTCAAGACGGATGTTGTGAAAGGGCAGTCCATCAGAAGGGGAGAGCGTTTTGGAAGGATCTTGCTGGGGTCCCGGGTGGACCTCTTTTTACCCAGGGGGTTCAAACCCTCGGTGAAAATGGGGGACCAGGTCCGGGCCGGGTTGACCGTGTTAGGGGAACTGAAATGAGCGCCATGAAAATGAAAAATTATCCTAATCGACCGGAAAATCCCGGGAGCTCCCGCCTGCGTAAGTCCATTTATTTACTCCCCAATCTTTTTACCGCCGGCAATCTGGTGCTGGGTATCCTATCAATCGCATTCGCCATCAACGACTCCCTCACCCTTTCGCTCGCCGCCGAGACCAAGGTGACGCCGTTCCTCTGGCCGGCCCGTCTCATCGTCATCGCCGCCTTCATGGATTTCATCGATGGATTCGTCGCCCGGCTGACCAACACCACTTCCAAGTTCGGGATGGAGTTCGACAGCCTGTCCGACCTGATCAGTTTTGGCGTGGCTCCGGCCATGTTGATCTATCTTTCCGTCCTCCGCTATATCCCCTTTTGGGGCCTCTTTATCATGGCCCTTTACGTCGTCTGCGCCGCCATCCGTCTGGCCCGGTTCAACGTCCAGGCCCAGATCGAGGAAAAGACCCAGTTCATGGGTCTGCCCAGTCCGGCCGCGGCGGGGCTTCTGGCCAGCTACGTCCTCTTTTCCCAGTGGGGCGGCTGGTATGGTAAGGGCATCTTCCTGAACAAGGTCATGGGTTGGTACGAGGAGAACATCAGCGTTATCGACCTGAGGATCATCCCCATCCTGACGGTGGTCATCGCCCTCGTGATGGTTTCCTCGATCCGTTATCCGAGCATGAAAAAACTGAAAGGTGAGACCGTCAAGCCCATCACCCTGGGCCTGATCGTCATGCTGGTTTTCTCCCTTTTTTACGCTTTCGAGTTCACCTCCTTCGTGTTCTTGTCCTCTTATCTCTTGTGGGGGATCGCCCAAACCCTCATAAAAACCCTAGGCAAGATCAAAAAACCAAGAACCGCAGCTCCCTAAAGCACTCATCACTTTTTTCAGATCAAGGAGAGAACAATGAAAACACAAACCAACCACAAAGAACGGGTCTATATCTTCGATACCACCCTGAGGGATGGGGAACAGGCGCCGGGCGCCAGCCTCAATACCGACGAGAAAATGAAGATCGCCATCCAGCTGGAAAAGATGGGCGTGGACATCATCGAGGCGGGTTTTCCCGCGGCGTCCCCGGGCGATTTCGAGGCGGTCCAAAAGATCGCCAAGACCCTGAAAAAATGCGTCGTAGCGGGCCTGGCCCGGGCGGTCAAGAAGGATATCGAGGCTTGCGCCAAGGCCATCAAACCGGCCAAACAGGGTCGCATCCATACCTTCATCTCCTCCTCCGACATCCACCTGAAATACCAGTTCCGAAAGACCAGGGAGGAAGCTCTCCAGGCCGCCATCGATTCGGTCAAACTGGCCCGTCGGTATTGCGAGGATGTGGAATTCTCCGCCATGGACGCCACCCGGTCGGACCTGGATTATCTCTGCAAAATGATCGAGATGGCCATCAAGCACGGGGCCCGAACCGTGAACATCCCGGACACGGTTGGTTATGCCGTGCCGGACGAGTTCGGCAAGACCATCGCTTATCTACGCGATCGGGTGCCCAATATCGGGAAAGCGGTCATCTCGGTGCATTGCCATAACGACCTGGGTCTTTCCGTCTCCAATTCCATCGCCGCCATCCAGAACGGCGCCCGGCAGGTGGAATGCACGGTCAACGGCATCGGCGAGAGGGCGGGGAACGCCAGCATGGAGGAGATCGTGATGATCCTCAAGACCCGGCCAGACAAGTTCCCCTTCTTCACCCATATCGACACCACCCAGATCTACAAGCTCAGCCGTCTGGTATCCACCCTGACCGGGTTCATGATTCAGCCTAACAAGGCCATCGTGGGCAACAATGCTTTCGCTCACGAGAGCGGTATCCATCAGGACGGCATGTTGAAGTACCGCCAGACCTACGAGATCATGACGCCCCAATCCATCGGGGTCCCCTCCAGCCGTCTGGTCATGGGCAAGCACTCGGGCCGCCACGCGTTCAAGAAACGCCTGGAGGACCTGGGGTATCCCCTTTCAGAGGACTCGATCGTGACCCTTTTCGCCAAGTTCAAGGAACTGGCGGACAAGAAAAAGGATGTCTATGACGAGGATATCGAGGCCCTGGTCGAGGAAAAGATGGTGGATTCCAACGAAGTCTATCAATTGACCTATCTTCACACCTCGGCGGGCAGTTCCACCCTTCCAACGGCCACTTTGAAGCTGAAAAAGGGCGAGGTCGAGGTCCAGGAAGCGGCGACCGGCGACGGTCCGGTGGACGCGGTGTTCAACGCCATCGACCGGATCACCCAATTCAAGGGCAAACTGGAGAACTATACCTTGAAAGCCTTGACCCAGGGCCGGGACGCCCAGGGCGAGGTGACCGTGAGCCTGGTGTTCAATGGGGACGAGGCCCATGGCCGAGGAGTCTCCACCGACGTCATTGAGGCTTCCGCCAAGGCTTATCTGAACGGCGTGAACAAACTCTTGCTGATGAAACACCATAAGAAGAGCGCCAAGGCCGCCTTCGCCGCGATGAAGGGGATCTAACGACAGTCGACAGTCTACGGCTGACAGTTGGCAGCCATCAGCTTGCGGTCGATAGTGTTTAGTGGACCATTCAAGGGGTTTTGACTTTCCTGTCACTGTAAGGCTGTCGACTGCCGACTGCGGACTGTCACCTTTGATTTTAACCAGGAGCTTGAAATGAACTTTCATATCGTTGTTCTCGCGGGGGATGGTATCGGTCCGGAGATCTGCCAAGAATCCATCAAGGTCCTTGACCGGGTGGGACAGGTCTATGGGCATAATTTCGAGTACGAACCCCAGGACGCGGGCGGTATCGCCATCGACAAGTTCGATTCCCCCCTGCCCGAGCACACCTTGAAAGCCTGCCAGGCCGCCAACGCGGTGCTCAAGGCTCCCATGGGCGGTCCCAAATGGGACAAGTTGGAGAACAAGAAGCGCCCCGAGGCCGGAATCCTGGGCCTGCGCAAGGGCCTGGATCTTTACGCCAACCTGCGCCCCATCAAGCTCTTCAACGCCTTGAAGGACGCTTCCACCCTGAAGACCGAAGTCATCGAGGGAGTCGATATGTTGATCGTCCGGGAGCTGATCTCGGGCATCTATTTTGGGGAACCCCGCGGCATCCACGGGGAAGGGAAGGACCGTTACGGGGTGAACACCGAGATCTACCGCACCCCCGAGGTGGAACGCATCGTGACCTTGGCATTCGAGCTGGCCCGATTGCGGCGCAAAAAGGTCACCAGCGTGGACAAGTTCAACGTCCTGGAATCCTCCCGCCTGTGGCATGACGTGGCGGAGGAAACGGCCAAGAAATTCCCGGATGTGGTTTTCGAGCACCAGATCGTGGACAACGCGGCGATGCAGCTTATCCGTGCCCCCAAACAATTCGACGTCATGGTGACCACCAACATGTTCGGGGACATCCTTTCCGACGAGGCCTCCATGCTGACGGGCTCTCTGGGCATGCTGGCTTCCGCGTCCCTGGGGGGTAAAGTGGCACTCTATGAGCCTTCCCACGGTTCGGCTCCGGATATCGCCGGAACGGGCAAGGCCAACCCCATGTCCATGATCCTTTCCGTGGCCATGATGCTCAAATACAGCTTCCATCTTCAGAAGGAATCGGACGCTGTGGAAACGGCCGTGGAAAAGGCCTTGAACGATGGGTTCCGATCCGCTGATATCGCCAAAAAAGGCGAAAAGACCGTATCCTGTAACGAAATGGGTGACGCCGTCGTCCAAAGGATAGGATGATAACGACAGGATCGGAGACACAAGTGTCCGCATGTCCCGGAAATCAAAAGTTCTGTGTTAAAACCCTTTGGACTACGATCCTATTCGCCTTGTTTTGTTTTTCCTATTCAAACGCTGTTAGGGCTGACCAAGCCGCCGCTGGATTCTTACCGGTTCGGTCCCAGACCCCACAGGCCGGGAATCTTTCTCCCACGCAAACTCCCACTGTCACGATGACGCCCATTCCCACCGGGACACCCGCCTGGACCTCGACATCAACCAATACTTTTTCACCAACCCAGACCCCGACCGGCACCCTTTCCCCCTCCTTGACACCCACGATAACCCATAGTTCCACCAGTACGAGTACCCAGACCTACACGCCGACCCAGACGCCCACGGGCACCTTGAGCCCCTCTTTGACATTCACTCCGACCGGGACCCCGACATCGACCTCTACTCGAACGTCCACCTCCACCCCGACCAGTTCTCCCACCCCCACCGCCACCCCCGGGGTTTTCCAGTTTTCCGTATCGCCCAAACCTGACGACAGCGGATTGATCAAATTTACCTGGGGAGCCAATATCAAGTGCGACAGCGTTTATTTGAAGATCTACTCCAGCGGATTCCGGCTCGTCAGGAGCTTTGAGTTCAATAAAGAAGAAACCCCGGATTATCTGACGGTCGGAACCCATAACTTCACTTGGGACCGTAAAGACGAGGAAAACAGGTTGATGCCGCCAGGGATTTATTTGTGTTTCGTCGATATCAACGCCGGTAAGAAGAGATATGAGGCCAGCGGAAAGACCGAGATCCCTTGAGGGGTTGGTTTTGTGACAGGAGAGGGTTATGAGTTATTGAAACTCCGATCAAATATGCTATCCTTACTTTTCCTTAGTCCCATTTATCCAAATCATAAGGAACGGATATGAAAAAGAAAAAAGTAGCGGTCATCGGAGCCACGGGCGTAGCGGGCCAACAATTCCTGGCCTCCCTGGTCAACCATCCCATCTTCGAGGTCACGGCCCTGGCCGCCTCCGAACGCTCGGCGGGCAAGCTTTTCAAGGACGCCATCACGGACGCCTCCGGCGCTTTCCGTTGGTATTGCCAGGAACCCCTCAGCCCGGAATTCGCCAAGCTCATGGTCCAGGACGCCTCCAAGCTGGACGCCACCCAGGTGGACCTGGTTTTCACCGCCGTCGAGTCGGACGCGGCCAAGGAATTGGAACCCCGCTACGCCAAGACGACGCCGGTGGTCTCCACCGCCTCGGCCTATCGTTACGAGAAGGACGTTCCCATCTTCATCCCCGCCGTCAATATGGACCACGATAAGCTCATCGCCGTCCAAAAGAAGAACCGCGGCTGGAAAGGCTTCGTCACGCCCGTTCCCAACTGCACCACGACCGGGTTGGCCATGACCCTCAAACCCATCCATGAGACCTTCGGCGTCCAGCAGGTCTTGATGACCTCCATGCAGGCCTGCTCAGGGGCTGGCCGTTCGCCCGGCGTGCTGGGCTTGGACATCATGGACAACGTCATTCCCTATATCCCGAAAGAAGAGGAAAAGGTCGAGAAGGAGACCCAGAAGATCCTGGGAAGCGTGGTGGGCGAGGAGATAGCCCCGGCGCCATTCCCGGTGTCGGCCACCTGCACTAGGGTGCCGGTCCTGGAAGCCCATACGGAAGCCGTTTATGTTTCCCTGAAGAAACACGCGACCGTGGATGAGGTCAAGGAAGTCCTACGGAATTTCGGCAAGGAGTTCTCGGCCCAAGGTTACCCCTCCTGTCCGCCCCGATTGATCGATGTTTCGGAAGATCCGTTCCGTCCCCAGCCCCGTTTGGATAGGGACAGGGAGGACGGCATGTTGACTTCCGTGGGCAGGGTGCGGGCCGATCACGCATTGCCGAACGGGATCAAATACATGCTGGTTTCGCATAACACCAAGATGGGCGCCGCCAAGGGCGGTATGTTGGTGGCCGAGTACCTGGTCCGCCAGGGACATATCTGATCCGCGGGGGGCGGTCTAGGCCCCCCGACTAAAACAGGAATAAAAAAGAATGTTCATTCCCTTCGCTCTATTCATCTTCACCTTCTTCTTCTACGTGCATACCCATTGCGCGACCTTCAACATCAACGATTCGGGCGAGACCATCATGGTCTGCGATCTGTTGACCATCAGCCACTCTCCCGGGTATCCTCTCCACACCCTCTGGGGAAGGGTCAATTGCCTGCTTCCCATTGGACAGCCTATGCTAAGGGTGACCTTCTGCTCCATGCTGACGGGAACGGTCGCCATCGTCATCCTCTACTGGGCCATGAAGATGATGTTCAAGAGTGTCTACGCGCCGGATGACTCTCCCGCCGCCCTCGCCCAGGAGGACCGCCCGGGTCCCTGGTTCTGGGTCGTACCAGCTCTTTTCGGCACCCTGATCTTCGCGTTCTCCTACCAAATGTGGTTCCAGGCCTGCGGGGCCAAGGGGGGCGTTTACACCCTCAATACCCTCTTATCGGTGTGTATGCTGTACCTGTTCTTCAAGATGCGCGAGAGCGGATGGTTCATCAAGAGCTTCCTATTGATGGGGTTCCTTTACGGCCTGAGCTTGACCCATCACTGGATGAACCAGATCGTCATGGCCCCGGCCTACCTTTGGTTCTTCTTCGCCAGTCAGAAAAGGGTGCCCTTCGGCGATATCGTACGCTCCCTCCTGCGCCCCTTCGACCTGGCCGAAAAGATCCAGCAGGTCATCGCCGCCTTCGGCAGCCTGAACGTGGTGCGTTCATTCACTTTCCTTTTGCTGTCCCTTTCGGTCTATCTCTACCTCCCCATTAGGGCGGTCCAGAACCCCTTGATCAACTGGTGGGACCCCCGGACGGTGGACAAGCTCTGGGGAACAGTGGTCCGTAAGGGCTACTCGGGCATCGGGGATAACCGGTCCCTCATCACCCTGGCCCGCAACGTCAAGCGTTTCTGGCTCCATACCCATCACCAATTCGGGGATGTTTTCACCTATCTGGTCCTGCTCCTGGTATTCCTGGGATGCTGGTGGCTCTTCAAGAAGCAGCGGTTCACCGCCATCGGGCTTTTCCTTTTCGGGGCGGGGGTTTTCGGCGGGGTCATCGCCTTCAGCAACCCGTTAGAGGGCTATCAATGGACCCTGGATAACTTCTTCACGCCCGTTTACATGACCTGCTCCATCTTCGCCGCCTGCGGGATGGCCGCCCTATGCGAGTGGGCCGCCAAACAATGGCCCCACCGTATGACCCCTCTTTTCGCCAGCGCCATCGTCCTGAGCCTGGCCCTGATGCCGGTCATCCTCAATTACACCGCTACCCCCAAGGTTGAGGATGGGCAGATCGTGTATGAGGGGAACGACCAGAGCCGGTACGTCAGTTCCTACGACGAGGGCATGAACATGCTCAAGACCGTCAACCGGGACGGGGTCATCCTTTGCAACGGCGATATCGACATCCTCCCGCTTTGGTATCTCCAGTACGTCGAGAAGAAACGCCAGGAAGTCGTCAGTTTCACCATGCAGTTGATCCCTTACGACTGGTACCGTGACCCGCTCTTCGTCAGGTCGCCCTTCCTGAAGGTCCCGGTGGGCATGGATATCCGCCCTGAGACCGTGGTGCAGGATATGATCACCCAGCACGCCAAGGACAGGTCATTCTATTTCACGAACATCTTCACGGCCCCCTGGATGCGGGAAAAGAACGCTTGTATCCCGGATGGGTTCCTCTGGCGGATGGTCAACACCAAGAACCTGAATTACGCCTTCACCTCCCAGCGTTTGAACCAGATCTGGGATACCTATCGTCTGCGCAACCTGGACGCCCCGGACCGGGGCTATTGGGACGAGTACACCGACGTCATGAAGGATTCCTACGGGATCGGTCACGATTTCACCGGCTATTTCGCCCTCATGAACAAGATGCCCGATATCGCCGTTTGGAGCTTCAATAACGCGCTCAAGTACCGCCAGCCCCAGACCATTTCCCGCATCTACCTGATGCTCGGGGAATCCTATTTCGCCGAGAATGAGGTGAACGGGGCGGCCAACGCTTACCAGGAATCCATCAAGCGGGAACCCCGCAACCCCTACGCCTACGCCAAGCTGGGCGACTGCTTCAGGATCATGAGGGACTTCACCGACGCCGACCAGGCCTACCGCACGGCCCTGGCCATGAACCCCCAGCAAAAGGAAGCGACCGCCGGTCTGGAAGCGCTCGCCAAGGGACAAACTTTCTTTGGGGACATGAGCAAACACCCGTGACGGATCGCAACATCCGCCTGACCATTGAATACGATGGGACGGCTTATTCGGGCTGGCAGGAACAACCCCAATCCCCGACCATCCAAGGCACCCTGGAACAAAGACTCAACCAGCTTTGCGGACACCCCATCCAGCTCTTGGTGGCAGGCCGCACCGACGCCGGGGTCCACGCCCTGGGACAGACCGCCAATTTCCACACCCGTACCACCCTTCCAGTTCGGCATATCCAGAAGGTCATGAACCAGCTTTTGCCCCATGACATCAGGGTCGTGAAGGCCGCCCAGGTCCATCCCAATTTCCACGCCACTATCCACGCCAAGGCCAAGCTCTACCGCTACATCATCCGCAACTGCCATGACTACACGGTCTTCGACCGAAATACCTACCACCATTTCCGCCAACCCCTCAATGTCAAAGCCATGAGGCAGGCCGCCAAGGTTTTGGTGGGGACCCACGACTTTTCCGCCTTCCGGGGTAACTTGGGCCACCGGGCCAATCCCGTGCGGACCTTGAACAAGATCTCGATCAAAAAGAAAGGCCATGATGTGGTGTTGGATTACACCGGCGTGTCTTTCCTGCACCAGATGATCCGCATCCTCACCGGCACCCTGCTTTACGCGGGGTTGGGAAAATTCACGCCCGAGGATATCAAGAACATCCTCAGATCCAAGGACCGCAAGAAAGCCGGGCCCACCTTGCCGCCCACCGGGTTATTCCTCGTGAAGGTCTATTACCCCAGGGTTTTCCCGCCGGTGAAGAACAAGAAACCGGAGGCGCTTGAATGAGGTTGGGATTGGCGCTCTATCGAATCGGTGTGTTGGGCATCCTGCTGACTATCGTTGTTTTTTTCCAGGAACCGCTTCATTCATCCCTTAAGGTCCCTTCCAGTTGGCCCAGCGTCCTCATCCTCTTCGGTTTTCCGGTCCTGGCAGGTCTATTGGTGGCTTGGGCTCGGCGGTCTTACTTCGAGGGGCAAGGGAAAACTCTCTTCATCCTCTCCCACGGGGTGGCGTTAATATCGGCCTTCTGGCTCATCCTCTGGTGTTTCGTTTGGCTGGCCATCGTTTCCAACCTGGGGGAAAAGGCCGAGATGATCATCAAACATATGGCCTATCTCCACCTGTTCGGGGTGGGTTTCACCATCGCGGGCTACGTAACCGGATGGATGGCGACCACCCGGGGGGAAAGGTCGGCCAGGTTCCTGATGGCCTTGAGCTGGGCGGTCAGTTATATGGCCTGGTTCAACCTGTACCTCCAGCCATCCCTGCAATGGCTTTGGGCCCCGGCCATCGGGGGATTAACGGCGGTTTTGGGGGCTTATCTGGTTTCCAGACAGGTCAAGCGTGTTGAGGCCCCCGCCCAACTGTCGTAGAATGACCGTTCTTAAACAACGGCTATTTGAACCACCAAGGGCACCAAGTTCACCAAGAAAGACGAAAAAAATCGGATCTTGAGTTAAAAATCATTCTTGGCAGTTCTTGGTGTCCTTGGTGAACTTGTGCCGATTGACTAATAAAATATAAAGGTTGGAAATCGGTACTATACCGACCTCTTTAAATGGTTTTTAGAAGGTCGGCATGGTGGTTAAACAGTTTTTGATTTTTGCTTTTAAAGGTGAAAAATGTCCTACTCCTCATTGAACGACTTCGTCGAACTACTTGAGAAAAAAGGGGAACTGGTCCGCGTCAAGGAAGAGTTGGACCCAGTCCTGGAGATCACGGCCGTCACCGATAAGGTTTCCAAAAGCCCCCTGGGCGGCAAAGCCCTGTTTTTCGAGAAAGCCAAAGGAAGCGCCTATCCCGTCCTCATCAACGCCTTCGGCTCCTACCGCCGGATGAGCCTGAGCCTGGGGGTGGAGGACCTGGAAGAGCACGCCACCGCCATCCAGGAACTGCTGGACCTGAAGCCCCCCAAGGGGTTCATGGAAAAGATCAAGCTTTTGCCCAAACTGGCCGATATCGCCAAGTACCCTCCCGTGGAAGTCTCCAAGGGCGCCTGTCAGGAAGTGGTCGAGAAAGACCCGGACCTGAATACTTTGCCTGTCCTGAAATGCTGGCCCCAGGATGGGGGCCGTTTCTTCACCCTGCCCCTGGTCTATACCCTGGACCCGGAAACAGGCATCCGCAACATCGGCATGTACCGCATGCAGATCTTCGACTCCAAGACCACCGGCATGCACTGGCAGGTGCACCATCACGGGGCGGCCCACCACCGCATCGCCGAGAAGATGGGAAAGCGCCTGGAATGCGCGGTGACCCTGGGCGGCGACCCGGCCCTCACCTACGCCTCCACGGCCCCCCTGCCGGACGGCATGGACGAGCTCCTCTTCGCCGGGTTCCTGCGCAAGAAACCGGTGGAACTGGTCAAGTGCAAGACGGTGGAGCTGACGGTCAACGCCGACGCCGATTTCGTCCTGGAAGGCTACGTGGAGCCGGGGGAACGGCGGATGGAAGGGCCTTTCGGGGACCACACGGGCTATTACAGCCTGGCCGAGCCTTACCCGGTCTTCCATGTCACCTGTATCACCCACCGCAAGGACGCCATCTACCCCGCCACCATCGTAGGCAAGCCCCCCATGGAGGACGACTACATGGGCAAGGCCACCGAACGGCTGTTCCTGCCCATTATCCAGAAGGTCCTGCCCGAGGTGGTGGACCTGGACCTGCCTTTCGACGGCATCTTCCACAACCTGGCCATCGTCTCCATCAAGAAGCAGTATCCCCTGCACGCCCGCAAGGTCATGTTCGCCCTCTGGGGCCTGGGTCAGATGATGCTCAACAAGGTCATGGTCATCGTGGACGAGGACACCAACGTGCACGATTACAACCAGGTTTTGTGGCGGGTGGGGAACTGCATGGATGCCAAGAGGGACGTGTTCATCACCGAGGGACCTTTGGATGTCCTGGACCACACCTCGCCCCAATGGGGCTGGGGAGGCAAGATGGGTATCGACGGCACGAGAAAATGGAAAGAGGAAGGCTTCGATCGGGAATGGCCCGATGAGTTGTGGATGGACCCGAAGGTGGAAGAGAAGGTCAAACCCATCCTGCAAAAGTATGGTTTCTTAAAATAAGTAAAAAGCATTTACCACAGAGGCACAGAGACACAGCCGAGCATTTAGAAAATAATCTATAACAAGTCGTCATTAAAATTGCGCTTCTGTTGTGAAAATAAGGTTTTGTTATAGGTCTTGAATAATTAATTGCTGTAAGCTGTGTCTCCGTGGCCCGCTATTCATCTTGAAAATTCTAGTATTTAGATGCGGGCCTATGCCAAGCAATCAATATATTGAAAATGAGAGCTTGGTATGTCTCTGTGGTGAGATTTGAATCATGTTCCAGAAAGGCATTTTATGAGCGCGACGATACAATCCATGTTTTCCCGCATCGCGGGGACCTATGACGAGGCGAACCATAAGCTGTCCTTCAACAAGGATGTCCAATGGCGGAAGGATTCGGTGAAGCAATTGACCCAGGGCGGGTTCAAGCCGAAGAAGGTGCTGGATCTCTGCGCCGGCACGGGGGATTTCGCCCTGGCGGTGAAGGAAAGCCTGCCCGAAACCCAGGTCATCCTGGCCGATTTCGCCAAGCCCATGCTTCAACTGGCGTCCGATAAAGTGAAGGGGAAGCCGGGGTTGGAACTGCTCGAGACCGACGCCCTTAAATTACCCTTCCAGGACATGACCTTTGACGCGGTCGTCTGCGGGTTCGGGGTTAGGAACCTGGATAACACCGAGGCTGCTTTGAAGCAGATCGCCAGGGTGCTCAAGCCGGAAGGCCGGGTCGTCATATTGGACTTTTTCAGGCCCACCAGCCCCTTATCCCTGCTCATCTATAACTTCTACGTCCGCACCATCGTTCCTTTGCGGGGCGGGGCCATTTCCAAGGACAAGGCGGCCTATGAGTACCTTCGGGATACGGCAGGGAAGTTCATGCCGGTCAATGAACTGAAGGCTTTGATGGAAAAATGCGGGTTCAAGGACGTGGCTGTCGAAAACCGCACCCTTGGCGCCGCTTGTTCTGTATTGGGTATTAGAAAATAGATTTTTTTAATTCTTCCCAATAGGTTACCGGTGTTCTTGGTGCCCTTGGTGCCTTGGTGGTTAAAATTGCTTTATCCGCTAGTGTCATGGGGATCAGGAAGTAAGCCTGTCAAAGTTTAGACCCTCAACCTTTTGGGGATTTCATTGATGTTTTGAAGTCCCCAATCGACCCTCCCATTTGTCCCAAATCCTTTCTCGATATTGCCTAATTATTAAGTGCTAAAATATATAAGTTGTTGGAAATGAATGGTTCTTTGTCTGATTTCACATTTGGTTTTTAGCGGAGGTTTTATTTGCGCGCTCGGGTATTCATCCTATTCAGCGTATTCTTGGCGGCATCCGCAATCTTCATTAACGCGTGTTCAAAGACATATACCGTTGGGCCTTTAGCGATTATCCCCGCAACATTTACCCCTACGCCAATTACAGGCTTAATGGTGACAACCTTGGCAGGTTCAGTTGCACCGGGATTCATTAATGGGATAGGAACTGCCGCTGCTTTCAATAGCCCTTTCGGATTAGCCGTGGATTCTTCTGGAAATGTTTATGTTGGAGATTTTGGAAATAATGCCATTCGGATCATCACCCCGGGTGGTGTTGTTTCAAATTATGCCGGGGCAGGGGTTACTTATGGTTCTACAAATGGGGCAGGTTCAATAGCTTCGTTTTATGGCCCCGCTAATCTTGCTATGGATATATCTGGAAATCTCTTTGTTGGTGATTCAAATAACGAAATCATCCGTAAAATTACCCCAACTGATATTGTGTCAACATTTGCTGGCCAAGCGGGTGTAACTGGATATTTGAATGGTATTGGAACTTCTGCGTTGTTTTTTTATCCTTTCGGGATTGCAGTTGATTCAACAGGTAACCTTTTTGTAGCTGATACCGGTAATTATGTTATTCGTCAAATTACTTCAACTGGTGTTGTATCTACATTAGCTGGACAAGCTGGCGTTACAGGTTCGACAAATGGAACGGGTTTAAGTGCCTTATTTTATAATCCGGAAAGTGTTGCCGTTGATGCCCTGGATAATGTTTATGTTGCGGATATGGGAAATAACATGATCCGGAAAATTTCTTCAGGTGGTGTTGTTACGACTTTGGCTGGGTCAGGGAGCTCGGGTTCGTCTAATGGATTGGGTAGTGCGGCATCGTTTAATAAACCTTCTGGTATTGCGATAGATTCTTCCGGTAATATTCTAGTTTGCGATTCAGGAAATTACCTAATACGGAAAATTACTATAGGTGGCTTGGTTACGACATTGGCCGGTACAGGCATCTCAGGTTTGATGAATGGCCCAGTGGCGACTGCCAAATTTTTGAGGCCTTATTCAATCACGGTAGATATTTCGGGAAAAATCTATATTGCTGATTACAATTGTATTCGAGTGATTCAATAGAACGAAGCGGAGTTTTATTCACTCAAGCCGAAATTCATCTTATTGTTATTGGTGATTTCTGCCTTTCCCACTTGAAATAGTTTTAACGGTTTAATTTCACGGTTCAAAAATCAGGTTAATCCGTTTTCCCAAATCACACCCTTTTCTTGTTTGACAAAAATCGATTTAACAAATTACCTTCAATCCTGCTAGGGGCACCAATTCTTTCTTTGAGAATTGGTACACCCAAAGCTACGGGGCACCCATTTCTGGTTTGGAAATGGGTGCTCCCAAGACGCACACGTCAACTTGAGGTTGACGTGTAGGGGAGCATCCATCTTATTTTGGAGGCACCCCTATGTCCGTAGATTTAATGAATAGATCCGCGTCGGAATCTGAAGATAGCTCTAAGCTAAAGCCGCCCGTCGTCCGAATGATCCCTCTATCCGATTTGGCCGTCCCGGATTGGAATCCCCGTAAGTTCAAAGACCCTGCTGAAATGCGTACCCTCCAGGCCTATATGGCTAAGGGTGGCTACATCCACCGGCTCCTGGTCTGGAAAGGTAACGGCCAGGCCCCTTACCCCATCATTTCCGGCCAAAGGCGTTTCCTGGCCGCCGGCCTGCTGGGTTGGACCCAGATAGAGTGTGAGGAGTTGGATATCACCCTGGGGGAGGCCAAGATCATGGCCATCACCTCCAATGCCGGGGCGGAGGTCTACTGGCTGGATAAGTACGAAAGCTGGGAAAGCGTCATGAAGGACCATACCGACTGGACCCAGGATATATGGGCGGATAAGTTCGGTGTTGAACAGCAAGCCGTTAGCCGGGCCAAGCGTCTATTGACCGTCTTGAACGGTCCCGCCAGGGCCTTGATCCATGACTACATGGATAAATTGGAAGATGCCGCTGGTGCCAGTAGTCAGAATGCCTCTAACCCACAAAGCAGTGGTGGTTCTGGCGTCCAAGAAGAAGGGTCGGCCGGGTCTATTTACTTAACTTCAGTAAAATCCCTAGGAGAACGTGACAAATTAAAGTCTGGAAATGACGACCCTTGGGTACTTTCCGAGAATGTGGCTTACCAACTGGTCCGTCTGTTAGCCATTAAGCCCCCCGAGAAAGCCCAAGACCTGGCGTACCAGAGCCTCCAGCAAATCTTAACCAACCAAATGGCCGCACCCCAGGCCAGAGCATTAGTCCAAAAACATCTGGAACAGGCTGGAGTAGTTACCCAGAAGCTGGTAGCCAAACCAACGGAGATGGTTGGAACCTTCACAGGTATGGAAACCAATCAGTCGGCGGTGGCGGTCCCAGCCTCGCCCCAGGCTGCTGATTCCCCTATGGGATCAGTACCCGGAAATCATGTCCCTAAGCATGTGGCCGATGGCCATGGGCTTCCCCAAATGAACCAAGGCCAACAAAGGCTATTGAACTTCCTCCTAGGTTCAATCCAATGGGTCATTAAGACCATAGGGGCGGTACTGAAGGCTCTTTTCTGGACGCCTTTCAAAGGGGCTGTTAAGGACCTGGCCAAGCCAGCCGAAGGCTTCATGCGGTTTGTTTGGTTCTGGGTCATCGTCTTGGCCCTTCTTTGGGCGGCTTACGACCGGATATTCCACCCAGGGGACCTGACGGCCCGGTTCAAAAACCTTGTCCCAACTATGTCGGAAAAGGGGAGTGGGGGTGGGGTTATCGCCCCAAAAGAAGGAGCGCCAGTTTCCGTCGCACAGGTAAATACGCCGATAGTCGCCAAGCCCTCAAGCCCAGCTAAGGATGGTTTTTCTCTCCAAAGCCTTAGTAATAAGCGATCACCGGAGGTACCCGAAGAATTGAACAACCGGATGAAAGACGACGCGGAAGACGACGCCGAACTGGCCAAGACGTTCTTCGAGAAGTCCTACCACAATGAATATGAGGATTGGCAGTATTACTTTGATAGGAAGTTGAGCGAGGAATACTGTAAAGTCTTTTACCAGAAGTATTTAACTCCAGAAAAGCAACAAGACCTCAAAGACGAGAAGATTTATATGACTTTTGAACCTTCCAAACCGCCGAAGCTATTGAAGTTTGACGATTTTTCGGATGACTTCTTGGTTCAGGGAGTTCTGACGACCCGGAGCGACTTGAACTATCCGAAAAAACTGATATCCCGGAAGAAGGTGGGCCTGATCGTTGAGACTTACCACAACTCGGATGGGTCCGAAGCGGTGGTCAAAGTAACGGAGGTGAACCATTAATAGCGGGAGTGAATTTGTGAGGTATTTGTCGTGATTTAATAACTTAAGCAGTCAGAACTATTGGGCGGGCCATGAGGCCCGTCCTTTTTGTTATTTGTGGAGGTTCTTAAACCGGGTGTTTTTTACATTCTTCCAAAACCGACCACGTTTTCCACGTTTACTAAAGTGTGATAAAACTACCTTCCCGTTCTTTCGTGTATATGCGCGAACCAAAAATTTACGGTTAGCTCGAATATGTTCCCATACTAATACATTATGATTCCAATATTCCTGCTTCATATGGCAAGACCGACAAAGAACAATGAGGTTTTTTAAAGTGTGGTTAGAAAAATAACTAACGGGCTTGATATGGTGAACGTGGAGATGTTCAGTTTGTCCACAAAGTTGACATTTATGGTCATCCCGTTGTCGACAAATGGTTTTGCGTATTGACCAATCAGGAGGATAACCTTGCCATTCGTTATATAAGCTAGATAATTTGTAATGATCAAAATCGTAGTTTAAAAACATGACAGGCTCAGATTTTAAAAGGCCAGAAATTGGGACTGGTGGTTTAGGAGGCGATGGACACGCGCCTTTTTCAATGAATGATCTATGGATTTTGTTGATTGGCCATAAAATGAAACAGACCAACAAAAAATTTACGAATGTATCTATTTGTTTGAAAAAAACGAAAATAAATGAAATGAGAAATAAACATGTTTGTATTGTTTCACCGTAAGAAACGTAAATAAGTTTCTGATTATATACGGCCCATTTTGCACCATATTCACTTTCCCAAACGGATAATCTTTTTTCATATTCGCGTTTTGCAAAGAAATATGCCTCGCCGCCAAACTCATCAAAAGTATATTTGCATTTAAAACAAAGAGAGCCACGCAAACCATCAAATTCCGGTTTGTAAGTAATATCAGTAGAGCAATTAGAGCAAATGCGAGCCATTTTAAAAACTAGTCCTGTTTTAAAATCTAGAATAACAGTAACGCGATTAAAGAATATTGGTCATTATCTCCTGAATGTGTGACCCGGCATATAAGGATTTAATGACTTTATAACATTGACCACATTTGATAAGTTTAACAAGTAATGAATTAAATGCTTGTTTGAAGAAAATCTGTATCAAAGGAAAAATATGGGCGAGGCAATTTTATTTTCTCACCCAAATTGTTATGCAAAATGCTTAGGGGATTGTTCTGAGAAAATATCGAAAGAACACTATATCTCTGAGAACATATTGAAGACGTTCAAAAAAATTATTCCCGTAGAAGGTTTTAACAAATCGAAGAAAATGCATGACGGTACATTTTCTTTATCCAGTTTTTCAGCTCGAGTCTTATGCAAAAAACATAACGAATCATTAAATGATTTGGATACTGAAGCTGGGAAGTTGTTCGATTATTTAAGGTGCGTAGGTTCTTTTGAAGAATGCGAAGATCATTTGAATGCTAAAGGGCTTATTATAGAAAGATGGTTTTTGAAATATTTACTAGGTGCTTATTCTACAGGTCAGTTTTCTCCAGCTAAAATACAACCAAGTCATTTCGAGTATTTGGTGAAAATACTTTTTGGGAAAGGCGAATGGTTGAACGGACATGGTTTATTTATTAATAAACCTCCCGATAGTATTTGTTATGGTTATCATCAATTTGGTTCCGAACAACTTTATGGACCCAATAATGAAATATTGGGTATTTATTTCAGTTTTGCTGGTTTTCCATTTTATTTAGCAATCACGGTTCCTGAAGATTTAACGAATCTAGCTTACCGTCCGAAATGCTTAAAAATTGATAATGATAAACAGAAAAAAACAGTCGAACTCGATTGGAACAACGACTTTTATAAAGGAGTTATAAACTTAACATTTTTAGAAATGGCTCCCGGCCCACCTCCGAAGCGATCTTTTCATGAGCAAGTATGATTTCCATCAAATAGAGAAATCCCCCTTCCGGTTAGACTCATCCTTCGTAAAACGAATCCACCTATAAGGAGAGCGCTATGCAATTCATTCTATTGGGCGAGCCGGGAGCGGGCAAAGGCACCTACTCGGCGGTATTGATCAAGAAATTCCAGATACCCCAGGTCTCCACCGGTGACATCCTGCGCGCGGCGGTCAAGGCCGGAACGCCGCTGGGTTTGAAAGCCCAAGAGTTCATGAAAAAGGGCGAATTGGTCCCGGACGAGGTGGTGATCGGGCTGGTGCGGGAGCGATTGAAACAACCGGACGCGGCTAAGGGCTTCATCCTGGACGGATTCCCTAGGACCATTCCCCAGGCCCAAACCCTGGACGGCATCCTGAAAGAGATCGGCAAGCCGGTGGACGCGGTCCTGAAGATCGAAGTTGGACGGGAAACGCTTATCCTTCGCCTGACCGGTCGCAGGTCCTGCAAGAATTGCGGGACGGGTTACAACGTCAACACGGGTTTGAACCCGAAAAAAGAAGGGGTTTGCGACAAGTGCGGCGGGGAAGTGATCCAACGGGCGGATGATAACCGGGCCACTATCGAGAACCGTTTGAACGTCTACACCAAGGACACTTCACCCCTGGTGGAGTATTACGAAAAGAAGGGGCTCTTGAAGCGGATACCTTGCGAGGGACCGTTGGATGAAGTCATGGCACGCTTCGAAAAAGCGGCCCTGGCGGCGGTAGGGAAATAATCGAAAAGCTGTTGGTTGTAATAAAAAAGGGTCTTACGGAAAACCGTAAGACCCTTTTTTAATTAAAAGAGTTTCTTTGCCAAGGTTGGTAAAAGGTTGACGGCTCCGATAGGCGCCCTCTTCCCCATGATGATCCTGGCGGCGACCTTCAGGCGCCGGGGCAATTTTTAGATATTTAACCGGTCAGTAGGCTAACTCTGGATGGTTTTCAGGAGACAGGCTTGACGGGATGGAATGAGCGCCTCTATGATTGAATCTACGGAGGGAAATTCCATGGATTTCAACAAAATCATCACGATGGAACCCGGCAAAAGGGGTGGTAAGCCTTGTATCCGGGGTTTACGGGTCACGGTTTATGATGTTTTGGAATATCTCGCTTCCGGTATGACCCAAGACCAAATATTGAAGGATTTTCCATACCTCGTCGAGGAAGATATCCGCGCCTGCCTCAGCTACGCGGCTGAAAGAGAACGTCATAGCATCGCCATCCAACCATGAAGTTGATATTCGATCAGAATCTTTCGCCAAAATTGGTTGAAAAACTCAAAGACCTTTTTCCGGATTCAACCCATGTTCATTTGTCCGGTCTTGGAAAAGCCTTGGACATCGAGGTTTGGCAATTCGCCAAAACCGGAGGATTTACCATCGTCTCAAAAGACGCCGATTACGGTGAAATGAGCATGGCCTTGGGTTATCCCCCAAAAGTGGTCTGGGTCCGGCGTGGTAATTGCTCGACCATCGAAATTGAGCAATTGATCCGAAGGGATTCTGAGTTCATCCAGCAACTGGATTCAAATCCGGATCTAAGCGTCATTTCAATTCTTTGATTTGGATCCAGGTGGAAATAAAAAAGGGTCTTACGGAAAACCGTAAGACCCTTTTTTAATTAAAAGTGTTACTTTGCCAAGGTTGGTAACAGGTTGACGGCTCCGATAGGCGCCCTCTTCCCCATGATGATCCTGGCGGCGACCTTCAAACGGCGGGGCAGGAAGGCGTAGGTTTCGGGGTTGATGAACTGGCGGAACAGGTATCCCGGGTTCAGATAATACTGGCGGGACGCCTTGTGGCCCATTTCCTTCATCAATTCGGGGGTCACTTCCTTGTGCGAGAAGGAAGCCGTGCCCTCGTACTGGCCGTACTCGTCCCAATTCTCGATGAAGAACTTGCCCTCCCGCTTCACGATCTCGTAAAGGGCCGTGCCCGGGTAGGGGATGGCCAGTAGGAACTGGGCGTAATCGGTCTTGATACGGATGGCGAAGTCGATGGTCTCCTGCATGGTTTCTTTGTTCTCGCCCAGGTTGCCCAGCATGAAAAAGCCCATGGTCTTGATGTGGGCCTTCTTGAGCATGCTGACGGTGTCCTCGATCTCCTTGAGGGAGATGCGTTTGCCGATATCGTCCAAAATGCGCTGGGAGCCGGACTCGATCCCCAGGGCCGTGCGGTAACAGCCGGCCTTCTTCATCTTCTTGAACATCTCCAGGTCGCCGATGTCCACCCGGATGCCGTTGGGACAGCTCCAGCGCATGTTGACCTTTTTCTCGATCAACAGGTCGCAGAACTTGATGACCCTTTTCACGTCGCTGGTGAAGGTATCGTCCACAATGGCGACTTCCTTGACCCCGTAGGTCTCCTTCAGGTAGATGATCTCGGCCACAATGTTCTCGGGGGTGCGGGCGCGGAATTTCTTGCCGAACACGGCCTTGTAGCAGAACTTACAGCCGAAGGGACAGCCTCGGGAGGTCATGATGCTGGCGCAGGGGACCTTGCTGCCCAGGGCTTCCTGACCCTTGTAGCGGTGGATATCGGGGAACAGGTGGCGCGCTGGGAAGGGTAGCTTGTCCATTTCCTCGCCCGACATGAACTCGCGGTCGGGGTTGTGCACAGGCTGGCCGTTCTTCATATAAGAGAGGCCGCGGATGCCTTCGGGGTTGGTCAGGTTCTTCATCAGTTCCAGCATGGTGAACTCGCCCTCGCCCCGAACGACGTAATCCAGGCCCTTTAAAAGGCCCTCGTCCGGCATGGCGGTGGCGTGGGGTCCGCCGATGATGGTGACCAGGCCCGGGATGATCTCCTTGAGCTTGGCGCTGAGGCGGTAGGCGCTGTTGACGACGGGGGTGACGGCGGTGAAGCCAACGACGATGGGGTTGAACTCCTGAGTCTCCCTAAGGAAGACGGCCTCGGGCTGGGGCTCGATGATATGGTCCCTTACCCTGACCTCGTAGCCTTCCCGCTCCAGGACGGCGGCAATGTAGGCGATGCCCAACGGCATGAAAGACTCGTCCCCGAACTGATCGATCACCGGCGCTGGCCGGACCAACAGCACTCTTTTGTTCTCAGTCATGGTTTCTCCCCGTTCTTGAGCGTCAACTTTCCCAACGACTTCTAAATGATACCAGTTTTCAATTAGGAAGGAAGCCCAGGAACGTAGTTTTTGACGGTTGCAATCCTCGATCGGCTTTGGATAAACTCCTTGAATTATCGGGCTTTTTAGTTCTTTAGGGAAAACTTTTGAAAATATCGCTGAATTTTCAGCGTTCAATTCCAAGGTCTGCCTGCTGTTTACTTTCAATGAAAAGTTTATACTGACGGACTCAATAACCCAATGATTATACGAATATTAGACATTTAACCACCAAGACACCAAGGTACCAAGAAAACCTTGTTATTTGATGTCGTAAAACTGAAAAGTGATTCTAAAAAAACTTTAATGGGGAAAAAGGAAAATATGGCCAAGAAAATACTAGTGGCGGTCACGGGAGCCTCCGGCACCATCTATGCCCGCAGGTTCTTTCAGCACTTTCCCTATGACGACTGGGAAGTGCACGCCATCGTTTCCGAATCAGCCCGCCTGGTCGCTTCCCACGAGGGGGGGCTGAACCTGCCGCCTCATGTGCGTGAGTGGGATGAGAAAGACCTGACCGCTCCCTGCGCCAGCGGTTCCAACAAGTTCGAGGCCATGGTGGTCATACCCTGTTCCACCGCGACCCTGGGCAAACTGGCCCACGGCATCGCCGACAACCTCATTACCCGTTCGGGGGAAGTGTTCCTGAAGGAACGCCGGACCCTGATCCTGGTGCCTCGGGAAACGCCCCTGTCGCTCATCCAGATCAAGAACATGGAGCTGTTGACCCTGGCGGGAGCCCATGTGATACCAGCCACCCCCAGTTTTTACGGCAATCCCAAGACCATCGAGGACCTGGTGGACACGGTCGTGGCTCGGGTTTATGACCATGCCGGAGTGAACGCTGAGGTTTCCAAACGCTGGAGGGAAGAGACGAAGGAACAAGTTAGCAGTAAGGAGTTTGAGGATAAAAGTTAAGTAATATTAGATATGTATTAGAACTTTTTACACCTTTCCGCATAGTGCGTCTAGATCTGGTCTTCCGTCAATTTGTTGGTCGCACCGTATCCCCCTCTGAAAGAGGGGGAACAAGGGGGAGTTGGTTTTTCTGGATTATTTCGGAAACGACTAATCCTCCCCCCTTTTTTTTCAAAGGGGGGGGGATACATCTGTAAGATGCGCTTTATGAATATGGATGAAACTTTTTTATGGAGGATTTTATGAATCGTTTATTTGTATTAGCCGCGTTGTTATTGTTGGCAGTTCCGGCCTGGGCGGATGATGTCCAACCTGTGCCTTTGGAACAGGCGATCAGGGAATATACAGCTATCAGTGATTCTTCATCCCCAATTGACGCATCGAACCACGAAAGCTGGAAACTTTACGTTTATTACACCTTGACCCCTAAAAATGGTTATGTCACCACCCCCCAAAATTTTATGTGCGGTTTGGTACCCAGGCGAAACGCGAAGAGACATTATTACGTTATAGTGTCGATCAATCGTCTTTCTGCCTTAATGGATACACCGCCAAAGCCGGGAGATGTGATCGCGGTTGAGGGAATGATCATGAATAAATTTAGCGATGTAAGGGTCGACTCTGGAACTCGGATAGGGGATTTCAAATCTTTATTCATGTATCCCCAGAACGCCATGGCTATGCCGCCTGAACCAACCCCGACATTGATGCCGACACTAAACGAACAGACAATGGATTCGGCGGTCGCGACCCACACGGCCCTTACTATTCCAGCAGCGCCGCCTACGGTGATCCCCACGGTTTCGCCGGTCGTTCCGACAGTATTACCCGTTGTTGTGGTTTCACCTACGCCCACACCCGAGCCGTCGAGCCCGCGGTCCTACCCCACAGGCCATTAATCGAATATGAACGGACCAAATTGAAAACCCTGAAAATCCTTGAACCATTAAAGACCTTCAGCAATCTCGTGGTGTTGCCCCATTCGGTATTCGCCCTGCCATTCGCCCTGGCGAGCCTTTTGACGGCCACCCAGGGGAAGCCATCCCTCCACCTGTTGTTCTGGGTGGTGGTCTGCATGGTTCTGGCCCGCACGACCGCTATGGCCTACAACCGATTCGTGGACGCGGACGTGGACGCCAAGAATCCCAGGACCAAGAACCGGGATATCCCGGCGGGGCGTATCAAACTTTGGCAGGTCAGGGTCATCACCTCTGTCAGCGGTCTGGGTTTCGTGCTGGCCTGCATGCCTCTCAACGCCCTGGCCTTCAAGCTATCGCCGGTGGTCTTGGTCATCCTCTATTTCTATTCTCACACCAAGCGGTTCACCTGGACTTCCCACCTTTTCCTGGGGCTGGCCCTGGGGGTGGCGCCGGTCGGGGCCTGGGTGGCGGCTAAAGGAAGCTTTGCCTGGGAGCCTTTCTGGCTGATGGCGGCGGTCATCTGTTTCCTGGCGGGGTTCGATATCCTTTATTCCACGCAGGATATGGAGTTCGATAAGGCCGAGGGTTTATACAGCTGGGTGACCCGCTGGGGGCTGGCCAACAGCCTCTGGGCCTCTCGAATCTTCCATACGCTTATGATAGTATTCCTGGCCGGTTTCGGATTTCAGGCTGGTTTTCCCCAACATTACTTCATCGGGGTGGGCCTGGTCGGGGCGGTGATGGTCTATCAGCATAAGAAGGCCTATCAGTTCAAGGTCACCAGGGGAGTCGTCTCGTTCCATCTTTCCCCTGATATGTTGAAATATAACGGTTGGATCGCGGTGCTTTACTTCGCGGTCGTGGGAGCAACCCTATGGTTCTAAAACGTCAACTCGAACGATCGCCTTTGCGGGATATCTATGAAAAGGTCCAGGCCGGGACCCGTATCACGGACGGGGAAGCCCTGAGGCTTTACGAGACCAACGACCTGCACATCCTGGGGGCCATGGCCAACCTGGTGCGGGAACGCAAGAACGGCGATAACACCTACTACAACATCAACCGCCACATCGACTACACCAACGTCTGCGAGACCACCTGCAAGTTCTGCGCTTTTTCCCGGTTCGAGAACGAGGAAGGCGCCTTCTCCTTCACCCACCAGCAGATCGCCCAGAAGGCTACCGAGGCCTTCGAGAAGGAACATATCACCGAACTGCATATCGTCGGGGGGCTCCATCCCAAGTACGAACTGGACTGGTACGAGACCATGCTGCGGCTCCTGAAAAAGACCGTGCCGACCGTGCACCTGAAATGCTTCACAGCGGTGGAGATCGCCTATTTCGCCGACAAGTTCAATATGACCTACGAACAGATCCTTTCCCGGTTGAAGAGCGCCGGGTTGGATTCCATGCCGGGCGGGGGGGCGGAGATATTCCACCCCGAGGTCCGTGAGAAGATCTGCCCTGGCAAGGCCGACGCCGAGCAATGGATGGAGGTCCACAAGACCGCCCATCGTCTGGGCCTGAAGACGAATGTCACCATGCTTTACGGCCATATCGAGAATTATTCCCACCGAGTGGACCATATGCGGCGGGTCAGGGAAACACAGGACGAGACGGGGGGCTTCCAGGTCTTCATTCCCCTGGCCTTCCATCCCGACCACACGGCCATGGACCATTTCGCCCGGCCCTCCGGCGTCGAGGACCTGAAGACCCTGGCGGTCGGACGGATCTATCTGGACAACTTCGCCCACATCAAGGCTTATTGGGTGACGATGGGCCCCAGACTGGCCCAGCTTTCCCTTTCCTACGGGGTGGATGATATCGACGGGACGGTGATCGAAGAGAATATCTACCGCATGGCCGGCTCCGATACCCCGGAGGGGATGTCGGTCACGGCCTTGAAGAACCTCATTCGGGACGCTGGACGGGTCCCCGTCGAGAGGAACTCGATATACCAGGCCGTCAAAAGAGAAGCCGCTGTGGCAACGGCAAGATAAAGAAAATATGAACCACCAAGGGCACCAAGTTCACCAAGAAAACCAAAAAGGAATTTGAATTCAGGATTTAATAAAATAATTGTCTTTCGGTGTTCTTGGTGCCCTTGGTGGTAAAACTTTTTTAGGTTTTTTGGTTTGAGACTTGAAAGGAAAAAAGATGACAGACACGACCCCAACTCCGCCGGCGGCCCAACCAGCCCCAGCGCCCCAGCCAACTCCGGCGCCAGTGGCGGCGCCCCCGGCGGCACCGACAGCGACGCCAGCCGCGACTCCAGTATCCGCGCCCTCCAAGCCCCTGGTATTCACCGCCAAGCCCATGAAGATCGGGGTGGTCCCTTTCCTGAACTCCCAGCCTTTGGTCTGGGGGATGAAAGACCATCACCAGCTATTTCCCATTCCGCCCGGCAAATTGGGACAGATGCTCAAGGACGGCCAATTGGACGTGGCTATCGCACCAGTCGTCGCCTCGTTCCTCGACCCCACCTTGCAGATCGTTCCGGTGGCGGCTATCGGCAGTAAAGGCGCCATCAAGAGTGTCCGCATCCTATCCCACGGCCCCTTGGGCAATGTGGAGAGGCTTTTCGTGGATGACCGTTCCCAGACCTCGGTTTTGATGGCCAGGCTGATATTGAAACGATGGTTCGGCGTCAAGAAACTGGAAGTCAAACCGGTGGATATGGCCGCCTTCCATCCCAACCAAGCCAAGCCCTGGGAGGGCACCTTGCAATTCGGCGATATGGCCCTGATCGCCCCGCCCACCGGCATGACCGTGACCGACCTGGGGGAAGAGTGGTTCCTGCGAACACAGAAACCTTTCATCCATGCCGTCTGGCTGGCCCGCAACGTCGAGATAGCCCGAGAGATCAAGGAAGACTTGATGGCCGCCAAGAACGAGGGGGTCAAGCATTACCAGGAGATCGTGGACCAGTACAAGGGCATCTGGGTCTTCGAACGGGCGAAGGCGAAAGAGTACCTGGAAAAGTACGTGGTCTATGAATACGGCCCGGAAGAAGTGAAGGGCCAACTGGAATTCCAGAAACTCCTGAAGGAAGAGGGGTTGATCCTTTAAAAGGCAGCCGACAGTTGACGGTCGACAGTCAACGGCTGAAAAGAAATTCTGTCGACTGTGAACTGTCGACTTTTAAAGCACAAACACTTATCAAGAGGAAATTGAAGATATGACAACCGCCGCTATCGATACCCTCCAAGAAAAGATCCTCGACGGCCATGTGGTCGACCAGGCGGAGGCTTTGGAGCTTTTCAACGGCTCCAGCCTGAACGACCTGGGCGCCCTGGCCGACACCTTGAAGACCAGGACCAAGGGCGACAAGATCGCTACCTATCTCATCGACCGCAACATCAATTACACCAACGTCTGCGTGACCAACTGCAAGTTCTGCGCCTTCTACCGCGAGCCGGGCGATACCAAGGAAGGCTATGTCAATGAGGCGGACAAGATCATCCATAAAGTGGCCGAGGCCAAGGCCCTGGGCGCCACCCAGATCCTTTTGCAGGGCGGGCACCACCCGGACCTGAAGCTGGATTGGTACGTCAACCTGCTCTCCAAGGTCAAACAGGCCCACCCGGATATCACCATGCACGCCTTTTCGCCCCCCGAGCTGGTGCATTTTTCCGACGTCTTTAAGATGCCCGTGAAGGATATCCTCATCGAGTTCAAGAAAGCCGGGATGGATTCCATGCCGGGAGGCGGAGCGGAGATCTTGGTGGATTCGGTCCGCAAGGAGATCGCGCCCCTGAAAGCCTCCACCGACGAATGGCTGGGGGTCATGAGGGACGTCCATTCCCTCGGCATGAGGTCCACCGCCACCATGATGTTCGGGCATGTGGAGACCGTCGAGGACCGCATCGAGCATATGTTCCGGGTGAGGGAAGTACAGGAGGAGACGGGCGGGTTCCTGGGCTTCATCCCCTGGCTTTACCAGCCTGGAAACGAGAGCCTGGGGCTCAAGAGCGCCAGCGGTTTGGAATACCTCAAGACCCTGGCCCTGGCCCGGGTCATCCTCAACCACTGCCTGCCCAACCTGCAGGCTTCCTGGGTGACGCCCGGCAAGAAGATAGGACAACTGGGGTTGAAGTACGGCGCCAACGACCTGGGGAGTATCATGCTGGAAGAGAACGTGGTTTCCTCGACCGGAACCCATTACACGATGGAGCTGGAAGAGATGAAGAGGCTCATCCGAGAGATGGGTTTCGAGCCGCACCAGAGGGACACGAATTATCGTTTGGTGAATTGAATAAATAACAAAATATTTACCACAGAGACACAGAGATAGATAAAGAAGACTTTTAAGAAGAATTTTTGTGTAACAGTGTCTCCGTGCCTCTGTGGTGAAAATCGAGGTCGATATGCAGGAATATAACGAGACGCATGCCAAGTCCGGTTTGACCATCAAGCTGCCCAAGATCGAGACATTCCCCAACCAGTTCCAGGCCTATACCATCCGCATCGAGATACCGGAATACACGGCGGTCTGTCCCAAGACGGGTCTTCCCGATTTCGGGACCATCATCCTGGAATACGAGCCGGTGAAGGCTGTTTTAGAATTAAAGTCCCTGAAGGGCTATATCCTGGCTTACCGCAATATCGGCATCTTCTATGAGAACGCGGTCAACCGCATGCTGAAGGATTTCACAGCCGCCGCCAAGCCCAAGTGGTGCCGGGTCACGGGCGAATTCGCCACTAGAGGCGGTATGCATTCCACCATCACCGCTGAATTCGGCAAAAAAACCAAGAAAAACAACTAAAACTAAAGGTGATAAAAATCACCTTATAAAAGGCCACAAAGCGGTAAACTAACAGAAATGCGCTGAAAACGTTTTCAGACTGAATTCCTGAACGCGGCGTTTGGATGGAATGGTCATGGTCCACAAAAACCTTTGGATAAAAACAACCCTCCTGTGCGGTTCCTTCTTTTTTTTCTACTCCTATTCTTTCGCTAAAACCGGACTGGCCGATTACAAGAAGGGCTACCAACTCTATCAACAGGGCCATTACCAAGAAGCCCTCAAGTATTTCTACATCGCCACCGACGAGGATATGGACTTTTGGCAGTCCTACCACATGATCGGGAATTGCTATTTCCAGCTCCGCCAGAAGGACAACGCCATCGACGCTTTCAAGGAAAGTTTAAGGATCCATCCGAACAATCCTACCCTGGTCCGGAATCTCCGGGATCTGGATTCGGGCGTCTTTGAGTATCCGCTCCAGCCCTTGGATGAGGAAAACCCCCATCAGACCCTTCCCGAACCTCCGACAATCGTGACTGAATTCGCCATGGCTCGGGTCTCTGGCTTGGGAGTCCAGTCCCCGGGGGCGGAAATGGAAACAGAGGAAAGACCCGATGATACCAACGTGAACCACAATGTCCGGGCGCCCCTCTGGATGAAGCTCAATTCCAGCTACGGGTTCGCCGGCATGGGGGACCTGAGTTCGGGGGCGGTAGCCTGGAACAAGACCATGAACCAGAACGGCACGAACGGTTACGCCATCGCCCGCAATACGGGGGTCGAATTGGGTTTGGAATCAGGCTACACCCTGGACAAGGATGACTCCCTTTCCCTAGGGGTCGATTACCTGGGAGGGGAAGGGTACTCGGCCAGTCTGGTGTCCCCCGCTAACGAGATCCTCCAGGCCATCAACCCCGCGACCTATTCGCTGAGCGTGAACTATTACCGTTACCTCACCGCGGGCAATAACCGTCTCTTCGTCATGGGAGGCATGGGCTATTACATGAGCATGGTGAGTTATTTCGAATCCGGGCCGGGCCAGCCCATCTCGGGGAACTTCAATGGGGGGAACCTGGGAGGCACGATCGGGGTTGGCAATGAGTGGTACTTCTCGAAGGCGGTCGGCATCGAGCTTTCGGGCCGGATGCGTTTCGCCAACATCTCCCATATCCAGGGGGAAGCCACGGGCCTTCCGGCTGGGTCCAGCGGCACGGCCGCCTTGGCCATCCTGAAGAACGGGACCCTGGGGGTCCAGAACACCCAGACCATCGGGCAGAACGGCAACAGCGCCTACGCCTCTATCGACTACACGGGTTTCGACCTGAAGCTGGCGATGGACATTTACCCCTTCTGACCCAAAGGTCTAAAAAGAGACCCTTGAATTGTTTTTAGTCCCGAACCCGGACCTGCCTTTTCCTTTGATTAAAACCAACTCCCTTCAAAAAACCATATAACAAAGCTCCAAATAGGTCTGGTGGTTAATTCCGCCTTTTCGGCTATAATCCCACCCATCTTTTCCAAGGAGTAGGTGCATGGACATCAAGACCGAATGGACCACCAATACTTTCGGCCACGTTTACAAGGGCCGTTCTCTCTATAAAGGGAAAACGCCTTTCCAAACGATGGAGATCTTCGAGAACGAGACCTACGGAACCCTCCTGTTCCTGGATGGCAAGATCCAGATCAGCCGCGGGGACGAGAACCGCTACCACCAGTACCTGGTGTCCGCGCCCCTTCTGGCGTTGGACAAACCCAAGAGCGTCTGCGTCATCGGCGGGGGCGATTGTTTCGCCATCGAGGAAGCGGTCAAGTTCAAGAGCCTGGAACGCATCCTCATGATCGAGATCGACAAAGGCGTGGTGGACTTCTGCCGCAAGAAATACCCGGAGATCGAGAAGTGCCTGAGCGATAAAAGGGTCGAGATCATCTACCAGGACGCCAGGCAATGGCTGGAAGAGAACCGCGAAACTTTCGACGTGCTCATCATCGACCTGACCGAGCCCCATGGCCCCTCCAAGATGCTCTACACCCAGGAGTTCTACCGGTTGTGCAAGAAAAGGATCAATCCGAAGGGGATCGTCTCGATCCACACGGATAATTATTTCCTCTTTCCCGATTCCTTCGCGACCATCTACAAGACCTTCCACTCGGTCTTCCCGAATATCCTTACCGCGCGGGTGGACATGCCCTGTTTCGGAATGGGGTGGACCTACCGCATAGCTTCCGCCAAGCCCATTTCCCTGAAAAAGATGGACTCTAATATCAAAGCCATGGCCAAAAAAGGAGTCCATTTCGACTATTTCACGCCCTCGGTCTATCTGATGGAACCGACCAATGAGGAATTGAATGTACTCAAGAAAAAGGGCCGTCTCTCGACCGATCGAAAACCCTTCGATAAGTTCGAGGAGATGGAAGAGTACGTCACGAAATAAAGCCGGGTTTCTACGGTCTTTTCTTCGGTCATCCACTGCGCCTTGGGATAATGGGATTTGGTAAGTGATTTACCGATAACCCGAATTATCCTCTCGCCCCATTCCCGCCTTGTTACAATGAACCCAGGTTATATCTCGGAAGCCAAGAGGGAGATCCAATGAAAAACGTTTTGAGTCTTCTGATCTGCGTCATCATGCTGGGCCTGCCGATGTCGGGTTGCTACACCATGAACCACACGGTTGGGATGGGCGGGGCGGATGGCAATGAGGTCGCCAGCGACCGCCAATGGTACATCTTGTGGGGATTGGTTCCCATTACGAACGTGGATGGAGGTCAATTGGCCAAGAGCAAGGGTTTGACGACCAATTATACGGTCCAGACCCAAATGTCCTTCCTGGATTGCATCCTTAACTTCATCACCGGCATCGTGTCGGTTTCGGGCCAAACGGTGAAGGTATTCGCCCCGGCGGGGGTTTCCGCGGGCTCGCCCGCCGCGCCATCCGGGAATTCCCTGGCCATGGCCAACCAGGCCCTGGCGAACAAGGATTACAACGGGGCCCTGCAGAATTATCAGGCCGCCGCCAACGCGAACCCCAATTCCTCCGCCGCTTACCAGGGAATGGGGACCTGCTACTATTACATGGGCCAGAAAGCCCAGGCCTTGAGCGCCTACCAAAAAGCCCTGGCCCTGAGCCCGGGCAATACCCAGCTATCCGCTTTCGTTCAAGCCTTGAGCCATTGAGACGACGGATAGGTGATCGAAGTTTTTTGAAAAGGATATAAAAAAACCCCCGCTCCAGGATGGAGCGGGGGTTTTTGTTTTTAGGGGATAGAAAAGATCTCTATAACTTGAGATGTTTTCGAATGTCGGAAGCGATGACTTCCACGTTGAGGACCTCGTAACAACGGATGTCCTTGCAGGTCTTGGCCATCTTGTTCATGCAGGTGATGTTGCGGCAGGGACTCTCTGAGACGTAACAGCGGGAAGGGACGTCCTGGTTGGCGGCGGGATAGAGAGGATCGGTGGAATCGTAACCCGACATCCGAGAATTGGTCGCCCCGAAAATGGAGACCACGAAGGTCTTGTTGCGGAAGGGATGCTTTCCGGACTTCGAGACTTTTCTCGCGGCGGCCATATGCAAGGGGCCCGTGTCCCCGGAGATGAACACGTCGGCGTGGTCGATCAAGGCGGCGTAGCCGTCCAGGGAAACCGAAGTGGGGACCACCGTTATCTTGGCCTTTTCGGCGTCCGTCAATTTCTCCAGCAGTTTCTTCTCGATGTCCTTGGCGGTGAAACCCGAGCCCAGCAGTAAATGGATGGGCATGGCGAGTAGGGACCTCAAAAGCTCCACCTGTTTATCGAAGGGGATTCGGTTGTAGACGGAGGCTGTATCGGGATTCAAGAAGACCAGGGGTTTGTCCTGGGGAACCTTCATTTCTTGGATGAAGGAATCGGCTTCCGAGATGGCCTTGTCCGAAAGGGTAATGGCAACGCCCTTGAAGGGGCCAGGCCTTTTTTGCTCCATCACTTTCGATAAGACGCCGGCCGGAAGGCCGTAGGACTGGTACATGAAATGGCAGGTGCCGGTCTTGTCCATCAGGTTGCGGAGGATCTGGGCGGCGGCGGTCATCATGTTCAGGACCTTTTGTCCCTTGGGAAAGAGGTGGCCATCCTCGAAGAAAGGGCAACAGTTCAGGCAAAGGTCATATTGGTTCTCCGCGACCAATTTCTGGACGCTGACCAGGTCGTTTTCGTTGGGATATTGGCCGCCGGTGAAGACCGGGTAGAGGTTGGTGATGTCCGGGTTGCCCTCGAAGAAACAGGCCACCTCCCGCTTGATGACGTAATCGATACGGGCCTCAGGGAAGAAGTCCCGGAAGGCCACTACCGCCCCATAGGCCAGGATGGCGTCCCCGATATGGATGTCGGAGATGACCAGGATCCGCTTGAAGTTCTTCGCGTCCTTGACGGTCCTAAGGTTCCGCCGGAAGACTTCCTTGACCAAAAGGGAGTGGCCCAGAAGAGGGACGAGAGTATGGTCGAAGAACCAGGCTCCCCCGCGGGGGAACCATTCGGTCAACCGGCTGGTGTAATGGAATATCTTTTTTGAAAGTTCATTATCAAGCATGGCGAAGGTACTTTATTCGACCATCCCAGGAGAATCAATCAGAACCAACGGATTAAGCTTGGAAAAGGTCCGAATGGCCCTTTTGTCTTGCTAAGGTGCCTGTTAATCTAGGGCCATGAGCCAGCGCCTGATCCTATTCGCCAAGACCATCCTGACCATGGACCGCCCCCAACCCATTGAGGACGGTTTTGTCATCATCCAGGGACATCGGATCCTGCAGGTGGGCAAACGCAAGGACCTTTTTTTCCTGCCTTCCTCCCGGATGCTGGACCTGGGGGATACCATCCTGATGCCCGGCCTCATCAACGCCCATTGCCACCTGGATTACACCACATTCAAAGGGAAGGTCCCATATCGGGGCGGGTTTCGGGAATGGCTGACCCAGATGGCGGTCCGGTCCCGCAATACCCCTCCCGGCGAATTTCGGCGGTCCGTCGAGAAGGGCATCCAGGAAAGCCTGGGCTACGGCACGACCACCTTATGCGACGTGGCAACGACCTGGGAAAGCCCGGCCCTGCTGGAACGATCGGGACTTCGATCTTTCGTGTTCCTGGAAATGATCGACCTGGACCAATCCTCCCCCAAACAATATTGGAAGCATTTCCAGGACCGTCTTCGGTCGGCCCTCCCCGATGAGTCCCCCATCTTCCGTTGGGGCCTGAGCCCCCATACGCCCTTCACCGTTTCCAAGGAATTGTTCCAGTTGTCGGGCCATTATTTGGACTCCCATCGGGATGTGCTGACCATGGTCCACATGGCGGAGAGCCGGGAGGAAGCGGCCTATTTCAAGACGGGTAGGGGGCCCATGGCGGACAGGATCAGCGCCCTCAATCCGGCCTGGACCCTGCCCCGCGCGACCACCCCGGTTCAATACCTGAACGGCTGCGGGTGGCTGCCCAAGCTGGACCTGGGGGTGCACCTGAACCTGGTGGATGGAAAGGACCTGTCTCTCTTGGCCAAGAACCGCATCACGGTGGTCCATTGTCCCGGGAGCCATGCGTTTTTCGGCCACCCGGCTTTCCCTTATGGAAGGATGAAAAAGCACCGGATCCCCGTGTGCTTGGGAACGGACAGCTTGGCCAGCAACCAATCCCTTTCCCTGTTCCGTGAGATGCGTTTGTTCCAAAAGAAGCATCCTGAAGTTTCCGCCCATGAGGTGCTCTCCATGGCGACCGTCAAGCCCGCCCAGGCCCTGGGGTTGGGGAAACAGTTGGGGCAGATCCGTCCTGGCTTCCTGGCCGATATGGTCGGGATCCCCATGCCCAAGAAGGTCCGGGCCCCCCGCTCTTTCTATGAACAAGCGGTCGGTTATAAGGGAACGGTCACTTTTGCCATGATCCATGGGGAGCTCAAGCTTCGGCTTAATGTTTGATCCTGGCCTTGGAATATATGGTTTTTTAAGTCATTCCAGCCTGTTTCAGCCTTGACACAAGGATCAAAACCCTTATAATTCAACCCCTTGTTAAAAATAAGTACAGAAGGGTGCCTGGTAAACGCAAATGCAAAAGACTTACTTGCCGACAACAAAAGACATCAACCGTAAATGGTGGATCGTGGACGCCAAGGATATGGTCCTGGGACGTTTGACTTCCCAAGTGGCCGCCATCCTTCGCGGGAAACACAAGACCAACTTCACTCCCCATGTCGAGAACGGGGATCACGTGGTCATCATCAACGCCGAGAAGATAGTCCTGACCGGGAAGAAATGGGATACCAAAGCCCATTATCGCACCTCGGGACGCCCGGGCGGATTGTCCAAAGAGGAATACATCGTCCTCCGCGACACGAAACCCGAAAGGATCCTGGAGTACGCCATCCGCGGGATGCTGCCCAAGACCTCGCAGGGCGACAAGATGTTCGGAAGGGTGAATATCTACAAAGGCGATACCCACCCCCATTCAGCCCAGATGCCCAAGCCGCTCAACCTGCCTTATAAAGCCAATCGAGGAGACGCCTAGTGCCAGCGACGAAAGAACAATTCGCAGCGACCGGCCGCCGGAAAACCTCCGTCGCCCGTGTGATCTTGAAACCAGGAAAGGGCCTGTTCACGGTGAACGGCCTGCCGGTTGAGAAATTCTTCCCCGAGATGAAACTCTCGACGGTCCGCAGTCCTTTGGAGACCGTCTCGGCCCTGAACAAATTCGACGTGTCCGCCATCCTTTCGGGCGGCGGCGTGACGGGCCAGGCCGAAGCCCTGCGCCACGGCATCGCCCGCGCCTTGCTCAAGGTGGACAGCGAGATGCGCAAACCCCTGAAAGCGGCCGGCTTCCTCACGCGCGATCCGCGCATGGTCGAACGCAAGAAATACGGGCGGAAGAAAGCCCGCAAACGCTTCCAGTTCTCGAAACGCTAACCTTTCGTTTCTCCTGGTCGCCGGTTGGTCTTCATCCCACGTTCCCTTAGGGGAGCGTGGGATTTTTTTTGCCGTAGGGTAGGATGGAATTTTCCGGGTCATGAATAAGACCGGAAACGATCGACGAGTCCAAGCGAGTATCCCATGACCCATAAACCCCAGAACAGCCCCAAGCTGGCCGTGAACGCCCTGGTCTTCAACGAGAAGGGCGAGGTGCTCCTGGCCAAGAGGACGGACAACGGGTTATGGTGCGTCCCCGGCGGGCACATGGAACTGGGGGAAACCCTGGCCCAGGCCTGCGTCCGGGAATTGTTCGAGGAAACGGGGCTCCAGGCCCAGGTGGTCAAACTGGTGGGCGTCTATTCGGACACGGAAAATTCCCTGCACATCCGCCAGGGCCTGGAATGGCACACGGTGCGGGTTTCCTTTTTGTGCAAAATCACCGGTGGTACAATAACCACCAGCGAAGAGACGAGCGAGATCCGTTATTTCGACGTGAAGAACCTGCCCGAGCTCATCACCGACCACCGCAAACGCATCCAGGACGCGGTCTTGGCCCAGGCCCAGGCGGTCATCTCTTGAAGGGAAAGAAAAGAGGAACCATGCCGCAACGACCCAAGAAGCGAATCATCCGCAAGACCAAACCGAAGAACGGGCATGTCAATCCATTCATCGCCAACGACTTCAAGGACCAGGATACCTGGCGGATGTTCCGCATCATCTCCGAGTTCGTGGAAGGTTTCGAGGCGCTTCGGGGCATCCGGCCCGCCGTGACCCTGTTCGGCTCGGCCCGGTCCCTGCTCAACTCCAAGGATTACCGCCTGGCCAGGGAAACGGCCAACCGTCTCTCCAAGAAGGGGTTCACCATCGTTACCGGCGGGGGGCCGGGGGTCATGGAAGCCGCCAATCACGGCGCCCACGACGCGGGCGGACGGTCGGTGGGCTGCAACATCGAGCTGCCCTTCGAGCAAAAATCCAACCCTTACGTGAACCTTCCCATCAATTTCCATTACTTCTTCATCCGCAAGGTCATGTTCCTGAGGTACGCCTCGGCGGTAGTGGTATTGCCGGGCGGGTTCGGGACCATGGACGAGCTGTTCGAGACCCTGACACTGGTCCAGACCCACAAGATCGACCCATTCCCCATCATCCTGATGGACCGGAAATACTGGGCGGGGCTCATGGACTGGATCAAGGGGACCCTCTTGGCCGACCGGAAATACATCGAAAAGACCGACATGAACATCTTCCATGTGGTGGACAAGCCGGAAGAGGCCGTCAAGATCATCACGGATTATTACCGCTACAAAAAGCTGTATTGAGCGTTCATGCGCCAGATGTCCAGGCTCCCGCTCCCGGCCCTCGCTTTCCTTCTCGGGACGGCATGCCCCGCCTTCGCCGGGTTCCAGTTCCTGGACCTTTCCCAGGCCGCTAACCGGGGGTTGGAAGAGTCCTTCGACGAGACAGTCCCTGGCGTCACGGACCTGAGGGAAAAGAACGGCCTGAAGGATTTCCCGGTGGGTCAAAGGGAATTCCGGGGCATCCCCTTCAAGGTCCTGGACCCGGCCCAACATCAAGGCCATTCCTTCATCGCGCTCAAAGGCCGAGCCAAACCTGATTTTCCCCAGGGCGTTTCCATCCCCGCCGGAGGCCTTAAGGCTACCGAGCTTTTCTTCCTCCATACCTGTCGGTGGGGTGGGACCGCCTCCAACGTGACCGTGGCCGAGTACGACATCGTTTACGAGGACGGCCAGGTGGCGGTCATCCCATTAAGGGTGGGGGTGGAGCTGGAAAATTTCTGGGGGGCGGACGATACGCCAACCAGTCCTTTGGCCTGGTGGCACCCCCTCAAGAACGCCGGGATGGGCGTGAACCTGTTCCCCTGGAAGAATCCCCGGCCGACGGTGGCCATCCAGTCCATCCTGTTCAAGTCCATGGCAAAAATGCCAGTACCCATCCTATTCGCCATTACGGCTTCCGATCAGGAGGTATCACTTTCCCTCGAGTCCCCTAAGCCGGAAAAGACTGTCCAGACCGACACCCAGGGCTGGTTCGACCTTTCCTCGGGTTCCTCATCCATTCAAGGAACGGCGTTGGACATGAGCGCTCGGTTGGACGCTCCTGCTGGAAAACACGGAGCTGTCACGGTCCAGGGCGACCAGATCTTCTTCGAGGATGGAATCCCGGCCAGGTTCTGGGGGACGAGGCTGGCGGGGGATTGGGAAAGTTGGGATAAAGAACAAATGGAGAAGGCCGGTAACGAGTTGGCTTCCCAAGGAAACAATCTGGTCTTGGTCAAGTTTTCCGAAGCTAACGACCTCACTGGTCTAAAAAATATGTCCTCGCTGGTCGAGGCGCTTAAATCCAAGGGCATCTATACCTGTTGGGAGAATACTCCCACCCCCGCGGCCACGGTGACCCAGACGGAGAAACCAATTCCGAACGATCCCGCGGTGATCCCGGCGGGCTTATTCAACTTCGCTGAAGGTTCTTGGGCCGCCTCGGAGACGGTAGGAAATAATATCCTCGGGTTCGATGATTCTCCCATGGTACTCGACCCGGGCAGAAGCCTTCCTTTCCAGTTAGCCCAGAAGAGGGCTTTGGGGAACCCAGCGGTTGTTCAGTGGAGCGCAAGTTGGCCCAATGAATATTCCGCCGAGATACCCCTGATCCTCTCGGCTTACTCAACCTTCGAGGGTTATCAGGCTTCCATCGGGCAGGTATTCAGCGCTTTTGAAGGCGCGACGATCATTGGACCAGGGTCGGACCTGGAGAACAATCCCCTCTGGTCCATCCAATGGCCTATCGCCGCTCTGGCTTACATAAGGGGAGACTTGAAAGAAGGCCGGCTATTCGTGGAAGACAGCGGTAAAAAAACAACCGACGATGGAACCACAGAAATGTTGAAGACCCTGGCCCATCGGTCCGGCCTGGCCAATGGTAAGGCTGGTTACCGAACGGACGTGAGCGGGGAACTGAAGGCGAAAGTCCAACCCAAATTGAAGACCCTGGTTTCCGACTCGGGTCAGATCACTTGGCAGGGGAACGTGGGGGTGGTCAAGATCGAGGCGCCCAGGTTCCAGGCCTTGATCGGATTCCTTAGCCATCGAAAATTCAATAACACGGCCTGGAGCGTGGAAACTCCCAATCCTTTCGGGGCGCTTTCCATGATCTCCCTCACTCCCCAGGCCCTATCCTTTTCCGACCATATCTTGGTGACGGGCGTGACCAGGGCGGAAAATACGGGGATGATCTATAACCAGGCAAAGACCAAGATCGTCTCGTTGGGGACAGGCCCGGTGCTGGTGGAGCCCTTGAAGGCCAAGTTCGTCCTCTACCGTTTCAAGAAGGATCCCAAGCTAAAAGTGAGGGCTTTGGACCAGAACGGAAAACCTCTGAAAATCCAGGTACCCTACCGATGGGTCGGGCAGAACCTGAGTTTTTCCTGGGTCACCCCGGCTTTTTATCTAGAAATCAGTAAAAAATAAATTTTTCTAGAATTTTCTCATCCCAAAAAGCGTTTTCACGAAATCGGTCAAATTCGAAACAATTTCGAAAAAATCCCCAACTCTAAAAACGTTTTTATGTTTTAACTTGACTGAATGGTGCTCTCGCTTTATCGTTTTAATAATATTTTGTAAGGAACATTTCATTTATGGTCAAAAACGAACGAAAACCAGATGAAAGACGCAGGCACCATAGGGCTAAGTTTCACGAAAAAGTCACCGTTCACCACGTGACCGAGTCCAAATCAGGCAATGTGTTCGAGGTTCAAGGTAACCCATTAACCACTAAAGCCATGGATGTCAGCGAAGGCGGTATCCGGTTAGAACTGGGCGAGACCAAGCTTCCTACCTCCATCCTGAAACTCAACTTCAAGGTCAACAAAGACAAGACGGTGGATGTGTACAGTAAGTTGGCCTGGGCAGGCGATGGGGCCTGTGGTCTGCAGTTCATCGTCCTGGACGAGGAAGTCCGCAAGATCATCAAGAGTCTGGTCGATAAAGCGGTTGGGGAATAGTAAAGACTCAGAGTCCCCGATCCATTCATCTCAACTCGTTCAATTCTTCGACTTTAATGGCTGGTAATTAGAGCGTCTTTATAAGAAAATCCACATCCCGTTGGCCATGAGGCCCGCGGGATTTTTTATTTCACCCGACCCGGATGGACATGAAAAGAACCTATCACGACCTGAACGACGAACAGCTGGAGGCCATGACCCACGATAAGGGCCCGGCCTTGATCCTGGCCGGCGCCGGTTCGGGCAAGACCCGGGTGGTCACCTACCGAATCATCCGTCTCATGGAAGAAAGGGGCATCCTTCCTTTCCATATGCTCGCCGTTACCTTCACCAACAAAGCGGCCCAGGAAATGCGCGACCGAGTGGCCAACTTGGCGGGCAACGCGAAGTCCAAGGAACTCCTCATCGGCACCTTCCATTCCCTCTGCCTGCGCATCCTGAAGGTCCACGCACCCATCCTGGGATATAAGCCGGGTTTCACCATCTATGACGACTCGGACCAGAAGGCCCTCATCAAGGAATGTCTCTGGGACCTGAAGTTCGACGAGAAACAGGTCCACCCCAACGCGGTGCATTCCCACATCAGCGCCGCCAAGAACGAGCTCTTGACCCCCAAACAATATCCTGAGGTGGCGGCGGGGCATTTCCAGGAAAAGGTGGCCCTCCTCTATCCCCTCTATCAGACCAAGCTCAAAGAGAACAACGCCATGGACTTCGACGACCTGCTCTTCAACGGGGTCAACATCCTCAGGGACAACCCGCAAGTGCTGGAGGAATACCGCAAGAGGTTCCAGTACATCGCTGTGGACGAGTACCAGGACATCAATACCGCCCAGTACCAGCTCATCTCCATGATCGCCCATCCCCTGAACAACCTATGCGTGGTAGGGGACCCGGACCAATCCATCTATGGATGGAGGGGCGCGGACATCCGAAATATCCTCAAGTTCGAGCACGATTTCCCGGGCGCCAAGATCTTCAAACTCCAGCAGAACTACCGTTCCACCAAGTCCATCATCCTGGCCGCCCAGGCGGTCATCCGCAACAATTCCCAGCGTAAGGAAAAGGAGCTTTTTTCCCTTCGTGAAACCGGGGAGGTGCCCACCTATTACCAGGCTGAGGACGATAAGGACGAGGCCGAGTTCGTGCTCAAGACCATCTACGAACGGTTGGGGGAGCCGGGCCGGTCCTACCGCCATGTGGCCATCCTTTACCGCACCAACGCTCAGTCCCGGGTGCTGGAAGACGCCTGCCGCCGCCACAATATCCCCTACATCATCGTGGGGGGCCTGAAGTTCTATGACCGCAAGGAAGTGAAGGATATGCTGGCCTACTTCCACGTCCTGGTGAACCCCCAGGACTCGGTCTCCCTCCGCCGCATGATCAACGTGCCTATCCGGGGCATTGGCAGTGGGACAGTCGCCAAGATCGAGGAATATTCCAAAAAGCAGGACCTCACACTTCTCGACGGGGTTCGGCAAGCCGCGGTGAGCGGGGAATTCCCCAAGAAGGCCTCCCAGGCCCTGGCCAACTTCGTGACCATGATGGACGGATTGATCGCCGAAAGGGACCTAACCAAACCCTCAGAATTCGTCCGAAAGGTGCTGGAGCGTTCGGGTTACCTCACGGATCTGGCGGCGGATGACACCCTGGAATCCAAGATGCGGGCGGAGAACCTTAAGGAATTGGTGAACTCGGTGGCGGACTACGAAAGCACCGCCGAAACCCCCACCCTGGGCGGATACCTGGACCAGGTCTCCCTGGTGGCGGATGTGGACAAGCTGGAGGACAAAAAGAACTGCGTGACCCTGATGACCATGCACAACGCCAAGGGCCTGGAATTCCCCATCGTGTTCATCACCGGCATGGAAGAAGGCCTCTTCCCCCACAACAATTCCATGGAACAGGACAAGGATGTCCAGGAAGAACGCCGGCTCTGTTACGTGGGCATGACCCGGGCCAGGGATATCCTCTATCTCACGGGCGCTGCCTGCCGCTACGTCTACGGCACGCCCCAGTGGCGCTCGCCCTCCCGGTTCCTATCCGAGATCCCCAAGGACATGATCCAGGTCACGGGCAAGGCCGCCCGAATCGTGGCCACCGAGGGCGGGCTCTACGAGGTCGCCGACCCCAAGAAGGATTTCGACGAGCTCAAGGACCCGGAATGGGACGAGGACGGCGTGGCGCCTTACGCCCTGGGGGATACGGTCCGTCACAAGAAGTTCGGCAAGGGCATGGTCATTTCCCTGATGGGCGCGGGGGACGACCTGAAGGTGACGGTCTCTTTCCCCAATCACGGCAAGAAACAGCTATTGGCCAAGCTGGCCAACCTGGTCAAGGTCAACTGATCCAATAAACCGGTTCCCATCATGGACATTATTTTCAGCGTTACGGGATTATGGTATGGTTAGGGCATGGAAAAATTAAGACTATATTTGGATACGACGGTATGGAATTTCGCTTTCGCGGATGATGCCCCCGCGTATCAAGCCGATACTTTGGAATTTTTCCAAAAAGTCCGATTGGGTTTGTTCGAGATCTTTTATTCGGAAGCGGTCGAAAGGGAAGTGATGGCGGCGCCGGTTTTACGCCGTCGGTCGATCGAAAAACTGCTTGAGGAAATCGCTCCGCAAAGATTGGAACTTAAACCCGAAATCGACTTATTGGCCGAGGCGTACTTAAAAAGCGCCGTTCTTCCCAAGAGAAGCCGTTTGGACGCTTTTCACGTGGCTTACGCAACGGTTTATCAAATGGACGCCCTTGTAAGCTGGAATTTCCGGCATTTAGCCAATGTAAACCGGCGGAAACGGGTCATGGCCTTGAACATTGAAAAGGGCTATAATTTTCCTGTGGAATTGGTAACGCCGTTGGAGGTTTTGAGCGATGAAAAGGATTAAATACAAGGAACCCAAAAGCCTTTTGGAAGTCCGGGCATGGAAGCTCAAAGTGTCCAAAGAAATAGATAGGCTAGGTGTTCTCGAATTTCATAAGCGTTCTGAAACCATTGGAAAAAAATTGAGAGAACGGATCGAGAAACATCGGCAGGAAAAGCTTGCCGGGAAAAAATAGAACCTGCCTTTGCCATTTTGAATCGATAAGACCCCGAATGCCTGGATGAGGTTTTCGGGGTTCTTTTTTTTAGCCCTATCAACTTGCCATGGATGGGCCGCCTATGGTTAAAGGGACGCGGATTCCCTTTATGACGTGAAGAACTATTCCCTAGCCTTCCGCCGGGCGAAAAGGTTGAGCTTTTTTCCTACTTCTGGCAAGATATCCATCCTTGAACGACCCCATGGAGACCTTTCGTGAGCCTATCTGAAAAAGACGTCCAATATGTCGCCAAACTCTCCCGCCTGGAAGTGACCGAGGCGGAAGTGGCCAAGTACACCCAGCAACTGGGCTCCATCCTCCAATATGTGGACCAGCTCAACCAGCTGGACACCGCCAATGTGGAACCCCTGACCCATCCGCTGGATATGAGGAACGTCTTCCGTCCCGATGTGCCCAAGCCTTCCCTGACGCAGAAAGAAGTGCTTTCCAACGGGCCCGATGTCCAAAGCGGTCATTTCAAAGTCCCGAAGATCATGTAAGGCTTTCACCACAGAGACACGGAGACACAGCTAAGGCAAAGGATATGACATCCTTTGGGGAAAGATTTTCAATACAGAGTCGTAGGGTTGTGGTGGATAAAACTAAAGATTTGATGTTTTAACTGTGCCTCTGTGTCTCTGTGGTGAAATTTGGGTTTTGTGTTTCTGCGGTTCAAATGTTTAGTGTGGTTTTAACAACCTGAGGCTTTATTGTTTTGGCTGTGCCTCTGTGTCTCTGTGGTGAAATTTGGGTTTTGTGTTTCTGTGGTTAATTTTTGTTTAGGATCGAAATGGAACTGTACCAAAAAACCATCCACGAAGTTTCCGCCGACCTCAAGGCCAAGAAGGTCTCCTCGGTCGAGTTGACCAAGGCTGTTTTCAGCCATCTGGAAGGGGTGGAGCCCAAGGTCCAGGCCTTCATCACCCTCACCCAGGATGTCGCCTTGGCCCAAGCCGCCGAGGCCGACAAACGCCTGGCGTCGGGCAAGGATGTCACCCTCCTGACCGGTGTGCCCCTGGGCATCAAGGACCTGCTCTGCACCAAGGGCGTTCGGACCACCTGCGGGTCCAAGATGCTGGAGAATTTCGTTCCTCCCTATGACGCCACGGTGGTGGAAAAGCTCAACGCCGAGGGCGCGGTGATGGTGGGCAAGACCAACATGGACGAGTACGCCATGGGCTCTTCCACCGAGACTTCCTATTACAAGAAGACCAAGAACCCATGGAACCTGGCCTGCGTGCCGGGCGGTTCCTCGGGCGGTTCGGCCGCCTGCGTTTCCGCCGACGAGGTTTTCGCCTCCCTGGGGTCCGATACGGGCGGTTCCATCCGTCAGCCCGCAGCCCTTTGCGGAATCGTGGGGCTCAAGCCCACCTATGGCCGGGTTTCCCGCTACGGCCTCATCGCTTTCGCCTCCTCCCTGGACCAGATCGGTCCCTTCGGCAAGGATGTTGAGGATTGCGCCATCATGATGAAGGCCATCGCCGGCCATGACCCGAAAGATTCCACATCCGCCGATATTCCTGTGGCCGATTACGTGGCCGATTGCAAGAAGGGCGTGAAGGGTTTGAAGGTGGGTATCCCCAAGGAATTTTTCCCCGACGGATTGAACAAAGAAGTGGCCGATTCGGTCAAGAAGGCTATCGCGGAGCTTGAAAAGCAGGGTGCTAAGGTCGAGGAAGTGTCCCTTCCTGCCTCGCCCTACGCCCTGGCCGCCTATTACATCCTGGCCCCCTCGGAAGCCTCCTCCAACCTGGCCCGCTACGATGGCGTGCGCTATGGGTTGAGGGTGCCGGGCGAGAACATTGTGGAGATGTATTCCAAGACTCGGGCCGCCGGTTTCGGCCCGGAGGTAAAACGCCGCATCATGCTGGGCACTTACGCCCTTTCCTCTGGTTATTACGACGCTTACTATTTAAAAGCCCTGAAGGTCCGCCGGCTCATCAAGCAGGACTACGATAAGGCATTTGAAAAGGTGGATGTCATCGCCACCCCAACCGCCCCCAACCCGGCCTTCAAGTTCGGGGAAAAGACAGGCGACCCCCTTTCCATGTACCTGGAAGATGTCTTCACCGTTTCCATCAACATCACCGGTCTTCCCGGGCTGTCCCTGCCTTGCGGTTTCTCCAAGACGGGTCTGCCCATCGGCTTGCAATTGATCGGAAAGCCCTTTGACGAGGCAACACTATTGAGGACGGCTTACGCCTATGAACAGGCGACCGACTGGCACAAACAAAAGCCGAGTTTAAAAGAAAACTGATATTCACCACAGAGGCACAGGGACACAGAGAAAATTGAAAGATTAAGAAGGATCTATTGTTTTAGCTGTGCCTCCGTGTCTCTGTCCCCTTTGGCCTAAAAGGCCAAAGAAATCGGGACGATACCGCATTCTTATAAGGTTTATTGAAAAGCGGCATGTGGTTAAAATTTTAATGAGGTTGTAAATGGAATACGAACCGGTCATAGGGCTTGAGGTCCACGTCGAATTAAAGACGAAGACCAAGCTTTTCTGCGGCTGCTCCACGGTGTTCGGCAACGAGTCCAACACCCAGGTCTGCCCCGTGTGCTTAGGCCTGCCCGGCACCCTACCGGTCATGAACGAAAAGGCCGTGGAATTCGCCGTCAAGATCGGTCACGCCCTCAACTGCTCCATCTCCCCCTACTCCAAGATGGACCGGAAGAACTACTACTACCCGGACCTGCCCAAGGCCTACCAGATCTCCCAGTACGATAAACCCCTCAATGTGAACGGTTATCTGGATATCACGACCAAAGAGGGGACCAAGCGGATCGGCATCACCCGGGCCCATATGGAAGAGGACGCGGGCAAACTGGTGCACGCCGGGGGCAAGGCGGGCCGCCTGGATTCGTCCGATTATTCCCTGGCTGACTACAACCGGGGCGGCATTCCCTTGGTGGAGATCGTGTCCGAACCCGATATTCGAAGCGCCGAGGAGGCCTACGCCTACCTGACCGCCCTGAAGAACATCCTCCTCTATATAGAGGTGTCCGATTGCAACATGGAGGAAGGCTCGCTTCGGTGTGACGCCAACGTGTCGGTGAGACCCAAGGGCAGGGCGGAGTTCGGCACCAAGGCCGAGATCAAGAACATGAACAGCTTCCGTTTCGCCAAGCAGGCCATGGAATACGAGATCAAGCGCCAGGTCGCCCTGCTGGAAAAGGGCGAAAGGGTCATCCAGGAATCACGCCTTTGGGATGTCACTGAGAACAAGACCAAGCCCATGCGCTCCAAGGAAGAAGCCCACGATTACCGCTATTTCCCCGAGCCGGACCTGGTCCCCATCATCCTTCCGGCCGATTACGTCAAGAAGATCAAGGACAGCCTGCCCGAACTACCGGCCGCCAAACAAAGCCGGTTCATGACCCAGTATGGTTTGACCGCCTATGACGCGTCGGTCTTGACCGCCGAGAGGGAACTGGCCGATTGGTTCGAGGAAGGGGCGAAACACACCAAGAGCCCCAAGGGCCTGGCCAACTGGATCATGGGGGACATGGCCGCCAAGATGAAGGAACAAGGGGTCGAGTTGAAGGGCCTCAAGTTCGACCAGAAGAAACTGGGCGAATTGGTGGACCTCATCGAGGCAGGGACCATCAACTCCAAACAGGCCAAGGAAGTCTTCATCGAGCTGTTCGATTCCGGCGCCTCGCCGGCTGAGGTGGTGAAATCCCGCGGGATGGTCCAGGTGTCCGACCCCAAGGTCATCGAGACGGCGGTGGAGAAGGTACTGGCCGAGAACCCCAGCGTGGTGGCCGACTATAAGGGCGGCAAACAGGGCGTCATCGGCTTCCTGGTGGGCAAGGTCATGCAGGCCAGCCAGGGCAAGGCCAACCCCAAATTGGTGAATGAGATCCTCAAAAAGAAGCTCGATTCATAAGCGTTCTCTTGGCGGTATAATGTAAAAAAGAGTTCGAAAAGGGATCTATGGAATCGGTCAAATTGGTCATTGAAAAACATCCCGAAGGTTTTGTCGCTTATCCCCTTGGCCTCAAAGGCGTGGTGGTAGGTGAAGGTGATACTTATGATGAGGCCCTTCAAAACGTAAAGTCAGCCATTCGTTTCCATATCGAGTCTTTCGGCCCGGAAGTTATTTAAGCCAGTCTTGTGAATCCAAGTTTCCCTGCGTTAATAACCATCAAACTCCCAATTCAATTTCCTTTCGTCCATGCCTATCTGTCATTGCGAGGAGCGTCGATTCATTGGATTTAGCGACGCGGCAACCTCAGTTATTGGGTATTAAATACGCCTTTGCTTTTATCTTCCGAAGAAGCTAAATCGAACACACCCCATAAACTGAGATTGCCGCGCCGCATGCCGCTTATCAATAAAAGATAAATGGTAAGCGGTATAGTCCTGGTTCCCGTTGCCTTAAAAGGCAACGGAGGACAAAATTCGCATCTCGCAATGACACCTTTCAATTCTCCTTCTTGACACAAATCCCTATTTGTAATACGTTGTATTACAAGGAGCTTTTCATGAAACAGACCATCACCGTTCGAATATCCAAAGAACTTGGCGATCAGATCGAGAAGATCACGAAATATGAGCATGTCCCCGTGAGCGACCTGGTTAGGGAATCCCTTCAACGTTACGTCACCCTCCGCCGTTTCCGCCAGCTTCGCGCCAAGACCCTCCCCTTCGCGGAAGCACAGGGTTTGTTGACCGATGAGGATGTGTTCAAGGCCTTGAAGTGAGGGTTGTTTTAGACGCGAATGTCGTCATCGCCGCCTTCGCTTCCCATGGGCTTTGTGACGAGATCTTCGAGATCTGCGTGGAAAATCATGAAATCATCTGGAGCGAACACCTTTTAGAAGAGATACGGATGGGTTTTACCCGGAAGCTGAAGATGCCCAAGTCGCTGATCGAAAATGATCTGCTGTTGATCAAGTCGTCAGGACGATTGGAAGTACCCGTTCAGGTGCCGCACCATTCCTGTCGAGACCCGAAAGACCTGCCGGTTTTAGGCCTGGCGGCAGCGACAGGCGCGGATTTTATCATTACAGGGGATGAGGATCTGTTGGTCCTCAAGAAGTTCAAGAAAACCAGTATCGTCTCGCCCAGAGGTTTCTGGGTCATTTTAAAAGATATCAAAGGCTCTAAAAAACAATGAGTCCCATCGGGTTCGGTCCCTCCGACGTCAACAATCCCCACAACCTTCACTACACCCATGTGCCGGAAAGCTTCTGGATGTCCAAGGTCCTCATCTTCGATTTCGACTGGATCGTCCGGGAAGTGGCCAACGCCAAAAGGGTCATGCCCGACCACGTGGATATCCAGGCCACCCTGGAAGGGCTCATCGAGACCTTCTTCACCCTTCGCAAGTTCGAGATCAGGCTGGCCCTCACATCGAACCTGCCGGTCGAAAAGGTCATCAAGGAACTATCGAGACTGCAGTTGGCCAACGATTTCGACTGCATCCGCTGTTCGGACGAGGTCAAGAATCTCAAACCCTCGCCCGATCTCTATATCGTCACCATGGAAACCTTGGGCATCCGGCCCTATAAGGCCATCGCCCTGGAAACAAGCCAGGCGGGTGTGGATGGGGCCAGGGCCGCTGGTATTTTCTGTGTCTCCATGGAAGGCTGTCCCAAGGGGGATTACGTGTTGAAGTCCTTCATGGAAAAACCCATCCTGCACATGTTGGAAGAGATCGACCGCCTCAAACGGGCCCAATTCGCCGGGTGACTTGATATTGATGATTGTAGTTTGACAATATGTAATATATAAATTACACTAGGTTCGGGTATGGAAAAACACCTCTTTGAAGTTAAATATTTGGAGGTTGACGGTAAAGTTTTATACAAGGATTGGCACCGCCGCTTAAAGGATGAAACTGCCAAGGACCGTATTCGCACAGCGGTAGACCGGATGGAGGATGGAAATTTTGGCGATCATCATGATTTGCCAAACACCGGTGGCCTTTGGGAGTTAAGGATCCATTACGGAAAAGGTTTCCGAGTTTATTACGGCTACCATAAGGGCGCCATTATCGTCGTGGTTTGCGGGGGCGAGAAAGACAATCAGGATAGCGACGTGAAGAGAGCCACCCGGCTTTGGGCGGCTTTTAAAGGGGGAATAAAATGAAATTCGGATTGGTAGATCACAAGAAATACCTGTTTGAAGAACTTCGAGTTCAGAAAACACGGGTTAGATACATTAATTCCGCTTGGGAGACAGGCGACTTTAAATACTTTTTGAAAGCATTAAAGAACGTAGCCGACGCCCTTGGGGGTATGAAAAAACTTTCCAATGATACACAGCTAGCCAGGGAATCCCTTTACACGATGCTTTCTGAAAAAGGTAACCCAACCCTTTCTAGCCTTGAGAAGGTGCTTCGCGCCTTTGGTGTAAAAATCGTTTTCGAGCGTGAGCTTGCTCACGATAAAAAGAGCGCCTAGCTCTTGGCGGCATAAGACGTAGTATTCCCCTCAAACGGGCCCAAATAGCTGGTTGATTCCCGCCCTTAGCAAATACCCCAATAACTGACCAATTCTTGAATATGGCAGTGGAATGTCTATTTGGATTTATAATGCCTAGGTCAAGTTTACGTATTAGGAAGGTGCCAATGAAACGGATAGATATTAAATTCCTCGCGGTTTGTTCCTTTCTTTTTCTTTCCTGTGGAAATGCCATCGCAACGGACAATCAGCTTATTCAATTAACGGGGAAAAAAGCTGTTGAGCAATTCATGGATTACCATTTTCTAAAAGAAAATGACCCGATCATTGCTGAACTTCAAAAACAATATTTGGATGAAGGTAAACCGACGGATTTTTCTGATGTGGTAAAAGATCCAGAACTGCAAAAGACGTATTTGGTTGGTTACGGATATAAAGAGGATAAGAAAAATACCAGGTATGTGTTTTTGGTGTTTCATGAACCAATGTTTAAAACTGTTTACAGTGTTTACAAAAAGGGTAAAAGCGAGTGGTATTTGGTTGGTGAAATACCTTCAGAATGTAAATACGGGGGTGGGGTGCTGCGTTTAGAAAAATGTCCCAAATCACTGTTTGTATCAGTATTGAATTCAACCGGTGGTTCTGGCGTTTTTGAAGATAGGTGGGTCATTTATGCGGTAGGTAATGATTATGTTTTGCCAGTGTCTAGCTATCCAAATGAGGGTTATCGAAATGGTTGGGACATTTCTTATGATGTTGAATATAAAGCTAGCGAAATAAACTGGAAACCCAAAGGGAAACAATGGGATGGTCAATTGGATTTAGATATTAAGTATTTGCAAGGTTTAGAATTGGCCAAAGAAGGGGACGAAAAGAATTTGTTATTCGAAAAAAATAATCACTATTTTGTTTCGTGGAATGAGTTGAAGGCGGGTTTTGTATGGACGGATAAAGATGGGAAGCCAACGGACCCTTTTGGCGATATTTCGGTTTTTGATAGCGATCAGAAGTTTATGAAAAAGTATAAAACCGAAATCGAAGATATCGGCCAAAGCACTGATCCGTCTTTAAAAGCTTGGTATAAAGCTTTCTTGGAGTCGATAAGGACTAATGGCCGTTCAAAAGCAGAGGAATAAATTGAAGAATATAACAATACCGTTTGCATTCATTATATTTTTGGGATTCTCAGGTTTCATTAACTGTTGGGCAATAGAGTTTTCTCGTCTTCCTCTTCAGGGGGAATGGGAAATTATTAAAGTTGATAGTTTCAATATAGGGACGATGGACGATATAGAGAATGTGATTAGTGTCGGAAACAAGATGATCATTTCCGGGAATGTAGCTTCTGTGACTATTGCTGGGAGGAAATATGAGCGTGATCTGACCAATGTTTTATATAGCCTAAAAACCGAGAAACTTGGTGAAGACGATGCTTTTAATGAAAAATGGAACAACCGCTTGAGCGTAAATGATCTTGGTTTAAAAGAAGATCTAAGAATCGATAAGTATGAAACGAAGGATAGCCGGGCTAGGCCCTTTATTTACTTCATGCTTTTAGAAAATAAAAACCAGTTATTATTTTTTGTAGAAACTTCGATATTTCTTTGCCAAAGAACAAAAACCACAGGTGTTCGAATCAAGCATGGCGATCCGAATTGCGATGTTGGTTGGCAAAAAATAAATGATCTCAAAAACGAAGAGGCCATTCTTTCATTTAGAAAAGCGGCTGATATTGATCCAAATAACGCGGATGCTTATTTTGGTTGGGCGTATGTTCTGCTTCAAAACTATATTGAAGAAAAAATACCCAACGCTAATGAAGCTATTGAGAAGTTTCAAATGGTTTTGAATATTAAATCCGCGACACCGGAATTAAAAAAAGCGGCAAGTATGTATATTGCAGATACGAAGGATCTTATGAAGACTTATTTATCTCTGACTCCGGGAAATAAAGTAACTAAATAGAAATATTGTGTGTTTGTTGCTCTTTTAGGAGAACGAATGAAAATTAAACTCACTTTGGGCTTATTTACCATCCTTCTTTTCAACCCCCACTACTGTTTAAGCGATGAACCTAAAACTAACTCCAATGTAATAACAGGTACGCAATCAGGACTAACGAAAGAAGATATCGCGGCTAGGAAGTACTTCGACCGGATAAAAGAAGCCGTTAAAAAGAACGATTACAACTGGCTTGCCTCGCAGATCAGTTACCCAGTTTGTTTATTAAAAGAAAATGGAACACTTATATTTTCTAATGCTAAACAACTGCTCGAACACAAAGAATCATTCTTTAATCAGAATTTTAATGAAGCGGTTCTTGGTCAAGCCCGGGATCAAATACACTCCAATTATTTAGGTTATGTCATAGGAAGCGGGGCATTGCATTTTGATGTAGGTGTGATCTATCCCACAAACTCAGAAAATAGTTTGTTGAAGAACTGCACTACAGAGAATATTAATCAGCACCACAAAAATACACATCTGCATTATTATTCGAATTTAGACGGCAATTGGGTTTTGACGGATTATGTAATGAACGGGATTGTGGCGGATGACTCTGTAGACAAAGCAAATGCAAATTTATGGAAAATAGCCACTATTAGATCAAATGTACTGACTCTTAAATGCTTTGGAAAAAATTACAACTGTCGGGTCATAGAAAATCCAAAAGTCATGAAAAGAGATAATTGCTATTACTGGGAACCGTCAGTCTGGGGTTCGTTCGGTGGAGGGTTAAAATCGGAAGATTTTAATTTTAGTGAAAAGATATTTTATTATAAAACTGGGCTGATTGGAGAAAACGAGTATTTACGGGATGTCGTCGTTGATGAACAGAAACAGAAAATGATATTGCAATGCGGCGGGCCGGGATTCTATTTATTTGAACGGATAGAAAAATGAATAAGTATTACGCCTTATGTTTTTTCCTATTATTTTTTGATGTAGTTCACGCGGTAGATTGCCCTCAACCCCACCCTAGCGCAGCCATGACCCTTTTAGTATCGGACAAGCAAACCGCTATGATCGATTTAAAGGCAAAAGCGGGAGAAAAAGGGAAGGACCAAGGGGTGTTAAGTGAGGTGTTAAAGCGCTTAGGGTATACAACAAAGGAAAGCCAGGAGAAGTTCGCTCTTGAGATGAAATCGGCGGTAGGGCTAGATAAGAATCAGGATTTCAACAATATGACGGTAGATTGCTTTGATCTTTTCCTCTATTCCTGTCCAAATCCGGATAGAAACTTATTCGTGTTATTCGCCAACGCAACTGACGCGCAAGAAGGGTTGTTTTACTTCTTTAGAAAAAAAGGGGAGAGGTACACCCTTATTACCAAAAAACCTGTCGATGGTTATTCCAAATATTGCGATTCTTTCCCGGAATATTATTCTTTTGGCGGAAATGATTATATTTCAATGGTAGGTTGCGGTGGCGGAACAGGTGTCATGGTTTGTAGTGCGGAAGTTTATGAAGTGGGGAATTTGAGTGTTAAAAAAATATTGGAATACACTTTTTCTGGAGATAACGCGGCCAATCGTGATGATGATTTCAATGAATTTTACCAATCAGGTCCGATCTCTTTTTTACCAGGTTTATTAAACCCCAAAATTCAAGTTCCTTTCACATTCACGTTTAGTACATATACAAGAACGGATTCTGCGCCTCAGACCTTCACCCAAGTTGACCTTTTTAAGAAGTCCTATCTCCTGAATTACAATTGGAGCCTATTCAACCAAACCTATGTGCTCAATCCATCCTCATCGGGCATTGAATCCGATATTGAGGAAGTGACCTGCCCCCCAAAAACTAGTCCACCCGAATGGGTATAATACCCTGAAAGGCGGACTGAAAAAGGGGGCTTTATGCCTAGAAAGAAACACAGTGCCGAGCAGATTATCTCGGTTCTTCGCCA